>CABEBM010000025.1_pt1 | contig 110434 bp, 101 predicted proteins | sample 3132591 | NCBI WGS metagenome assembly CABEBM01 (sample SAMEA5534345, study PRJEB31848) | metagenome | biome: tundra; feature: field; material: soil | place: USA | collected 2013-05 | depth 0.45 m | reverse complement strand
TGTGGCTTTCGCTGTGGGTGTGGCTTTCGCTGTGGGTGTGGCTTTCGCTGTGGGTGTGGCTTTCGCTGTGGGTGTGGCTTTCGCTGTGGGTGTGGCTTTCGCCGTGGGGGTGCCCTTGCCGTCGCCCCTGCCGTCGCCGGACTTGCCATGCGACGTGTCGAGGTGGGCGGCGCTCGCCGTCGCGCTGCTGCCCAGGCGGGCCGGGGACGACGCCGCGGCGACGACCGCCGAGGCGGAGAGCAGCGCGACAATGCAGGCGCAGCCCGCGACGGCGATGCGGACACAGGTCAGGCGGGCGGAGAGGCGGGCCACGGGACCACGCTATTCCCTGGGAACGACGCGGGATCGGAGGTGTCCCTCTCAAAGCGGCAACGGTTCTGTTCCGATCGCCGCCACGGCCGGGGGTCCCCGCCGCGCTGCCGGGCGCCTACTCTGTAGGCCATGTCCGCTCGGACGCGACGCAGCCAGCTCGATGTGCCCCGCCGGGCCGGCGTGGCCGCCGGGCTGCGGCGCTGGACGATCCCCGCCATCGGTGCGCTGACCCCGGTCGGGCTGATCGTGGTCAACATCGCCGCCTTCATCGTTCACCACCTCGCCGAGTTCCGGCTCGGCATCAGCGTGCTGGCGTTCGTCAGCGGCCTGATGCTCAACTCCTGGACGGCCCTGAAGATCTACCGCATCGCCAAGCTCCGCTTCCCCAACCACGGCAGTCTCCACGACCGCAACCAGGAGGTGGTGCTGGTCGTCGGGATGGCGATCATCATCGCCATCTCGTTCGTCGAAGCGCTGTTCTGCTACAACGGCCTCAGCAACGAGCGCGACCTTCCCAACGCGGCAACGTTCGTCCTCGGGATCGTGGCCATCGCCATCCCGATCCTCCTCCAGGGGTTCTTCGGTCGCGTCCTCCGCGACCGCGGCACCGCGCACGACTCGGTGCGCGCCGACGGCTACCCGCTGCCGCCGCCTCCGCCCGGCGACACCTGGAAGCCGTGATGCTCACCGCCCAACTCCTTGTGCACCACGCCATCCTGGCCCGCGCCGGCGGCGGCCAGGGCTTCTCGGGTGGCGGCGGATTTGGGGGAGGGGGTGGCTTCAGCGGCGGCGGCTACTACGGCGGCGGTGGCTACTACGGTGGTGGTGGCGGCGGCGGGCTCGGCTCTCTCGGCCTGCTCTCCCTGCTGTTCTTCGGCGGCGGGCCGATCTTCTTCATCTTCCTCCTGCTCTCCGCCTTCAGCGCGTGGCGGCGGATGTCGGGCGGCGGGATGCCGCGCCAGGCATACGTGCCCCACTACGACGACAGCCGCCCCATGGGTGCGCCGACCGGCTTCGGCGTCGGCCAGGGCGGTGCCCAGCCAGACGCGCAGCCCGCGGTCGACCGCGTCGCCGAGGGTCTCGCCGCCATCCGCGCACACGACCCGCAGTTCGACGACACGCAGTTCATCAACCTCGCGCAGCGCGAGTTCTTCATCGTCGAGCAGGCGTGGATGGCCTGCAAGCCGGAGGAGAGTCGGCGGGTCATGTCCGACACGCTGTGGGACCAGCACCGCGCACAGATCGCGCAGTACGTCGCCAAGGGACAGCGCAATGTGCTCGACAACCTCTCCCTCGCCTCGGCCACGATCGTCAGTGCGAGCAGCGACGCCACCCACGACCACATCGAGCTGCGCATGCACGCCGCGTGCGCCGATTACGACGTGGACGTCAAGACCAACAAGGTCGTGCGCGGCAACCACTCCGTCCGCGAGTGGTATGAGGACTGGCTGTTCGAGCGCTCGTCGAAGGCCACCACCCGTGCCGACGGGGGCACGATGGCGCAGCACTGTCCCAACTGCGGAGCGCCGCTCGACGTCGATCTCAGCGGCGTCTGCTCGTACTGCAAGGCGCCGGTGATGAGCGGCGACTACGACTGGGTGCTCGCCCGCATCGACCAGGTCCAGTAGGCTCGCCGCGCACGCGAGCATGGCCACGGGGAGCTCGGGGACCATGCCCATGTAGATGCCGACGCGGTCACCGCGTTTGACGCCGAGGCCGACGAACCAGCGCGCGAACGGGAGGTTCCACTCCAGCGTGGCTCCGCGCGCATGCGCGCGACTGGTCCGTGAGTTCTCTGTCGGTCCGGTCAGGTGGGCAGAACGCGGCGCTTGAAGTTGGCGTTGGCGACGTCCGCGAAGGAGGCATAGATCGCCGCGGCCGCGGTCGCGAGGCCGAGGTACCCGCCGACGTTGTGGATGGTCGTGCTGGTCGCGTACTCGCCGATGGCCAGCGCCACGAAGGTGAGAGTCAGGAGGACGAACACCAACTGCACGGCCCGAGCTCCGCCGAGTGAGGCGATGGTCATGTAGGCGGTGAAGATGCCCCAGGCCAGGAGATAGGTGCCGACGAAGTTGCCGATGTCGGCGGGAGCAGCACCCTTCATCTGCGGGATGAACACCACCACGAGAAGGTAGAAGCTGAACCAGAAGGCAGCGTACGAGGTGAATGCGGTGGCCGCGAAGGTGTTGCCGCGCTTGAAGGCCCACATGCCGGCGAGCAACTGAGCCAGACCGCCAAAGGTCAGGGCCAGTGCCATCACGCCCAACGTCACGGTCGCGGGCAAGATGCCGGCGTTGATCAGTGAGAGCAGCAGCGTGGTGATCCCGAACCCCGCCAGACCCAGCGGGGCAGGATCACCGACCGTCGGCGCCGCTTGTTCCGGGGTGGCGATGGCCGTGTCTTGAAACGTTCGCGCCATGTTTGGCCTCCTCAGATGTGACGCCTTCGAGGGCGTCAGGCAGGCCGATCATGCGCTCCTGACACGAGGGTTGCAAAGAGGTCGCCGCGGCACCTCTTTGGTCGGCTGCACAACCAGCACCCGTGGCCGAACCGATGGCGGAGGAACGCCCGGCGCCGCCACGTCGGCGGCCCCGGGCCGTCGATCCCGTCGGGGATCAGACCTCCTTGAACTCCGCGTCGACGACGTCGTCGCCGGCCGGCGGGGTTGTGCCGCTGCCGGGATGCCCGTCACCGCTGCCGTCCGCGGGCGGCGCCTCGGTGCCCGCGCCCGCGTGGGCGTAGACCGCCTCGCCGATCTTCTGGATCGAGGATTGCAGGTCGTCGGAGGCGCTCTTGATGGCGTCGCCGTCGCCGCCGCTGATCGCGTCGCGGACCGCCTTCACCTTGGTCTCGATCTCGGTGCGCACGTCGGCCGGGACCTTGTCGCCGGCGTCGGTGAGAGCCTTCTCGGCCTGGTACGCGAGGCCTTCAGCACGGTTCTTAGTCGCGATCGCCTCGGCGCGCTTGCGATCCTCCTCGGCGTTGGCCTCGGCCTCCTTGACCATGCGCTCCACCTCGTTCTTGTCGAGCGTGGTCGAGCCGGTGATGGTCACGCGGTTCTCCTTGCCGGTGCCGCGGTCCTTGGCGCTGACATTGAGGATTCCGTTGGCGTCGATGTCGAAGGTGACCTCGATCTGCGGCATGCCGCGCGGTGCCGGCGCGATGCCGTCGAGGGTGAACGTGCCGAGGATGCGGTTGTCGCGCGCCAGCGGGCGCTCGCCCTGCAGCACCACCACCTCCACCGAGTTCTGGCTGTCCGACGCGGTCGAGAACGTCTGCGACTTCGACGTCGGGATGGTCGTGTTGCGCTCGATCAGCCTGGTGTTGACCTCGCCTTCGGTCATGATTCCCAGCGAGAGCGGGGTGACATCGAGGAGCAGCACGTCCTTGACGTCGCCCTTGAGCACGCCCGCCTGGATGGCGGCGCCGATGGCGACCACCTCGTCGGGGTTGACGCCGCGGTGGGGGTCCTTGCCGGTGAACGACGTGACCAGCTCCGCGATGACCGGCATGCGTGTCGACCCGCCGACGAGGATCACCTCGTCGAGCTCGGACGCCGTCATGCCCGCATCCTTGAGCGCGTCCTGGAACGGCTTGCGGGTGCGGTTGGTCAGGTCCTCGGTGAGCTGTTCGAATCTGCTCCGCGAGAGCGAGATGGCAAGGTGCTTGGGACCGGAGGCGTCGGCGGTAATGAAGGGGAGGTTGATCTCCGTCTCCTGCCGCTGCGACAGCTCGATCTTGGCCTTCTCAGCAGCCTCGGTGAGGCGCTGCAGGGCCTGGCGGTCACCACGCAGGTCGATGCCCTGGTCCTTCTTGAACTCGTCGGCGAGCCAGTCGACGATGCGCCGGTCGTAGTCGTCGCCGCCGAGGTGGGTGTCACCGTTGGTCGCCTTGACCTCGAAGACGCCCTCGCCGACCTCGAGGATCGACACGTCGAAGGTACCGCCACCGAGGTCGAAGACGAGGATCTTCTCGTTCTCCTTCTTGTCGAGGCCGTACGCGAGTGACGCGGCGGTCGGCTCGTTGATGATGCGCAGCACGTTGAGACCGGCAATCTGGCCGGCGTTCTTGGTCGCCTGGCGCTGGGCGTCGTTGAAGTACGCGGGAACGGTGATGACCGCCTCGGTCACCTTCTCGCCGAGATAGGCCTCGGCGTCCGTCTTGAGCTTCTGCAGGATCATCGCGGAGATCTGCTCAGGGGTGTGCCGCTCGCCGGCCACCTCGACCTCGACGCGGCCGTCCTTGCCGGGCACGACCTTGTACGGGACCTGCTTGGCCTCGTTGCTCACCTCAGCGACGGTACGGCCCATGAAGCGCTTGATCGACGAGAGGGTGTTGTCGGGGTTGACGGCGGCCTGGCGCCGGGCCAGCTGGCCGACGAGGCGCTCGCCGCTGCGCGTGAACGCGACCACCGACGGGGTGGTGCGACCGCCCTCGGCGTTGGGGATGACGACAGGCTCGCCACCCTCCATGACAGCGACGACGCTGTTGGTGGTGCCGAGGTCGATGCCGACGGTCTTGGCCATTGTGTGGGTCCCTCCCAGGACGGTAGTGGAGAATTTCTGAGGTGGATGAGCTGGGCACCCGTCAGGAGGGCGCCGCTGAGGTTGGATACCTCGCCGGGGGCCCATGCTAAACCTGTCGGCGGCGCCGATGCGGCTACGCTGAACAGGTGAGCGAGCACAGTGGGGGTGGTTTGGCCGCGCAGCTGCGGGCCCTCCGCGAGAGGGCCGACGAGGACTACGCCAGCCCGCCCGGCGTCAAGCTCTCAGGCCGGCACCAGCTCGACCTTGCCGAGCTCGGCCTGCGCATCGCCGTGACGCGCTCTCGCTATCCCAACCGCGACGACGGCATCGACCAGTACGCGGTCACCCTCACCCGCACGCGGCTCGACCAGGCGCCGGCCGACTCCGAGGTGCGCATCGTGCTCGCCGCGGCGTTCGGCGACGCGGCGGCCGACGCCGTCGAGCGCACCGCCGGCGGACCGCTGGTGCGCATGTTCCGGGTGCCCGCGGGCTGAACGGCTACGCCGGGTAGGCGTCACCCCCGATCAGCGGGACGAACCGGCACGGGCCGAGGCTGTCGGTGACCCAGCGGCCCCCGACCACCCGCAGCCGGGTGAGCGTGTCCATCTCCTCACCCTCGTGGTGGAGCGGGATCACCAGGCGCCCGCCCTCGCGGAGCTGGCGAGGCAGGGCCGCGGGAAGCCGCGGGGCGGTGGCGGCCACGGCGATGGCGTCGAAGGGCGCCTCTGCGGGCAGACCGGCGCTGCCGTCGCCGACGTGGACGGTGACGTCGAAGCCGGCCTCCATGAGGCGCGCGCGCGCCGCCTCGGCGAGCTCGGGAACGCGCTCGATGCCGACCACGCTGCCGCCGCACGCCGCCAGGACGGCGGCCTGGTACCCCGAGCCGGTGCCGACGTCGAGGACGTGATCTCCCGGCGCGATCTCCAGCGCCTGGGCGACGGTGGCGACGATCAGCGGCTGGGAGATGGTCTGGCCGCAGTCGATGGCCAGGGCGCGGTCGGCGTACGCCTCACCGCGCAGCAGCGCGGGAACGAAGCGCTCGCGCGGCACACAGGCCATGGCGGCGAGGACGCGTGCGTCGTGGATGCCGCCGCGACGCAGCGTATGGAGCATCTCGGCCAGGTCGGCGCGCATTCGCCCGGTGTAGCAGATGCGCCGGCCGCGCGCTTCGCGGTCAGTCTTCGCGGTATTCGCGCACCCCGGTGGTGGGGTCGAACCAGACGCGCATGCGCCGGCCGGTCTCGGGATCGATGAAGACCTCCCCCGTGGTATGCGCGCGAGGGTTGGGACCCTGGCGGCCCGGCCGGTACCGATCCCAGCCCACCACGGCACACACGATCACCAGGACCACCGCCCCGACGATCGCGAAGAGCACGAGGTTGGGCAGCAGGATACTCACGTCCGTGCCCGCCGGTGGCTGCCGATCACGAGGAGGGAGGCAGCGCCTCGACGACCACCGCCGTCCCGTAGGCGACGATCTCGCTCATCGTCTGGCCCATCTCCGAGGAGTCGAACCGCATCATCACCACGGCATTGGCACCGGCGGCGGTCGCGCTCTGCACCAGCCGGTCGATCGCCTCGCGGCGCGCGTCCTCGAGAAGCTTGGTGTACGACTTGACCTCGCCACCGGCGATGCTGCGGAAGCTGGCCGCAATGTTGCCGCCGACCCCACGCGTGCGCACCGTCAGGCCGAACGTCTCGCCGATCACCCGGGTGACGCGCATCCCGGGGATGTTCTCGGTGGTGGTCACGATCATGACGACGCCCTCCTAGCTCTGCGGTTCGAGCACCAGGTCCTCGGGTGGTGTCTGCGGCACCTTCCAGACCAGGAAGCCCTTGTTCCAGCGGCGGTGGTACTCGTTGGCGGCCTCGACGGAGTCGTGGAAGGCGCGCTCGAAGGCCTCGAGGTCGCCCTTCTCGCACGCGGCGAACAGCGGGTCGAGATCCTCGTCGATGTACGTCTCAACGTCGCTCTCGTACTTGGGACGGGTGACGGTGCCGAGCCGGAACAGCTTGCGCATCTCCTTGAGCTGCCACGTGGCCAGCGGCCAGTTCTCCGCCCGGCCGGCGTGGAAAGCCCTCCACATCCGCGCGCCGATCTCCGGCATCAGCCGGGCAAAGCCGGGCTGCAGCGCCGTCAGGGCCTCGAGCTCGAGACGCTCGGGATTCTTGGGCTGCGGCGCGGGCTGGCTCTCGGGCGACTGGCTCACCGGGTGGCTCCTTGAAGTGGGTCGCGGGCAGTGTACCGACGGGACGGATGCCGCCCGGGTGTGACCGATGGCCCCCAGAGACGTTTGTGGAGTCGATGATCGCCGCCATGACCGGCGCGGCGCTGGAGAGCGCGGTGACACCCTTCGATGAGGTGTATCGAGAGCATGCCGACGCGGTCTTCCGATTCTGTGTGTCCCAGGTGCGCAACCCCGCCGTCGCCGAGGACGTCACCGGGGATGTCTTCGCGTCCGCCTTCGCCGCCTACGGACGGGTGCGTCCCGACCCGGAGGGGGTGCGCCCGTGGCTCTTCCGGATCGCGCGCAACGCGGTGATCGACCAGTACCGCCGTGAGGGCCGCCGCCACTCCCTGCTGGCGCGCATCGGCCGCGACCGCGGCGCCACGGCCACCGTCGAGGAGAGCGCGGAGCAGCGCAGCGCGCTGGCGTCGATCTGCGCCGCCATCGAGACGCTGAGCCGGCGCGACCGTCAGCTTGTCGGCCTGCGCGTCGCTGGAGGACTGAGCTTCGCTGAGGTCGCCGGCGTGCTCGGCATGCGCGAGGGGGCCGCGAAGATGGCGACACATCGAGCCCTGGAGCGGCTGCGCGCGCGGCTGGGGGAGACGGCATGACCGACGTCGACGAGCGCGACCTGAGGAGCGCCTTCGAGGAGTTGAAAGCTCCGCCGTCGACGGCGAACTACGCGGAGCGCGCCCGCCGGGAATCCGCGCCGGCACGGCCGCTAGCGCATCGCTGGCGGGTGGGGCTGACGAGCCTCGCCGCGGTCAGCGCGGCCGCGGTGGTGTTCGCGGGCGGGTACGCGGTGTTGCACTTTCACCTCGGCGGCGGCGCCGCCAGCTCGCTGTCCACGACCGCGGGAGGCACCGGGACCTCGGGAACCACCGACCTTCGCCCCAACGCGGCCGCGGGGCAACAGGGGTCCACACCGTCGACCGTCAGTCGTGCCCAGGCGCTGGCCGAGGCGAGAGGCGGGTCAGGCATCGCCTCGAACATCACCGACGTCCAGGCTCGGCTGGCGACCTGGGCCGACTGGGAGCGCATCTCCTCCGGCACTGCTCTCCCGACGGGTTCGGCGCAGCGGATAACCCTGGTCCCCAGCGCGGCGGCCGTGGCCGCGTCGGGGGAGTCTCCGACCGCACTGTTGTGGATTGTGGCCGTGCACGGGCGGTTTGCGCCGAGTGTGTCACCGGCGGCTTGGGACTGGGTCGTCGAGGCGATCGACGCCACAACTGGGCAAACGCTCGGGGTGTATGCCGACCGCGGTTCGTGGCCGCCGGCGGGATTCTCGTCTCTCCGCGACCTGGGGGGACCCTGACTCAGCCCCGGGTGCGGCCGACCAGCCACCACGCGCTCGGAAGCAGGCCCGCGGCGACCAGCAGCTTCAGGGAGTCGCCCAGAAGAAACGGCCTCACCCCAAGGTCGAAGGCGGTGCCCGCGCCGACGTGGACGTTGATCGCCAGCCAGGTCGCGCCGATGAGGTAGATCAGCGCGGTCCCCACCGCGCGTCAGGCGCGGCGCCGGCGCACCAGGTAGGCGCCCGCTCCGAGCGCCACGGCCACCAGGCCCACGCCGACGGCGGCGGGCGCGCCACTGGCGGTGGCAATTCCGCCCGCGCCGCTGCCACCCGACGCGCCGGTGCCGCTGCCGCCCACGCTCACTCCCGGTGTTACGCCCGGCTTCGACGCCCCCGGCGGTGCGGAGGTGGCGGGCGGAGGCGGCGTCGTGGAGGGGGTTCCGTGTGCCGGTGCCGCCGCGCCCGGTCGTCGCGCCGGCGTCGCCGTCGCCGTCGCGGCTCCGCTGCACGTCGCCGTGGCGGGGACCCCCAGCGATGCGGCGGCGTTCAGGTCCGGAAAGCCGTTGCGCCGCGACGCGCTCGACGTCACGGCTTGCCACGCGTTCGCGGCGCTCATGCCCCGCCCCACCAGGAGCGCCAGCACGCCGGCCACCTGCGGCGCCGCGAACGAGGTGCCCTGGGCGAAGCCGTAGCCGCCGCCGAGCGTCGTCGAGACCACGCCGTGTTGCACGTCCGCGGCGCCGCTTTCGTCGCCTCCGGGCGCGTAGATGTTCACGCCGACGCCGCTGTTCGAGTAGTAGGCCGGGGTGGCGTCCCGGCCCAGCGCCCCGGCCACAAGTGAGTCCGAGGAGAGGCTCTGGTAGGACGCGGCCGGGATGCCCGCGTTGCCGGCGGCCACGGCGACGATGACGTTGGCATTCCATGCGTCCTGGATGGCGCCGGGAATCGCCGAGATCACCCCGGTGAGGGGCACGTCCGGCCCGATCGACAGGTTGATCACCTTCGCGCCGGCGCTGATCGCGTACTCGATGCCGGCGGCGACGTCGCTGTCCGAACCGCCGCCCGCGCTGTTCAGCACCTTGACGGCGAGGATGCGTGCGCCCGGCGCGACAGCCGCGATGCCCTTGCCGTTGTTGGTGTCGGCCGCGACGATGCCGCTGGTCATGGTGCCGTGCCCGTTGTCGTCCTGGACGGCGGCCTGCCCGGTGCCGGTGAGGCTGCCGTCACCGTTGGTGAAGCGGGCACCGGCGACCACCTTGCCGGCGAGATCCGGATGCGAGAAGTCGACCCCGGTGTCGACATCCGCGACGAGCACGCCCGCGCCGGTCGCGGAGCACCACGCCGGCGGTGCGAGGATGCTCGCGGGGGCGCCGCTGAGCGCCCACTGGTCGCCGTTGCTGAACAGCGGGTCGTTCGGCGACGACGTGGCCGCCGCGGCGGCAGGCTGGGCGAGCAGGCAGAGCGCGGCGATTGCGACGACCGCGCCGGACGCCCGGCGTGTCAACCTCATGTGGCCATCCCTTCCATCGAGGCCGCGGATGTGCGGCGGTGCCAGTATCGCACCGCCCCGCTCAGGGCAGGGTCCGCCGTACGGGTCAGCGCAGCCCAACCGCCGCGCCCGCCGTGCCTGCCGCCCGCGCCGGCAGAACGATTCCGGTCTCATCGGTCGCACCGGCGCCATCGAGCGGGACCGCACGCTGCACGAACGCGCACAGCGCGTTGACCAGGCGGATGTCCGACGCATGTGCGCACGCCGCCCGGAGCAGCTGCGGCGAGCACACGACGATGGCCAGGCACCGCGCCCGCGACACCGCCACGTTCATCCGGTTGCGCGAGTACAGGAAGTCGATGCCGCGGGGAATGTCCTCGGCCAGCGACGTGGCCATCGAGTAGATGACCACCGCGGCCTCCTGACCCTGGAACCGGTCGACGGTGCCGGCGGCCACCGCCTCGGGCAGGTGGCGCCGGAGGGCGGCGACGTGGGCGTTGTACGGGGCCACCACCAGCACGTCGGCCGCGCTGAGCGGGCGCTCCACGCCATGACGGTCGACCCATCGCCTGCCGAGCAGCTCGCTCACCGTCCGCGCCACGACGACGGCCTCCTGCTCGGACGCCGATCGGTTGCCGGCGTGCTCGACCGGTATCCAGCGCAACCCGGTGCCGGACAGCTCGCCGTCGCCGAGGACACGCTGGCTGGCGCAATCCGGGTGGGAGAACAGCCGTGAGTCGTAGAACTGCTGGGAGATGTATCCGCACACATCGGGATGCATCCGCCAGGTGATGTCGAGGAAGAGCCCGCGCTCGCCCGGGATGGTCTCCTCGCCGTCGAGCAGGTGACCGAGCGCCGACGCCTCCGCGCCGGCGGGATGCGAGCCCTGTGACGGCTGCTCGAGCTGCTGCGGGTCGCCGAGCAGCACCAGGTTGCGCGCGCAGCCCGCCATCGCCGCGACGTTGGCCAGGGACAGCTGTCCGGCCTCATCGACGAAGAGGGTTTCGAACCGCCCCGCCATCTCCTCCCGGGCGAACAGCCACGACGTGCCGGCGACGATGTCGACCTCATCGGCGGCGAGAGCGCTGACGATGGGGGTGTTGTCGCTGACGCAGCGCACCTGGGACGCGCTGCAGCCGCGGTCGTCATCGCTCCTCTGGAGGATGCGGATGTGGGCGCCACGACGGTCGGCCTCCTCGCACACGCGGCCGAGGAGGTGGCTGATGGCGCGGTGCGAGAGAGCGGTTACGGCCACCCGCCGGCGTGGTGTGGCGCCCACCTGGTCAACGATGGCCATCGCCGCGGTGTACGTCTTCCCCGAACCGGGCGGCCCCTGCACCGCGATGCATGTGCCCGCGGCGTCGCGGATGCAGCGCTGCGCCGCCTCGACCACGGTCTCGCCGTCGCGGCGGAGCGGCGTGCCGGCAACAACATCGGTGACCCGTGGCGGCGTGCGCAGGAGCAGGTCTCGCACCGCGCGAAACTCGCCGGGAGCGTCGATGGCGTGGTCACGCACCCACTCGCCGAGCCGCAGCAGTGCCTTGCGGTGCTGATCGGTCGGCGGCGGCATCTCTGGCACCAGGGCTGTGGGCACCGCGGTCAGTGGTTTCTTGCGCTTGATGATCACCGTGCCCGCCACGGTGTCGATGTCGATGATCGCGCCGACCCTGCGCGTCCGCCATACGCCGTTCTCGTCCGCAACCGTGCGCGGATCCTCGACCGCCTCGCCGGCCTTGAGCTTGGTGTCCTGGACCGGAAAGCTGAATCGCAGGAGCCGCGACTGTTTGTCGGCGCCCACGTCGCCCTCGAACACGAGGCCGCCCAGCGACGCCGGGTCGTTGATGAGCACCTCGTCCGGTGCGTCCTGGCGCGCGAAGTACTCCCACCACGACGGCTTGGTGTCGCGGCGGTGCCAGTCGAGGAGGAAGGCGAGCAGAGACAGGCCGCGCTGCTCGCGGGTCTGCTGCTCGGGATCGACGGGGACTCCCGCGGTCAACTCCGTCGCCAGCTTCTCGGCTGCGTCGGTGGCCTCGAGGACGGCGGGGGACGGCAACCCACCGAGCACGGGCGGTCGCGGCAGGGGCTCGCCGCTGACGGCCCCGAGCTCGCGCCGGCGCACCTCCAACCATCCGCGAAGCCCGACGAGCGAGCGGCAGTCCTCCTCGTTGTACTCGCGGATCGACTCGAGTGCCGCCGCGTCGCCGCCCTCGAGCCACAGCTCGTACTGGACGATGCTGGTGCTCGCGTCGGTGACCTGCGCGGCGCGGGGCGCCATGTACAGCGGCTCCAGCTTCTTGATCGAGTACGAACCGACCCCGACTCGCACACCGTGGAGCACCACCCGGTAGAGGTCGACGAACACTCCCGCGCGGAGTAACTCGTCCACCTCGTCCTCGCGCGTCGCGTACCGGCCCATCAGCCTGCGCATCGCCGCCGGCTCGTACGCGGCGTAGTGGTACACGTGCATGGCCGAGTCGTTCCGCCGCGCCACCATCACCGTGTCGATGAACGCCTCGAAGGCCGCCTTCTCGGCGGCGGGGTCGTGCGCCCAGAGCGTGTGGAACGGCGCGCCCGGCGTGTCGCCGTCCACCCAACCGAACAGGTACTCGCGGCCCTGTTTGCCGGCGAACTGGTCGCCCTCCATGTCGAAGAAGATGTCGCCCGGTGACGGTGCGGGCAGCGCCGCGAGGCCGCGGTGCGGCGCACCCGGGTCGGGCGGGATCAGCTCGAACGCGATGCGGCGCTCGCGCTCGCTGCGCACCTGGAGCGCGGCCTGGTCGCGGATCGTCGTGAGCGCCGCAGCGCGGATGCTCTCGATCTCCGTGGCCGGATCCAGTTCGGCGAGCGCCGTGCGCGTACCGACACCGGCGGCGACCAGGTCGACGCGCTGATCGCGGCGCACCCCGGCGACGAGCGAGAGATGGTCCTCGCTCCTCCACTGCGCGGTGCAGCGATCCTTCCAGTCGCAGACATCGCACGAGGCCACCGGCTCAGGGGAGGTGTCGTCGAGGCCGGTGTCGACCGCCGCCTCGAAGCGGGCGCGCACCGTGTCGAGATATGCTGACACCTCGGCGTAGAGGAACTGCTCGACCGTGTCGTCGCCGAGGACCACGTGGAGGAGGCGTGGCGCCCGCCCCTGGAGGCGGGCCAGCTGGCGGGAGTAGTCGGCGAGCTGCAGGAGTGCTCCCGCCTTGGTGCTGCGCGCCAGCTTGGTGTCGTGCGCCTCGTAGCTCCAGGCGCCGAGGTCGCTGGGAGCGTCGACCCGGATGAGGAAATCGGCATGGCCGCGCCAGCGACCGTCGAAGAACGTGGCCTGGTAGATGACGTCGGCTCCCTGCCGCATCGCCGCCAGCGTCTCCGCCTCGGCCTCATGCAGGCCGGCGAGGCCGCCCCGCGGGTGGCCGAACTCCACCACGGTGCCGCGCTGGGCGCGCAGCCTCTCGAGGTGGCGGCCCTCGTGCAGGGTGCCGTGCTTGCGCAGCACGGCGGTGAAGGGGTCGTCCCGCGTGGCCCGTTCGAGCTGCCTGTACGCCACCAGCCGATCCAGCGCGGTGCGGTGCTCGCAGCCGGTGAAGGCGACCAGGTCGGAGGGGCTGAGGACGAGGATGCCGTCGAGGAGTTGCATGGGCCAATGGTGCGCGGGGGCTGCGACAGCTGTGTGTCGCTCAGGCGACTCTCAGCCCGCCGTCAGGGTGCTGTAAGGCATCCGCGCTACCCTGCGGGGGTGAAGCAGACCTCCCCGGCGGAACGCGATCGCGCCCAGCGCCGCGTCCGCACCATCACCATGGCCACCGCGGCGACCGCCGGCGTGCTCACCGTCGCCGGGGCGGCGGTCACGGCGGGGACCTTCGCCGGGCGCACTGTGTCCGCAAGCATGTCAACCCAGGACCCCAACGCCACCCAGGACCCGAACGCCGCCCCCACCGTGGACCCCAGCACGGGCCTCCAGCCTCCCACGTCGCCGCCGACGGATGGCTCGGGCTACGGCTATGGTGGAGGGGGCGGCGGGTACGGCGGCCAGCCGGTCAGCTCGGGCGGCTCCTAGGCGATGACCGGCGCCCGGGGGCGCGCTCTGGAGCAGGCGGCGTGATCGCCGCCGCCGGGCCGACACCACTCTGGTACGCCGCTCGCAGCACCGGCTTCGTGGCCATGCTCCTGCTCACCGCCGTCCTGGTGCTCGGCATCGTCACGTCGATGCGCTGGGGCACCCGCGAGTGGCCGCGCTTCCTCTCCCAGGCGCTGCACCGCAATTCCTCGCTGCTCGTGCTCGTCTTCCTCTTCATCCACATCGCGGCGTCGGTGATCGACCCCTTCGCCGGCATCTCCATCCTCAACACCGTGGCACCGTTCACCGGCGACTACCGCCCTGTGTGGCTGGGCCTGGGCGTGCTCTCCACCGAGCTGCTCGTCGCGCTCACCATCACCAGCCTGCTCCGCCAGCGCATCGGCTTCACCACCTGGCGCGTCATCCACTGGATGGCCTACGTCTGCTGGCCTCTGGCGATGCTGCACACCCTGGGCACGGGCAGCGACGTGCGCTCGGGCTGGGCCGTTGCGCTGTCCCTGGGAAGCGTGGGCGCAGTGGTCATCGCCATCGCCTGGCGACTGTTCGGCGACCGCGCGGGGGTGCCTCTGCTGCTGCGCCTGGTCGCGATGACCGTCTGCGCCGCGGCGACCGCCGCCCTGCTCGGCTTCGCCGCCGCCGGGCCCCTGCACAGCGGCTGGGCGCGGGCGGCGGGCACCCCCGACCGCCTCCTCGCCGCCGGCACGACGACGGCGGGGACGGCGACTGCGGCACCCTCGCCGTCCCCGGCTGCGGCGCTGACGGTGGGCCTCAACGACCAGCTCACCGGCACGGTCGGTCAGAGGGGCGACAGCACCGTGGTCAGCCTCGCCGACAGCCGCGACGCCAACCTGAAGATCGCCATTGCCGTGTCCGGCAGCTCGACGACCGGCCGGCTCACCATCACCGAGGGCGGCGCCACCATCTGCAACGCCTCCGCGTCGGTGCTGCAGGGCGTGCAGGCCAGCTGTGCGCAGGTCGCCGTGTCGATCAGCCTCATGCAGGCAGCCGACGGCAGCATCACCGGCCAGATGACCACCACTGCGGTGGCGCGGTGACGGCCGTGCTGCGGGCGCCACGTCTGCTCGACGGTCCGGCCACCGTGCAGGGCGCGGAGACCCTCGCCGAACACAACGCCCGCCTCGGCCGCCTTGCCGATTTCCCCGACGGGACACTGATCGACATGATCGACAGCGCCGGGCTGCGCGGGCGGGGCGGCGCCGGCTATCCCACCGCGCGCAAGTGGGCGGCGGTTCGGGAGCGCTCGGGCGGCAACGCGGTGGTCGTCGCCAACGGCGCGGAGACCGAGCCGCTGAGCGCCAAGGACCGCCTGCTGATGACCTCGCGGCCGCACCTCGTGCTCGACGGCATCCTGCTCGCGATCGAGGCGGTGCGGGCCGGGCGCGCAGTGGTCTACATCTCGAGGGCACATGACGAAGCCCACGCCGCCATGCTCACGGCCATCGGCGAACGTCGCAGGGCCGGCGATCTCACCGTGCCGCTGTCGCTCGTGCGAGCTCCGCACCGCTACGTCGCCGGCGAGGAATCCGCCGCGGTCGCGCACATCAACGGTGGCGCGGCGCGTCCCTCCGTGGTGCCGCCGCGCCCCTACGAGCGCGGTGTCGACGGTCGTCCCACCCTGGTGCAGAACATTGAGACCCTCGCCCACGCGGCGCTGATCGCCCGCCACGGGGCGGCCCCGCACCGGGATTCCGGAACGGAGGGCGCTGCCGGCACGGTGCTCGTGACCATGGCCGCGGCCATCCACACCCCGGGCGTCCACGAGATCCGCGGCGGCTCGACTGTCGCGGAGGCGGTGAGCGCCGGCGGCGGCGCGACCGGCTCGGTGGCCGCGCTGCTCGTGGGCGGCTACTTCGGCCGCTGGATCGGCGCCGACGACGCCTGGGACCTCCGCCTCGGCATCGACGTGCCGCTCGGCAGCGGGGTGATCGCCGTCTTCCCGCACGGCCGCTGCGGAGTCGCCCAGACCGCCGCCATCGTCGGCTTCCTCGCCCGCGAGAGCGCCCGCCAGTGCGGCCCGTGCGAGCACGGCCTGGCCGCGCTGGCCGCGACGACGGGCGAGCTCGCCACCGGACGGGCCAAGCCGCGCGACGCCGAGCGGCTGCAGCGCTGGATCGCGCAGATCGCCGGCCGGGGCGCCTGCCACCACCCCGACGGGGCGCTGGTCCTGCTCTCCAGCGCGCTGCGGGTGTTCGGCGGCGACGTCGCCACCCACCTGCGCAGGGGTCGCTGCGACCGCGACCGGGCGCCCCTGCTGCCGGCGCCGGACTGGACCGGCAGGAGGCGCTGAGCCGATGACCCGGCGCCTGCGCGTCAACCCGATCCGATGCGACGGCTACGGTATGTGTGCCGAGCTGCTCCCCGAGCGGATCACCCTCGACGACTGGGGCTACCCGATCATCGATGGGCGCCCCGTCAGCGCCGGGCTGGTGGAGCTGGCGCGCCGGGCGGTGGCCGCCTGTCCAACCGCCGCGCTCCGCCTCGAGGAGGAGGGTCCGCCCGATGGCCGTTGAGCGCGCCGCCGCTCAGCGCCGGGGGCGCACCTCCAGCGGGCTGGCGATCGTGCGGTCGAGCACGTCGAGGAACTCGGTGACCCGCGCCGGCTTGGTGAGGTAGGCGGCGGCGCCCTCGGCGAGGAGCCGCTCGACCTGGCGGTCGGTGGCGTCGGCGCTGTACATGAGCACCGGGATCTCGGCGGTGCGCGGGTCGTCGCGCAAGCGGTGGATCACCTCGTCGCCGTTGAGGTCGGGGAGGTGAAGGTCGAGGATGATCAGGTCCGGGCGGTGCTCGCGGGCCAGCTCCAGGGCGAGGCCGCCCTGCATTGTCGTGATCAAGCGGATGTTCGGGCGCAGCGCGAAGATCGACTCGACCAGGTCGATGGTGGCGAGGTTGTCCTCGACGTAGAGCACGGTCTGCTTGGGAGGGGCGTCGCGGAGCACCGCCGGGCCCGTCGCGGACACCACCGCGGCCGTGTCGGTGCTGGTTGCCCGCTCCAGGCGCACGGTGAACGTGGCGCCCTGGCCCTTGGCGCTGGAGACGGCGACGGTGCCACCCATCGCCGCGGTGAGCTGTCGCGTCAGGGCCAGGCCGAGCCCGGAGCCCTGCACGTGACTGCGCTCCGCACCGAGCCGCTCGAACGGCTGGAAGAGGCGCCTCTGCTCCTCCTCGCTCAGCCCCGGACCGTCGTCGACGACGTGGATCTCGACCTCGCGCTGACCGACGGTGGCGCCCACGCCGACGTGGCCGCCCGCGGTGCCGTACTTGATGGCGTTGCTGAGCAGGTTGAGCAGGACCTGGAGAAGGCGCTGCCGATCGGCGCGGACGTACACCTGCTCGGTCTCGTCGAGACGCACCCCGAGCAGGATCCTGCGCTCGGCGGCGGCGGGTGCCATCAGCCCGACGGACTCCTCCAGCACCGCTCGCACGTCGACCGGCTCGAGCGCCAGCGTCTCGCGGCCGGATTCGATGCGGGCGATGTCGAGCACGTCGTTGACCATGCTGAGGAGGTGTGAGCCCGCCCGCTGGATGGCCTCGATCGCCTGGACCTGGTCCTCACGCGGCTCGCGCATCTCGAGAAGGTCGCTGAACCCCAGCATGGCCGCGAGCGGGGTGCGCAGTTCGTGGCTCATGCGCGAGAGGTATTCACTCTTGGCGATGCTGGCCTGCTCGGCGGCGTCGCGAGCGGCACGGAGCTCGTCCGCCGAGCGCTTCTCGGTGCTGATGTCGCGATTGATCTCCAGCACCGAGATCGGCTCGCCCCGGGTGCCGCGCTGCAGGGCCCAGCGGGCGCTGATCTGGAGGGTGCGGCCGTCCTTGGTGCGCTGGGCCAGCTCTCCCTCCCAGTGGTCGTCCCTGCACAGCGCGGCGACGATGGTGTCGAGCGGCTCGGGGTGGACGCTCTGGAGCAGGGACTCCGGTTGCTGTCCGAGCGCCTCGGCCTCGCTGTATCCGTAGAGGTCCGTGGCGGCCCGGTTCCAGAACTGGATGCCGCGCGTGGCGAAGTCCCAGGCGAACACAGCGTCGTACGCGAGGTCGAGCAGCTCGGCGTTGCGCTGCACACCGGCGACGAGGTGAACGCGGTCCAGCGCGACGGTCATCGACACCCCGTACTGGCGCAGCCGCGCCAGCTCGTCGTCGCCGAACAGGGGGGTGAACGGCCCCGCGACCACGGCGATGTAGCCGTTGCCGGCCGCCGAGTGGATCGCCACCACCGCGGTCGCGCCGAGCGCGCTGGTGAAGGACAGCCCCTCCGGGTCGGCCGATGTCTCCAGCTCGGAATGGAGACGCTCGGCGCCTGCCGCATCCATCCCCTCGACGGCGAGGACGCGGCCGTTGAGCGCGATCACGGCAGCGCCGCCGCCCAGCAGGCGCGCCGCCCATTCCAGCCCGCGCTGGGCGAGCGTGGTCTCGTCCGGTGAGTAGAGGAGGAGGTGGTTGAGGGCATTGCGGTACTGCACCTCCTCGCGCTCGCGCCAGATGCGACGCAGCCAGCCCGGCGGCGAGAACGCGGCTGCGAGAAGCGGCATGCTCAACAGGACAAGGCTCTCGACGACGATCTGAAAGCCCAGGCCAAGCGTTGCCACCGTCGCGATCGCGCTGCACAACAGCGCCACCACGATGCCACCGAACCCCGCGTTCAATGAGCGCAGCCGCGCCCGCTGCACGTGGGGCAGGGTCCCTGACACGCGCCAGAGCCGCGCGATCGACAGCCCGACCACGGCACACCAGGTCAGCAGCAGGAGGATGTCGATGGTGAGCGCGACACCCGCGGGCTTGAGCGCCGGGTCGCCGAGGTTGACAGTGATGGCCGCGGCGGTGACGGCACCGACAGCGATGGCGTAGGCCACAAGAGCCATCCGGGCCATGGGGAGCAGGCTGTCGCGGAACATGACGATGGCCATGGCGGATGCCATCAGGAGCGCGATCGTGACCGCGACCACGACAACCGCCGCGGGCCCCTTCGCCGGGATGACCTGGCCGAGCACCGCGACGAGCCCGAGCAGGCCGACGGCGAGCGCGAGGTACTGGCGGCTGCGATCGCGGTGGCGTGTCCAGTCGGCGAGCGTGAGAGCGCCGAGCAGCACCAGCGCCGCGCCCACTGCCCACTGCAGCCCGGTGAGTGCCTGGGTCACGATCGCGAGTATGACAACGCCACGCTCACACACCAGTCCAGCGTTGCCGATCCTTTACCGCGCGACCGTCGCCGACAATCCGCGCGTGCCCCACTACTTCGATCGCGAGCCGCAGGCGGCGTCGCAGCCGCGGCCGGTCACGCTCCGTCTGCCCGACCTCGAGGTGCGCCTCACCAGCGACCATGGCGTCTTCGCCCGCGGCGGGGTCGACCGCGGCACCCTGTTCCTGCTCCGCCGCGGCCCCGCACCGCCCCCGTCCGGCGACGTGCTCGACCTCGGCTGCGGCTACGGTCCCATCGCCATCACGCAGGCGCTGCGCTCGCCCACAACGCGGGTGTGGGCTGTCGACATCAACGGCCGCGCGCTCGAGCTGGCGGCCCGCAACGCCGCATCCGCCGGGGCCGCCAACGTGGTCGCGATCGCCCCGGAGGACGTCCCCGCCGGCATCCGCTTCAGCGCGATCTACTCAAACCCACCGGTGCGCATCGGCCTCGCCAGGCTCCACCCGCTGCTCGTGGAATGGCTCGACAGGCTTCTCCCCGGCGGCGCCGCGCACCTCGTCGTCCATCGCCACCTCGGTTCGGATTCGCTGGCGCGATGGCTCGCGGGCGAGGGTTTCGCCACCGAGCGCGTGGCATCGCATGACGGATACCGGATCCTGCGAGTGCAGCCGCGCACAGCGGTGGAGGATGATCGCTGAATGGCTCTCCCAGCGATCAACGCCGCCCTCGGATTCATCCGGATCGACATCGACCCGGTCATCCACATCGGCAGCGTGCCGGTGCACTGGTACGGCGTCATGTACGCGCTGGCGTTCCTCGTCGGCTTCCGGTACGGCGTGCTGCCCCACGTCACCAGGCGGGGGATCGACCGCGGCACCGCGGAGCGCGCGCTGGTGTGGACGATCATCTTCGGGCTGTTGGGAGCACGCCTCTACTACGTTGTCCAGCAGCCCAACCTGGGCGATTACCTGCACGACCCGATCCGCATCATCGCCGTGTGGGAGGGGGGCATGGCCTTCTTCGGCGCCATCCTCGCCGGCCTCGCCGCGGTGACGGTGTTCGCCTGGCGCAACCGCATCTCGGCGTGGCTGATGTGGGACTCTGCGGTGATCTTCGCGGTGATCGGCCAGCCCATCGGCCGCATCGGCAACGTCATCAACGGTGACATCCTCGGCGCACGAAGCGACCTGCCGTGGGCGACCGCGTACGCCAACCCGCACGCGGTGCTGCAGAGCGGATTCCGGCTCTGTACGTCCGCGAACTGCGTTGCCTACCAACCGGCGGCGGTGTATGAGGCGCTCGGCACCATCGCCATCGGCCTGGTGCTGTTCGCGCTGCGCCGGCGTGGCGTGCGCAATGGCGCACTCGCCGTCGCCTATATCCCGCTGTACGCGATCAGCCAGCTGATCCTGTTCCAGTTCCGAGCCAGCGAGCCCGCGCTCGGGCTGGGTCTCCGCCAGGCCCAATGGACGGCGATGGTCATCCTCGTGGTGGTGGCGCCGATCGTGTACCTGGTGTGGCGCTCGGGGGTGGACACGGGGCCGGCCATGGCCGACGTGGCCGCACCCGCCGAGCAGCCCGCCGCGGCCGAGGCTCCTGCCGGTGGTGCGGCGAAGCCCGCCAAGCGGACCCGACCCCCCGCGGCCGCGGCCCGGCGGCGGCGATGAACAACCTCGCCGTCGCCCAGCTCGTCGACGCGCTCTTCACCATCCTGCAGCTGCTGATCTTTGCCCGGGTGATGCTGTCGTGGTTCCCGATCAGCCCGTGGAACCCGATCGCGCGCTGGCTGCGCCGCATCGTCGACCCGATCCTGCGGCCGTTCCGGCGGATGCTGCCCAGCTTCGGCGGCATCGACTTCTCACCGCTGCTCGCGCTCGCGGTCATCTACGTGGTGCACCAGGTGGTGCTGTCCCTGATGCTGGGCGGCAGCGTGTCGCCGACGCTCGCGATCCTCGCCGTGGTCCGCCAGGTGACGCTGACCATCGTGGTGATCTTCTGCATCGTCCTGTTCATCCGCGTCCTGTTCTCGCTGTTCCACGCCGACCCCTGGCATCCGCTGGTGATGGGCCTGCGCCGGCTCACCGACCCGATGGTCCGGCCGTTTGCGGGCGTGGTGCCGCGCGGGGCCGGCATCGACGGCGCCGCGGCGATCGCGTTCCTGGTCGCGCTGGCGGCGTATTTCGCCGGCCGCGCCCTCTTCAACGCCCTCGGCGCGTACTAGCCTCGTCCGGAGCACCCGATACGGCGCCACCTTTCAGGGGTGGAGTCGCCCTATAATTCCCCCCCCTCAGGGTGGACGGGCTCGTCGCCGCCCGGGTAGGAAGGAAGGGATCGCCATGCAACGGCTCATTGGGCTGGCCGCGGTGGCCACGTCTGTCATCGCATCGAGTGCGATGGCCACCCCCGCGCTCGCAGCGCCCGTCGTCTCCGTCGTCCAGGGCGATCATTACGGGGACCGCATCTTCCCCGACAACTTCTTCAGCGTGGCCGATGCCCAGCAGGTCACGGGGCTGCGCGTCAACTTCCGCGGAGCCGGCGTGGACTACCCCGCCTGCGACCTCACCACCAACTACTCGATCTGCGACGCCTTCGCGATGCTCAACAAGCTCGACGGATTCGACCTGCAGCCGCGTGTCACCGTGCCGCTGACCGGCGCCGTCGATCTCAGCACCGTCGACGACTCCGGGTTCTACATCACGGACGACTCCGGCAACTTCGTGAGCGGCATGCGCCAGCTCACCCTCGACCCGGCGACGAACACACTGGCGGGCATCGCCGACCAGTTCCTCAAGGAGGACACGCCCTACCACGTCCACGTCACCGCGCAGATCAAGGACTCCGGGGGCAACGCCATCGCCGCCTGCTCGGGCGGCTGCGATGTGCGCTTCACCACCCGGACCGCCAGCGCTGAGCTGGTCAACATCCGCAAGGCGATGGACCTGCCGCTGAGCAACCCGGCCAACGCGTACACACTGGCGGGGTTCCCCAACGCCACCACCGACACGACCTCGCGCAAGGCGACCTTCACCCAGAACAACGTCGCCGACGTCTTCTCGGCCGCCCAGGTGAAGCCCTCGGTGTCGGGGTCGATCCCCGCCAATGCCGGCATCGTGCGCCACGACGACGCCAGCACCAATCCCGCCGCCCCGCTGGTGGACAACGTCGCTCCCAACCTCATCCCACCGGGCAATGCCGGTGACTTCGCCTTCGGCAGCTTCCTCTCACCGCGCTACCAGTACGCATCGGTGGCGGGCCACCAGGACAATCCCTACAACGTCGGTGACGGCCGCACCGACGGCGAGATCCCGCCCGTGCCCACCACCCAGACCGCGGTGCCGCAGGGCGTCGACCGGCTCGGCGTCATCGTGGTCACGCCCGACCCGGCCAAGTTCCCGCCGCCGTGGCCGGCGGCCGTCTATGGTCCGGGCTTCACCCGCAGCAAATTCGACATCTTCGTCACCGCCGACCACAACGCGGCGCTCGGCATCGCGACGCTGGCAACGGATCCGTCCGGGCACGGCTACGGTCCGACCAGCACCGTCACCGTGACCACGCTCGACGGCACCGCCACGACCCTCAGCACCTATGGGCGGGGGCGTGACCTCAACGGCGACGGGGTCATCGCGGATGGTCTCAACGACGGCGTCGGGCCCACCGCCCACCACATGGTCGGCGGCGACCTGCCGTCGCACAAGCCCATCGACGGGCTCGAGTCCGGGCTGGTGCAGACCACCATCGACGACATGGCGCTGGCGCGGTCAGTCCAGGCGGGGATGGACATCCCCGGCGTGGGCACCGACCTCTTCCACGGCAAGCCGATCATGTACTACGGGCTCAGCTTCGGCGGCATCTACGGGACGATGGTGATGGGCACCGATCCCGTGTTTCACCAGGGGTTGCTCAACGTTCCCGGCGGCCCGGTCGTCGACATCGCGCGGCTGTCCGGCTTCCGCAACAACCTCCACGACACCCTCGCCGTGTCCAAGCCCAGCTACCTCAACGGCGGCCCCGGCCTCAACGGCTTCACCGAGGACCTGCCGCTGCGCAACGACCCGCCGGTGGTGATCTCCCACAGCGGCGCGGCTCAGTTGCAGGAGCTGTTCGGCAACACCAACTGGTACGACCGCACCGGCAGCCCGGAGACCTTCGCACCGCGGATCCGGCTGCGACCGGACCCGGCCTGGGCCGCGAACCCGAAGCTCGTGGCCTTCCAGAGCGCCTACGGGGACCAGACCGTCCCCAACCCGACGGCGGGCACGCTCTACCGCGCCGGCGCGCTCTTCGACCGCGTCGTCTACTACCGCAACGACAAGACACCGACGTACGCGACCAACCCGCACGGGTGGCTCGCCGACCCCACTCTCGCCGGGCGATCCTTTGGCGAGCTGCAGCTCGGAATCTTCCTGTCGACCGGGACACTGGTGTCGACCAACCCCTCGTGGCTGGAGACTCCGGTGGTCAATCCGAACAACTTCGAGTGTCTGCACTACCCGGACCCGCAGACCGGGCAGGCACCCAACCCGCAGCCCTACACAAGCGACACCACCGCAGACTGTCCGGCCGCTCCGAGCCACGGCACGCCGTCGGTCAACATTCCGGAGTTCGGCGTGGGATTCGGCAGTGGTCCGGCAGCGACCGCGGTGCTGCTCGCCGGCGTGATGGGGGCGGCGCTGCTGAGGCGCCGCCGCCGGTGGGCTACGCCCCGCGGCTGACCCCGCCGTCGTCGCCGCCGTCGTCGTCGTCATCGTCGTCCTCGTCCAGCGGAGACGGCGACGCGGCCACGGGCCGGCGGTGGTGCACGTAGCTGATGTCGAAGAGCCGCTCGCCCGCGGTCTCGCCGGTGGCGCTGCGCCGGCTCACCACGATGTACGCGAACGCGATCCCCAGCACGATGACGAAGACGTCGTAGCGACCCTCCGGGAGAATCTGGTACTTCCAATCGAGGATGGCGCGGGTGAGCCGGTCGAAGCCGGCGACGATGGTGGCGACGATCCCCGCGTCGACCGCGAACGCGAGCCAGTAGCGGTCGCGGTTGGCGATGCCGGAGAACGGCCCCGCACTGGCCACCCGCCGCGGGATCGGGGCGCGGCGCGCGGCGCGATAGGCGACCAGACCGAGCGCGATCAGCAGCCCACCGCTGAGCGCGAAGTTGAAGAGCTGCGCCTCCACCGCGGTGAGGAAGTGCTCGGCCGGGACGCCGGCGACGAAGCCGACGCCGGTCATCAATGCCACCCATCCGAGGATCGCCGGCACGTTGGCCTCCATGAAGGTGCGCAGCGGCACGTGGGCAGCGCCTGCGCTGAGGGTCGCGTACACGCGGATCCCGGGGATGACCCGGCTGAGCGCGATGTGGCGCGCGTCGGCGCGCGCGATCCGGCGCGTGGCCCGGTCGTACGCCTTCCCGGCACGGAGGCGGACGGCCACCTTGCGCAGTCGCCGCGGGCCCACCCGCCGCGCCCAGCTGTACCCGCTGAACGATCCGCCGAGCAGCGCCAGGCATGCGACCGGGTAGAAGATGAAGGGGTTGAGGCCGCCTGAGGCGATGAGCAGGCCGGCGACCAGCAGCAGCACCTCGTTGGGGATGAACGGAAGCGGAACACCCGCCTCGTCGATGAAGAGGAGAACGCAGATGAGGACGGTTGCGACGGCGCCGTGCAGGCCGGTGAGAAAGGTCACGCCGCCCCGAGGATACCGACGGGAGCCCTCCTGACTTGCTAACGTACGTTTGTTCGGCGCCGGGCGCGCTCAGGTGACCTCGAGGAGTGGATGGTGAGCGACGTTGCGGGCGCGGACATCGAAGCGGCGGACGCGCCGGCGGAGACCGTGCCCTTCGTTCACCTGCACACCCACACTGAGTACTCGCTGCTCGACGGGGCGGCGCGCATCGGCGACCTCGTCGCCACGGCGAAGCGCCACGGCCAGACCGCCCTGGCGATCACCGACCACGGCGCTCTGTACGGCGCCGTCAAGTTCTACACGCAGGCCCGCGCCGCCGGGGTCAAGCCGATCATCGGCTGCGAGATGTACATGGCGCCGCGGTCGCGCCACGACAAGGAGGGCCGGGCCGACCGCGACCCCAACCACCTGATCCTGCTGGCCCGCAACGAGACCGGATACCGCAACCTCATCCAGCTGGTCAGCCGCTCGCACCTCGAGGGCTACTACTACAAGCCGCGCATCGACAAGGAGCTGCTCGCCGAGCACGCGGAGGGACTGATCTGCCTGTCGGCCTGCATCGGCGGCGAGCTGCCCCAGGCGATCCTCGCCGGCGACATGGACGCCGCCGAGAGCGTGGCCCGCCAGCACATGGAGATGTTCGGCCCGGACGGCTACTTCCTCGAGATGATGGACCACGGCATCCCCGAGGAGGAGGCCATCCGCGGTGGTCTCGAGGAGATCGCCCGCCGCACCGGGCTGCCGCTGGTCGCCACCAACGACGCCCACTACGTGCACGTTGACGACGCCGAGGCACACGACATCCTGCTCTGCATCCAGACGCAGGCTCGGCGCGAGGACGAGAAGCGGTTCCGCTTCGCCGGCCCGCACTTCTCGCTCACCAGCGGCCTGGAGATGCGCGACAAATTCGCCGCCTACGGCGAGGCGGTCCGCAACACCCTGGCCGTCGCCGACCTCTGCGACCTGGAGCTGCGCCTGGGCGGCAACCTGCTACCGCGGTACTCGCCGATCCCCGACGGCCACACCGCCGAGACGTACCTGCGCGAGCTGTGTGACGCGGGGCTTCGCGAGCGCTACGGCGACGGCATCACCGCGGAGGCGCGCGAGCGCCTCGCCATGGAACTCGGTGTCATCGAGACCACCGGCTTCGCGCCGTACTTCCTCATCGTGTGGGACCTGATCCGGGCGGCGCGCCGCGACGGCGTGGTGGTGGGACCCGGACGCGGCAGCTCGGCCGGCTCGCTGGTGGCCTATGTGCTGCACATCACCAACATCTGCCCGCTGCGCTACGGGTTGATCTTCGAGCGCTTCCTGAACCTCGAGCGGGTCGAGATGCCCGACATCGACATCGACTTCGACGATCGCCACCGCGACCGCGTTCTCCAGTACGTGCAGGGAAAGTACGGCGAGGACCGGGTGGCCCAGATCATCACCTTCGGAACCATGGCCGCCCGCGCCGCCATCCGTGACGTCGGCCGCGCGCTCAACGTGCCGCTCCCCGACGTCGACCGGCTCGCCAAGCTGGTGCCGATGAGCGTCGGCATCACCCTCGAGCGGGCCCTGTCCGGGAACCGCGAGTTGCGCGACCTGTACGACAACGAGGGCTGGGCGCGCCAGGTGATCGACAACGCACGCCGGCTCGAGGGGATCTGCCGCAACGCGTCCACACATGCGGCCGGGGTGGTCATCGGCGCCGAGCCGCTCACCAACATCGTGCCGCTGCAGCGCTCCACCACCGGCGACCGCAGCACCGCCGTGACCATGTTCGACATGGAGGGCGTCTCCAAGGTGGGGCTGCTGAAGATCGACTTCCTCGGCCTCGCCAACCTCACCGTCATCGAGGAGGCGCTGCAGATGATCGAAGGCACGACCGGGACGCGCATCGACATCGATGCCATCCCGCTCGACGACCAGCCCACCTATGCGCTGCTCTGCAAGGCGGACACACACGGCGTGTTCCAGCTCGAGGCCACCTTCGCCAAGCGAATCCTCATCGACATGCAGCCGCGCTCACTCGAGGACCTGGGCGTGGCCGTCGCCCTCAACCGGCCGGGACCGATCGAGGGCGGAGTCGTCGACCTGTACATGAAGCGCAAGCGCGGCGAGCTGCCGGTGCAGTACCCGGCCGGGCTCGAGTCGCTGCTCGAGCCGGTCCTTGGCGAGACCCACGGCACCATGGTCTACCAGGACCAGGTGATGAAGATCGCTCAGGCGGTGGCGGGCTTCACCCTTGGCGAGGCGGATCTCCTCCGCGGCGCCATGGGCAAGAAGGACAAGGCCAAGATGGCCAAGCAGCGGGAGAAGTTCATCGCCGGGTCGACGGCCGCGGGCATCGACGCCGACCGCAGCGCCGAGCTGTTCGACCTGATGGCGCACTTCGCCGGCTACGGGTTCAACAAGGCGCACTCCGTGGCGTACGGGCTGATCTCATATCAGACGGCCTACCTCAAGGCCAACCACCCGCTCGAGTACATGGCGGCGCTGCTCAACAGCCGTGGCGGAGATTTCGACAAGCTCAAGCAGACCATCCTCGACGCCCACGCGCACGGCCTGGTGGTCCACAAGCCCGACGTCAACCGCAGCGGGGCCGGGTTCACCGTCGGCGACGTCGCCATCGGCGAGATCCTCTTCGGCCTGCAGCACGTCAAGAACGTCGGTGAGAGCGTCATCGCCGCACTCATCGGCGCGCGCGACGAGGGCGGCGACTTCACCGGCCTGCTCGATCTCTGCCTGCGCGTCGACAGCCGCGACCTCAACCGCCGCGTTCTCGAGTCGCTGATCCAGTGCGGGGCGCTGGATCCGCTCGGCGACCGCCACGCGCTGCTCCGCCAGCTCGATGGGTACATGGACCACGCCGCAGCCGTCCGTCGCGAGCGCGACCTCGGCCAGACCTCACTGTTCGGCGACTCCGTCGACATCATCGGCACGCTCGTCCCCTACGTCCCGGCACCCGATTCCACGGCCGAGGGCGGCGGCGGCGACGAATCGTGGCTGGCATGGGAGCGCGACCTGCTCGGCATGTACCTCAGCGACCATCCGCTGCGGCGCATCGCGGCGGCGCTGCAGGAGCGCGTCGACACCTCCATCAACGAGCTTGGCCCGCACCTCGCCGGCCTCGTCGTGCAGGTGGGCGGCTGCATCCGCGACGTCCGCGCCTTCGTCCCCCGCAAGAGCACGACCGGGCAGCGCATGGCCTTCGTGCAGATCGAGGATCTCACCGGCGCCTGCGAGGTGGTCGTGTTCAACCGCGTCTTCGAGGAGGTGGCCGAGCTGCTCCGCCCCGACGCTGTGGTGATCATCCGCGGCAAAGTGGAGATTGGACGGCCCGCGCCCAACGCCGCCGACGACGAGGAGCGCGAGGCAGAGCCCGCCAAGATCCTCGCCGAGGCGATCTTCGCCATGGACGATGCCCGGTTGGTGGCCTGGCGGCGCAACAGCACCGTGCATCTGCGCCTGGCGCCCGATCAGCACCACCTGGTCGGTCCCCTGCAGCAGGCGATCGGCGAGCACCCCGGCGGCTCGCCGGTGGTCGTGCACGTGGAAAGCATGGACTCGATCGACGACATCGCGCTGCACGACGGCTTCGCCGTCGAGCCCGGCCCCGGGCTGGAGCGCACCGTGGAGGCGCTCCTCGGTGCCGGCTCCTACCGGGTGGAGACGCGCCGCGAGCGAGCTCCCGAGCGCGAGACCTGGGGGGCGGGGCGCCGGGGCTGACCGAACCTGGCTACGCCTCACGCCGCAGCGTCGCCACGCACTCGATGTGGTGCGTCTGCGGGAACATGTCGACTAGCTCGAACCGCTCCATGCGGTACGGCCCGGAGACGGTGAGCAGCCGCAGGTCGCGTGCCATGGTCGCCGGGTCGCACGACACGTACACAACGCTCGCGGGCCCGGCCAGTGCCAGCCACGCTGTGACGCGCGCATCGCACCCCGAGCGCGGCGGGTCGAGCAGCACCGCATCTGCGCGCGCACCGGCGTTGGGGAGCGCATCCTCGACAGCCTCCGCGACGTAGCGCACGCGATCCGCACACCCGTTCATCTCCGTGTTGAGCACCCCGAACCGCGCCGAGTCACGATTGTTCTCGATGCACACCACCGACGCGCCGAGGGACGCCAGCTCGCAGGCGAGCACCCCGATACCCGCGTAGGCGTCGACGACTTGCCGGCCGGCCACGTCGCCGAGGCCACGCAGCGCTGCGCCGTACAGCACCTCGACCTGTCCCCAGTTGACCTGGATGAACGTGTCCGGTGTCACCCGGAACGAGTGTCCCCGCCACGACAGCGTGGTCGAGGTGGTGCTCCACCGCGCGTCAGTGGCCAGAGCGTGCGCGTCAACGGCCGCCGCCGGCACCGCCTGCGCCGGTCGTGGGCGCAGCAGCAGTTCCTCGCCATCCTCGCCGACGGTGAGGTGCAGGGCGGTGAGTCCCGGCTCACCCGCGTCGCGCACCAATTCGCGAAGTGCCGGCAGCGAGCCGGTGATGCGCGGATGGTGAATGAGGCAGTCGTCGATGGCCACCGGCCGCCAGCTGCGCAGCCGGTTGAACCCGAACCGCGCGTCGTCCATGCCGGCCGCGCCGGGCACCACGTGGAACTCGCCACGCCAGCGGTAGCGCCAGGGGTCGTCCATCCCGTGCACGGCCACGTCATCGGGCAGCGCCACCTGCTGGCGCCGCATCGCGTCGCGCACGATCGCCAGCTTCAGCTCCAGCTGGTACGCGTCGTCGACGTGCTGCAGCTGGCAACCGCCGCACTCACCGTAGTACGGGCACGGCGCGCTGACGCGATGCGGTGAGGCCTGCTCCGTCTGCACGGCCCGTGCGAACCACACCCGGCCCTTGCTGTGGTGGAGCTCGACCACCAGGCGCTCGCCGGGAAGGGCGCCGTCCACGAACAGCGACGTCTCGTCATCGAGGCGGGCCAGGCAGAGCGCACCGTGCACCATGGGCCCGGTGGTCACCGTGTACCGCTCACCGCGGCGGTGCCGCGGCCTCGCGGCCGGGACCGCCGCGACGTCAGGCGGAGAGTCGCTCACGCAGCAGGCTGTTGACGAGCTTGGCGTCGGCCCGGCCACCGCTGGCCTTCATCACCTGGCCCACCAGGGAGCCGAGGGCCTGCACCTTGCCGCCGCGGAAGTCCTCACACGCCTTGGGATTGACGGCGATGACCTCGTCGACGATCGCGGCCAGCGCGGCCGTGTCGCTCACCTGGCCGAGCCCGCGCGACGCGACCAGCGCGGCCGGGTCACCACCGCCGGCATAGAGCTCGGCGAGCAGTTCCTTGGCGGTGGGCCCGTTGATCGCGCCGGACTCCACCAGCCCCAGCAGCGCCGCCAGTCCGGCAACCCCGAGGCCGCTGTCCGCGAGGGGGAGATGGTGCTCATTGGCCAACGCGGCGACGTCGCCCATCTGCCAGTTGGCGGCGATCTTGGCCGTCACCCCCGCGGCGACGAGCGCCTCGTAGGTGTCGGCGTCCGCGCGTGTGGTGGTGAGGACCGCCGCGTCATACGCGGAGATGCCGTACTGCGACGCGAACCTCGCGGCCCTCGCCTCGGGCAGCTCGGGGATGGCCGCGCGGATCCGCTCGACCAGGTCGCGACCGAGCTGCAGCGGCGGCAGGTCGGGCTCGGGGAAGTACCGGTAGTCGTGGGCCATCTCCTTGCTACGCTGGGAGATCGTGGCGGCTCGCGCCTCGACCCAGCCGCGCGTCTCCTGCACCAGCGTGCCTCCGTTGCGCAGCACACCGACCTGGCGCTCCATCTCGTACTCGATGGCGCGGTGCACGGCCCGGAACGAGTTCATGTTCTTCACCTCGACCTTGACGCCGAACTCCTCCTGGCCGGCCGGGCGCACCGAGACGTTGGCGTCGCAGCGCAGCGAGCCCTGCTCGAGGTTGCCGTCGTTGACACCGATGTACATGAGGATCTGCCGCACCCGCACCAGGTACTCGCGCGCGGCGTCGGCGGTGCGCAGGTCGGGCTCGCTGACGATCTCCATGAGCGGCACGCCGCACCGGTTGAGGTCGATGAGCGATGAGGTGGCCTCCTGGAGCACGTCGCCGGCGTGCTGCATGGTGCCCGTGTCCTCCTCGAGGTGGATCCGGGTGATACCGCAGCGGGTCCGCTCACCGTCGACGGTGAACTCGAGGTGACCATTTTGCGAGAGCGGCAGGTCGTACTGGGAGATCTGGTAACCCTTGGGCAGGTCGGGATAGAAGTAGTTCTTGCGGTCGAACTTGGTGAACGGTGGGATCTCGCAGTTCAGCGCGAGCGCGGTGCGCACCGTCAGCTCTACGGCCTGACGGTTCATCACCGGCAACGCGCCGGGCAGCCCGAGGCAGACGGGGCAGGTGTTGCCGTTCGGCGGCACCTCCGTGTACGCCGCGCTGCACGCGCAGAACATCTTGCTGCGGGTGAGCAGCTGGGCGTGCACCTCGAGCCCGATGACCGCCTCGTAGTGCGTCGTCACCGCGTCCGCCGCCTGCACGGTCATGCGGCCACCAGCGGCGCGCGATGCAGGTGCCATTCGGTGGCCGCCTCGTACGCCGCCGCGACCTGGAACACGCGTGCGTCCTGCAGCCGCGGTGCGATCACCTGCAATCCCACGGGCAGCTCCTCGGCGAAGCCGCATGGCAGGGAGATCCCCGGCAGCCCGGCGAGGTTGACCGGGATGGTCAGTGCGTCGTTGAGGTACATCTCGATCGGGTCCTGGATGGCACCGGTGGTGAACGCCACCTTCGGCGACGTTGGGCAGACCAGCGCGTCGACGTTCTCGAAGACGGAGTCGAACTCGCGCGCGATCAGGGTGCGCACCTTCTGGGCGCGGCGATAGTAGGCGTCGTAGTAGCCACTGCTCAGCGCGTACGTGCCGAGCATGACGCGGCGCTTGACCTCGCGGCCGAAGCCCTCGTCGCGCGTGCGCATCAGCGTGTCGGTGACCGAGGGCCGTTCGACGCGACGGCCGAAGCGGATCCCGTCGTAGCGCGCCAGGTTCGAGGAGCACTCGGCCGGCGCGATGATGTAGTAGGTGGACAGCGCGAGATCGGTGCTCGGCAGCGACACCTCCTCGATGGTTGCGCCGAGGGCCTCGAAAACGGTGATCGCCTCGGTCACGCGCTCACGGACGCCGGGCTCGAGTCCCTCGCCCATGTACTCACGCGGGACACCGAGCCGCATGCCCGCGACACCCGTCCGCAATCCGCCGCGCGGGTCATCGACGGCGGCGCTGAGCGAGGTGCTGTCACGGGGGTCATGACCGGCGACGGTGGCGAAGGCCGCGGCGGCGTCCTCGACGGTGGTGGCGAACGGACCGACCTGGTCGAGCGACGACGCGAACGCGATCAGCCCGTAGCGCGACACCCGTCCGTACGTGGGCTTGAAGCCGACGATGCCGCAGAGCGACGCCGGCTGGCGGATCGAGCCACCCGTGTCGGTGCCGAAACTCACCGGAACCATCCCGGCGCCGACCGCGGCCGCGCTGCCGCCGCTGCTTCCGCCGGGGACGCGCTCGACGTCCCAGGGATTGCCGGTCGGCCCGTACGCCGAGTTCTCCGTCGAGGAGCCCATTGCGTACTCGTCGCAGTTGGTCTTGCCGACCGGCACGGCGCCGGCGTCGAGCAGCCGCTGCACGGCGGTGGCGGTGTACGGAGGGCGGAAGTCCTCGAGCATCAGCGAGCCGGCCGTGGTGGGATATCCCTCGACGCAGAGCACGTCCTTGAGCGCGACCGGGATGCCGCAGAGCGGTCCGGCGGAGGCCGGGTCGTCGCGGAGCATGGCGGCGGCGCGCTCCGCCTGGCGGTCGGCGAGGTCGTCGGTGCGCGAGAGGAAGGCGTGCACCGAGCCGTCGACGCGGTCGATGTGCGCCCGTGCCTCGTCGAGAAGGCGGCGCGGGGTCACCTCGCCGGCGCGGAGAGCTGTGCCGAGCTCCGCGGCCGTCCGTCCTGCGCTGCTCACTCCTGGATCGCCCCCACCCTGAAGTGCTCGCCGTCGCTGTCGGGCGCGTTGCTCAGGGCCTGCTGCTGGGTGAGCGACGGGGCGGACACGTCCTCGCGCCAGACGTTGACCAAGTTGCCCACCTGGGCCGTCTCCGGCACGTCGGAGATGTCGGCGCGCTGCAGGACCGAGATGTGGTCGAGGATGAGGTCGAGCTCGGCGCCGATCCGGCGCGCCTCCTCCTCGTCGAGGCCGAGGCGCGCGAGCCGGGCTACGTGGGCGACCTCGTCGGAGCTCAGTGGCATCGGCCCATTATTCGCGACCACCATCCGAGGACGTTCCCCCGGCCTGCGTGATGGGCAGCCAGGTGAGCACCGCCTGCTCGGTCGGGGCGAATCCGGCGGCGCGGTAGGCGGCCAGCGCTGCGGGGTTGTCGTCGCGGGTCCAGACGCAGGCGAAGGTCACATGGCGGCGCCGCAACAGGGCCATCGCCTCGCCGACCAGGTGCCGCGCCACCCCGCCGCCGCGCACCTCGGGGCGGACGTACAGCTCGGCGATCTCGCCCTCGAGCCCGGTGCCGGGGTCGAAGAGCACCACCCAGCACACGCCGACGGGATGGCCCCGCGCATCGCGGGCGACGAAGAGGCGGTTCTCCCCGGCGAAGGTGGGGGAGACGCGCATGCGGCGCTCGATGCCGGCGCGACCCTCGCGAGGATGGTCGAAGTACTCCTGCTCGTGCAGGGTGAGATCGACCAGCAGGGAGACCACCTCGGCGTCGCCGCCGGCCATCTCCTCGATCGCGATGTCGCCGTCCACGGCGGGCATTGTCGCCTCCGCCCGCGGACCGCGGGGGCACTCAGCCGGGGCTGGGTGAGGGCAGGAGGGTCGCCAGCGGTGTGTGCAGCGGAGCGGGGACGGGGTAGGGGACCCCTAATGAGGCGGGCGGGATCGTGCACTGGATCGTGCCGCCGGGCGGACATGACGGAACCGGTGCCGGCGTGCCCGGGGCAGCACCGCCGGCGCTCCGCCATGCGGAGCCGTTCCACACCCAGGTGTCGCCTCCAGGGCGGCTGACACCCCGGACGTAGCCTGCTTTCGACGGGTCGGCGATCCCACCGAAGAGAACGGCCGTGCTTGATGGCCCGCCGGCCATGGCCACGCCGGTTCGCGGCCCGGGCCCGCTGTCGGTCTGGCGCTTCCAGCCGGCACCGTCTCTGGTCCAGGTCTGGCCGGCCGCGGTCACCACCACCATCTCTCCCCCCGCCTGCGCGAGGTGTGCGCCGGCCAGGGACGGACCATCGGCGCCCGCCGGGCCCCCGGTGGTCGTGTCCCAGGCGGCGCCACGCCAGGTCCACGTGGTCGCGCTCATCGCCGGCACTGTGGGCGTGCAGCCGACGGCCGGGTGCACACAGAACGGGATCGTGGGCAGGCTCTCGGTGAGCAGGATCAACCCGCCGTTGGCGTCACCGGCGAGGAGAGCGTCCTCCGCGCCCGCAGGCGCAGCCTGCTGGGCGTGAGCGGTCCAGCGCCCGCGGGACCACGTCCACGTCGACACCTCGGGCGCGAACCCACCGCACGGGACGGCGGGGAAGCTGGTCGCGATGCAGGGCCGTGGCGGCGCGACCAGGCACGAGGTCGGTTGGCACGGAATGAGAGGTGCCGCGCCGGGCACCACAGTTGACGCACCGGGCACGTCCGTTGCCAGAGCGGGCGCGACCGACGCCGGGGTGCCGGTCGGTGCGCCCATGGCGGGCAGCGGGCACATGAACGCCGGAAGCATGCCGGAGCCGTTCTCGAGTGGCGGCGGGCACGGGCTGAGGCTCAGCCACACCGCGACCACCTGGGCGGACGCCGCGTCGTAGGCGAGACGCGCTCCGTCGGGCGGCTCGGCACCGGCCGCGGCGGGCACGGCTGTGCTGACGCGGCTCCAGCCTTGCTCGGTGAACAGCCAGGTCTGCGGCGCCGCCGGTGCCAACGCCGAACATGGAGGGATGGGGTTCGAGCCGTTGGCGCCGCCGGGCACCACACCCGCGCTGACAGTTGGCCCCGCCGAGGCGCTCGTCGCGTTCGCCGTGCCGCTGACGCCCACCGATCCGCTCCCGGACCCGCTCCCCGAGCCGCCGCCGATGCCGCAGACCGTGGGTCGGGGGGCAACCGGCGCCATCTCCGGCGCACCGAGGAGGAGCACGCCGCCATCGGCGGGGTCGTCGCTCATGGTGGGGTTGAGCAGCGCTCCTGGTCCTCCCGCTGTGGTGGGAGAGGACCAGGCGGAACCGTTCCATTCCCAGGTGTCGTTGAGGATCGCGCCCGACGCCGACGTGCCGCCGAACATGACGGTGACGCCGGCGGTGGAGTCGTACGCCATGGCCGCCGCCGACCGCGCCGGTGGGGTCGCCGACCCGGCCGGAACCCCCCCCTGGCGCGCATTGCGCAGGCCGACGACGGCGACGGCAACGGCGATCGCCACCAGCACGGCCACGCCCGCGGCGAGCCACTGCCGACGCAGGCGGCCAGGTGGGTCGGCCCTGAGGATGGGATGACGCTGGGCGAGCACGGCGCGCCTCCGTCCAGCCTGGCGGCTGGATGCCCGATCGGTGGAGCTGGCATCAGCGGCGGCGATCGGAGCCGCCGACACTGTCCATCCCTTCAACGCCCGAGGTTGGCCGACGTCACAGTCGATGCTGGGCGGGGCCGACCGCTCGAGCGACCGCGCCGAAAGGCGCGGTTCACCCCGCGCGCGACACGCGCTCCGCTGTGCGCACCCGCTCCGCCGTGCGCACCCGCTGCGTGGTGCCGCGGACGATCAGCTCCACGGGCAGAAGGGTGCTGCGCCGGGTGCGGATGGTCGCCTCGCCTCGGAGCTCATCGAGCAGCACCTGCGCCGCGATCCGGCCCATCTCCTCGAGCGGGAGGCGCACCGTCGTCAGCGGAGGGGTCAGGCGATCGACAAACGGCATGTCGTTGAACCCGGTCAACGACACATCTCTTGGGCATCGCGCCCCGCTGGCGCGCAGCACGTCGAGGGCCCCGAGTGCGATCAGGTCATTGCCGGCGACCACGGCGGTGAAGGGACACGGCCCGGCAAGAGCCGACTCCATCGCCTCCGCCCCGGCCGCCTCGGTGAAGGCGGCACACACCCGCACGCGCGCGTCGGCGCCGGGCAGGGGATGGGCGCGCACGGCCGCGCGGAATGCCGCGGCGCGTTCCCGGCCGGTCGAGATGTCCTGGGGACCGGCGAGGTGCAGCAACCGCCTGTGGCCCTGCTCGCGGAGGTGGTTCACGGCAAGGAAGACGCCGGCCCGCTCGTCGCCCCCGACGTACGGCCACCGCCCCCGCGCGGTGTTGCGGTTGGCGAGCACCGCCGCGACACCACTCTCGTCGAGGTCATCGAGGAGGGGATCGTCCCACTGGGCTGTGGAGATGATGAACCCGTCTGCTCCGCGCGCCAGCAGCGATTCGATCTGGCTGCGCTGGCCCTCGGCGTCGTTGTTGGTGTCGGTGAGCACCACGGTGTACCCGGCAGTGGTGAGCACCTGTTCGGCGCCGCGCAGCATCATCGAGAAGAGCGGGTTGGTGACGTCGGGGACCACCATCCCGACCAGGTACGACCGTGCGGTGCGCAATCCGCGGGCATGCGCGTTCGGCACGTAGCCCAACCGCTCCGCGGCGCGGGAGACCCGGCGCACGGTGTCTCGACTCACCTGGCTCTGCGTATTCGGGTTCAGTGCCCGGCTCGCCGTTCCCGGGTGGACGCCCGCGGCCCTGGCGACGTCGGCGAGCTTGACCCGTTCCACACCGCAAGGATAGGCACCCACGCGCGCTGTGAGCAATCGATTGCCGAAACGGGGTCCGCCGGCAGCTTGACAAACCACTCCGCGATTGACGATCCTGCCGCAATCGTTTGCGGTGAGTGCCGGTCGTGACGCCCCATCGCCAACCGGCTCGGAGTCAGCGAGGAGAAGTCAGATGCTTGAAGAGCGTCGGTTGCGCCAGGGGAGACGCGTCGCCGTGACCACGTCCGTGCTGCTGCTCGGGTTGACCGCATGCGGCGGTGGCGGATCCACCAGCTCAGCGGCGGGCACCACGAGCCCGCTGGTCATCGGCGCCTCGCTGTCTCTCACCGGCGACTTCTCTGACTCCGGCAAGGCCGTCCAGCGCGGCTACCAGCTGTGGATGGACACGGTCAACGCGCACGGGGGCCTGCTCGGCCGCCAGGTGCAGTTCAAGATCGTTGACGACACGTCGAGCGAGACCCAGGTGGTGACCAACTACCAGAACCTCATCACCCAGGACAAGGTCGACCTCGTGTTCGGCCCCTTCTCGAGCCTGCTGACCATACCGGCGTCGCAGGTCGCCAAGCGCTACCAGTACGCGTTCATCGAGCCCGCTGGCGGTGGCCCCGCGGTGTTCGCCCAGAACCTCAACAACCTGTTCTTCGTCCAGCCCGCGCCGGTGGTGAAGTCGGGTGACGTCTTCGCCAACTGGATCCTCTCGCTGCCCCCTGCCCAGCGGCCCAAGACCGCCGCCTACGCCGAGCTTGACGATCCCTTCTCGGGGCCGATTGCGGAGAACATCAGGGCGCGCTTTGAGGCCGCTGGCATCAGCACGGTGTACAAGCAGATCTACCCGGCTGAGACCCTCGACCTCGGGCCGATCATGGGCAAGGTGGCCGAGGCCAACCCCGACGTCATCGTCAGCGGCACCCAGAGCGTCGATGCCTACAGTCAGGTGAAGTCGCTGGTGCAGCTCAAGTTCAATCCGAAGTTCATGTTCATGTCCAACGGCGCCAATTCGCCGGTCGAGTTCCCCAGCAAGGTGGGAGCGGGCAACGTCAACGGCGTGATGAGCGCGGGTGACTGGTTCCCGGGCTCCACCGCGGCGGGCAGCCCAGCCTTCACGGCCGCCTACACCGCCAAGTACGGCGGCACCGCGCAGCAGATCGACAACAGCTCGGCCGAGGCGTACGCCGCGGGCCAGCTGCTCGAGCTGGTCGCCAGCAGGACCGGGAAGGTCGACAACGCCACCATCATCTCCGCGCTGCACTCCGGGACCTGGCCCACCATCCTGGGCGACCTCAGCTGGGACTCGATCGGTGAGCCCACCGGCAGCTACGCCCTCGTCGAGTGGATCGGCGGCCAGCTGGTTCCCGTCTACCCGGCGGATCGCGCCCAGGGGGCGACGCCGCTCTACCCGAAGCCGAACTGGGGCGGCTGAGACGGGATGCACGCCCTCATCCAGGGCGTCATCCTCGGAGTCCTCACCGGCGGGGTGTATGCGCTGATGGCGTCGGGTCAGACGCTGATCTTCGGGATCATGAAGGTGGTCAACCTGGCCCAGGGCGCGATGGTGGTTCTGGCCGCCTACCTCTCGTACACGCTCTTCACCCAGTTCGGCATCGATCCGCTGCTGTCGATCCCGATCACCACGGTGGTCATGTTCGTGCTCGGGGTGGTGATCCAGCTCGCCTTCCTGCGACCGCTGAAGCCGGAGGACATCGGCCAGCTCAGCCTGCTGGTGACGTTCGCGGTGGCGCTGCTTCTCGAGGGCATCATGGGCGTGCTCTTCAACACCACCCACCGCAGCATCAACACCAGCTACGCCGACTCCAGCTGGACGATCGCCGGGTACCAGGTCACGGTCGTCGGCGTGTATGCGTTCGCACTCTCGCTCGGCGCCCTTGCGCTCCTCTTCCTGCTGCTCAACCGCACCGGGTTCGGCCGCGCCGTTCGGGCCACCGTGCAGAACCCGGTGTCCGCCCGGCTCCTCGGCGTTGACACCGGCCGGATCTCCGCGCTGGGCTTCGGTCTCGGCGCCGCCACCGCGGCGGCCGCGGGGTCCGTCTACGGGCTGCTCTTTCCCTTCAACCCGAGCAGCCACTACGACCTGATCAGCAAGCTGCTCTCGATCGTCGTGCTCGGCGGCCTGGGCAGCATCAGCGGGTCGGTGGTCGCGGCGATCATCGTGTCGACGGCCTCCGCGGTGGTGGCATCGACCATCTCGCCGATCTGGTCCGAATTCACCTTCTTCGTCATCCTGCTGGCCGTCCTCCTGGTCCGTCCCCGGGGTCTCTTCGGCGCGGTGGAACGAGGTTCTCTGTGACGCGGGCGGGGCTGGCCAGGGGAGTTCTCTTCTTCGCTGCGCTCGGCGGTCTGCCCCTGCTCGGGCTGGAGCATTGGGTTCTCAACCTGCTGATCTTCACGCTCATGTACGCGGCGCTGGCAAGCTCGTGGAACCTGGTCGGCGGTTTCGCCGGCTACCCGTCGCTGGGCCACGCCGCGTTCTTCGGCATCGGCGCCTACGCCCTTGGAATCTGGTTCCAGCATCACTCGGTGACCAGCGGCTGGGAGCCCTTCGCCGTCCTGCCGGCGGTGGGCGTTGTGGCCGCGGTGCTCGGTCTCCCAGTGGCCCTGATCGCGATGCGGACCCGCGCCGACGTCTTTGCCATCGTCACCATCACGCTGCTGTTCGTCGTGCAGACGCTGGCGTTCAACCTTCGCGATCTCACCGGCGGAGCGCAGGGGCTGGCGCTGCCCATCCCCCCGTTCGACCTCGCCACCTTCGAATGGCCGTTCTACTACGCGATGCTCGCGCTCCTGCTGGTGGCCATGGTCATCACCTTCGGATCGATGCGCAGCAAGCTCGGTCTCTCACTGGAGGCGGTGCGCGCCGACGAGGACAAGGCACGTGGCATCGGCGTGCACGTCACCGGCACCAAGGTGGTGGCGTTCGCCGTCAGCGTGGCCATCGCGGCCATGGCGGGCGGCGTCTGGGCCTACTACGAGAGCTTCATCTACCCCCAGTTCGCCATCGATCCGCTGGTCACCATCGGCATGGTGCTGATGGCGTTCCTCGGCGGCCGGGCAACGCTGTGGGGTCCCGTGCTCGGTGCGTTCATCCTCGAGCCCGCGCAGCAGTACTTCGCTTACAAGCTCGGCGGCAGCCAGCTCTACCTGATCGCCTACGCCGCCGCGTTCCTGGTGATCATGCTGCTGCTGCCACGCGGGATCGTGCCCTCACTTGCCGACCGGCTGAGGCAAAGACGCCGTGCCCGCGAGGTCAACCGTCCCGGGAGTGGTGGCGCGGTCACGACCGTGCCCGTCGGCGACGAGATCGCGGTGGGGACACCGGTGTGACCGCCCTGCTCACCGTCGAGTCCGCGACCAAGACCTTCGGCGGGGTCCGGGCTGTGGACGGATGCTCGCTGGCGGTCGAGGCGAACACGGTCACCGCGCTGATCGGGCCCAACGGCTCCGGCAAGACGACGCTGTTCAACCTGATCACCGGGTACTCGCGCGCCGACGCAGGACACTTCGAGTTCGCCGGCCGCAACGTCGGCCGCCTCGATCCCGGACGGCTGTACCGCCGCGGTCTGAGCCGTACCTTCCAGCAGGCCCGAATCTTTCCGCACCTCACCGTGCGGGAGAACCTGGTGGTGGCCGGCGGGTACACCTGGCCGCAGCTGTTCGCGCGGCGCGTGAGTCCCGCGGATGAACAGAAGGCCGGACATCTCCTTGACGAGTTCGGCCTCATGCAGGTTGCCGATCTCTACGGATCCGAGCTGTCCTACGGACAGCGCAAGCTCCTGGAGTTTGCCGCGGTGCTGATGAGCGCACCCACGCTGGTGCTCCTCGACGAACCGACTGCCGGCGTCAACCCGACGATGATCGAGACCATGGAACGGCACATCCGCGAGCGTCATGCGGCCGGCATCACGTTCCTCATCGTCGAGCACGACATGACCGTCGTCATGCGGCTCTGCGACCCCGTCATCGTGATGGACCAGGGCAGGACGATCTTCACCGGTCCGCCGCGGGCCGTGCAGCAGGACGCGCGCGTCCTCGACGCGTACCTGGGGTCCTGAGATGCCGCTCCTGCAGCTCGAAGGTGTCGTGGCCGGGTATGGCGCCGGGGACATCCTCAAGGGCGTCGACCTCACCGTCGAGCCGGCGTCGATCACCTGTCTGCTCGGGCCCAACGGCGCCGGCAAGTCGACGGTCCTGAAGACGATCAGCGGTCTGCTCCGGCCGCGGCGCGGAACGGTCACGTACGCCGGCAAGGACATCGGCGGCCTCAGCTCCAGGGCCCGGCTGCTGCTGGGCATCGTGCACGTGCCCCAGGAGCGCAGCCTGTTTCCCGCCATGAGCGTGTGGGACAACCTGCTGATGGGCGGCTACGTGGTGCGCGACCAGCGTGTCATCCAGGAGCGGCTGGCGCACGCGGTCGAGGCCTTCCCGATCTGTTCGAAGCGCGCGCGCAGCCCTGCCGGCGCGCTGTCGGGCGGCGAGCAGAAGCAGGTCGAGCTGGCGCGGACCCTGATCCTCGACCCCACGCTGGTACTGCTCGACGAGCCCTCCATCGGGCTGGATCCCAAGTCGCGCAAGCTCGTCTTCGACAGCATCACCACGCTCGCCGCGGGCGGGCGCACGGTTCTGCTGGTCGAGCAGAATGCCCGCTCAGGCTTGGCGGCGTCCCACGTCGGTGTGGTTCTCGACGCGGGGCGCGTGCACCTCGTCGGCACCGGCGCAAGCCTGCTCAATGACCCCGAGGTCGCCCGCCTCTATCTTGGGGCGGCGGCCGTCCCCGCCGGTGTCGCGACGCCTCGCCACTCATCAGCCCCAGCCGTGACCCGGCACGAACAGGAGATGCCGTCATGAGCGTCGATACCCCCACCCTCGGCTGGATCGGCACCGGTCGCATGGGTCACGCGATGGTGCGGCGCCTCCTCGACGCCGAGCACAGCGTCAGCGTGTGGAACCGCACCCGCGCCAAGGCCGAAGACCTGGTGGCACATGGTGCCCACGTGGTGGACTCCATCGCCGAGCTCGCCGGCATCGACATCGTCTTCACCATCGTCGCCGCCGACTCCCACCTGCTGGAGGTGATGCTCGGCGACGGCGGCCTGCTCCGCCAGGACTCGGTGCCACGCATCATCGTCGACTCCAGCACCGTCTCATCGGCAACATCCGAGCGCATCCGGCTGGCCGCGGCGGAACGCGGCGCGACCTTCCTCGCCGCCCCGGTGAGCGGCAACGCCAAGGTGGTCAAGGCGGGGGTGCTCTCGGTTGCGGTGTCGGGCTCGCGCGAGGCCTTCGACACGGTCGTGCCATTGCTGAACACCATCGGGCGCTCCGTGACGTACGTGGGGGAGGGAGAGGTGGCGCGGCTGGTCAAGCTGGCTCACAACATCTTCCTCGGGGTGGTCACGCAGTCACTGGCCGAGGTGGTTGTGCTCGCCGAGAAGGGCGGCGTCCCACGCCACGCGCTGATGGCGTTCATGAACGGGTCGGTGCTCGGCTCGGTCTTCACCGGCTACAAGACGCCCGCGTTCGTCAACCTCGACATGACGCCGACGTTCACCACCTTCCTGCTCCGCAAGGACTTCGACCTCGGCCTCGCCGCCGCCCGGCAGCTGGAGGTGCCGCTGCCCATCGCGGCGGCAACGCAGCAGCAGGTGCAGGCGGCGGTGGGACGCGGCCACGGCGATGAGGATTTCGCCGCGCTGCTCATCGAGCAGGGCCGCAACTCGGGGGTGGAGCTGCAGCCGGAGGAGGTCGAGGTGGGCGACGGGCTCAGCTCACCGCTGGGTGCACCGGCGTCGGGGCGCGTCTCCGAGGGCAGCGACCCAGCGCACGGTGTGCAGCGATGAGTCCGCTGGACGGCCCGACCCCGCCCAGTCCCGGGCGCATGACCGTCGACTTCGAGGAGCGCGTCGACGTCGCCCGGCTGCGCGCATACCGGCTGTCCCGCGCGCGCGCAGCGCTTGACGCCTCCGAGCTCGGCGCGGTCCTGCTCTTCGACATCAACAACATCCGCTACGTGTCGGCGACGATGATCGGCGAGTGGGCTCGCGACAAGGTGGCACGCTACGTGCTGCTGACCCGCGGGGGTGAGCCCATCGTCTGGGACTTCGGGTCGGCGGCGCGGCACCATCAGCTGTACGCACCGTGGATCCGGCCCGAGAACAGCCGCGCCGGCATGCTCGGCCTGCGCGGCGCAGTGGCGCCCGATGCCGGCCTGATCACCCGCGCCGTGGCCGAGATCCAGTCCGAGCTGGCCGCCGCCGGTGTCGCCGGGATGCCACTGGGGGTCGACATCGCGGAGACGCCGATGATGCTCGAGCTGCAGCGGGTCGGCATCGAGGTTCGCGATGCGCAGCAGGTGATGCTCGACGCCCGGCTGATCAAGTCGGCGGACGAGATCGCGCTGCTGTCCACGGCCGCGGCGATGGTCGACGGCGTCTACCAGGACATCGCCGAGGCATTGAAGCCGGGCGTGCGCGAGAACGAGATCGTCGCGCTCGCCAACAAGCGGCTGTACGAGATGGGATCGGACGACGTCGAGGCAATCAACGCGGTCTCCGGCGAGCGCTGCAACCCCCATCCCCACAACTTCTCGGACCGGCTGATACGCCCCGGGGACCAAGCCTACTTCGACATCATCCAATCGTTCAACGGCTATCGCACCTGCTACTACCGCACCTTCGCGGTGGGCCGGTCGAGCCAGGCGCAACGCGACGCCTACACGCGTGCGCGGGAATGGATCGACGCGGCCATCGAGTTGGTGAGGCCGGGAACGACCACCGACCAGATCGCCCGGGTGTGGCCGAAGGCGACGGACTTCGGCTTCGGCAGCGAGATGGAGGCGTTCGGGCTCCAGTTCGGCCATGGCCTGGGCTTGGGATTGCACGAGCGGCCGATCATCTCGCGCCTCACCTCGCTCGAGAACCCCATCGAGCTGCAGGAGGGGATGGTCTTCGCGCTGGAGACGTTCTGTCCGGCCAGCGACGGTCGGTCAGCTGCACGCATCGAGGAGGAGGTCGTGGTCACCGCCGGTGGCTGCGCTCTGCTGACTCTCTTCCCGGCGGAAGAGCTCTTCGTCACCAACAGGTACTAGACGGCGGACGCGCCACCAGAGGAAGGCATGCACATGGCCGCATCGACCAACGACATCACCGGGGCGGCGGGACCGCCGGGCATCGACCCGGCCACACTGCACCGACCCGGTGGCAGCGTCGACCCCGCAACGCAGCTTGCGCTGTACCGACAGATGGTCCGCATGCGCAAGTTCGAGAAGCGGGCCTACGACCTGTTCCTGCAGAACCTGGTGAAGGGCACCAGTCATCTGTCGCTGGGACAGGAGGCGATCGCCGCCGGCTTCGGCGAGGCGATGGACGACAAGGACTACACCTTCGCCACCTACCGCGGTCACGCACACACCCTGGCTCGGGGCACGTCGATGACCGGGGTCATGGGCGAGCTGCTCGGGCGCAGCTGCGGCGTGCTGTCCGGCAAGGGCGGGTCGATGCACCTCACCGACGTGGAGCGTGGCGTGATGGGCTCCTACGCGATCGTCGGCGCTCACCTGACCGTCGCGCTCGGCGCCGCGTGGTCGGCGAAGTACCGCGGGGAACCGCGCGTGGCGGTGGCGTTCTTCGGTGACGGCACCACCAACATCGGCGCCTTCCACGAGTCGCTCAACCTGGCCGCGGTGTGGAAGCTGCCGGTGGTGTTCGTGTGTGAGAACAACCTCTACATGGAGTACACACCGATCGGTGACGTGACCGCCGTGGCCAACCCGGCGGCGGATCGCGCATCGGCGTACGGGCTCGACAGCATCCTGGTCGACGGCAACGATGCCGAGGCGATGTACCTCACCGCTCGTGAGTGCCTCGAGCGCGCCCGAAGCGGCGGCGGCCCGTCGCTCATCGAGGCGCGCACCTACCGCTCGAGCGGTCACTCGCGTGCCGATCCCGGCAAGTACCGCCCCGACGAGGAGGTCGCGGCCTGGGCCGCGTACGACCCGATCGTCCTGTACCGCACGCGGCTGGTGGCGCACGGCGTCAGAGAGGCGGAGCTTGACGCGGTCGAGGAGACCGCCGACGGTGACGTCGAGATCGCCACGGTCGAGGCCAAGGCGTCGCCACCACCGGGCGCGGAGATGCTGATGAACAACGTGTGGTCCGACGGAGGCTGGTCATGGCGGAACTGACCTATCGCGACGCCGTGGCGAGGGCGATCGCCCAGGAGATGGAGCGCGATCCCAACGTGGTGTTCCTCGGCGAGGACGTCGCCAGCGCCGGCGGCGTCTTCAAGGCCACGGTCGGACTGCTCGAGCGGTTCGGACCCGAGCGGGTGCGCGACACCCCGATCTCCGAACAGGCCATCCTCGGCGCCGCCATGGGGGCGGCGATGACCGGCCTGCGGCCGATCGCGGAGATCATGTTCGCCGACTTCTTCGCGGTGTGCTGGGACCTGGTCGCCAACCAGATCGCCAAGACCTCGTACATGACCGCCGGGCAGGTGAGCCTCCCGCTGGTCATCAGGTCGGGCAACGGCGGCGGCCTGCGCTTCGGTGCGCAGCACTCGCAATCCGTCGAGAACTGGGCGATGGCCATTCCGGGCCTCAAGGTGGTGGCGCCGTCGAACCCCGCCGACGTCGTCGGCCTGTTCGCCGCCGCCGTCCGCGACCCCGACCCGGTGATGTTCTTCGAGCACAAGGGCCTGTACGCCACCAAGGGCGAGGTTCCCGATGGAGAGCTGGTCGACACACTCGGATCCGCGAAGGTGCTGCGGTCGGGCGGGGACGCAACCATCATCGCCCTGGCTGCGATGGTGCCCCGCGCACTCGCCGCCGCCGAGGCGCTGGCGGAGCGGGGCATCGACGCCACCGTCATCGACGTTCGCAGCCTGGTGCCGCTCGACACCCAGACCATTCTGCGTGAGGTGTCGGCGACCGGCCGCCTGTTCACCGTCGAGGAGAATCCGCGACTCTGCGGATGGGGCGCGGAGCTGGTCTCGATCGCCGTCGAGGAGTGCTTCGACGACCTCGACGGGCCGCCGCTGCGCATTACCACGCCGCACATCCCACTGCCGTCCGCAGATGCGCTCGAGGACATGGCGATCCCATCCGTCGAGCGCGTGATCACCACCATCGAGAGGGCCATGCAGTCATGAGCACCATCGCGCTGAGTTCCGAGGCGGTCGCCGTGCCGTCGCAGCTGTTCGTCGGCGGTCGTTGGGTGGACGCATCCGACGGCCGGACGTTCGACGTGGACGACCCCGCAACCGGCGCCGTGATCGCCACGGTCGCCGACGGCTCCGTGGAGGACGGGCTGGCCGCCGTGAGCGCCGCGCACGAGGCGCTGCCCGGCTGGGCCGCGGCACCGCCGAGGCAGCGGGCCGAGGTACTCCGCCGCGCCTTCGACGTGATGACCGAACGCACGGAGGACCTGGCACGACTGATCGTCAGGGAGAACGGCAAGGCGCTCTCCGACGCGCGCGGCGAGGTCACCTACGCGGCCGAGTTCTTCCGCTGGTTCGCCGAGGAGGCGGTGCGCGCGGGTGGTGACCTCCACACCGCGCCGGCGGGGACAAACCGCATCCTGGTGGTGCGGCAGCCGATCGGCGTCAGCGTGCTGGTAACGCCGTGGAACTTTCCCGCGGCGATGGCGACACGCAAGATCGGCCCTGCGCTGGCGGCGGGCTGTACTGTGGTGCTCAAGCCTGCGTCGGACACGCCGCTGACCGCACTGGCGCTGGGGGCGCTGCTCAACGATGCGGGCGTTCCCGCGGGCGTCGTCAACGTGGTGCCCTCGCGGCGGTCCGGGGCGGTGGTCGGGGCGATGCTGCACGACCCCCGCGTGCGCAAGCTGTCGTTCACGGGTTCGACGGAGGTTGGTCGCAGCCTGCTGCACCAGGCCGCCGACTGCGTGGTCAGCTGCTCGATGGAGCTGGGTGGCAACGCCCCGTTCATCGTGTTCGACGACGCCGACATCGAGGCCGCAGTAGCCGGCGCGATGGTGGCCAAGATGCGCAACGGCGGCGAGGCGTGCACCGCTGCCAACCGCTTCCTGGTCCAGCGTGGCATCGCCGCGGAGTTCGGCCGCCGGCTCGCCGAGGCCATGCGAGCGCTGCGCATGGGGCCGGGGCTCGAGGACGGCGTCCAGCTCGGGCCACTGGTCAACGCAGCCGGCCGCGACAAGGTCGCCGAGCTCGTTGACGGCGCCGTCCGCGACGGCGCACGCCTCGCCGTCGGGGGCCGCGTTCCCGGCGGGCCCGGTTACTTCTACCCGCCAACCGTTCTTGTCGACGTGCCCGCCGGCGCGGCAATCCTGCGCGAGGAGATCTTCGGTCCCGTCGCTCCGCTGGTGGTGTTCGACACCGAGCCGGAGGCGGTCGCGCTGGCCAACGACACCGACTACGGCCTGGTAGCGTACATGTACACCGGCGACCTGCAGCGCGGGCTGCGTTTCAGCGAGGCGCTCGAGTTCGGCATGGTCGGGCTCAACCGGCCGATCGTCTCCGACCCCGCGGCACCGTTCGGCGGGGTGAAGCAGAGCGGTCTCGGACGGGAGGGCGGCCACGAGGGTCTGCTCGAGTTCCTGGAGAGCAAGTACATCGCGGTGACCTGGTGAAGATACGGGTCTCCATGCCCCAGCTCGGCGAAACCGTGAGCGAGGGCACGGTGACACGCTGGCTGCGCGGACAGGGCGACACGGTGGCCGCCGGCGACCCGCTGCTGGAGATCGCCAGCGACAAGGTGTCGATGGAGGTGCCGTCCCTGCAGGCCGGCGTGCTGCTCGAGGTCCTGGTGGAGGAGGGGGAGACGGTGCCTGTCGGCGCTGCGCTGGCGTGGCTGGAGGTGGAGGGCGAGGACACCGGGACCGTCGCCGAAGCCCCGGCGGCGCGGGACGTCGGGCCACCGGCCGCCGCGACCGCGCCACAGGCACCGACTGGGCCCCACGAACGGCGCCCGTCTCCACTGATCAGGCGGCTGCTCCAGGAGGCGGGGCTGACCGCTGCGGAGGTCACCGGTTCCGGCCCCCGCGGCCGCATCCTGCGCGAGGATGTCGCGGCTGCAGCAGGCGCGCGCGCGACAGCGGCCGCGGCGCCACCTGCAGCGGTTGCGAGGCCACCCGCCGCGCCCGCGGCGACGCCCGCCGTGTCCGCGGCGCCGGTACCGCCGCGGTCCAGCGCACCCGGCGACCGGACGGAGCCGCTCAGCCGGCTTCGCGCAGTGATCGCCGAGCGGATGGTCACGTCACTGCAGACCTCTGCCCAGCTCACCAGCGTCGTTGAGGTCGACGTGACCCGGATCGCCCAGTTGCGGGCGCGCGCCCGCTCAGCCGGCGCCGGGCGCGGCGTCAAGCTCTCCTTCCTGCCGTTCTTCGCCAGGGCTGCGGTGGAGGCGCTCGAATCACATGCGACGGTCAACGCGTCAGTTGACACCACCACGGGCACGGTCACCTACCACGACGCCATCCACCTCGCCATCGCCGTGGACACCGAGCGCGGCCTGCTCGCACCGGTGATCCGCGACGCGGACCGGCTCTCTCTGGTCGGACTCTCCGGAGCCATCGCGGACCTCGCGGAACGCACGCGCACCGGCAGCATCACTGCAGACGAACTGTCCGGCGGCACATTCACGCTGACCAACACCGGCAGCCGCGGTGCGCTGTTCGACACGCCGATCATCAACCAGCCGCAGGTGGCCATCCTGGCTACGGGTGCGGTGACGAGGCGGCCGGTCGTCGTCAGCGATCCCGCGAGCGGGACCGAGGGGATCGGCATTCGCTCGATGGTGTACCTGGCATTGACGTACGACCACCGCCTCATCGACGGTGCGGTGGCAGCGCACTTCCTGGTCAACGTCAAGCAGCGCCTCGAGGGCGGCAGGTTCGAGTCCGATCTGGGGCTGCCCCCGGCCTGAGACGACGGCGAGCGCTCAGCCTGCGCTGGGGAAGGACCGGTCACCCTCGTAGGCGGCGCGGGTGATCGCGAGCATGGCGGCCACGTCCAGCGGCCGAGGGTTGTTCTCAACAAGACGTTGTGCGCCCAGTGCCAGCTCGGCGACGGTGTCGATGCGGTCGCTCGGCAGTCCCAGGTCGGCGAGCGTGCGGGGAAGCCCAAGACCGTCCACGAGGGCGTCGACGGCCTCGACACCGGCCCGCGCCGCGGAGAGTTCGTCCCTCCCCTCCGAGGCCACGCCGAGGGCACGGCCGACCTCCGCGAACTCCTTGAGACGGGTGGGAAAGTTGTAGCGCATCACGTAGGGCAGCAGTGACCCGACACCCACCCCGTGCGGGGTGTGCGTGATGGCCCCGATGGGGTACTGCAATGCGTGCGCTGCGGCCGTTCCCGCCGTGCCGAGAGCGATACCGCCGGCCAGCGCCGCCATCATCATCTCCTGACGCGCGACGGTGTCCCCGGGTACCTGATGTACTCGCAAGAGGCTCTGTCCGACGAGTTGGAGGCCGGTCACTGCGATGCCGTCGGTGAGCAGCGATTTGCCCACGAAGACGCGCTCCTGGGCGAGCCGGGCCGTCGGCACCCGACGGATCGCCGTGTAGGCCTCGACCAGGTGGGTCAGGGCGTCGGCGCCGGTGGCGGCGGTGAGCGCGGCTGGACATGAGTGCGTCAATTGGGGGTCGCAGATCGCCGTGTGCGGGATGAGGTGTGGACTGGACACGCCCACCTTGATGGCTCGGTCCGGATCGGTCAGGACCGCGACGGGTGTGGCCTCCGAGCCAGTCCCGGCGGTTGTGGGGATTGCCACGACAGGCAGGGTGGGGCCCGGCACCAGGAATTCGCCGTAATAATCCTGTGGCCGACCACCGTGGGTCAGCAGAAGCGCGACCATCTTCGCCATGTCGAGACAGCTGCCCCCGCCCAGCCCGACGACCACGTCGGTGCTCGTGCCAGACAGCCCGGCCAGGCACCGGATGATGCACGTCACCGGCAGTTCCGCCTCGGTGTCCGCGAACACGTGCACGGTCACACCGGCATCCTCGAGCGAACTGACGATCCCCGACAGTTCGGTGGACGCGGCCAGGCGGGAATCGGTGCAGATCAGCGCCGCGCCGCCCAGGCCGGCCACGACCTGACCCACGGCATGTCGCTGCCCCTCGCCGAAGAGGACGACCCGAGGCATCCGGAGCAAACCCAGCGCACCGGTGGCCACCGGCTCGCCGTCCTTCGGTGGCGTGTCGAAGCGGATGTCCGGAGCCGTGGTCAATTCGGTCCTCCGTCGCGTTCGTGATGTGGCCCTGATCCGGCCTGATTTACCCACATCAGCCCTGCCCTCCGGGCTAGCGAACATCCGTTCGTACCACAAGGAAATCGGCGGACATCAGCCGGACATTCGCGGCATCACGTCATGGCGGTTACCGCGGACGTTTACATCCCATGCGAATAGCGATCCCGCGAGGGCACGTTGCGTTCTCAGTGGCGCAGACGGGTCTGCTCGATGTCGTCGTGGCTCATACCGAAGTAATGCCCCACCTCGTGAAGCACGGTGTCGTGCACCTAGTCAACCAGTTCGGCGTAGGTCGCGCACCAGCGCTCAATGTGGCCCTGGAGCAGCACGATCCTCTTCGGGTATGAGTACGCGCTGAAGACAGAATCCTCGCTGCCCTCGTAGAAGCCGAGGACGTGCTCGTCGATATCGTTATCGCGGTCGTGGACGCTCGCCCCCGGCTGCACGGTGATCATCAGGTTGTCTGCGTCCATCCGCGCGCGCAGCGGTGCCGGGATCCGGTCGAGAGCAGCGGCCGCGATGCGCTCGAACTCATCCGGGGAGACGTGATATGGCACCTGTCGAGCATGGCACGAACCTCCATTACCGGGGCCGGACGACGCGTCATATCATCCGAACCTCCATTACCGGGGCCGGACGACGCGTCATATCATCCGAACCTCCGTTGCATGCGGCGCTCATCCTTCCCCGGCCTCGAGCTCGACGATCAGATCCAGAAGTCCTGCTGCTTCCCAAGCGCGGTTCCGCGGCGACTGATTGAGTCGAACCAGGACTCCACTGGCCTCCAGTTGGTCGACGGCAACCAGAATGGACGACCGGGCCCGCCCCGTGGCCGCAACGGCCACGGCCGCCGTGATGATGGGGTGCGCTGGCAGCGCATCGATCAGGGCCCAGGCGGCGGAATCCGCACGGGGAGTGGACGCTGCATTCCGAAGTTGGTCGCGCCATCTTTCTTGAAGTTGGGAAACCCGGCCCACATACCGAGATGCAAGCAGCGCGGCTTGTGCGGTTGCACTGGCAAAGACTTCGATCCACATCGCAACGTCGCCCTCGCGAAAAAGGGTGAGGCCGTGGATGTACCGATTCTTGTCGTTGGCCAGTACGACACTGATTGGTGGGATGAAGTTGGGTGTCAGGTTCCGGCGCCGGAGTATCACCTGAACAAGGGCGCGGCCTGTGCGTCCGTTGCCGTCAGAAAACGGATGGATGGTCTCGAACTGCGCGTGGGCGATTGCCGCCTGAACCAACGGCGGTAGGACATTGTCGTTGGCAAAGCTGCATAGATCACTGAGCAGAGGAGCGACATCTTCAGGAGGCGCGGGGACGAAGTCTGCGCTGCAAGGGTTGTGAGGATTGCCCCCGATCCAGTTCTGAGAATCGCGCACGAGCCCGCCGATCTTGGAATTCACGGCCCGAGAGAGCAGGACTCGGTGAACCTCCTGCAGGTGTTCCACGGTAACCGCGTCCGCGCTGGCGGCGCGCTCCACCGCCAACTGCATGGCGTCGATGTTGGCGAGGATCTCCGCGGCCTTGGACCCAACACTGCGTCCGGTTTCCTGGTGGGCTTCGGCGCGGGCGAGTGTTCGCGCGTCAACCTGCATGCCCTCGACCCTCGACGAAGCGATCGACTCGGTTCTCAGGAGAAGCCGGGCCAACGGACGGAGGCTTCGTTCAGCCGAGCTGTTCAGATCAGTGATCGCCTTTTCCGCTTCGGAGACCACGCCGGCGACATCCCCGGGCAGGGACAGCTCGAGGTCCGCGACACGATCGGCAACAAATGCGTCATAGGCGCATGCCTTTCGGTACTTGGCGGGCGCGTAGATGGTGGGATTGCTCTGCCAAATGCGGTGGATGTATCGACCTCGCACGTGGGATCCCCCCGGCCAGATTGACGTGTTGCAGCGGATCGAGCCGCTTCCTAGCCGCTCAGGCAGTCTACCGCGGATCGGCTGCGTAAGGCGGTTTAGATGTTAAGCCGTCCTTATGGCCGGCACTAGCGCCGGTTTAGCGCCTGAGCCAGCGTTACAGCGAGGCCAACGTCGGCATACGGGCTGCGCGGATCAGGCGAGCGTCGAATCCCGCTGCGACAGCCGTCTGTCGTGTGCTGTCGCCTCAACCTGTGCTGCAGACAGGTTAGCCTGCGCCGATGCCAGAGAATAGGGAGGTTGCTCGCATGTCGGTCCTGCTGCCGACCGCTGGTCTGAGCCTGAGCCGCGATGAGGTTCTGGCCGACTACCGGGTCGCGGTGCGGAGCCGGATCGCCAGCCAGGTGGGCCAGCGCGAGGTTCTGTCCGGCTCTGCGAAGTTCGGCATCTTCGGCGACGGCAAGGAGGTTGCCCAGGTCGCGCTGGCCAGGGCATTTGCCCCCGGCGACTGGCGGGCAGGCTACTACCGCGATCAGACCCTCGCCATGGCGCTCGGGATGACCACGGTGCGGGGCTTCTTCAGCCAGCTGTACTCGGATCCCGATCCCGCGGCCGACCTCGCCTCCGGCGGCCGCCAGATGGTGAACCACATCGCCACCCGATTCCTCGACGAGCAGGGCCGCTTCCTGCCGACGGTGGGGTCGCGAAACTCGTCGGCGGACGTGTCGTGCATGGCGGGATGGATGCCCCGCCTGCTGGGTCTCGCCTATGCATCCAAGCTGTACCGCGACAACCCCGGCCTGCGCGAGGTGGGCGAGGGCTTCTCTGCGGGTGGCAACGAGGTGGTCTTCGGCTCCATCGGTGACGCCAGCACCAGCGAGGGTCTCTTCTTCGAGGCCATGAACGCGGCGGGCGTCCTGCAGGTGCCCATCGCCCTGTCGGTCTGGGATGACGGGCAGGGCATCTCGGTGCCGACCGCCCTGCAGACGACCAAGGGATCGATCTCCGAGGTGATGGCCGGTTTCGCGCAGACGGAGGACAAACCGGGTTTGCGCATCCATGTGGTGCGGGGTTGGGACTACCCCGCGCTCTGCGACATGTACATCAGCGCGGTTGCCGCCGTGCGGCGCGAGCACGTTCCCACGCTATTCCACGTCATCGAGCTGACCCAGCCGCAGGGACATTCGACGAGCGGCAGTCACCAGCGGTACAAGACCGCCGAGCGGCTCGAGTGGGAGCGCGACCACGACTGTCTGCTGCGGATGCGCGCATGGATGACCCAGAACGGCATCGCCGGCGACACCGAGCTCGACCGCGTCGGCGCGGAGGAAAGAGGCTTTGTCGAGACCGAACGCGCCGCGGCGTGGGATGCGGTTCGCCACCCGATCGACTCCGAACGGCGCCAGTTGCTCGCCGTCCTGGCAGAGCTCGGAGGTGACCACCCACTGGCGGAGGTCGCCGCCACGTCGCGCGAGCTGGCATCGCTGCGGGTGCCGCGCCGGAGAGACATCGAGGGGGCAGCCGTTGCAGCGCTGATCGCCGCGCGCGGCTGTGACGCGGAGACACGTCGGCCACTCGGCGACTTCCTCTCCGGCCATCGCGAGCACAGCCGGCGGCTGTACCGCTCGCACCTTTTCAGCGAATCCGCCGACTCGCCCCTGCATGTTCGGCCCGTCCCGGCACGGTATTCAGCAGAGTCGCCGACGGTGGACGGGCGGATGGTGCTGCTGCGCTGCTTCGACGAGAACTTCGGCCGCGACCCGCGGATCTTCGTCATCGGGGAGGACGTCGGCCGCCTCGGCGACGTCAACCTCGTCTTCGAGGGCCTGCAGGCCAAGTACGGTGACCTTCGCCTCACCGACACGGGCATCCGCGAGGCGACGATCCTCGGCCAGGCGATCGGGGCGGCGATGCGCGGCCTTCGCCCGATCGCCGATATCCAGTACCTCGACTACTTCCTCTTCGCCCTGCAGACCGCGTCGGACGACCTCGCCTCGCTGCACTGGCGGACGCACGGCGGCCAGAAGGCCCCGGTGGTGATCCGCACCAAGGGCCACAGGCTGGAGGGTATCTGGCATTCCGGCTCGCCGATGGCGGCGATCCTCGACGCCTGCCGCGGCATCCATCTCTGCGTGCCGCGCAACATGACCCAGGCGGCGGGCTTCTACAACACGCTGCTGCGCGGCGACGACCCGGGCATGGTGATCGAGGTGCTCAACGGGTACCGGATCAAGGAGCGTGTTCCTGACAACGTCGGCACTTTCACCGTGCCGCTCGGGGCACCCGAGGTGCTGCGCGAGGGGTCGGACGTGACCGTGGTGACCTACGGTGCGTGTTGCCGCGTCGCCCTGAGCGCCGCCGACGTTCTCTCGGGACTGGGCGTCGAGCTCGAGGTGATCGACGTGCAGACACTGGCTCCGTTCGACGTCGATCACCGCATCGTCAGCTCTCTGGCCAGGACGGGAGCGGTAATCTTTCTCGACGAGGACGTCCCCGGAGGAGCGACGGCGTACATGTTCCAGCAGGTGCTCGAGGCCCAGCAGGGCTGGTGGCATCTCGACGCGGCACCGCGCACCGTCGCCGCCGCTGAGAACCGGTGCGCATCCGCCAGCGACGGCGACTACTTCTGCAAGCCCAACCGCGAGGATGTCGTGCTGGCCGCGTACGAGCTGATGCGCGAGCGACGACCGGCGGACTTCCCGGCCATCTTCGACGCCGCTTCGCAGCCCTAGCCGCCGGCCTGGCACCCTCCCTGAGGCGCCAGGGCGTCTGGGTGATGCATCGCCGAGCACAGGACCAAAGTTGTGACCTTTGGCCCTATGCGAAACCCACACCGGCCAGTAACGTGAAGGTTGGGTTTCGTCAGCAGCCATGGACGTGATCGAAAGACCATATCCACCGGAAGTCTGTCGGAACCTCTTCCTTTTCTTGGGACCTTCAGCCCTGGTCGTGGCTCGCCAAGCGGCTGAGTATGAGGGTGAACCATCAAGACTGGAGGTATCGCCATGGCGGAGACGAAGGATCTGACGCCGCTGTATCCAAATGACTTTCTTGGCCGAAGCTTCGCTGAACTCTTGCGCTGGCCAGTATTCCCGCTGTTGGGCCTGACGAAGGACTTTCCGATGCGTCTCGAGGAGTTCGCGGACGACGGTCACCTCGTGGTGCGTGCCGAGTTGCCCGGGGTGGATCCCGAGAAGGACGTCGAGATCACGGTCGAGAACGGGTTGCTGACCATCAGCGGTGAGAGGCGCAGCCAGATCAAGAGCGAGCAGAAGGGACGACGCTCCTCAGAGATGCAATATGGCTCGTTCTCGCGCACGATTCCGCTTCCTGAGGGAGTCGGCGAGAAGGACGTGACCGCAAGCTACCGCGACGGCATCTTGGAGGTGCGACTCACCTTGACGAAGCCCGTGGCGGCCAAGCCGGCGGCTCGCATCCCGATCACGCAGTGAGCACTGTCAAATGAGCGTGACGCACGACATCCAACCCCGCCGGCGAATCGCTGGGAATCTGCGCGAAGCAGGACTGCCTCCGTGGTACGCTGATCGGCGCGATGCCGGTCGCAAGCTGGCGGAGTTGCTGAGCGACTACGCGCATCGCGACGACGTTGTGGTGCTCGGCTTGGCTCGCGGCGGGGTGCCCGTCGCCTACGAGGTCGCCATCCAGCTTGGAGCAGCGCTCGATGGGCTGGTGGTGCGGAAGGTCGGCGCACCGCAGCAGCCCGAACTGGCCATGGGAGCGGTGGCGTCTGGTGGCGTGCGGCTCATGAACCAGGCCGTGATTGATTCGTGGGGGATCGGCGAGGCCGCCGTGGGCGCCGCGATTCGCAAGGCTGAGGCAGAGCTTGCACAGCGGGAGCGCTCGTATCGGGCGGAATCGCCCGAGGTCGATCTCAGCAGCCGCACTGCCATCGTCGTCGATGACGGCGTGGCCACGGGCGCCAGCATGGAGGCGGCCGTCCAGGCCGTGAGAGCCCGTCGTGCCCAGACCGTCGTGGTCGCTGTACCGGCAGCCTCCACCGCGGCTGCCGAGCATCTGAGCGAGATTGCTGATGTGTTCGTGTGCGCTGTCGTCAGCAATGCCTTCTGGGCGGTGTCGCAGGCATACGTCAATTTCGGGCAGGTCTCTGACGACGAGGTGCGCTCGTGCCTCAAGTCAGCGCGCGAAGCAACAACCGCGACCGTCGGCGCGGGATAACAAGGCGGAAGGGACGATGACGAGCGCTGTCGCCGAAGAGAGCCGAATCATCCCCGCAAGCGGCGTGGTACTCCTGGCAGACGTTGGTGTCCCAGCACAAGTGATCGGGCTGATCGTCTTCGTCCACGGTTCGGGGAGCGGCCGCAGGAGCCCACGCAACCGGAGGGTGGCGACGGCCTTGCAGCAGGCGGCCTTTGCCACCGTTCTCGTCGATCTGCTCAGTGCCGAAGAGGCGGTTCGCGACGAACTCGACTACAGCCTGCGCTTCGACATCGATCTGCTCAGTCGTCGGGTCGAAGCGGTCGTTGACTGGCTGGCAGCGACGCCCTCGCTGGCCGACCTGCCGCTCGGGCTGTACGGGGCCAGCACCGGAGCAGCCGCCGCGCTGGTGGCGGCGGCGCACCGGCCCGCTGCCGTGGCCGCGGTCGTGTCACGGGGCGGCCGGCCCGATCTCGCGGGCGGCGCCTTGCCACTGGTGCAGGCGCCCACACTGCTCATCGTCGGCGGCAACGACCAGTTCGTGCTGGACCTGAACCGTGAAGCAATGCGCCGCCTCGCCGGTGTGTGTGAATTGCGCGTCGTACCAGGCGCGAGCCACCTGTTCGAAGAGCCCGGGGCGCTCGATACGGTCATCGGCGACGCCGTGGCGTGGTTTCAGCGGTATCTGGCTCCGAGCCCGGCAATACGTTCGTTTCCACTCGTTCAGACCGCTTCAAAGGAGGAGAGAAGCCATGGACAGCCAGGCGGGTACGGTTGACCCGCCGGATGCGGAGACGTGGAGCGTGGAGCTCCGCTTTGAGGAAGAGGGCGCGAAAACCGTGGCGGTCGCCACCCTGACGGCTGGCAAGCGGACGCTGCAGACGCGCGCCACGGCGCGGCGCAGCCCCCGGGACCCCAGTCTGCGGCGGGTGGGGGAGGACCTGGCGGTGTCGCGGGCGCTCTCTCAGCTGGCGCACGACTTGGCCAGTGACGCCGTGTCGCAGCTGGAGGCGGCGACCCACGCCGCGGCCGGGATCCCAGAGGCCTGACTCGGGCTCTCCCATGCAGGTGTCCGTGGCGCGCCGGGCGATGCTGTTCGCGGGGTCGTGCCATCCCCAGCTGGCCACGGCGGTCGCCGCCGCCTCGGGAATGGAGTTGAGCCCGGTGGAGATCAGTCGCTTCGCGTCCGGCGAGATCTACGTCCGCTTCCCCGAATCAGTTCGCGGCTGCGACGCCTTTGTCATCCAGACCCACGGTGCTCCAGTCAACGAAACGATCATGGAGCAGCTGATCATGATCGACGCGCTGAAACGAGCGAGTGCTTCGCGCATCATCGCGGTCATCCCGTACTTCGGCTACGCACGCCAAGACAAGAAGTCACTGGCGCGCGAGCCCATCTCGGCACGCTTGGTGGCTGATCTCCTCAGCGTTGCCGGCTGCGACCGCGTGCTGGCCGTGGATCTGCACACCGGCCAGATCCAGGGCTTCTTCGACGTCCCACTCGACCATCTGACGGCGCTGCCGGTCCTTGCCGACTACGTGCGCAGCAGGCGCTGGGACGATCTGGTGGTCGTGGCACCCGATCCCGGCCGCGGCAAGATGGCGCAGAAGTACGCGGCGCACCTCGATTGCGGCATCGCCTTCATGCAGAAGGTTCGCCGCGCCGACGTGCGCAACGTCTCCGAGGCGGTCGGGCTGATCGGCGATGTGCGCGGCCGTCGCTGCGTGATCGTCGACGACATGATCGACACCGGTGGAACGGTCGCGAACGCGGTCCCGAGGCTGCTGCAGGCAGGCGCGGTCGACGTTCTCGCGGTCGCGACGCACGCGGTGTTCTCGCCGCCGGCGCGGCAGCGGCTGGACGAGTCGGCGCTCAGCGAGGTGGTCGTCACCGACACGCTGCCGATTCGAGCGGATGCCAGTCCCTCCAGGTTGACCGTCGTGTCAGTGGCACCGCTGATCGCCTCAGTGATCCGCGCGGTCTTCGCGGACCAATCAGTGGCCGAGATCTTCCACGGTGAGAATCTCGAGTCACTCCCGGGAGCGCCCCCGCGGCCGGCCTGAGGGCGCGGGACCTGCCACTCCGCGCCGGCGCCGGGACCATCGACCCTGGCGCTGCCGCCTGCGCAGCGCCGAGACTGATGCCATGGGCACACTGCTGCTCACCGACTGCTACGAGCTGCGTATGGCCGCGAGCTACCTCCGGCGCGGAATGCAGGGCCTGGCCACCTTCAGCCTCTTCGTGCGCCGGCTGCCACCAGAGCGCGGCTTCTTGGTCGCCGCCGGCCTCGAGGACTGTCTCACCTTTCTCGAGGGTTTCGGCGCAGACCGCGCCGACACGGCCTACCTGACAGACATTACGGGCCTCACGGCGGCCGACGCGCGCGCGCTGGCCGGCGTGCGCTTCACCGGCGACGTCTGGGCGGTGCCCGAAGGACGGGTCGTGTTCGAGAACGAGCCACTGATCGAGGTGACCTCACCGATCGCGGAGGGCCAGCTCGTCGAGACCTACCTGCTCAACCAGATCACGTTCCAGACAGCGATCGCCAGCAAAGCCGCACGCTGCCGTCTCGCCGCCCAAGGGCGGACGCTCGTCGACTTCGGCTTCCGCCGCACCCACGGCGTCGAGGCCGCGATGGCAGCGGCTCGCGTCTCGGCGATCGCCGGATTCGCGGCGACGAGCAACGTCGAGGGCGCCCGACGGTACGGCCTGGCCACCTCGGGAACGATGGCGCACTCATACGTCGAGGCCTTCGCGAGCGAGGTCGACGCCTTCCGCGCCTTCGCTGAGGACTTCCCCGACCGACCGACGTTCCTCGTCGACACGTACGACACAGAGGCGGGAGTCCGGCAGGCCATCCGAGTCGCGCAGGAACGAGGCCTCGGCGACGCTTTCTCAGTGCGCCTGGACAGTGGCGATGTCGACGCGCTCGCTCGTCGAGCGCGCCGGCTGCTCGACGACGCGGGTTGCCGGGGCGCACACATCTTCGTCAGCGGTGGCCTCGACGAGCACGACATCGGCACGCTGGTCCGCAACGGTGCGCCGATCGACGCTTTTGGTGTCGGTACGAAGATGGGCGTGTCGGCTGACGCTCCATCGCTGGACAGCGCGTACAAGCTTGTGGTCTACGATGGCCGGCCGGTGCTCAAACTGTCGGCCGGCAAGAGCACCCTTCCGGGCGCCAAGCAGGTGTTTCGCAACCTGGGGCTCGGCGGTGACGTACTGGGTCTACGCGAGGAGCAACTCCCCGGCCGTGATCCCCTGCTGCACCCGGTCATGATTGCGGGTCGCCGGACGACAGCTCCGGACACTCTGCCGGTGATGGCTGCCAGGCTCACAGCGGACCTCGACGCGTTACCCGAGAGCGCGCGGCGCATCCAGCACCCGGAGCCGGTCCCGGTCCTCGTGTCAGGCAATCTCGAGCGCCTGCGTCAGGAGTGCGCCGCCCGGCGCGTGTGAGTCCGGACCTCGCCCTGGTCATGGGGTCATGCTCGACAGCGCATGCCGCGCGCGTCAAAGGCCGGCGCTGGTTCTCCTCCCAAGTGCCACGTCAGCCGGCCTTGGAGCCGAAGCGGCACAGCAACTCCGTCATTGGATGGCGAACCGCTACGCCGTCCCTCATCCACGGCGATCCATAAGACGCACACTGCTCGGGGAAAGGCTCCGCCACCTCCCGCCGGTGCGTTCCCACGCGAGGCTGCCGCGCCGCCCGCTGGGAACCTCTGCATCGTCAGCCGTGACGATGTGCTCGCGCATCTCGATCCGGTCGACCGCTGGGTCCTCCTGCAACATCCGCACGTGAGACAGCGCGACACGTTGAGCGTTTGGCATCTCCAACGAGTACACCAACGTGCGCGCGCCCGCTCTCCACGCCCAAATCCGAACCGCGTGAACCTCTTTGGACACCTCCGCCTCCTTGCCTATTCCGGGACGTCGACGTAGCCCAGCGTGCATCCGTCTGGCTGCAGGCCGCGAACGTGATGGATCTCACCCGCCGGCACGAACCAGTACGACCCAGGACCCAGGGTCCGGCCGAAGGCCTCGACCTTTCCGTCGATGACGAAAACGTGGTGACTCATCGACGGGTGGCGATGCTGCGGAAGCTTGCAGCCGGCTGCGACGCGCATGACGCCGGCGTAGGTGCCCTGGTGTTCCCGGACGACCGCGTTGACGACGCCCACGACCCCCGGTTCCAGCGGCTCATGAGGAATGTTCTCGAGCTCCTCGGTGGAGCGCACAACCACTTCTCCCGTGGTAGCGACCATTTCGGCCTCCTTTCATCTGAACCCTCGCGCGGGTGCCGGTTGCCCGACCTGAGCGTCCTGCGCCCGGGTCGCTGCCGCCAGAGCCGAACGACCCGAAGAGCGTGATATTCGCCTGAGCAACCAGCAGCCGGAAAGGTCGCATGGCCCAGCACCTGGGGACGATGGGCCCTGGAGACGGCCGCTCAGAACCGCCAACCTGGGAGCAGGATCCAGACCAGGCGAAGCGAGGATATCCATGGCCACTGCGGCTGCCGGCAGCCGGCTTGAGCGCGAGATCGGCGACCTGAGCCATATGCACTCTGCTCCGGTCATCACCACCTGCTACCTCGATGTGGATGGTGCTCACCGGCCGCGGCGATCAGACTGCTTGGCAGCGTTCGGTGTCCTCGCGCAGGAGGTGCGACAGCGCGCGGAGGCTGAGGCTGAGGACCCGGCGCTTCGAACGGCGGTTGAAGACGACGTGGCGATGCTCGAACGGTGGCTCGAGGAGAAGTTCGAGCGATCGCGCACCCGAGGGCTCGTGTTGGTCGCCTGCTCACTTGAATCGTGGTTTCGGGTGATCGAGCTGCCTGTCCGAGTGCAGGACCAGATCATCGCCGCACACCGCCCGCATCTCCTGCAACTTGAGGCCATCCTTGCCCAGGCCAAACGTTTCGGGGTGGCTCTCATCGACCACGAGAAGATGCGTGTGCTTGAGTATCGTCTCGGCCAGCTGTCCGAGTATCCAGCGCTGTTCGAGGGCCCTGCGCCACACAGAGAGCGGCAGCGCGGGTGGAATGTCAGCAGTTCGTCGTCAGCGACCGGAGATGCTGCCGCTCGGTGGGCGCCGGCGGGCACTCATGTCGATCGCCGCGAGGTCGCGCTGGCAGAGCGCCATCTGGTGAGGTGCGCCGCAGCCCTGTCAGACCATCTCGACAAACACCCGGTTGACCATCTCCTCCTGGGCGGGCCGACACCAGAACGAGCGCGGCTCGAGAGGGACATCTCCGATCGCCATCGCTCCCTGGTCGCGGGATACGCCTCGGTGCGGGTCACTGCTCCGCTCGCTGAGGTTCAGGAAGCCATTTCCGCGGTTGTTCACGATGTCGAGAAGCGCGATGAAGAAACGATTCTGAGCGAGATGGTGAGCGCATTCGGCAACGGTTCAGCGATTCTTGGATTGAAGGTGGTCCTCGCGGCGCTCTCCGAGGGCCGCGTCAAACAATTGTTGATCTCGACCGGATTTTCGAGCCGACCCGGTGCCCTCTGCACGTCCTGCCACGCCCTGATGCCAGCCCAAGCAGCGTGTGAGGTCTGTGGCGCGCCGACGGTGCCGGTTGACGACATCGTCGACGCAGCTGTCGAGCGGGCGATGCTCACCGGCGCGCAGTGCCGTTTCATCCGCGCCGACCAGGTTGGCGCGGCAGCCGACGGCGTCGCTGCCATCACGCGGTACTGACGGAGCCGAACAGGTGGATGCGGCGGGAAGAGAGCGGTGAAGCAGCGCATTCCGATCGTCCGGATCGCCGGGATCCGCATCCAGGCGCACTGGAGCGTGCTGGTCATCTGCGCGCTGCTGGCCTGGGGCCTGGCGGAGGGCGTCATCCCCACCGCCGTGCCGGGGACGTCCGGGCCGGTGCGCTGGCTGACCGCGGTGGGTGCGGCAGTGCTGCTCATCGCCTCGCTGACCGTGCATGAGCTGGCCCACTCGCTCGTGGCGCAGCGTCGCGGCATCGCCGTCGACGACATCACCCTCTGGGTGTTTGGCGGCGTGTCGCATATCCGCGGTGATTGGGGCAGCGCGCGCACGGAGGTGCTGGTCGCGGTGGTGGGCCCGGCGACCACACTGGTGCTGACCGGCGTCTTCTACAGCATCGCGCTCGCGCTGTCGGCAGCAGGGGCGCCCGTCCTGGCCGTCGTCGCCCTTGGGTGGCTGGCGGCGGCGAACCTGATGCTGCTGGTCTTCAACCTCGTTCCCGCGTTCCCGCTGGACGGCGGCCGCATCCTGCGGGGTCTCCTCTGGGCCCGCCACGGCGACCGCACGCGGGCGACCGCGGCCGCGGCCCGCGGCGGGCGAGTGTTCGCCTTCGTGCTGATCGGGCTGGGGTTGCTCGACTTCTTCGTTTACGGCGACATCGGCGGCATCTGGCTCGTCTTCATCGGCTGGTTCCTCGACACCGCGGCGCGCGGCGAGCAGCAGGGCGAGACCATGCACCATGTGCTCGAGGGGGTGAAGGTCGGCGAGGTGATGTCGCCGAACCCGGTCGTGGTGCCCTCGTGGACAACGGTCGATAGGCTCATCGAGCAGTACGCGATGCGCCACCACTTCACCACGTTTCCCACACAGGCCATCGACGGGCGCATCGACGGCCTGGTCACGCTGCAGGGTATAAAGCGGGTGCCGGCTCGGGAGCGCTCGACTAGGCACGCTGGGGAGATTGCCACCCCGCTGGCGCATGTGCCGGTCGCGGCGCCGACGGACCTGCTCACCGACCTGCTGGCGAAGCTCGGTCCGCCTAGTGACGGACGTGCCCTGGTTTTCGACGGCGACCAGCTTGTCGGCATCGTGTCGCCCAGCGACCTGGCGCGCTGGCTGCAGCTCGGACAGCTCATGCTGACGGAGCCGCGCGCAGCCGCTTAGGCTCATAATTCTCAGTTACCGTGAAGCCGACCGACGTGCAGGACCCCGCCTACTTCCATAAGGTTGTCGACTGTCAGTGGGCCTGCCCTGCCCACACCAACGTCCCCGAGTACATTCGCCTGATCGCCCAGGGGCGCTTCACCGATGCCTACATGGTGAACCGGGAGTCCAACGTGTTCCCGGCCATCCTGGGGCGGACCTGCGACCGCCCCTGCGAGCCGGCCTGCCGTCGCGAGCGGGTCGACGGGACGCCCGTCGCCATCTGCCGCCTGAAGCGGGTTGCCGCGGACCACCGGGGCGACATCACCGAGCGCATGCCTCTCATCCCGGTGCAGAAGAATGGCAAGCGCGTTGCCTGTGTCGGCGCAGGACCGGCCTCGCTGACGGTGGCCAACGACCTCATGCCGCTGGGCTACGAGGTCGTGATCTTTGAGCAGCACGCTGAGCCGGGTGGGCTCATGCGCACCAACATTCCGGCGTTTCGCCTGCCCGCACAGGTGTTGGATGAGGAGGTCTCGGCCATCCTCGGCATGGGCGTCGACATCCGGTACGAGACGCCGGTCGCATCCATGCGTGCACTGGTCGCGGACGGATTTGACGCCGTGTTCGTCGGCAGCGGTGCTCCCCGCGGCAAGGACCTCGACCTTCCCGGGCGCCACGACACCGACCGCATTCACATCGGCATCGACTGGTTGGAATCGGTCGCCTTCGGCCACGTCGACTCCATCGGCGAGCGGGTGTTGATCATCGGCGTCGGCAACACTGCCATGGACTGCTGCCGCTCCTCGCGGCGCCTCGGAGGACGGGACATCAAGGTCGTGGCCCGACGGCACCGCGGCTTCTTCAAGGCGTCACCGTGGGAGTTGGACGATGCGGAGGAGGAGCAGGTCGACATCATCGTCAACCACGCGCCCACGCGGTTCATCATCGAGAACGGTCGCCTCACCGGCATGGAGTTCGACCGTCTATCGTGGGACGACCAGGCACGGCAGTCCACCGTCATCGACACCGTGGTGATCCTGGCCGATGACGTCATCCTCGCCATCGGCCAGGAGAATGCCTTCCCCTGGATCGAGCGAGATCTGGGCATGGAATTCGGCGAATGGGACATGCCGGTTGTGGACGGGACCACCATGCAGTCGACGCTGCCCGGTGTCTTCTTTGGCGGTGACTCTGCCTGGGGGCCGAAGAACATCATCTGGGCGGTTGCCCACGCCCACGAGGCCGCCATCTCGATCCACAACCATTGCCAGGGCCTCGCTGCCACCGAGCGCCTGCCGATGGGCCTGAATCTCGTCAGTCAGAAGATGGGAATGTCGGAGTGGAGCTACCACAACGACTACAACCCCGCGTCTCGGCAGAAGATGACCCACATCGAGCTGACCAAGCGGTTCGAGAAGCTCGACATCGAGGTCGAGCTGGGCTTCACCGCCGAGCAAACCGCGCGCGAGGTTCAACGCTGTCTGAACTGCGATGTGCAGACCGTCTTTGATGCGCCGTTGTGCATCGAGTGCGATGCCTGCATCGACGTGTGTCCCGTCCAGTGTCTGACCATCGCACCCGGCGGCGACGAGGACGAGCTGCGGTCACGGCTGTCCGCTCCTGCCACCAACCCGACGCAGGCGCTGTTTGTCTCGGACCCTCTTCCCCAGACCGGCCGACTGATGCTCAAGGACGAGGATGTCTGCGTCCACTGCGGCCTCTGCGCCGAGCGTTGTCCCACTGCGGCCTGGGACATGCAGAAGTCGGAGATTGTCATCCCCTACGCCATCACCCCCATTCCGCTGCTCCAGGTTGGAGGGGCGAGGTGACCGCGATGACCTCGCCATCCACCACCCCGGTTCGCGTCAACGATTTCGCGCTCAAGCTGGCCTCCGTCAACGGGACCGGATCTTCCAGCGTTAACGGGTTGTTGATGCAGGCGATGTTCCGGATGGGGATTCCAGTCTCGGGGAAGAATCTCTTTCCCTCGAACATCCAGGGCTTGCCGACTTGGTATGAAATTCGCGTCAACAAGACGGGGTACACATCACGCGCCCTGGACTACGACCTGATGGTCGCCATGAACCACGCGACCTACGACAGCGATATCAAGGAGGTGCGCTCCGGCGGATACGTCCTCTTTGACTCGTCGTGGCCGCTTGATCCTAGCCTGCTGCGCGACGATGTGACCTTCCTCGGTGTTCCGTTGGCGCAGATGTGCAACGAGAACTTCCGTCAGCCCCGTGAGCGCATCCTGATGAAGAACGTCGCCTATGCGGGGGCGCTGGTCGCGGTTCTCGGAATTGACGTCGCCATCGTTGCGCAGCTCTTGGCCGAGAGATACGCGGGGAAAGAAAGGCTGCGTGAGTCCAATCAGCGGGCGCTTCGACTCGGATATGACTACGCGCTCGAGACTTTCGCGCCGTTGCCGTTCCGCGTCGAGACCATGGACGCGACCGCCGACAAGATTCTCATCGACGGCAATACAGCGACCGCGTTGGGCTGCTTGTACGCGGGAGCCACGGTGGCCGCCTGGTATCCGATCACGCCCTCCACCGGCGTCCTGGACGCGTTCACGAGCTTCTGTGCGAAGTTTCGGCACGACCCGGCCACCGGCAAGAACAATTTTCTGATCCTGCAGGCGGAGGACGAGCTGGCGGCGATCGGCATGGTTCTGGGGGCTTCATGGGCCGGGGCCCGCGCGTTCACCTCGACGTCAGGCCCGGGCATTTCGCTGATGAACGAGTTGCTGGGCCTGGCGTACTACGCGGAGATTCCCGCGGTGGTGGTCGATGTCCAGCGTGTGGGCCCGTCGACAGGCATGCCGACCCGCACCCAGCAGTCAGACATCCTGAGCTGCGCATATGCGTCGCACGGGGATACCAAGCACATCCTGCTGTTTCCCGCGAACCCGGTCGAGTGCTTCGACTTCGCGGTCAGGTGCTTCGACCTGGCAGAGCGGTTCCAGGCCCCGGTGATCATGCTCAGCGATCTCGACATCGGTATGAATGACTGGGTGGTGCCGCGTCTGGTCTGGGACGACGCCTATGCGCCTGATCGCGGACGGGTCCTCACCGCCGAGCAGCTCACGAGCATCGGCACATTTGCCCGCTACTCACACGAAGATGCGGACTTCGTGTCCGCCCGAACCCTGCCCGGCGTCAGCGCCATCGGGGCCTACATCACGCGCGGCTCGGGACACAACCCCGAGGGCAAGTACACGGAGACGCCGGATGAGTACCGGGCGGTCGTCGATCGACTGGCGCGCAAACACGCCGCGGCGGCGAAGTACCTACCGGAGCCTCTCGTCGAACGGCGCCATGGCGCGCGGATCGGCGTGGTCACCGTGGGGGGGTGCGACCTCGCCGTCCGCGAGGCCCTGGAAATACTGGAGGAGCGCGGCACGGTTGCCGACTTCATGCGGATCCGGGGGTTTCCGTTTGTAGAGGCGGTCGGTGACTTCCTGGAGGAGCACGACGTGATCTTCGTGGTGGAGCAGAACCGTGACGCCCAGCTGCGCTCCCTGCTGACGCTCGAAACCTCTGCACCCAAGGACAGGCTGCGCTCGGTGCTGTCATACGGTGGATTTCCACTCAGTGCCGCGACGGTGGTCGACGGCATCGCGGTGCAGGTGGGCAGGTAGCCATGGCGTCGATCACCAAACCGATCGCTCGACATCCCTCGATGCAGCGGAACTCGCTGGGTCTGACCATCCGCGACTATGAGGGCGGCATGTCGACGCTCTGCGCGGGGTGCGGCCACGACTCGGTCACCGCGGCGCTGGTTCACGCGTTCTGGGAGCTGTCGACACCTCCCCACATGCTGGCCAAGTTGAGCGGCATCGGCTGTTCGGGGAAGACTCCGGCGTATTTCGTCGCCGGCGCCCATGGTCTGAATGGTGCCCATGGGCGAATGGCCGCAATCGCGACCGGCGCCAAGGCGGCCAACCGTGACCTGCTGTGCGTCGGTATCTCCGGGGACGGCGATTCATTGTCGATTGGGCTGGGTCACCTCTCCCACGCTATTCGGCGCAACGTTCCCATGGTGTATGTCATCGAGAACAACGGCGTCTACGGTTTGACGAAAGGGCAGTTCTCCGCATCCGCCGACATCGGGAGCAGACCCAAGAAGGGCGAGGCGAACCGGATGTCTCCGATCGACCCGATCATGCTCGGCCTGTCGCTCGGAGCCACGTTCCTGGCCCGGAGCTTCTCCGGTGACAAGGAGCAATTGGTGCCGATTCTCAAGGCCGCGATGGCGCATCAGGGCTTCGCCCTCATCGACGTGATCTCGCCCTGCGTCGCATTCAATGACCATGAGGGATCCACCAAGAGCTACCTGTTTACTCGCGAACATGAGGTCAAGGTCAGCGTCGCCGACTTCGTCCCCCCGGAGGAGCAGATTGTGGCCGCCATTCCCAAGGACGGCGTGCGCACGGTGCGGATGCACGATGGAAGTGCGGTTCGCTTCAGTTCGGTCCCGGATGACTACGACCCGACCGATCGTGCGTCCGCTACCGGATATCTCCAGCAGAAGCACAGCGACGGCGAGGTCGTCACCGGCCTCCTCTACGTGAACGAAACCGTCCAGGACCTGCACGCGCTCAACGCCACGTCGCAGCGTCCGCTGGTCCAGTTGCCCTATTCGGAGCTGTGCCCCGGCTCTGCTGAACTCGCCACGCTCCAGGAACGCTTCCGCTAGCCTAGGCTTAGACCGTTCCCCTCCGGCTACCAGAGCCGAGGGTGACAGGTCGTGCGGCAGGTATGGACCTTTGGCAGTGTCCGCCGACGGTGGTGAAGCGCCAAGGTAGCCATACGCCCCATGAGACGAACAGGAGAATGCTGGTGAGCCAAACCCAAGAACAGGTGACAGCGCGGGCAACGCGGCTGGCGGTCGTCGCCATCAAAGAGACGGCGCCCGGTGAACGGCGCGTGGCCCTGGCTCCCGACAGCATCGGCCGGTTGAAGGCCGCGGGCCTCGACGTCCTGGTCGAAGCTGGCGCCGGGACAGGGGCTTGTTTCACCGACGACGCGTACATCGAGGCCGGTGCGTCCATCGTCCGCGGCGACGAGGTGTTGGCTCGGGCCGATGTGATCGTGACCGTCGGCACACCGTCGCCCGAGCAGGTCGGCCGGTTGCGGCCCGGCCAGGCGGTCATCGGCATGCTGAGGCCGCTCGTCGCACCCCAACTGGCGCGACAGCTGGCCGATCAGGGCGTGACCGCGATCAGCCTCGACGGCCTGCCCCGCACCGTGAGCCGGGCCCAGTCCATGGACGCTCTCACGTCGCAGGCCAACGTGGCGGGATACAAGGCGGCCCTCGTCGCCGCCAACGCGTTCGGGGGGTTCTTCCCGCTGCTGATCACCGCCGCAGGCACCGCCAAGCCCGCCGACGTCCTCGTCCTCGGAGCCGGCGTGGCCGGCCTGCAGGCGATGGGCACCGCCCACCGGCTCGGCGCGGTCGTGACCGGCTACGACGTCCGACCCGAAACCCGCGGCGAGATCGTGTCGGTCGGCGCTCGTTTTCTCCAGCTCCAATCCGTCGGGTCTGCCTCGGGGGAGGGCGGCTACGCTCGGGCGCTCACGGAGAGCGAGCAGGCAGCCCAGCAGGAGGAGCTCAACGCCCACATCGCCCATTTCGACGTGGTCATCACGACCGCGCAGGTCCCTGGGCGGCGGCCACCGCGGCTGGTCACTGCAGAGGCGATCAAGCAGATGCGGGCCGGCTCGGTCCTCGTGGACCTCGGCGCCAGCGCCCTCGGCGGCAACGTCGAGGGGTCGGTGCCGGACCAGACGATCCTGACCGACAACGCGGTCACCATCATCGGAGCCGGCAACCTGCCCGCGCAGGTCCCCAGCGCCGCCTCCGTGGCCTTCTCGCACAACGTCACCGCTCTCTTGCTGGATCTGGTCCACGACGGTGCCCTGGCGATCGACCCCGAGGACGCGATCCAGGCCGGCGTCGTCGTCACCCGCGGGGGTCAGGTCATCCATCCCGCGGTCCTCAAGCTCCTCGATGCAACCCCTGTCCCAGTCGGCACCCGATGAGCATCGGACTGCTCTCCGACATCAGCATCTTCGTGCTGGCCCTCCTGGTCGGCGTCGAGGTCATCAGCAAGGTGCCCTCCATGCTGCACACCCCGCTGATGTCCGCCTCAAACGCGATCCACGGCATCGTGTTCGTCGGTGCCATGATCACCGCCGCCGAGGCGCACAACGCGGCGGGCTACGTCCTGACGTTCGTGGCTGCCGGCTTCGCCGCCATGAACGTGGTCGGCGGCTACGTCGTCACCGACCGAATGCTCGAGATGTTCCACAAGCGGCCGGTACGGCCCGCCCAGGGCGACCACGCCGAGAACGGGAGCTGAGGGCGATGGGCATCGTCGACACCGTCGTGGCGTTGGCGTACCTCCTCGCCGCCGTCGCCTTCGTCGTGGGTCTGCACCTCATGAACTCCCCCGCCACGGCCCGAAAGGGGAACCAACTGTCGTCGGCCGGCATGATCGTCGCCGTCGTCGCAACCCTCGCCAAGGTGGTCAACGACGGCACCATCACCGCCACCGGCTGGGCCGTCCTGGGCGCCGGCACAGCCATCGGAGCGGCCGCGGGCCTGCCAATGGCCCGCCGGGTGAAGATGACGGCGATACCCCAGCTGGTCAGCCTGTTCAACGCCGCGGGCGGTGGTGCCGCCGCCCTGATCGCCGTCGCCGGCTTCGTCCGGCTCGTCACTCTCACCGGCTCCCCCGTCTCCACGCGCATCGCGGTGGCGACGGTCCTCGACGTCATCATCGGGGCCGTGACCTTCTCCGGGTCGCTCGTCGCCGCCGGCAAGCTGCAGGGCTGGGTCAGCGGGGAGCCGGTGGTCTTCCCCGGAGCACGCATCATCACGGCGGTGCTGGCGGCCGTGGCCGTTGTGGGCAGCGGCTATCTGCTCGCCGGTACGGACAGCATCGCGGTGCTGATCATCGTCGTCTGCGCCGCACTCGTCTTCGGCATCACCATGGTCATGCCCATCGGCGGCGCGGACATGCCGGTCGTGATCGCGCTACTGAACGCCTTCACCGGAATCGCCGTGGCCATGGCCGGCTTCGTGATCGACAACTCCGCCCTGATCATCGCCGGCGCCCTGGTCGGCGCGTCCGGCGGAATCCTCACCAAACTCATGGCCGACGCCATGAATCGCTCGATCCTCAACATCGTCGTCGGGGGCTTCGGGACCGGCGACACCACGGGCGTGGCAGTCGGGGGGGCGGGCGGAGACATCCGGCGGCTCTCCGCTGAAGACGCCGCCATCCAGCTGGCCTACGCCAGCAAGGTGATCATCGTCCCTGGCTATGGCCTCGCCGCCGCCCAGGCCCAGCACGAGGTCCGCGCGCTGGCCGACCTGCTCGAAACCCGCGGGGCCAACGTCTCGTTCGCCATCCACCCGGTCGCCGGACGGATGCCGGGCCACATGAACGTGCTGCTGGCCGAGGCCAACGTGCCCTACACCCAGCTGAAGGAGATGGACGAGATCAACCCGGAGTTCGCCACCGCGGACGTGGCCCTGGTCGTCGGCGCCAACGACGTGACCAACCCGGCGGCCCGCCGCCCCAACACGCCCCTCTCGGGCATGCCGATCCTCGACGTGGACCGAGCCAAGAACATCATCGTCATCAAGCGGTCCATGGGTCACGGCTACGCCGGCATCGACAACGAGCTGTACACGAACCCGAAGACGGGCATGTTCTTCGCCGACGCCAAGCGCGGCCTGAGCGAGATCGTGGCGGCGGTCAGGACGCTGGTGGCCAGCTGACGGCACGGCCCCGTCGCTGGTACTCCAGAGGGCCATGGTCCTCCGCGCCAGTGACCTTTGGCCCTGTCACCCCAATCACCCGCTCTCCTAGCGTGGACCGTGGGAAAGCCCGAAGGTCTTGCCACCTGAGTGGCGCTCTGCACATGCACTGTCTCCCGCCGGAACCCACCCTCAGTAGGAGGACCACCATGACGCTCACCGTGGAGCCGATGCCCGTTGAAACCAAGCCGAGGGCAACCAAGAAGGAGCACACGCCGCCAGGTCGACCGGGAAGCGTCGTGACGGTCAAGACCCGCTACGACAACTTCATCGGTGGGCGCTGGGTGCCTCCGGTGTCCGGCAAGTACATGCCGAATCTCAGCCCCGTCGACGGCAAGCCATTCTGCGAGGTTGCCAAGTCAACCGCAGAAGATGTCGAGCTGGCCCTCGACGCCGCACATGCCGCCAAGGTTGCATGGGGTGAAACGTCTCTGGCGGAACGCGCTGCGGTTCTCAATCGCATTGCCGATGCCATGGAGGCCAACCTTGAGATGTTGGCGGTGGCAGAGAGCTGGGAGAATGGCAAGCCAGTCCGTGAAACGCTGGGAGCAGACCTGCCGCTCGCCGTTGACCACTTCCGCTACTTTGCCGGTGCGACACGTTCGCTCGAAGGACGCACCACCGAGATCGACAAGGAAACCGTGGCCTATCACTTCCACGAACCGCTCGGGGTGGTTGGCCAGATCATCCCCTTCAACTTCCCGCTGCTCATGGCCGCGTGGAAGATCGCGCCCGCTCTGGCTGCCGGCAACTGCACGGTCCTCAAGCCTGCATCGCCGACACCATGGTCCATTCTCAAATTTGCGGAGGTTGTTGCCGACGTCGTGCCGCCCGGCGTGATCAACATCGTCACCGGCCCGGGTGGTGAAATCGGCAAGGCTCTCGCATCAAGTCCGCGGATTGCAAAGATTGGGTTCACCGGTGAGACGACAACCGGCCGGCTCATCATGCAGTACGCGGCGCAGAACCTGATTCCGTCCACGGTCGAGCTGGGCGGCAAGTCACCAAACATCTTCTTTGCCGACGTGATGGCCGCGGATGACGAGTTCCTCGACAAGGCCATTGAAGGACTCGTGCTCTACGCCTTCAATAAGGGTGAGGTCTGCACCTGCCCATCGCGCGCGCTCATCCAGGAGTCGATCTACGACAAGTTCATGGCGCGCTGCCTCGAGCGGATCCGACTCATCCAGCAGGGCAATCCGCTCGATGAGGCCACCATGCTCGGACCGCAGGTTTCCGCACAACAGCTCGAAAAGATCATCTCGTACGTTGAGATTGGTCTTCAGGAGGGTGCTGAGTGCCTGATCGGTGGCAAGCGTGCTGAGATGGGCGGAGAGCTCGCGGGTGGCTACTACTTCGAGCCGACCGTGCTGAAAGGTCACAACAAGATGCGCGTCTTCCAAGAGGAGATCTTTGGCCCGGTGCTCGCGGTCACCACATTCAAGGACGAGGCGGAAGCTCTCGAAATCGCCAACGACACCCTGTACGGTCTTGGAGCAGGCGTCTGGACTCGCGACGGCAGCCGCGCCTACCGGATGGGTCGCGCCATCAAAGCAGGCCGCGTCTGGACCAACTGCTACCACCTCTATCCTGCCGGAGCAGCGTTCGGTGGCTACAAGATTTCAGGTGTCGGGCGAGAGAATCATCAGATGATGCTGGAGCATTACTCTCAGACCAAGAACATGCTGGTGAGCTACAGCCCGAAGGCCCTTGGATTCTTCTAGAAGAGAGGACATTGTCGGCGTGAGCGATCGCACCTCCATGGCCGCGCCGGTTGTGGGTGTGATCGCCACGCCGGCAGCGCTCGTGTCCGTCGCTCGCCTTGTCGCGGAGCGAGGGCAGATCATGTTCTTCCAGTCGGGAGGCTGCTGCGATGGCAGCCTCCCGATCTGCTTTGACCGCGGAGAGCTCATCATCAGCGACCATGACGTCCTGCTCGGCACCGTCGGCGGTTGCCCGTTCTATATTGATGGTCGCCAGTACAAGGTGTGGCGCCACACACAACTCATCCTCGACGTTGGTGAGGGCTCTCCCGAGGGTTTTTCACTGCCGGCCGGTGAGGACAAGCATTTCATCACACGCTCTCGTGTGCTGAGTCGTTCCGAACTGGGCGACTTGGACGGTAACCAATGACCGGTGGTGGCGACTGCAGGACGTCACTGCGCGGCGGAATCACATCGTAGTTAGGCGATGCCCGTCGTCATCACTGCCGCGGCCGCTGCGCCCCACATGCGGGCCATGATTCTTGACGCGCCTCGGCAAGCGCTTCGCCAGACGCTTGTTCCCCGACCCGAACCAGGAGACGGCCAGGTCTTGGTCCAGGTGCACGCATGCGGACTGTGTCGCACCGACCTGCATGTCCTGGACGGAGAGCTCACCCAGCCGAAGCTGCCGCTGATCCCCGGCCACCAGGTCGTCGGAGAGATCGTCGCCGTCGGAGCACGAGTCGAGGAGCGCCAGGTCGGCGAACGGGTTGGGATTCCCTGGCTGGGTTGGACGTGCGGTAGCTGCGCCTACTGCCGGCACGGCCGCGAGAACCTGTGCGACCAGGCTCGCTTCACCGGCTACGACATCGACGGGGGGTACGCCGAGTACACGGTCGCCGACGCGAGGTTCTGCTTTCAGATTCCCCAGGGCTACCCCGACGTGCAGGCGGCGCCGCTGCTCTGTGCCGGACTGATTGGCTACCGCTCACTGATGGCCGCGGGTGATGGGCTGCGCCTGGGTCTCTATGGGTTCGGCGCGGCCGCCCATATCGTGGCGCAGGTGGCGCGCCATCAGAGCCGGCGCGTCTTTGCGGTCACCCGGCCGGGCGACGTTGCCAGTCAGGCCTTCGCTGTGCAACTGGGCGCCGCCTGGGCGGGCGACACCTCGCAGCCGTTGCCCGAGGAGCTCGATGCGGCGATCATCTTCGCCCCGGTCGGCAACCTGGTTCCGCTTGCACTGGGCGCAGTGGCAAAGGGCGGGACGGTGGTGTGCGCCGGGATACACATGAGTGACATCCCGTCGTTCCCGTACGAGCTGCTCTGGGGCGAACGCACGGTGCGCTCGGTGGCGAATCTGACCCGTCGGGACGGTACCGAGTTCCTGGCACTGGCGCCTCGGGTTCCGGTGCATACCACTGTGGAGACGCATCCACTAGAGGACGCGAATCAGGCATTGACTCAGCTTCGCGAGGGCCGGGTACAGGGCGCACTGGTGCTGTCGGTCTAGAGGCCGAGAACCACACCCTCTGGCGTTGACAGACGATTTCATCGGGTGCAGAATTCAACGCGTGGTGAATGCCGTTGAGGTGGACCGGTTGCGGGTCGTCCGCGGCGGTCAGACGGTCATCAACGACCTGTCGTGCACGGTCGCTGCCTCCAGCGTCACCGGGCTGCTGGGACCGAGCGGCTCGGGCAAGTCCACGCTGCTCCGTTCGATCATGGGTGTCCAGCAGACTGTCAGCGGGAGGGTGGTGGTGCTGGGAGAGCCGGCCGGCACCGCAGCCTTGCGGGCCCGTCTCGGCTACGTCACGCAGGCCCCGTCTGTCTACGGTGACCTCAGTGTTGCCGAGAATCTGGCGTACTTCGCCTCGCTCGTGGGTGCCCCTGCAGCCCGCGTCCGCGAGGTCATGGCTGACGTGTCGCTGGCGGAGCAGGCCGGAGAACGAGTCGATCGGCTCTCAGGTGGTCAGAGGGCGCGCGTCTCCCTCGCCACCGCATTGCTCGGATCGCCCGAACTATTGGTGCTCGATGAGCCCACCGTGGGGCTCGACCCGGTCCTCCGTGAAGACCTGTGGGCACTCTTCCACCGCCTGGCTGCTGGGGGAACAACGCTGCTGGTGTCGAGCCATGTCATGAACGAAGCCGATCGCTGCGAACGCCTGCTATTGCTGCGCGACGGTGAGTTGCTCGTTGAGGGCACACCGGCATCGCTGCGCGACCGCACCGGTGCGGACGACCTGGACGAGGCGTTCCTGCGACTGATCCGTTCCGTGGCGGCATGAATCTCCGCCGGGTGCTGGCCACGGCGCGGCGGGTGCTGCGCCAGTTGCGGCGCGACCCGCGCACCGTCGCCCTGCTGCTCGTCGTGCCCTGCGTGCTCATGACCCTGCTCCGCTATGTCTTCGACGGCAGGCCGGTGGTGTTCGACCACATCGCGCCAATGCTGCTCGCTCTGTTTCCGTTCACAGTGATGTTCGTTGTCACCTCGGTTGCCATGCTCCGCGAGCGCACCACCGGAACGCTCGAGCGGGTACTGACGACCCCGGGGACCAAGGCGGATCTACTCATCGGCTACGGGCTGGCGTTCGGTGCCGCTGCGGTCCTGCAGGTCGGCCTGGCGCTGGCCCTGTCACTGGGACCGCTCGGGCTTCACGTTGCCGGCAGCGTTCCCCTCCTCGTTGTCGTCTCGGTCCTCGACGCGCTCGCCGGTATGGCGCTGGGCCTGTGCCTCAGCGCCTTCGCGCGCTCCGAGTTCCAGGCCGTTCAGTTTCTGCCAGCGTTCGTTCTCCCCCAACTACTGGTGTCAGGACTTCTGACGCCACGCGACCAGATGGCAGGCATCCTGCGCTGGTTGTCCGACGTCTTCCCGCTCTCCTACGCAGTGGACGGCGCGACTCGGGCGGCTGACTTCTCTGCGTGGAACGTCGCACTGATCGCCGACCTCGTGGTGGTGTGCGCGTGCATCCCGGTGGCGCTTGGACTCGGCGCTGCCACGCTGCGCCGACGCAGTCCGTGAGCCCGCGGACCGGCCGTCGATCGGGGCGGGTCGATACCAAGGAGCTGATCCTCGCCGCTGCTCGCACCTCGTTCGCGTCGGCGGGCTACGACGCCACGTCGTTGCGGGCGATCGCCCGCGCTGCCGGCGTCGACCCGGCTCTTGTGGTCCACTACTACGGGTCGAAGGACCGCCTCTTTACGGCGGTGATGCAACTGTCCGTCGACTTCCCGACGGCGGTGAGCTCATTGCTCGCCGACGGGCCCGCCGGGCTGGGCGAGCGAGTGGTGCGGTTCTTCCTCGGACTCTGGGAGGACCCCGTCGCACGGCAGCCCCTGCTCGCACTGGTGCGCTCTGCGGTCTCGAACGAGCAGGCCGCCGCCACCCTCCGGAGTTTCGTCGGCGACGCCCTGCTCGGCCCGGTCGCCGCCGCCCTCGAGGCCCCCGACCGCCGGCTCCGCGTCACCCTCGTCGGCTCACAACTCGTGGGGTTGGCGATGCTCCGCTACGTGGTGTGTGTCGAGCCGCTCGTGTCAACCGACGTGGAGACGGTGGTCGCGTGGTTGTCACCAACCCTGCAGCGCTACCTCACGGCAGCGGAGGCGTGGTCCTGAGGCCGTGCCGGGAGAGGGAGTCGAACCCTCACGGAGTTGCCTCCGGCGGTTTTTGAGACCGCTGCGTCTACCGTTCCGCCACCCCGGCCTGGCCGGCTCATTGTCACAGGTTCCCGGCGCCGGTCCCGTCTCGGGTGTGGCGGATAAGGTGTGTATCCCGCTATCCTCTTGCCATACAGCAGCAGGCTCACGGAAGGGAGGCCGGCAATCCGATGCATCCGTCATGACCGCGCTCTCCGCGTCCGAGACGCCCCCAGTCTGCGGGTCGCCCGTGCGCTGGCCGGTCTCGCTGTGGCCGCCCTCACCGCAGGGTGCGGCAACGCTGCCACGGTGAGCCCCACCACCACGCAGGTCGCCCCGTCGCGCGCCGCGCCCCCATCACCGGCGGTGGACGCAGCGGTTCTCGCCGTCCTGCGCCAGACGTGGGCGGGGTACAAGCAGACCTTCATTCAGGGCGGCCGGGTCCTCGACCCAACCCGCGGCGGCATCACCACGTCGGAGGGCCAGAGCTACGCGCTGCTCCGGGCGGTGTGGATGGACGACCGCACCACCTTCGACGCCGTCTGGCACTGGACGGTCTCCAACCTCCAGGTACGTGGCGACGCCCTGTTCGCCTCGCTCTGGGGCAGCCCGGACGGGGTGCGCGACCACAACACCGCGAGCGACGCCGACTCCGACATCGCACTCGCCCTGCTCTTTGCCGCACGCACGTTCAATGACTCCTCCTACCGCAGCAGCGCGATGAAGGTCCTCGCTGACATGTGGCGCCTCGATGTCGCCCCCATCGCCGGGATGAACGTGCTCACCGGGGGCAACTGGGCCACCGCAGAGCAATCGCCGGGCCCGGTCATCAACCCCTCGTACTTCTCCCCGTACGCCTACCGCGTCTTCGCCCGCGAGGACAGCGCCCATCCGTGGACGACGCTCATCGACAGCTCGTACACCATGCTCGACCGCTGCACGGGCGCACCGCTCGACGGCGCCGCCAGCGCGGGCCTGCCGCCCAACTGGTGTGCGATCTCGCGCAGCACCGGACAGATCACCTCCTTCCCGCAGATCTCCGGCGCCGACAATTACGGCTATGACGCCTTCCGGGTGATGTGGCGGGTCGCCGTCGACGCGGTCTGGAACAACGAGCAGCGCGCCCGCGACTACCTAACCCGCAACGACTTCCTGCGCACCCGGTGGAGCAGCGCACAGCGGATCGAGGCCGTGTACGCCCATGACGGCAGCGTGGCCAGCGGCTATGAGGATCCCACCATCTACGGCGGCGACATCGGCAACTTCCTCGTTGCCGACCCGTCCACCGCGCGACTCATCCAGCAGCGCCTGATGGCCTCGTTCCACGCCGGGCCACCCGCGTACTTCGGCGATTCCAACAACTACTTCGAACAGAACTGGGTCTGGTTCGGGCTTGCCCTGTCGGGCGGCGCGCTCACCGACCTCGACGGAGGCTGAGCACGTGATTCTCGAAATGGTGATCTTCTTCGCCCTGCTGCTGGTGACCACCATGCTGATGGCCCTGCTGCCGCGCACCATCAACGCCCAACTGTGGGTCACCGTGCCGCTGTGCCTGATCGCGCTTGCCGGCGCGGCCGCGTTGTTCTTTCTGATCGAGCATGACGGGCCGGGGATGAGCGACCTCGGCCTGGCCTCCATCGGTCTCGTCCTGCTGATGCGCGCTCTCCAGCCACGCTGGAGCTTCCTTGGAGCGCAACTGTTCGTCGCTGTGACCATGGCCTCGCTGATCTACCTCGTGTACGCGGCCTTCCAGACATTCCTGGCGGGGCTGCCGATCGTCGCGGTGAGCGCCTCGGTGGTCCTGCTGGTGTTCGAGGTGCTGGCGCTGCTGCTCTCGATCTCCTTCACCTTCGAGATCTGCGACGTGCTCTCGCGCCGCGAGCCGGGGCGCGTCATCCCTCCGCTGACGCGCGAGCCGTGGGTGGCCATCCAGGTTCCGTCCTACAACGAGCCCGTCGAGGTGGTGCGCCCCACCCTGGAGTGTCTGGCCAGGATCGACTACCCCAACCTGATGGTGCAGGTGGTCGACAACAACACCACCGACCCCGAGGTGTGGAAGCCCCTCGAGCAACTCTGCAGCGAGCTGGGAGAGCGATTCACCTTCGTGCATCTCGAGGAGTGGCCCGGCTTCAAGGCCGGCGCCCTGAACGAGACCACCAAGTACCTCCCCGAGAAGGTGGAGATCCTCGGCATCGTGGACGCCGACTACCGGGTCAAGCCGCAGTGGCTGCGCGAGACCATCGGCCACTTCGACGACCCGTCGGTCGCGTTCATGCAGACGTCCCAGCACTACCACGGCTGGGAGGACAACCGCTACCTGCGCGGCCTCTTCTACAGCTTCCGGTACTTCTTCGACATCACCATGCCGGCCCGCAACCACCGCAACTCGATCATCTTCTGCGGCACCATGGGGCTGATCCGCCGGTCGACCTTCAACCAGATCGGCGGCTGGAACCAGGAGTGCATCACCGAGGACGCCGAGGCGTCCCTGCGCATGCTCGGCGCCGGCTACCGCGGCGTCTACGACCCCACCGCGTACGGCGAGGGCATGATGCCGCTGGACTTCGACGGCCTCAAGAAGCAGCGCTTCCGCTGGGCGCTCGGCGGCATCCAGATCCTCAAGTTCCACTGGCGCGAGATGCTGCCCCTGGCCCGGCACCGCATGAAGCTGACCTTCGGCCAGCGCATCCACTATCTGCTCGGCAGTGTGCAGTGGTTCGCCGAGGTGCTCACCGCCACCTTCACCGTGCTCCTGCTGGCCACCGCACTGGCGACATCTCTGCACAAGCAGCTTCCGATCCGCCAGCTCACCGGCGCGGTGCTGGCCATCCCGCTCGCCTTTGCCGGCACCGGCGTGCTCCGTGCCACGTGGGCGATGCGGCGCGCCTGCCACACCACCTACACGGACTCGCTGAGCGCGCTGCGGGTGTGGTTCGCCCTGTCCTGGGTGGTGACCCTGGCCTGCCTGCGCGGGCTGGTGCAGAAGCACGCGGAGTTCCTGCGCACGCCGAAGAGCAAGGAGGGCGGCTCCCTCCTCAGCGCGCTGCGCGCCTCCCGCACCGAGACGGCGCTCACCGTGGCCGCGCTGGCCGGCGCCATCGCCATGCTGGTGCGCTCGCCGGGCCTGGCCACGGTCGTGCTGGCGCTGCTGCTGTTCTTCGAGGCGTTCGTGTACTCCAACGCGCCGTGGGCCAGCATGGCGGCGGAGGGAATCATCCTGACGCCGGAGCGCCAGGCCTACGCGCGCTCGCCGCAGAACACCGGCGAGCGGCCGGCCTTCAAGAAGCGTGTGCTCGTTCTGCCCGTCGGCCTGGCCTCGCTGGTCGCCGCGGGCGCCGTCGCCGCACTCGTCGTGTCGTCGCCAAACGACCGCGCTCCGTTCTCCGGGACGCAACAGGACCTGCCCCGGATCGGCACCGTCGCGCCGAACTTCGGGGTGGGGCCGACCCCGAACCCGACGCCATCGTCAGTTCCGTCGGCGACCGCCTCACCGAGCGCATCGCCCAGCGCGACGCCTACCCCGACGCCGACCCCGGCGGCGTCCCCGACGCCATCGCCCGCAACCTCATCGACCCCGGCACCGAGTGCGACACCGACCGCCGTGGCGACGCCGTCACCCACGCCCTGATCGAAAGGAGCCAAGCACATGCCTGACGTCACCGAGGTCGAGATCACCGCCGCCGACCCGCAGCGCTTCTCGTCCGTCCTCGATGAGGAGCAGATGATGTCGCTGCGCAGCTCCATCGAGCACGCCCGCGCCGTGTTCGAGGGCCACAGCATCTGGAACGTCAACTCGACAGCCCACGGCGGTGGCGTCGCGGAGATGCTCAACACGCTGCTCCCGTACGCACGCGGCGCCGGTGTGGACGCGCGCTGGATGGTCATCGGCGGCGACGACGAGTTCTTCCGCATCACCAAGCGCATCCACAACCGGCTGCACGGTGCGTCGGGTGACGGGGAGGGCCTCGGGGATGATGACCGCCGCCACTACGAGGAGGTGCTCGCCCAGCAGGGCGAACAGCTGAAGGAGTGTATGCGCCCCGGCGACGCGGTCATCCTCCACGACCCCCAGACCGCCGGGCTGGTCCCGGTCATCGCGGATGCCGGTATCAAGGTGATCTGGCGCTGTCACGTCGGCATCGACACGCCCAATGACGAGGCGCGGGACACGTGGGCCTTCCTGCTTCCCTACGTGCGCCGGGCCGACCGCTGCATATTCTCGCGACGCTCGTTCGCGTGGGACGGCATCGACCAGGAGCGCATCCTCCTCGTCGCGCCGTCCATCGACCCGTTCTCGGCGAAGAACTACGAGATGGACGCGGAGTCCATCCACGCGATCCTCGCGGCGGCGGGGGTCGTCGACGACGGTGGGGGGGAGGTCGCCACCTACACCCGCCTCGACGGCACCCCTGGGCGGGTCGAGCACCGGGCCACTGTTGTGGAGGGTTCCCGCGTCGGCGCGGAGACACCACTGGTGGTGCAGGTCTCGCGCTGGGACCGCCTCAAGGACCCCATCGGCGTGCTCGAGGGATTCGTGAGCGGAGTGCTCACCACGGATGCACACCTCGTGCTCGCGGGTCCGAGCGTCGCCGAGGTCGCGGACGACCCCGAGGGGGCCGAGACCTACGAGGAGGTCAAGCGCGCGTTCGAGGCGCTCGACGACGGCGTGCGCGCCCGCGTCCACCTCGTCTGCCTGCCGATGGACGACGACCAGGAGAACGCCGCGATGGTCAACGCGCTGCAGCGCCGCGCCCACGTGGTGGTGCAGAAGAGCCTCGCCGAGGGCTTCGGGCTGACGGTCGCCGAGGCGATGTGGAAGGGCCGGCCCGTGGTCGCGTCGCGCGTCGGCGGCATCCAGGACCAGATCGAGGATGGTGTCACGGGCCTCCTTCTCGAGGATCCCAGCGACCGCACGGCGTTCGGCGAGGCTCTGTGCGCGCTGCTCAACGACCCGGAGCGCGCCCGTACAGTCGGGGAGGCGGCCCGGGCCCGCGTCCAGCAGGACTTCCTCCACTCGCGCCACCTCGCCCAGTACGTCGAGATCTGCGCCGAGCTTCTCTGAGGGCGGGACCGCTGCGGCGGTGCGCTCAGCTCTGCGAGAGCGGGCTCTCCCCGCCGAGGTCGGGCAGGTTGAGCTCGTTGACCCAGTCGCGGATCTTGGCCAGCCGTTCGGTGGTCTCCTCGTCCGTCTCGCCGGGCTCGGCCTCCTGGTCGGCCTCGGGCAGCACCCCGGCGCGGTCCAGCACCTCGGTGGCGACGAAGATGCCCGCGCCGACCCGGACCGCCACCGCGATGGCGTCGGACGGGCGCGAATCGATCTCCATGCGGCGTCCGTCGACGTGGGCGAGGATGCGGGCGTAGAACACCTCGTTGGCGAGCGAGGTGACCACGATCCGGTCGACGTTGACGTCGACGGCGCCGAGGATGTTGGCGAGCAGGTCGTGGGTGATCGGCCGCTCCGGCGTCATCCCGGTGATCTTCAGGGCGATCGCGTTCGCCTCGTTGATGCCGATCCAGATGGGCAGGTAGCGCTCCGCGGTCTTCTCCTTGAGGATGACCACGTGCTGCCCGGTCGGCATGTGGACGCGGATGCTGTCGACGGTCATCTCGATGAGATCGGCCATGCCTCGATGATAGAGGTCATTCGGTGACCGCGGCCCCCTGCCCGGGGGTCTCCTCGACGCGCAGCTCGAGGCGGTAGCCGGTGGGCCCGAGCCGCCCGCGCAGCTCGCCGAGCAGGTGTGCGGCAAGGCACTCGCAGGTGGTGTTGACCACCGGGAGGAGAACCACGTCGTCACGGGGGATCAGGAACCGCCGCGTCCCCTCGGTGAGGAACACGGTCTCGGCGGTCTCGTCGACGCGGATCCACGGACAGCGGGTCGGCACCAGCATCCGCTCGTCGAGCTCGGCGCAGAGCTCGCGCAGGACGCGCTTGAGGTCGGCGAAGTCCACCACCGTGCCCTCCTCGCTGACGCTGCCATGGGCGCGCAGGAAGACGCGGTAGTTGTGGCCGTGGAGGCGCTCGCTCCTGCCCTGGTGGATCGAGAAGTGGGCCGCGCTGAACCCGATGTCGGGGCGGGCAAGCTCGAGGCTGGCCTTCATGGCTGCGTACCATAGCCTCCCGTGCAACGCGACACGCTGCTGCTCATCGACGGCCACTCCCTGGTGTACCGCGCATTCTTCGCGATGCCGGCGCTCACCAACAGCAGGGGAGAGGTGACCAACGCCGCGTACGGGTTCACGTCGATGCTGCTCAAGGCGCTCGGCGACCACCGGCCCACCCACGCCGTGGCGGCATTCGACCCGCCGGGTCGCACCTTCCGCCACGAGCAGGATGCCACCTACAAGGCCACCCGCAAGGCGACCCCCGAGGACCTCATCCCGCAGTTCGACTGGTGCCGCCAGGTGGTGGAGGCGCTGGGCTTCCCGATCATCGAGGTGCCCACCTTCGAGGCCGACGATGTCATCGGCACCCTCAGCGTCAAGGGTGAGCAGGCCGGGCTCGACGTGATCATCGTCACCGGCGACCTCGATGCCCTCCAGCTGGTCACCGACCACGTGCGAGTTTTTGCCAATCGCCGCGGTATCTCGGACACCATCGTCTACGATGTCGCGCGCGTCTTCGAGCGCTACGGCTTCGCGCCGCCGCTGGTGGTGGACTTCAAGGCGCTGCGCGGCGACACCTCGGACAACATCCCGGGGGTGCCCGGGATCGGCGACAAGACCGCCATGTCCCTGGTGCAGGAGTACGGCACGCTGGAGGTCATCCTCGAGGCCGTTCCCGCCATGAAGGAGGGCAAGGTCAAGCGGCTGCTCACCGAGTACCAGGACCAGGCCCGGCTGAGCAAGCAGCTCGCCACCATCCGGCTCGACATGGACATCACGCTCGATCTCGAGGCCTCGCGCCTCGGACCCCACGACGACGTCGCGGTGCGCGCCGTCTTCGACCGGCTCGAGTTCCGCTCGCTGCTGGGCCGCATCCCCACCTACGGCGCCGAGGAGCCCGCGGTCGCGCCGGTGTTCGCCCCGCCGCCGCGGTCGGAGAACGGGCAGGGGTCGCTGAATCTCGACGGTGTGCCCCCGGCCGTCGAGGTCGAGGTGGTCGTCGATGAGGCAGCAGCCGAGGATATGGTGGAGCGGCTGCGCGAGAGGGGCGACGTGGTGGTGCGCAGCGTCATCGACGGCAGCGCCCGCCGCGGCGACGTCGTCGGGGTGGCCCTGTGCTCGCTGGCCTCGCCCGACCCCGCCTACCACATCCCGGTGGGCCACGAGGCGGCCAACGCCGGCGACCGCGTCCTCGACCTGGTCGGCGGCCTGCTCGCCGACGCCTCCGTCCGCAAGCACGGCTACGACCTCAAGCAGGAGCTGCTCGCCTGGTCGGCGCGCGGCGTCGAGGTGGCCGGCATCGGCTTCGACTGCATGCTCGCCGCCTACCTCTGCATCACCACGCGCACTCGCGTGCCCTCGCTCACCGTCCTCGCCCACGACCTCTGCGGGGTCAGCGAGCAGCCCGAGGAGTCGCTGCTGGGCAGCGGCCGCAGCCGGCGCGGCGCCGCCGCGGTGCCGGTCGACGAGGCCGCCGCCTACTTCGGCAGCTGGGTGTCGCTGGTGCCCCCGGTACGGGCGGCACTCGAGGCGCAGCTCAGCGAGGGCACGCTGCGCTCCCTCTTCGACGACCTGGAGATGCCGCTCGTCCCCATCCTCGCGGCCATGGAGCGCACCGGCATCCGCGTCGACTGCGACGAGCTGGCAAGGCTCTCGGCGGAGCTGCACGTGCGCATCACCGAGCTCGAGGAGACGGTCGCGGAGACCGCCGGGTACACCTTCAACCCCGGCTCCACCCAGCAGCTCGCCACCTTCCTCTACGACAACCTCGGCCTCGCCGCCGGGCGGAAGACCAAGACGGGTCGCAGCACCGACGCCGACAGCCTCGAGTCCCTGCGCGGCGAGCACGCTGTCGTCGACGTCATTCTCGAGTGGCGCCAGCTCACCAAGCTGAAGAGCACGTACGTCGACGCACTGCCGCTGCTCTGCGCCACGGACGGCCGCATCCACACCTCGTTCAACCAGGCGGTGGCCGCCACCGGCCGGCTCAGCTCCGCGGATCCCAACCTCCAGAACGTGCCGGTGCGCACCGCCTGGGGCCAGCGCATCCGCCACGCCTTCATCGCCGACCCCGGGCAGCAGCTGGTCAGCGCCGACTACTCGCAGATCGAGCTGCGCGTGCTCGCCCACGTCAGCGAGGAGCAGGAGCTGATCGACGCCTTCGCCCGCGGCGAGGACATCCACCGGCGCACCGCGGCGGAGGTGTACGGTGTCGCGCCCGAGGACGTGACCGCCGACCAGAGGCGGATCGCCAAGGTGGTCAACTTCGGCGTCGTGTACGGCCTCTCCGACTTCGGCCTGTCGCGCGACACCGGCATGGAGGTGGAGGTGGCGCACGCCTTCATCCAGACCTACTTCGACAGCTTCCCGGCGGTCACCCGCTACCTCGAGCGCACCCGCATGCACGCACGTGAATGGGGCTGGGTGGAGACGTTCATGGGACGCCGCCGCCACCTCCCCGACATCCGCGCCGCCAACCGCCAGCTCCGCGGCGCGGCGGAGCGGATGGCCGTGAACATGCCCATCCAGGGCGCGGCCGCGGACATCATGAAGCTGGCGATGATCCGCGCCGACCACGCTCTGCGCGACGCCGGGGTGCGCTCCCGCCTGCTCCTCCAGGTGCACGACGAGCTGGTGCTCGAGTGCCCGCGCGACGAGGTCGACGCGGTCGTCGGGTTGGTGCGCGAGGCGATGGGCGGCGCGGCGTCGCTGCTGGTGCCGCTGGTCGTCGACGTCAAGGTGGGCGACAACTGGCAGGAGATGACGCCGCTGCGCGAGACGGCGAGTGCCGGAGCTTCCTGAGGTCGAGACCGTGGCGCGTGACCTGCGCGCCGCGGTGGTGGGACGCACGATGACGTCGGTTCAGCTCGGCCACCCCAAGGTGCTGCGCTTCCCGGTGCCCGAGGTGTTCGCTGCCGTGCTCCCGGGCCGCCGCATCGAGTCGGTGACGCGCCGAGGCAAGTTCATCTTCTGCGCGCTCGATGGCGGCGGGGACCTCGTCTTCCACCTCGGCATGACCGGTCACGTGCTGGTGTGCGAGCCGGGCACGCCCGCGGCGCCGCACACTCACCTCCGCGCCGTCCTCGATGACGGTCGCGAGCTCCGTTACGACGACGCCCGGCGCTTCGGTCGCATCCTGCTCGGCCCCCGAACAGTCCTCGAGGACTCGCGGGTGCTGCCCGCGCTCGGCGTCGAGCCGCTGTCCGACGATTTCACGGCAATCCGGCTCGACGCCGTGCTGCGCTCCACGACGCGCACCGTCAAGGCGGCACTGCTCGACCAGCGTGGCGTCGCCGGTCTCGGCAACATCTACGTCGACGAGGCGTGCCACCTCGCCGGGGTGAGACCGCAGCGCCGCTGCAACACCCTGACCCGCGCCCAGCGCGCCGCACTGCACGCCGCCATCCCCGCAGTGCTGCTCTCCGCCATCCGCAACCGGGGCAGCAGCATCGACGACTACCGCGACCTGTGGAACGCAAAGGGCAGCAACCAGGAACGCCTCCAGGTGTACGGGCGCGGCGGGCAGGCGTGCCTGCGCTGCGCGGCGCCACTGCGGCGCACCACCATCGCCGGGCGCACCACCGTCTACTGTCCGGCCTGCCAGCGATGACCCGCGTCACCCTGGTCAGCTACGACGACGAGCCTCCCCTCGGTGGCCAGGGCGTCGAGGTGCGCGGCATGCGCCGCGCGCTGCGTGGGCGCGGTCACGACGTCAGCACCGTGTCCGGCCGCGGCGGCAACGCGCTGCGCTACCCGCGTATCACCGGCCGGGCCCCGCTCGATTTCTCCATCCACCTCAACCGCCATCCCGATCTGATCAACGGCAGTGGCGGCGACGTCGTCCACGCGCTCGGCGGCCCCGGCGGCGTGCTGCTGCTGCGCCGACCTGCGCGGCCGCTGGTGTACACGGCCAACCACACGTACCGCATGGCACACGGACGTGGCTCGCTGCGCCGCGCACTCTCCCCACTCGAGGCGCGCGCGTATCGCCACGCGTCGATGGTGCTCGCCATCTCGGCCTCCACCGCGGACGCGGTGCGCGCGCTCGGGGTGGCCTCGCGGCGGATCGAGGTGCTGCCGCCCGGCGTCGACGTGCCCGACGAACCGCCGGCGGCGCGCGATCCGGGCAGACTGCTCTTCGCGGGGCGGTGGGAGCCGGAGAAGGGCGTCCTGGAGGCCATCGCGGTGATGCGCGACGTGCTCGCCGCGCGACCCGGCGCGACCGCGGTGGTGCTCGGTGGCGGGAGCCTCGAGGCGCCGGTGCGCCGATTCGCGGCCGCCGTCCCCGGCATCCGGGTCGCCGGTCGCGTCGGCGAGGGTCGCCTCGCCGACGAGTACGCGCGCGCGGCGGTGGTCCTGGTGCCGTCCCACTATGAGGGCCTGGGTCTGGTTGCTCTCGAGGCCCAGGCGCACGGCGCGGTTGTCGCCGGCTACGACGTCGACGGGCTGCGCGACGCGGTCGTCGAGCACGGCCTGCTGGTGCCGCCCGGCGACACCGGGGCGCTGGTACGGGTCTGCCTCGAGCTGATCGATGCGCCGCGTCAGCGCGAAGAGATCGCCGGCCGCGCCCGTGAGCGGGTGCGCCTGGCCCACTCATGGGACTCGGTGGTGCACCGCCTCGAGGAGGTGTACGCCGCGGTCATGGCCCAGCGGTGAGCGCCGATCACCGCACCGGGGCAGCCGCGCTCGTCCGCCTCCTTGCCGACCCACAGCGCCTGGCGATCGCCGGCCGCCTTGCCGTCGGGTCGAGCACGGCTGCGGACGGTTTCCTCTCGCGCGAGAACCTCTCCCGAACGTACTGGCGTAGCCCCGGACCGCCTCCGCCTGCGGCCCCTTGAACATCCCCAGCGGGGGGACCACACTGACCGTTTCAGTCCGGGACACTGGAGGGCACAGGGATGACGATCACTGCGGCAAAGATGGTCCGCATGAGCCTGGATCAGCCGGATGAGGTCCGTCCATTCGAGGGGAACTCGGGACACGTCGACATCGTCAACACCCAGGCGGGACCGGTCGGCCGGGCCACGTTCGAGCCCGGCTGGCGGTGGTCGGAGCACGTCAAGCCGATCGCCAAGACCGACAGTTGCCAGGCTCCGCACATGGGCTACATCGTCTCGGGACGGATGGGCGTGGTCATGGATGACGAGACCCGCGAGGACTTCGGTCCCGGCGACGTGATGATCGTTCCGCCCGGGCACGACGCGTGGACCATCGGCGAGGAGCCCTGCATCGTGGTCGATTGGACGGGGATCGGCGACTACGCCAAGCGCACCTAGACCGGCGGCGGAGCGGCCGCCCCGCGTGGGCGGTCGCCCGCCGGCCTGCGGGTAGACTGGGAAAAGTGCCCGCACTCGAGATCGTCTCTGCCTTCGCGCCCGCCGGAGACCAGCCCGCGGCGATCGACGCGCTGCACCGCGGCGTCAACGAGGGGCTCCGTGAGCAGACCCTCCTCGGGGTCACCGGGTCGGGCAAGACGTTCACCATCGCCCATCTCGCCGAGCGCCTGCAGCGGCCGATGCTGGTGCTCTCGCCCAACAAGACGCTGGCGGCCCAGCTGTGGGCGGAGTTCCGCGAATTCTTCCCCAACAACGCCGTTGAGTACTTCGTCTCCTTCTACGACTTCTACCAGCCCGAGGCCTACATCCCGCGGACTGACACCTACATCGAGAAGGACTCATCGCGCAACGACGACATCGACCGGCTGCGCAACAGCGCCACCCGCGCGCTGCTCACCCGGCGCGACGTCATCGTGGTGGCATCGATCTCCTGCATCTACGGCATCGGCTCGCCGGAGAACTACCTCGGCGAGTCGCTCACGGTGACGCGTGGGGAGACCTGGCGGCGCGACATCCTGCTCCGCAAGCTCGCCGACCTGCAGTACTCGCGCAACGACATCGACTTCGGCCGCTCCCGCTTCCGCGTCCGCGGCGACGTGCTCGACGTCCAGCCCGCCTACGAGGAGGTGGCGACGCGCCTCGAATTCTTCGGCGACGAGATCGAGTCGATCAAGGAGTTCGACCCGCTCACCGGTGAGATCCTCGCCCAGCGCGAGGAGTTCACCGTGTTTCCCGCGTCGCACTACGTGACCCCGCAGGAGCAGATGAAGACCGCGCTCGAGCGCATCCGCGACGAGCTCGCCGAGCGCGTCGCCGACCTGGAAACGCGCGGCCGCCTCCTCGAGGCCCAGCGCCTGCTGCAGCGCACCAACTTCGACATGGAGATGATGCAGGAGACCGGCACCTGCGCCGGCATCGAGAACTACTCGCGCCACCTCAGCGGTCGCGCGGAGGGGGAGAGGCCCTTCTGCCTGCTCGACTTCCTTCCGGACGACGCGCTCATCGTGGTCGACGAGTCCCACGTCGCCGTCCCCCAGATCGGGGGCATGTACGGCGGCGACCGCTCCCGCAAGATCCCGCTTGTGGAGTACGGCTTCCGGCTCCCGTCGGCGCTCGACAACCGCCCGCTCACCTTTGCCGAGTGGGACTCGATGGTGGGCCAGATCGTCTACGCCAGCGCCACCCCGGGGCCGTACGAGGAGGAGCACAGCAAGCAGGTGATCGAGCAGATCATCCGCCCCACCGGGCTCGTCGATCCCACCGTCGAGGTGAAGCCCAGCGAGGGCCAGATCGACGACCTGCTCAGCCAGATCGCCGGCCGCGTGGCGCACAAGGAGCGCTGCCTGATCACGACGCTGACCAAGAAGATGGCCGAGGACCTCACCGACTACCTGCGTGAGGCCGGCGTTCGGGTGCGCTACCTGCACAGCGACATCGACACCATGGAGCGGGTCGAGATCATCCGCGACCTTCGCCTCGGCGTCTTCGACGTTCTCGTCGGCATCAACCTGCTCCGCGAGGGTCTCGACCTCCCCGAGGTGTCCTTCATCGGCATCCTCGACGCCGACAAGGAGGGGTTCCTGCGTGGCTACCGTTCGCTGGTCCAGACCATCGGCCGCGCCGCGCGCAACATCGACGGTCACGTCGTCATGTACGCCGACCGGACCAGCGACGCGATGGAGCGCGCCATCGCCGAGACCGACCGCCGCCGCGCGGTGCAGACCGCTCACAACGAGGCCCACGGGATCACGCCGCAGTCGATCGTCAAGGCCGTGTACCAGCTCGAGTCCCACCGTGACTCGGTCAGCGCCACGGCGGCCGATCTCCAGGAGTCGGCCGGTCTGCCGCCGGATGAGCTGCTCCGCCTCGCCAAGGAGGTGGAGCGCGAGATGAAGCGTGCGGCCCGCGACCTGGAGTTCGAGCGGGCGGCGGAGTTGCGCGACCGGCTCACCGACCTGCGCCGGCGCATCGACGACCCGGAGGCCGAGGTTGCAGCCGGCGCCGCCGCCGAACGCCCGCGTCCGCAGCGGCGACAGCGCGGCTACGCCCGCCGTCGCTGAGGCACACGGCGGCTATCCTCGTCTGATGCGCGAGGGGGTGGCACGTCTGATGGCTCGCTGCGCCGCGGTCGTCGCCACCACCGCGGTCCTGAGCGCCTGCGGTTCGGACACCGTGCCCACCCCGGCGGCGTTCCCGCACGACTCCAGCCTGCCGGCGGTCGACTCCGCGAGCGCTGCCGCCGCCGTGATCGTCGACGACTCGGCCCCCGCGTCGACGGCGACGTACGCACTGCACGTGATCGCCGCGGATGGTCACGTCCTCGCGTCGGCGACACCGAAGCGGCGCGCCATAGACCTCTCGGGGAACACCTGCGTCGTCGCCCGGCTGCCGGTGACCAGCGCATCCAGCAGGCGCGTCTTCTTCCTCGACGGCGATGCGACGCTGAGCTACCTCGACCCCGACGGCCACACCGGCGCGCTGCGCAGCCTCGGTGGCGATGCCACCACGGAGGTGGCGTTCGCGGTGGCCGCGGACGAGTCGCGTATCGCCGTGGTGTCGGTGCGCCGCGCCAGCGGGGGCGGGTACCACGAGGAGGTCCGCGTCCAGTCGCTCGGCGGGAGTGTCTCCACGACCATCTTCAGCCGCGACACCACCGTCACCGGGGCCACCCAGGACGAGATCAGCTGGCCGGTGGGCTGGAATGCCGGTTCGGTGGTTCTCGCCGACGGCTTGCCGCTTCCCCAGGCCGGCTGCCACGATCCGGCCCCCGCAACCGGCTACGACCTCGCCGACCCCACCACCGGGGCCGTGAGGATCCACCTCTGCACGACGACGGCCGACGCGCAGCCGTTCGGGCCGCCCAGTGCCGCCGGCGCGCTCTGTGTCGCCCACGACACCACTGCGCGTCCGTCGCAGGAGGTGGACACGGTCCAGGCCTGGACGGGGGCGGCGACCCCCTTCTCGCGATCGCTGTGCGGTCAGGCGGGTGTTCTGTCCCCCGACGGCGGCCACGTCGCCGGCACCGAGAACGTCGCCACCGGTGGGGCGTGCGGGCCCGGCGACGGCCACGTGCACGTCATCGCCACAGGTGGGGCCGCTGCTGTGACCCCGGTGACCGGCACCGCGCTGGGCTGGCTGGACGCGCACGACGTCGTTGTCGGGGTCACCGGGGGGACGACCATCCTCGACGTGACCGCGGGAGCGGCGCATCCCTCGGCGGCAACCGGTGCCCTCGAGGCCATCCTGCCGCCCGACCTGGGCTGACGCCGGCGACCGCTGGACATCCGGCCCGGTGGCGTGCACACTGTGCCGAACAGATGTTCGTGCGCCATTCCCTCGCCCGACGATGAGCCTCAGCGCTTCGCGCGCGGGACGCCTCGAGTACGTCTGCTCCGACTGCGGCGCGGCCGCGCCCAAGTGGCAGGGTCGCTGCGACGGCTGCGGCGCCTGGAACACCCTCGGCGAGGTTCGAGTGCCTGCTCAAGTGCGCGAGGGGCGGACCGGGCGGGTGGATGGTCGCTCGGTTCGGCCGGCGCGGCCTGTTGCTGAGATCGCGGAGCAGTTCATCGAGCGCCGTTCCTCAGGTCTTGGAGAGTTCGACCGGGTCCTCGGTGGTGGCCTCGTTCGCGGCCAGGCCGTCCTTTTGGCGGGCGAGCCAGGCGTCGGGAAGTCAACGCTGTTGCTCTCCGTCGCCCACCGCTTCGCATCGGCCGGCGACGGCGACGTCGTCCTCTACATCTCCGGCGAGGAGTCAGCCGAGCAGGTGGGCGTCAGGGCCCGGCGCATCGGAGCCGACGCCCCCGGAGTCCTGCTCGCCGACGAATCGGACCTCGACGCCATGCTGGCGTTGGTGCAGCGGCATCAGCCGGCCCTGGTCGTCGTCGACAGCGTGCAGACGATCACGTCGGCGGGCTCGGACGGCCGCGCCGGTGGTGTCGCCCAGGTCCTCGAGGTCACCCAGGTCCTCGTCAAGGCTGCCAAGGCGTCGAACATTCCATTGATCCTGGTGGGCCAGTCGACCCGCGAGAACGCCGTTGCCGGGCCCCGCGCCCTCGAGCACCTGGTCGACACGATCCTGACCTTCGAGGGCGACCGGCACACGTCGCTGCGCCTCTGCAGGACCGTGAAGAATCGCTACGGTCCGGCCGATGAGGTTGCCTGCTTCGAGCAGGTCGATACCGGGCTCCTCGAGGTGCCGGATCCGTCGGAACTCTTCCGCGGCCATCGCGACTCGCCTGTTCCCGGGACATGCGTCACCGTCAATCTCGAGGGACGCAGAACCGTGCTGGCTGAGGTGCAGTCGCTGGTCGCGACCTCCAGCGGTCCGGTACCGCGCCGGGGGGTCAGCGGGCTGGATTCGTCGCGCGTGGCCATGCTGATCGCGGTGACGGAACGCAGTGCGAACCTCAAGCTCGGGGACAAGGACGTCTTCGTCGCCACCGTGGGCGGGGCGAAGCTGGTCGACCCGGCAACGGACCTGGCCACCTGCCTGGCAATTGCTTCGGCAGCCTGGAAGGTGGCGATGCCGGCTGATGTCCTCGCGCTGGGCGAGGTGGCGCTGTCTGGAGACATCCGCATGGTGTCGGGTGTCTCCCAGCGGGTCAACGAGGCGGTACGCCTCGGCTACAGGCGCATTCTCGTGCCCCCTGGCTCGTCCGAGCGCATCGGCCGCGTTGCCGTCGACGTCGCCATCGTGGAGCTCGGCCACCTGGACAATGCGATGAGGGCTCTTCGCAGGCTGGGGGTTGGCCAGGTGGCCGAGCTGCCGGCGGCCTGACCGGCCTGAGGCTGTAATGGTTCAGGCTGTAAGGCCTGAAGCTGTAATGGTCGAGGCTGTAAGGGTTCAGGCTGCTAAACTGGTAGACGTGCCTCCCTCTCGCGTACCGAATCCATACCACTTCGGAGCTCCTGCCGAGGAAGTTCACTTCACGGATCGCCTCGAGCAGCTCGCTCGGCTGAAGGCAGTCATGCTCAACGGCCAGAACCTCATCCTGATAGCTCCGCGTCGCTACGGCAAAACATCCCTCCTGTTGGCCGCGGAGAGAGAGGTCCGGCAAGCCGGAGGCCGCACCGGCAAGGTCAGTCTCATCAAGTGCGCAAGTGAGAAGGACGTTGCCGAGGTGCTCATGAAGGGGGTTATCGGCGGTCCCCTCGGCCGGCTGCGAGGGCATATGGAGGAACTTGCCCAGCATATTTCCCGTCTCCGCGTTCGCCCGACCGTCAAATTCAGCGACAGCGGGACCCTCGAAAGCCTGTCCTTTGGGTCCGATGTCGCCGACGTCAACTGGCGCGAGGTCATCAGCGACGTGATCCGGATACTCAATGACATTGCTCAGCACGACCAAGACAAGCCGGTGTCGCTGATCCTCGATGAGTTCCAGAAGGTATACGAGATCAATCCGCTGCTTGCGGACGTTTTCAAGGATCTGGTGGACGAGATGCCACGGGTCAGCCTGGTGTTCGCTGGCAGTAAGCGCCACCTCATGGAATTGATGGTTTCCGACTCTGCGCGTGGCGCGCTGTACAACGTCGGCGCGAAGCTGTACTTGGGCAAGATCTCCCAAGAGGATTTCGCCCCGTACCTTCAACGGCAGGCCGAGCGTGGGGGCAAGGTCATGTCCGCGGGTGTCGCCGAGCGCATCTACGACGCCGCAGCTGGAATCCCGAACGACGTTCAGCTGTTGGCCTTCTGGTCCTTTGAATGCGCGCCGGAATCCGATATCGATGAAGCGGTGGTGCACCGCGCGGTCCGCAGCGCCGTTGGGGATCAGAAGGAGGAGTTCGAGGAGGTCTTCAGCAAATTGGCGCTGACCCAACAGCGGCTCCTGAAGTACATTGGGGCCCACCACACAACCGCGATAACCGGCACGGCAGTGCAGGCTGCGGTCGGCGTGAGTCACACGTCCGCTCGAGCTGCCGCTGAAGTCCTTCAGCGCGCTCAGCTGATCCAACAGGAGGACGGCGTCTGGATCCTATCCAGCGGCCTCTTGCGCGAGTGGCTCTCGGGCGACTACGACTGAGCCGCCGAGGCCGGTCGGGGCACCGCCTGACCGAGGCCTCCACGGCCCGGCAGACCGCCGCGGTGGTGCCGGTGCCGCCAAGCAGGGCGGTTGCGATGGGGTGACATCAGCGGCAGCGTGGCGGATGCTGTGCTTAGATCGACTGGCATGTCTCACCATTCCGCCGCCACCCTGCGCCGGGCAAGGCTCGTGGCCCGCATCGTGGGTGCCATTATCGGGCTGATTCTCGGCGTCTTCTACGCGGCATTCGTGATCAGCAACACGCCCGGGGTCTTCGGCAACGACCCGAGGCTGACGGGCCTGACGCTCGCCGGAAGCGCCGTGGTCGGCGCCGTTGCGCTTGCCCTGGCGGGCCCGATGCTCACCGTCGAGCCCTACCTCTGGCTCGAGCAGATGCTCGACGAGGCGCCGATGACGCAGATCTTCGGCGCCCTGGCGGGCATCGTCGCCGGCCTGGTCATTGCCGCCCTGGTCGCGGTGCTGCTCACTCCGCTGCCCCTGCACGTGGGCACCGCCGTGTCGGTCGCCCTGGCCGTCGGGCTGGTCAGCGCCGGGGCCCGTGCCGGGACGCGCCGCCGCCAGGCCTTCGGCGCCATGTTCGCCACCGCCTCGCGGGGCCGAGACGATGACCTCGTGCCCTCCGTCGGCGCCATCGACGGTCCGCCCGTGGTGGTGGACACGTCGGCCCTCATCGACGGCCGGATCGTGGATGTCGCCCACGCCGGTTTCCTCCCCGGGCGCCTGCTCATCGCCGGGTTCGTGCTCGAGGAGCTGCAGAGGGTGGCCGACTCCGGCGACCCGATGCGCCGCGCCCGCGGCCGCCGCGGACTCACCTCGCTCGAGGAGCTGCAGCGGCGCGACGACGTGGTCTGCGAGGTGGTCGACCTCAGCTTTCCGGGCACCCCGGAGGTGGACGCGCGGCTCATCAAGCTCGCCGTCGCCCGTCACGCGCTGCTGCTCACCAGCGACCACAACCTCAACCGCATCGCCCGGGTCGCCGGGGTGCGCGTGCTCAACCTCAACGACCTGGCCAACGCGCTCAAGCCGATCCTCAGCGCCGGCGAGGAGATCTCGGTCTCCATCGTGCGCGAGGGCAAGGAGCTGCACCAGGGCGTCGGCTACCTCGACGACGGCACCATGATCGTCGTGGAGAACGCGCGTGCGCGGCTCGGCGACACCGTGCGGGCCACGGTGACGTCCGTCCTGCAGACCTCGTCCGGGCGGATGATCTTTGCCACCACCGACACCATCGGTGAAGCCCAGCAACGGCCGGGGCGCGCGACGCGCTCACGGGCGGCGCAGCGCTGAGCGCGGCCCTCATCATCCCCGCGTCGGGACGGAGCCGGCGGATGGGGGAGGACAAGCTGTTCGCCGACGTGTCCGGCCGGCCGCTCATCGCGCTCACCCTGGATGCGGCAGCGGAATCGGGCGTCTTCGTGCGCGTGGTCATCGCCGCGCCATCCGACCGGCACCAGCAGCTCCACCAGCTCGCCGGCGCCGCCGGCTTCACCGACACGGTGGTCACCGCCGGCGGCGCGCGTCGCCAGGACAGCGTCCGCAACGCGCTCGCGTACGTCGGCAACGTCGAGATCGTCGCCGTCCACGACGCCGCCCGGCCGCTGTGCGCACCCGAGCTGTTCGTCGCATGCGTCGAGTCGGCGCGGCGCCACGGTGCGGCGACCGCGGCCGTTCCCGTCGTCGACAGCATCAAGCGCGGCGCTGCCGGGGTCATCGTCGAGTCGCTCGAGCGCAACGACCTCTACGCGATCCAGACGCCGCAGGCGTTCCGACGCGACCTGCTCGAGGCGGGTCACCGCCACGCGTCGTCGAACGGGCTGGCCGTCGACGACGACGCCGCCCTCGTCGAGGCACTGGGCACTGCGGTGCGCATCGTTGCCGGCAGCCCTGACAATTTCAAGGTGACCAATCCGCGCGACCTCGTCCTGGTGCGCGCCCTGGTGGCGGCCCGCGGATGAGCCTGCGCATCGGGCACGGCCTCGACGCCCACCGCCTCGTCGACGGCCGCCCCCTGATGCTGGGTGGGATCCGCGTCGAGCACGAGCGGGGCCTCGCCGGTCACTCCGACGGCGACGCCGTCGTCCACGCGCTGTGCGACGCCCTCCTCGGCGCCGCCGGGCTCGGCGACATGGGCGCTCACTTCCCGTCGAGCGACGACCGCTGGCGCGATGCTCCCGGAGCCGAGTTCCTGGGCGCCGTGGCCACGATGCTCCGGGCCCGCGGGCTGCGCGTTGTGTCGGCGCAGGTGGTGGCGGTCGCCCAGGAGCCCCGCCTGGCGGCGAGTCTGCCGGCGATGCGCGCGGCCTGCGCCGCGGCCCTGCGGATCAACGCCGCGGTGCTGGCGATCAGCGCCACCTCGAGCGACGGGATGGGCTTCGTGGGCCGCGGCGAGGGGATCGCGGCCTCGGCCGTGGTGCTGCTCGAGGACATCTGACCGCCGCGCGAATAGACTGTCGCGCGATGACCTTGCGACTGCACGACACGCTGACGCGCGCCCGCCGCGCGGTGGAGCCGCTCGAGGACGGCCACGTTCGCATCTACACGTGCGGACCCACGGTCTACGCGCGCCAGCACATCGGCAACTTCCGCACCTTTCTGTTCGAGGACGTGCTGCGCCGCTGGCTGGAGCGACGCTTCCCGCGGGTCACCCACGTCATGAACCTCACCGACGTTGAGGACAAGATCATCCGCAACGCCACCGCGTCGGGTCACGACCTGGAGAGCGAGACCCGGCCATGGATCGAGGCCTTCTTCGAGGACCTCGACACCCTCAACATCCGCCGCGCCCACCACTATCCGCGCGCCACCGAGTACATCGAGCAGATGGTCGCGATCATCGAACGGCTTGAGTCGGCGGGCGTGACCTACCGCAGCGACGGCAGCATCTACTACCGCATCGCCGCCTTCCCGGCGTACGGAGAACTCTCCGGCGCGCGCGCCGACGGGCTCGTGGCCGGTGCCGGCGGTCGCGTCGACGCCGACGAGTACGACAAGGAGGACGTGCGCGATTTCGCCCTCTGGAAGGCGGTGGGGCCGGATGAGATTGGCTGGGACACGCGGCTGGGCCGCGGGCGGCCCGGCTGGCACATCGAATGCTCCGCGATGAGCATGGCGCTGCTCGGCGAATCGTTCGACATCCACTGCGGAGGTGTTGACAACATCTTTCCCCACCACGAGAACGAGATCGCCCAGAGCGAGGCCGCCACGGGCAAGCCGTTCGTGCGCATCTGGGCCCACTCCGCGCACCTGCGCATCGGCGGTGAGAAGATGGCCAAGTCGCTCGGCAACTTCGCCACGGTGCGCGACCTCGTCGCGGCCGGGGCGCGACCCTCGGCGCTGCGCTACCTGCTTGCGGCCGGCGCCCACTACCGCAAGACGGTCAACTACAGCGACGAGTCACTGCATGCCGCCACCGAGTCCGTGGACCGCTTCGCGGAGTTCAGCGACCGGGTGCGGGCCGGCGCGCCGAGCCCCGGGGACGAGACCGCCACGGACCCGCGTGTCGCCGTCGCCCGAGCCTCTTTCGAGGCCGCGATGGACGACGACCTCAACCTGCCGGAGGCCATGGGCGGCGTCTTCACGCTGATCCGCTCCCTGAACCGTGAGCTCGACGGTGGCGACCTCGGCCGCGCCACCCGGGCGGACCTGGTGGCATTGATCGACGAGGTCGACGACGTGCTCGGCGTTCTCACGCTGGTGGAGAGGGAGCGGGGTCCCGTTTCGCTGAGCCAGGCGCAGCAGGAGGCGCTCGACGCCCGCGAGGCAGCCCGCGCCGCCCGGGACTGGGCCGAGTCCGACCGTCTGCGCGACGCCCTTGCATCCCTCGGCGTCGCCGTCGAGGACACACCGGCCGGGCAGCGCTGGCACCGCCTCTGATCGCGACCGGTCATCCGTGTGCAAGGTTGGGGCTGCGATGATGGGCACCGGCAGCGGAAATCGCAGTGCGCGGGAGGCGCAGCAGATGGGAGGACTCCACGGCCTCGCCATCGGGCCCGGCCCGTTCGGCGGACACGACACGGGTGCCTCCGTGCTCGCCACCATTCTCCGCTCCCTGGTCGCGGTGCTCATCATCCTCGCCGTGGTGTGGATCGTCCGCGAGATCATCACCGCTGTCCGCTCCTCGCGTTCCCACCCACATCCGCTGGTCAACCCCGCCCTCGCCGAGCTCGAGATGCTCTACGCTCGCGGCGAAGTCACGCGGACGGACTTCCTGGCCCGCCGGGCGGACCTCACCGGCCTGTCGCCACCCGTTCCACCGGCGACCTGACCCAGCCCCTTCCTGATGGGCCCGAGCGATCGGGTCCACCCAACGGGCGGTGGTGCACTGCGCACCGCCGCCCGTCTGTGCGTCCGGTTCCAGAGCGCGAAGTGCACTGCCTCCGGAGTTCACCACGCCTCGCTGAAGCGCCGTATACTGCGCCCCGCCGGATGCGCCCCGTGCATGTCATCAAGAGGAGGGTCCAACTTGCCTGCAATCGCCGGACGAAATTACAGCAACGGCGACGTCGCCCTCGGCGTGGGCCTCATAGTGGCGTTCATCGCGGTGTTCCTGCCGTGGTACAGCGCGAGCTTCAACGGCGGCGGAATCGCCGGTTACGGGGGTTTCAGCACCTCCGCCGGCGGGCTCAGCTACTGGTCGGGATGGCTCTTCTTCCTAGCTGTGATCGCTGGTATCGCACTCTTCGTTCTTCGCAACTTTGCTTCGAGCGTCAAGATTCCGGCTATGCCACAATCCGATGCCATGATCTACACGATCATCGGCGTCGTCATGGTGATCATGGCCGTCTTCTGGCTGCTGCTCGGCAGCGGTAGCACGGTTTCCGGTGCTGGCTACAGCGCCGGACCCAGCTTCGGCCTCTTCGTTGGCCTGATCGCAGCCATCGCCGTTGCAGTGGGGGGCTTTCTCAAGCGGAGCGACCCTCAGCCTACCTCCCCGGCCCTGGCCACGACAGGAACCGGACCGACCTACGGCGGTGGTGCACCGCCACCGCCACCCCCGGCGTAGCGGTTCACCCGGCGCTCCGCCTGCCCTGAACCCGGGGCGGTCGGAGCGCCGGCCAATCCTCCAGGCCCACGACGCACGTGTCTCGCCTGCCTCAGCTCTGGCGGCTGCGTGACGGGATCGCCCCTGATTGATGACGCGGGCCGTCCGGGCTCCGGCGGCGCTCGACAATCGGCCCATGTCGGCCAACGCCTGCTGTCCGAACTGCTGGACGTGGTCCGAGATCGGGAGCCGCACCACGTGCCGTCGCTGCGGCGTGTCGCTGATCCTCTCCGACGGCCGCCGCCTCGACGAGGTGCTCGACGCGCCCCCCCCGCCGCCGCCGCCGCCACCGGGCGCCTTCGGCGCGCCCGCGCTGGCCTCGCCGGGCGGCCAATGGGGCGGTGCCGCGGGCGCCGCCGCGTATCCCCCAGGGCCCATCGCCGGATTCCAGGCGGCCACCCGTGGGACCGATTGGGTGGAGATCGCCCGCTGGATCACCATCGGATACGGCACGCTCACCGTGCTCGCGCTCATCGGCCTCGGGCTGCTCGTCCAGCACATCAACGTGCCGATCACGGACCCGACCACTGGCATCGTCACCATCCAGACGTTCGACATCGGGGCGCCGTTCGCGATCGCGGCCGTCATCGTCGGCGCCCTCTTCGCGCTCTTCGCATGGCTGACCCAGTACACCGCGGCGCGGGTGATCTTCCTGGTCCTCGACGTCCTGGCCACCCTCAGCGTGGTCTCCCGACTCGGGCCTGACCTGCGCGCCGGCACGCTGGGGATCCTCAGCCTGGTCAGCCTCGCCGTCGACGTCGCCTATGGCGTCGCCCTGCTGATGTCGCTGATCTCGCCGCCGCCGCGGTAGCGCGACTACTGACCGCGGCGCCTCTCAGCGCCGGCGCAGGCTCCGCCAGCCGATCACGCCCACCCCGACGCCGAGGGCGACGGTGAACGCGCCGATGAGCAGGTGGACGATGAAGAACGTGTCGAAGTGGTGGTCGGGGTAGACGTTGTAGACGAACGTGCCCCAGACGTACGCGTTCCAGACGGCGAAGCCGAGCAGGAACCACCCGGCGCGACGCGAGATCGTCATCGCGCCACTGTACCGGCCGGTGGTCCGCGCCCGGCCCGTTAGGATGCCGTCGATGGGGCTCCGCACACGCATCCGGCCTGTGCAGGCGTGCCTGGTCCTGCTTCTGCTGGCGGGTGGCGCCGTCCTCTTCACCCAGCTGGCGCTCGAGGTGATCGCGACGCCGGGGGTTGCGGGCCACCACGACTTCCTCGCCTTCCACGCCGCCGCGCAGCTGGTCAGCGGCGGCACGGCGGCGGGTCATCTCTATGACGCGGCCTCGATCACCGCCATCGAGCGTCACGTGATCGCCGCCCCGGTCGGCGCCGCCGGCTACATGCCGTACCTCACCCCGCCCTTCGGGGCCGCCATCCAGGCGCCGCTCGGGCTGCTCAGCGAGCCGGTCGCGCGCGTCATCCGGCTGCTCGTCAACATCCCCCTGGCCCTGCTCTGCGGCTGGCTCGCCACCGCCGACCTGCCCTGGCGCACCCGCGTCCTGGCGACGGCCTGCCTGGCGGGAACGTTCCCCTTCTTCCAGGCGTTCGTCGAGGGCCAGTGATCGTTCGTGATGCTCGCCGGGTGCCTCGGAGCCGTGCTGGCGGCGCGCAGCCACCGTCCGGCATGGGCCGGACTCGGGCTCGCCGTGCTGGCTCTGAAGCCGCCGCTGCTCATCCCGGTGCTGGTCGTGCTCCTGTGCATGCGCACCTGGCGGACCCTGGCCACCTGCCTGGCCGCGGTGTCGCTGGTGTTCGTGGTGACGCTGCCGTTGGTCGGCTGGTCGACCGAGCTCGAGTACGCCGGGTTCCTCGTCGCGGTCGTGGGCAGTCACCTCGACGGTGCGGGCGCGGCCGGGGCGGCGGCGTGGCACGGCGGCATCAGCGGCATGGAGGCGGTCAACGGGCTGGTCGCGGGGTATGTCGGTCAGCAGAACGTCGCCGTGCTGGACGTCCTCACCGTGGCCGGCGTGGCCGCGGTGGTGGCCCGCTGGGTGTGGATCGCGTGGCACGTGCGCCCGACGGTTCATGACCCCCGCGGTCGCTGGGTGGTGGTGGCCGGCATCGCCGCGGCGATGCTCACCGACCTGCACCTCTACCCGCAGGACTGCGTGCTGCTGCTGGTCGCGCTGCCGCTGCTCACCACCTCGGTGACAGCGGAATGGCGCCTGCCCGTGGTGCTCGGCGTGGCCGTGTTCCTCGATGCCGCGTGGCTCGACCAGCTACCGGTCACCCCGCACGTCTTCACCTGGCTGCTCGCCGGCGCGTTCCTCTGGGCGTGTGCCAAGGCGATGAGGGCAGGCGCGCCGGCCGGCCACATAATCCACAGCCGGGCGACGGTTTCGGCCCATCCCTGACGTTAAGTTAGCGGGGCGTCCGACGTGCCCCGCACGTCCGGGAAGGGATTGGAGGCGGCGCGGTGACGCACGGACCAGGAGCTCGACGGCGCATCCGCGCACTGCTGACGGCCACCCTCGCGGTGCTGGCGGCGCTGCCGATGGTGACACCGGCAATGGCGGCGCGGGCTGACGCGACCCTCCCCTTCACGGTGGGAGCAGCCTCCCAGGGGTACGCGCCGCCCGCCTTCGGCGCCTCGCTGGCCCCGTTCCTCACCCGCGACCCGGCGGATTGCCTGCCACCGGGCAACGCGGTGGACACCGGGGCCCGGCACTTCGCCTTCGAGGAGCCGTACGTCGACCAGATGGCCACCGGCCACTACGACCTCGGCGACCCATTCCTCGACTGCAACCACGACGGCCGCTGGGACGGCAACTACATCGGCGGCGGCTCCAACGCACCGCGGCTGTACACCAGCGTCGCGGACTCGCCGGCGGCGCAGGCGGTGGCCATCGGCAACGGCCGCGCCACCATCGCCATCGAGGTGCTCGACCACGAGGGTCTGTTCAACATCTACCAGGCCGAGATTCGCAGCCGAGTGGTCAGCGACCTCACCACGGCCGGGATTCATCCTCCCGACAGCATCTTCATCTCATCGACGCATGACGAGTCGGCACCGGACTCGATCGGTCTGTACGGCCCCAACGCGGTGAGCTCCAGCGTCAACCAGTACTGGACGGAGGACTGGCTCGTCCCCAACGCGGCGCTGGCCATCGAGAACGCGGTGCGCGCCATGCGTCCCGCCAACGTCCGCTTCGCCGAGCCGATCCAGCCCGACAACCTGCGCCAGTGCTTCTCCTCGTACCCGTTCATCGACAACCAGCTGATGCCCTCGTTCCAGGCGGTGGCCGCTGACGGCTCGGTGATCGCCACTCTCGCCGACGTCAGCCAGCACTCCGAGACGCTCGGCTTCGACGGCGGGACCCAGGCCGACCCGGGCGCACCGGCGTCGATGGGCACCGTCACCCTGGACCAGGAGGCGACGTGGGTCAGCGCCGACTGGCAGCACTGGTTCCGCGGCAAGCTGCAGAACGATTTCCCGGGCAGCGTCGCCATCGCCATGGCCGGCAGCGTGGGCAGCAACGAGACGCCAGGGGTGTTCACTCAGCCGCTCTCGCGGACGCCGCAGCGGTTCGTCGACGCGTCCCATCCGGCCGGCTGCCGCACGCTCTACGACGCACAGGGCACCGAGGTGCCGCTCGGCTACTACAGCGAGACGCGCGCCCTCGGCGAGCAGCTCGCCGCAGCCGTCGAGGGCGGCTTCCCCGCCGGCAACGAGCCCGCGTTCAGCACGAGCACCACCATCCGCGGTGCGCGCGCCGACGTGTGCGTCGAGGTGACCAACACGCTGTTCCAGGCGGCGGGTGCGGCGGGAGTGTTCGGTGCGCGACCGGTGTACACGAGCAACTGCACGGTGACCGTGCCCGTCGGTCCCAACGGCAGCACCGCGGGCACGGAGCTGCTCACCGAGGTGGCGGCATTCCAGGTGGGCGACGGCTCGTTCATCTCCGTGCCCGGCGAGGTCTTCCCGTTCACGTACCTGCGCGGCTTCGTCGGCCCCGCGGACATGCCCTTCGCCCAGTTCGCGATGCCGCAGTGGCCGCTGCCGCACATGCACACGCCGTACCGGTTCATCGACGGGCTCGGCGAGGACATGGCGGGGTACATCTTTCCCCAGGGCAACGGGGTCGGCGTCCCCGGCGAATACCCGACGACCAACCCGCAGGCGAACAGCACCGACCGCTTCGGCTGCGGCCATTCGGATGATTCCGAGGCCGCCGGCTCGGGCGCCGCGGACTCGATCGCCAACGTGCTGGTGCCGCTGATGGACAGCACCTTCGCCGCCACCTCCGAGGACGTCGTGCAAGGGCGCTACATCCTCCCCGACGGACTGCTCTCCCGCGATCCGCTCGGCACGCCGGAGATCAAGTGCAGCGTCGACACCACCTTCACCCCCGACGGTCCGGCGGTGGGCGTGTGGCGCAGCGACGGCACCATCGTCCAGCCCGCGCACTGGATGAGCCTCTCGGGCCGCCCCCAGGATGCCGCCGATCGCAACACCCGCGGCTGGATCGACGCGGACGGCACCCGGCACTGGCTCGATGTCTTTCCCGACATCGCCTCCGCGCCGGTGTCGGTGACGCCGCCCGCGAACGTGCCCGAGGCACCGCTGGCGCCGCTGCTGCTCGTCGCCGGGGCGCTGGTCGCGCTCTACGTGTACATGCGCCGGCGCCGTCGCGACGGGGGCGGTGACCCGCCGGAGTAGCCCCCCGGGTGATACTCGCGGCGTGGACATCCTCTACGGCCGCAACCCGGTTCTCGAGGCGCTGCGCGCCGGGCGCGCGGCGCGCAAGCTGGTGGTCGCCGCCGGGGTGGCACCTGAGGAACGGCTCGCGGAGATCCTGGACATGGCCCGCGAGCGCGCCATCCCGGTGGAGGAGAGTGCCCGCCGCCGCCTCGATGACATCACCCACACCGAGCACCACCAGGGGATCGCGGGGTACTTCCACGGGCGGCAACCACTTGCGCTGGAGGACATGCTTGCCGCTGCCCGCGCGCCACAGCTGATCGTGGTGCTCGACGGCATCCAGGACCCGCAGAATCTCGGGGCGATCACGCGCACCGCCGACGCCGTCGGGGCGGACGGCATCGTGCTTCCGCGCCACCGTGCCGCCGGCATCACCGCCGCCGCGGCCAAGGCATCCGCCGGGGCCACCGAGCACGTCGCCGTCGCCACGGTCACCAACCTGGTGCACGCGCTCGAGCAGATGCAGGCGGCGGGGCTGTGGGTCGTGGGACTGGCGGCCGACGGGGAAACGCGATACGACAGCTTCGATTTCACCGGCCCGGTGGCGATCGTCGTCGGTGCGGAGGGGGAGGGGATGCGCGCACTCACCCGCCGGCACTGCGATGCCGTGGTGTCACTGCCGCTCGCGGGCCACGTGTCATCGCTCAACGCCGCGGCCGCGGCCGCGGTGCTGCTCTACGAGGTGGCCCGCCAGCGCGGATTCGCGCCCCGATGAGCGAGCTGATCGTCGACGGCTACAACATCATCCACGCGTGGCCGGAGCTGTCGCCGCTGATCAAGGGCGGCCGGGGTGAGGAGGCGCGCCGTCGCCTCATCGCCGCGCTCGGTGAGTACGCCGCGGCCACCGGTGAGCACATCACCGTCGTGTTCGACGCCCACGGCCGTGCGCCGGACCGCGGTGAGGGTGAGAAGGTCGACGGCGTCACGGTCATCTTCGGCAGCAGCTCGCAGACGGCCGACCACGTCATCGAGCGGCGCGTGTCCATCGCCGCCCGCGGCGGCGACGCGCGGCAGGTGACGGTCGCCACCAGCGACCGGCTGCAGCGCGACATGGTGATGGCGATGGGCGCCGCGGTCGTCGGTGCGCAGGCGCTGCACGCCATGGTGCAGGGCACGCGGTCCGAGGTCGAGGAGCACGCCCGACGGCGCCGTCGCGACGCCGGCCACGCCTCACGGCTGGAGCACGGACTTGATGAGACCACCCGCGCGCACCTCGAGCGGCTGCGCCGTGGTGGTCCCGTGGACGCTGAGCCGGACGGGCACAGCGACCCGGAGCCGTGAGTCAGCGCCTCCGAACGGTCTCTGACGCTGCGGAGGAGCGAGAGCTCCAGTAGCCGAACGCCAGCGCAGCGACGGCGAGCACGACGGCCACGGCAAGGGTGCGTTCCCAATGGACGGGACGCACGACCAGGTCGACGAGCGCCACGACCACGAAGACGGCGGCCGCGATCCAGGAGACGGTGGTTCGATTCATGGCGCCACGGTACGTGATCGCCCCGTGATCACGACCTCCTTCCAGGGGCGGCACGCGGGAGGAGCCTCCCTGGGCTGAGCTCGTCCGGATACCCGCGTTACAGCGGAGGAGTTGAGAGAGCCAGAAAAGACTGACAAAGAGAAAGGCCGCCAGGTTGGTTGGAAGTCTTCACTCAACCGACCACCCGGAGGCCTCTGGTGGGCGAGTCTACGCCCCCGACCCCGGCGAGCACGACGATGAGATGGGTGGGCGCCCGAAGCTCGTCGATGATCTCCCTCACCCACGTCCGGCCGCGGCTGTCGGTGGATCCCAGTCGGGGCGCACGACTGCGCTTGGGATGGTTGACCTGGCATGCAGCCCACGGTGGCAACGTCAGTCTGACCTGCCGGCATTTCGGCATCAGCCGGCCCACTTTCTACCGATGGCAGGCCCGCTTTGACGCCCTCAACCTGGCCACGCTGGAGGACCGATCCTGTCGGCCACGGCGGGTGCGCTCGCCGGCGTGGACGGTGGACCTGGTGGAGGCAGTGCGCCAGCTGCGCCAGCACTACCCTCGCTGGGGTTAGGACAAACTCGTTGTCATGCTGCGCCGCCAAGGGCGCGTCGCCTCAACCTCGATGGTGGGGCGGATCCTCCGCTCCCTGCGAACGTGAGAAGGAGGGTCAGTGCAAGGCAGGCAGGGCCGCTCCCGAGCCGGTCCTGGAGAACCCGCTCGATGGGGTAGTGGTAGAGGTACAGGCCGTACGAGATGCGCCCGATGTGAACGAGGGGTCGCCACGCCGGGAGGCGCCAACCGGACAGCGCCCCCATCACGACACAGGCGGCGGCGGCGGCGACCAACGTGTAGCCACCGTCAGCTATCCCGCGCCACCCGTTGACCTCGTAGGTGTAGAGGAGCGCGAGCGCGACGAGGGCAGCGGCTCCGGCGACCCCGGCGAGTCGCGCCGCCCGACCAGGAGTGCATCGGCACGCGTGTCGGTCCACATCGACACGTGACCAATGGTGGACACCATGGGGCGATGGATGACGAGGCCGGCGACGGCGATGAAGACATCGACGCCGAGCCAGCCCGCGGGGACGAGCCCCTGCCAGGCGTGGAAGGTGATGACCGCGAGCGCGGAGAGTCCACGGAGGCCGTCGAGGGCGGGGCGGTAGCCGAGTCGTTCCATCCCCCACCTTGTTACCGCAGCACGGGTGCAGAGCGCGCGACCGCCACCGATCCGTCGCGCCTCCCGCTGAGTTCCCCGTGAGTTCAGCGGGGAGCGGGTAGACTCGCGGAGCGCTGGCCGGCGTAGCTCAGTGGTAGAGCAGCTGTTTTGTAAACACTGAAACGGGCCTGCCGAATACGACTTGATCGTAGCGCGACGGAGGTGAGTCGCGCAAACACTGTTGTTTCTTTGACGCGTCATCCGCATCGTATGCGGTCGTGGCGGCTGACCGGATGGTCACGATCCGCCTCCCGACGTCGGCGACAAGGACGCGTACGCCTTCGACGGCAGTAGCAGGGCAGCCAGCGTCCGAATCTCAGCTACGCCCCCCAAGGTGCGGGGTCCGTCACGCTGTCGGTGCGCCGGTAGGCAGGATCAGTGCGGGTTCGGGCTACACCCGGGGAGTTCGTGCACTCCGAGCAGCACGGACCCCCGTGGTACCCCTACCCCTAACCATCCTGGTTAGGCGGGCCGGTTGATGGCTCGTAGCTTGGCGACCCCAGCCTCGACTGGCGGGCGACCCTGGGCGCGCTGCGGATAGGTCCAGCGGCGAGCCAGCGCGTCGCGATGCCAGCGGCGCACCGTCGCCGGACAGACGATCAGGCTGGCCCACCGCTCCCGGGGCAGCCGCCGCGCCAGTGCGGCGAGCACCGCCCGATCGGCTAGCTTGAACGCGGCCGGGACACCTGCCGGCTCAGCACCGCGACCTCGTGGCGGAGCACGAGCAGCTCGATCTCATTGGCGGGCTCGCGCCGTCGGCGCAGAACGACCAACTCCAAGAGGCGACGCAGCACCCAGTAGCAGAGGGACATGACCATGTGTCGATACTGCCCGATGCCCGTTCGGGCGCGGCCCCCGCACATCGAACGCGAATCGGATTGTCGGCACCCACAGGCTACAAGCAGCTAGGCGTCACCCGTTTCCTCGCGTCTGGGCTGTCAGGATCCCCACATGACCCGACTCGCGGCTTGGACGCTTGGCGCTGTAAGCGTCGCGCTCGGGGTCGCGGGCATCAGCCTCGCGGTCGCTGGTGATGACGTTGCCGCCGTTCTCCGTTCGGGACATGCGGACGCCCCGGTCATCGCCACGGTGGGCGCCGGCCTCAGCCTGATCCTCCTCCAGCGGCGGCCGCGCCATCCCATCGGCTGGCTGCTGCTTGCCAACGCTGTCGTCCAGGGAGCCGCCGCGGTTATGGACTGGTATGCCGTGCATGCTACGGACCATCCGGGAACGCTCTCCGGTGGCGACATTGCCTCCCGTCTGCTGGAACTCCCGCTGATCCTCGCCGCCTTGACCCTGGTCCTCCTCCTCCTGCTGAGCCCGGAGGGGAACGCGCTCTCCGCGCGTTGGCGGCCGGTGGTGATCGTCACCATCGCCGACGCGGCCATCTCCTCGGCGGCCTCTATCGTCGGACTCGGCCCCGTCGCTCGCGTTGGTCAGCTGGTCATGGCGGCATGCGCCCTGTTGGGCGCCGCGTCGCTGGTGATGCGCTTTCGCAGCTCGCGCGGCGTCCTCCGTCAGCAGGTGAAGTGGATCGCCTTCGGCATGGTGCCAACGGTGCTGCTGGTCATCGCCGGCCACGTGACGCCTGGCATCCCCGGGGGGATCCTCGCCATGGTCTCACCGATATCCGCATACGTCGGCATCACCATCGCCATCCGCCGTTACCGGCTTTTCGAGCTCGACCGCATCATCAGCCGGTCGGTCGCGTATGTGACGCTGTCAATCGTCCTGGGTCTGGTCTTTGTGCTCGCCGCGGTGCTCTTCGGCGAGATCGGCGGCGTGGTGGGTGGCGGCTCGAACCTCGTCACCGCCGGCGCCACCCTGACGGTCGTCATATTCTTCCAGCCGCTGCGCAGGCGCCTACAGACCGCGGCGGACCGGCGTTTCCAGCGCCGCAGCTACCACGCCACCCGGATCCTGCAGGTGTACGTCGAAAGCCTGCGCGACCGCGAGCCGCAACCAGGAGCCCTGCGCGCGACTCTCGCCGCAGCCATCGGCGATACCACTGCGCAGGTGGCCTTCTGGCTCCCCGAGTACGGCGGCTACGTCGATGAAGCCGGAGACGATGTCAGTCTTTCCGACTCGTCGGACCGCGTCGTGACACGGATCGAGCGCCGCGGCGAGGAGCTCGGCGCCATCATTCACCGCCCCGCGAGTCCCGAGGGCGGCAGCGACGCGGTTGCGGCAACGGTGCGGGCCTCACCGCTCGCCTTCGACCATGGCCGGCTGCGAGCCCAGGTGATGCGACATCTCGCCGAGGCCCGCGCATCACGGGCGCGCATCGTGGCGGCGGGTGACGCCGAACGCCGCCGTCTGGAGCGCGACCTCCATGATGGCGCGCAGCAGCGGCTGGTGGCCCTGCGTCTGGAATTGCGCATGGCGCAGCGCGGTGCCGGCCGAGGCGCCGACCCCGTGCTTGCCCGAACCATCGATCACGCGGAGCGGGAACTGCAGGTGGCGGTCGACGAACTGCGACGCCTCGCGCATGGGCTGGTTCCGGCCGCGCTGACTGACGCCGGCCTTGTGGCGGCGCTGGAGGAGCTTGCCAGCCGCGCCGCGCTGCACGTGACGGTGAACGCCGACACCAGTGAGCGCGCCCCGTCGGGGATCGAAGTGGCGGCGTACTTCGTGGCCAGCGAGGCGGTCGTCAACGCGGTCAAACATGCATCGGCCACGGACATTACTATCGACATCTCTCACCGCGACTGCCTGTTCATCGTGCGGATAGCGGACGACGGCATCGGTGGCGCCGACATCGACGCGGGCACGGGCATCCGCGGTCTTGTCGACCGTGTCGAAGCCCACCAAGGGCGCCTCTCCCTCGAGAGCCCCGTCGGGCGCGGCACCATCATGACTGCGGAGTTTCCATGCGCGTGATGATTGCCGACGACTCGGTGCTCCTCCGCGAGGGTTTGGTGCGATTGCTCACCGGCGAGGGGATGGAGGTCATCGCTGCGGTTGGCACCGCCGACGAGCTGCACTTTGCTCTCGCGCGTGACAGCCCCGACCTTGTCATCCTCGATGTGCGTATGCCGCCGACGCAGACGGATGAAGGAGTGCGCGCCGCGCAGCGGATCCGACGCGAGCATCCCTCCGTCGGTGTCCTGCTACTCAGCCAGCACGTCGAGGTGACGCGACTGGGCGAGCTCTTCCACGATCGCCCTGAAGGGATGGGCTACCTCCTCAAGGATCGTGTCGTTGATATCGACGAGTTCGTTGAGGCGGTGCGGCGCGTTGCGCGCGGAGGGAGCGCCGTAGACCCTGAGATTGTGGCTCGCCTGCTCGGCCGTGCCCAGCACCAGAGCCAGCTTTCGTCACTGACATCGCGCGAGCTCGAGGTGCTGGCATTGATGGCCGAGGGCCGTACCAACCAGGCGATGTCCGCACGACTTCACGTCGGTGTCAAGACGGTAGAGACGCACGTTGCCAACGTCTTCGGCAAGCTCGGCCTCTTTGACAGCGCCGACGACCACCGTCGCGTGCTCGCCGTGCTCGCCTATCTCCAAAGCACGGAGACATCAGGAAATTCCTGAGGCGGAATTCCGGGTTGCTTCGGACGACGCCTGCTCTGGCGGAGCCTAGCCTGAGGGGTGCTGGTTCCGCAGGGCACATGGAGCCCGACCGGCATGCCAAGGGAGTCCGCCATGTCCTCGATCCCGGCCGTTCGCACACCTGACCGCCCTCGTCTCAACGGCTGGGCCCGCGCCGCCGTGGCACTGCTCTTCGCCAACAGCGCGGCGCTCGCGTATCTGGTCGTGCGCAGTTTGCAGAGCGGCGAGCAGATCGCTCGCCCCGTGCCGGTGATCATGGCGCTTAGCGCGCTGGTCGGCATTGCTCTTGCTGCCACGGGCCGACGTTTGGTGTGCGGTATGGCTGCGGCTCTGCTCGTCGTGGGCTTTGCGGGCTCGGTGCCCCACGACCTGGACAATCTGCTGAACGGTCCGGGTATGGAGCGCCACATCTTCGGGGGCGTCGCATTTCTGGTCTCGTTGTCTGCGGCCATCATCGCGATCATCGCCACCTGGCGCTTCCGAGACGGCTGAGCGTACCGTCGCCACGGAACTGATGTTGCACCGAGGGATGTTCGGGGCAATCCGCATGGCCATCGAGCAGGTCACCGTGGACACGGTCTTCTTCCGCCGGCTCTTCGTGCTCGTGTTCATCGAGCTGCAGACACGGATCGTGCGTATCGCGGGGGTGACCGCGCACCCAACCGACGCGTGGGCTGTGAAGGGAGAGTTCCCGGAGAGCCCGGCGTCCACGTGATCGACAGCCACCGGCGGACTACCGCGATCGTCCCGTTTGACGATGCGCAGAGACACCCCATGAACACACCGTGGACAGACGATGGACACGCATCGCGAATGCGGTCCCCGGCCAGCTCGAGGCGCGGAGGCAGCGGGATGATCTGGGGCACCTTGGCGTGCTGCCGTGGGCTCCCGGCGTGCTCGTCGGGGGGTTGCTGTCGGATGTCGCCCGGGCGTGACCGACAGCGAGTAGCACCAACGTGCGTACGCACGCCCAACATACACACACCTGTTTGGTGGAACTGTGTGGCACCAAGTCACGCGCGGGCCAGGAGGGATGAACAGGGCCTACGGCGCGCCTCGAGCGTGGCGGCGGCGAGGGGGTCGGAGCAGGGAGCGGACCGGCCAGCTGTGGCGACCGCGGCGCGCTGCGCGCGGCGCGGGCAGCCCACCAGCCCCCGGACCAGCTTCCCGCCTCTGGGC
>CABEBM010000021.1_pt1 | contig 121262 bp, 113 predicted proteins | sample 3132591 | NCBI WGS metagenome assembly CABEBM01 (sample SAMEA5534345, study PRJEB31848) | metagenome | biome: tundra; feature: field; material: soil | place: USA | collected 2013-05 | depth 0.45 m | reverse complement strand
TAGTAGGCGAGGTCGGCGGGGCTGAACGGGTCGGTGGCCGCCTCGCCCGTGTAGAGGAGGCGCTTGGATGCGATCTTGGCGTTGATGACAGCGCGGTCGGCATCGGTCAGACAGCTGTCGTAGGGGTTGCCGACCCACACCGTCGAGACCAGCTCGGGGGTCCACCCCACCGTCCAGTTGTCGAGGAAGAACTCTGCAGTCCCGGTCTTGGCGCTGACGCGGCGATCCTTGAGCGTCAGCGGTCCGTGGGGACCGAAGTCCATCACCCGGTTGGCGTCGTTGCTGGTGATCTCATCGACGATGAACGCGACGTTCGCGGGGACGACCCGGCGGGCGGTGCTGTCCGGGTTGAGCGTGAACGTCGTCTTCCCGGTCGAGCGGTCGACGATGTGGTCCACCGGGCTCGGATCATGGTGGATGCCGAGATCGGCGATGGTGGCGGCGCCGACGGCCAGCTCGAGCGGCGAGATGAGGAAGCCCCCGAGCGTGGCCGAATACTGCTGGGGCGCCGGCCGGTTGCCGGGCTCGGCAAGGGTGGTGAGCCCCGCAGCGATCTCGAGGTCGGTGATGTAGGGGACGCCCACCGCTGCCTCCACCTTCACCGCCGGCACGTTGAGCGAGTTGCCGAAGCATGACTTGAGCGCGCAGATGCCGTGCCAGCGGAGGTCGTAGTTGTTGGGGGAGTAGACGGGCTGGCCGGGACCCGGCGACAGGTGCACTGGTGCGTCGAGGATCGGTGTGGTCATGGTGTAGAGGTGCGATGCGAGCGCCGCGCTGTAGGTGAACAGCTTCACCGTCGACCCGGGACTGCGGCGCGCGTACGGCCCGGCCGCCATGTCCGTCTGGCCGACGTATGGGTCTTTGTAGTCCCAGGCGCCGACCAGAGCCAGCACCCTGCCCGTCTTGGGATCGATGTTGACGATCGCTCCGTCGCGCGCGTTGTGCTGAGTCCGGATGGCAGCGATGCCGGTGTTCAGCGCCGTCTCCGCGGCCATCTGCTTGACGGGATCGAGCGTGGCGTAGATGTCCCAGCCACCGGGGTTGATGTAGTTGTCGCCGTAGTTGTCCTTCAGCCACTGCTCGGTGTAGCTCTTGACGTCCGGGTACGGGTTGGGGTTGCTCTCGGTCCAGCTGTGGAACGTCAGCTTCTCGGCGGCGGCGGCATTCGACTGCTGTTGGGTGATGTCGCCGTTGGCGACCATGGCCTGGAGCACGACCGCCTGACGGGCCTTGGCGTCGGGGTTGACCGTCGTCGAGGCGTCGTGGTTGAGCGGGTTGTACACAGTGGGGGACTGCGGCAGCCCGGCCAGCATGGCCGACTCGGCGAGGTCGAGGTCCTTGGCCGCCTTGAAGAAGTAGAGCTCGGCGGCGGTCTCGAGGCCGATCGCGTGGTTTGCGTAGGGGACGCGATTCAGGTACATCTCCAGGATCTGGTCCTTGGTGAAGTTGGCGTCGATCTCGTTGCCGAGGACGATCTCCTTGATCTTGTAGTCGATCGAGCGCTCCGGGCTGTTGAAGAAGCTGATCTTGGCGAGCTGCTGGGTGATCGTCGACGCTCCGCTCTGGCTCGTGCCGTGCAGGTTGTCCCAGGCGGCCTTGACGAGTCGCGGCAGGTCCCACGATCCCTCGCTGTAGAAGTGGCGGTCCTCGACGTCGATGGTCGCCAGCCTGGCGAACTGCGAGATGTTGTCAAGGGTGGCATGAACGTGCCGGACGCCGGAGTCGTTGAACACCCCGATGAGGTTACCCTTGGTGTCGTAGAGGTGGCTGTCGAGCGGTGGCTCCATGGCGGCCACGGTGGCGGCGTCGGGGAGCTGTGAGCGGTAGGAGGCGTAGCCGACGAAGGCCGCCGCCACGGCCCCGCCGCTGATCGAGGCGAGCACGGTGAGCGCGATGAGGAAAGTGCGCAGCCGGCGCCTGCGGCGCGGCCGGGCGACGCTGGCGCGGCGGCGCCGGCGAGCCGGCTCGCTGGCCACCGCGACGCGGCGTTCGCGCCGCGATCGGGAGGCCAGGTTGCCGCGCGTGCGGCCCCGGCGGGATGGCATGGAGGGCAAGGGGAAACCTCGTGTCGCGGACCTGGCAGTTGAAACGGGCGCCCGATCGTGTGGGTTACGCGGGGCGGAGCACCACCGCGAGCACGTAGAGGGCCACCACGACGGCGAGGATGGCCGCCCCGGCGACCACCAGGCCCAGGCCCTCCTCGATCCAGAAGGGGCCGATGCGGCGCCGGTCCTTGGCTCCCTCGTCGATGGGGACAGGATGCATCAGTGAGACCCTAGCATCGCGAGCCGCGGCAGGGCCTCCCGCCGCCTGTCCGACACCCTGTCACCTGATGACGCGGGTTGGCAACGGGGCCGGTGGGCAGGGCGGGGCGGTGAAACAATCGCCGCCGATGGCAGTCTTGCTTCCCACCGCCGTGCCCTCGCCCATCGCGCTCCCGCCGGTACCGCGAACCGCCGAGGAGACGGGGCTCCCCTTCAGCTTCATCTGCGACCTGGTCCTCAAGGTCCTCTACTTCAACGGGACCATGATGGGCAGAGACATCTCCGAGCACACCCACCTGCCCTTCCCGTTCGTGGAGAGCACCCTCAAGTTCCTCGGGGACGAGGGCTACACGACCGCGGCGGGGGTGCGGATGACTTCCCTGGCCCCGGGGGAGCCGATCAACGCGGGCATGCAGTACCAGATCTCCAGCACCGGCCGGCAACGCGCCCGCGAGCTGCTCGACCTCAACCAGTACGCCGGGCCCGCCCCGGTGCCGATGAGCGACTACGCCGCCATGGCCGAGCAGCAGGCCTCCGTCGACGGGGTGGTCAACCGCGCCCGCCTCCACGACGCCTTCAGCCACCTGGTGCTCTCCGAGAGCGTCCTCGACCACCTCGGCCCGGCGCTCAGCGCCCGAGAGGCGATCTTCCTGCACGGCCCGTCCGGGAACGGCAAGACCACGATCGCCGAGGCGGCCGCGTCGCTGATGGGGCCGCCGGTGTTCATCCCCCGGGCCCTCTATGCCCACGGCGAGGTGATCCGCCTCTTCGACCCCATCCACCACATCCCCATCGAGCGCGACCTGCCGCCCCACGACCGGCGCTGGCAGCTCGTCCAGCGGCCGGCGGTGAAGGTGGGCGGCGAGCTGACCCCGCGGATGCTCGAGCTGAGCTTCGACCCCACCCTCGGGTTCTACGAGGCCTCGATGCAGATGAAGGCCAACGGCGGCCTCTTCCTCATCGACGACTTCGGCCGCCAGCAGAACATGTCGCCGCGCGACCTGCTCAACCGCCTGATCGTGCCGCTGGAGAAGAGCATCGACTACGCCAACATCAGCCGGGCGGGCACGACTGTGGCCGTGCCATTCACGTGCCTGCTCATCCTCTCGACCAACCTCCGTCCCCAGAACCTCATGGACGAGGCCTTCCTGCGCCGGGTCCACTTCAAGGTGCACGTCCCCGACCCCACCGAGGAGCAGTACCGCGAAATCTGGCGGCGGCGCTGCACGTCGGAGGGTCTGCGCATCGACGAGGACGTGCTCACCCGGCTCATCGACCGCCAGTACACCGCCAAGGGGCGCGCCCTGCACGGCTCCCACCCTCGCGACCTGCTCAGCCACATCGTCCACGCCGCCCGCTACTTCGGCCGCGAGGTGGCGATGACCGACCACCTCATGGAATGGGCCTGCGACACGTATTTCGTCGACGAGGACCCCGACTGAGCGGGACCGGTCGCGCCACGCGGCGACGGTCCTATACTCGGCTGCGCCTCGCGGCCACGGGGCGGTAGCTCAGCTGGGAGAGCGCTGCCCTCGCACGGCAGAGGTCGGGGGTTCGAGTCCCCCCCGCTCCACATTTGCACCGCGACGGTCCCGTTACCCCGCCAGCACGGATCCGGGGCCCCAGAGCCCGGATGTGGACCCGCTAGAGCAGCTCGGGACGCCGCCAGGGCCAACCCAGGACGTGCTCGTCGAGGAAGGCGAAGACGGTCAGGTACCACAGGCGCGCGTTCTGGGGTTTGAGGATCCAGTGATTCTCGTCGGGGAAGAGAAGCAGACGCGACGGCACGCCGCGGGTCTGCAGTTCCGTCCAGAGGCTCTCCGCATTGGCGATGGGCACGCGCTCATCGCGCGCTCCGTGGATGACCAGCATCGGCGTGCGCAGCGCCTCGGCGAGGACATGTGGTGACTGCCGGCGCCATGTGGCCTGGTGGCGCAGCGGGGGACCGAACTCGTGGTCCATGAAGAACCCCGCGTCGGATGTCCCGCGCTGCATCTCGAGGTCCCAGACGCTGGCGTGGGTGACGATGGCCCGGAAGCGATCGGTGTTGACGGCCAGCCAGTTGGCAATGTAGCCCCCGTACGAGCCGCCCATCGCCACCGTCCGCTCACCGTCGATGTCGTCGCGGGCCACCGCGGCGTCGGTGGCGGCCAGGATGTCGCCGGTGGGCAGGGTGGCCCAGTCCCCCCAGGCGCGGGCGATGTGGTCGTGGCCGTACCCTGTGCTCAGGCGGGGGTTGGGCAGCAGCACCGCCCAGCCCCTGGCGGCGAGGAGACAGGCCGACCACCGCCAGTGCCAGCCGGTCCACGAGGCCACCGGCCCGCCGTGGATCGCGACCAGCAGCGGCAGCGGGCTCGCCGCGGGCTCAGCGGGCAGCACCAGCCAGGAGTGGATCTCGGTGCCGTCGACGGCGACGGCGGTGACCTCCTCGACCCGCGTGCCTGTGCTCACAGGTGTGAACGGGGGGGCCAGCACGCGCGGGCTCTGGTCGGCGCCGGCGATGCTCAGCGCGACGGGCACGGGCACCGCGTCGATGTGGGAGCGGATCGCATAGACCGTGGCGCCGTCCGGGGCGACGGCGAGGTTGCGGTGGGCGCCGCTCGTGGTGAGCCGGGTGACGGTGCCGTCGAGGTCGACGCGGAAGATCGGGGTGTGGCCGTGCTCGTCGGCGGTGATCAGGATCGCCCGGCCGTCGCGCGTCCAGCGGATCTCCGATGCTTGGCCGTCGAACCCAGGTGCCAGCTCGGTCGCCTCACCGGTTCGCGGGTCCACCAGCCCGAGGTGGAACCTCGGTGCGGTGTCCGGGGACCCGAGGTCCGTCCACGCCGTGGCGATGGTGCGTCCGTCGGGCGACCAGGCCACCGGGCCGTGCGTGACCTCCGCGTCGACCAGGACGCGCACGTCGCCACCTCCCGTGGGGACCACGGCAAGTCCCGCTCTGAAGGCGAGGCCGGCGCTCATCGCGGCGCCGAAGGCGACGTGGCTGCCGTCGTCGCTGAGCGAGAACTGGACATCCTCGAGCCAGCCGGCCCACGGAGGAGACGGGGTGAGGTCGCGTGGGGCGGGGACGCTGCCCTCGACGTCGCCGAGATCGAGCGCGTGGATGCGTGGCTCTCGCGGCCCGATCCGGTGATCCCAATAGCGATCCGGATAGTGCTCGATGAGCACCGCCTCGACCCCCGCGTCCTTGCGCGCGGCGGCGCGGGCCGCGTCCGCCTCGAACCCGGTGGCGCCGGGGTACAACTGGGCGGTGACCACCACCGTTGCCGAGCCAGTGGCGGTGATCACCTCACCGACGCCGCCGGGCGGTGCGAGGACGCGGCGAGGCTCTCCCCCGGCGGCTGGGAGCACGTAGAGGGCGTCGCCATCCGGCTGGGTGCCCTGGCTGTTCTCCGCGTCCGATCGCGAGGACGTGAAGAGTAATGAGCCGTCCGGTAGGTATCCGCGCGCGGTCTCGCCCTTGGCCGAACGCGTCAACCGGCGAGCCGGGAAGGCGCCCGTCGTGGAGATCTCCCAGATGGCGCCGGCGAAGCGCTTGCCATCGGCGGCGACGCCCTGGACGGTCAGCGCGAGGCGGGACCCGTCGGGGCTGACATGCAGGTTGAGTAGCCGGGGGAGCGCAAGGAACGCCTCGAGGTCGAATGCTGCGGCGGACACGATCGGCAACCCTAGCAAGCACGGCTGCCGCGGGTCGGCGCTGTGGGCCGGTCCCCTGCGCTCCATATGATCTCCGCGATGAAACGGTTGTGGGCACCGTGGAGGGGCACCTACGTGACCGACGGTCCGGGCGGCGGATGCTTTCTCTGCGAGGCGGCGAACACTGGCGACGCGCCGCTGGTCGTGGCCAGGGATTCGACGACGGTCACGCTCCTGAACCGCTACCCCTACAACACCGGCCACGTCATGGTCGCGCCCCACGAGCACGTCGGCGACCTCATCGCCGCGGGTGACGAGGTGGCGGCCGCGATGATCGTCGCCGCCCGGCGGGCGATGCGCGCGATCGCTGCGGTGATGGCCCCCGACGGGTTCAATCTCGGCATCAACCACGGAACAGCCGCCGGAGCCAGCGTCGACCACGTCCACCTGCACGTCGTCCCGCGCTGGGGAGGCGACACGAACTTCATGCCCGTTGTCGGAGAGACCAAGGTGCTCTCCGAAACCCTCGAGGAGACCGCGGTGCGGCTGCGGACGGGATTCGCCGGCCTTGGCCAGGCGCCTGCGGGTTAGCCCGTTAGCCCCGGTAGGTGCCGTTGGGCGCCCGCTGCATCTTGGCCAGCGCAAGGGCCTTGGCGGTCGCGTCAGGGGAGTCCACGCCGACCTCCTTGGTCAGCGCATCGAGGTGCTTGAGCGCGAACTCCTTGAAGCTCGGCGGATCGGCCTCGGCGGACGACCGGCGGGCACCCGGGCGGCGCGCCGCCGGGCGGCGGGCCGTCGAGCGAGCCTTGGCGGCAGCCGGTGCCTTCGCCCTGGCCTTGGTGGCGGATACCGCCGCCGTGGCGGGCTCAGCAGACGCCTCCGCCGCCGGGGTGGAATGGAGGCGGCGGTAGACGGCCATGGCCAACTCGAGCTCAGGGATCTCGCGCTCGACATCGGCGAGCGAGGCTGTCTCCCACTCCAGGGAGCGCATGTGGTGGCTGAGCTGGCGCAGGTGGGCGGCACGGGTCTCGGCGAGGCCGAGGAATGGGGAGTTCTTCACCCTGCCAATGGTGAGCCGGTCCGTGCACGAGCACGGTTCGCGCACGGTAACGGGCCTGTGCGATTCCGGCCGCAGGCGCGCCGGGCGGCCCAAGCGGCGGTCGGGAAGGGCCGATCGGCTATAGTCCCGGCCTCGTGGGTTCCGTCATCAAGAAGCGGCGCAAGAAGATGCGCAAGCACAAGCATAAGAAGATGCTCAAGAAGACCCGCTGGCAGCGTCGCGGCTAGAACCGCGACAGCCGGCGGTTCCGGGATGACGAGGCGCCCTCCGGGGCGCCTCTCGCCGTTTAAGGAGAGGCGCTGCGGCGCGCCGGCCATACCATTGAGCCATGGCACCCGGACGAATCCTCATCGCGGACGACGACAACCGGCTCACTCAGCTGGTCTCGCGCTTCCTGACGATGGAGGGGTACGAGGTCGAGGCGGTGGCGGACGGGCTCGTGGCCGTCGACAGGGTCACGGCAAACGTTCCGGACCTTGCCATCCTCGACATCATGATGCCCGGCCTCGACGGCATCCAGGCATGCCATCGCATCCGCTCCAACCCGGCCACCCACGAGGTGCCGATCCTCATCTTCACCGCGCTGAGCGAGGAGGGGGAGGCCGCCCGCCTGGCCGGCGCGGACGGCCTTCTCAAGAAGCCGTTCAGCCTCCTGGTGCTCGGCCAGACGGTGCGGCGCCTCTGCCGGGGCTGACCGCCCCGGTCACATCAGGCCGGAGGGCCGGGCGTGAGGGTGACCGTCGCCGTGTGGGCGGCGCCGGCGCCGTCGGTCCAGCTGACCGACACCGAGTCACCGGGCTGGTGGGTGAGAATCGCCGCGCGCAGCGCGCTGTTGCTGTCGGCGGCGGTCCCGCCGATGGCGGTGATCACGGAACCGGCGGTGATGCCGGCTGAGGCGGCGGCGCTGCCACCCTGCACGCTGATCACCTGGACCCCGTTCTTTGAATCCTGGGCGCCGATGCCGAGCAGTGCGCGCTTGTCGCCGATGTGCACGGCGGTCGTCGCGGTGCCCGACTGGATCTGCTTGACGATGGTCATCGCCGAGTTGATCGGGATCGCGTATGCGGTGGCGGATGCCTGGTTGGCGCCGCTCGCGCCGCCCGCGACCTGCGCGGCGGTGTTCATTCCGATCACGGTGCCGGAGGTGGTCACCAGCGGACCGCCCGAGTCACCCGGCTGGATCTGCGCGTCCGCCTGAATGAGCCCGCTGACGGTCTCGCCTCCGCCGCCACCCTGGTCGGTTGCGGTGATGGTGCGATTGAGCGCGGTGACGTTGCCCGTGGTGACGGACGGGGCGCCGTTGCGTCCGAGCGCGTTGCCGAGCGCGACCACCGCCTCGCCCACGGTCACTGTCGACGAGTTGCCGATGCTCACGGTGGTGAAGTTGGATCCTCCGTCGATCTGCAGCAAGGCGACGTCATCGCTCGCGTCCCAGCCGACCACGTGCGCGGTGTAGGTCTTGCCGGTGCTGGGCAGCTCGACGGTGACGCTGGTCTCGCCGTCGATCACGTGGTTGTTGGTGACCACCTCGCCGGTGCCGGTGATCACCATTCCGGTGCCCGCGGCGGCGCCGCCGCTGATGGTGACCTCGACGTTGACGATGCCTGGGGTCACCTTGGCGGCGACGCCGGAGGTGTCCGCTGATCCACCACCGCTCGAGCCATTGCTGCTGCCGCTCGAGCCCCTGCCAGAGCCCGAGCCCAGGCCGGTGCCGTCCGAGCTGGGAACGACGGCGGTGCCTGCGCTCGAACTGGGGGGGGAGGCGGTCAGCCGTCCGGCGGTCACGCCCGCGGCGATGCCCAGCGTGAAGATGCCGGCGAGCACGCCCGCGACCACGCGGCGGTTGCGTGCGGGGGCCACGGGCGGATGCCACATTGCCCCGGAGCCGAAGGGCGGTGGCGGCGGAGGCGGCGGAGGCGGCTCGTAGCCGGTGAAGCGGGGGCTTCCGAAGACCGCGGGATACGGCATCGCCGATGGCGCCAGCCAGGCCGCCGGCGGCGCGGGCGACTCGGCCGCGGGGGTCGGCGGCGTCGGCGCATCGCCCGTGGCGTGGGTGGGATCGCTGCTGGTGTCGTTCATCTCTCGCTCGTCGTTGCCGTTGTACTGCACTCGCACATGGTGAGAGATCGTCCCTTGCAACAATCTGACGACCGGCTCCAGGTTTGCTGAGAGTCCGGCCGGTGGCGGCAGGGACCCGCGGGCTCAGCCATCTCGGCACTCGCGAGCGACCGCGTCCGCCAGTTCCCAGGCGCAGCCAAGCCAGATGTCCAGCTCCACTGCCGTCGGGGCCAGCTCGTAGACGCGGACGTGGCAGGCGCGGGAGAGCCCGGCCCACGTCGCGCTCACCCTGCCGGCGAGCTCGCCGTCGTGCAGGAATTCGCCCAGGCAGAGCAGCTGACATCGCCCGGAGGTGGCGCCGAGACCGGGGGCGCGACGTTGCCACAGCCTGTCCATGCTCATCTCGATCGCCTGCCGGGCGAGCAGCGCGGCGGCACGCGGCCACAGCCCGGCGGTGCGCTCGTCGTCGACGCGGATCAGGTCGCGGGCGGCGGAGAGCAGCTCGTGCGCACCCGGAGTCTCAACGGGCGCCACCGGTGCCTCCACTGATGCGCGCGATGAGCTTCTCGGTGCCGCGGACTAGGCCGATGAGATCGGCGTTGACGGCGACATGCGCGCCCCTGTTGGCGCTCTTCACGACGTCCGCCAGGCGCGGGTCCTCCCGGTTGAGCAGCGCCATCACGTCCCCCGATCGCCGAGCGTCCCCGAGCAGCGCCAGCGCGAGCCACATCAGCAGCGTTGTCGGCTCCTCGAGCGCGGCCTCGACCTCGGCGTGCGTCCTGCCCTCGTGCACCGTGCGCCGCGAGACCGCGTGAGCGCAGGCCGCCTCGAGCGCCAGCCTGCAGAACCCGGGAACCACCCGGCGTGCCTCCACAGGAAGGTCGTCGCTGATTGCGACCGCCCGTGCGTCGTCGAGGTGGCGCGTCACCGGGTCGAGAATTTGGCGCAGCTCCACCGCCGATTCCTCGCGGCGCTGCACCTCGATGATGGTCGCGGCCATGTCGAGCCGGCGCACAGCGTCGGGAAGACGGTCGTCATGGGTGAGCACCACCACCTGGCGGTGCCGCGACACCCGATGGAGCACGCGCGCGAGGCCCTCGACCTTCACCGGGTCCATGGCCTGCACGGGGTCGTCGATGACCAGGAACCGAAACGGTGATTCGGGCATTGACGCGCGGGGCAGAAACAGGCTGAGTGCCAGGCAGTTCAGCTCTCCCTGGCTCATGACCCCGAGGGCGCTCGCGCCGGCGCCATCGATGCTGACGTCCAGGGTGAGGCGGCGCTGGGTCGACGTGCCCGCGCCCTCGAGACGCAGCTCGCCGAGCTGCACGCTGCTGGTCTGGCGCAGCTCCTCCCAGTTCTGCTGGACCTGCTCAGCGATGGGCTCGAAGCGCTGACGCCGCAGTCCCTCGTGGGCCTCCTTGATCCATGACTCGGCGGCCCGCAGCTGGGGGAGCCCCTCCCGGTGCGCCTGGGCGCGCTCGGCATCGGGAAGCCAGGCGACGAGCCGCTGCGCGATCGGCCGCCAGCGGTCTTCACGCCGCTCCAGCTCGGCGGCGGCGGCCGCGCGCACGCCGGCGATCGCAGCGATCAGGTCGGGAGCGACGGTGTCGATGTGGGTGGCGAGAAGCCCGAGGTCGTCGCCCTGCGGGGGCGTCGACCAGCGCCGCCACTGGGCCGAGGCGGCAGTGCTGTCGACAGCCACACCCGCCGCCTCGGCCAGCGCCGCTGGCGCCGGTGACACCAGCGTCCCGGCCGCGGCGCGCGCGTCTGTGGCGCGCCGCACAGCCTGCTCGACGGTGGCAGCCTGCTCGCGCAGGTCCCTGATTCGCTCGGCGGCCTGGAGCCGCCACTCATAGGTGAGCACCCCTGCCGTTCCGCACACCGGGCAATCGCTGCCCTCATGTGGCGCGTGCACCGCGAGCGCCTGGTCGAGGAGCAGCGCGGTGTCGCGTGCTGCCGCGGCGTCGCTGCCGCCGAGCCGCACCAGCTCGTCCCGCATCTCGCGGAGCCGCGTCGTGGCCTCGCGGACCCGTTCGCGGTCGAGGACGGGAAGGGTACTCAGCTCGCGCAGCGTGCGCAGCTCGCTGCGCTCCTCCACGGCGGCGATGCCGCCGCCGACCGCGCGCCGCACCGCATCGAGGTCCCAGGCGCGAGCGCCGAGCGCCGGCACCGTGGACGTCGCCCGCTCGTCGTCGAGTCCGGCCAGCTGCGCGCGGATCTCGTCCGCGACCCGCTGCTGTTCCTTGATGAGTCTCTCGGTGTCGAGGCGCTCCCTGCGCAGCAGTGCTTCGGCGGCGGCGATGTCGGCCAGTCCGAGGATGGTCGCGAGCGCGTCGTACAGGTCGGTCGGGCGCCCCTCGAGCACCTGGCCAAGCTCATTGTGGGAGAGGAGTGGGGGATAGCCGGTCAGCGCCTGCTGCCACGCCGCCTCGTCGGCGGGCCGCCTCCTGGCGTCGATGCTGAGCGCGGAGGCGCCGACATCAGCGCCGTCCCCCCAGGTGCGACTCAGCTTCAGTGGGGTGGCGCGTCCATCGACGGCGAACGTCGCTTCGATGCTGGGCGGGGCGTGATGCAGGTTGCGCCAGCCCTCGGCCCACACCTTGGGACGAGTCTTCCAGCGACGGTTGGACCCGGTCAGGAGCATCTCCAGCGCCTCCGCCAGCGATGACTTGCCGGAGCCGTTGCGGCCGACCATCAGGGTCAGCCCCGGTCCGGGCGGCAGCTCGAGGGTGACCGGGCGTCCGACGCCTCGGAAGCCCGCCACCGTGAGGCTCTCCAGGTAGACGCCCGAGGGCGCCGCCGCCGGCGGTGGCGGCTTTGCTGGTGCGGAGGGCTGCGCGCCGGCGAGCACGCCACCGAGTGCCTGCTCTCCCTCGAACGCCGCGAGCACAAGCTCGTCGGCGCCTGCGATCGGCGGCGGACTCCCGGCGAGCCGGTCGATGACCAGTGAGAAGAGGGTGGGGTGAGGCACGGCGCGGTCGACAGTCAGTCGGTCGGACCCTCAGCCGGCGGACTCGCGCTTCCGGGCGCCTCCCACCGGCCGTCGGCTTTCGCCCGCTCGACCTCCGCGATCCCGTTCTCCTGCATCCGGCCCTCGCTCATCAGGCGTTCAACTCTGCTCACGTTGCCCCGCGACCAGGGACTGCGCCGCCGGCGAGGGGTGAACCGCTAACGGTAGGTGGCAGCGTCGCGACGCTGCACCTGGGCGTCGATCCATCCGGGGGCGCTTATGCTTATGCCCGTCCCTTCAACATCAGGTTCCAGTAGAGGAAGGGCAGCCCGTACCGCTTGAGATACCACATGTCGCGGCGTTCTCGGGTGGTGTCAATGAATGGGATCGACGGGGTCGGCTGCATCGTGTAGTCAAACTCAGCCAGCAGCATCTTGTTGCGCGCCGTGGTCAGCGGGCACGATGAGTAGCCGTCGTAGTGCGCCGTCGGCGTGCGCCCGGCACGCACGTCGCGCAGGTTCTGCACGACAACTGGGGCCTGCTTGCGGATCGCCGCACCGGTCTTGCTGTTGGGGCTGCTGCCCGCGTCACCGAGTGCGAAGACCTCAGGGTGGCGGACGTGCTGGAGGGTGTGCTTGTCCACTTCGACATAGCCGTTGGGGGTGGCGGCGTCGGCGAGGGGACTCCTCTTGACCCAGTCCGGAGCGCTCTGCGGCGGCACCAGGTGCATCATGTCGTACCCTAGCGTTTCCCGCGTGCCCGCAGCCTTGTCGGCGACGACCGCGCTGCGCGTGGCGGCATCGACCTCCACAACCTCACTGTTGAAGCGCACCTCGATCCCGTAGCGCTTGGCCACCTTCTCCAGCTCCTTGGCGAAGACGGCGACGCCGAACATTCCCGGCGTCGGCAGCACCAGCACCACCCGGATGTCGTCGAGAACGCCCTGCTGCCTCCAGTAGTCGGCCGCCAGGTAGGCGATCTTCTGCGGTGCACCGGCGCACTTGATGAGACCGCTGGGCATCCCGAAGATGGCTGTGCCCGAACGGAGCGCGCGGATGAACTCCCACGTCTTTGGAGCGGTTTCGTACGTGTAGTTGCTTGACACGCCGTCGCGACCGAGAGTGTCGCTCAGCCCGGGGATTTTGGCCCAGTCGAGCTGAATGCCTGGGCACATGACCAGATACCGGAACTCGAGCTGCTCGCCGTCGGCTAGCGTCACCGTGTGCGCCTCGGGGTCGACCGCCGTTGCCGCCTTCCGGTGCCAGCGCACGCCGCGTGGCACCTGCTGGGCCTGCGGTCGAACGCTCTTTGCCAGTGGCGCGCAGCCTCCACCCACCAGGGTCCAGAGCGGTTGGTAGTAGTGCGTCCTCGCCGGGTCGACCAGGCCGACGTCCTCGAGTCCGGCGCGGCGCAGCCGCGCGGCCACGCTGATGCCGGCGCTGCCGCCGCCGACGATCAGCACCTCATGCCGTTGCGACGAGGCCATCAGCTCTCCTCCAAGATCTCAGGCGCGGTTCCAGGCATCTGTCTTGTCCTCGTGGTGCTGTGGAGCGCCGGTCCTGTCACTTCGCACCGGCGCGCGACGATGGTGTGTCCGGTGTGTGCGCAGTCCTTCAGCTGGAGGACGGGATCACGCAGCGCTCAGGCTGCGTGGGCAACGCCGACGGCGTGGCCGCTGGCCACGTGTGCGAGCCGATCGACTGCGCGGTTAGCGCACTCGACAGAGTTCGGTGCCACAGCGACCGTGGTCGAGCCACAGTCTGCGTGTGAGCGAATCACCCTGCGCTGGCATGCGCGGATCGTACGCGAAACTGGGCGCGCCGCGGAGAGGCGGTGAGCGCCGATGACGCGACCGGCCCCCACAGAGATCTCGCCAGCGTCGAAGGCGAGGTACCCGGCGGCAAGTTGCTCAACCTGGTGGTCGAAGCAGTGCAGTCTCAGTTGGCCCTCGTGGCCAATTGAGAGGCAGCGCATGGGACTCGAATGGCCCGAAGCACCGATCTGTCGGGAAGAGTTGTGACATTCGCCTCTGCCGGCGCGGACAAACCCGCTACGCTGGCCGGCAATCGACGTACACAGAGGGAGCACCATGCGGAAGGCGGCGCACACCGCGGTCACCGACGCGACACGGCCGCTGCTGATCCAGGGTGGCTTGGGCGTGGCCGTCTCCAACCATCGCCTCGCCCGCGCCGTGGCCATGACCGGTCATCTCGGGGTCGTCTCGGGGGTAGCCATCGACCTGGTGCTGGCGCGGCGGCTCCAGGACGGTGATCCCGGCGGCGAGATGCGCACCGCCATGGCGCGGTTCCCGGTGCCCGGTATCGCCGAGCAGGTGTTGCAACGCTACTTCCTTCCTGCGGGCCGCAGCGGGCGCCCATATCGCGGCGTCTCGATGCACTCGCACCGCGACAAGCACGCATCCCAAGACCTGCTCGCGCTCGCCGCGTTCGTCGAGGTGATGCTGGCCAAGCGCGATCACAATGGGCGCATCGGCATCAACCTGCTCACCAAGGTGCAGATCCCCACCGTGCCGACGCTTTTCGGCGCCATGCTCGCCGGTGTCGACTACGTGCTCATGGGTGCAGGAATCCCGCGTGAGGTTCCCGGCATTCTCGACCGTCTCGCTGCCATGGAGCCGGTGGAGACACGGCTCGACGTCATTGGCGCCTCCGCCACCGACACCATCCCCCACCTCCGCTTCGATCCCAACCGCTTCGATATCACCACCGCACCGCGGCGTCCGGCCTTCCTGCCGGTCGTGTCGTCGCATTCCCTGGCGACCATGCTGGCCCGCAAGGCGAGCGGCCCGGTGCAGGGCTTCATCGTCGAGGCACCGACGGCGGGCGGGCACAACGCACCGCCGCGCGGCACGCCCACCTACGACGCGCTTGGACAGCCGCAATACGGCGAGCGCGACCGTGTTGATCTCGAGTCCATGCGCGCCATCGGCCTGCCCTTCTGGCTGGCTGGCGGTATGGACTCGCCGGAGCGCATCCGCGACGCGCTCACCGCCGGTGCCGCCGGCGTCCAGGTCGGCACTCTCTTCGCCTTCTGCCGTGATTCGGGAGTTGCGCCGGCGCTGCGCCGCGCCGTACTCGACATCGTGCGCAGCGGCCGCGAATTCGTGCTCACGTCATCGCGCGCCTCGTCGACAGGGTATCCGTTCAAGGTGGCCTCGGTTCCCGGGACTCTTTCTGAGCGAGAGGTCTACGCGGCACGGACGCGCACATGCGATCTGGGCTACCTGCGTGAGGCATACGTGAAGCCGGGCGGTGGCATCGGCTACCGCTGTGCCGCCGAGCCCGTCGTCGATTACGTCGGCAAGGGGGGCGATGCCGCCGCCACGGTCGACCGCGACTGCCTGTGCAACGGTCTCGCCGCCACGGTCGGACTGGGCCAGGTGCGCGCGGTCGGCATCGAGCCTGGCGTGGTCACCAGCGGTGACGGTCTCGGCTCCATCCGCGCCGTGCTGGGCGATCGTGACGACTACTCCGCCGCCGATGTGGTCACCTACCTGATGAGCGACGTCCCGCTCGGCGTCAGCCGGTGACTGCACGCCACCATGCAGCATGTGGTTGGCGGCGCGACGACGCCAGCCCGCGTCAGAGCAGGCTGCGATGACGCGGGGAACGCACCAGCCAGCAGTTGCCGTCGTGGGCGGCGGGATCACCGGGCTGGTTGCGGCGCACCGTCTGCTCAGTGACCCCCAGCCGCCCCGGGTCGTCGTCTATGAGTCCGCGTCGGAGCTGGGGGGGAAGATCCGTTCAGCCCACCTGGGTGGTTGCGACATCGAGCTGGGCCCAGACGGTTTTGTCGGCCGGAACTCGCCGCTCCTGCCGTTGTGCCATGACCTTGGTCTCGGTGACGACGTCGTCGCCGCACGGGCTGGCGCGGTGGAGGTATGGAGCAGGGGACACCTTCGGCGGCTGCCGGCGGGTCTGATCATGGGCATGCCGGTCCGCCTGGGGCCGGTGCTGCGCAGCCGGCTGCTCAGCCCACGTGAACTGTTGCGCGCCGGATTCGACTTCGTGCTGCCCCCGACCCGCTGCGACACGGACCTCAGCATCGCTGCACTCATCGGCGGACGGATGGGTCGAGGTGTCGTGGACCGGTTGGTCGATCCGCTCCTGGGGGGTGTGTACGCTGGCTCCGTCGATTTTCTCGGTGCCGATGCGGCGCTGCCCGGGCTGCGCGAACGTCTCAGTGGTCGCCGCAGTCTCATTCGCGTTCTCCGGCAGATGGGCGCGCGGCCAGCCACCGCGCAGCTGGTGACCGTCCGCGGTGGCCTGGGCCGGCTTGTTGATGCGCTGGCCGCCGATGTGCGCCGACGGGGCGGGCAGGTTCACACGGGCACAGCGGTGGCCACCCTGGCTGCTGTTCCCGATGGCTGGCAGATCACCACGAGGTCCGGTCAGATCGAGTCCGTCGATGCTGTCGTGCTCGCTGCACCTGCCGGCGCAGCAGCCGAACTTCTTCGCTCGAGCCAGCGCGGGATCGCCACCGACCTCGGTCTCATCCCCTACGCAGCGGTGACGGTGGCATCGTTCGTGTACCCGCGCAACGCCTTTGCACAACCCCCTGCGGGTAACGGCATCCTCGTGCCTCGTATCGAAGGCACGCTGCTGCGTGCCTGTACCTGGGTGACGTCCAAGTGGCCACACCAGGCGCGTGACGATGTGGTCATCGCCCGCTGCTCGACAGGGTCATACGGCGACAATCGCCATGCCGATCTCAGCGATGAAACACTGGGCAGAGCCCTCCACCGAGAGCTGTCGGCTGCGGCCGGACTGCGGGGTGAGCCCCTCCATACGCGGGTGACGCGGTGGCACGACGCACTCCCGCAATACCGGGTGGGCCACCGCGTCAATGTCGCAGCGTGGCGTGCGCGGCTACCCGCCACGCTGACCCTGGCAGGGGCGGCCTACGACGGCGTCGGCCTCACTGCGTGCGCCACCCAGGGACGTGATGCCGCCGAACAGATCCTCGCTCACCTCTCCGAGAAGACAACCTCGATGCCCATCGCTGGGAGGACGTGAACCGTGGCACCCGACTTCCATAACCGACCCATCCTCGTCTTCTGGGAGACGACCCGAGCCTGCCTGCTCGCCTGTCGACATTGCCGTGCGTCAGCGCAGCGCGAGCCTTTTCCCAATGAGCTCAGCACCGAGGAAGGTTTCGCCCTCGTCGACCAGATCGTCGAATTCGGCCGTCCAGCTCCGATTCTCATCCTGACCGGCGGGGACTGTCTGATGCGTCCCGACATCACCGAGCTGGTCCACCATGCCCGGGAACGCGGTCTCCACGTGGCCATCTCGCCCTCGGTCACACCCCACCTCACCGACGCCCGGCTGTCCTCCCTCCGTGAGGCTGGTGTCCGCGTCGCATCCATCAGTCTCGACGGTGCATGCCCCCAGACCCACGACGGCATCCGGGGGTTCGACGGCCACTTCGACGCCACCCTGAGCGCCATCAGCCGCCTCCGAGAACATGGGTACAAGGTGCAGGTGAACACGACGGTCATGGCGAGCAATGTCGAGGAGATGGCTGATGTCGCAGCACTCATGCGGTGGCATGGCGTGGCCATCTGGGAGGTCTTCTTTCTCGTCAACGTCGGCAGAGGGGTGGAAACTCGCGATCTCAGCGCGCGCGATTGCGAGGATGTCTGCCACTTCCTCGTCGACGCTGCGCGCTACGGTTTTCTCGTCCGCACCGTCGAAGCCCCCTTCTTCCGACGGGTGGCGGCGTGGCGGCGCGAAGGCCTGGTAGGGAGTGGCGCCCCCCCGCCGGGTCCGCTCCATGAACGGCTCCATCGCCGCCTCCTCGATCAGCTCGGACCCGGCGTGATGAACCAGAAAACTCCCGTCGTCGCCACCCGTGACGGCAGTGGAATCATCTTCGTGGGCTACAACGGCGACATCCTGCCTTCGGGCTTTCTTCCCCTCTGCCTCGGCAACGTCCGCAGCCACCGTCTTGTCGACGTCTATCAGAATCACCCGATCCTGCAACAGATCCGTGGGGCCTACTTCCACGGTCGCTGCGGACAGTGCGACATGCGCCAAATCTGCGGGGGTTCGCGGGCTCGCGCCTATGCTGCTTCTGGTGACGTGCTGGGCGAGGATCCTGCCTGCGCCTACGTCCCCCCACCGCCGTCGCCTGCAGTGGTGCTCCGGGCGTGACAGGGTCAACGGAGACTCTCGGCATTCTCTTGCTCTCCTTCGGGTCGGCGCGTGACGACGTCGACATTCCCACTTTCCTCGAGCGGATCCGGCACGGGCGTCCGGCCCCGCCGGAATTGATCGACGATCTGCGCGCCCGCTACCGGCGTGTCGGCGGATCACCTCTCGTCGACATCACCACCGCTCAAGCAGCGGCGCTCCAGGAACGTCTTGATCCAGCCGCCAGTGGAGCTGTGTTGGTCCTGCCCGCCATGCTGTACTCCGATCCGGAGGTCGAGACGGCGGTGGCAGAGCTGGTGGGCCGTGGTGTCATCACCATCGTCGGGGTGCCACTGGCGCCGCAACAGTCACCGCACTCGGCAGCGTATTTCACGACACTCGAGCGAGCCGTGTCGGAGATGCCTGCTGTCCGCTCGCGCATGGCCGGTCCGTGGCACCTCCAACCCGACTTCATCCGCACCCTCGCCGACCATCTGCAGAGCTGCCTCGCGCAGCTCGACGAGGCAGAACGCGAGACAGCCCAGATCCTCTTCACGGCGCACAGTCTGCCGTGCCGTGTCCCCGGCGTGGACAGATATGCCGAGCAGGTGGAGCAGACCGCGTCGACGCTGGCCAACCGCGTGGGCGTTTCCCGATCAGGGTGGGAGGTCGTCTTCCAAAGTCGCAGCGGCCCCTCCAACGACTGGCTCGGACCCGACATTCTCGACGTGGTGTCCGGGCTACCCGCGCGGGGCACGCGTGCCGTCATCGCGGCCCCGGTGCAGTTTTGTGCCGACCATCTCGAGGTTCTCTTCGACCTCGATGTCGCCACCCGCGAACGCGCGGAAGCGCTCGGTCTGCGCTACCTCCGACCGGCGTCTCTGAACACGGCACCGGGATTCATCGATGCGCTCGTGGATGTGGTTCGCACGACGGTGGAGTTCGCCTCGTAGGTGCCAACCAGGCGGTGTTCCGTCGAGGATCCGGCCCGCGCCCTGGGCGAGACGTACCGCGTCCTCCGTCCGGGAGGCAGCCTGGTGTTCATCGAACACGTTGCCGCCGCTGACCGCCCGCGGCATCGCCCGACGCCCCGCTGCCTGAACGCGCACATGGGCGAGCGGGTCGGCGCACGTGCCAAAGGACCCGTATCTTGGGGGCCTTTGACCGTGTCCACACCGGGAGAGGCCGGCGATCCTACCCGGATGCTCATCCAGGACTTCGTCCAGGTCAAGGCGCCCTACGCGTCAGTCCGCGACCGGCTGCTCGACAAGTCGGCACGCTGGCTCACCGACGGCGCCACTGCCGCATACGCGGAGGGAGAACGCCTCTTCCTCACCATCAGCGCGACGGGCGGCGAGGTGACTGTCCGCAAGCGCGTGCAGGTCGATCTCGGTGCCGCCTATGCGCGCGGCGAGGGCCTCGTCGTGCCGCTGAGCTGGTGGGCCACCGGTGCCCAGCGCCTCTTCCCTACTCTCGACGCCGATCTCGAGCTCATGCCGCTGGGCCCTGACCAGGTTATGCTGACGCTGATGGGGCGCTACGAACCGCCCTTGGGCGCGGTGGGGCGAGGCCTGGACCGCCTCGTCCTGCACCGAGTCGCTGAGACATGCGTTCGCAGCTTCCTCCATCGCACCGCGGCCAACCTGGAGCTCGCAACCGCGGCCTGAGCAGTCCTGGAGCATCGTTCCCATTCACTTCAAGGAGGCATTCCCGTGAAAAGTGTAGCCGCAGTGCTTGGCGCGATCGTGGCCGCGATCATCTTTATGGTGGTCGGGATTGTTGGCTGGAGCGTTGGCCGGGGAGTCGGCGTGGCGTCCCAGGGTACGGTCGCCGTCCAGGCGAAAACGACTGTTCCGGTCCACATCTACCTCACTGTGGCCACCCCGAACATGCTCACGACGGATGTTGGCCCCGCTGTTCTGCCATCCGCCGCGACGGTTCCAGCCAACAGCGACGTGACTGTCACGATCATGAACTTCGATGATGCTACCCCTCTGACCGGGGCTTACACCAAGTACGCCAGCGCGGCGGGTATCGAAGGGAAGTTCACCGCCGAAACAATGGATCCGAGCAATCCCAACGGACCAGCCACGGCTCCGGCACAGACTCATGCGGCGGTCGACCCAGCAATCGTGTCTCACACCTTCACAATCCCCTCTCTCAACATCAACGTTCCCCTCTTGGCTAAGAGCCGCACCACGTTCACGTTCCACACCGGCGCGACTGGAATGTTCGAATGGCACTGCATGGACCCCTGTGGTACTGGTCCTGCCGGTTGGAGCGGCGCCATGTCGCAGCAAGGGTACATGGGCGGCGAGCTAACCGTAGCGTGAACCCCGCCTTTTCACGGGAGCGGCCGGAGGGAGATTCCTCCGGTCGTTTCCTTGTGTCAACCGATCAGGAACATACGCGTGCGATAGTGGCTGCACGATGAACAACCAGCGCAACCCTCGTCCCGCCCGCACGTTCCAGAGTCGGCTACTGCGTTGGACGCTGTTCGCTGGCGTGACGCTGATGATTGTACTGATGACCGCGGCGCCGGTTTCCGCGCATGCCTTGCCGGTGGCGTCAGATCCTCTCCCGGGCGCCATTCTGCAGCAGCCCCCGCGGGTCATCACGATGACCTTCAACGAGGCACCAGAACCCACCCTCTCGTATATCAACGTCCTCGATACCGCTGGGCGACACCACGAAGTGGGGCACGCTGCCGCGAACGCCACCGACCCGCGAATCCTCTCCGTGGGCGTGGCCAATGTCGGGAAGGGCGTGTACACGGTGTCGTGGCGGACTGTGGCATCGGATGATGGTCACCGGATCACGGGGAGCTTCGCCTTCGGCGTCCAGGTGTCGCCGCCACCGCACGTCTCGACGCAGGAGGACCCGGCCACCTCGGCGCTCACGGCCGTTGGCGTCGCGTCGCGCGCCGTGTACTACGTTGCCATCGTCTTCCTTCTTGGTGGCATCGCTGTTGCAATCTCTGTGGGCCCTCAGTTCTGGGGTCGTCTGCGGTCGGCCCTGACCGGCGCGTGGGTACTGGCGATCCTCGGTGTCCTAGGCATCACCGATTCTCAGCTTCGCTCCGCGGGAGCGGGCTGGGATCAACTCTTCCACACATCCCTCTGGGGCTCATTCGCCACGCGTCTGGTGCCCGCCCTGGCGGGCGCCGGCGCCTTACTGATCGCGACGCGGGTTTCCTCCCGAATGCAGCGATGGACGATGGTCGCCGCCGGGCTCGGTGCTGCGCTATCGACCCTCGCCGATGCGGCAGCGAATCACGCGAGTACGGAAGCCAATCCCGTGGTGAGCGTCGCGTTGCAATGGGTACACATTCTTGCTGCGGGGGCTTGGATCGGTGGTCTGACCGCGCTACTTCTCGTGATCTCTGCGGTGCCAGCGCAGCTGCGCTCGCGACTGCTGGAGCGATTCGCGATTGTCGCCGTTGGTTGTCTTCTCGTGGTCGCTACCACCGGGGTGCTGCGCTCCGTTGCTTCCATTGGATCGTGGCAGGGACTGGTGACTACTCTCTATGGTGCACTTGTCCTCGCCAAGGTGGCGCTGATTCTGATTCTTGCATTCCTCGGTGTCCTCAATCGAGTCAACGCCATGCGCGCGACCGCGCCGCTGAATGGGTTCCGACGTGTCGGAAGTACACAGGTTGTCGTCGCGTTAGTCGCTCTTGTCCTTTCCTCAGCGCTCGTCAACGTTGCTCCCCCCAGTGCCGCAGCCATTGCGTTCTCTGGTCCTGCTCCCCTGGTCACCACAGGAACTGACGGCAACACCGTCAAGGTTCACCTTGAGGTCTCCCCCGGGAACGTTGGTTTCAACCACTTCACGCTCACCCTGACCGACTACGCGACCGGGAGCCCGATCAGTGATGCAACGGTCACGCTCGGTTTCCTCTTCAACGGTCCTGAGACCATTGGCACATCATCACTCCGGTTGCCGTCGCTGGGGGACGGCACTTTTTCAGCAGATGGTGCCAATCTCTCGCTCGGCGGCAGCTGGAGCATCACGGCACAGGTGGAGACGACACGGTGGAGCTATGACGTCCCGCTCCAGCTCACGACGCATAAGCCATCCACGACGCCTTGACTCACTCACTCGCGGCCAAGGAGTCCGAGCGGCGGCCGGCCAGCGCGTCCGCGCGCGTCCACCCGTCGCGCCTACCGCTCGACCTCGAGGACTTCTCACTCTGGTGCCATAACCATCCCCCTTTCAGGCCCTCCCAGCCACGCCGGAGACGATCTGCCTCTACCTCGCCGATCTGGCCCAGCGCGGCCGCGCCGTCTCCACCTTGCCTGCCGTCAACCCCGAGGAGACACTGCGCGACCTCCAGGACTACGCCCTTACTGCTCGGCTTTGCCTCCCCTGGCCTGGCCTCGGAGCTGGTCCAGTCTGCAGCACTTTTGAGTAGCGTAAATCCAAATTCAAGCGCTGCACCTGAACTCGAAATCCAGCGTTGGTGGAGCCAGGGGGACTCGAACCCCCGACCCCTTGCATGCCATGCAAGTGCTCTTCCAGCTGAGCTATGGCCCCGCCGCAGATGGTACCAGCGAGGCGCGGGCGGCCTGTCGGGGGTGCACCGCGCCGGTGGAGAGGCTTCACTGATTACAGACACGCGGCCCAGTCAATTTGCCCCCGCTGCCCATGGACGCGCACAATCACAGCAGATTCAGTGAGTCGCGACGGCGCCCTTTCCGGCGTCCTGTCGCCACATGGGAGTGGGCAATGCCCCCAGTCGACGCCGATGCTCAGACGTCCGACCGCCCGTCGCCCCTGGTGAGTGCCGCCCAGCGCCTCGTCGGCCGCATCGAGGCGCTCGTCGAGGAGGTCGCCCGGCTCCGTGCCGACAACGCCGCCCTCCGCCGCGAGGTGCGCGAGGCGGTGGCCCTCATCGACGCGGCCGGCGCCGGCCCGCCCGCGCCCGCCCGCGCCGTTCGCAAACCGGCCGCCTTGCCGCGGCGCCGCCGACGGCCCCGCGGCAAGGCGGCCAAGGGCCGGGCGACACCGAAGGAGGTCACCAGCGACGTTGTCCGCGCCGTGCTGGTGAAGCTCGGCGAGTCCACTGCCTCGGAGATCGCCGCGGAGATCACCAACGCCGGCGCGCCCGTGGGTGGTCGCGCCGTCCGTTTCCTCGCCGAGCGCGCTGGGGCGACAACCCGGGTGGGCGAGGACGGCCAGCGTCGCTACCGGCTCGGATGAGCCCTCGGGGGTGGGCGCTCAGCTGACCTTGATGTCGTCGAACAACGTGTAGGTGGGATCGCCGCTGTAGTTGTCGTCGTGGCTGGTCAGGGCGAGCGTATAGCTGTGACCCGGGATCACCGAGCCGCTTGCCGCTGTCCACGTGTAGCTTGACGCGCACGTCTTGCCGACGATGGTGGCCGTCGTTCCCGCGGTGTTGTCCCGGAGCGTCACCAGCACCCAGTCGTAGGTGACCGTGTCGGGGCAGCTGTTGGCGTAGTACAGGTTGAGGTGTGACGTCCCGCTGGGCGCGGTGAACGTCTGGCTCAGCGTCGAGTCACCGTTGGTCGGAGTTGTGTTACCGGCCATGGCCGCGTAGCCGGAGCCGTCAGTGATGCACGACCTCGACAACCATGAACGCGAAGAACAGTCCGTTGGCGGCGAGGACGAACGCATGAAAGAGCTCGTGATAGCCGAACCACGCCGGCCAGAGTGACGGTCTGCGCAGAGCGTAGGCGACCGCGCCAGCGGAGTAGATCAGCCCGGCACCGACCAGGATCATCAGGCCCCCGACGCCGACGGCGGCGGTGATCGCCGGCATGGCGACCACCCCGAGCCAGCCGAGCAGGACGTAGAGCGCGGCGAGCAGCCAGCGCGGCATGGCGATGCGGCTCATGGACACGCCGACCCCGGCGGCGGCGAGCACCCACACCGCGGTCACGATGGAGATGCCCAATGCGCGGCCGGTCAGCGTCAGCATCACCGGCGTGTACGTTGCGGCCACGAGCACGAAGATGTTGGCGTGGTCGAGACGGCGGAGGACCGCTCGGCGGCGCGGCGGCCAGGTGATCACGTGGTACAGCCCGCTGACAAGAAACAGCCACACCGAGGCGGCGCCGTACAGTGCCAGCGCCACCTGGCGTCCGGGGTGGCCGCCGGCGAGCGCGACGAGGACCACGAGGCCGAGTGTCCAGGGGACGGTTGCCACCAGGTGCGACCAGCCACGCAGGCGCGGGCGGCGAGCCACAGGCACCTGGCCCTCATCACCGACGCGCCGCGCGCTGCTCACCGGCGCGTTGTACCGCGTTCCGGCGGCGCACTGAGACAATCGGCGGGATGGCTGACACTCCCGGCCTGCTCCTGGTCCACGGCGACGAGGCCCACCTCGTCGATCGCGCCGTGCAGCGATGGCGCGCGTCCATCGGCGGCGGCGACGTGGAGGTCATCGACTCCCCGAGCCGGTTGGAGCCGCTCATCGCCAGCCTGGTCGACATGCCCCTCTTCGCCACGGAGCGCTTCGTCCTCGTCCGCGACCTGGCGCAGCTGACGGGGGCGCGGCGCGGAGCCGCGGGCGTGGACGAGCTGAGCCGCGCGATCGCGATGCGCGCCCCGAGCACGCACGTGTGCCTCGCAGTCCGGGGCACCGTCGCCCCTGCCAATCCCATCCTCGTCGCCGTCGAGAAGAACGGCGGCCAGGTGGTGCACCATCCGTCGCTGCGGCCGTCGGATCGTCGTCAGTGGCTCGAGGGCCAGGTGAGCGAGCGGGCGCTGCGCCTGCCCTCGGGTGGCGCCGACCTGCTGCTTCGCTGCACGGGCGGCGACCTTGCCGCGCTGAGCGGCGAGCTGGACAAGGTCGCCGCTCATGGCGCGCCGATCACCCTCGAGCAACTCCGCCGGCTGGCCGCGGGCACCGAGCAGCTCGAGCTCTACAAGGTGCTCGACCTGCTGGCCGGCCCGGAGCCGGCGACCGGTGCCGCGCTGCTCGCCGACCTCCTCGCCGAGGGACGATCGACACAGTACCTGCTGTCGATTCTCGCCGGTCAACTGCGCGACCTGCTGATGGCCCACGCGCTCATCCTCCGGGGCCAGCGGGGCGCCGCCGCTGTCGCGTCCGGCATGCGCATCCCAGCCTGGCGCGCCGAGCGCGTCCTCCGCACCGCGCACGCCATCCCGGCGACGCTCGCCATCGAATGGATGCGCGACCTGCAGCGCATCGACGCCGGGGTCAAGGCGGGTCAGGTGGATGACACGGCGGCGCTCCACCATTGGGGCCTCGCCGCTGCGCGGGCGCTCAGCGCGCGCCGCACCACTCGACGCGCGAGCTAGCTGTCGCTGGCCTTGGTGGCCGGAGCGGAGGCCTTCGTGGGCGCCTTCGACGCCGCCTTTGCTGCCGGTTTGGTCGCCGTCTTCGCTGCCGGCTTGGCGGTCGTCTTCGCCGCCGGCTTGGCGGCCGCCTTCGCCGTCGGGGCCTTCGCGGCCGGCTTCCTCGCCGCCGATGCGGACCGGCCCCGTCCCTTGACACCGCCGGCAGCGGCGGCGCGCAACTCGGTTGCGTGCTCGCCTCCCTCGCTCGCCGCGCGGATCAGCCGTGCGGCCATCGACGTCAGCCGCGACTTGCGGCGGTTGACGTTGTTGCGGTGGAGGATGCCCTTCTCGCCGGCGCGATCGAGAGCGCGAACAGCAGCCTTCAACTGCTCCTCGACATCGACCGTCTGGCCGGGCTCGACGGTCAGCAGCGCCTGCCGTGCCTTGCCCACGTAGGTGCGCACCGAGGACCGCACTCCGCGATTGCGGATGTGCTTGCGCTCGTTGGAACGGATGCGCTTGCGCGCGGAGCGGGAATTGGCCACGTGTGTTCCTGTCGTGATGAGAGTGGGACAGCACCCGCTGGTGCCGTGCGCCGACGGCCGGCGCGGCCCGGGGAGTATATCAGCCACCCAATGCTTCTCATCCCGTCGTACGCCAAGATCAATCTCGCCCTGTCCGTCCTGGGCAGGCGCGACGACGGTTTCCATGACATCGACTCGGTGGCGGTGACCATCGACTGGCACGACCTCGTGGGCATCTCACTGGCCGCGGCGGGCACGACCGCTATCCGGCTGCGGGTCACCGGGGCCGCGCAGCACGTGCCCTCTGGGCCGGACAATCTCGCCGCCCGGGCAGCTGCCGCCGTCGCCGTGCAGGCCGGCCCACTCTCCGTGGATCTGTGGCTCGACAAGCGGATCCCCAGCCGGGCCGGGCTCGGCGGCGGCTCGGCCGACGCCGCGGCGGTTCTCAGCGGCATGGCCCGCATCCTCCGCGATGGCATCGACGGTCGAGACGCGCCGGACGCGGCGGCGCTGGCCAAGATCGCCGCGGCGCTGGGTTCCGATGTGCCCCTCCTCCTCGCCGGGGGCGCGCAGCGTGTGCGCGGCCGCGGCGAGAAGCTCACGGCGCTGGCCGGCCCCTCCATGCACCTCGCCGTCGCCATTGCGGCCGCGAGCGAGACCGCCGCCGCCTACGCCGCCTCGCGTGCCGCCGACCGCGGCGGTGCCGACCGCATCGCAACGGTTGCTGAGGCGCTCGACGGCGGCCGGAGGCCGGACGAGCAGCATCTCGGCAGCGCGCTCGAGGCGCCGGCCGGCCGCGCCAACCACCAGCTTCGCGACCGCCTCGGCGCGCTCCGGGACGCGGTGCCCGAGGTGGGCTGGCATCTCACTGGCAGTGGCGGTGCGGCCTTTGCGATCGCACGGGACCGCGCCGACGCCCTGCGGCTGGCGGCGTCCGCTGGCGCCGCGGGATTTGTCGCCCGCGCCTGCCGCACGGTGGTTCCCGCACCACCGGCCGAGACGCCAGCCCGCTGAGCGGGAATCACGAGTCGAATCGGACCGGCTGCAGCGCCCGCCCGTACAATCCGGCATCGTGGCCGCGCAGATGCGTACCGACGGTTCCTCGTCCGCCGTCGCAGCCCCCGCGGCGGCGCCACCGGCGCCGGAGGAGTGCCCCCATGCCGCTCCCATCGTCGGGGTGATGGCCCACGAGTTCTCCCACTACGAGGGGGCGGTCGGCCCCGAGGGCACGCGGCGCACCTCGACGTACTACGGGCCAGTCATGGGCGGCCTGCCGATCCAGGCCTGGCACTGCCAGACCTGCGGCCTGCTGCGCCTCTCGTTCCTCGACGGCCGCAAGGAGGAGCGCCGGCTCCATCCGGGCCCGCAACCCGGCCTCCTGGCCGAGGCCACGCCGTTCGATCCGCAGCAGCAGCACTTCGGCCTCCAGGCTCGCGTGTCCGGCCTCACCGTGCCCCCGCGCATGTACACGGAGCTTGCCGCCCCGTATGCTGGCGCACCGATCAGCCGGCCGTGGGAGCGAGTCGCGCTTCCGTCGTGGGACGCACTCACGTGGTTCACGGTGGTCGGCCTCGCGTTCGTCATGGTCGGTCTGTTCGCCACCGGCTTCCTCGCCGTCTATGACTACACGACCCCGGCCGCCGTCGGGCCCGTGGTCACCATCACCGGGTACACGTTCCTGGCCATCCTGCTCATGCAGGTGGCGGGGGCGGCGCAACGCCACTGGTTCGCCTTCCCGGCCATCGCTCCTTCAATCGCGCAGACCGAGCGCGGCCAGCCACGGATGGACGGGGCCACCGCCGCCGTCGTCACCCTGCTCGGGGTGACCATGGTTGGGTTGTTCATCGCGGCCGTGCTGGCGGTGTACACGTACTCGACATCGGCCGCAGAGGGCCCGGTGGTCATCGTGACCGTCGTCAGCGCCGTGTTCGCCGCCATCATCGGCGTCGGTGCGTCGATCCTGCGTCGTATTCGCAGTCGCTGACCCCGGATGCCGCTGACGCCACCGCCGGACCAGGACGTCGTCGTAATCGGGGCGAGCGGAGACCTCAGCGCGCGCAAGCTGCTTCCCGCCCTCTACAACCTCGGGGCCGAGGGTCTCCTGCCACGACATGGGTCCATCGTCGGTGCGGCGCCGGTGGACATGGACGAGGCGGCGTTCATCGATTTCGTGCGCGACTCGATTCGCCACTTCTCGCGAACCAGGCCGACCGGGAGGGCGCTGTCAGCGTTCCTCAAGCGGCTGCGCTTCGTGCGCCTCGATCCCGAGGCGAAGCTCACCGACCTCCGTGCCGCCTTGCAGCGCGGACGCCGCCTCGTCTACCTGGCGGTGCCGCCCGCGGCATTCACACCCCTGATCGCGGCGATGGGCAGCGCACAACTCAGCGAGGGCACGTCGCTGATCATCGAGAAGCCATTTGGTCACGACGTCGAATCGGCGCGCACGCTCAACGACACGATCCACTCCGTCCTGCCGGAGGAGCGTGTGTTCCGGATCGATCACTACCTCGGCAAGGAGACAGTGCAGAACCTGATGGTGTTCCGGTTCGGCAACTCCATCTTCGAGCGCATCTGGAACCGCGATGCCATCGCCCGCGTCGAGATCACGGTTGCCGAGTCGCTCGGCGTGGAGCAGCGCGGCGCGTTCTACGAGCAGACGGGGGCGATCCGCGACATCGTCCAGAACCACGTCTTCCAGGTGCTCGCGGTCATGGCGATGGAACCGCCCGTCTCCTTCGATGCGGAGGCGATTCGCAACGAGAAGGTGAAGGTGCTGCGCGCCCTCAAGCCGCTGAAACGTGACGAGGTGGTGCGCGGTCAGTACAGCGCGGGGGTCATCGATGGCACGCGCGTGCCCGGCTATCGCCACGAGCCGGGCGTCGACCGTCACTCGCAGACCGAGACATACGCGGCGATGCGGCTGTGCATCGACAGCTGGCGCTGGTCGGGCGTCCCGTTCTTCGTGCGCACCGGCAAGCGGATGGCGGCCCGGGACACCCGGATCGTGCTCACCTTTCGCGACGTTCCGTTCCAGCTGTTCGCGGACGCCGGTGTGCACGACGTCGACAGCAACCGCATGGTCGTTCGCATCCAACCCGACGACGGCATCGCCGTGACCTTCGTCGCCAAGGTGCCGGGCCCGGAAGTGCGCATCCAACCCGTGGAGATGGACTTCACCTACTCCTCCTCTTTCAAGACGTCGCCGCCGGAGGCCTACGAGCGACTTCTCCACGACGCCCTCGACGGCGACCACACCCTCTTCATCCGCGAGGACGAGGTGGAGCGTGGCTGGACGGTTGTGGACCCCGTGCTCACGTCGCCTCCGCCGATCGTGACCTACCGCGCCGGTTCCTGGGGGCCGAAGGGGGCCGACGCACTGGTGGCACCGATCGGATGGCACAAGCCAGAGGGTCGCGGACGGTGAGCACCCTTGTCGGCGTCGACCTCGGCGGCACCAACATCCGCGCCGCGGTGGCCACCGGCGCGCGCACCCACGCCCAGCCCGCGCACGCGCCCACGCCGGGCCGCGACGGGCCGGATGCCGTCATCGAGGCCATCGCGATCTGCGTCGCCGATGCGGCGGCGGGCCGGCACGTCGACGGGCTGGCGATCGGCATCCCGGGACCCGTCGATCCCAAGCGCGGAATCGTCTATGCGGCGCCGTACCTCGCCGGCTGGGACAACTTCGACGCCGCCTCGGCGCTGCGGGCGCGAATTGGCTGCGACGTCGCCATCCACAACGACGCCAACCTCGCCGGCTATGCCGAGTGGATCGCCGGTGCCGGACGGGGGACGTCCGACTTCGTGTTCATCACCGCCAGCACCGGCGTCGGCGGCGCCCTCATCCTCAACGGCGAGCTCTACGCCGGGCATTCAGGAACGGCAGGCGAGTGTGGCCATCAGCCGCTGGGCACCGAGTACCCGGCGTGCGGGGAGGGCCATGTCGGCTGCCTCGAAGGAACGGCCAGCGGCACGGCGATCGCACGCGCGGCGCGGCTCGCCGTGGAGCGCGGCGAGCGCACATCGCTGTCCGGCGTAGCGACCGAACAGCTCGACGGCCGCGCCGTGCAGGACGCCGCCCACGCCGGCGACGAGGTCGCGCTGCGCATCTTCACCCACGCCGCGCGCACGTTGGGGCGCGCCGTGGGCGGGTTCATCAACCTGCTCTCGCCCGAGGCGATCGCAATCGGTGGCGGGCTGATCAACGCCGGTGAGCTGCTCTTCGGGCCGCTGCGGGACGCGGTCTCCGAGATGGCATTCACCGCGCCCGCCGAGCACTGCCGCATCGTGGAGGCCGAGCTGGGGACCGACGCCGGCCTGGTCGGCGCCGTCGCCTGGGCGGTGAAGAGCTTCCGCTGAGAGCCGGTCAGGGTCCCATCTCGCCGGCGCGAACGGGAACGGTCAGCCGGTTTGCGGCCGGTGCGAGTGGACAGCGCCACCGCGGGTCGTGCGCGCACGACGGCGCGTACGCATAGTTGAAGTCGAGCACGACTCGCCCGTCGTCGGTGCCGAGGTCAGCTCCTTTGGCGGTGTCGAGCGCATAGCGGCCGCCGCCATATGTTTCTGTGCCCGAGGTCGCGTCTGCGAAAGGGACGAACAGGCCGCCGGCGTAGCCGTCGAGCCACCACGCGCCAAGCTCATGCTGCTCACCCTGCAGCGTGAACCGCAACGTGCCGAGGTGTGTCATCCCTGGGACCTGGCCATCGCCGTCGATGTGATGCGGGGTGCCGGGGGCAAGCTCAGCGAGCATCCGCATCGACGGGTCGCGGGGGTAGCAACGGAACTCGTACGAAACCCGCAGATTTACCGGCACCGGCGACTGCGGGTGGTCACGATACAGACGCTGTTTTCCGTTCCGCCAGATGTGCCAGCTGTTCTCGCCGCCCCCGTGTGCGCGCACCCGTCCGTACAGATCGTCGACCTGGCGGCGCCAATCCGCCAGCTGCAGCGCGGCGGTGGCCTCCATCGCGCACGTGGCCTCAATGGTCGATGAGTTGCGGGAACAGACCGTCGAGGTCGCGTGAGAATGTCGGGAAGGCGTGCAGCGTGTCGGCGAGGATCGGCAGGGGGATGTCAGCACGGATCGCCAGCGTCAACTCGGCGATGATCTCGCCGGCACGGGGGCCGACGACGAGCGCCCCCACCAGCACACCGCGGCGCCCGTCGGCGATCAGCTTGATCACCCCGCCGGGCTCGCCGTTGATGTACCCGCGGGTGCCGTTGCCGACGTCGCCCACAGCGATGCGCACCTCGCCGAGCTGCTTGCGCGCGTTCTCCTCGCTCAGGCCGACCGAGGCGATCTCGGGGTCGGTGAAGGTCACCCGGGGGATCGCGCGGTGATCGGCGACGGCCGGTTGCCCACGGAGCTGCCGCCCGATGATCGTGCCGTGGTACCAGGAGAGGTGGGTGAAGGCGCCGATCCCTGTGATGTCACCGCCGGCCCAGATTCCGGGCGCCGCCACCAGGGTGGTGTCGTCCACCTTGACCCAGCCTCGCTCCGTGGTGCTCACCCCGGCCGCGGCGAGGTCGAAGCCGTACAGCTTCGGGCGCCGTCCGACCGCGACGAGCAGCCGCTCGGCACCGAACTCCTCGCCGGACTCGAGTCGCAACCGGATGACGCCGTCGCCAGACTCCACGGCGACCGCCGTCGCCGACGTGCTGACCGCGACCCCGTCGGACGCGAACGCCATGGCCAGGTGGTCCCCGGCCTCGGGCTCCTCTGCCGGCATGAGGCGATCGACCGCCTCGACCACGCGCACCTCGGTGCCGAAGCGAGCGAAGGCCTGGGCCAACTCGGCGCCGATGGGCCCGCTCCCCAGCACCAGCAGGGAGCGCGGAAGCTCGCGGGTGAGCACCGCCTCCCGGTTGGTCCAGTACCCGACCCGGTCGAGCCCGGGGATCGGAGGGATCGCCGCGGACGTGCCCGTCGCGATGACGATGCCCCGCCGCGCAGTCAACTCCCGGTCGCCGACGGTGACGGTGCGCGGGCCCACCAGGTGACCCTCGCCACGAATGATGGTCGCGCCCTGCTCGGTGAGCGACTCCGTCGCCTTGGTGTCGTCCTCGTCGCGCGAAATGTCGTGCGTCCGCTGGGCGATCTTGGCGAAGTCGACGTCCCACTCGACGCGCGAGGCGGCCAGTGTGCGCGCCCGGCCGGCCTCGGCGAGCACCTCGGCGGAGCGGAGCAGCGTCTTGCTGGGGATGCAGCCCCAGTAGGGGCACTCGCCGCCCACCAGCTCGCGCTCGACGACGGCCAGGCTGATCCCCGACCCCTCGAGCTGCGCCGCCACGCCCTCGGACACCGTGCCCGCGCCGATACAGATGACGTCGAACTCGTCCATCACGCTCAGAGCGCGAGCGGTCGGGTCGGAGCCATGACCGCCTCGGGATTGTTCTTCCAGTCGACGCCCGGGACATCGATGTAGAGCTCGAGCTCGTTGCCGTCCGGGTCGAGGACATAGAGGCTGTGGCTGACTGTGTGATCGCTCAGCCCGACGATGTGCACGCCTGCCTCACGGCAGCGGGCCACGGCCTCACGCAGCTCGTCGTCGGAGTCGCCGATCTTGATGCCGAGGTGGTAGAGGCCGACGCGGCGGCCCTGGGGGATCTCCTGCGCCTCCGGGCCCACCTCGATGAGGAGCAGCTCATGGTGGGTGCGGCCGCTCGAGAATGCCGCAGCCGGGAAGCGTGGGTCGGGTTTGGTGATCTGGTTCCACCCCAGGATGTCCCGGTAAAACGCAGACGAGCGCTCGATGTCGTGGACGTAGAGGACAGCGTGGCCGAGCTCCTTGACCTGCATGAGCGCAGCCTACCGGGTCCGGCGCCGGTCCACGCGGCCGGCGGGGCAGGAGGTGAGAATGTTTGGCGGACGCTCGGTGCGCCCACAATCTCAGGGCCCGCCGCATCGATGGGCACAGCAGCACACGAGGTTCCGATCCATGCCAGCCGTGACCGTTGACGACATCAGCGCGCTCGCGCGCATCCCCAGCCCCGGCGCCGACGCCGTCCAGCGGCCCGTTGTCTCTGTGACCACCGCCCCACGGGGCTTCGAGGGCGAGGGCTTCCCGGTTCACCGTGCCTTCGCGGGGGTCGACCAGCGCCTCCTCGACCCGTTCGTCCACATGGACCAGATGGGCGAGGTGGAATACGCGCCCGGCGAGCCCAAGGGAACCCCCTGGCACCCCCACCGCGGCTTCGAGACGGTCACGTACATGATCGACGGTACCTTCGCGCACCAGGACTCCAACGGCGGCGGCGGCCTGATCACCAACGGCGACACCCAGTGGATGACGGCCGGGAGCGGCATTCTCCACATCGAGACGCCGCCTTCCGAGCTGGTCGCCTCGGGTGGTCTGTTCCACGGCGTGCAGCTGTGGGTCAATCTTCCCTCGTCGCAGAAGTGGACAGCGGCGCGCTACCAGGACATCCGCGCCGGCCAGGTGGGGCTGATGGCGTCTCCTGACGGCGGCGCGCTGCTGCGCGTCATCGCCGGGGACGTCGGCGGGGCGTCGGGGCCCGGCATCACCCACACGCCGATGGCGATGACCCATGTGACGGTCGCGCCCGGCGCCCGCGTCGTGCTTCCGTGGCCGCGCGAGTACAACGCGCTCGTCTACGTGCTCTCCGGTGGTGGCACCGTGGGCACCGATTCACGCCCGATCGGCAGCGGGCAGCTCGCCGTGTTCGGTCCTGGCGACGCCCTGACCATCAGCGCGGACCAGGGTCAGGAGACGCGCTCCCCTGCGCTGGAGGTGCTGGTGCTCGGTGGCCGGCCGATCCGTGAGGAGGTCGCCTGGTACGGGCCGTTCGTGATGAACACGCAGGAGGAGCTGCGTCAGGCGTTCGATGACTTCCGCGCCGGGCGGATGGGCACCGTCCCCGCGACGCACGGCCCCGCGTAGGCGCGCCGGCGGGTCTGCCATGCTGCGCCGCTGTGACCGAGGAACTCCCCGCCAGCATGGCGGACGCGATCGTCCGCGCCCGTAACTCGCGACCGGTCGGAGTGAGGTCATCGATCACCTGCGAGCCACCGGGGACGAATTCGCCACTCTCATCCGTCGACTCAGCGATGCCGACCTGGAGGTCGGCGAGGGTCGCGTCGGGAGGCTCGCGATCATCGCCGCCCGCCACGCCGTCGACCACGCTGCGGAGATCGCGGCAGCGCTGGCGGTGGGGTCGAAGGCTCCTCTGTAGTCGCGGCGCCCGCGTGCCCGGCTGACGCTGCGCTCAGCGGCCCGCGAAGCGCTGGATGGTGGCGATCAGCTCGTCGAGGTAGGCCTCCCCCTCGCCGGCGGCGATGCCCCCGGTGACGCAGTGCTGCACGTGGTCACGGAGCAGGATGAACCCGATCTTCTCGAGCGCGGCGATGGCGGCGGCCAGCTGGACGAGAACCTCGGGGCAGTAGCGTTTGTCCTCGACCATCTGGGCGATCCCGTTGACCTGCCCGCTGACGCGGCGAAACCGGCGCATCAGGTCGTCGCTGTTCGCCTGGTAGGAGCCTCTGGAGCGCAGACCGGCAGCCTTGGCTGGGGCAGAGCGGATGGGCGCGGTTGGCCGCCTCACGAGCGGGCGGCCGCCTGGGTCTCGGCCGTTTGTTCCGCCCGGCGACGGTCGTGGCGATGGGCGCAGTGATCGGAGCAGAAATACAGCGTGTCGCCCTGTTCAACGCGGCTCGCCGGCGCGGTGACCCGCTCGACCTGCATCCCGCAGATGGGATCGCGCGCGTACGCGGATGCACCGAAGCGCGCACGGTTGCGGTGGAGGATGTACAGCACTGCAAAGGCTGCGAGCGCGACGACGTTCAGCACCGTCGTGTAGTTGAGAGTGATGGCGGCCGGCGCGATCGCCGCCGGGCGCACGGACGGGATGGTATGGATGGCGCCGAACAGGTACTCGATGGCCAGGCCGCTGGCCGACATGACCAGCCAGAACACGCCGAGGATCCACAGCGTCAGCCGGGTGCCGTAGTAGCGGCGGTAGATGAGCAGCAGGGGCAGCGTGATCAGGTCGGCGAACACGAAGGCGATCACCCCACCGAAACTGATGCCTCCCTTCCACAGTGCCGCCGCTAGCGGCACGTTGCCGATTGAGCAGACGAAGCTGAGGATGGCGATCAGGGGGCCGACGACGGCATTCTCGAGCGACGTCGCGAAACCGTTGCCGCTCACGAATATGTGTCCCCACAGCGCGTCGGGGACCAGGGCGGCGAGCAGTCCCGCGACGGTGAAACCAATCACCATCTCGCGGCGCAACATGGTGATGTCAGCGATGGTGTAGCCGGCCGCGTCCGACCAGCCCGCGAGTGTGCGAATTCGAGGCGGCGCGCCGTGGCGCTCGTCCGAGACGATCTCGTGTTGGTGATGATCCGCGTGGGAGTCGTGGGCCGCGTGCTGCATGTCCTCGTTGCCGGCATCACCGGCGAGCCGGTCTCGCGCGGCCTCGACCAGGCGGCGGGGGAGGAGGAACCGGGACAGAACCGCGAACAGAACGATCATCAGGATTCCGCCGGCGAACTCACTGGCGGTGAACTGCCAGCCGATGAGAAGAGCGAGCACGATGCCCAGCTCGACCACGAGGTTGGTCGAGGCGATCATGAAGATCATCGCCGCGCTGAAGTCTGCGCCCTTGGCAAAGAGGGACTTGGCCATGGCGCTGGCAGCGTATGAGCACGACGACGACACCATGCCGAGGAAGGTGGCCCGCGCCAGCACCCGTGGGCGTGCGCTGCCCAAGGCGCGCTCCATCTGACCGCGGGTGACGAACGCCTGGACCGCGCCCGAGAGAGTGAATCCGAGGACGAGCGCCCAGAGCGTCTCCCAGAACATGAAGAAGCCCTGGGCCAGGCCATCGCCGATCGAGCGAAGGATCGTCATCTGGGCGGCCTGTCGGATGCCGGTATCATACCCCCCCAGGGTACCAGGTCAGCGTCCCGTTCGCCGCGTGCGCTTGATCGGGCGCGCGGACTGCCGGCGGCGACAGCGCGGCTGAGCCGAGTCGTCGCCGGCTGACAAAGCGCTGGGGAGGAAGCGCTGGGGAGGAAGTGCTGGGGAGGAAGGATTCGAACCTTCGAATGCCGGAGCCAAAGTCCGGTGCCTTACCACTTGGCGACTCCCCACCGGTCGCCCGATGGTAACGCGCCCTCCAGCGGTGGCCCCGCCTGGTGGCGAGAACGGTCGTTGGTGGGGACGGCATCGGTCCTTCCGGTCGCCGACGCGCAGGACCGGATGGATCTGTGTGTGCCCGCGGCGCCTCCGTTCACACCCGGTAGGCTGATGCGCGTGCAGGTCGAGATCAACGACAACCCGCTCGAGGTCGAGGTGCTCGGAACAGCCGGCGCGCCAACCCTGATCGCTCACCACGGCGCCCCCGGGCTCTCGTCGCGGGCCGAGCCGCGAACGACGTTCGGTCCGCTGGCCGACGTCCTCCGCGTCGTCGTCTACGACGCCCGTGGCTCCGGTGAGTCCGGCCTGTCACCGCCATTCACCCATCGGCAATGGGTGGCGGACATGGACGCCGTCCGCGAGCACGTGAGCGCCGATCGCATCGTGGTCGCGGGCGGTTCGTATGGCGGCTTCATCGCCATCGAGTACGCCCTCGCCCATCCCGATCTGGTGCGCGCAATGATCCTGCGCGACACCGCCGCTGACAACCGACACGACGAGGCCGCACGGCGCAACGCGCTGGCGAGCAACCGGATCGAGCTCGACATGGGCAGGTTCGAGCGCATCATGGACGGACATGTCCGCGACGACGACGACTTTGCGCAGTGCTGGCGGCACATCCTGCCTCTCTACGACCATGATTTCGATCCGGCGCGCGTCGAGGAGCGGGTGCGCAACACGACCTACCATCACGCCACCCACAACTTCGCATTCCGTCACAACATGCCCAGCTACGACATCCTCGACCGCCTGCCGGAGATTCAGTGCCCCGTGCTGGTCACCGTTGGCCGCGACGACTGGATCGTCCCTGTCTCGGAGTCCGAGGCCATCGCCGATCGGATCCCCAACTCGAAGCTGGTGGTCTTCGAACGGTCCGGCCACTCGCCTCAGATCGAGGAGGCGGAGCTCTTCCAGTCGGTGATGCGAGACTTCCTACGTGACACAGGCATTATCGCTGGGGACTGACCAGGACGGTTATCGCAGGCCGTCGCCGCGCATGTGGACGGCGCGGCAGGTGTCGCTGGTCCTCACCGCGACGCCTCTTGCTGTGGCCGCGCTCATCCCCTCGTGGATCGCGAACTCAACCGCCGGGATCTGCGCCACTGCCGGTGTGATCGTGCTCGCTGCGGTGAGTTGGGTTGTCCTGCGTGGTCGCTACCGGTCGTGGGGGTACCAGGAGCGCGCCGACGACCTCATCGTGCGGCGCGGGCTGCTCTTCCGGCAGGTGTCCGTCGTGCCCTACGGGCGGATGCAGTTCATCGACGTCAGCGCCGGACCGATCGATCGGCTCTTCGGGCTCGCAACGATTCAGCTCCACACCGCCGCCGCGGCAACGGACGCACGCATCCCAGGGCTCCCCCAGGCGGAGGCGGAGCGGCTCCGTGACCGCCTTGCACAGCTGGGCGAGGCTCATGCCACGGGCCTCTGATGGCTGACACACCGCCGCCACCCGGGGAGGCGCGGGGATCAGGCGACGCCGACTGGACACGCCTGCATCCGCTCTCGCCGGTGGTGCGAACAGGCAGCGCCGTCGCCGCACTCGTCCTGTTGAGCACCCAGTTCTCCACCGGCGGCCGTCGTACCTCGGTGCCGTGGGTGACCCTGGTGCTGCTGGCGCTGGGCATCGTCGCCGGCGTCGTGTCGTGGCTGGTCACGCGCTGGCGCGTCCACAGTGGCGACCTCCAGATCGAGACGGGACTGCTGCGCCGGCAGTCGATCCGGGTTCCGCTCTCGCGCATCCAGGCGGTGGACGTCATCGCCCCGGTGCTGGCCAGGGTCCTCGGCCTTGCGGAGGTGCGCGTCGTGGTCGCCGGGCGCGGCACCGGTCGCACCCGCCTCGCCTACCTCGGGGCGGGGGAGGCGCAGCGGATCCGCGCCATGCTTCTCGCCCTCGCCCACGGCCTGGCGTCGGAGACACCGGAACCTCCCGCGCAGCCTCTGTTGCGCATCGACAATCTGCGCGTCGCCCTGGCGACGGTCCTGATCGCGCCGGTCAACGTGTTGATCGCCATCGCCGTCCTCGCCGTCACAGTCGCGCTGCTCATTCCCCACGGGGAGGCCTCGGCCACCATCGCGGTGCCGGCTCTGGTCGGTGTTGTGCCGGAGGTCTTCCGCCGCTTCAATGCCGTCTATGACTTCCAACTCGCCGAGGGTGCTGACGGGCTGCGTCTGAGTCGTGGCCTCCTGCAGACCCGAACGGAGACCATCCCGTTCGGGCGCATCCAGGCGGTGCGCTGGGTCGAGCCACTCCTGTGGCGTCCGTTCGGCTGGTGCCGCCTCGAGGTGGACGTGGCCCGGCAGCGCGGCAGCCAGCAGCGCGAGGAGGGCAGCTCCAGGCTGTCGCGGACGCTGCTTCCGGTCGGTTCGCGCGAGCATGCGGCGTGGCTGCTCCAGCGCCTGCTACCCGGAGCGGCGCCGGTCGCGCCCCCGGGATCGAGGCCGCCGCGCCGGGCCATGGTGAAGGCGCCGTTCGAATACCACCTCCTCGCCTTCTGGGACGACCGCGGTCGCCACGCCTTTGCGCGCACCGGGCGTGTGCGTCCAGAGGTGGTGGTGGTGCCGATGGAGAAGGTGCAGAGCGTGCGGCTGCGACAGGGGCCGGTGCAACGGTGGCTGCGCCTGGCCACGGTCCACATCGACACGGCGGGGCGGGGCTGGCAGGCCCGGGCGGTGTGCCGCGACGCCGCCGAGGCCGAGGCGCTGCTCGAGCGATTGACCGAACTCGCTCGGGAGGCTCGGCGCCGGCCGGTCGTGGGTCCCGCCCTGCGCTGATCGGCCGGGCGCTTGTGCTACAGAGTTGTGTACCATACAATTCTGTGGTGATGACAGCATCGACGCCGGCGACGTCCGCGAGGCCCGTGACCGATGGCGGCACCGGTGGGGGCGAGGGGCCCGTGGCCTTCGCAGCAGCCGATGGCGGAGGTGCGGGCGAGGCCCAGCGGCTGCTCGGTCTCGCTGTGGCCGCATTCGACGAAGACGACCTGGCGGCCGCTGACGGCGCGGCCATTGGCGATGATCTCGTGGCGATGCGCAGCGGCATCGACCGCCTCGAGGCGCAGTTCAGCCGCCGCCTCGTCCGATTTGAGGAGACGCACGGGTACGAGAGTGCCGGTGCAGCCAACCTGATCTCGTGGCTGCGGTGGGCGTGCCGCATGGGCACGGGCGCCGCGGCACGTCGGCTGCACCTGGCGCGGCAACTTCACGAGCTTCCCGAGACCGAGAGTGCGTGGCGGAGCGGGGCGATCAGCACCAGACACGCCGCGGTGATCGGCAGGGCGTCGATGAGGTGGGCGCGGACGGTGCCCGGTCGGCGGAGCCGACCCTGCTGGAGGCCGCGGAGCGGATGAATCCTGGTCACGTGTGGCTGGTTGGGCAGCAGTTGCGGCATTGCATGGATCGCGAGGGAGCACTCGCCGACGCCAATGCCGTTCATGCCCGCCGGCGGCTCAATCTGTCGAGGAATCTCGACGGTGCGTTCGTCATCGATGGGCTGCTCGACGCCGAGGGGGGCGCTGTCCTGCGCACTGCCATCGACGCCCTCACCAGGCCACTGCCCGGGGACCAACGGGTCGCCTCGCAGCGACGGGCGGACGCGCTCGTCGAGCTCGCCCGGCGCCAGCTCGACGGCGGCGACCTCCCCGCATCCGGAGGGCAACGTCCGCACCTGAGTGTCACCGTGCCCGTCGCCGCGCTCCGTCGCCAGCCCGACGCCGCGGCGGCAGACATGGAGTGGGTGGGGCCGATTGTCGACGAGGCGGCTCGGCGGGTCGGCTGCGACGCGGTGAGCTCAACGGTCGCGCTGGACGAGGGCGGTACGCCGCTCAGTGTGGGTCGGGCGGCCCGCACGGTGCCGCCGGCCATCCGGCGGGCGCTGGTGGTCAGGGACCGCGGCTGCCGGTTCCCGGGATGCGATCGGCCACCTGCCTGGACCGACGGTCATCACCTCGTGCACTGGGCTGACGGAGGGCAGACCTCGCTCTCCAACCTGGTCCTGCTCTGCAGGCCACACCATCGTCTGGTCCATGAGGAGGGATGGACGCTGAGCAGGGACGAGAGCGGCGAGATGGTGGCGGCACCTCCGTAGGCTACCGGCGCCGGCGGCGGCAGCTTCGTTCCACGGGCGGATGCGGAGTTATCACGCACGCGTGTACGCCCGCGGGCGTCGTGTGACAGGGCTCCCTCTATACTCGGCCCAACATGGCCGACGGTCCGCGGGCAGTGATCCTCGCTGCCGGAGAGGGCACGCGAATGCGCAGCGCCCTTCCCAAGGTGCTCCATCCACTGGCTGGACGCGCCCTCATCGACCACGTCATCGAAGCGGCCGTGGCGGTCACAGGGCGGCCGCCTGTGGTGGTCGTCGGCCCCGGCCGCCAGGACGTCGTCGCGGCCATCGGCGACCGAGCCGAATGTGTCGAGCAGCCCGAGCCGCGGGGGACCGGCGACGCGCTCCGGGCCGTGCCCGAGCATCTGCGCGAGGCCGGTGAGGTGCTTGTCCTCTCGGGAGATGTGCCGCTGGTGCGGGCGGACACCCTGGGTCGGCTCATCGATCACCACCGTCGCTCGAGAGCTGCCGCCACCCTGCTCACCGCGGTCCCCGCGAACCCGCGGGGCCTGGGCCGGGTATACCGCGACCCGGAAACCGGCCGTGTCATCCGCATGATTGAGGAGCGCGACCTGCAACCCGGCGCCTACGCACCACCTGAGGTGGGCGCGGGCGTGTACGTGTTCAATGGCGCCCGGTTGTGGCCGGCGCTGACCAGGATCAGCAACGACAACGCCCAGGGCGAGTACTACCTCCCCGATGTCCTGCCTCTCCTCGGCGGCCATGTGGAGGCCATGCTCCTGTCGGACGCCGAGGAGGCCATTGGCATCAATGACCGCTCGCAGTTGGCCGCCGCCGAGGCCGTCCTGCGCACCCGCATCTTGGAGCAACTCATGGCGGCCGGGGTGACCATCGAGGACCCGTCGACAACCTATGTCGATGCCGACGTGCGCCTCGGGCGCGATTCCGTGGTCCACCCGATGTCGGTGCTTCGCGGGGCGACGATCCTCGGAGACGGATGTGAGGTGGGTCCCATGGCCCAGCTCCGCGACGTTCGTGGTGGAGATCGTGTCATCGTCGGTGCCTCGCACCTCGAGGCGTGTGAGCTCGGCGACGACGTGGTGATCGGCTCGTTCAACCGCGTCCGAGCGGGCTCCGTTCTGGCTGCCGGAGTGTCCCTGGGCACCCATGCGGAGGTCAAGAACAGCCGCATCGGTGCGGGCAGTCGGATCAACCACTTCTCGTGTGTGCTCGACAGCGACGTGGGCGAGCACGTCAACGTGGGAGCCGGCGCGGTGACGTGCAACTTTGACGGCCGGGGCAAGCACCGGACAGTGATCGAGGACGGGGCCTTCATCGGCACCAACAGCACCCTGGTGGCGCCGGTCACGATCCGCCGCGACGCATACGTCGCCGCCGGCTCGCTCGTCAATGAGGAGGTGCCGGTGGGCGCGCTCGCCGTGGGCAGGGGTCGCCAGCACAACATCGCCGGGTGGTCGGAGCGCCGGCGAGCCCGCGCGTCGTCGGAGGAACACCAATGAGCGATCCGTACCAGTTCGGTGACTTGATGCTTCTCAGCGGCACCGGCAATCCAGAGCTGAGCGAGAAGATCGCCCGGGAGATCGACCTTCCTCTGGCCAAGATGGACATCACCCGGTTCGCCGACGGCGAGTTCGACGTCAAGATCGCCGAATCAGTGCGTGGCCGTGACCTGTTCCTGATCCAGCCGACCTGCGACCCGGTGAGCGACAACCTCATCCAGCTCTTCGTGATCCTCGACGCACTTCGCCGCGCATCGGCGTCGCGAATCACCGCGGTGATCCCCTACTACGGGTACCAGCGCAAGGAGAAGAAGACCCAGCCGCGCGACCCGATCAGCGCCAAGCTGATGGCCAATATCATCGAGCTCGCCGGGGCCAACCGGGTGATCGCCGTGGACCTTCACGCCGAGGCCATCCAGGGATTCTTCGACATCCCCGTCGATGCTCTCACCGCAACCAAGATCCTTGCGCGCCGTGTGCGCGAGAGGCATGGCCACAACGTGGTCGTGGTCTCGCCGGACACGGGCGGTGCACTGCGTGCCCGCCGGCTCGGGCGCATACTCGACGCGCCCATCGCGATCATCGACAAGCGCCGCCCGCGCGATGACCACGTCGAGGTCATCCACGTCATCGGCGACGTGGACGGCATGCACTGCATCATCGTTGACGATCTGATCAGTACCGGTTCGACGCTCGCCAACGCGGCGGTCGCCCTGAGAGCCAAGGGGGCCACCGGCGTGGACGTTGTCGCCACTCACGGCGTGCTCACCGAGGGAGCACTGACTCGGCTCCACGAGGCACCGATCGACGAGATCTGCATCACCGACACGATCCCGCTCCATGACGGCGCTCGTAGCTTTGACGACCACCCGCGCCTCCGCGTGCTCAGTGTGGCGCCACTGATCGCCGAAGCGATCGTCCGCGTACACGAGGGGCGCAGCGTCAGCGAGCTGTTCCGGTGACGACACCGTCAGAGCGACACCCTGAGCGCCTTGGCCCGGAGCCGCGATGAACCCCCTGGTCCTCCTGCTGGTGGCGGCGCTGATCCTCGCGGCCTTCGCCGCGGCGTCGGAGACGGCCCTCACATCGGTGAGCCGCCTACGGATGCGGTCGTTGGCGGAGGAGGGCGACCGCCGAGCCGAGGTGGTCGTGCGCCTGCACAACGATGCGAACGCCTACCTGTCCACCATCCTCAGCATCAACACGGTGGCGGTGATCCTCGCATCGACCAGCGCCACCCTGATCATCTCGAGCGCCTATCACTCGTTCCCCGGGGCGGCTGGGACGGCGATCCTGTCGGCGTTCGTTCTCGTCTTCTGCGAGATCGCACCGAAGTCGCTGGCCCTGCGCTTCAACGAGGGCTTGGCACTAGTGCTTGCCCGTCCCGTGGCCGGTCTCACCAGGCTTCTCAGGCCGCTCGTCGGAGCGCTCACGCTGATCAGCAACTCGCTGTTGCGTGCCGTGACCCGCGGCAGGTCCGTGGTCGGGCCCTTCGTCACCGAGGAGGAGCTCAAGCTGATGGTCCACCTCGGTCAGCAGCAGGGAGTCGTGGAATACGGCGAGCAGGAGATGATCCACGGCATTCTCGAGATGACCGACAAGACCGTCCGCGAGGTGATGGTGCCGCGCATCGACGTCGTGGCCATCGAGGCGGAGGGAACCGTGTCCGAGTTGATCGAACTGGTGATCCACCATGGGCATTCGCGTATCCCCGTGTACGAGGAATCGATGGACAACGTTGTCGGTGTTGTGTACGCCAAGGATCTGCTTCGCGATGGTGCGCGCCGCGGCGACCTCCGCAAGATCACGACGCTGATGCGCAAACCCTATTTCACCCCTGAGGTGAAGCACGTCGGTGAGTTGCTCCATGAGATGCAGGAGCGCAAGGTGCACATGGCAGTCGTGGTCGAGGAGCACGGGGGTACGGCGGGCATCGTCACGTTTGAGGATCTCATCGAGGAGATCGTCGGGCCGATCCGCGACGAGTACGATGTGGCCGAGCAGGAGGAGGTCCAGTTCCTCAACGACCGCGAGGTGCTGCTCAATGCCCGCTTTCCCGTGGATGACATCAAGGACCTTCTCCACATCGAGGTGGGCGAGACCGAGAGTGATTCGATCGGAGGCCTCGTCTACGAACGATTGGGCGAGATTCCCGCCATCGGGGCCACCCTCCAGCTCGGTGAGGCCACGCTCATCGTCGAGAAGGTGCGCCGTCAGAGCATCCAGTTGGTACGCATCGTTTCACCCGAGCCCTTCCTTCCCGACCGCCACGCGCCGGTCGACAATGCGGAGCAGTACGACGCCGGATAGCGCCTCGACCGGCACGCGCGCGGCGACGCCGGCGTCGGTCACTCGAGCGGAAGGCGGGCGCTGACCAGGTGCCGACCTACGTTACCGAGGGCGTCGTCCTCCGCCGTATCGACTATGGCGAGGCCGATCGCATCCTCACCGTCCTCACCAGGGAGCACGGCAAGATCGGGGTGATCGCCCGCGGGGCTCGCAAGGCCAACAGCCGGCTGGCGGCTCACACCGATCTCTTCGCGCGCAGTCGCATGCAACTGGCTCACGGCCGCGGTGAGCTCGAGGTGCTGACCCAGGCCGAGACGATCGGCTCGGCCGCGCCACTCACCGACGCGCGGCGCGCCACCTGCGCGGCGGTGTGTGCGGAGCTCGCCGACCGCGTCCTCGAGAGCAATCACCCCGACGCGGAAACCTTCGACCTCGTCGCCGACGCGCTGAGCGACTGCACTGACGTCACTCGCGACCCCCGAACCGCGCTCGTCTGGCTGACCCGGCGGCTGATCGACCGTCTCGGATACGCCCCGCAGCTGCACGGGTGCGCGTCGTGCGGACGGACGCTTGAGGAGGCCAGCGCTCGCTTCAGCGCCGTTGTCGGCGGCTTGCTCTGCGACAGATGTGCTCCGGCGGATCCCGGTGCCGTGGAGTGCTCGGTGCGGGTGATCAAGGTTCTCCGCGTGGCTGCCGCTGGGGATGCAACCCTCTACCGGCGGCTCCTTCTTGACGAGGCCTCGCTCGCGACCCTGGAGGAGGTGGCGGAGTGCGAACTCGCCCAGCACCTCGATCGCCAGCTCCGGTCCCTCACGGTGCTCCGGGCGATCGAGCGGCGGTAGCCCGGATCAGGGTTGGGCGCCGCGCCGGCTGCGACGGCGGCGACGGCGCGCCACCAGGGACAGGCCGCTGATCGCCACCGCGCCGGCCCCGATGGCACCCATGGCCCCGGGCTCCTCGAGGATCGCGGGAGGCGTCGTCTCCGGTACGCCCGTTTCGATCGCGGTGATGCAGTCTGCGGGCGGCGAGCCGATCACCAGGAAGGCGGCGGACCCCAGGTTTCCCCCGGCCCGGGTGGCGTTGTCGGTCGCGGACACCGCGATGACCGCGGTGCTCGGCGCCAACTGCGGGAGTGTCAGGGTTTCTGCGGTCCCCGCAGCCCCGGCGGTTGCCACCAGCGCCGGCGTCGGAAAGCCGGGAGGCGAGCCCGCCACCGGGCAGCTGTAGGTTCGAACCTCGTAGTTCACGGCGTTGCCGCAGGCGCCGTGGCCGTGTGGCGCCGTGAATGTCAGCGATTCACCACCGCCGGCCGTGCTCGATCCGCCCAGGTCGGTGATGGTCGAGGGGCGATCGGCGATGACGGCGACGTTGCCCGTGTTCCACGCATCGTGGCGGAACTTCGGCGATGCCGCCGTGCCACACGCGCTCGCCGGTGTGTTCCACACGAAGAGTGTCCCCGAGCGCGTCAGGGACACGAGCTTGAGCGTCGGGTCCGTGCCCAGCCTGGTCGGAACGTTGAAGGTCCAGTCCCCGGTGTTCTTCGAGAAGCCGGGAACCTCGGCCCCGGCGGGGGTGATGGCACGGAGATCAGACGTCGCCGACCCGCCGATGAGATCCTGGAGCCCGCTCCCCGTGAGGTCCGCGACGGCCGGTCCGGCGAGGAACTGGAGATCGTTGACGAAGTGCGGGAATCCAGGGTGCATCTTGCCGGTGGCGACGTTCCACGCCGCCAGCTGGTTCTGGGCGCCCAGCTGATGGTCATTCACCGCCACGCCGAGCAGCTTCTTCGCACCGGCGGCGGCGGCCGAGTACACGATGTCGCCATTGCCCGTCAGATCGGCGAACGTGCCCTCGCCGAACGCGGGCACGTAGGGGCCGCCGCTGCCGGCCGGTGTAAAGCGTGAACTCAGAAGACGTCCGCCGCAGGCGCCGGATTCTCGGTGAGGCGCCCCCGTCGTGGGGCCGTGCCGCCCACGGCGGCCGGTACACTCGCGGCGATGTCCGAGCCGGTCCCCAGCACGCCCGACGTTCTCGAGAAGCTCGTCTCACTGTGCAAGCAGCGGGGGTTCTTCTTCGGCTCCAGCGAGATCTACGGCGGGATCAACGCCCTGTACGACTACGGCCCCCTGGGCGCGCGGATGCGTCGCAACGTCCGCAACCTCTGGTGGCGTGCGATGGTCGAATCCCGCGACGATGTCGAGCCGATCGAGACCTCGATCATCATGAACCCACAGGTCTGGGTGGCCAGCGGCCATGTGGCGACGTTCAGCGACCCTCTCGTCGACTGCACCGGCACATGTCGCAAGCGCTGGCGCGCCGACCATCTCGGCGACCTGCGGCGCGAGCGGGGCAAGCCCGAGGACGCGCCCGGCTGCCCGGAGTGCGGCGGGCCGCTCACGAAGGCGAGGCAGTTCAACCTGATGTTTCGCACCCACCTGGGCCCCGTCGCGGACGACGCGGCCCAGGTGTACCTGCGACCCGAGACCGCCCAGGGAATGTTCGTCAACTTCGCCACGGTGGTGCAGGCGATGCGGCGCCGGTTGCCGTTCGGCATCGCGCAGCTGGGCAAGTCGTTCCGCAACGAGATCTCGCCGAGCAACTCGATCTTCCGCACCCGGGAGTTCGAGCAGATGGAGATGGAGTTCTTCTGCAAGCCCGGCACCGACGTGGAGTGGCACGACTACTGGTGCACGGAGCGGATGCGTTGGTGGACGGAGGATTGCGGGGTGCGCGGCTCGCGCCTGCGACTCCGCGTCCACGATAAGGAGGAGCTGTCCCACTACAGCACCGCAACCAGCGACGTCGAATACCTCTTTCCCTGGGGCTGGGGCGAGCTCGAGGGTGTGGCCGACCGCACCGACTTCGACCTGCGCAGCCACATGGAGCACAGCGGCAGAGACCTCAGCTACTTCGACACCGAGACCACCGAGCGCTACGTGCCCTTCGTTATTGAGCCGGCGGCCGGTCTGGACAGGGGTTGCCTGACCATGTTGGTCGACGCCTACGACGAGGAGGAGGTGCGCGGCGAGAAGCGCGTCGTGCTGCGCCTCCACCCCGACGTCGCCCCGTGGCAGGTGGCCGTACTGCCGCTCAGCAAGAAGCCGCAGCTCACCGAGGTCTCACGAGCGCTCGCCGTCCGCCTGCGCACGCGCTTTCGCACCGAGCACGACGAGACCCAATCGATCGGCCGCCGCTACCGGCGTCAGGATGAGATCGGCACAGCGCTGGCGGTCACCGTCGACTTCGATTCTCTCGAGGACAACGCGGTGACCATCCGCGAGCGCGACGGCATGACCCAGGTCCGCGTCCCCATCGAGCAGCTCGAGAGGGCCTGTGAGGATCAGCTCGCGGCCTGCCGCGCCAGTGCCCTGCAGCGCGCCCGGGAGTAGCCGGCCGCCCGCAGTTCAGCGAGAGAGTGACGACGGTGCGAGCGACATCGATTCCGAGCCGCACGTCAGCGTGCGCGCCAGGGGAGAGGCTCTCGCCGAGCCCGGCCCGGCGGCGCTGAGCCAGAGGCTCGACGAGGCGCACGCCTGGCTCGAGGAGCACCTGCCCCTCGAACCTCCGGGACGGAGGCTGCGGGTATTCGCCGGCAAGCGCTGGGACGCCGCGAGCGTGATCTGGGCGAGGTGCTGCGCGTCAGCTGACGTCCGAGGGCGGCCCCTGTGTCAGGCGCGAAGAGTGCAGGATGACGCATCACGCCGAGCGACGCAACCAGATCGCCCCTCCCGCCGCGGCGCCGGCGATGAGCAGGAGCACGATCAGGGCGACGGCGACGAGTGGGAAGCCACCGCCGCCGGACTGCGACGGGGTCGCGGCCGAGCTCGCGGCCGGCGTGTCCGTCGGCGACGGGCCGGTCGCGGCGCTCGACGACGGTGATGGAGTGTCCGTGGGCGACGGCGATGGGGTCGGTGACGGAGTGGGCGTCGGCGTCGGCGTCGGCGTCGGCGTCGATGGCGGCGGGCTGAGCTGTAGGTTGATAGGGGTCGATGTCGGAGTGGGTGTCGGTGACGGAGTGGGCGTCGGCGTCGGCGTCGGGTTTGGGATCATCTGGAACGCTCGCCCGGTCGCCGTGGTGGCGTGGGCCGCGGTCACAACGCTCCGCTGGGCCAAAAATCCAACTGAGAGCGCCGCACACACCACGAGCGCAGCGGCGGAGGCGCGTATCCAGCACCGCCCCCGGAGCCGCGGCATGTGGTCCTCCTTGGACGGCCAACCCGATGCCGCCGAATTGCAAGTGTGAGGTCGCGCCAACCTTAGTACAGCCCGGCCGCCTCAAACCGTGACTCGCGCGCTCTCCACGACCTCCGCCACGACCTCCAGGGCACCCGCGAGGACGGCGTCCTCAATGACCAGCGGCGGCAGCAGCCGGATCACCGTCCGCCCCGCCCCCAGCACCAGCACACCACGGCGCTGCAGCTCAGCGATCAGCGGGCCCGCGGGGATGCGCAGATCGATGCCGATCATCAGCCCGCGGCCGCGCACCTCGCGCACGGTGGAGGAGGGGAGGCCGCGCAGCCGGTCCAGCGCGGTGGCGCCGGCGGCGCGAACCCGGTCGTGCAGGGCCGCGTCGCCCACCGCGTGCATCGTCGCCGCCCCGGCCGCGCACACCAGCGGGTTCCCGGCGAAGGTGCTGCCGTGGCCACCGCGCGGCATCAGCTCACCGACCGCCTCGGTGCACACCGTGACCGCCATCGGCAGGCCGTTGGCGATCCCCTTGCCCAGGCACACCACGTCAGGGACGACATCCTCGCCGGCACACGCGAGCACGGAGCCGGTGCGGAACCCGGCCTGCACCTCGTCAGCCACCAGCAGCGTACCCATGGCCGAGCACTGCTGCCGCACCGCCTGCAGGTATCCGGCCGCCGGAATGCGCACCCCCGCCTCCCCCTGGATGGGTTCGACGACGACGGCGGCGACACTCCCGTCCAGCGCGGCGTCGAGTGCATCGAGGTCGTCGAAGGCGACGTGGACGACGTCCGGCAACAGCGGCGCGAACGGATCCCGGTAGGCCGACGCGGCGGTGAGGCTCAGCGCACCGAGCGTCCTGCCGTGGTAGCCACGGTGCATCGCGATGATCCGCGTGCGGCCGGTGGCGACGCGCACCAGCTTGATGGCGACCTCGACCGCTTCACTCCCCGAATTGACGAAGCACACCCGCGACAGCTCGGGAGGCAGCACGGCGCCGAGCGCGCTGACGAATTCGTCGCGCACCGGGCTGTCAAACGACTGGTGGGCGTTGGTGAGCACGCCGGCCTGCTCCGTGATCGCGGCGGTGACATCCGGGTGGGCGTGACCGAGGATGTTGACCCCGTAGTTGCTGACGAGGTCGACGTACTCCCGGCCCTCACCGTCGACGAGCGTGGACCCGTGGCCGCTCACCAGGGCGATGCCACGCCCGGCGAGCAGCGCCAGTGGTTGCAGCGTGGTCGCGTGAGCCGTGCCCGTTGTGGCCGGCGCGGTCACACCCGCACCATCGCCGCCCGCGTGGCGGTGAACCATGTGCCGGCGCCGTCAAGTGCGGCCACCAACGGGTGCTCGCCGCGACCGTCGCACAGGCCCACGTCGGCGACGCCGCCCGCCAGCCCGCGCGCCACCGCGGCCAGCTTCACCCGCGCGCGTCCCTGGGCCGACACACAGAGGTCGTCGAGGTCCGCCGCGCCGGCTCGCCGCACCGTGCTCGCGGGGTCGGCGGGATCGGCCAGGAACCCCGCGGTGTCCGAGAAGATCAGCAGTCGAGCGGCACCGGTGGCGATCGCCAGCTCGGCGGCGAGGCGGTCACCGTCGACGTTGATCGGCACCCCGTCGTCGCCGAGAGCAGGCGGGCAGATGACCGGGACGCAGCCGGTCTCCATCAGGCGCACCGGCAGCGTGATGTCGACCCGCTCGATGCTGCCCGCGTGGTCGCCATGGAGAACCAGGGTCCGCTCTCCCTCGCGGACGCGCAGATCGGCCCGCCGACGACCCCGCACCATGCCACCGTCCATGGCCGCGAGCCCGACCGCGGTGACGCCACGGCTCAGCAGCTGTTGCACAAGGCGCTTGTTGACCAGGCCGCAGTAGGCCATGAGGAAGTGGTCCATGGCGGTCGCGTCGGTGTAGCGGCTGGTGGCACCGCGCACCGACGTGACGAAGCGGGGCGGATGGCCGAGCCGCACCGCCAGCCGGTCGAGGACGCGATGGGCGCCGTGCACGAGGATCAGCGGGCCGTGGTGTGCGGCGATGTCGTCGAGAAGGCCGATGGGTTCCTCGAGGCTGCCGCCGACCTTGACCACGATGGGGGCGTGTCTCATATCGGGTAGAGACCCCCGAATCCGAGGCCCGCGCATTCATCAAGAGAGGCTCGGACGTTCATCGCGTGCACCGCCTGGGCGGCGCTTCCCTTGCCCAGGTTGTCGATGGCCGCGAGGACGACAGCGCGCGGGCTGTGTGGGTCGCGTTCGAAGCCGATGTCGCAGATGTTGGTGCCGGACAGGAGCTTGGGCTCGGGATGGCGATGGATCCCCTGCCCCTCCTTGATGACGCGCACGAAGGGCTCGCCACCGTAGGCGTCCCGGAAGAGCTCGCGCAGACGCCGATCGTCCACAGCCTCGTCGGCGAGCGGGACGTGTGCGGTGACCAGCACGCCGCGAACCGCCTCGACCGCCGTGACCGAGAGGGCGACGTTGCGCAGCCCGGTCTCCTGCACGATCTCGGCGGTGTGGCGGTGACCGGTGGGGGCGAACGACCGCATCGCCCCGCTGCGATGAGGATGATGCGATGAACCTGAGGGCTGCGCTCCGGCGGCGGACGAGCCCACCTTGGCGTCGACGATCAACGGCTGTCCCGCGTCGATCACGCCGGCGCGAGCGAGCGGCAGCAGCGCCAGGATGGCGGCGGTCGCGATGCAGCCGCCGGTGGCCAGCAGCGCGGCGTCGCCGATGCGCCCGCGACCCACCTCGGGGAGGGCGTACACAGCCTCGCCCAGCAGCTCCGGACGGGCATGCCGTCTGCCGTACCAGGCCTCGTAGTCGTCGGGATCGCGCAGGCGGAAGTCCGATGAGAGGTCGATGACCACGGGCGAGAGGCCGCGCAGCTCATCGATGATCGATTCGGACTCGCCGTGCGGGAGCGCGCTGAAGAGCACGTCACAGTCCGGCAGGGCGTCGCGGTCCGTGAACCGGAGTGAGCACCGGCCCCGCAGCACGGGGTGGGTGTGGTGCACGTAGCGACCGGCCAGGCGCCGGCTGGTCGCCGCCACGACATCGACGCCAGGGTGCTGGAGCAGCAGCCGGAGCAGCTCACCACCCGTGTACCCCGCGGCGCCGACGACGGCGATACGAAGGCGGGTCATCGCAGTGCCCGCAGGGTCGTCTCAAGGACGTCGGTGCCGCGGCGCAGCTCGGCGAGTTCGATTGCCTCGTTCGGGCTGTGGTCGAGGCTGCAGTCCCCCGGGCCGTACACCGCCGCGGGGCAGCAGCCCCACGCGGGCAGGACGACGTTAAGATCGGATGTCCCGGTCTTGGTGGTGTAGCGCGGCCTCCCGCCGGCGGCGGTGATCGCACGTGCGAGGGCGCGCACGGTGTCGTTGGCTCTCGAGACGCGCACCGGCTCGCATGCCGACTCCACCGACACCCGCGCGTCGCCGAGCATGTCGCTGACGCGGCCGACCACGTCGTCGACGCCGGTTCCGCCGGGGATGCGAAGCTCGAGACGGGCAAAGGCCAGGTCGGTGCTGCCGTCGTCGGCGGTGGTCAGAGCGTTGACGCGGACCTGGATCCGGTCGACGGCGCGCCCCGCGGTTCCGCGGAGGCCCGACGGCAGCGCGGCGAGCATGGCCACGAGACGGTCGGCCGCGCCCGGGTCGGGACCCGCGTGATGCGCCGACGCCTGCTCGAGGGTGACACCGAGCCTCACGCAGCCGCGGTATCCGGTGGTGATGGTGTCCCAGCCACTCGGCTCGAGCACGATGAGATGGGCGGGGGCCTCGCGGCTGCGGAGCAGTCGAGCGCCGAGGGACGAGCCCTCCTCGTCGCACGCGGCGACGACGGTGACAGGCCGTCCCTGGCGATCCAACCGCGACACCGCGGCGAGCGCGGCGGCCAGCGGACCCTTGGCGTCGACGGTGCCACGGCCGTGGAGGCGACCATCCTGCTCGCGCACCGGGATGTCGCCGGGCACTGTGTCGAGGTGCCCGAGCAGCAGGATCTCGTCGGCCGCCGGACCGTCGCCCCACCTCATGACGACGTTCCCCGCCGCGTCGCGATGCGCACGATAGCCCGCCTGCGTGGTCAGCTCCACCAGCGCCGATGCGGCCGCATCGACGTCGCCGGTGGGCGAGGGGTGGCGGAGCAGGCGGACGAGCACCGCCACGGGGTCCAGCCCCACGGCGGTGGCCACGCTCATGCGCCCACCACGGAGAGTGCGGCCGCAACCGTGCCACGCGCCACGTCCATGGTGTGGTCGGCGATTCGCGCCGCGATGTCGACTCCGCACACATCCACCGAGTTGCGGAATTCCATGGTGTGATTGACCTCACCGACGAGGAGTCGATCACCGTCCTCGAGGATGTCGACCGCCAGCAGCCCGCCACCGACCGCCGCCGCGGCACGCAGCGACAGCTCGGCGAGCTCGCCATTCACGGGCCGGTTGCGAGCGATCGCGCCCCTGGCCGTGTTGGTGACCCAGTGATCCGACAGCCGTTCGATGGCGCAGATGACCTCGCCCCCGGCCACGAATGCGCGGATGTCGCGACCCGGCTTTTCGATGTGCTCCTGCACGTAGAACACCTGGTGAGCCACGGAACCGAGCGTCGCCTTGTGCTCGAGCAGCGCCTCGGCGGCATCGCGATCGTTGACGCGCGCAAGTAGGCGCCCCCACGAACCGACGGGTGGCTTGATGACCGCGGGGTAGCCGACGTCCTCGATCGCCTGCAGCGCCCCCTCGACCGAGAAGGCCACCAGCGTCCTCGGCACGGGGACGCCGGCCGCGGCGAGCAGCGAGGTGGTGACCACCTTGTCGGCGCAGTTGGCCACCACCTGGTGCGTGTTGATGGTGGTCACGCCGTGGTCCTCGAGGAGCCTCAGCGCAGACAGCGCGTGGGACTGTTGCATGCAGCGATCGAGGACGACGTCCCAGCGCGGCGTCGCTCCGCCGGCCTGGAGCACCAGCCGGCGCACGTCAACCAGCTCCACCTCGATCGCGCGGCGCGCGAAGACGTCGAGCAGCATCTTCTCCTCGACGCGCACCCGCGAGATCAGCATCGCGATTCGCGGCTCACTCACCCCAATCCTCCTCCTCGGGGGGCGCGACAACCAGGAGCGGAGGCTGCAGGCCCGTGACCTCGAGGTCCGCCCCGCAGTCCGGGCACGGCACCACCTCGCCGACCACAGATCCGTTGTCGAGAGGTACGGCGGCCTCGCATTCGGGGCATGGCGCGGTCATGCACTGCCTCCTTCGAGAGCCGCCCAGCCGTTACCGCGGATGAGCTCGACGAGCCCGCCCGCCTGGGCGATGCGGATCGCCAGGGCGCTCGGCGGCTCGCCTGCGAAGCTGTGCCCGCCGATCGTCACCGTGCCCGTGCTCACGTCGACCTCGACCTCATCGCCGTCATGCACCGCCGCAACCGCGTCACCGCAGCGGATCACCGGCAGACCGATGTTGACCGCGTTGCGGGCGAAGATCCGGGCGAAGCTCACCGCCACCACGGCGGCGACGCCGTTGGCGTGGATCGACATCGGCGCGTGCTCGCGCGAGGATCCGCACCCGAAGTTGCGGCCCGCGACGATGACGTCGCCGGCCTGCACCCCGGCCGCGAAGTCGGGGCGTGCCTCGCAGAGGCAGGCCGCGGCCAGCGCCTTCGGGTCGGTGGTGAGGTTGAATCGTCCCGGCATGATGGCGTCGGTCGAGACGCCGTCGCCGAGCACCCATGCCCGTCCCATCAGCTCGCCCTCCGTGGATCGGTGATGCAGCCGGCAACCGCGGTGGCGGCCGCGACCGCGGGGCTGGTCAGGTAGATCTCGGCGTCCGGGCTGCCCATGCGTCCCGGGTAGTTGCGGTTGCTTGTGGAGACGACGCGCTCGCCGGCGGCGACGACGCCGTGCTGGCGTCCCAGGCAGGGGCCGCAGCCGGGGTTCATGACCAGCGCCCCGGCCTCGACGATGATCTCGATCCAGCCGCGGCGAAGTGCCTCGGTGTAGATGCGCCGCGACGCGGGGACCACCACGGTGCGCGTGTTGGGGTGCACGGTGTGCCCGGCGAGATACCGCGCGGTCACCTCGATGTCCTCGAGACGGCCGTTGGTGCAGCTGCCGATGTACACCTCGTCGATGGGCGTGCCGACCACGTCCGCGATGTCGTGCACGTTGTCCGCCGCCGGCGGCATGGCCACCTGCGGCTGCAGCGCGCTGACGTCGACGTGCAGCGTCCGCGCGTACCGCGGCGAGCGCGGTCGTGGAATCGGCACGCCGGCCAATGCCGTGGTTCCCCGCAGCGTGGTCTCGTCGACCTCGCACAGCCCCGACTTGCCCCCCATGTCGGCGGCGAGGTTGGCCAGCGTCAGGCGCTGGTCGAGCGACATGCGCTCGACCGTCTCTCCGCCCCATTCGACGGCCATGTAGTCGGCCCCGTCGCCGCCGACCAGGCCGAGCACATGGAGCGCGACGTCCTTTGCGGTCAGCGGGTCGGCGAGTTCTCCGGTCACCTCGACGCGCAGTGTCTCCGGCACCCGGAACCAGGTGCGACCGGTGGCGAGGATGACGCCGACGTCGGTGCTCCCCATGCCGGTGGAGAAGCAGCCCAGCGCCCCGTAGGTGGTGCTGTGCGAGTCCGCGCCGACGACGATGCCACCGGGTCTCGCGAATCCGCGCTCGACCATGACGATGTGGCAGATGCCCTCGGCGAACAGGTTGCGCACGGCGTGATCGGCGGCGAAGCGGCGGATGCGCTGATGCAGCTCGGCGGCCGCGACGGTCGCCGCGGGCATGACGTGGTCGAACACCAGCACCACCCGGCTCGGATCGTGCAGCGGCATGCCCATGCGCTCGAATGCCTCAATGGCCAGCGGGGCGGTGACGTCGTGAGCGAATGCGCAGTCCACCGGGGCGATGACGGTGTCGCCCGCGGCCACCTGGCGGCCGACCCGCGTGGAGATGATCTCCTCGACCAGCGTTCCCACGTCAGGCTCCCACCGAGGCGCGCAGCAGAGCGTCAACCTCGTCGTCGTGCAGCGGTCGGTCGCCGGCACGGCGCTTGACCTCGGCGGTGACCCGGCGCAGCCAGACGTCGTCCCCGGAGATTCCCAGGTCGGCCGCGCGTTGGCGCAGCGCGTGCCGACCCACCAGCTGGTGACCGATCATGATGCGTCGCTGGATGCCGAAGCGCTCGGGCGCGAACGGTTCGTAGCTCCGCGGGTCGCCGAGCACCGCCTTGGTGTGCATCCCCGCCTTGTGGTGAAAGGCGAAGGGGGCGGTGATCGGCGACGTGAAGGGGATGTCGACGCCGAGCATGGTCGCCACCATCTGGTCGAGCTCGGTGAGACGGTCGAGGCGGTAGTGCTCGACAAGCTCGGGCTGGACGGTGAACACCCGCGCGATCAGACCGGAGAGCGGCACGATGCCGTTGCGCTCACCGATGCCGAGGATGGTGGTGTCGATATGGGTCGCACCGGCCTCCAACGCCGCCAGGGAGTTGGCCACGGCACAGCCGGTGTCGTTGTGGGCGTGGAACTCGATGTCGCAGGTCACCACCTCGCGCAGCCGCGAGACCAGGTTGGTGACCTGGGCCGGGGTGGCGATGCCGACGGTGTCGGCGAGGCCGACGCGGTCGACGCCCAGGGCCGCGACGCGTCGGTGGATGCGCAGCAGGTCGGCGGGATCGGTGCGGAACGAGTCCTCGCAGCTGAAGCGCACCTGGAGCCCGGCGGCGCGGACCAGCTCGATGCAGACCTCCGCCGCCTCGAGGATCTCCTCGATGACGAGGCCGTGCGAATGAGTCCGCAACCAGGCCGAGGTGCCGAAGAGCAGGTCGACCCCGCCGACGCCGCAGTCGATCGCCAGGCGCACGTCGTCGGGCACACAGCGGGTGTGGGTGAGGACGGTGGCGGAGAGCGGCAGCGCGGCGATCTCGCGACACGACGCTTCTGCGGCCGCCGAGGCGACCGGGGTGGTGACCTCGATGTACTCGACGCCGAAGTCATCGACGGCGTGGGCGATCTGACGGCGCTGCTCGAGGGTGAAGTGAGCGGCGGCGAACTGCTCGCCCTCGCGGAGCGTCGATTCGATGATGGCCAGGTTGCGGATGGGCATGTGCATGGTTCCGATTGGTGAGTGGTTGGCAAACACGAAGAGGACCCCCGCGGGGGTCCTCTTCGTGCTCGGTGTCGCTGCTGAGCTTGGCTCAGCGTGCGAGGTCGCAGGGCACGTCAGGTTTCCCGTCGGGGAACGACTGTGCCATCGTTTTGCGGGCGACGTGCGACATCTGCATGTGGCGCAGAGTACGGGACAACCGCGCATTTCGTCAAATCGGAAGCGAATGCGATCCCAGGTCAGTGCTGCGCGTCAGGGCCGAGATCACCGCCGCAGCGACGTCGCCGGTCGTGGCGCCGCCGCCGAGGTCTGGGGTGAGGATCCCCGCGGCGATGACGGCGTCGACGGCGCCACGCACCTCGGCGGCCGCTTCGTGATGTCCCAGGGAGTGATCGAGCATCAGCGCCACGCTCAGGATCGCGCCCACCGGGTTGGCGACCCCGTGGCCGGCGATATCCGGCCCGCTGCCGTGCACGGGCTCGTACAGGGCCGGACCGGTTCCGTCGGCGGTGAGGCTGGCGGATGGGAGCAGGCCGATCGAGCCGCTCAACGCCGCCGCCTCATCGCTGAGGATGTCCCCGAACAGGTTCTCGGCGAGGACGACGTCGAGCTCAGCGGGTCGCTGCACCAGGCGCAGAGCGAAGCTGTCGACCAGGGCGTGCTCGAGCTGGACGCTCGGATGGTCACGGCCTGCCTGTGTGACAACCTCGCGCCACAGACGGCTGGTGGTCAGCACGTTGGCCTTGTCCACGGACACGACGCGACCGCGCCGGGACTCGGCGAGCCGGAACGCCGCGTGCGCGACACGTTCCACCTCACCGCGCGAGTACGTCATGGTGTCGAAGGCGCGCTCGTCCGGCCCGCGACCGGAGCGCCCGCGGTCGCCGTAGTAGATGCCGCCCGCGAGCTCGCGAACCACCACGATGTCACAACCGCGGATCACCTCGGCGCGCAGGGTGGTGCGGTCCTCGAGACCCGGATGGACGCGGACGGGACGCAGGTTGACGCAGAGGTCCAGCTCGCGGCGGAGCCGGATCAGCGCCGAGCCGGGACGCGCGTCACCGGTCAGGTGATCCCAGCGTGGCGCGCCGCTGGCACCGAAGAGGATGGCCGAGGCCTGGCGGCAGGCGGCGAAGGTGGCGGCCGAGATCGGCGCGCCCTCGGCCTCGATGGCCGCGCCGCCGATGAGCCGCTCCTCGAGTCGGAGATCGATGGCGTGCGCATCGCATGCGGCGGTGAGGACCCTGACCGCCGCAGTGGTCACCTCGGGCCCCACCCCGTCGCCACCGAGGACGAGGACGCGCGCGCTGCCGGTCACGGGCGGATCTCCGGGCGTGGCCTCAGTCGTCGTTCTCGGCACGCTGGCTCGCCGAGCCGGTGTGGCGCAGCCGCAGCGAAGGGCCCCCCGGCGCGGACCGGATCGTCCAGAAGTCGGCGGCGAGGCCGGCGTCCAGCATGTAGGCGAACGGCATGAAGCCGTAGCCCGCAGCCCCCCAGCCGGCGCCCCAGGAGTTGCGGATGATGAAGGCCTGCCGTGTGTCGTCGTAGCCGACGCAGACAACCGCATGACCGCCCACCGGGCTCTCCGAGGGCTGCGGCAGCGGGATGACGCCGGTGGCCGCCACCTCCGGCGTCTCGAACGAGGTGAACACGGTGAAACCGAACACGAACGGGAATCCCGAGGCGACGCAGGTCTTGAGCTGCACGAGGAACTGGGTCAGCCGCAGGTAGCTGCCGACACGGTCGCGGGCGGCATCCGTGAAGGCCTGCTGCGGCGGCTGCTGCGCGAACTTGGTGACGTCGTACGGCCACTCCGTCTCCGGACAGACACCGTCGGTGGCGATGACCTTGATGCCGTCGCGCAGCTGGGCGCCGCTGTCGGTGGCGACCGTGCCCTCGAGGATCCGCTCGTTGTAGTAGATGAAGAGACGCGACGGCGTCCACGTCGGGGCGATGCCGGATCGGATCTCGTCGTACTGGATCGCGCCCGCGATGGCGTTGGCGGTGCAGGAGCCGAGCTCCCCCTGGTCGTACACCGGCGGGCACTGCGGACGGAGATCGACCGTCGGCGGCAGCGTCGCCGAGGCGAGCGCCGGCGCCTGCCAGAAGCGGTCGCGGTGGTCGGGCAGATCCCGGACCCAGCCGTAGCGGGCGATTCTCACGACGCTGGATTCTGCGCTGTCCGGCCCGGTCTTGGGCACTTCGCTGAGGTGTTACGCTCGCGCCCCCGCAGCACGCACGCATCGACGAGGTTCCTCCATGCCCACCGGTCGCACCACCAGGCCGTCCTCCGCAGTGACACAGCGCTCCGCGAGAACCACCGCCGCCGGACGCAAACGGCCGGCGGCCGGTGGTGGCGGATCGTCTCCGGGAACGCCCCGGCGCCGCGCGCACAAGTGGGTGTATCTCTTCGAGGACGGTGACGCGTCGATGCGCGACCTGCTCGGCGGCAAGGGCGCCGGCGTCGCCGAGATGACTCGCGCGGGGCTCCCCGTGCCGCCCGGATTCACCATCACCACACAGGCCTGCAACGCGTTCTACGCGAACGGCGAGAGGTTCCCCGAGGGAATGTGGGACCAGGTGCTCCGGGCCCTGAAGGAGACGGAGCGCAAGACGGGCAAGGGTTTCGGCGATCCGCGCAACCCGCTCCTCGTCAGCGTGCGCAGCGGCGCCAAGTTCTCCATGCCCGGGATGATGGACACGGTGCTCAACCTGGGTCTGAACGCACAGACGTTGCAGGGACTCGCCGAGCTAACCGGTGACGAGCGCTTCGCCAAGGATGCCCAGCGGCGCTTCATCCAGCTCTTCAGCAAGATCGTGCTGGGCATCGACGGTGACCTCTTCGAGCACGAGCTCGACGCCGTCAAGCGCGCCGCCAGGGCGCGCACCGACGCCGACCTCGAGCCAAAGGCGCTCGACGAGGTCATCAAGCGCTACCGCAAGCTGGTGCGCAAGCACGCGCACACCGAGTTTCCCGAGGAGCCGATGGAGCAGTTGCGTGCAGCCATCGGCGCCGTGTTCTCGTCGTGGAACAACAAGCGGGCCACCGACTATCGCAACTTCAACAAGATTCCCCACGACCTCGGCACCGCGGTCAACGTGCAGTCGATGGTGTTCGGCAACATGGGCGAGGACTCCGGCACCGGGGTCGCCTTCACCCGCGACCCGTCCACCGGCGAGCACGTGCTCTACGGCGAGTACCTCACCAACGCCCAGGGCGAGGATGTTGTCGCCGGCATCCGTACGCCCAAACCCATCAGCGAGATGGCCAGGGACCTTCCCAAGGCGTACGCGCAGTTCGTGAAGATCGCCAAGCGCCTCGAGAAGCACTACCGCGACGTCCAGGACATGGAGTTCACCATCGAGCGGGGCCGCCTCTTCATGCTGCAGACGCGCAGCGGCAAGCGCACCGCGGAGGCCGCCGTGAAGATCGCGGTCAACATGGTCCGTGAGCGGCTGATCACCAGGCAGGAGGCGGTGCTGCGCGTCGAACCGACGCAGGTCGACCAACTCCTGCACACGCGGCTTGACCCCAGGGCCGTCGTCGAGGTCCTGGCCACCGGCCTGGCGGCGTCACCGGGAGCGGCGTACGGCAAGGCGGTGTTCGACGCCGACCGCGCCGAGGCCCTTGCAGCAAAGGGCGAGAAGGTGATCCTGGTGCGCATCGAGACCAACCCGGACGACGTGCACGGGATGATCGCGGCGGAGGGCGTGCTCACCGCACGTGGTGGCCGCACATCGCACGCCGCCGTCGTCGCGCGGGGGATGGGCAAGCCATGCGTCGCCGGCGCGGAATCCGTGCGCGTCGACCTCGCCAAGAGACAGTTCGTCGCGAGCGGGAAGACGATCAGGGAGGGTGAGTACTTCACCATCGACGGGAGCAGTGGTCGGGTGATCGCCGGCCAGGTGGCGATGATCGACCCGGAGATCTCCGGCGAGCTGAAGGAGTTGCTCCGCTGGGCCGACGGTTTCCGGCGCCTGCAGGTGTGGGCCAACGGCGACTACCCGCACGACGCCGTGCTCGCTCGTGAGTTCGGCGCCGAGGGCATCGGGCTGTGCCGCACCGAGCACATGTTCATGGAGCAGTCCCGGCTCCCGGTGGTGCAGAGGATGATCCTCGCGGAGACGGAGACGGAGCGGCGCGATGAGCTGGCCAAGCTCCTGCCGTTCCAGCGCGACGATTTCTACGGCATCCTCAAGGCGATGAAGGGTCTGCCGGTGGTCATCCGGCTGCTCGACCCGCCGCTGCACGAATTTCTCCCCTCCCTCGAGGATCTTCTCGTCGAGGTCACCAGGGCGCAGGCCCTCGGCGAGCCGGAGAAGAAGTGGCGGCACAGTGCACAGATGCTCGAGGCGGTGCGCCGTCTGCACGAGCAGAACCCCATGCTGGGATTGCGCGGATGCCGCCTCGGGCTGATGTTCCCCGAGATCATCGAGATGCAGGTGCGCGCCATCATCGAGGCGGGGGTCCGCCTGCGCAAGGAGCGCGTCGATGTCCACCCCGAGATCATGATTCCGCTGGTCGGCACCCTCGAGGAGCTGCGCCGCACGCGACGCTACCTCGAGGACACGGTGCGCACCGTGCTCGCCGAGTCGAAGACCAAGCTTGACTACAAGTTCGGCACCATGATCGAGCTACCGCGCGCGGCCCTCGTGGCGGGCCAGATCGCCGAGGACGCCGAGTTCTTCTCGTTCGGCACCAACGACCTGACCCAGACCACCTTCGGCTACAGCCGCGATGACGCCGAGGGCAAGTTCCTGCTCCGGTACGTCGAGGAGAAGATCCTGCCGGCGAATCCCTTCGAGACCATCGACCGCGACGGGGTCGGCCGGCTGATGGCCATCGCGGTGCGCGAGGGCCGCGAGACCAGGCCGGGGCTGAAGATCGGCATCTGCGGCGAGCACGGCGGCGACCCGCAATCCATCGCTCTGTGTGAGGAGCTTGGACTCGACTACGTGTCGTGCTCTCCGTATCGCGTGCCCGTGGCGCGCCTTGCCGCAGCTCATGCCCGGCTGGCGGTGGTGGAGCGGGACCGCTGAGCGGGGCCGCTCGATCTCATGGGCGGCGCTGCCCTGGTCGTCACCTACCCGGCGGAGTAGCACGCGCCTGCGGTCATGTTCAGGTCGGTGATGGCCACAACTGGCGGGCCCGCGGGCCGGGGCCGGCACCGGCATCGGATACCATGCCCTCGACGAACGGATCACGGAGAGTCAGTGCATGCCCGCACCACGAGGCGGCAAGAGACCAGGCGGAGGCAGGGCGGGACCGGCCGGCAAGAAGGGCGCGCCCGGTGCAGGCAGGCCCACGGCTCCGCGCGCCCCGCGCGTGTTCGTCGACGCGGGCGACGGCCCGGCGGACGGTGCGATCGCACCGCGCCCCTTCCGCGGCGGCCCCGACTACCGGGTGGAGTCGGCCGCCGGGCTGCGCCACGAGATTGTCGATCTCCGTGCCGAGGTGCACCGTCTCGCCGCGGAGATCGACAAGCTCTGGGCACGTGAGCGCGGCCGCGGTGCCGCCGCGCCCGGCCGCACCGCGCGCAGCATTGCCGGCAAGCCCGCTCGCACCGGCACCCGCGCGTCGAAGCCCGCGAGCCGGCCCGCCTCCGCGTCCGGTCCCCGGCGATCGGCCCCCCAGGCAGGCGGGCCGCGGAGTTCGTCCAGTCCCAAGCGCGCCGGCGGGGCCAAGCGCAGCGCCGGGTGGGCCAAGCCCAAAAGCAGGTCGCGCCGTTCGGGCACCACGCCGAGCCGCAAGGGACGCTGATCGCCGGCCCATCGCTCCGGTGGGCGGTGCCGTCGCTGCGGCTATCCTGAGCCGCGTGGCAGAGCACGTCCGCGTTCGCAAGGTCTCGACCCGGGATGGGCGGCCGGTGATGCTCGACGATGGCCACGTGGTCGAGGGGGACGAGGTGCAGTCGCCGACGCCGGGGATGCCGTACAGCGTGCGCCGCAGCGTCGTGGAGCATGAGGACGCACCGGAGGTGTTCATGACTTCCCCGATCCGCGCGGTGATCACCGACGGCGCCGGAGCGATCACCCTGCTGACCGACAACTCGCGCTATAAGGTCGAGGTGATCGGCCGCTGATGTGGCGGCGGCCGGACGCGTCGATCGCATACTCTTGGCGGGCCGCATTCACCCGTCTCTGTTGGTGCCCCTGACATGACCGAGAACGTCACCACCAACGACCCCTACCTCCTCGTCGAGGAGGTTGCCGAGCGGCTCGGCCTGCCCCTGTCGGTGCTGCTGAACCGGGTCGAGGCCGGCGACATCCCGGCCACCCGCATCGAGCGTGAGGATGGGGTCGTCCACTACGCGCTCCGCCTCAGCGACCTCGGCATCGACCTGGACGACAGCCGGGGGACTGCGATCTTCGACGAGAGCGATTCCGTTGGGCTGGAGAGCGCCATCGCCTCGGCGTTCAACGGCGGCGGCGAACGAGCCCCGTCAGCTGAGGCCGAGCCTCTGGCCGAGGTGGACGTCACCGGCCGCCGCGTCGAGAGCGACGAGGGGGCCGCGCCCGCCGCGACGGACGCGGAGGCGGCGTCTGAGGACGGCGGGCCCGTGCCGGGGCCGTGGTCGGTGCGGCCTCGGGAGCCGCAGGAGCCGCCGGAATGGCTGATGGTCGGGCGCGCCGCCGCCGAGCCGGCTGCCGAGGCTGCCCCGGCGGTCGGCGGCGAGGAGATCGATGATCCTGCCACCGCCGACCCCTTCGAGGAAGCGACCGCCACCGACGCGCCGGACGCGCCCGATGCGCCCGACGCCGACCCCGACGTCCCACCGCCGCCGGGGCGGACGCCCGCGGTCCAGCTGCTCGACCCGGCGTCATCGGGTCCACGGGGCGAGCTTGCCGCCATCTCCCTGGATGCCCGCGACCTCGTCGCAGGCCTGCTCGACCGCTGGGAGCGCACCCTCGAGCAGCGCATCTACACGGAGCAACGCCAGCGCTTCCAGGGTGAGTTGACCGCCCGCCAGACCATGGTCAAGCAGCTGCAGATGGAGCTCCACACCGCCCGCGCCGAGCACGCGGCCGCGCAGGCCGGGAAGGACCGCGTCCTCGCCGAGAAGGAGCGCGAGCTCGCCGACCGTGAGCGCGACCTCGCCGACAGCCGACGCCTGGCCGCTGACGCCGAGCGGATGATCGCGCCCGCCGCATCGGCCCGCCGCCGCCGCTGGTTCAGGGGTCGCGACGACTGACCACCGCAGCCTGACCCCAACGGCGGGTTCGGACCCCGCCCCCGGTGGCGTGCGCTACACCAGCGTGGCCGGCCGGTGGATCATCGCCACCACCGTCCTCGGATCGGCGGTTGCCTTCCTCGACTCGAGCGTTGTCAACGTCGCCCTGCCGACCATCTCGCGCGACCTCCACACCGGTCTCACCGACCTGCAGTGGATCTCCGACGCCTATCTGTTGACCCTCGGCGCGCTGATCATCCTCGGCGGCTCGCTCGGCGATCGCCACGGGCGGCGCCGCATGTTCGTGATCGGCCTGGTGGCGTTCACCGCGGCGTCGGCGGTGTGCGGGTTGGCGCCGAACGCGGTTGTGCTCATCGCTGCGCGGGCTCTCCAGGGGGTCGGAGGCGCGCTGCTCACCCCGGGAAGCCTGGCCATCATCTCGGCCTGCATCGCACCGGCGGACCGCGCCCGCGCTGTCGGCCTGTGGTCGGGCTTGGGGGGCGCCGTCGCCGCCGCAGGACCGTTTGTCGGAGGCTGGTTGGTCGACGCCGTGTCGTGGCGTGTCATCTTCTTCATCAACGTCCCCATCGCTGCGGCGGCGGTCTGGATGGCGGTGCGTCACGTGCCGGAGACGCGCGACGATGAGGTCACCCACCGGCTCGACTACGGCGGAGCCGTCACCATCTCGCTCGGTCTGGCGGGTGTCGTGTACGCCCTCATCGAGGGTCCCGGCGGTGGCTGGCCGGTCGCCACGGTGGCCGCCGGGGTGGTCGGTGGCTGCCTCCTCCTCGCCTTCCCGGTCATCGAGCTGCGGCGGCGCCGGCCGATGGTCCCGCTGCGCCTGTTCGCGTCGCGGCAGTTCAGTGGCGCCAACCTGACCACGTTCGCCGTCTACGCGGCGCTGTCGGCGACGTCCTTCCTGTTCGTCCTCCACCTTCAGCAAGACCTGCATTACTCGGCGCTGCAGGCGGGCACATCGTTCCTGCCCGCGATCGCGCTGCTGACCCTCTTCTCGTCACGCGCCGGGGCGCTCGGGCAGCGCATCGGGCCGCGCCTGCCGATGACGCTTGGGCCGATCACCGCGGCGGCCGGCCTGATCCTCCTCTCCGGTCTGCGCGCCGGCGACGGCTACCTCACCTCGGTCTTCCCCGGTGTGCTCGTGTTCGGCGCAGGCCTCACCCTCACCGTCGCGCCGCTGACCGCCGCCGTGATGGCCGCCGTCGACAGCCACCACCTCGGCGTGGGCTCGGCGATCAACAATGCCACCGCGCGCATCGGCGGCCTCCTCGCCGTCGCCGTCGTCCCTGCACTCGCCGGGTTGACCAGCGCGTCCTCACACCTCGCCGGCGTTCCGCTGACGGAGGGGTTCGCATCCGCGATGCGAATCTGTGCGGGGCTGCTTGTCGTCGGCGGTGTGCTGGCAGTCGCCACCATCCGCCGGATCGCGCCGGCCGTTGCGGTTACGGGCGCAGCAGTTTGAACGCGTGGTCGCCGCTGCCGTGTGCGATCGCGTAGGTGACCAGACCCCAGGATGGCGATCTTCACCGTTGCAGAGGGATCAGGACTGACTGTTCCGCCCCGTCCGGCGCCGCCATCCCGCCACGGCCACTGCGATGAGCGCCGCCGCCGGGAGTGCCGGTGCCAGCGGTGCCTCGGCCACGTTGACCGCCGGGGAGCCGATCAGGGGCAGCGAGAGGTCGAGGTTGGTGAAGCTGAGGCTCGACGACAGGTTGTCGGGGCGCCACACCGGGGAGTCGTCCTGGTTGAGCTCGAGCTTCAGCGTGTCACCGGGCTGGAACTGCCAGGCCTGCGGGTAGAGCTCGAAGTTGAGGTGCTCGGTGGCGGTGGGCGTCGTCTCCTCGATGCGGTACACCGTCCGGGTGATCAGCGTCTGGTTACCGGAGCCATCGATCTCCCAGAGGCGCGCGACGACCTCGGCACTCAGTCCGCTCACCGCCACGTCGACCTTGACCGCGGGCGCGCCGAGCAGCGTTCCGGTGGGCACCGGGAAGGTGTAGACGGCCTGGTTGGGATCGCTCTGCGACGCCGCCATGGTGCGGCAGCCGCTGTGCGCGATCGGGTCGGTGTTGGCTCCCTCGTTGGTGGCGGCGCTGCTGCTGGTGGTCGCCTGGGCCGCCGCGCTGGTGAGGTGCAGCACCGACGTGGCGATCGTGCCGTAGCTGGAGCCGGTGTAGGTCGCGTGGGTCTGTCCGGTGAGGCAGGCCGTCGTGGTCACGGTGACGGCCGGGTTGGCCGGCGCCGCACCCGCCATCACCGACTGCAGCCAGGCGTTGCTCGCGTCGTGGGCCTGGTGCCAGACGTCGGTGGGATTGCTGGCGTACGAATGCCCGACATCGCCGAGGAAGACCGTGACAGGCCAGTTCGGGTCAGCCGCCTTGAGGTGGTTGACCATGTCGAGCGCCTGGAAGCTCGGGAACAGCGGGTCCGTCTCGCCCTGGATGACGAACACCGGCACCTCGTGGGCGCCGGTGGGCACCGGCATGGCGAACGGCGACCGGAACGCGCCACCCACCTGGGCGAGGGCGGTGGCAACGGATGGGTTGGACCCGTAGGGCTCGCCCGCGTTGAAGGCGGCGAACCAGCTGCTCAGGTCGGCGGTGTTGTCGGTCCCGGCCACGGAGTACTGCGCGCTCGCCTCGCCGCTGGCGAACAACCCGGCCACGTACGTCTGCTTGTCGACACCGGCGGGGTTGTGGTGGTCGCCGTCGGCGGGGCCGCCGTTGGCGCCGTCAGCGGCCCGGCCGTTCTGAACGAGCGCGTCGCCGAGATCGGTCCAGGGATACATCGGCGCCGCGGCCACGAGGTGCAGTGGCGTGCCCAGCGGCGAGGTCCACGGCACCAGATGGGGGGCGGCGGGGTCCGTCGAGGTGCTGGTGACCACCTGGTCCTGGGACAGCGCGAGGTCCCAGCTCTGGCCACCGCCGTAGGAGCCGCCGCTGGCCACGATCTTCTGTGGATTGATGAGCCCCGCGTCGGCGAGGAGGCCGGCGAGGTACTGCGAGTCGTGCGTCTCCCAGCGCCGGTCCGCGAGGTGCGTCCAGCTCGCCTCGCCGGTCGTGTCACTGCACGTGGAGTCGTTGCTGTACAGGTAGCTGCTGCCGCTGTCCTTGCCGCAGGAGGCGTGGAACCCGCGGGCCGTGTAGTTGAGGACCACGTAGCCCTGGGAGGCGAACCAGGCGTTGTTCCAGTGGTACTGGCCGCCGCCGTCGCCGGCCAGCGTGGTCGACTCCCAGTCGGTCTTGGAGTTGCCCCAGCCGTGCATGAAGATCATCAGCGGACGTGTCCCGGTGGGCGTCGCCGTGGGGATGGTCACGTCGGTGTCGAGCGGCGTGCCGTCGAAGCTGCGGATCCGCCCAGTGCAGACGATGAAGGGCTGGCCGCCGCCGGGTGAGACCGTGGGACCGGCGGTCATGCCGCCGGGACACCCGGAGGTGGTGAGCGGTGCGAGACCGCTGAGCGGCACCGCGGCGGCGTGGGCGGTCGCCGGCGAGCCCAGCGGTGACAGCGGCAGGGCGGCGAAGGCCAGGGCGGCGAGCAGCGGAAGGCGGCGAGCATTTCTCATCACCTCTACAACGTCCGCGAATCGGCAAAACCTCCGCGTCCGCCGCCCTCGCTGCGGCTGCGCCGGCCGCCGGCGGTGGCGGCCTACCATCTCGGGCATGGCTCGTGACGCTGTCGCCGAGATCAAGGCTCGCCTCGACATCGTCGACGTCGTCGGCGGCTACGTCACCCTGCTTCGCGCCGGCCGCGGCCATCGCGCCCTCTGTCCCTTCCATTCGGAGAAGACGCCCTCCTTCAACGTCAGCCAGGACCGCCAGGCCTGGTACTGCTTCGGCTGCCAGGAGGGCGGTGACATGTTCACCTTCGTCGAGAAGGTCGAGCACACCGATTTCCGCCAGGCGCTCGAGCTGCTCGCCGAGAGGGCGGGCGTGGAGCTGGAGGCGGCGGCGCAGAGCCCGGAGCGACGCGGCGCCGCGCGGCGGCGCAAGCGCACCCTCGAGCTGAACTCCCGGGGCGCCGCGTTCTTCGAGCATGTGCTCTGGTCGAGCCCCGCCGGCGCCGACGGCCGCGCTCTGCTCGCCGACCGGCTCGTTGAGGAGTCCGCCGCCCGCCAGTTCGGCGTCGGCTTCGCACCGGCAGGCGGAGCCGCGGAGGACGCCCTCTCCCGATACCTCAAGGAGAAGGCCGGCGCCACGTCCGAGGAGATCGTCGACGCCGGACTTGCCCACCACGCCCGGGGAGGACGGCTGCGGGATCGCTTCCGTCACCGCCTCGTCTTCCCGATCCGCGACGAGCGGGGCGAGACGCTGGCCTTCGGGGCCCGGGCCCTCGGTGACGACGTGCCCAAGTACCTCAACTCTCCGGAGACCTCCGTGTACCACAAGGGAAGCGCGCTCTTCGGCATCGACCTGGCCCGGGCGGCGATGCACGACAGGCGGGTGGCGGTGATCGTCGAGGGGTACTTCGACGTGATGGCCGCGCACCTCGGCGGGGTCGCCAACACCGTGGCCAGCAGCGGGACGGCGCTGACCCACGAGCAGGCCAAGGTGCTCTCGCGCCACGCCGACAGCGTGGTGCTCTGCTTCGACGCCGACGACGCCGGACGCGCGGCCACCGCCCGCGCCGTCGACGTGGTCGCCGCAGAGGGGCTCCCCGCCCGGATCTGCGTCCTTCCCGACGGCTGCAAGGATCCCGATGAACTGGTCCGCCGCGATCCCCAGGCGTTCGCGGCGGCCATCGACGAGGCGCCTCCGGAGTGGCAGGTGCTGCTGGACCGCGCGCTCGGGGACGACGAGGGGGGCAGCATCGACGCCCGCCGGTCGGCGGCGGAGCGCGCCGTCGCCCTGCTGGCCCGGATCCCCGAGGCCGCGGCACGGGAGCTGTACATGCAGCAGGCTGCCCGCCGCCTCACTCTGACCGCGGCAACGCTCGGCTCCGACGTCGCTGCGGCGCTGCGGGGCGCCAGCGGCGGCCGGCCGCTGCGGGTCAGCGCCCCACCCCCGCCACCCGCGTCCGAGCCGGCGCCTGGCGACGCGGGGCCGCCGCCGCCTCCGCCCGCGGCCTGGGACCGCCACCTGGCGATGCTCTGCGTGCACCGGCCAGAGCTCGCCTCCCGTCTGTCCGCCGAGTTCGGACTCGAGACGTCGGCCATCCAGCACCCGCTGGCGCGCCGGATGGTTGAGGTGGCGCTCGCCACGCCGCCGGGCGAGGGCTTCCCGCTGACGTCGCTGCCGGCACGTGAGCGGGACTTCGCCGCCGAGCTGCTGACGCGCACCGCGCCCGAGCTCCTCCCCGAGAGCCGGGTGAGCGACTTGGACACGGCAATCGCCGACTGCGTGCGGCGTGTCAAGGAGGCCCAGCTCGGCGCCGAGATCACCGACGTGCGCCGCCGCATGGCCGCCGCCAAGGAGCGCGGCGATGACGCCGAGGTGAGCCGGCTGGCCGCGCGGCTGCGCCGGCTCGCCACCGAGTCGCCGCACCTGCGCCGCACGGCTGGGACGCGCTGAGCCGCCACCGGCGACGATGTTTGCGCCGCCGGCCGGCGAGGAACAGTGGTGCCGGGCGTCTCCGGCCATCGGGCCGTGCGCCATACGGACGTCGACATCGTTCGCGCACCTGCGCGGCGGCACAGAGGAGGTGCGGACATGACAGTGGCGCCCTCCGACGACGTTCTGCTCGCCGCCGCCGAGAGCCTCATCGTCCGCGGCAAGGAGCACGGAGTGGTCACCCCCGACCAGGTGTTCACGTCGTTCCCGGACATCGAGGCCGATCCCGACGACCTCGAGCGCATCTTCAACGCCCTCCGCGACATCGGCATCGCCGTCAGCGACGGCGAGCGCGATGCCGACCCTGTTGAGGACGTCGAGGACGCGGAGGCGGTCGGCCGTACGGAGGAGGTCGACTCGGCTTCCCTCGACGACCCTGTGCGCATGTACCTGCGCGAGATCGGGCGCGTCCCGCTGCTGCGGGCGGAGCAGGAGGTCCATTACGCCAAGCTCATCGAGCGCGGCAACCAGGCCGCCCGGGACGCCCTCACCGAGGCCAACCTTCGCCTGGTCGTCTCGATCGCCAAGAAGTACATGGGCCGTGACCTGTCCCTCCTCGACCTCATCCAGGATGGCAACCTCGGCCTCATCCGCGCCGTCGAGAAGTTCGATCACCGCCGCGGCTACAAGTTCTCGACGTACGCAACATGGTGGATCCGCCAGGCGATCACCAGGGGAATCGCCGACCAGGCACGGACCATCCGCGTGCCCGTGCACATGGTCGACGCCATCAACAAGCAGATCCGCGTGTCCCGGCGCCTCCTCCAGGAACTGGGGCGCGAGCCGGCGGACGAGGAGATCGCCGACGAGCTCGGCATCACCCCGGAGCGCGTTCGCGAGATCAGGAAGATCTCGCAGAATCCGATCTCGCTGGAAACGCCCGTCGGCGAGGAGGACGATGCCAGCCTCGGGAATTTCGTCGAGGACAAGGGCGCCACAGCCCCGGCAGACGCCGCGTCGCAGACCATGCTGCACGGACATGTGGACGACATCCTCGACACGCTGACACCGCGCGAGCGCCGCGTCGTGCAGCTGCGCTTCGGCCTCGTCGATGAGCACCAGCGCACGCTCGAAGAGGTGGGCCGGAGATTCGGGGTGACGCGTGAGCGCATCCGGCAGATCGAGGCGACCGCGCTGCGCAAGCTGCGCCATCCCTCACGCAGCGGGGCGCTCCGCGACTACCTCGAATAGTCGCGAGTTACGGTCTGCACGAACGTTCGCTCCGTATACTGCGGGCGCAGTGCGAATACTTTCCGGGTTAGCTCAGCGGTAGAGCAGGCGGCTGTTAACCGCAAGGTCACTGGTTCGAATCCAGTACCCGGAGCCACCGACACACTCCACAGAGGAGAGGACATGGCCGACGACACAGCACACGTTCCACCAGGGCCACAGTCCGACGGCGCAACGGCGACGCTCGCCGACGATCCACCGCACCAGGGTGCTGCGGACGTCCCGAGCTGGTCCTTCGCGGTTGCCGCCGTCGAGCCGGAGGAATCGCCGGCACCGCCGCCCGGCAACAGGGACCAGGCAGAGCTGCCGCTCGCGCCACCGACCCCGGCGGCGCCGCCTGCGGCCAGGGCGCAGCAGCCCCTGTTCGGGCCCGTCGGGCGCCCCCGCTCCGCCCTGCTCGTGCCGGTGCTCAGTGCGGTGACCCTCGGGGTGTACGCGCTTGTCTGGCATAAGCGCGTCAACCGGGAGATGGAGGAGTTCGATCCCAAGCTCCATGCCCGTCCCGGCCGGAGCGCGCTCGCCGTCGCCGTCCCCTGGCTGATCGGCCTGCTCACCAGCGTGGCGGGCGCGGCGCTGGTCACCACGTCGCGTCTCAACGTGCACCTGCCCTTCGATCCCCACATCACCGCGGGCCAGGGCTACTACCTGCTCGCCGGGCTGCTGGCGATCCCGTACCTGACCCTGCTGCTGCCGTTCAGCCTCGTGGCGGTGGTCATGACCCTGGAGCGGCTCCGTTCTGTCGAAGAGCACCTTGGCGTCACCACCGACAGGCAGGTGCGCCCGGTGGCGACCGCCCTGCTGCTGGCACTGCCGCTGTTCGGTGGCCTGGCCCTCCTTGGGCTCGAGCAGCGCCGCCTCAACGCCATCTGGGACGCAGTGGCGCCCACGGGACGCGGCGCCCGCTGAGCGCCGCGCTCCCGCCGCCACCACCGCCGCCCGCGGCGCCGCCGCCGCCCGCGCAGCCCGGGTCCGCGCCCGCCGCCGGGGCCCCGCCGCCACGGAACCATCCGGGCACGGAGCCGTGGTCCCGAAGCCCAGAGCGGTTCTCCCGGCGTCGGCGGAGCGCGCAGGTCACCCCGGCGCTGGTGGAGCGGATGGACGTGGCCGACGACGCGGCCGGCCGGGTGGAGATCTTCTCCATCGACGGCGACCCCCACGTCGCCGACCCCCACGTCGACGTGGAAGCGGCGGCGGGACGCCGCGTCCGCGACGGATCCTCGCCTCTCGACCGCATCTCCGCTGCCCTCAACAGCCGCTACGCCGCCGTGGTCATCGGCAACGTGCTCGTCGTCGTCCTCATCCTGGGACTTGCCCTGACGCACTGACCGCAGCACCACATTCCTGTGTGATACACTGGAATGTATGATGACCGACGAGCGCGACGCCGCGGGCAGCCTCTCCGACCGCACCGATGCAGAGCTCCTCGCCCATGTCCTCGGGGGAGGGGCGCCGTCCGCCGCCGTCGCCGGCTGTGCCGCCCGCGTGGCCCGCATCCCGCTGTGGGAGCGACGCGTGCTCGGGGCCAGCGGGCTGGTCCGTCATCACGGCGTGTCGCGCGATCGCGCCGTGCGGCTGGCCGCGCTCTGGGAGCTGGTCGAACGCTGGTTCCCCGACGAGCGACCGGCGATCACGTCGCCGCGCGAGGCCGCCCTGGTGCTCGGCGACCTCCGCACCGCGGCTCGGGAGGAGGTGTGGGTGCTGATGCTCGACGCGCGCCATCGCCCGATCGCCCGTCAGACGGTGGCGGTGGGCAGCATCAACAGCTCGCGCCTGGTGCCGCGGGATGTCCTCGCGCCGGTGCTCCGCAGCGGGGCGGCGGCATTCGTGGTGGCCCACAACCACCCGTCCGGGGACCCGTCCCCGTCCCGGGCAGATCGGGTGGTGACTGAGGCGCTGCGCGGTGCCGCGGCCCTCATCGGGATCCCGATGCTCGACCATCTCATCGTGGCGGCCCGCGGCCAGCACTCCTTCCGTGAGGTGGAGGGCTGGGACGTTGCGGCCGCGGCCTGACGCGGCTCAGCTGAAGGCGTCCTCCCCCGTGATCGCCTTGCCGAGGATCAGGGTGTGCACCTCCTCCGTGCCCTCGTAGGTGAGCACGGACTCGAGGTTGGTCATGTGGCGGACCACGGGGTACTCGAGCGTGATCCCATTGGCCCCGAGGATCGTCCGCGCCTCGCGCGCGGTCTCGATGGCGGCGCGCACATTGGCCCGCTTGGCCAGCGACACCTGGACGGGGTGGAGGCGGCCCGAATCCTTGAGGATGCCCAGCCGGTGGGCGACCAGCCTGGCCTGGACGAGCGAGGTTGCCATGGTGGCGAGCTTGGCCTGGGTGAGCTGGAAGCCGGCCAGGGACCGGCCGAAAGTCCGCCTCGCCCGGCTGTAGTCGACGGCCGCCTCGAAACACGCACGGGCGGCCCCGTTGACCCCCCAGGCGACGCCGTACCGGGCCTCGTTGAGGCACGACAGCGGCCCGCGCATCCCGGTGACGCCGGGGAGCACCGCCGACTCCGCGAGCCTGACGTTGTCGAAATGCAGCTCGCTGGTCACCGAGGCGCGCAGCGAGAGCTTGCGGTGGATGTCGGAGGCGGTGAACCCGGTCATGCCCCGCTCGACGAGGAAGCCGCGCACCCCGCCGTCGGTCTGTGCCCAGACCACCGCCACGCCGGCCATCGACCCGTTGGTGATCCACATCTTGCTGCCGTTGAGCACCCAGCCGTCGCCCTCGCGCCGGGCGGTGGTGCGCATCGCCCCGGGGTCACTGCCGGCGTCCGGCTCGGTGAGCCCGAAGCAGCCGATCAGGTTGCCCGCCGCCATCTCGGGCAGGAACCTCTGCTTCTGCTCCTCGCTCCCGTAGGCATGGATGGGGAACATCGCCAGCGATCCCTGGACGGAGACGAACGAGCGCAGCCCGCTGTCGCCTGCCTCGAGCTCCTCGCAGGCGACGCCGTAGGCGACGGCGCTGGTGCCGGCGCAGCCGTGGCCCTGCAGGTGCATGCCGAGCAGCCCCAGCCGGGCCACCTCGGCGACCAGTTCGCTCGGGAAGGTGCCGGCCTCGAAGTGGTCGCCGATGACGGGAAGGACGCGGTCGCGGACCAGGGCGCGGACCGTGTCGCGGATCAGACGTTCGTCCTCGGAGAGCAGGTCGTCGACCGCGTAGAGGTCGCTCGCACCCGGCATCGGCGGCGCCTTCGTGGGATGGGTTGAGGTCACCGTCGAATTGAAGCACGCCGCCCGCGGCCGCCGTGCGGGCGCGTCAGGCGACCGCCACCTCGGCGTCGCCGCTCGCCCGTGCCGCCTCGACCTGCGAGCGCAGCACCGCGTCACTGGCGAAGCCGGCGTTCACCGCCACCGGCCGCCCCAGCCGGTCGAGGACGACGGTGGTGGGGAGCGTCATCACGCGGTACGTCCGCGCCGTCTGGGGATCGGCGGCGACATCGATCTCGCGCACGGCCAGGTCCGTGATCGCCTCGCGCAGCCGGCTGATCGCCGGACGCTGCGCGACGTGGCAGACCGTGCAGTTCTCGCCCGTGAAGTAGAGGATGTCCGCCGCCGCTGGGGGCACCGGTGCGTTCGCCCCGCGAAGGAGGTGGCGGCGCTGTCCCGACCGCTGCAGGCGGAGTGCGACCGCCGCCGCGCCGACCAGCAGCAGCGCGACCAGCGGCGCCACCAGCGGCCCGGCCATGGTCAGCCCGTGACCTGGCTGCGGCGCCCCACCGGGAAGACGCCGACTCGCACCAGCTGCGCGTAGACGATGCAGCCGACGCACACGTCGAACGCGAAGTTGAGGAAGGCGAGGGCGATGACGATCCAGCCCAGTGTCCAGGCGACGTTGAGGTGTCCGAGGACGGCGGCAAGGCTGGCGGCGACGAGGAAGGCACCCCCGACCAGCTGGGCGAAGCGATGGGGTGCCGGGTCCTCGACACGCACCCGCGGACGCACCAGGCCTCGCGGCTTGAGCACGCCGGCGTAGAGCGCCCGCGGCAGGCTGGTGGCCCGGGAGAGGGCGCTGCCGAGGAGCATCACGGCGAACACCGGCAGCGCGATCGCGGCGGCGGGTCGGGCCAGGGCGACCAGCCAGCTGGCGAGCAGCCCGGTGATCAGGATCACCTGGCCCACCTTCAGCGGGCTGCGGTCGAAGGGCACGTTCGGCATGGTCGGAAAGCATACCGAAACAGTCTGGATTCACGTGTGTCGCGGCGGCCGCCGAACGGGTACGCTCGGCGCTCACAGCAGGACACCATGGCGAGGTTACCGGCGTGCCCGCGAAAGGCGAGAACTTCGGCGAGCAGTTGCGCGAGGCGTTCGCCCGCGAGGCCGAGAGCGTGCTCCGCTGCCTCTTCTACGCCCGGCGCGCCGACGTCGAGGGTCGCGCCGACATCGCCGCGGTGCTCCGTTCCATCGCCGAGGGCGAGATCAGCCAGGCCTTCGGGCACCTCGAATTCCTCGAGGAGACCGGCGACCCCCTGGCCGGGGGCGGGGACGCGGCCGGCGATCTCGCGGCCGTGATCGACACCGAGGATCGGGCGGTCGAGCGCTACGGTGAGCTCGCCGCCTCCGCGCGCCAGGCGGGGCTCGCCGATGTCGCCGAGTGGTTCGACTCGCTGGTGGCGGCCGAGACCGTGCACGTCGGCGTGCTCCGCCGCGCGGCGGCGCTCGACCGGTGAGCGGGGAGGCCTTCACCGAAGGTGAGGTCCGGACCGGGCCCGCCTACGAGGCAGTGCGCACCGGTGAGAGGACCGGCCTGGCGGCCGCCGCGGAGGGACGCCGGGTTGCCCTCGGTGACGACCTGGTGCTCGTCTTCGAGACGCGCGACACGGTGCGGGGGGCGCTGGAGGAGAGCCTGCGCTCCGAGCGCCTCGGCGGCCCCGAGGAGGTGGCCCGCGAGACGGCCACGTTCGCCGGGATGCTGGCGTCACCGGACGCACTGGCGGCCACCCTCTATGTCGACGTCGCCGACCCTGTCGCGCTGGCCGATCGCCTCGCCCAGCTCACCGGCATCGCCGGCGCCGTGTTCCTCGAGGTCGCCGGTCAGCGGGTGGCGGCCCGAGGCGATTCCGCGGACGCGGGCACCGGTGCGTTTCGCTTGGTGTTCGCGCCCGACGGCGAGCAGCGCAGGCACCTGGCCGGCGGCGGCCAGGTGCGAGCCGTCTGCGAGCACCCGCGCTGCCGCGCCGAGGTGGCGCTGAGCCCCGAGCAGGTGCGCGTGATCGCCGCCGACCTCGGCGGGTGATGCGCGGCGCGTCGCGGGCACGGCTGCTGGTGTGCATGCTGCTCCTCGCCGGCTGCGGTGACACGACGACGCAGGCGGCCTGGGTGCCCGGTCATCCGGACACAGCCCTGCTGGGCTTCCGCACCTCTGCTCCGGGAGTTTGTGCCCTGACTGTCCAATACCCGAACGATGCGCCGGCAGCCATCGTGTACCTCGGCGGCACCTATGTGCAGGTGCAGAGGCTCGGGCATCCCGGCACCGCGTCCGCGGGCAGGGAGATCGACCACTCCGGTGACTGGCACGTGTTCCTGCGCAGCGCCGGCGACATTCTCCTGGTCACCCCCGGCGACGCGTTCGAGTATCGCCTCGAGCAGAACTGCTGACGGGCGCGGTCAGCGCCGCCGCGGCGCGCCGGCGGCCACGGTCGCGTACACCGCCGCCGTCTCCTCGGCACACCGATCCCAGCTGAAGCGCGCAGCGCGCTCGACCCCGGCCGCGCGCATCGCCGCGCGCCGCTGTGGGTGGGCGAGCAGCTCTCCCACGGCCGCCGCGAAGCCGATCGCGTCCCCGCTGCGCACCGTCCGGGCGGCGCCGCCGGACAGGTCGGGGAGGTTGCCCGCATCGGTGGCGACGACCGGGGTCCCGGACGCGAAGGCCTCGAGCATGGGCAGCCCGAAACCCTCGTGTCGTGAGGGGATGACGCAGAGCAGCGCGCCCCGGTAGAGCGCGGCCAGGGCCACGTCCGACTGGCGGCCGGCGGCGCGCGCCGCGACCCCCCGGCGCCGTGCCTCGGCGAGCACCCGCTCGGACTCGGGCCCGGTGGCCCCCACCAGCAGCAGGGGCGGAGCGCCGGCGCCGAGACGGGCCATCGCCTCGAGGAGTAGGTCGAGGCCCTTGCGCGGGTCGTGATGGCGAAGACTTCCCACCCAGATCACGTACTCGCCCCGGGCCACCCCCGCGGCGGCGAGGTGGGCGCTGTCGCCTGCGCTCCGTGCGATGTCGAACACCGCGCCGACTCCGTGGGGGATGACGTGGATGCGCCGGGGATCCAGGTCCAGCATCGCGCACGCCTCCTCGGCGGTCACCCGCGAGATGGCGATCACCGCGGCGCAGCGGCGGAGCCGCGCCGCCACGGCGGTCCGGTGCAGGCGCAGGGCGGCGCCACGGAGGCCGGGTGGTCCGTCGCCGCGCCACATCTCGACATCGTGCACCGTGACCACCTGGCGATCCCCGCCGATGCCGATGGCAGGTTCGCCGCTCGGGGCGTGGACGACGTCGGGACGGTGCCGCACAGCCTCGCGGGCGAGCGCCGGCTGCGAGCGCAGCCAGCGGTACGGCCGGGCCTCACTGCGCGGCGCGCCTCCCAGCAACGGCGCGACCACCTGGATGTCATCGCGACGGCGCAGGGCTGTGAGCAGCTGCGCTGCGTATCGCCCGATTCCCGCGTCGCGACGGGCGTCGCGCAGGCAGCTGGTGTCGAAGAGGACGGTGGGCGGGCGCATGCCGCGACTTCTACCACCGTCGGCTCCCCGCGGGCGCCCTGCGAGAATGGTCGCGATGATCGAGCGCGCGGGGGTTCTTCCCTTCAGCTCCCTCGTGGGCCAGGACACAATGAAGCGTGCCCTACTGCTCAACGCCGTCAACCCGGCCATCGGCGGCGTGCTCATCCGCGGCGAGAAGGGAACCGCCAAGTCAACCGCGGTGCGCGGGCTGAGCGCCCTTCTGCCCGCCGTCGCCGTCGTCGCCGGCTGCCGCTTCCAGTGCGACCCCGGCACGCCGGGGCTGTGGTGTGACGAGTGCCGCGCGCGCTCGGACGCGGGCGAGACGATGCGGTCCGAATCCCGCCCGATGCGCGTCATCGAGCTGCCGATCAACGCCAGCGAGGACCGCGTCGTCGGCAGCATCGATGTCGAGGCGGCGATCAAGCTCGGCGAGCGCCACCTGCAACCCGGCCTGCTCGCCGCGGCGAACCGCAACCTGCTCTACATCGATGAGGTCAACCTTCTCGACGATCACCTCGTCGACGTCCTCCTCGACGCCGCCGCGATGGGCGTCAACACCGTTGAGCGCGAGGGCGTGTCGCTCTCCCATCCCGCGCGGTTTCTGCTTGTCGGCACCATGAACCCCGAGGAGGGCGACCTCCGCCCCCAGCTGCTCGACCGGTTCGGGCTCTGCGTCGACGTCGGCGGTCTCACCTCGGTCGATGAGCGGGTGCGGGTCATGGAGCGTGCGGCGCGGTGGACCGGCGCGACGCCGGCGGACGAGGCCGCCGCCGAGGAGCATCTCCGCGCCGTGATCGCACGAGCAACGGAACTGCTTCCCCTGGTCGGTATCCCAGCGGCGATGCGCCAGTTCATCGCGCTCGTGTGCGTCGACGCCGGCACGGTGGGTCATCGTGCCGACATCGTCATCAGCCGGACGGCGCGGACCATCTGCGCGTGGCGCGAGGCCGAGGCGCTGCTTCCGACAGGGTCGATGGACCCCGTTGCCGGGATGGATGCGCTCACCGTCGTCGCCGCCGACGTCATCGCCGCGGCCGAGCTCGCTCTGCCCCACCGCCGCCGTGAGCAGTCGTCGCAGGACCCGTCCGGCACACCCTCACCGGCGGAGGCGTCCCGGGAGCGGCTCGAGGAGATGCGCCGCGAGGCCGAGGCCACCGCGGGCGAGTCGGAGTCGGAGAGGCTGTCCGACGACAGCGAGGCCGTCCCCCAGGAGGCGTCATCGACTGAGGCCGGCGAGGGAGCATCGGTCGGTGACCAGGCGCGCGGTCCGGAATCCTCCTCCTCCTCGCCGGCCCAGCTCTACACCGGGGACCTGTTCCCGGTACGAAAGATCACTCTTCCCCGCGACCGGCGCAGCCGCAGGGCGACCGGCAAGCGAGCCCAGTCGCGCAGCCGCGACCGCCGCGGCCGCTACGTCCGCGCCGTCCAGACGGAGCACACCACCGACGTCGCCTTCGATGCGACCGTTCGCGCCGCCGCACCGCACCAGCTGCGCCGCCGCGACGAGGCGGCCGCCGCCGGCACGCTGGACGCCCCTGCTCTGCACCTGGAACGCCAGGACCTGCGCCAGAAGGTGCGCCACCGCCGCACTGGGACACTGATCGTGTTCGTCGTCGACGCCAGCGCGTCGATGGACGCCGAGCAGCGGATGCAGGCGACCAAGGGTGCGGTGCTCTCGCTGCTGCGCGACGCATACGTGCGCCGCGACAAGGTCTCCCTGGTGGTCTTCTCCGGCCGCAGCGCCCGGGTCGTGCTCCAGCCGACCTCGAGTGTCGACCTCGCTGAGGAGCGTCTGCAGCGGCTCGCGGTGGGCGGCACGACGCCGCTCACGCACGGGCTGGTCGCCGGGCTCAAGGTGGTCCGCACCGAGCGGCTGCGCGACTCGTCGGTCTATCCCCTGATCGTCCTCATCAGTGACGGCCGGGGCAACATCTCGCTCTTCGGCGAGGAGCCGTTGCTCGAGGCCCAGCGCCTGGCCGCCCAGATCGGCGCCGAGCACGTGCGCATGCTGGTCATCGACTCGGCCCGTGACCACATCGCGGCCACCCCGCTGCCACGCGTCGGCGCGGCCGCACAGCCGGCGCGCTCGCCGCTGTTCAGCGGGGGGTACGGCTTCAACGCCTGCCTCGACCTCGCCGAACGCTCTGGCGGGGAGTACCTCGGCCTCTACGACCTCAGCCAGGGGGCGATCCTGGCCGGCGTGGAGCGCAGCCTGCGGGGACGCTGAACCGGGAGGCCGCCGCGGCGCAGCAAACAGGGACAATCCGGTGATGCAGGTCGGTCGCAGCGTCTTCCCCTTCACCGCCATCGTCGGCCAGGAGCCGATGCGCCAGGCGCTGGTGCTCAATGCCATCAACCCCGCCATCGGCGGCGTGCTCATCCGCGGTGAGAAGGGCACGGCGAAGTCCACCGCGGTGCGTGCCCTGGCGCGCCTGCTCCCCGAGCACGAGGTCGTCGTCGGCTGCGACTTCGGCTGCCCACCCGACGCTGATGAGCAGCAGTGCGCGGACTGCAGCACCCGGGTTGCGGCGGGGGAGGAGCTGGTGGTGACCACGCGGCAGATGCGCGTCATCGAGCTTCCCATCAACGCCAGCGAGGACCGGGTGGTCGGCAGCATCGACATCGAGGCGGCGATCAAGACCGGCGAGAAGCGATTCGAACCCGGCGTCCTCGCTGCGGCCAACCGCAACATCCTCTACGTCGACGAGGTCAACCTCCTCGACGACCACATCGTCGACGTCCTCCTCGATGCCGCCGCGATGGGCCTGAACACCGTCGAGCGCGAGGGCGTGTCGGTCTCGCATCCGTCCAGGTTCATCCTGGTCGGGACGATGAACCCCGAGGAGGGCGACCTGCGCCCCCAGCTGCTCGACCGCTTCGGCCTCTGCGTTGACGTCGCCGGGATCAGGGACGTCAACCGCCGGGTGGAGATCGTCGAGCGCCGCGAGGAGTTCGAGGCCGATCCCCAGGCGTTCGCGCAGACCTACGAGGCATCCGAGAACGCCGAGGCCGATCGGATCGCGCGGGCCATGCGCAGCCTGCCCGACGTGGAGATCGAGCGCGACATCCTGGTCGGCATCGCCGCCCTGGGCATCGAGCTCGAGGTGGACGGCCACCGAGCCGACATCGTCACCCGCAAGAGCGCGCAGGCGCTCGCCGCCTACGAGGATCGCGACCAGGTCACCTTCGACGATGTCGAGCGGGTGGCGCCGGCCGTGCTCGCCCACCGGGTCAAGCCGGCGGTCGCCGGCACCAAGCGCAACATCGACCTCGGCGAGGTGATGCGCCGGGCGGTGGGCCGGGAGCCTCTCTAGACCGCCTCGTCCTCATCGTCGAGGACCGACAGGAAGGGCCGGCGGGCGAAGACGGTCTGGCGCATCAGCCGGCGCAGCAGGGTGGGCATGCGGTAGCTCTCCACCGGCACCTGCACCGGCTTGCGCTCGATGATGCGGCGGGAGATGTGGATGCCGTGCCTGGGGAGGATGCGGCGCAGGTAGCCCCAGCTGTCGTAGAGGCCGTTGCTGACCGACTCGTAGCCGTGCTGCAGCACCATCAGCCGCGCGCTGAACGACATCACCTCGTGGAAGAACATCTTCTCGTCGTCCGGGCGCGGCTCGATGAGCACGATGTCGACGTCGGGATGGTTGTGGCGCACCAGCCGGATGTGGTCGAGCAGCCCGTCGTGGAGCATCCCCCGGAAGACCTGGTTGTAGACGCCGCGCATGCCCATGTCGGTGAGGTGCTCGCCGATCACCTCGCGTGCCCCCGTGGGCACCGACAGGTGGCGCGTGTCGACCGGGACGATCGGGTTGATGGCCACGATCAGCGTGGCGCCCCGGTCGACGGCGACGTCGATCGCGGAGATGCCCTTGATGCCGCCATCGACGTAGTCGACCCCGTCGAGGCGGACCGGCCTGAAGAGGACGGGGACGGCGCTGGACGCCGCCGCGGCCGCGGAGATGGGAACCTCGGCGCGCTCGTTGAAGCGGTTGAAGACGACCCGCTGACCGGAGTCCAGCGCGCAGGCGACGATGTGCAGTTCCGGACCGAGCTTGCGGAAGTCGTCGCTGCACCCCTCGGACGTGAGCAGCCGCTCCAGAAAGCGCACCAGCTCACCGCTGCTGAAGAACCCCGACGGGAGGAGTGGGCTGAGCATGCCGAGCACGTCGATGGGGTTGAGCCGTCCGGGATGGCGGACCAGTTCACTGAGGATCTGCTGGGCGACCCAGGGCAGCTTCAGCCAGCGTGAGGCGGCCTCGCCGAGGTTGGGCCGGTAGATCGTCCAGCGCGTGGGCGGGCTGAGGCGCTCGTTGCTGCCCTCGAGCCCCAGCGCCATCTCGGTGGGGGTGATCCCGTTGGCGAGCAGGGCGCCGACCATCGAGCCTGCGCTGGTGCCGACGAAGATGTCGAAGTCGTTGACGCTGCTGCCCACCAGCAGGTCGTCGAGCGCGCGCAGCGCACCGATCTCGTACGCGAGACCGGTGATGCCGCCCCCGCAGAGCACCAGCGCCCGCTTCCCGCCGGTGGGGTCGGGTGCGACGCGACGACTGGTCACCGGGCGCCGGCGCGTGGGCATCTACCGATCATATGGGAGCGAGCACCGCGTGATCTCCCCGTGGCCGCGGCCGTCGCGCCGGGCCTCCCGCGTGGCGGTCGCCGTTAGGATGGCCGCCTGTGTCCTCTGAGCCGCTCGAGCTGATCCGCAACTTCTGCATCATCGCCCACATCGACCACGGCAAGTCGACGCTGGCCGATCGCCTGCTCGAGCGCACCGGCACGGTCGCGCTGCGCGACATGCACGATCAGCTGCTCGACACCCTCGACCTGGAGCGCGAGCGCGGCATCACCATCAAGGCACAGGCGGTGCGCCTCGACCACACCGCGGCCGACGGGCGCACCTACCAGCTCAACCTCATCGACACCCCCGGCCACGTCGACTTCGCCTACGAGGTCTCGCGCTCGCTCGCGGCCTGCGAGGGGGCGCTCCTGGTGGTCGACGCCTCCCAGGGCATCGAGGCCCAGACGCTGGCCAACGTCTATGCGGCGCTGGAGGCCGACCTCGAGATCATCCCCGTGATCAACAAGATCGACCTTCCGGCGGCCGATCCCGAGTTGGTTCGTCGCGAGATCGAGGACGTCATCGGTCTTCCCGGCGATGGCGCGGTGCTCGCCAGCGCCCGCCAGGGGATCGGCATCGACGACATCCTCGAGGCCGTGGTGGCCCGGGTGCCGCCGCCGTCCGGTGACGTGGCCGCGCCGCTGCAGGCGCTGATCTTCGACAGCAAGTACGACACGTACAGGGGCGTCATCGTCTACGTGCGGGTGATGCACGGCGCCATCCGCCAGGGTCAGCGCGTCCGCATGATGGCCACGGGCAAGGACTTCGTCGTCGACGAGGTCGGCGTCTTCCGCCCACAGATGACCTCGATGATGGCGCTCAGCCCGGGCGAGGTGGGCTATGTCGTGGCCTCGATCAAGGACGTCCGTGACAGCAAGGTGGGCGACACCGTCACCGACGCCGACAGGCCGGCCGGCCACGCCCTCCCGGGCTACCGCACCGTGACCCCGATGGTGTTCGCCGGCATCTTCCCGCTCGAGTCCGACAACGTGCAGGATCTCAAGGAGGCGCTGAGCAAGCTCAACCTCAACGATGCCTCCCTGGTCTACGAACCGGAGTCGTCGGTGGCGCTCGGCTTCGGCTTCCGCTGCGGTTTCCTCGGCCTCCTTCACATGGAGATCGTGCAGGAGCGGCTGGAGCGCGAGTTCGACCTCGAGCTTCTCACCACGGCGCCGACCGTCGAGTACCGGGTGCGGTTGCGCAGCGGCGAGATGGTGGCCGTCGACAACCCCGCCCACCTTCCCGACCCGGCCAACATCGAGGCGATCGAGGAGCCCCGCACCCGGGCCACGATCTTCGCGCCCAAGGACTATGTCGGGCCCCTCATGGAGCTGTGCCAGGATCGTCGCGGTGAGCTGCTCGACATGCAGTACCAACCCGGCGACCGCGTCGCGCTCATCTATGACCTGCCGCTCGGCGAGATCATCCACGACTTCTACGACCAGCTCAAGTCGCGCAGCCGCGGGTACGCGTCCCTGGACTACGAGATCACCGGCTTTCGCCCCGAGAAGCTGGTCAAGCTCGACATCCTGGTCGGTGGTCAGCGCGTCGACGCGCTCTCGATGATCGTCCACCGGGACAAGGCGTCACTGCAGGGGCGCAAGCTCGCCGAGCGGCTGCGCAAGCTGATCCCGCGCCAGCTCTTCGAGGTGCCCATCCAGGCGGCCATCGGCGGCAAGATCGTGGCTCGCGAGACGGTCTCGGCGATGCGCAAGGACGTGCTCGCCAAGTGCTATGGCGGTGACATCACGCGCAAGCGCAAGCTGCTCGAGAAGCAGAAGGAGGGGAAGAAGCGGATGAAGAGGGTGGGCAACGTCGAGATACCACAGGAGGCCTTCATGGCCGTGCTCAAGCTGGACGACTGATCGTGGCCAACAGGAAGCGCCGCCGCCCCGCGGCAGCCCGCACCACGACCGCGGCGCGCGCTGCGGCCGCCACTCCGGAGCCGGAGGTGGTGCCGACACGGCGCGGGCGCTCGCCTGCCAACACCGACCCGGACAACGAGCCGACGTGGAATCGAACGGGTCTGCTGGTGCTTCTCGCTCTCGTGTTCGTGCTCGAGGTCGGGATCGGTGCGGTCAGCCACGCCATCGGGCACCGGCAGCGCCTGCTGATCGTCGACCTCTTCTTCTTCCAGGCGCCGTTCGTCCTGCCCGCGTGCGTCATCCTCATGCCTGCCGCCAAGTACCTCACCCATCAGCCGCGCACGCTGCGTTTCCTCGAGTCACTGTCGCTGGGGGCGGTCTTCGCGCTGCTCTCGCTGGTGCTCGTCACCGTGTTCGTCCACCCGGCGGTCCCGGGATCGCTGAGCACCGATCAGTACATCGACAGGCTGCAGGCCGGCGACGCGGTTGGCATCGTGCTCGCCGACGTGCTCGCCATGCTGGGCACCGTGCAGCTCTTCCCCGGGATTGTGCGCATGCTCGGCGCCCCCGGCCGGCGCGCCCGCAGGCGCATGCTGCAGCGCAGCGCGGCGGCATCCGCACCGCGGCGACCCAAGGGCGCGTCCCGACCGAAGCGCTGAGGGATCAGCCCGAGACGATGTGCACGGGTGCCCCGGTGAAACCGAGGTTGGCGGTGATCGTGTCCCCGGCCGCCAGGGCTGTGGTGTAGGAGAGGTTCCAGAACCACGTCGTTGGGTCACTTGCGGTGATGTCGACGGTGTCGTAGTTCGACGGCACGCTGACGTCATAACGCACCCACAGCCCGTTGTAGATGTTCGCAGAGCTCTGGTTGGGGTCCTGGGTCTGCAGCGACGCGGCGCCGCCGGCGGCGACAACCCGCGTGTAGGTGCCCTGCTCGCCCGCCTGGCCGGAGAACACGCCGTCGCTGGTGGTGGCGGTGACCTGGGCGTTGCCGGCACCGTTGGGGCGGTTCACGCTGATGACGTTGGAGCACTGGCTGGGCTTGTTGCAACCGACGTCACCGGGGTCGTAGACGTACAGGCTGAAGGTGCGGCCGCTGTACTCCGGCGGGATGGAGATCAGCGGCATGGTGAACGCGCCGCCGGCCTTGACCGGGGTGTAGATGGTCGTGTCGTCGAGGGCGGTGACCGTGCAGCCGGTGCAGGTCCCGCCGCTGGCGGCAACGCGCACCGCGTATCCCTTGTGCGCCTGCGAGTTGAGGTTCTGGGCGCGTCCGTTCGCGCCCGGGTCGCCGAGGAGGTTGTCGAGCTGGTCGACGCGCAGACGGTACACGGTGCCGTTGGCCGAGGCGCTGGTCAGGACATCGGTCGGTGTCGACTGGGTCCGCGACCACAGGGCGGCGTCCTGGGCGTCGGCGAACGGATTGGCGATGTCCATCCACTGGTGGTACATGCTGAGTCCGTTGAGCGGGTGGGTCGCGGCGCCGACGGCGGGGATGGTGTACGTGCCCGACGAAGGGCCGGCGGTGGCGTCGACCGACTTCACGGTGAGCGAGCTGAGCCAGGTGTCGCTGGTGTGGTCGAAGGGGTTGTTGGCCTTGTACAGGCTGTACGCCATGATCGGCCACTGCTGAGCGTTGCTCGGACCGCTGCAGGGCGCCGTGCCCTGGCTGCCGCCACCATTGCAGCCGCTGCCCGTCTCCGGGAAGTCGCTGTCGTCCTCGTGGTAGTTGTAGCCGTTGGCTCCTGTCGTGCCGTTGTCCGGGGCGAAGGCCGGGTTGTACACCTGGACCACGCCGTGCTGCGCGTTGGGGATGAAGACCTGGTAGTTGTACCCACCCCGCGCGGGGGGCGTGAACGCCGATGGCTGGCTCGGCGTCTCGGCCGTGCCGCTCAGTGCGTGGATGTCCGTGTTCGGTGAGGACGCGTGCGCCCCGGACCAGTCGGTGGGATTGGGCCCATACGCGTCGCCCTGACCGCGATCGGTGCCCCAGCCCTCTGAGCGCAGGAAGTAGTAGTTGTTGGCGGCGCCGAGGCTGCTGACGTCGGAGCCGAACTGGTTGCCGGGCTGCCCGAACGTGATCGGCCGCAGGTATTCGGCGATGGCGGTGCGCGACTCGTTGTGTGCCTTGAAGCCGAGCAGCTTCATGAAGAAGACGGGCACGTCCGACGCGACCGTCACCGACAGCCGGTTGCGGTAGGGCTGACCGGTCGACGGATCGGTCACCCGCGCCACCGTGATTTTGACGTTGTTGGCTCCGCCGGCGGTCCAGCCGTTGAGGGCGGCCGCGCTGGTCGCGGTGGTCACCGCGTCATTGGGCGCGGTGTTGAAGTCGGGCATGTCCGGCACGCCGGCCAGTGCGCCTGCCATCGCCCCGCGCTCCAGCTTGTCCGAGGCGAAGTAGCTGAACCCGCCGTCGACGGCGAGGCCGACGATGGCGAAGAGCACCACCGCGATCAGCGCGAAGATGACCAGCGACTGGCCGCGTTGTCCGCGCCCGCGTGACCGATCTGGGTACATGTGCGTCCTTCTCATCAGGTGAACAGCGGACTCAGTTGCACCACCGTGTAGACGGTGGGGAGGGCGTCGAGCGGCACCAGCGGTGTCGGCGACTTGTAGTGGTACTTGACCGAAACGCCCACGTACGCCTCGTTGGGGTGCGTCTGGGTACGCAGGTCGAGTGTGTACTGCACCAGCGTGGGCGAGGTGGCCGGGGTGCAGCTCAGGTACTTGTCGTAGAGGGTCCCGGTCGACCCGTCGCTCGAGGAGGTCGGCCTGTAGATGTCGATCTCGTCGACGGAGCTGACGAACGGCATCGCGCTGACGATCTGGCAGACGACCTGGACGACCTGCCTGTCGATCGCGCAGGGATCCTTGGCGTTCCCCTGGCAGCCACTGTACCCGGCCCCGGCGCTGTAGCCCGCGTTGCCCAGCTCGGCGGCGACGCGTGCGCCCGAACGGGTGGCGGTGCCGGCGGTGTTCTGGTCCGATGCGAACTGCGAGACCGAGTACACGCCCATGAGCATTGAGAGCAGGACGGCGATGACCACCGCCGTCTCGATCATCGCCTGGCCGCGCTCACCCGAACGCCGGCGCCGGTGCGCTGCCCGCATCACGATTGCGGCTCCAGCCGGAAGTAGCGGGTGCTGACCATGTTCAGCTTGGCGCTGTTGAATGCCAAGTAGTTGTAATGCGTCTTGATGGTGATGCCGATGTTGGTCAGGCTCAAGGACGAGGTGTCGCGGAACCCGGTCATCCCGGCGGGCACCCCGGGCGGCCACGGAACGGTGCCGCCGATGGCATTGCCCTTGCCGTCGTAGCGGTTGAAGCACGCGCTGCCGCTGCAGGAGTTGGTGTCCTGCGTGACTGCCCCGGTGGTGGCGTCCACGTGCACCAAGAAGATGTCGATCTCGTCGAGCTTGGCGAAGCCCGTGCTGCTGAACCCACCCGACGTGACCGCCGCCACGGCGTCCGTGTCGGCGGCGGGAAGGTTGCCCTCCTGCGCCAGGACGATCATGCCGAGGCCGGTCGCATGGTTGATCGCGTTGGCGGAATAGAGGAGCACTCCGCCGTCCAGCGACCCGAAGAGCGCGCCGAAGAAAACGGGTGCCACGAGTGCGAACTCGACGATCGTCGCACCACGAGACTTCCCCCGACGCGTGCGTGGCTGAAGGCGGCGAATGGTCATGGAGAGCAGTGTCCTGCGGCTGCCATGCTAGATTCCGCATGCCGCCATCTCTGTCGTGCAACCATCTTGTAACGCCGCTCGCGCAGCCTGGAGTCCTGTTCCATGACGTCGGCCGACACCGTCCGGGTCAGCGCCCTCTACCTGCACATCCCCTTCTGCGAGCGCAAATGCGAATACTGTGATTTCGTCTCGGTCGCGGGCGCTCGCGGCCAGCACGAATACACCGCAGCGCTGCGCGCGCAGGTGCGCGCCCTCGGGACGGCCCTGGACGGGGCGGTGCTCAGCACCATCTTCTGCGGGGGCGGCACACCCGGGCTGCTTGACCTCGGCCTGATGGCCGGCCTGATGGAGGAGGTGCGGGCGAGCTTCCGCATCTCCCCCGACGCCGAGATCACCCTCGAGGTCAACCCGTCGAGCTGCTCGCCGCTCCGGGCCGAGGCCTGGCGAGGCGCCGGTTTCAACAGGGTGAGCGTGGGCGTGCAGAGCACCCACGCCGACATCCTCGGATTCCTCGGCAGGGTGCATGACGCCCGCCGCGCGCTGGGGGCGCTCGCCGAGGTCCGCGCCGCCGGCTTCGACGACGTCAGCGCCGACCTCATCTACGCCGTACCCGGTCTCGACGACTCCCGCTGGGCAGAGTCACTGCACCAGCTCGTCGCCGCCGGCCCTGACCACGTCTCGTGCTATGAGCTCACCGTTGAGAACGGCACCCCACTGCACCGGTCGGTGGCGGCCGGCAGGGTGCGCGTCGTCGACCCTGAGAACGCCCTGCGCCAGCATCACCGCGCTGTCGAGATACTCGGGGCCGCCGGGTACGCGCAGTACGAGGTCAGCAACTTCGCCCACCAGGGCCACCAGTGCCGCCACAACCTCGTGTACTGGCGCAACGGTCATTACGCGGCCGCCGGCGTCGGGGCCCACGGCCACCTGCCGGCGCGGGCCGCTGCCTCCCTGGGCCTGGACGCGCCGGCGGACGCCGTCGCATTCCGGTACGACCACGGCCGCGATGTCGACGCCTACGTGGCGGCGCGGAGCGAGGCGCCGCTCTCGGTGCACGGCCTCGAGTGGGTCGACGCGACCATGCGCGCCGAGGAGTCGATCATGCTGGGTCTCCGGCTCCGCGAGGGCGTGCGGCTCGAGGTCGAGGCGGTCGTGGCCGAGGCGCGCGAGCTCGCCGGTGCCGGGTTCCTCGAGCTGGACGGATCCCTGGCGACGGTCACCGCGCGCGGTGAGGACGTGCTCAATCAGCTCGCGCTGCGGCTGGCGGCGCGCTGCGCCTGAACGTCGCTTGTCAAGGGGCGGCTGTGACCCCCCTGTAACGGCTCGGCGGACGGTTTCCGTGGCCTCCAGACGGCCGCGTCACGATGTGCTTGCAGGACTGGAAGTCTGGCGGCGAATCTCGCACGATGGCCGCAGTGAGCCGACTCCCCGTGCACCAGCCGCCACCACCCCCTGTCGTCGAGCAGCTGATGAGCGCCGGCGTGTCGTGGTCGACGGCCATGGCCATGGAGTCGTGGAAGGCGCGTGAGGTGCTCGACCTGCTGCGCCATTCCGCCGGCAGGGAACTCCGCGTGGGGCCGTCGGTGCCTGCTCGTGGTAGCATTTAGCACTCGTAAGTAAAGAGTGCTAAACCCGCGGCAACGGGCTGCGGAGGAGAGCGCGTTGGAGACACCCGTCCCCATCCCCCTCGATTCGCGAAAGCAGCAGATCCTGAAGGCCGTCGTCGCCGACTTCACCCGCACCGGGGTGCCGGTCGGCTCCCACGCCCTGGCCGTGCATCTCGCCTCGTGGTCATCGGCGACGATCCGCAACGAGCTCGCCAACCTGGTCGACGTCGGCTACCTGCTTCAGCCGCACACATCGGCAGGGCGAGTGCCGTCGGACCTCGGATACCGGTACTACGTCGACTTCCTCATGGAGGAGGAGGCCGTGCCGGTGGCGGTGCGCCGCCAGATGGACCCCTTCTTCTCCCAGCTGCCCGGCGGCCTCGAGGAGACGCTGGACGTGGCCGCCCGAGCACTGGCACTGGTCACCGACGCGGTGAGCATGGTGACCGGGCCGCGCGCGCTCGGGGCCCGGCTCAAGCACCTCGACATCGTCTCCCTCGAGTCGCGTCACGCTCTGCTGCTGCTGGTGCTCGAGGGCAACCTGATCCGCCAGCAGCCCATCGCGCTGAGCCGCGAGACCGACCAGCTCGAACTGAGCGCTCTGGCGCAGCGTCTCAATGCCAGCCTCGCCGGTCTCGACTCCGCCGATGTCGCCGCCCTGGGCGCACGAGAGGGCGAGCCGGCCACCTCACTGTGGACGGAGGCGATGACGGCAATCGTGGCGTTCATGGAATCCGTCGACGCCCGCCAGGACACACTGGTCGTGCACGACGGGGTCCGCAACCTGCTCCACCAGCCGGAGTTCGGCGATGTCAGCCGCTTCCAGGAGGTGCTCGACCTGCTCGAGGAGGAGCGCATCCTCGGGGAGATGCTGGCGGCGCTGGAGGGCGACCACGGCACCCAGATCATGATCGGGCGGGAAACGGGTCTCGAGCAGCTCCGGCTGTGCAGCCTGGTGATGACCACGTACCGGGTCGGCGCCCAGCGCTGGGGGACGCTCGGCGTGCTCGGCCCCACCCGCATGCAGTACTCACAGGTCGCGCCGCGGGTACGGTACGTGGCGACCCGCGTCGGCGACGCCCTCAGCAGGACACTCGGATGAGCACCATCGACAGCGACGAGCGGCGACCGGCGGGCGGCGAGCCCACCGCGGGCTCCGAGGCGGAGGAGCGCGACGAGCGGGGGCCGGTCGCGGAGAGCACGGGTGAGGACACCCCCACCGAGGTGCCCGACGAGCGCTACCTGCGTCTCGCCGCCGATTTCGAGAACTTCCGGCGGCGCAAGACCCAGGAGCTGTCGGATCGCTCCCGCTACGCCAGCGAGGACGCCGCCCGGGCCTTGCTGCCGGTGCTCGACAACCTGCGCCGCGCGGTCGCCCATGCCGGCGAGTCCGGCACCCAGGACCTGGTCAGCGGGTTGGAGCTGGTGGTTCGTGAGTTCGAGGCCGCGCTGGCGAAGCTCGGTGTCCACCCGATCGAGGCCGAGGGACACCCGTTCGATCCCTCGCTGCACGAGGCCATCGGCGCCGACGAGAGCGACGGTGTCGTCGTCGACACCGTGACCACCGAGCTGCAGCGAGGCTACCGGCTTCACGACCGTGTGCTGCGTCCCTCCCTGGTGCGCATCGCCCATCCCGCCGCGCCCGGTGGAGTCGGCTAGTCATGGCGACGGTGAAGCGCGACTACTACGAGGTGCTCAGCGTCGAGCGCACCGCCTCGCCGGAGGAGTTGAAGCGCGCCTATCGCAAGCTGGCGATGCAGTTCCATCCGGATCGCAACCAGGGCGACAAGGCGGCCGAGGAGCGCTTCAAGGAGGTCGGTGAGGCCTACGCGGTGCTCAGCGACCCGCAGAAGCGGCAGCGCTACGACGCCTACGGGCACGCCGGCAACGGCATGCCGGACCTCGGTGGCTTCTCGTTCGACTCCGCCTTCGACCTCTTCGACATGTTCTTCGGTGGTGGCGCGGGCGGCGGCCGGCGCCGCCGCGGTGGTCCGCAGCCGGGCGCCGACCTGCGCATGAACGTCGACATCACCTTCGCGGAGTCCGTGTTCGGAGCCAGCCGCACCATCGAGGTGCCGCGCAAGGGGACGTGCCCGGACTGCGCCGGCAGCGGGGCGGCTCCCGGCACGCAGGCGGCGCAGTGTCCCGACTGCGGTGGCAGCGGCCAGGTCCGGCGCGCCGTGCAGAGCATCTTCGGCCAGATGGTCAATGTCGCCGCGTGCCCGCGCTGCCGCGGCGAGGGCAGGATCATCGAACAGCCCTGCCCGAGCTGCCGCGGCCAGGGCCGGGTCGACGAGCGCCAGAAGCTGGACATCACCATCCCGCCGGGGGTCGACGAGGACCTGACCCTTCGCTACGCGGGCCAGGGCGAGGCCGGTCCTCGCGGCGGGGCGCGCGGCGATCTCTACGTCGGCTTCCGGATCACCGCGCACGAACACCTGGTGCGGCGCGGCCAGGACCTGCTCTACGAGCTGGCCGTGAGCGTGCCCCAGGCGGTGCTCGGGGACCGGATCACCGTGCCCACCGTCGGTGGCGAGCACGAGGTGGAGGTGCCGGCGGGGACACAGCATGGCAAGGTGGTGAAGATTTCAGGGATGGGCGTGCCCCACGTGCGCAGCGGCCGCCGCGGCGACCAGCTCTGCATCGTCCACATCGCTGTGCCGGCGCACGTGACCCACGCCGAGCGCCAGCTGTACGAACAGCTGGGCCAGCGCGAGGGCAGGCCCGCCGAGGTCAAGAAGGGATTCTTCGACTCCATTCGTGGCGCCTTCCGGGGCTGAGGCCGGTCGGGCCGCTCTACCCGGGCGGCCAGGTGAGCGCCCGGCCACCGAGCAAATGGAGATGGAGGTGGTGCACGGTCTGACCCCCGTCGACGCCTACGCTGGTAACCAGCCGGTAACCGCGCTCGTCGAGCTGTTCGGATTCGGCCAGTTGCTGGGCGACGTGCAGCAGCCGTGCCCACAGTCCGTCCTGGGCCGGGGTCAGTTCGGCGGCTGAGCCGATGTGCTTGCGTGGGATGACCAGGATGTGCGTCGGCGCCTGGGGATTGATGTCGCGGAAGGCGACCACGTCGTCGTCCTCGTGGACCCGATCGGATGGGATGTCGCCGGCCGCGATCGCGCAGAACAGGCAGTCACTCATGGGTTGACGAGCCTAGCGCGAAGCAAGTCACCCCGGGGGCTCCGCTGCAGGAGGGCGGGCGAGGTCGCCGCTGCGGCCGAGGAGCAGCGCGCACGCGATCGCTCCGGCGTACCGGGTGCGGAGCACGCGGGCACCCATATGCGCGGTCTCGGCGCCCGCGGCACGCAGTGCCTCCCAGTCGTGCGCACCGAAGCCGCCCTCGGGGCCGATGCACACCGCGATGGGTGCGGCAGCGTCCACCTCGACCTCCGCGAGCGACATCGCACCGTCGAAGGTGCACGCGATCAGCCTGGTCCCGGGCTCCACCGCGCGCAGCGTGTCGGCGAAAGCGACCGGAGCGTGGACGGGAGGAATGATGCCGCGCCCGGCGAGCTGCGCCGCCTCCCGGGCGATCGCCTGCCAGCGCAGCAGGCGATGCGGGATGCGATCGTCCGCGGGGCGGCTGACCACCCGCTCGGTGATCGCGGGACGGATCGCGGCCGCGCCGGCCTCGACGAGGACGTCGATGCAGTCATCCATCCGGTCGCGCGGAAGTGCCTGGATCACCGTGATCCGCAGCTGCGGTTCGCCTGTGGCGCGCCGCGTCCAGCGAACGTCGCCCTCGACGTGGTCGGCACTGATCGAGCGCAGCAGCACCCCGTGCTCGTCGCCCGCACCGTCGACAACGATGATCATCTCTCCCGGTCGCATGCGCAGCGAGCGCGCGATGTGATGAGCGAGCGCACCGTCGATCACCGCCCCGGACGACGGCGAGGCAGCGCCCTCGATGAAGAACCGCTCGGGCATGTGCCTATTCTGATTGCTGATCACGACCCCGGGTGGCGCGCAGACAGCAACGTGGTTCACCGGCGCGCGGCTAGCATGACCACCATGACCGAGACCCGAGTCGCCGCACCTGGCGGCATCGACCTGGCGGTGAGCATCTCCGGGGACGGCCCGCCGCTGCTGCTCATCCCCGGACTCGGCGCCACGCGGGTGGTGTTCGACCCGATCGTCCCGCTGCTCGCGCCGCACCATCGCGTGGTCGTGTACGACCAGCGCGGCATCGGCGCGTCACAGTTGACGCCGGGCCCGTACACCACCGAGCAGCTCGCCGACGACGCGGCGGCGGTGCTGGACGGCCTCGGCATCGAACGGGCTGCCGTCGTGCTCGGCGCCTCATTCGGCGGGATGGTCGCGGAGCAGGTGGCCATCCGCCATCCGCAACGGCTCGGCGCGCTTCTCCTCGCCGCCACCGGTCCCGGCCACGCCCACCTCGTGCAGGAACCCGATCCATCAGCCACGGACGCGCTGCTCGGCAAGGGGGCGCGCACCCCGGCGGACGCGTACCGGCTGGCATGCACGGTGCTGTACTCGCGGCGGTTCCAGGAGGACCACGCGGACTTCATCGACGCGCAGGTCCGCGACCGCGCCGCGCGCCCCATCGCCGCTCGTGCGTTCCAGGCGCAGCTCGCCGCCTCGCGGTCACACGACGTGTGGCAGGAGTTGCCGTCGATCATGGCACCAACCCTCGTACTCCACGGCAGCGACGACGCCGTCATGCCGCTGGCCAACGCGCGCGCCCTGTGCGAGCGCATCCCGGACGCGCGACTCGAGGTGTTCGACGGCGCCGGGCACCTCTTCTTCCATGAGGAGCCCGAGCGCACCGCGGCCGCCGTGGTGTCCTTCACCGCGGGGCACGCCGCGGCGGCGAGGGACTAAGCGGGCTCGCCCGGGTCGACGTCGTCAGCCGGCGGTTCACCATCGTCCGCCACCAGCGTGATCACGGCGCCGTCGTGCTCGCGCTCGGAGTCCGCGTCACCGTCGTCGTCGCCACCCGCCCGGCGCCGGTTCGCCTCCTGCACAGCCGCGATCTGTGCCGGGGCGGTTGCCGTGGCGGTGGTCTCGCGGATGACGGTCACCTTGATCATCCCGGGGTACTGCATCTCGGCCTCGATCTCGTGGGCGATCTGAGCGCTCAGCTCGGGCACCTGCGCATCCCCGACCTGCTTGGCACGAACGAAGATGCGGACCTCGCGACCGGCCTGCAGCGGGAACGCGCGCTCGACGCCGGAATGACGGGTGGCGATTGCCTGCAACTGCTCGAGCCGCGCCAGGTACGTTGCCAGGGTGTCGCGGCGGGCTCCCGGCCTCGACGCGCTGATCGCATCGGCGCAGATGGTCAGCATGGCGAGGTCGGTCGTCGGCTCCTCGTCGAAGTGGTGGGCCTTGACCGCGTGGATGATCCCCGGGTCGGCGCCGAGGACGCGCAGCAGCTCGCCCCCGATGATCGCGTGCGAGCCCTCGACGTCATGGTCGACGGACTTGCCGATGTCGTGGAGCATGCCCGCCTCGCGGGCCACCGTCTGCGCCATGCCGAGCTCGGCGGCGATCACACCGCAGATGTGGCCCGTCTCCTCGCAATGGAGCAACGCGTTCTGCCCATACGAGAAACGAAAGTGGAGGGTGCCGATGAGCTCGGCCAGCTCCGGCCGTCCGTCCATCTGCATCTCCCAGAGCGCCTGTTCGCCGAGCTGGCGCACCTTCCCGGACAGCGAGCCGCGGGTGCGCAGCAGAAGCGGAGGCACATCGGCCGCCTGGAGCTTGCGGTCGACAACCTCGAGCGCCGCCTGGCGGGCCACCTCGCGCCCGATCGGGTCCATCCCGCGGAGCGTGGCCTGGGCGCGATCCTCGTCGACGCCGAGATCCATCCCGGTGTCATCGGCGATCACCGAGAGGGCGCTGAGCAGACGCTCGCGGCCGTGCTCGTCGAGTTCCTCGAGCGACAGTGGAGCCGGCCGCGGCGCGCCGTCGGCGTGGCCGCTGAGCTGGCGCTGCATCGCCTCGGCGATGAGGGTGCGGGCGGCAGGCTCGGCGTCGCCGGCGCGCTCGGCGACCGCCGCCTCGACACGCGCGGAATGCTCCGACGCCAGCTCGTTCTCGATGCGCTCGAGCACGACGGCCCGCGCGGTCTCGCTGTCAAGGCCGGCGACCCGCTCCACCGTCCCGCTGATCTCGGCGCGCATCGCCGTCACCGACGCGACGCGTTCGTCGATCTCCTCGCGCCGCTTCTTGTGAAGGTGGCGGCGATCGTCGAAGACCGCGCGCCGGTCACGAAAGGTCCGCTCATGCTCTTCGAGCAGGGCATCCGTGGCCTCGACGGCCTCGGTGCGCTCGATCACCTCCTCGCGCACCGCCTCTCGCGACGCGAGCGCCTCCGTGCGGGCTGTGGCGCGCATCCGGTCCGCCTCGGTTCGCGCCCGGGCCGCGGCGGCGGGATCGGGCGCGACGAGCCGGGCCACCGGGTGGTCGCCCGCCGGGCGGCGTGCGTTGATGAGGGCCGCGGTCCCCACAGCGAGCAGCAGCACCGTGACGAGGAGGAGAACGACAATCACCCGGCGAGTGTACGGGGAGGGCGGCCTGTCGCCGGAACCTCCGGCTCAGCCGCCCGGCGGCGGCTCGAAGGGGTCGGCGACCTCCTTGACGAGCTCGCGCGAGAAGACGTGTGCGGCCGGTGGCAGGGTGCGTCGCCGGTCCCAGACCAGCGCCATCGTCCGGGCGATGGGAGGGTCGCGCAACGGTATGACCGTCACCCGCGCCGACGGTGCCGGCAGAGGCATCGGCATCAGCGTGATGCCCAGGCCCGCCTCGACGAGCCCCTGGACGATGCTGAAGTCGTCGCCCTCGTAGGCCACGCGAGGAGCCAGGCCCTGGGAGGCGAAGGCATCGTCGATCACCCTGCGAAGCCCGCTTCGTGACCTCGGCAGGATGAGTGGCTCGTCGGCAATGTCGGTGAGACGAACCGACGTGCGCCCGGCGAGCCGGTGCTCGAGGGGGACGACCACCGCCACCCGCTCGCGGAACAGCGGCACGGTCTCGAGGTCGGGCGTGTTGAGGGGGGGCGGCCCGAGGATGCCCACGTCGAAGTCTCCGGCGAGCACCCCGCTGGCAACCTCGGCCGTGGTGCCCTCCTCGAGGATGAAGCGGACGCCGGGATGGGCCCGGAGAAAGGCCGCGAGCCGTTCCGGCAGCCACCGCGCGCCGACGGTGTGGAGGAACCCGACCCGGACCTCGCCGGACTCCGCCGAGACCGCCCCCTCCGCGTCGGCGACCGCCTCGCGCAGGTCGCTGAGCAGGCGCTCGGCCCGCCCGACGAACCGTTTCCCGGCCTGCGTGAGACGGATGGAGCGTCCGATCCGTTCGAAGAGCGGAACCCCGACCTCCTGCTCGAGCCGGGCGATCTTGCGGCTGACCGTCGAGGGATCTTGCTGGAGCGTCTCGGAGGCCCGGCCGAGGTGTTCGAGCCGTGCCACCTCGATGAAGGTCCGCAGGGAGTCGGCATTGATGCGATCCATGCATCAATCTGATCCGAAATGTGCTCTTGATGTCAATGGCGGACGCGGATACCCTTGCTTCCAGTGGTGACCCCAATGTCAACGAGGCGCCAACCCGAGGAGATTGAGAATGGTGATTGAGAATGCGACCCAGGAGGTGCATGACGCCCGCAAGCGCCATCACCGGGAGATGGTCGAGCGGACCCGCCTGCGCCGGCTCGTCGAGCGCGTCGACGAGGTGATCAGTGCCTGCGAGGAGATCCACCTCCAGAGCATCAAGGAGACCCCTGTCGACCTCAAGGCCCGCGCCCAGGACGTCTTTGCCTTCGCGCGCAGCGCCGTGTCCAAGACGGGCGACCGCGCCGCTCTGACCGCCGTCGCGGAGGCCATCGATCGCCGCCAGGTGAAGATCACCGAGATCATGGACATCCTCTGGACCATCCAGGAGATCGTCTTCGACCTGATGCTGCCGTGGCGGACCGAGCTTCCCGAGGACGTCGAGCCGGAGGGCCCGATCAGCGGCGCCCCCGACTGGCGCCGCTGGACCGCCGTCGCCTGATCTCCTAGCCGGCCTCGATGGCCCGGCCCTCGTCGCACACGGTGCGGTACTCGCACCGCGGGCAATGGAACGCCGACGGGTGGGGTGGGAAGTCTCCATCCCTCCAGACGGCTGCCATGTCCCGCGCGGTCACCGACAGGTGCCGGAACGACGTGTCCAGCTGTTCGCGCGTGAACTCGACGCGTGTGACCTCCGCCGTCTGAAGGTGGTGCAGCTCGACGGCAACGGCGTCGCTGCGATCGCGGCGTGACACCGCCACCGCGTAGGCGCGCACCTGGAGGTCCTTGCGCAGGCGCTCCTCGTCGCGAGGGGAGCCCGTCTTGTAGTCGACGACGGTGACGGTCCCGCCGGCGTCGTCGAGCCGGTCCCAGCGACCGTGCACATCGGCATGGTCGAGCGCGAGGGAGAAATTCTCCTCGACGGCCTCGATCGACGCGTCGAGCCACGCCGGCCCGCCGACGTAGCGCCGCAGCTGCTGCTCGCCGAGAGCACGCAGTTCCGGGTTGCTGCCCTTGGGCCCGCGGGCGACCGCCCATGCATCGCGCCATATGGCGGCGACGCGGTCGGCGTCGACCGCCTCGCCTGCGATCCGGCGCACGGCGGCGTTCTGGAGCACGGTGTGCATGAGTGTGCCGTACCAGCTCTGCAGCGAGTCGCGCACCGGCATGTGGTAGCGGCGCCGGTACTCGAACCGCCGCGGGCACTGCTTGAAGATGCGGAGGTCCGAAACGCCGAGGCTGAGCCGCTCGGCCGTCGGGCGGCCGCTCACCCTCGCCTTGCGCGGGTGTAGCGAGGCGGCGCGGGGCACGTCACGGCTGCGCACACCGTCGCCGGCGGCGACCGGCCCGAGGAATGGCGAGGGGGCCTCGTCCCTGAAGCTTCGCGGATAGCGCCGCGCCCTCGACAGCACCAGCCGGTCGCGGGCGCGGGTGACGGCGACGTAGAAGAGCCTGCGCTCCTCGTCGATCACCGCCTCACCGGGAGGAGGCAGCTCGGGCACCAGCGCGCCGGGGAGCGTCAGCGCGGACGGCGATCCCCCGACCCGTCCGGGCCAGCGCGCGTCGATGCACCCCGAGAGGATGACCACCGGCCACTCCAGGCCCTTGGCGGAGTGGGCGGTCAGCAGGCTCACGCCATCGTCGACAGCCTCGATCGAGGCGAGCTCGTCGGCATTGCGGCTGTTGCGGAGCACGTCCAGGTAGCGAAGCGCGGTGGTGAGACGGCGGTCGTCGCTCCAGTCCGCGAATGATTCGAGGAGCTCGCCGAACTTGTTGAGGTTCGCGCCCGTCTGCATCCGGGCCAGCTCGTTCTGCTCGTCGAGCAGCCCGAGGAACTCGCTGCGCTGCAGGGCCTCGAAGAAGATCTCGCGCACGTCCTCCCGCGCGCTCCTGCCGTGCAGCTCCTCGAGGTCGCTGACACAGCGTGCCGCGCCGGCGCCGTCGTGGTCGTCGAGCGCACCGCCGTCCGGGTCGCGGAGCAGGTCGAGCAGCGGTGTGTCGTGCTCGTTGCACATCTGCACCAGCGCCAGGCGGCCGCGGTTGCTCACCCTCCACGACGGCAGCTGCAGGCAGCGCAGCAGCGCCTGCGAATCGGTGGGGTCGGCGGCGGCGCCGAGGAGAGCGAGCAGGTCCTTGATCTCCGGCTGCGTGAAGAAGCCGCGCCCACCCTGCACCTGGTACGGCACCCCGACCTCGCGAAGCGCGCCGATGGCGGCGAGCATGTCGGCGTGGCGGCGGAAGAGCCAGGCGATGTCCGCCGCGCGCACGCCGGAGTCGATGAGGTGGCGGCACTCGGAGGCGACGCCGAGCATCTCGCTGCGCTCGTCATCCGCCTCCCAGAGCTCGACGGGTTCCCCGGCGCCGCGCTCGGCCACGAGCGTCTTGGCAATGCGCGATGCTGGGTCGGCCGCACCGATCACCGATTGCGCCGCGGTCACCACCGGGGTGTGGCTGCGGTAGTTGTGCGACAGGATGACGCTGGCGTGATCCGGATAGACGCGCGAGAAGCGGTCGAGGTTGGCGAGGCTGGCGCCGCGGAACTTGTAGATCGCCTGGTCGTCGTCGGCGACCACGAGGATGTTGCGGTGCGCCGTCACCAGCGTCTCCACCAGCCGAGCCTGCGCGTAGTTGGTGTCCTGGTACTCGTCGACCATGACGTACTCGATGGCGCCGCAGATGGCGCGTCGCGGTGCGTCGTGCTCACGCAGCAACTGCTCGGCGCGCAGGATGGTGTCGTCGTGGTCGAGCACGGCCGAGCGCAGATAGCGCTCGTCGAGCGCCGCGTAGACGGCCGCGATCTCCTCCTGGCGTTCGAGCAGCGCGCGCTCCGCGGGGTCGGCCGTGACGGCGAGGGCTCCGGCCGCCCACTCCGCGTACCGCACCGGCGTCACCAGCTCCTGCTTGGCCTTGCCGATGACGTCGAGGATGGAGTCCACCAGGTCGTGCGGACGCAACGGGTTCCACAGCGTCCGCGGCTTCAGCTCGGCGAGAACCGCCTCGAGGTGCAGCCAGCGCTCGGCCTCGTCGGCGATGCGGAAGGCGGGCGAGATGCCCGCCAGCCAGCCCCACTCCCGGACCACCCGTCCGGCAAATGAGTGGTAGTTGCTGAGTGGCGGTTCGCCGGCGAACGGTCCGTGGGCGGCCTCGGCGCGGGAGCGCATCTCCGCCGCCGCCTTGCGCGTGTAGGTGAGCACCAGCTGCCGCGACGGCGCCACACCCTGCGCGGCAAGGGCGAGGAAGCGCTCGACGATCACGCGCGTCTTGCCGCTGCCCGGCCCGGCCAGCACCAGGCACGGACCGGCGCGGTGAGCGACCGCCTTCAGCTGATCGGGGTCGAGGGGGGCGGTGGGCAGCATCGGGACCTCAGGCACGGCGTGCAGCGAACGGATGTGCGGGCGGGTGCGCCAAGCGTACACCCGGGGCGGCGGGGCGATGGGGGGACCGCCGTTCGCGCGAAGATTCGGTGCCCATGAGCACCGTGGAGATCGAGCGTGACGGCAACGTGGTGATCGTCACCATCACCCGGCCGGAGGTGCGCAATGCCATCGACCGGGCCACGGCCGACGCCCTCGCCGCCGCCTTCCGCGATTTCGACGCCGATGACTCGCTGGCGGTCGCCGTCCTCACCGGCGCCGGGGGGTGCTTCTGCGCCGGCGCCGACCTCCGCGCCGTCGCCGGACTCCGCGCCGAGGAGGACGGCGATGCGCCGCTCGGTGTCTCGCGGATGCTGCTCGGCAAGCCGGTGATCGCCGCCATCGAGGGCCACGCCGTGGCGGGAGGGCTGGAGCTGGCGCTCTGGTGCGACCTCCGCGTCGCCGCCGAGGGCGCGATCCTCGGGGTCTTCTGCCGGCGCTTCGGCGTGCCGCTCATCGACGGTGGCACCGTCCGCCTGCCCCGCCTCATCGGCCACGGCCGCGCCCTCGACCTCATTCTCACCGGCCGCCCGGTCGGCGCGGCCGAGGCCCTGTCCATCGGTCTGGTCAGCCGCGTGGCCGGCGACGGCGCTGCGCGCCCCGTCGCCCTGGCGCTGGCGCACGAGCTGGCCGCGCTGCCGCAGACCTGCATGCGCAGCGACCGCCTCTCCGCGTACGAGCAGTGGTCACTCCCCGTCGGCGAGGCGCTGCGCAACGAGACGCGCCACGGCATCACCGTCATCCGCAGCGGTGAGACCGCCGACGGTGCGCAGCGCTTCGCCCGCGGCGACGGGCGCCACGGGAGCCCGGTCGGCTGACGCGTCGCGCCGTCCACAACCGCCGGGACGGCGGATGTGGCAGCGTGGGGGCCGTGAGCACTCTCGACACGCCGGTCACATACCGCAGCCTGTTCGCCGTGCGCGGCTTCCGCCGTCTCGGCGGAGCGACCCTGGTGGCGCGCACCGCAGCCATGATGCAGGCACTGGTGCTCGTGCTCTTCGTGCTGCAGCGGTTCCATTCGCCGCCGCTGGCCGGGCTGGTCGTGTTCGCGAGCCTGGTGCCGGGCATCCTGCTCAGCCCTGTGGCTGGCGCTCTTCTCGATCGCCACCGGCGCATGCTGCTCATCAAGCTCGACTACGCTCTCGCCGCCCTCGCGCTCGGGGCCATCGCCGGCCTCGACGCCGCCGGGCGCCTTCCCGTTGCGGCACTGCTGGTGATCGTGAGCGTGGGATCGCTGACCAACCCGCTGAGCAACTCGGGCACACGCTCGCTGTTCCCCATCATGATCCCGCGTGTGCTCTGGGAGCGAGCCAACGCCGTCGACAGCGGCTTCTACGTGGTCGCGGCGATCGCCGGACCGGCAGTCGCCGGTGTGCTCTTCGGTGTCGCAGGGGCAGAGGCTGCGTTGCTCGTCACCGCCGCGCTCTATCTCGTCGGCCTCCTCCTTCTCGCCGGCATGGCCGAGCCCGTGCTCGATCGCGTCGCCCCCGGCTCGCTGCTCGGTGACGCCTGGGCAGGACTCCGGTACGTCGTCGGCCACCGCGAGCTGCGCGGCCTCGCGGTGGCCACGGCAGTGTCCAACATCTCCTTCGGCATCATCGGCGTGGGCATGCCGGTCCTGCTACTGACGCGATACCACGCCGGCGACTCCACGGTCGGCCTGATGTGGGCGGTGATGGGCGTTGCCGGGTTGATCTCGGGATTCATCGCCGGACGGATGGATTCGGAGAACCGGGAGGTGTGGTTCATCCTCACCGGCTGCACCGTCGGGGTCTTGGCGATGGCCGGCCTGCTGCTCGCCGGAGCGGTGGGTGGGGGAGTCGTCGCCGTCGGCGCCGCCATGGCCGCGTTCGGCATCGCCAACGGTCCGTTCGACATCGGGTTGTTCTCGCTGCGTCAGCGGGTCACGGCCCCAGCATGGATGGGCAGAGCCTTCGCCGTGTCCATGAGCCTCAACTACATCGGAGTGCCATTGGGCTCAGCCCTCGCCGGTCCGATCGTCGAGCACAGCCTCGCCGCGGCGTTCGGGCTCGCGGTCCTCGCCGACGCGCTTGCCGCCGTCGCCGCCGTTCTCATGCTCCGACCGCGGCGAGGAGGCACGTCGCGCGGCGCAGGCGGCTCGATGGGCCGGCCCGAGCTGCGCGGCGCGCGCAGAGGCTCGCCGCTCGCCGCCGAGTAGCCGTCCGGCGCCATATCCGCCCGGTCTGCGGACGGCTCGCGATGGTGGCTGAGTACAATTGCAGCGACGACCACTGTATTTCTGACGTATTCCTGTCGCCCGCCGGGCGGCCCGAAGGAGGTGATTCCGACCGTGTCGGAGGTCAAAGTCCGCGAGGGCGAGACCTTTGAGAGCGCTCTGCGACGCTTCAACAAGAAGATCAAGCAGAACGGCATCCTCTCGGAGGTGCGCCGCCGCGAGCATTACGAAAAGCCCTCGGTCCGCCGCAAGCGCAAGCTCGTCGCCGCCAAGAAGCGTCGCGCCAAGGCAGGCTGATCCCACTGTCGAGAGCAGCCCCGCGCGCCGCGTCGCGCCCGCGCGGGGCGCTTCGTGCAGCCCGCCGATGAGAGTCACCATCCGGTGTGCCGAGAGCGGCCCGGTTGCGACGCACCGCGACGTGATCCGCCGCGCCGGCCTTGGGACACTGCTCCGCCGCTGCGGTGACGACCTCGGCGTGGGACCGCGTGTGTCGCTGACGGTGCGTCTCGCCGATGACGCCGAGCTGCGCGCGCTCAACGCTCGCTTCCTCGGCGTCGACGCGCCCACCGACGTGCTCGCCTTCCCCGCCGGCGAGCGCGACCGCGCCGGGGACATCGCCATCAGCGTCGAGCGCGCCATCGCGCAGGGCGCGGATGACCCCGCCGCGGAGCTCCGCCTTCTCGCGGTGCACGGCCTGCTGCACTGCCTCGGCCACGACCACGGCGCGCCCGAGGAGGCGGCGGCCATGACCGCCTGGACGCGGCGCCTGCTGCCGGGCCAGCCGGTCCCCGACCTCGTCACCGTGGCCGGTTGACGTGGCTGCACTGGTGATCGGCCTCGGCAACCCCGGCGGTGAGTACGCGCGCACCCGGCACAACCTCGGCTGGATGTGCCTCGACGAGCTGGAGTCGCGCGGCCGCTTCGGGCGCGAGCGCCGCGAGGGCCCGGCCAGGGTTCGCGAGGGGATCATCGAGGCCCACGACATCGTCACCGCGCGGCCGCAGACGTACATGAACCTCTCGGGGCGCGCGGCGGTGCACCTGCTGGGCAAGTACGGCGTCCCGCCCGAGGATCTCATCGTCGTCCACGATGACGTCGACCTGCCGCTCGGCAGACTGCGGCTCAAACGCGGCGGCGGCGCGGCCGGACAGAAGGGCGTGCTCTCCATCGCCGATTCGCTGCGCACCCAGGATTTCGTGCGCGTGCGCATCGGCGTCTCGCGACCGGTCGAGCGCGATCGCATGGTGGACTACGTGCTCGAGACGTTCACCCGAGAGGAGCGCGAGCGTCTCGCGGCGGTGCTGCCGCGCGCCGCCGATGCTGTCATGGCGGTGGTGCGCAACGGTCTCGGCAGCGCCATGACCGAGTACAACCGTGCCCCTGACAACTGAGCTGGCCACGCTGCGAGCCCGTCTCGACGGCGTCGCCATCCTGCGGGCCGTGGGCGCGCTCGAGCGTGGCGTCGTCGGTGGTGTGCCCGCCGGGGCCATCGCGCTGATCGCGTGGTGGATGCGCGAGACGACGTCGCGCCCCGTGGTGCTCATCGGCAGCAACGCGGAGTCGTTGAGCGTGGACGCCGCGCTGTGGGGAGGCACTGCCTCACTGGGCATGTTTCCCGCCGCGGACACCCCTCCGTTCGATCGCGTCCCGCCATCGGAGGAGGTGACGCGACGCCGGCTGGCATCGCTGGCGCTGCTCGCCGACGGCGGCAGCCCGTTGATCGTGGCGTCGCCGGCGGGCCTGCTCCGCCCGGCGCTCCCCGTCGACCTGGTGCGCGGTTCGGCGATGCGCCTGCGCAGCGGCGAGCGCCATGCGCGTGACGACTTCATCCGGCGTGCGGTGGAGCTGGGGTACCGCCGCGTCAGCGCGGTCTCTGGCGCCGGAGAGATCGCCGTCAGAGGCGGCATCGTCGACGTCTTCGGACTCGATCGCGCCCGTCCGTGGCGCGCGGAATGGTTCGGCGATGAGATCGAGGAGTTGCGTGCCTTCGATGTCGAATCACAGACCTCGGTTGCCAAGCTCAGCGAGGTGTCGCTGTGGCCGGCCCGCGAGCTCGACCTCCGCGCCCCGGTGGTGGAGCGCGCGCTTCGCGAGGTGGACGCGCTCGACGTCTCTCTCTGCCGGCCCGAGGTGAGGGAGGCCTGGGAACGCGACCGCGAACAGCTCCGTGAGGGCGTGTACGACGAGGGCGTCGATCTCTTCCATCCCTACCTCGCCGGCAACCCGCCGGCGACACTCTTCGACCACGCCGGCCGGGACGCGGTGGTGATGCTCGCCGGCGGGCGCGAGGCCGTGCTGCGCAGCGCCCAGCGCCATGCGGAGGAGATCGAGAACCTCCGCGCCCAGGAGGAGGAGCGCGGTGAGCTCCCCGCCGGGGCGCGCACCGGGCTGCTCACCCCGGCGGCGCTGCTCCAGCTCCTCGAGACGCATCGGTGCATCGAACTGGTGCGGGAGAGCGACGGCGACATCGTGCTGGACTGGCGCGGCGTCGACAGCTACGTGGGACGGATCAACGCGTTCAGCGCCGCGGTGCGAGTCCGCACCGCGGCCGGCGGCACCGTCCTGGCCGTGAGCCGCCAGCAGCACCGCGTCGAAGAGCTGGTGCGCGATGACGGCCTCGACCCGCTCGACGTCGACGACTTCGACCCGCTGGCGAGCGTGTTTCCGCCCGGAGCGCTGCTGGTGACCGGTGGCGATCTCTCGCAGGGGTTCTCCACCGGTGAGGCGCAGCTCGACGTCTTCACCGACCACGAGCTCTTCGGCGCCGTGAAGCGGCGCAGCTCACCGCTGTCGCGCGGTGCCCGCCGCGCGGAGTCCACCTCCGCCCGCGGCGCCCGCAAGGCAGCGACCGGGCGCGCGGCGCACAGCGCGTTCGTCATGCAGTTCGCGCCCGGCGATGTCGTGGTGCACCGTGACCACGGCATCGGCCGGTTCATCGAGATGCGCACGGTGAGTGACGCGCTCGGCGAGCACGAGTACATGACCATCGAGTACGCCGACGGCGACAAGCTCTTCGTCCCCGTCGACCATCTCGACCGTGTCGACCGCTATGTCGGCGGCGCCGATGCGCATCCCCATCTCTCGCGGCTCGGCACCGGTGAGTGGGAGCGGACCAAGCGGCGTGTCAAGGAGCGCACCGAGGAGGTCGCCCGCGAGCTGCTGGCGCTGTACTCGCGCCGCGAGATGGCCGAGGGGCACGCATCCCTCCCCGACGGGGTGTGGCAGCGTGAGCTCGAAGCGTCCTTCCCGTACCAGGAGACACCGGACCAGGAGATGGTTCTCGACGAGATCAAGCGGGACATGGAGGCGACGCGTCCCATGGATCGCGTGGTCTGCGGCGACGTGGGCTTCGGCAAGACCGAGCTGGCGCTCCGCGCCGCCTTCAAGGCGGCGAGCGAGGGCCGCCAGGTGGCCGTGCTGGTACCGACGACGGTGCTCGCCCAACAGCACTTCCTCACCTTCAGCGAGCGGCTGGCGCCGTTCCCGATCACCGTCGGCCAGCTCTCCCGCTTCTGCAGTGACACCGACATCGCGGCCACCCTCACCGGTCTTCGCAGCGGGGGCGTCGACATCGTTATCGGCACCCATCGCCTCCTCCAGGGCGACGTCGAATTCCACAACCTCGGTCTCGTGATCATCGACGAGGAGCAGCGGTTCGGTGTGCTGCAGAAGGAGAGGTTCAAGTCGCTGCGGGTGGCGGTTGACGTCCTCTCCCTGTCCGCGACGCCGATTCCGCGCACGCTGCACATGTCGCTGGCCGGCATCCGCGACCTCTCAGTGATCCAGACGCCGCCCGAGGAGCGGCAGCCCATCAAGACCTACGTCACCGCGCGTGAGGACTCGCTCATCCGGGAGGTGATCACCCGCGAGCTGGCCCGCGCCGGCCAGGTGTTCTACCTCCACAACCGCGTCCAGACCATCGAGAGGCACGCCGAGGATCTGCGCCGGCTCGTCCCCGAGGCGCGCATCGCGGTCGCGCACGGGCAGATGGCCGAGCAGGCACTGGCACAGGTGATGCGGCAGTTCGGCGACGGTGGGATCGACGTGCTGGTGTGCACAACCATCATCGAGTCGGGCCTCGACATCGCCAACGCCAACACCATCGTCATCAACGACGCCCACCGGCTCGGGCTGGCCCAGCTCTACCAGCTGCGCGGCCGCGTCGGCCGCGCCGGCCAGCGCGCCTACGCGTACCTTCTCTACCCGCCCGACCGCTCGCTGACCGAGAGAGCGGACAAGCGCCTCGACGTGATCGGCGAGCTCCAGGATCTCGGCGCCGGTTTCAAGCTGGCCATGCATGACCTCGAGATCCGCGGCGCCGGCAACCTGCTCGGCGAGGAGCAGCACGGCGAGATCGCCGCGGTCGGGCTCGAGCTCTACAACACCCTGCTCCGCCAGGCGGTGACGGCCCTGCAGGGCAAGCCGATCGTCGAATCGCCGGCGCAGGTGAGCGTGTCGCTGCCGGTCAGGGCGTTCCTGCCGGTGAGCTATGTCGCCGACGAGCGGCTCCGGCTGCGCTGCTACCAGGAGCTGGCAGCGTGCGCGACGGAGAGCGACCTCGAGCGTGCCGCACGGGGCCTCGTCGACCGGTTCGGGCCACTTCCCGATGCCGCCGAGGCGCTGGTCTCCTCGCTGCGCGTGCGCCTTCTCGCCGCCGCGGCGGGCGTGTCCGCCGTCGAGTCCGGCGAGGATGGGGTGCGTATCCAGCTCGCGCTCGACCACGGTCTCGACCTGCCCGCGGTGGTCAACCAGTGGCGACAGCAGGCGATCGCAACCGCGACGCGGATCGTGGTCAGCACGCAAACGGTGCGGCGCGGCGTGCCCTGGCTCGATGTGCTCGTCGGGGTGTTGCGCGAACTCGGCCGGCTGCGCCGGGTGCGAGCGCGGGTCCCCGTCTAGATGTAGACCGGGGCCGGGTCGTGGGCGCGATCCTGCGCCGACGGTAGGCTCAGCAGGAACCGGCTCCCTGTGTCCGGCGCGCTCTCCTCGAGGACCAGGTCGCCGCCCATGCGACGCGCGCACTCGCGGCTGAGGTAGAGCCCGAGCCCGCTCGTCCGGATGGTAATCGACCACCATCAGTGCTTGTGGCGTTTCACACCATCGTGACTATCATCACGGGCGGGTCCCGGCGACCGCCGCAGCCGCGCACTGCGTACGCTGTGGGCGCATGAGAGACGCCGCCGCCGCCTCGCTCCGCGCGCTCAACGAGGTCGTTGAGACGCTTCGGGCCCCCGGCGGCTGCCCCTGGGACCGCGAGCAGACGCACTCGAGCCTGCGTCCCTACCTACTCGAGGAGACCTACGAGCTGCTCGAGGCGATCGACGATGCCGGCGCCGTCACTCTTCGCGAGGAGCTGGGCGACGTCCTTCTGCAGGTGCTCATGCACTCCGCGATCGCCGCCGAGGGCGGCAGCTTCGACATCGGTGACGTCGCCGAGACGACGCGGGCCAAGATGATGCACCGCCATCCCCACGTTTTCGGTGACACCGCCGTCGCCGGAGCGGCGGAGGTGGTGGTCAACTGGGAGCGGCTCAAGAGGGCGGAGAAGAACGAGCGGCTCTCCGTGCTGGATGGCATCCCGCGTGCCCTGCCGGCGCTCGCCTACGCGCTGGGCGTGCAGAAGCGTCCGGCGCGGCTCGGCTTCGACGAGACTCCACTGACCCGCGATGCCGCCACCGCGCTGCGCTCAGCGCTGGACAGTCTCGAGGCGGCCGCGGTCACCGCGTCGCCGCCGCTGCGCGGGCAGGACTGGACGGCCACCGATCCCGCGCCACTGGAGGAGGCGATGGGCGAACTGCTGTTCGCCGCGGTGGCGCTGGCACGGCGGCTGCGCCTCAATCCGGAGGACGCGCTGCGCGGGCGCACCAACCGATTCGCTGAGCGCTTCCGTGCATTGGAGAGTCGGGCCCGCGCCGACGGCGCCGATCTCCACGACCTGGACGCAGCCGAGTGGAGGCGGCGCTGGGAGGAATCGGCTGCAGCTGGGCCCTGATTAGGGCCGATCTTGTCAAAATGCCGGACTGCGTCCATTCTTATCGACGGTCGCACGGCCAGATTTTCCACACGTCTTCGAGGGCCGACCGATTTTCCGTCATGTCGTCGCACCCGATGCGAGCCCGCTGCGCCGTCTGGTCATGGCCGGGCTGGCCGCGCTCTCCGGCCTGGCCGCGTACGCGGTGATCAGCGCGGCCGCGCAGAGTAGCGCGCTCGACGTGCGCGTTCGTGCGCTGACGTCCCAGAACGCGGCGCTGCAGCAGCAGGTCGCGGACAGGCAGCACCAGATCGGTGAGTCGGGCAATCGTGCATGGCTCGAGGAACAGGCTCGACGCCTCGGTTTCGTCTACCCCGGCGAGACGGTGTTCATCATCACCACGCCGGGCGCGGCGCTGCCTCCGCCCGGCGGGGTGAACGCGGCCCTGCCGACCTATGCGCCATCGCCCTCCGCCTCACCGAGCGCGGGGACGTCTCCGACGCCGTCCCCGCGACCCACGGCGTCGCCGTCGCCGACCCCGGTGACATTCGTGCTGCCGTCCCCGACACCGCACTGACCGGCGCAACCCGGGAGCGCACCGGGGCTTCCGATACCCTATGACGGTGTCGCAGAGCGAGCAACAGTATCCCGACGTCGATCCGCGCCCGCACTTCCCCGCGCTGGAGGAGGAGATCCTCGCGTACTGGGAGCGCGATCACACCTTCACCGCGTCGGTCGAGCAGCGCAGCCCGGACCGCGAATTCGTCTTCTACGACGGGCCCCCGTTCGCCAACGGCCTGCCTCATTACGGCCACCTTCTCACCGGGTTCGTCAAGGATGCGGTGCCGCGGTACAAGACGATGCAGGGCTACCGCGTGCCGCGCCGCTTCGGCTGGGACTGTCACGGCCTCCCCGCGGAGATGGAGGCGGAGCGGCAGCTGGGCATCTCGGGCCACGTCGCCATCAACCGGTACGGGGTGCAACGATTCAACGACTTCTGCCGCTCCTCGGTGCTCGAGTACACGGCCGACTGGCGCGCCTACGTCACCCGGCAGGCGCGCTGGGTGGACTTCGACCACGAGTACAAGACCATGGACCTCACCTACATGGAGAGCGTCATGTGGGCCTTCAAGCAGTTGTGGGAGAAGGGGCTCATCTACGAGGGATACCGCGTCCTGCCCTACTGCTGGGAGTGCGAGACGCCGCTCAGCAACTTCGAGACCCGGCTCGATGACGCGTATCGCGATCGCCAGGACCCGGCGGTCACCGTGCGGTTCACGCTGGACCCGGTCGAGGGCGAGTCACTGCCGACGCACCTGCTGGTGTGGACCACCACCCCGTGGACGCTTCCGTCCAACCTGGCGATCGCCGTCGGTCCCGCGATCGAGTATGCCGTCTACGAGGAGGACGGCCAGCGCTACCTGATCGGCGGGCGGGCGGCGGCCAACTATGAGAAGGAGCTTGCGTCGGCGGTACGCACCGGGACGGTGCGCGGTGCCGACCTGGCCGGCCGCACCTACTCCCCGCTGTTCGACTTCTTCGCGGGCGAGCCCAACAGCTTCAGGCTGCTGGCCGCGGATTTCATCAGCGAGGACGAGGGAACGGGCGCCGTGCACATGGCGCCCGGCTTCGGCGAGGACGACCAGCGTCTCTGCGAGGCACACGGGATCCGCGTGGTGGTCCCGGTCGACCAGAGCGGGCGCTACACCGCCGAGGTTCCGGACTGGGAGGGGATGCAGGTCTTCGATGCCAACCCGCTCATCGTTCGCCGCCTCCGCGAGACGGGCGCGCTCATCCGTCACGAGACGTACGTGCACAGCTACCCACACTGTTGGCGCACCGAGACACCACTGATCTACAGGGCGGTGACCTCGTGGTTCGTCCAGGTCACCGCGTTCAGGGATCGCGCCGTCGAGCTGAACCAGGACGTCAACTGGGTACCTGCGCACGTGCGCGACGGAGCCTTCGGCAAGTGGCTGGGAGGAGCTCGCGACTGGTCGATCAGCCGCAACCGCTTCTGGGGCTCGCCGATACCGGTGTGGAAGAGTGACGATCCTGCCCATCCGCGCGTTGATGTGTACGGGTCACTCGATGAGATCGAGCGTGACTTCGGAGTCCGTCCCGGCGATCTGCATCGGCCCGGTGTCGACGAGCTGACCCGGCCGAACCCGGACGATCCGACCGGGCGCTCCACGATGCGGCGCGTCGAGGAGGTGCTCGACTGCTGGTTCGAGTCGGGCTCGATGCCCTACGCGCAGGTGCACTACCCGTTCGAGAGCGGCGATTGGTTCACGTCGCACTTCCCCGCGGACTTCATCGTCGAGTACATCGGGCAGACGCGCGCGTGGTTCTACAACCTGCACGTTCTCGCCACCGCCCTCTTCGACAAGCCCGCGTTCAGCAACTGCGTCGTCCACGGGGTCATCCTCGGCAACGACGGCCAGAAGGCCAGCAAGCGGCTGCGCAACTACCCCGACCCCGAGCAGACCTTCGCCACGCACGGCGCGGACGCGGTGCGCTGGTCGCTGCTCAGTTCTCCCGTGCTCCGCGGCCAGGACCTGGTGGTGACCGAGACCGCGATCAGCGAGGGGCTGCGCCAGGTGGTGATCCCGCTCTGGAACGCGTACAAGTTCTTCAGCCAGTACGCCAACATCGACGGGTACGGTGCCACGGCGCGCACCGACGCCACCGGTGTGCTCGACCGCTACATCCTCGCCAAGACGGGCGAGTTGGTCGGCGTCGTCACCGACCGCATGGATGCATACGACCTGCAGGGCTCATGCCGGGCCATCACCGATTTCATCGGCGTCCTCAACAACTGGTACATCCGGCGCAGCCGCGAACGCGTGTGGGGCACGGAGCTCGGCGAGGACAAGGGCGACTGCTACGACACGCTCTTCACCGTGCTCACCACGGTGTGCCGCACCAGCGCGCCACTGCTGCCCATGATCACCGAGGCGGTCTATCGCGGGCTCACCGGCGAGCGCAGCGTCCACCTCACGGATTTCCCCGAGCGGGCGGCGCTGCCGGGCGACGACCGTCTGGTCGCCGCCATGGACAGCGTGCGCGAGGTCTGCTCCGCGGTGCTCTCGGTGCGCCGGGCCGCCAACCTGCGGGTGCGCCTGCCGCTGCCGTCGGTGACCGTCGCCGTCCCCGATCCGGCGTCGCTGGAGCCGTACCGTGACCTGATCGCAGACGAGGTCAACGTGAAGGAGGTGCGCCTCACCGCCGACGTCGACTCCATCGCCCGCCGCGTCCTTGCGGTCAACGCCGCGGCGGTGGGTCCGCGACTGGGTCCAGCGGCACAGGCGGTGTTCGCCGCCGCACGGAAGGGGGAGTGGCGGCTCACCCCCACGGGCGTCGAGATCGCGGGCGCCCACCTGGAGGAGGCGGAGTTCACCCTCGCCATCCGTCCACAGGACGAGAGGACCACCAGGGTCCTGGAGTCGGGAAGCGGTGCGGTCAGCGTCGACCTCGCCGTCACGCCTGAGCTCGAGAGCGAGGGGCTGGCCCGCGACATCGTGCGCCTGGTGCAGTCGGCGCGGCGTGACGCCGGCCTCCACCTCGCCGACCGCATCCGCCTGTGGATCGACGTGCCACCCGACCATGCCGCCGCCGCGCACCAGCATCGGGACTACCTGTGCGCGGAGACACTCGCGACCGAGCTTGTGATCGGCTCCATACCCGCCGGGATGAGCGTCCACGAGACGCCTCTCGACGGTGGCGTGGCACGCGTCGGCGTTAGTCGCGTCTGACCGCGGCGGTCGGGACGCCGGCCGGCGATGCGCTAAACTGCCCGGGCGGCGTGGAGCAGTGGCAGCTCGTCGGGCTCATAACCCGAAGGTCGCCGGTTCGAGTCCGGCCGCCGCAACCATCCCCTCACTCTGGGTTGGTCCGGGCCTGCCGCGCGTCAGTCCGTACAATCCGGGCTCAACTCGGCGGCATAGCTCAGTTGGTAGAGCAGCCGGCTCATACCCGGTATGTCCCTGGTTCGAATCCAGGTGCCGCCACCAACGCCGCACAGATGGGTGCGTGATGGCCGCTCACGGATCATCGCTCGAGCCGCGCCAGCGCGCGCCCGCCGTGGGCCGGCTGCGCCGCGCCGTCGCCGTGGCGCTGGACCGGCGCGGCGTGATCCGCGACGGCGAGACGGTGCTCGTCGCCTGCAGCGGTGGCCCCGATTCCACGGCGATGCTCGACGTGCTGGCACGGCTGGCGCCGCCCCGTGCCCTGAAGCTGCGAGTTGCCCACGTCGACCACGGCCTTCGCGAGGGATCCGCGGCCGAGGCGGCGTTGGTGGCGGGGGCGGCGGCGGCGCACGACCTGCCCTTCACCGCCCTGACCGCGGTCGTCGCGGACGCGGGGTCGTCGCTCCAGGACCGCGCCCGCGACGCCCGGCACGCTGCGCTCCGTGGTCTCGCCGAACGGGTCGGGGCCTCGGCGATCGCCCTCGCCCACACCGCCGACGACCAGGCGGAGACCGTGCTGATGCGCGCCCTCTCCGGAGCGACTCCGCGGGCACTGGCGGCGATGGCGGAGCGCACCGGGCCGCTGGCCAGGCCGCTGCTCTCCGTCTGGCGGTCGGACGTCGAGGCCTACTGTGCCGCGCTCGGGCTCGCCACCGTCAACGACCCGAGCAACTCGGATCCCCGCTTCCTGCGCAGCCGGGTCCGCCACGAGTTGCTCCCCGCCCTCGAGACGGTGTTCCCGGCGGCGCGGCGCCGCCTCTTCGTCCTCGCACAGCGCCAGCGGCGGCTCATCGAGCCGGCGCAAAGCCAGCCGGAGGACTGAGCCAGGCCACCGGCTGGTGCCGGAAAACAGAGGTGTCAGCGCGCCTCGCGCGGGGGGGCCCAACGCAGACCCTCTGATAGACTGCGGCCAATGCGAACCCCCCGTCGTGGCATCACATATGGAGCCCTCGGAGTCCTCCTGCTCCTCATCGTCTACGTGCTCATCCACGGGGCCCAGGGCAGTTCCGCGCAGGTCAAGACCACCGGTGATCTTGACCAGGCGGCGATGAACTACAAGAACCACAGCAGTGACAAGGCGAGCACGCTGGCGGCTGACAGCACCCACCAGGCCATCATCAGTGGCGATGGGTCCACCGTTGAGTGGTTCGACGCCAACGGCAACCCGTATCAGACCACGATCGGCTCCAGTGCCGAAGCCGTCAAGATCTTCACTGATAATGGCTACACCAATTTCAAGAACGACTCCAGCGGCGGGAGCAATTTCCTCTTGAGCATCCTTTTGCCGAACCTGGTTCTCTTCGGGCTGATGGCCCTCTTCCTGCTGTGGATATTCCGGCAGACCCAGAGCGGCAACAACCAGGCGATGTCCTTCGGCCGCAGCAAGGCGCGCCTGCTCACGGGTGACAAGCCGGCGATCACCTTCGACGACGTCGCCGGCATCGAGGAGGCCAAGACAGAGCTGGCCGAGATCGTCGAGTTCCTCAAGTACCCGGACAAGTTCACGGCCGTGGGCGCTCGGATCCCCAAGGGGGTTCTGCTGGTCGGCCCACCGGGAACCGGGAAGACGCTGCTCAGCAAGGCCGTCGCCGGCGAGGCGGGGGTGCCCTTCTTCAGCATCAGCGGATCGGAGTTCGTCGAGATGTTCGTCGGCGTCGGCGCCAGCCGCGTCCGCGACCTCTTCGAGCAGGCGAAGAAGAACTCGCCGTGCATCGTGTTCGTCGACGAGATCGACGCCGTCGGCCGCATGCGCGGCGCCGGCCTGGGCGGCGGCCACGACGAGCGCGAGCAGACGCTCAACCAGCTGCTGGTCGAGATGGACGGCTTCGAGACCGCCACGCACGTCATCGTGATCGCGGCCACCAACCGCCCCGACGTGCTCGACCCGGCCCTGCTCCGGCCCGGCCGGTTCGACCGCCACGTGATGCTCGACCGGGCCGACATCCGCGGTCGCCGGGCCATCCTCGAGGTCCACGCCCGCAACAAGCCGCTCGATCCCTCCGTGGAGCTCGAGGTGCTCGCCAAGCAGACCCCCGGCTTCTCCGGCGCCGATCTCGCCAACCTCATCAACGAGGGAGCGATCCTGGCGGCGCGCAACAACCGCAAGGTCATCACCATGCCCGACCTCGAGGAGGCCATCGCCCGCGTCATCGCCGGTCCTGAGCGCAAGAGCCGGATGATCGGCGAGAAGGAGAAGGAGACCATCGCGTTCCACGAGATGGGCCACGCGATGGTCGGCATGCTCCTCGAGCACACCGACCCGGTGCACAAGATCTCCGTGGTCAGCCGCGGCATGGCGCTCGGCTGGACGCTCAGCCTGCCGTCCGAGGACAGGTACCTGGTCAGCAAGGCGGAGTTGGAGGACCAGCTCGCCCAGATCCTCGGCGGTCGCTGTGCGGAGGAGCTGATCCTCGGCGAGAACAACATCACCACCGGCGCCTCCGACGACATCCGCAAGGCGACGCAGCTGGCCCGCAAGATGGTCACCGAGTGGGGGATGAGCGACAAGCTCGGCCCGCTCACCTTCGGCACCAAGGAGGAGCTGGTTTTCCTCGGCCGCGACCTCGGCGAGCAGCGCAACTACTCCGAGGAGATCGCCAGCGAGATCGACCAGGAGGTGCACCATCTCGTCGACTCCGCCTTCCAGAAGGCCAAGGAGGTGCTCCGCCCGCGTGAGCACATCCTCCGCGCCCTGGCCACCCGGCTCATCGAGGTGGAGACCATGGAGGCCGCGGAGATGCACGCCATCATCGACCGGTTGGAGGGGACCCCCACCGCCACGCCCGACGGCGAGGCGCCCCTCGAGGCAGCCGCCGGCGCCTGATCGGGCGGAGCGGCGCGCTACACTGTGTGGCGGTGCCGACGGTATTCGCCGATCGGGCCCGTGGACGCAGCGCGCCGCGAGGCCTCGCAACGATCGGTGAATGCCGGCGCCGCCCCGTGAGCAGACGCTTGGATCACGAGGTGACCGAGACGGTGGACACAACACTGCGGCGCAGTTCGCTGCCCGCGCTCGCCTTCATCGGCGCCGGCAGGGCCGGCTCGGCGCTCGCGGCCGGTTTCGCGCAGGCGGGCCACCGCGTCGTCGCCGTGCACAGCCGCACGCAGGAGCATGCCGACAGGCTGGCGGTGGCAACCAGCGCGGAGGTGGTCGCGACGGCGGCCGAGGCCGCGAGGCGCGCCGACATCACCTTCATCACCGTCCCGGACGCCGAGATCGTGCGCGTCGCCGCGACCATCGCGGCCACCGGCATGGCACTCCCCGGGCGGTCGCTGGTGCACTGCAGCGCCACCAACGGGCCCGATGTGCTGGCGGCGGCCCGCCTCACCACCGCGACCGCCGGCTGCTTCCATCCGCTCCAGGCACTCGTCGGCGTCGAGAGCGCCGCCCTGCTGAGTGGCAGCAGCTTCGCCATCGACGCACCGGAACCGCTGCTCGGGCACCTGCGCTGCCTCGTCCACGACCTCGGCGGGCACGTCCTCGACCTGGCACCCAGCGCCCGCGCGCTGTACCACGCCGCCGCCGTGCTCGCCGGCAACGCACCGCTGGCGCTGCTCGCCCGCGCCACCAGCCTGCTCGTCGAGGCCGGCGTCGACGAAGCATCCGCTCATCGCGCCCTCGCCGCGCTTCTCCGCGGCGCGGCGGCCAACGCCGAGGTCGCCGGCCCCGCCGCGGCCCTGACGGGACCCGTGGTCCGCGGTGACGGCGAGACCGTCGCCAGGCACCTCGACGTCCTGGAGGCCGATCCCAACACCCGCGAGCTCTACCGCCGGCTGGCCCTCGAGAGCCTGTCCCTTGCCGGGCCGGAGGGTCGTGAGGCCGTGGCCGACGTCCTCGCCGGTGCCGAGCGCCGCCGGGGTGCGAGCCCGGCCAGGGTCGTGGCCCACCCGCGGGTCGCCTGACGGCGGTGCCGGTCACCATCCACGACCTGCGCGCCCGCAAGGAGCGCGGCGAACGGTTCGTCATGGTCACCGCCTACGACGTCGCCATCGCGCGCCTTCTCGCCGAGGCCGGGGTGCCGGCGCTCCTGGTCGGTGACAGCGTCGGCAACAACCACCTCGGGTACCCGACCACGCTGCCGGTCACCATGGAGGAGATGCTGCATCACGCGCGCGCCGTGGCACGTGGTGCCGCTGACCAGCTCCTCATCGGCGACATGCCCTTCGGCTCGTACCATCAGTCCACCGCCCAGGCGGTCGGCAATGCCGCCGACTTCCTGCGGGCCGGCATGCACGCGGTCAAGCTGGAGGGCGGCGGCTGGGTGATCGAGGTGGCCGGGCGCCTCGTCGAGTGCGGCATCCCGGTCATGGGTCACCTCGGGCTCACCCCACAGTTCGTCAACGCGTTCGGTGGGTTCCGCGTCCAGGGCCGCGATGCGGAGGCGAGGCGTCGCATCCTCGCGGACGCCGGGGCGCTGGCCGCCGCCGGGGCATTCGCACTCGTCCTCGAGGGCATCCCTCGCGACCTCGCCGCCGAGGTGACGGCGGCGGTTCCCATCCCCACCATCGGCATCGGCGCAGGCCCGGACTGCGACGGCCAGGTGCTCGTCGTCTATGACCTCCTCGGAATCACCCGCGGCCCGATGCCGAAGTTCGCGCGGGCGTATGCGGACATCGGCGACCGGATCATCGCGGCCGCCCGGGACTTCTCCACCGATGTCGCCGATGGCAGCTTCCCCGACGATGCGCACAGTTACCACTGACCGCCCGGCCGAGCCGCCCCGCCGGCTGACCACGCCGGCCGAGCTTCGCCGCTGGTCGGAACGCTGTCGCGCGGCGGGCCTCAGCGTGGGCCTGGTCCCGACCATGGGCGCGCTCCACGAAGGTCATCTCAGCCTGGTCCGGCGCGCCCGGGCGGACTGCGATCGGGTGGTGGTCAGCATCTTCGTGAACCCGCGGCAATTCGGCGCCGCCGAGGACGTCGATCGCTACCCGCGTGCGGTCGACGCCGACGTTGCCCTGCTCACCGCCGAGCGTGTCGACGCGGTGTTCCTCCCGTCCGTCGAGGCGATGTACGGCGAGGGAGCAGGCACATCGGTGCACGTCGACGAGTCCCTGACCGGCGTGCTGGAGGGCCTCCACCGGCCGGGCCACTTCGATGGTGTTGCCCTGGTGGTCGCCAAGCTGCTCATCGCCTGCCGCCCTCACCGCGCCTACTTCGGCCAGAAGGATGCGCAGCAGAGCGCGGTGGTCGGGCGGCTGGCGCGGGACCTGGACACTGGTGTCGAGATCGCCGTCTGTCCGGTGGTGCGCGACGCCGACGGGGTGGCGCTGAGCAGTCGCAACGTCTACCTGAGCGCTGACGAACGCGGGCGAGCCGTGGCCATCCCGGCCGGCCTGTCGGCCGCCGCGGTCGCGTTCGCCGCCGGCGAGCGCCGTGCCGGGGCGCTCTGCTCACTGGTGCGGCAGCCCATGGAGGCGGCCGGCTTCGAGATCGACTACGTGGCCGCAGTCGACGGCGAGACCCTCGCACCCGTCGACGCCACGGCTCCCGGATGCCAGATTCTGGTCGCTGGTAGAATGGGCTCCACTCGGTTGATTGACGTGATCCGACTGGGAATCGACGAGGCTCCTCTGGACGCCGCCGGTTCGCACGGTTCACAGGTCCCGGGCGTCATCGGCATCCAGGGGAGAGAGTGATGCACCGCGTCGTGCTCCGAGCCAAGATCCACCGGGCGACGGTCACTGATGCCGACGTCGATTACGAGGGCTCGTGCGCCATCGACCCCGAGCTGCTCCGCGCCGCCGACCTGGTGCCGGGCGAGCAGATCCACATCGTCAACGTCAGCAACGGCTCGCGCGCGGTGACCTACGCGATCGAGGGTCGCCCCGGCCAGATCGGCCTCAACGGCGCCATGGCGCACATCGGCGGGCGCGGTGACGTCGTGATCATCATCGCCTACGCGCATGTCACCGATGCGGAGCTGGCCACACACCGCTCCCGCGTGGTGATCGTCGACGCGGAGAACCGCGTCCGCGATGAGGTCGCCGTCTCCTGAACAGCGTGCCGGCGCCTGCAGAGGCCAATTTCGACATCGTCGTCGTGGGCAGTGGCATCGCCGGGTTGGCGGCTGCCCTCACCGCGTCGCCGCGCGCCCGTGTCGCGGTGATCACCAAGTGCGCCATCGACGACGGCGCCACGCGCTGGGCGCAGGGAGGGATCGCGGCGGCCGTCGCCGACGATGACTCGGCAGAGCTGCACTTCGAGGACACTGTTGCCGCCGGGCGCGGGCTCTGCGACGAGCGCGCCGTGCGGGTGCTGGTGGAGGAGGGGCCGGCGAGGGTTGCGGAGCTGGCCGAGTGGGGGGTGGCGTTCGACACGCGCGACGGTCAGCTTCTCGTCGGCCGCGAGGCGGCACACGGTCGCAACCGCATCATCCATGCCGGCGGCGACGCCACCGGGCGCGAGATCGAGACCTCGCTGGTGCGGCGGCTGCGCCACGCTGGTGTCACCGTCATCGACAACGTCCACGTCACAGCACTCCTTCTCGACAGCGACGGCCGCTGTGCGGGTGTCGAGGTGATCGACGCCCGCGGCGCCGGTCCGGCCCGCGTCATCGGCGCCGGCGCGGTCGTCCTCGCCAGCGGCGGCGCGGGACGGCTGTGGCGCAACACGACCAACCCGGCGGCCGCGACCGGCGACGGCGTCGCGCTCGCCTGGGAGGCCGGCGCGGAGGTGGTCAGCATGGAGTTCATGCAGTTCCATCCGACGGCGCTGGCTGTGCCCGGGGCCCCGCGATCACTGATCAGCGAGGCGGTGCGCGGCGAGGGAGCGCACATCGTCGACCGCAGCGGCGAGCGCTTCCTGTTCGGAGCGGACCCGCGCGGCGAGCTGGCGGGCCGCGACATCGTGTCGCGAGCCATCTGGGATCGCCTCCTCCTCCAGGGCACCGACCATGTGCTGCTCGATTGCCGGCCGCTCGGCGGTGCCGTCCGCGATCGCTTCCCGACGATCACCCGCACGTGCCTCGAGCACGGCATCGACATCACCCGGCAGCCGATCCCCGTCGCCCCGGCCGCCCACTACCTCATCGGCGGTGTGCGCACCGACATCGACGGCGCCACCAGCCTCGACGGCCTGTTCGCGTGTGGGGAGGTGGCTGGAAGCGGCGTGCACGGCGCCAACCGGCTGGCCAGCAACAGCCTTCTCGAGGGTGCCGTGTTCGGACGCCGTGCTGCGCTGCGCGCACTGCATGACATCGCCGAGCGGCCCGCCGCGCCGCCGCGTGTGCGCGCGACGGTGGCGGACGCCGGCAACACGCCTGTCGGCGTCACGGCTGAAGCCATCGAGGGTCTCCGCGACGCCATGTGGGACGGTTGCGGGCTGGTCCGCGACGCCGCCGGCCTGCGGCGTTCACGCGCGGCCGTCGAGGCGATCGCCACAGCCCCGGCGGGCGATGCGCTCGACGGCATCCGCCTCCATCAATCAGCGACGACGGCGGCCCTGGTGTGCCGGTCGGCGCTCCTCCGCGAGGAGAGCCGCGGTGCGCACAGCCGCGCAGATTTTCCATCAACCCGCGACAGCTGGCATGGCGTCCTGGTCATGCACAAGGAGAGAGGACACCGATTTGACCGCAACGCTTGATCCCATCACCGCCGCACTCGCACCGGACACCCTCGACGCGCTCATCGCTGCGGCCCTCGCCGAGGACATCGGTGCCGGCGACGTCACCACCGACGCCGTGATCCCTGCCGACATGACCTGCCGCGGCAAGATCGTGTGCAAGGAGGACGGCGTCATCGCCGGGCTGAGCGTGGCCGCGCGTGTCTTCACCATGGTCGATGAGGGCATCACCTTCGACGCCAAGACCAAGGACGGCGAGAAGGTCCAGGAGGACCAGATCGTGGCCCGCATCTCCGGCCCGGCGCGGGGAATGCTCACGGCCGAGCGTGTCGCCCTCAACTTCCTGCAGCATCTCAGCGGCGTCGCCACCATGACGGCGAAGTACGTCAAGGCCGTCGACGGTACCAAGACGAAGATTCTCGACACCCGCAAGACCACACCCGGCCTGCGCGGGCTCGAGAAGTACGCGACCCGCATCGGCGGCGCGGTGAACCACCGCATGGGCCTGTTCGACGCCGTGCTCATCAAGGACACCCACCTCGCGCTTGTCGGTGGGATCACACCGTCGTTGCGCGCGGTGCGCAAGGCGTACCCCGACACCGACATCAACGTCGAGGTCAGCAACGTGCAGGAGCTAGAGCAGGCGCTCACCGACAAGGCGCCGCGCATCCTGCTCGACAACTTCGCCCCTGGCCAGGTGCGCGAGGCCATGAAGATCATCCGCGGCCGCGCCGAGGTGGAGATCAGCGGCGGCGTGCTGGTCAGCAACGCTCGCGCCTACGCGCTCGCCGGTGCCGACTACATCTCGGTGGGAGCGCTGACCCACTCGGCGACGGCGCTCGACTTCTCGATGAAGGTGACGCGCTACTGATAACAGGGGCGGGGCAGATCCCCGCTCCTCGCGCGGTCGGAATGAATCCGACCACGCTCACCCCGACCCCTCGGCGCGCCTCGCGCGCCGGCTCGGCATTCGCCTCGCATAGCAGGAGCGGGGCAGATGCGGCGCCCGATCAGGACTCCAACGCGGCGACCAGCTCCTCCTGGATCCATCCCAGGACCATGAGCATGCCGAAGTCGGGGCTCTTGCGCACCGCGTCGGTGGCCTCGGCCTCCCAGCCGTCCTCGCTGATGCCGAGCAGGGATCCGGCGGCGAGGCGCAGCTGGTTGAACCCGCGCAGCCAGGCGTACACCTGCGCCTCGGTGAGCACCAGCACCTCCTCGCCGGCGCTCAGAGAGTCGCGGATCACGTCGAGGTCGGCCTCGTAGCCGCGCTCGATCTCCGGTCGCACCCAGCGGTCGTACTCGGCCTGCATGACCTCGTCGTCGTAGGCGCGCGGCGTGGTCGCCAGTGCCCTGCTGATGTGGGCCTCCAACCGCTCCAGGCTGGCGAGGAGCGCGGCGCGCTCCTCCTCGTCGAGCCGCACCTGGACGCGACCGCGTCGCTTGAGCACCGACGCCACCTGGTGCGAACCTCTCGCTAGAGCCGCGCGAGCGTGGCCTGGAGGCCGAAGGCGTGAAGCCGCGCCACCGACACCTCGGCCTGCTCACGCGGTTGGGTGGCGACGATCGCCTTGCCCTCCTCGTGCACCTGGAGCATCAGCTTGGTGGCGGTGGGATGGTCGTATCCGAACAGACGCCGGAACACCAGGACGACGTAGCTCATCAGGGTGATCGGATCGTTCCACACGATCACGTTCCAGCCCGGCTCGAGGACGGTCCGCTCCTCGCGGACCGGGGACTCGACTGGGACCGGGGTGGCCGTGGGCACCCCACTAGGGTAGCGCGGCGGCTGCCGGCGTGCCCGGGGCTGCGCGGCGCGTGCGGATGGCCCGCGTGTACACGGCCATGACACGTCGCGCGGTGTCCGTCATGGCGAATTCGTTGACCGCGCGCTTCCGGGCCGCCTCGCCGAGGCTGGCGCGCAGCACCGGCTCGCGCACCAGCCGGC
>CABEBM010000001.1_pt1 | contig 137096 bp, 131 predicted proteins | sample 3132591 | NCBI WGS metagenome assembly CABEBM01 (sample SAMEA5534345, study PRJEB31848) | metagenome | biome: tundra; feature: field; material: soil | place: USA | collected 2013-05 | depth 0.45 m | reverse complement strand
CCACCGCCGCTCTCGGCGACGAACGACTTCGGCCGGATCAGCGCCAGCGCCGGCTTGCCGCCGTCGAACGCGGTGGTGACGTTCTGGGTGCCGCCGAAGATCGACGACTGCACCGACACCGCGTCGCCGCCGGCGACGTCGAGGCCGTTGGCGATCACCGGGACGTCGAGCTTGGCCGCGAGCCGGCCGGCGATGTCACGGCCGGCGTACGTCGACGCGATGAGGATGAGATCGGGGTGGTGCTCGCCCACGAGGGTGGCGATGGCGTCGCCGACGGGCCCGCCGGGGAGCAGCTCGCCGTAGGCGGCATCGGTGCCGGCATGGAGCGTCGTCGCGCCGTAGTCACCAAGGACCGCCGCGGCGGCCTCGGCATCGGGGCCGAAGGCCACGGCCTCGACGGTGCCACCGAGGGAGCGCGCCTTGGTCAGCAGTTCGAGCACGGCGGGCACCGGCTTGCCGTCCAGCAGCTCCGCGAACACCCAGGTCTTTGCGATTGCCATCTCAGATCACCTTCCGTTCGGCGAGGAAATCGACGATCCGCTTGGCGGCCTCGCCGTCGTCCTGGATGATCTCCCCGGCCGCCCGCTCGGGAGCAGCCTCGACCGCTGTGATCTTCTCGCCGGCGGTGGCGCCACCCAGCCCCTCGACACCGAGGTCGGCGAGTGTGGGGCGATCGAGCGGCTTCTGCTTGGCACCCATGATCCCCTTGAGCGAGGGATACCGGGGCTCGTTGACACCGGCGGTGACGCTGAGCACGAGCGGGAGCGTGGCCTCGACCACCTCGATGCCGGTCTCCGTCTGGCGCTCCACGGTGAGCGTGTCGCCCTCGTACGAGACCGACTTGGCGAAGGTCACCGCCGGGATGTCGAGGAGCCCGGCGAGCATCTGGGGCATCACCCCGGTGTAGCCGTCCGTGGATTCGGTGGCGGTGATGACCACGTCGAACTGCTGCTTGCCGATGGCGGCGGCGAGCACCTTGGCGGTGGTCAGCGCATCGGAGCCGCGCAGCGACTCGTCGCTGATCAGGACGCCGCGGGCCGCGCCCATGGCCAGCGCCTTGCGCACCGCGTCCAGGCCGCGCTCGGGGCCCATGCTGATGACGGTGACCTCACCGCCGTGCTTCTCGGCGAGTTGCAGACCGGCCTCGACGCCGAACTCGTCGCCGGGGTCGAGAACAAGCTCACCATCGCGCTTGAGGAGGTGGGTCGAGGGATCGAGCTGGCCCGGCGAGTTCGGGTCCGGGACCTGCTTGACGCAGACGACGACGTTCATCTGAACTCCTGTGACGGTCGTGGAAGGCCGGCGCAGACTCTACCCGACCGTTTCGGTGCTACGGGCGGCGCGGCGGTCGTCACTTCTCAGAGACGGCTAAGGCGAGCGGCGGCGCCGGGATGGAGAATGACGGCCAGGCAGCCCGGCCAGCCACGGAGACCACAACCCCGATGTTCACCTTCGCACGCACCGCCACCCGATGGGCCGGCCGCCACGCAATCCCGGCAGCGGCGGCAACCGCGATCGTCCTTGGCGCGGCCGGGGGCGGAATCGGCTACGCCATCTCCGGGCAGCACGCCACGGCGTCGGCGGCCTCCCCCGCCACCTCGTCGCCTCTGGGCGGGGGTCGGGTGCGAGCAGGCGCCGCCGCTCCCGCCGCGCGCGCCGAACAGCTCATGCAGCGCGCACTCGGCCTGCTCGCCAAAGAGACGGGCCGGACCGTGGCCGCGGTGCGCAGCCAGTTGCAGGCCGGCCTGTCCGTCGACCAGATCGCAGACGCCAAGGCACCGGCGATCGAGTCGGCCATCCTCACCCAGATCAAGAAGGTCGCCGACCGCGCCGTCACCGCCGGACGGATCACGGCCACCCAGGAGACGGCCGGCCTCGCCGCGGTCAAGAGCAAGGTTGACGCGCTCATGGCCGAGCCGGGCACGCAGCTGCTCAAGGATGCCCAGGGCCTCATCCAGGGCATCCAGGGCATCCAGGGCCGGCATGGCCCGAAGACGGGGGCACCAGCCGCGGCGGCGCCGTCGCCCGCCGCCTGAGGCTACCCGCCGCAGTCCGGGCGGTCGCTGGACAGCGGGTACACTGCGGCGATGCCCAAGTCCTATTCCCATGCCGAGCAGGTGATCGACCCGTCGAAGAAGTACACGGCGACGATCACCACCGACAAGGGCGACATCGTGATGTCGCTCGACGCAGCCCGCGCCTCCAAGAGCGTCAACAACTTCGTGTTCCTCGCCCGCGAGGGGTTCTACGACGGGCTCACCTTCCACCGCGTGGTCGACGACTTCGTCATCCAGGCCGGATGCCCCGAGGGCAGTGGTCGCGGCGGCCCCGGCTATCGCTGGGATGACGAGCCCGTGCAGGGCGAGTACATCGCCGGCGCCGTGGCCTGCGCCAACGCGGGTCCCAACACCAACGGATCGCAGTTCTTCATCTGCACAGTGGACGGCCGCCACAAGCTGGCCAAGGCATACAACCTCTTCGGCCAGGTGGTCAAGGGGATGGAGGTGGTCGGGCAGATCCGGCAGGGCGACGTGATGAGCTCCGTGTCGGTCACCGAGGAATAGGCGCGTGGCCGGCGAGCGTCGCCTCCTATCGGTGCACGCCCACGCCGACGACGAGACGATCACCATGGGCGGGCTGCTGGCGACGTGCGATGACCGCGGCATCCGCACCGCCAACATCTGCTGCACGGATGGCAAGCTCGCCAGCATCGTCGCCGAGGACATGCCCGAGGAGACCACCCGGCCCCGCCTCGCCGAGATCCGGCAGGAGGAACTGCGCGCGGCGTGCGCGATCCTCGGCGTTGACGAGGTGCACTTCCTCGGCTACGGCGACTCGGGGATGTGGGGAGAGCCGACCAACCAGCTGCCCGACGCCTTCTGGAAGGCGGACATCGACGTGGCCGTGGGCCGGATGGTCGAGCACATCCGCCGCTTCCGTCCCCACGTGGTGGTCACCTACGACGGCGTCGGCGGATACGGCCATCCCGATCACATCCAGACGCACCGGGTGACGCTCCTGGCCGTCGAGGCGGCACACATGAAGTCGATGTACCCGGAAGCCGGCGAGCCGTGGCGCGTGCCGAAGCTCTACTACACGTCGATCCCGCTGTCCTTCCTGAAGAGGGCATCGGAGATGGCCAGGGCGGCGGGCATGGAGCCGCCCTTCGGTGTGGAGAACCCGGAGGATCTCCCCTTCGTCACACCGGATGAGTGGATCACCACCACGGTCGACATCCGCGAGGGCGTGCGCCGCAAGCGCCAGGCGCTCGTCGCCCACCGCAGCCAGATCAGCCCGGACTGGCCCATGCTCGCGGTGCCCGAGGAGGTGAACATCGAACACTTCGGCATGGAGTCGTTCCAGCTGGTCATCTCGCGTGTGCCCGTCTCTCTGCCGGAGACCGACCTGTTCGCCGGCATCGAGGCCGAGGAGGCCGTCGCGGTCTGACGCTGCCCCCTCGGTGCCGGTCAGCCGCGTGGGTGTGAGCGCTCAGACGCGCTCCACCACCATGGCGATCCCCTGGCCGCCGCCGATGCACATGCCGGCGACGCCGATCGTGGCGTCGCGCTCGCGCATGGCGTGCAGGAGCGTGACCATGATGCGGGTGCCGCTGGCGCCGATGGGGTGGCCGATCGCGATCGCGCCGCCGTTGACGTTGAGCTTGTCGTCGGGGATGGCCAGCTCCCGGCCCACGGCGACGGACTGCGCGGCGAACGCCTCGTTGAGCTCGAAGAGATCGATGTCGCCGACGGCCAGGCCGGCGCGTTCCAGTGCCGCCCGCACCGCCGGAACCGGTCCCATCCCCATGACGCGCGGCGGCACACCGGCGCTAGCGTAGGCGCGGATCCGCGCCAGCGGGGTGCGGCCCTCGGCGCGGGCACGTGACTCGCTCATCACCACCACCGCGGCACCGCCGTCGTTGATGCCACTGGCGTTGCCGGCAGTGACGCTGCCCTCTTTGTCGAACGCAGCGCGCAGCCCGGCGAGCTGGTCGGCGGTGGTTCCCGCGCGGGGATGCTCGTCGACCTCGACGAGCACGGTCTCCTTGCGCTTCTTCACGGGCACGCCGACGATCTCGTCGCGAAAGCGGCCGGCGGCGATGGCCGCCTCTGCCTTCTGCTGAGACGCAGCGGCGAAGGCATCCTGGTCCTCGCGGCTCACCTCGTACTCGCGGGCGACGTTCTCCGCGGTGTTGCCCATGTGACAGTCCTCGAAGGCGCACCACAGGCCGTCGCGGATAAGCTCGTCGACCAGTTGCCCGTGGCCGAGGCGGTAGCCGTAGCGGCCGTTCTCCATCAGGTAGGGGGCTCGCGACATGTTCTCCATGCCGCCGGCGAGAACCGCTTCGGCATCGCCCGCCCGGATCGCCTGGGCGGCCAGCGCGATCGTCTTGAGCCCCGAGCCGCACACCTTGTTCACGGTCATGGAGGGAGTGTCCTCGGCGAGCCCCGCGCCGAGCGCTGCCTGGCGTGCCGGGTTCTGGCCGAGACCGGCCGAGAGAACGTTGCCCATCAGCACCTCGTCGACGGCATCGAGACCGGCCCGGCGCATCGCCTCGCGCGCGGCGACGGCACCGAGCGTCGGTGCCGGGACGTCGACGAATACACCGCCCATGGTGCCGACGGGGGTGCGTACAGCGCTGACGATGACGGCGTTCTCCATCCCCGCACTCTACGACGAGAGGGTGGCGGTGGTCCCCGGTCGCCGCCTCCGGGACCCGCTCAGTCCAGCGGCTCCCCGAAGGCGCGCGCGTAGCGGGCCGCGAAGTCCTCTCGCCCGTAGCCGTGGCTCTGCGGGCCCTGCTGCTCGATGACGTAGGTGGCGGCCAGCGCGCCCATCCGGGCCGCCACCTCGGGCGCCCTGCCGGCGCGAAGGCCGGTGAGCAGGCCCGCGATGTACGCGTCGCCGGCGCCGGTGGGGTCGACCAGCCGCTCCGGTGCCGCGGCGGGGACGCGATGGACGACGCCGTCAGCGTGCAGTTCGCTCCCCTCGGCGCCCCGGGTCAGCGCGACCATCGCTCCCGCTGCGGCCAGCGAACCGGCGTTCCGACCGGTACGCCGCAGAATGACTTCGAGCTCGTAGTCGTTGCCGACGACCATCCAGGCGGCGTCGAGACCAGCGTTGAGCGTCTCGTCGCTCATCGAGCTGAGCTGCTGGGCGGGCGCGAACACCAGGCGGGCTCCCAGGCTCGCCGCCTGCTCGGTGTGCGCGCGCATGGCGTCAGGAGCATCGGGCGCCACCACCACGTGGTCGATGTCGGAGAGCCTGGTGAGGTCGACGCCCACCGCCCTCGCCATCGCGCCGGGGAAGAACGCGGTGATCTGGTTGTCGTCCGCGTCAGTGGTGATGAAGGCCGTGGCCGTGCTCACGTCGTCGCAGAGGAGGGTGCCCGACGTGTCGACCCCGGCGGCACTCAGCGCGGCGCCGTACTCCGCGAAGTCGTGGCCGACGGCCGCGCACAGCAGCGGGCGCTCTCCGAGGAGGGCGAGGGTGTAGGCGATGTTGGCGGCGGTGCCCCCGCGGCGCCTCTCGAGCCGCTCCACCAGAAAGGAGACATTGAGGCTGTGGACCTGGTCGCTGAGGATGTGGTCGGCGAAGCGGCCCGGGAACACCATGATGGTGTCGTAGGCGACGGAGCCGGTGACGGCGACGGATCCCATGGCGCGCAAGCATAGGCAGCCCGTGGCGCCACGACGGTCGCGCACCGGGCGACGACGGCTCGGGGGAGAATGAGTTCGATGGATTCGCCCAGCGCCCGCCCCTCCGCCGGCCCGGCCGGTCCTCTCGTCGGCGAGCTACCGTCCGCGGACAGGGCGGCTGCCGAGACCGTCGAGGTCTATCGGCGCACCTACACGACGGTGCTGCGGAGCACCGGCGAGACCCGTTTGCGGGTGCTCGAGGCGAGCCACCGGGCCATGCACAGCAGCCTGCACTCACTCGCTGACTCCCCGCAGCCCGACCTCGGCGCGTTCCTCTACGCGGTCCGCCGCCTGCCCGCAGCCATCGCCACGGCGGACCGCGTCGTCATGGGCCAGTCGGCGGAGATCTTTGCCCGGCACGGGTACGGCACCTTCGCCGGCGAGACCGAGTTCGGTGCGCCGGGGCGGCGGCGGCGCTGGTACGACGACGGCCGGGGAACGCTGATGGTGCTCATCGCGTCCGCCTCTGATGTCGACGACCTCATCCCCACCCTGGTCGCCTTCCAGATCGAGTGGAACAAGTTGCACGCGACGCTGAGCGCAGCCGCCCCGGACGATGGTGTCGCCACCGCCGCCGATTGCGCGCGGCTGTGCGGTGGTTCCGGCCACGACTGGGAGCAGCTCGAAGAGGCATGGAGCGCCGCCTTCGCTGAGCGGGTCGAGCACATCCGCCGTCACCACCTGTCGCTGCGCGTGCGCATGCTCGGCGGCACGCAGGTGGGCTACGCACGCGTGACCAGGCGCTGGTGGCAGCAGGTCACCGGGGTGATGCGCTCGGAGGGCCTGCTGAATCGCCCGGTCTATTTCGTGAGCAGCAATTCGCACAGCCTGGCCAACCTGGTCACCGGCGTGGCGCGCAAACGCCAGCAGCAGCTCGTCGAATTCGTCGAGCACGACGGTCCCGAGGAGCTGCGCGCAGAACTGGCCCGCTTCCGCGATGGCAGCGCAGAGGGCAACTGGGACAACTTTCTCTACCACGCCATGCGGATGTGGCAGCGCGATACCGCCACCGACGCGGGGCGCACGGCACTGCGCCGCCAGGAGCGCGAGGCCGGCGTTGTCGCTTCAACCAGTCGCACCGCACTCGATATCGCCGCCCAGGTGATCGCGCTGGATCGGCTCGACCCGGCCGACCTCGACGAGCGCCTCCTGCCCGTGGACGCCACGGCGCTGCGTGCCTCGCGGGCGGTGATCGTCAACATCGACTACCCGCTCGGCCTCGCCGCCTACAACATCCTCCGCGAGGTCGCCGAGACCGTGCCGGAACTGCGCGGCGTGTACATCCTCGGCAAGGCGGCCACCCTCAACGCCGACGTTGGCGACGTGATGATCAGCGATGTGATCCACGATGAGCATTCGGGAAGCACGTACTGGCTGGACAACGCCTTCCGCGTCGGCGACATCGCTCCCTACCTGCGCTTCGGCAGCGGGCTCGACAACCAGCGGGCGGTCACGGTCAAGGGAACCTTTCTGCAGAACCGGGGCTACCTCGACTACTACCACCGCGAGGCCTTCTCAGTGGTCGAGATGGAGGCGGGACCGTACTGCTGCGCGATGTTCGAGATGAGTGAGGCGGCCCGCTACCCGATGGGCGCGCCGGTCAACTTCGCGCGGCTGCCCATCGACTTCGGTGTGATTCACTATGCCTCGGACACACCGTTCACGCAGGCACGCACGCTCGGGGCACGCGGCCTGTCCTACTTCGGTATGGATTCCACCTACGCCTCGTCGGTGGCGATCCTGCGCAGGACCCTGCGGCTCGAGGGCGCGCTGCGCGACGGTGATGAGCCGGACGACCCGCCGGTGGTGGAGGACGGAACGGAGATGCCCATGGAGACGGCGCAGTGAGCGCGCGACGGGGGCGCGCCGCGGGTCTCGCCGTGCTCCTGCTGTCGACCGCGCTGCTCGCCGCGTGCGGCGGCGACCAGATCGCATGCGCGGCCGGACAGTGCGGAACGCCGGTGAGCCTCAACGTGCAGCCGCAGAACAGCTCGCTCGTCGTCGGCGTCAACCGCATCTCCATCGCCCTCCTCGACCAGCAGCAGAACCCGGTGACGGCAACCGGGGTCACCCTGATGCTGGTCACCCCTGCGCATCAGCAGCTCCCCACCCGCCCGCTGGAGAACATCTCCGCGGCCTACGGTGGCATCCCCATCTACGTGGGCATCGAGCAATTCACCGCCCCGGGTCAGTACCAGTACCAGGTGCAGGGCACCGCCGCCGGTGGTGGACCGGTGAGCGGGCAGGCGTTTGTGACGGTCAGCGACCGGGGCCCTGAGCTCGCCGTCGGCACCACGGTTCCGGCCCTGGAGCAGAAAGTGCTCACCGACGCTGGCGTGACCATCTCGCAGGTGGACAGCGGGGTTCCGCCCGACACCTGGCACGACCAGACCATCGCGGGAGCACTCGCCGCGCACAGGCCCATGGTTCTCTTCTTCGGCCAGCCCGGCTTCTGCCCCAGCAAGACGTGCGGCCCGACCGTCTCGATCCTCAAACAGCTCTGCACGCAGTACTGCTCGCAGTTCTCGTTCCAGCACATCGAGGTCGATTTCCCCGCATCAGTCGCCCAGGTCTTCAACAACCCCGCGTTCCGCGCCTTCGGCCTGCAGACCGACCCCTGGGTGTACTTCGTCAACGCCGGCGGGGTCATCGCCGACCGCTTCGAAGGGCCGGTGACGCTCGACGAGCTGCAGGGCGCAGCGCAGGGCACGCTGGCCGGCAGGGTCCCCGCCGTCTCCCTGGCGGGCTGACGGCACCGGCGGCCTGACCGATGCCTCTGCTGTCTCTCGAGAACGTGGCGGTCGCCTACGGTGCCGAGGTCATCGTGCGCGGCATCACCCTGCGCATCGAACCGCGTGACCGGCTTGCCGTGGTCGGCGCCAACGGGGCGGGCAAGACGTCGGTCCTCGAAGTCATCGGCGGTGCCCTGGAACCGAGCGAAGGGGTCGTCGACCGTCCCCGCAACCTGCGCGTCGCCTACCTGCCCCAGGACGCGCCCGAGCCGACGGGGGCCACCGTTCTCGACGAGGTGCTGGCGTCACGCGCCGACCTGGTCGCCACCCACACCGAGCTGAGCCGGCTGGAGGCGGCGATGGGCGCCCAACCGACCGACCTCGAGGCGGTCATGGCCCGATACGGTGAGCTGCAGCACGCCTACCAGGACGCCGGCGGCTACGACGTGGAGGCGCGTGCGCGCGAGGCGCTGGGTGGACTGGGCATCGACGAGACACTGCAGGTACGCGATCCGCATAACCTCAGCGGCGGCCAGAAGCGGCGCGTCGAGCTGTCCAAGCTGCTGCTCGCCGATGCCGACCTGCTGCTCATCGACGAGCCCACCAACCACCTCGACCTCGCCTCCATCGAATGGCTCGAGGGCTTCATGGCGGAGGTGCGCTCGACGTTCGTGCTGGTGTCCCACGACCGGCGCTTTCTCGACAGCGTGTGCACGTCGGTGCTCGAGCTCGGTCACGGTGTCGCCGAGGAGTACCCGGGCAACTACACGCAGTATGTCCGGCTGCGCGTCGAGCGCCGGGCGCGGCGCCAGAAGGAGTTCGAGTCGCAGCAGGCGCACATCGACCACCAGGAGGAGTTCATCCGCAAGTACAAGGCGGGACAGCGCGCCAAGGAGGCTCGCGGCCGGCAGAAACAGCTCGACAAGATCGATCGGGTGGTCGCGCCGCCCCGGGACCGGCGACCGCGGTTGCGCTTCGTCACCGCACCCGGTTCGCAGATCCTGCTCAAGACCAGCGAGCTGGAGGTCGGCCGCGACCGCTCGGTGCTGCTGCGCGTCCGGCCGCTGAGCATCGCCCCCGGCGAGCGCATCGCCATCGTCGGTCCCAACGGCTGTGGCAAGTCGACGCTCCTGCACACGCTCGCCGGCGAACTTCCGCTGATCAAGGGCACCATCAACCTCGGGCCGCGCACCCATCGCCGGCTCTACCGCCAGGATCTCGGCCGCGATGGTGACGACGCAGTTGCCAGCGCGTACTCCACCGACGACGAGCGCACCGTCATGGAAGACCTGCTCGCCGACCACCCGGTCGGCGCCGAGCGCGCCCGAACCATGCTCGGCGCGCTGCTGTTCAGCGGCGACGATGTGCACAAGCTCGTCGGCGAGTTGAGTGGCGGCGAGCGCGCCCGGCTCCTGCTCGGCAAGGTCGCGCTCGAGGAGACCAACCTGCTCCTCCTCGACGAGCCGACCAACCACCTCGACATCCCCGCGCAGGAGGTGCTCGAGCAGGCCTTGATCGGCTACGCGGGCGCCGTTGTCCTCGTCACCCACGACCGCGCCCTCATCGACGCTGTCGCCACGCGAACCTGGGCCATCGAGGACGGCGGCGTCCGCGAGGTGCTCGGCGGCTACACCGACCTGCTGCGCGTGCGCGACCGGGAGCGGCGCGACCGTGAGCGCGAGGCACAGCGCGCCGTCTCTGCCGCGCGCACCTCCCGCGGCGGTGGGGCGCCCCGCGCCAATCCGCAGACGGGAAACCGCGAGCTGCGCCGCCTCGAGGAGGAGATCGCGGCCATCGAGGCCGAGCTCAAGGAGGCGCGCAACCGGCTGCTCGACCCGGAGACATTCGCGAACGTCGAGCGTGGCGCGGAGGCGGGCCGCGAACACGACCGTCTCAGCGGCGCGCTTGCCGAGCTCTACGAGCGATGGAGCGAAGTCGGCGCCGCCGGCTGACCGGGCGACATGACTTGCGGGCGCTCATGCTCCGCGGCTGATTCTTAAACTGTCGGCCGTGGCCACCTCCCCCCTCGCACTCGGTGAGACGCTTATCACCGGAGAATCGATTCACCGACGGGTGGTCGAGCTCGCCGCCGAGATCGATCGCGCCTACTCGGGTGCGGTGCAACCGGTGGTGCTCGTCTGCGTGCTCACCGGGGCGCTAATCTTCACCGCGGACCTGGTCAGAGCGCTGCACATGCCGATGGAGATCGACTGCATCGCGGTGCGATCGTACGGTGGCGGGACGGACAGCCCGGGCGAGGTCGGGCTGGTCAAGGACATCGACACCCCGCTCCGCGACCGCGACGTTCTCATCGTCGAGGACATCGTCGACAGCGGATATACGGTCGTGTTCCTGGTGGACCACCTGAAACGGATGGAGCCGCGGTCTCTGCGAGTGGTCGCGCTGCTCGACAAGCCCGCGCGCCGCGCTCGTCCGGTGAGCATCGACTGGCGGGGCTTCGACATCCCTGACCGCTTCGTCGTCGGCTACGGGCTCGACCACGACGGCCGTCATCGCAACCTTCCCGACATCCGGGTGCTCGACGGGGCGTGAGCGGCCGCCGCACCGCGCCACTGGCCCTCGCCGGCGCCACGGTCGCGGTGTCGGTGTCGGCCATCCTTGTCCAGGAGGCACACACCGATGCCGCCACGGTGGTGTGGTTGCGGATGGCGCTGTCGGTGGGATTGCTCGCCCCCTGGGCCGTCCCCCAACTGGCGCGGCGTGCCGTCGGGGCCACCCGCCGCGACGCTCTGCTGACGCTGGCCGCGGGCGCGCTGCTGGCGGTGCACTTCCTCGCCTGGACCGCGTCGTTGGCGTACACGTCGGTGGCCGCGAGCGTGCTGCTGGTCTCCCTCCACCCGCTCATCGTCGTCCCGCTGAGCAGCCGCCTCCACGGCGACACCGTGGATCGTCGCGTCGTCGCCGGGGTGGTCCTGGCCATGGGAGGAACGGTGGTGACATGTGCGGGCGCGCTCGGCGGGGGTGGGGACGCGCTGCGCGGTGACCTCCTGGCCCTGGCCGGCGCGGTCGCCCTGGCCGGGTACCTGCTGATCGGCAGGTCGCGGCGCGACCGCGGAGGCGTCGCTGCCTACTCGGCGGTCGTCTATGCGGTGGTCAGCGCCGCCGCCGTCGGCGCGGCCGCCGCGGGCGGGGGCCTGCACGCTCCGGACGGGCGGACGCTGGTGGCCTGCGCCGGGCTGGCCGCGATCTGCACGGTCGGCGGCCACACGGTCTTCAACTGGACGTTGCGGCGGCTGCCGGCGGGTGTTGTGTCGCTGTCCTTCCTCGGCGAGCCGCCGCTCGCGGCACTGCTCGCCCTCGCGGTCCTAGGTCAGCGACCGCCGGTCACCACGGTGGCGGGCGGCGTGCTCATCCTCGCCGGCCTCGCGGTCACACTCCGCGCGGCGCCGGCCTCAGGGACGGCGCGCCTGGTTGTGGAGTGAAGCTCACACGGCGACCCCGGTCAGCAGGTAGAGGAGGTGGGCGGGGATCATGCCCATGACCACGCTGATGATCAGCACGTAGAGCATTGCGGTGGCCGGCTGGTTGGCGCGTATCCGTGCGAAGTACAGCGTGAAGGCGTTGACCGCGGCAGTGAAGAGCACGCCGGAGCCGATCACCAGCAGCCAGAAGAGGAACGCCTGGTCACCGGAGAGCAGCCGGTCACGACCGGCAGGACTGTTGAGCAGCGCGATCGCGATGACCGCGCACTGCACGCCGACGGCCGCGAACACCGCGTAGATGGCCAGCCGGAGTGGCCGGAAGGACATGTTCGGCGTCACCAGGTACCAGTGGCCGAGCAGCATGCCGGCGAGGGCCGTGCCGCCGAGCATCGCCGCCGCGCCGAATGCCAGCATCGCCCCACCAGACCCGCCCAAGGCCGGCCCGATCGCCGCGGCCGCGGCGACCAAGGTGGCCAGCCCCGCGGCGACGGTGGCCGCCGCCACCACCCTGCGGGCCACCTCCGTCCCCACCCCGGCGAACAGCGTGTCGACGGCGAGCAGGATGGTGAACGCGACCATCCAGTGGGCGAAGCCGGCCACAGCACCGGCATCGACGCTGCGGTGAAGGAGCGCGCCGAGGTCGGACACGCCGCGGAGGAGCAGCAGGTCGGCGCCCATGACGACGGCGCAGATGGCCGCGGTCGTGCCGGCGAACCCGCGACCGACGCCGCCGACGAGGTCGAGGGCGGCGCTCACCGTCACGGTGCCCATGGCCAGCTCCAGCAGCACGAGCAGGCCGGCCAGCGGGGCGAGGTCGGGCAGCGAGGATGGCGGCACCGCGCGATGGTACGCCGGCTCCTGTGGGGGCACAGCCGGCTGCGCTACCGTCGGGGAGCGATGAGCAGGGAGCACGACCAGAGCAGCGCCGACCCACCGGTCGACCACGAGGAGCCGGCGCCCCACCAGCTCGACCCCGTCGCCGTCTCCGTGGCCGCGACAACGGCGACCGGCGGGCTGGGCAGCCCGGGCCCTGAAGATGACCCTGGAACGGGGCGACCCTGGACCGCGGCGGCCGCGCGCGAGCCGCTGCCGCCCCTGGCGCCGCCGCCTGCGCGTCCCGGCGCCGGGACACCGGTGACGCCCGGGCCGCGCCCTGCCGCCAGCGGCGCGGCCACGCGGGTGATGGTGAGCGTCGCGGTGCTCGCGGTCGCCGTCGTGGTGATCGTGCTGCTCGTGGTCATCGTCGGCCGCTGAGCGCGAGACGGCGGGAGTGTGTCAGCCCTCGAGAGGAAGCCCCGCCTCCTCCCACGCCTCGATGCCGCCGATCACGTTGACGGCGCGCGGACGGCCGTGCTCGTGAAGGAACTCGACCGCCCGGCCGCTGCGCCCGCCGAGCCGGCAGTGGACGTACACGTCGCGATCGTCGGGGATCTCGTCGATGCGCTGCGGGATCTCCGCAAGGGGGATCAGCACGGCGCCGGGGATGCGCTGCTGCTCCCATTCCCACGCCTCGCGCACGTCGATGAGCACGGCATCGCCGGAGGTCATCGCATCGTGCGCCTGCTGAGGCGTCGCGGAACCGTCGCCAGTCATGGGCGCGAGTATAGAGATCGCCTGTTCGCAGCTATCCCGCGGCTGGTAGTCTGCCCGGCGTGACCGCGACCGCACCCGCCCCGACGGCGCCGTACGCGGACGATCCCTGGGCCAACGCGCAGCGACAGTTCGACAACGCCGCGGCAATCCTCAACCTTTCGCCAGGGCTGCGCGCCGTGCTTCGCGAGGTGCGTCGCGAGCTGCTGGTCCGCTTTCCGGTGAAGATGGATGACGGTTCGCTGCGCGTCTTCGAGGGCTACCGGGTCCAGCACAACACCACGCGCGGGCCCGCCAAGGGCGGGATCCGGTTTCATCCCGACACCAGCCTGGAGGAGGTGAAGGCCCTCTCCATGTGGATGACGTGGAAGTGCGCGCTGATGAACATTCCGTACGGTGGCGCGAAGGGCGGCGTGGTCGTCGACCCCCGCGAGCTGAGCCACCGCGAGCTCGAGCGGCTCTCGCGTCGTTTCGCCAGCGAGATCAGCTTGCTCATCGGCCCCGACTCCGACATCCCGGCGCCGGACGTCAACACCAACGCCGAGGTGATGGCGTGGATGATGGACACAATCTCCATGGAGGCCGGCTACTCGATCCCGGCGGTGGTCACCGGCAAGCCGCTCGAGATCGGCGGCAGCGAAGGACGACCGAGCGCCACCGGCCGCGGCGTCACCATCGTGGCCATGGATATCTGCAAGCGGTTGCAACGGGATCCCGCCGCGACCACCGTCGCCGTGCAGGGCTTCGGCAACGTCGGCAGTGTCAGCGCCGAGCTGATGGCCGAGCGAGGGTTCCACATCTGCGCGGTGTCGGATGTCAGCGGCGGCGTCTACAACCCCGCGGGCCTCGACATGGTCGCCCTCCAGCAGCACCGCGCAACCACCGGTGCCGTGGGCGGGTTCGCCGGGGCGCGGCCCGTCTCCAACTCCGAGCTGCTCGAACTGCCGGTTGATGTTCTCGTCCCCGCCGCGCTGGAGAACCAGATCACGTCGCGCAACGCCGGCCGCATCCACGCGTCGGTGATCATCGAGGGTGCCAACGGGCCGACGACGCCGGATGCCGACCTCATCCTCGAACAGCGCGGCATCACCGTCGTGCCCGACATCCTCGCCAACGCGGGCGGTGTCACGGTCTCGTACTTCGAGTGGGTGCAGGACCTGCAGTCGTTCTTCTGGGAGGAGGGCGAGATCAACAACAAGCTCGAGCGCATCCTCCAGCGCGCATTCACGCAGATGTGCGCCCAGGCCGACCTTCACCGCGTGTCGCTGCGGCTCGGCGCCTACCTGGTGGCGGTGAAGCGGGTCGCCGATGCCACCGCGGTCCGTGGCATCTATCCCTGATCCCGGCGCGCCCGGCATCCGGGTCGCAGGCGAGCGCGACCCGGCCACGCTGGCCGCCATCCGCAGGCGGCGGCGTTTGACACCGGCAGAGGCTGTCCTGGTCATCGACGGCGTCCTCGCCGAGGTGGCCGCAGGTCCGCCGGCCAGCGCGGCGGGAGCGCGGCCGGGCGACGACGTGCGCTCCGCCGCCCGGCTGGGACTCGATCTCCTGCGCGGGGCGGGGCGCGGTCTGGACGCGGTGCGCCGCCCCCTCGACGCCGCCCTGGCGTCGCCCGACCCGGACGCCGGCGCGGTGCGCGCCGCGCTGGACGCGGCTGCCCGCGCTTCGCTGGGGGCGGGGTGGCGCGAGCGTGCCGCCACCGCCGCCCCGTCGAGACGACGCAGGTGGCGGCGGGTCGCCATAGTCGTCGCCGCCGTCGTCGCCGTCATCGCCGCCGGAGGCGCCGCGGCGGGAATGATCCTCCTGGGTGGTCACGCCCCCACCACCCGGGGCGCCGTCCCCAGCGCCTCCGCACCGCTCAGCGTGGGTGGAGACGCCAGCGTCGCGGTCAACCCCGCGCGGGGGGGATGCGACACCACCTTCGTGTTCGTCGGCCGTGGCTCACTGTCGGGGAGCGGGTCGCTCGTCTACCGCTGGGAGCAGAGCGACGGCACCACCAGCGGGGACACCTCACTGTCGATCACCCCGCAGGAAGGCGCGTTCCAGCTCACCCAGGCCTGGCGCCTTCAGGGCAGCCGGACTGTCGACGGCACCGAGACCCTCCACATCCTCCGGCCCGTCGACCGCCGGGTCTCGCAACCATTCCACTACGCGTGTCCGTGACCGCGCTGGGGCGGCTGCGCGGCCGCAACCCGCTGCCCGGGGGCGCGGTGACAGTCGGCGTCGGCCTTCTCCTCGCCGGGGTGTGCACCTACGCCTTCCTGGCGATCGCCGGACACGCTCTGACCCCGGTCCGCTACTCGGCCTTCGCCGGGTTCTGGGCACTTCTGTTCGTGGTCGCGCCGGGCATCTTCCTGCCCCTCGAGCAGGAGCTGGGGCGCGCCATCGCGGCGCGCCGCGCCCGGGGCGACGGCGGCGGCCCGGTGGTGCGGCGCTGCGCGCTGATCGGCGGCGGCTTCCTCGGGATCCTTCTCGCCGGCTCCGGCCTCGCCTTCTCCCCCATCGACGGCCGGCTTCTCGGTGGTGACGGCGTGCTCATGATCGCCCTGCTCGCCGGGCTCTCCGCCTACAGCGTGGAACACCTCGGCCGGGGCACGCTGAGCGGCAACGGACGGTTCCGGGCATACGGGGTGCTGCTCGGCTCGGAGGGCGTCTACCGGGTCGCGTTCTGTGCCGCGCTCGCGGCCCTCCACGTGACCACGCCGGGGCCCTACGGTCTTGCGCTCGTGGCCGGATCCTTCGCGGCTGTGGTGACAGCGCTGGTGGGTCAGCGGGGGCTGGCGGGACACGGGACGGCGGTGAGCCACGCTGAGGTGAGCACCGCGCTGGGCTCGCTCCTGGTCGCCTCGCTGGCGACCCAGTTCATGTTCAACGGCGGGACACTCATGGTCCAGCTGCTCGCCTCGCCGTCGGAGCAGCACGCGGCCGGCACCTTCCTCAACGGGCGTGTGATCGCGTTCGTGCCGCTGTTCCTCTTCCAGGCGGTGACCGCGGCGCTGCTGCCGCGGCTCTCAGCGCTGCGCAGCCGCGGTGCCATCGCCGACTTCCGGCGCACGCTGGTGCGGCTTCTCCTGTTCGTGGCGCTGCTCGGCACGGTGGCCGTCGCCGGCTCGTTTGTGTTCGGACCGGCGGTGGTCCGGCTGGTGTTCGGACCGGACTTCACGCTGAGCAGTCGCGACCTCGCCCTGCTGGCCGCGAGCTGCACGTCACTGATGGCGGCGCAGGCGCTCGGCCAGGGTCTGATCGCCCGGTCCGACTATCGCGGGGTGGTCGTCGGCTGGCTCTGCGGCGTGGTCGCCTTCTTCGCGGTCGTCGCCACCGTCCATCCACTGCTGCTCCGCGTCGAGCTCGCCCTTGTCGGGGGTGGGGTTGCGGCGATGGCCGTGATGGTCGCGCTCCAGCCCGACCTCTGGCGGAGCGACCGAGGATCGGCCGGTGATCAGGGAGCGCTGGCGGCGAGCAGCTCCTCGCCCTGATCCTCGGGCCCGACGAAGGCGAGCCGCACGTCGGGGATGCCGGCGACGATCCGCTGGGCAACGGCCTGAACCTGCTCGGCGGTGACCCGGCTGATCGCCGCCGCCCGTGAGTCCGGGGTCTCCATCGGGAGCCGGGCCCGCCAGCGGCCACCGAAGAAGCGAGCCAGGCTGATGGCCGTCTCCGTCGAGCGAAGCAGGCGCCCGATCATCGCCGACTTGGTGGCCGAGAGCTCGTCCTCGGGAACGGCCGTCTCAGCCAGAGCGCGGAACTCCGCAAAGGACAGCTCGGTGGCGCGGCGCGCGTCCTTGGGCCTCGTGCCGGTGCTGATCACGAAGACGCCGGCGTCCTCGAAGCCCTCGTGGTGGGAGAAGATGCTGTAGCAGAGGCCGTTGCGCTCGCGCACGGTGTGGAACAGCCGCGACGACATCCCTCCCCCGAGGATGTGGTTCATCACCGACAGGGCGGTGCGGTCCTCGTCGGTGGCGGCGATGCCGGGCACCGCGAAGACGAGGCGGATCTGCGGCTCCTCCTGGTCGGTGGGGGGACGCACGTTGCAGGTGTAGCGCTCGCCCTGGCCCCACACCGCCGGCACGCGCGGGCGGGGCTTGGCGGTCGGCACGTCGGCGAGCAGCTCGGCGGCGCGCCCCGCGGAGATGCTGGCTCCCCCAGCGACGCACAGGCACATCGAGTCCGGCGCGTAGAAGGAGCGGTGGTAGTCCATGAGCTGGTCGCGCGACGCCCTTTCGATGACCGCGGGGAAGCCCGCCGCCGACCACGCCATCGGCTGGTCGCCGCCGAAGGCGACGGTGCCGAGACGATCCCAGATCCAGCCGTCAGGGTCGGCCAGCCGTGCCGACAGCTCCTGGAGCACGACGTTGCGCTCACGCTCGACCTCCTCGGCGGCGAAGAGTGGCCGGGTGAGCATGTCGGTGATGATGTCGGTGAGATCGTCGAGCGCCGTCGCCGGCCCCTCGGCGTAGTACGCGACCTCCTCGGTGTCCGTGTAGGCGTTGGTGTTGGCGCCGAGGCGGTCGATCTCACGCGAGATCTGCAGTGTCGTCGGCCGGCGCGAGGTGCCCTTGAAGAACATGTGCTCGAGGTAGTGGGCCAGCCCCGAGGTGTCGGCGGCCTCGTCCCGCGAGCCCGCGCGCACGATCAGGAAGACACCGACGTTGCGCGATACCGACGGGGCGTTGAGCAGGCTCACGCCGTTGGGCAGCACGGTCAGGGCGGGCTCGTAGGGATTCACGGAGGTGGGCGTGGTCATGGCCGCCAGAGGGTACCGCTCGGGCCGCGCCCCGTGACCGCGACGCGCGCCAGGTCAGCTGGTGCCGGACTCCCATGAGGACAGGTAGGCCTGCTGCTGCGCGGTGAGCACGTCGATCTTCACGCCCATCGCCTCGAGCTTGAGGCGTGCCACCTCGCGGTCGATCTCGAGAGGAACGTCGTGGACGACCGCATCGAGCTCGGCGTGGTGGCGAGCGACGTGCTCGGCACACAGCGCCTGGTTGGCGAAGCTCATGTCCATCACCGCAGCCGGGTGGCCCTCGGCCGCGGCCAGGTTGAGCAGGCGACCCTCGGCGAGCACATGGAGCGTGCGGCCGTCCTTCATCTGGTAGCTCTCCACGAAGGGACGTGGCCTGGTCACGCCGTCGGCGAGGTCGTCGAATGCGGCGAGGTTGATCTCGTCGTTGAAATGGCCACTGTTGGCAATGATGGCCCCGTCCTTGAAGCGCTCGACATGGTGGCGGTCGACGACGTTGATGTCCCCGGTGACGGTGATCACCACGTCCGCCCTCGGTGCGGCCTCCTCGAGCGGCATCACCGGGAACCCGTCCATCACTGCCTCGAGGGCGCGCGTCGGGTCGACCTCGGTGACGATCACGTGCGCGCCCATCCCGTCGGCGCGGCTGGCAAGCCCGCGCCCGCACCACCCGTACCCGCAGACCACCAGCGTCCGGCCCGCGAGGAGGATGTTGGTGGCGCGGATGAGGCCGTCGAGCGTCGACTGGCCGGTTCCGTAGCGGTTGTCGAACATGTGCTTGGTGAGGGCCTCGTTGACCGCGATGATCGGGAACTTGAGGGCGCCGTCCGCCGCCATCGCCCGCAGCCTGATCACGCCGGTGGTGGTCTCCTCGGTGCCGGCGATGACGTCGCCGAGCAGCTCGCTGCGGTTGCGATGGAGCTCGGCGACCAGGTCGGCGCCGTCGTCCATCGTGATCTGAGGCCGGGAGTCGAGCACGGAGGTGATGTGCCCGAAGTAACGCTGCGAGTCCTCCCCCTTGACGGCGAAGGTGGGGATGCCGTGCCTCTCCACCAGCGCCGCCGCAACGGCATCGTTGGTGGAGAGCGGGTTGCTCGCGCAGAGGCGCACATCCGCGCCTCCCGCCTTGAGTGCGATGGCCAGGTTGGCCGTCTCGCTGGTGACGTGCAGGCAGGCTCCGATGCGCAGGCCGCGCAGCGGCTGCTCACGCTCGAAGCGCTCGCGGATCAGCCGGAGGACGGGCATCTCCAGAGCGGCCCACTGGATGAGGCGATCCCCCTCGTCGGCGAGTCCGAGGTCGGCGACATCGCTGTCGCGGCTTGTGGTTGTCTGCATTTTGGTCTCCGCTCAGATGGTGATCACTGCTGTGTGCTCGTACTCACCCAGCCGGCCCGTCCCGTTGAGATCGGCGAGTTCGATGAGAAACGCAAGCCCGGCGACGGCGCCGCCGAGCCTGCTGACGAGGTCGATTGTCGCTGCCGCGGTCCCGCCGGTGGCGAGCAGGTCGTCGACGATGAGAACACGCTGACCCGGTGCCACGGCGTCGGCGTGCATCTCGAGCACCGCCTCACCGTATTCGAGCGCGTAGGCGACCGACACCGTCGCCGACGGCAGCCGGCCCTGTTTGCGGACCGGTACGAACCCCACTCCCAGGAGGTAGGCCAGCGCGCCGCCGAGCACGAACCCGCGGGACTCGATCCCGGCCACGAGGTCGACGCCTCGATCCCTCCAGGGAGCGACGAGCTCGTCGACGGCGGTGCGAAAGGCCTCGGCGTCGCCGACCAGGGTGGTGATGTCGCGAAAGACGATTCCCGGGGACGGGAAGTCGGGGATGGCCCGGATGGCGCCGGCGAGCCGTTCGCTGACCGCGGCCGACTCGACGTCGTCGGTGGCCTGGGGTGGGCGGCGCGGCATCGGCGAGATTCTAGCCAGGCTGCGGGGTCCGTCGGGTGGGGCGGTGGCTGTCAGACTCCAGTGCCAGGCGCCGCGCTCGCGCCGCCAACCGGGAGCGAGCCCTGACCATCCCCAGCGATCGGCGTGCGATCCAGATCGCCGCACCCGCCCTCGGACCCGACGTCGAGGCGGCGGTGATGGCGGTGCTGCGCAGCGGGCACATCGCCCAGGGGCCGGTCGTCCGCCGGCTCGAGGAGCAGTGTGCGGCGATGGCCGGTACGCGTCACGCCGTCGCGGTCTGCAACGGCACCGCTGCGCTTGAGGCGTCGCTCGAGATCCTCGGCGTGGGCCCGGGCGACGAGGTGATCACGTCCGCCCTCACCTTTGCGGCGACCATCAACGCCGTTCTGCGCAGCGGCGCGACCGTGCGTTTCGCCGACATCGGCGATGACTTCACCGTCGACCCCGACGCCATGCGCTCTCTGGTCAACGAGCGCACGAGGGTGCTGCTTCCGGTCCATCTCTACGGGCTCATGGCCGACATGGACGGGATCGGCGCCCTGGCCGCGACGCATGGCCTGCCCATTCTCGAGGACGCCGCCCAGGCACACGGGGCCAGCCAGGGCCAGCGGCGCGCCGGGGGAAGCGGCCTCGGCTGTTTCTCGTTCTACGCCACCAAGAACGTGACCAGCGCCGAGGGAGGTGTGATCACCACCTCGGACGACGGCATGGCGGCGCGACTGCGGATCCTGCGCAACCAGGGGATGGAGCGCCGCTACGAGTACGTCGCGGTCGGTCGCAATCTGCGACTCACCGACCTGGCGGCGGCGGTGGCAGTGCCCCAGATGGACCGGCTGGCCGAGATCAATGCCGCCCGTGACCGCAACGCCCGCGCCCTCATCGCGCTGCTCGGCGATCAGCCGTCGATCACCCTGCCCCACGTCCCCGCCGGCCGCACCCATGTATGGCACCAGTTCACCGTGCTGCTCGCCGACGGCGGCGAGCGCGAGCGGGTGGTCGGCGCCCTCGCCGACCGCGGGGTCGGGTCCGGGGTGTACTACCCCCGCCTGGTGTGGGACCACGAGTGCTACCGGTCGCATCCCGGCGTGGCCCAGGACAAAACGCCGCGAGCCGCGGATGTCGCGGCGCGCTGCCTCTCGCTGCCGGTGCACCAGAACCTCGCGGCCGGCGACCTCGAGCGCATCGCCGCCGCCCTGATCGAGGCGACATCGTCGTAGCACGCTGCCCTGACCTGGCAGCCGACCCTGCACCGACGTCAGGCAAATCGGTCAGACCACCCAGTAGCCGTCACCGAACATCCCCGCCAGCAGCGCCTTGAGCGCCACCGAGAGAACGATGACTGCGACGAAGAGCCGCGGACGTGTCAGTACCTTGGCGAGGACGATGAAGGCAGGGAAGAGAAAAGATGCTCACCACGGGGAACACCGGTGCACGCCCCCAGTGCGATGAATGAGCGGTGAGGATGGCCATCGGGTCGTGAAACAGAAGGGCGGTGTAGGCGCCCGTGAGCGGCGAGGTCGAGGTACAGCCGGCCATCCGACGTCGTAAATCCGCCGGTTGCGCCTGGGACGACGGTCGCGAAGGCCACGACGTGCAGGAAGACAACGATGACCCCTGCCGTCAGCACGACCTGGCTCAGTCCGACCGTGAACGGCAGTTCCAGCGAGTGGAGTGCGCGAGCCTATCGAAGTGAGGTGGCTGAGCCGTGCGGCCCCCGCCGGAAGGCGAGGGTTCTGGGCAGGTCGCCCAGTCCGGCTGGCTAGAATGGCCGCCGATGGATGGCGGGGACGACAGAGTGATCGGCGCGCCCGCCGGTCGCATCCCTCATCGCACTGCGACGATCGTCGCATGGGTGGCCCCGCTGCTGGCGCTGGGCATCTACCTGGTGGCCCTTGGTGATCACCTGCCCGCCATCCTCGACCAACTCACGTGGGACAGCGACTCGGACGGTGCCATGGTGCTCGCCCATGTCATCACCACAATGCCCGCTCATGGTCACATCAACATCGCGACGCAGCCGGGATTCCTGCCCATCGTGTTCAACATCGCGACCTCAGGATTGCCGGCGTACCGTGCCATCTGGGAGGCGCTGCCGGTAGCGCTTCTGGCGGTCACCGTGGCCGCCATCGCGCTCTCCGTCTGGCTGGTGAGCCGGTCGGTGTGGGCCACCACCATCAGCGCTGCGATCGCGGCGGGCGCCGGTCCACTGCTGTCGCGTGACGAGCTCTCGCAGACCAACCACGTCACCAGCCAAGCGATCACGGCGGTGCTCGGTCTCTGCCTCGTACTCCTGGTACGACGTCAGCGCCGCCGCCCACTCGTGGTATGGATGGTTGTTGCGATTCCGGTGCTCGGATTCTTCGCAGCATCAGACGGCCTCGCAATGGTCTGCGGCGCCGCCGCGCTCGCCGTCGCCGGTGTGGCCACCGCCATCGCAGGACGCGAGCTTCCCCGCCGGATCCTGTTCGCCGGTGCGTGCTGTGGGATTGCGGCTGGTGCCTTGGCCTTTCTCGAGGTGTTCAGCACGGTCGCTTCCCGCCTGGGCTACTCGCTCAACCCCGCGTACAGCCTCGTTCCGGCGCTGCAACTCACATCCGACGACATTCGGCGCCACCTGGCGCTCCTCCCCGCGGCCGTGCTCCGCGTTGGCGACGGCGCCCTGCACAGCAGCGGCTCGGCACCGCTGGTATGGGGGATGCGGCTGAACGCGGTGTTCATGGTGGCCTCGGTGATCATCGTCGCGGCTGCCACTCTGCTGATCCTTCTGAGGTGCCTGCGGCGAGGAATCGAGACCCCCGCTGCCCCGTACGTGGCGTTGTTTGTGTTCTGGGGAACCGGCATCTGGATGATGCTGGCCGCGTGGACCGTCGGCAACGTGGCCATCGACGACGGCTCATACGGCTCATATCGGTACCTCAGCACGCTGCGCGACGCCGTGGCCGTGGGAGTCCCGCTGCTCGTGTGGGCCCTGGTGCGCCACTGGCGACCGTGGCGGGCCGGCCGGCCGCCGATCGCGCTCAGCCCCTGGGCAGGGACGGCGGCACGACTGGGCATCGCCGCCTGCGTGACGGTTCTGGTGCTGACCTCCGCCCAGCGCAACGTCGATGCCGCCGACCAGCGCGCCGTCTTCCAGCCAGCTCACACGCTTGACCTTCCCGCCGCAGTGGCCGTGCTCGACAAGCTCCACCTGACGCATGGGTACGGCCCCTACTTCGACGCGCTGGCCATCTCGTACCGGTCCGACTTTCACGTGTCGATGGCTCCGATCTACCAGGCCAACGGATGCCCCGACACGTACTACTGTGGCGGCTCCAACAACTCTGCCGACGGGTGGTACCGCGAGCATGTCGCCGGCCCCACATTCGTCCTCCTCGATCCCGACTTCGGCAATCCCAGCATCTTTCCGCCCACCCTCGGACCTCCCGATGCCGTGTACACCGTCGGTCGTTTCACGATCGGCGTCTTCGACTCTGACGTGGCCACCCGTTTCTACTCACCGGCGGCGGGTTGACGCCAAGCGTGCAGGATGCCCAGCGACGCCGCCACGGCGGTGGCGTCGTTGGCAGGATGGTGGACCGCCCCCGGATGCGGCGACGGTCGGTTGGTAGACTGCCAGCGACCAACCGGTGCCGCAGCGGAGACGGGATGAAGCAGACGCTGGAGAGACGCGCCCGCCGCCTGGTGCGCGGGGACCGGGATGACGAGGCAGCTCTCATCCGTGCCGCCTACGTTGTCCTGCTCCACCGCGAGCCCGATGCTGACGGCCTGGCCACGCAGCTGGCTCACCTGGACGACGGCTGGAGCTGGTTGCAGCTGCTGGCGGGCCTGGTGCGCTCCGAGGAGTTCGAGCGCTCCCTCGCCACCGGGACCACGGAGTGGCGCCAGGCGGTGATCCGCGCCGCGTTCCGCTCGGTGCTGTGGCGCGACCCGCCACCGGAGGCGTTGGACTGGTACACGCGCCAGATGGAGGCGGGCCTCGGGATCGACGAACTCGTCGACGTGCTCAGTGAGCTCGGTGACGTGCCGACGGTGGCCGCGGCGATCGACGACCATCGGGCACGCCGGGCCGCGACGGAGCGCGAGATGCGCGCCCTCGCCAACCGCATCGTCGCGCTCGAGGCTCGCGACGGCGGCGGCGCACCTGCCCCCGGCTGAGGCGCCGATGGCATCACGCCGGATCGCATTCGTCACTCCGCAACCGTTCGCGCCGTCGGGCATTCTCGGGGGCGGCGAGCGCTACGCGACCAACCTGGCACGGGGAATCGTCCGCAGCACCGGCGGCGAGTACTCCGTTGACATCATCAGCTTCGGTGGCGGCGACGGCTGGGCCGAGGTCGAGCCTGGCGTCCGGTTGCACAGCCTTCCACTCGCTGCGACAGCAGGAGGGGCGCAGGACCCGGTGTCGTGGTCGCTGCCGCAGGCACTCGAGGGCTACGACCTGGTCCATCTCCACCAGGCCTTCACCCGTGCGGGGGCGATCGCGCTGGTCGCGGCCCGGATCCGCCACCAACCGGTGGTGCTCACCCACCACGGAGGGGGAACGATCTCACCGGACCTCTGGGTGGAGCTCATCGAGCTCTCCGACGCCGTGGTGGCGTACAGCGAGTTCGGTGCCCGATCGCTGGGCGCGCGGCGCCACGTGGATGTGATTCGCGGCGGGGTCGATGGCGACGTGTTCCAGCCCACACGCCCACAACCGCAGCGGCGTCATGTGCTCTTCGTCGGGCGGTTGCTGCCCCACAAGGGAGTCGACCGCCTCATCGCCGCGATGCCCAGTGGCGTGCCGCTCATCATCTGCGGCCAAGCGTACTCCGCGGGGTACGCGCAGATCCTGCGTGACCGGGCCGCGGGACGTGACGTCCGCTTCGTCCACGACGCGGATGACGCGCGGCTGCGCGAGCTGTACGCGTCCGCCCACTGTGTGGTGCTGCCCTCCGAGCACATCGACATCTTCGGCAACTTCCACCCCGCACCCGAGCTCATGGGCTTTTCGCTCCTCGAGGCGATGGCGTGCGCCACCCCCGCGGTGTGCAGTCGGGTCGGCGGGATGCCGGAGTTCGTCGAGGACGGCGTCGACGGCTTCGTGTATGACTCCGCCGACGAGCTTCGGGCCGCCATCAGCAGGCTGGCGGAGGATTCATCACTGGCCGACCGGATGGGGGCCGCCGGACGGCGGGCGGTGGAGGATCGCTGGGACATGCGCGTCGCCGGCTCCCGCATGGCCGCTCTCTACGCAGGGCTGCTCACGAGTTCGGTGCAATGCGCATCCTGACCATCAGCAACTTCTTCCCACCGAACGTCGTCGGCGGCTACGAGCTGATGTGCAGCCAGGCGGTCGACGCGCTGCGTGCGCGCGGCCACCAGCTCGAGGTGCTGACCTGCGGCCGCGAGCACGCGCCTGCGCACCCTGGCGTGCACCGTACCCTCCGCCTCGCCGACGTCTACGACGGGTACGTGCACGGCCACAGCACGCCCGCGATGTGGCGAGTGCGCGAGGCCGAGGCCCGTCTCTTCAGCGCCCACAACGCCCAGGTCCTCGGTGCTCGCCTCAGCGAGTTCCGCCCTGACGTGGTCTATCTCTGGAACCTCGACGGGCTCGCCGGCCTGAGCCTGCTCGCCATGCTGCGACAGATCAGGATGCCCTGGGTCTGGCACCTCGGGGACTGCGCGCCGCGCGTGATGATGTCGTCCCGGGGCAGGGTGGACAGCAGCATGGCGGCTGCGTGCGCGCCGCTGTTCGAGGGCGCGTTCATCGCCTGTAGCGAGGGTGTCGTTGAGGAGATCCGGGCAGGTGGCATCAGGGTGGGTCCGAGGCTCATACACATCCCCAACTGGGTGATCGATGTGCCCGGTGATCGAGACCGCTGGTTCATCCCCGGCAGGGACACGCTGCGGATCGTGTTCGCCGGCCATGTGACCAGGGAGAAGGGGTTCGGAATCCTCGTCGAGGCGATCGCCGAGCTGGACAGGCGCGGCCACCGCAACGTGCGACTCGACGCGTACGGCGCACTGCTCGACCCATCCATCCTCGGGCTGATCGAACAATCGGGAGTCGCCTCGCAGGTGATCCTCCACGGTTGGACGGACCATGGAACACTCCTCGACCTGTACGACGACCATGACATGTTCGTCTTCCCCACCTGGCCGAGGGAACCGTTCGGAGTCGCGCCGCTGGAGGCAGCTGCGCACGGATGTGTGCCGCTGATCAGCGCCGATTGCGGCATCAGCGAATGGCTACTCGACGGCGTCCACTGTCTCAAAGCGATGCGGACGCCCGTGGCGTTCGCGGACGCGCTCGAACGCGTGCTCGAAGGGGACGTCAGGCTCGAGGACATCGGCCGGCGAGTCCGCGCCGTCTGCGCGCGTGACCTTCACATCGACGTGGTGACCAGCCAGCTCGAGACGGTTCTGACCGAGGCCGCATCGTGCGCTCCCACGTACACCGATGCGGCCATCGGAGCCGCCCACCGCGTTGTCCGTGTCGCCGAGCGCATCGGCATGGCGATGGTCGCGGAGCGGTCGGGAAACGGTGGATCCGTGCAGGGTGGTTGCTAGACTTCCGGGATCCGATGGCCATTGTGACCGACGTTTCCGTCAGCGGCGGGCCGCTCCCCCCCACCAGTTGGCACCGCCACGTCAACCTGGTGCGCGAGCTCGCCCTGACCCAGTTCAAGCTAAAGTACACGGGCTCGGTCCTCGGCTACCTCTGGTCGCTGCTCAAGCCGCTGATGCTCTTCGCGATCATGTACGCGATCTTCGGCTTTCTCTTCAAGCTCGGTCGAACGTCGCCCAACTTCCCGATCCAGCTGCTGCTCGGCATCGTGGTGTGGAACTTCTTCGCCGAGAGCACGTCGACGGCGATGAGCTCGATCGCCTCCAACGGCAACCTGATCCGCAAGGCGTACTTTCCCCGAGCCATCCTGGTGGTCGCGTCCTCGCTCACCGCCTTGATCACGTTCCTCATCAACCTCGCTCTGATCGTCGTCATCGCCACTCCGTTCGGCGCCATGGACCCCGGCTGGCGCTCCCTCAGCGCCCCGCTCTTCCTCGTCGAGCTCTACGCCCTGATCCTCGGGATCTCACTGATCCTCGCCTCGCTGTTCGTCTTCTTCAGGGATCTCGGGCACATCTGGGAGGTGTTGTCGCTGGTTCTCTTCTACGGGTCGGCGGTGGTGTTCCCCTTCTCACTCATTCCCGGCCACCTGCTGCCCAAGCTGGCGGCGATGAACCCGGTGGCACAGGTGATCGAGGATCTCCGCCACGCGCTGGTCACTCCGCAGGTCCCCTGGATGGAGCAGATCGTCGAGGGACCGCTCTACCTCGTGCCACTGGCGCTCACCATCGTGTCGGTGGTCGTCGGCGTGCTGGTCTTCAACCGGCTGTCACCCAGGTTCGCCGAGGAACTCTAGGCGGACAGAGTGGCGACCGCGGCGAGCAGCCGCTCCGCCAGCAGGCTGAACGTTTCGCGCCGGGCGTAGGCCAGCGCACGCTCGCCGATCGCCCGCCGTTCGGCCTCGTCCGAGATAAGAGTGATGAGGACGCTCGAAAGCTGCGCGACATCGCAATCGGGCGGCAACGCCACCACGGCGTCGCCGAAGTCCTGCGCCGCGAACAGGACGTTGGTGATCACGGCCAGTCCCGCTGCCATGGCGTCGCGAATGGCCGCGCTGCTCTCGCCGTTGGTGGCGAGACGCAGCTGCGCCGCGCACGTCACCCTGCGGAACCACGCCGCGTAGTCCGGAGCAGACTGGCGGCCCGTGAAGTGCACGTGCTCGGCGATGCCCCGCTGCGCGGCGTGGGCGCGCAACTCCCGCTCGTACGCCGCCGAGCACTCGCCCACGAACATCATCCCGGCGCCCGTGGCGGCATGCACGGCGGGGAGGGCGTCAAGGAGCAGCTCGCATGCCTTGTACGGATGCACGATGCCGAACACGCCCACCACGGGGATCGGCGGCGGCGGCGGGGGCGCCGCGGCGGCCGTGCCGACCGCCGGCGGGAGTGTCCAGACGGGCGGCAGCGGCCCGTCGGGTCCCTGGTCGATCGCCAGTAGCTGTGCGGCAAATGCGGAGTTGACGATCACCGCGCGGGCATTGCGCACCCAATCGCGTGTCACGCCGAGCCCGTAGAGGTGCGGAGCATCGGGCAAGGGTCGCTCGAGCACCTCGGCGGGGACGCGCGGCCCGTACTGGGCACGCAGGGTCGCCGCGAACGACTCGGCGTAGGTCAACGGATGGCGATCGCGCTCGTAGCTGTCCTGGAACCCGGCCAGCCTGACGTCATGCAGCCACGCCACACCGGGGAACGCCTGCATGGCTTCGAAGATCTCGAAATGGTGCGGGCTGTTCCCCACCGTCCAGATGAGCGCATCGTACGAGTGCGCATCGATGAGTCTGCCCAACTCCGAAAGCGGCAGATGGCGCGCATCGCTCTCGCTCAGCCCATCGGCGACCTCCGAGGTGGGCAACAGAACATCGAGGTCGCAGCGACGGGCCAGCTCGCCGATGAGTCGGGCGTTGTAGTCGGCGATCCCCGACGCGGTCGGCGGCATCGGCCCGGCGATGGCGATGCGCAGGCGCCGCGCCGGCGCCGGCGCCGGCTTGTCGGGGAGGTGGTCGAGGGCGTCGAGAGTGCGCTGCGCCACCCCCGCCCAGGTGTGCTCGCCGGCGCGCTGCCGCGCGGTCTCGATCAGCAGTTCGCGGAATCCATCGTCGGCGAGGGCCCGCTCCAGGAGGGCGGCCATCTCCCCCGCGTCGGTGGGATCGAATGTCGAGGCGGGGAGCTCCAGAATCGATGGCAACGACGACGTCGACGACGTGATCGCCGGGCAGCCGCAGGCGATCGCCTCGGCCACGGGCATGCCGAACCCCTCGTAGAGCGAGGGGCAGACCAGCAGCCGCGCGACCTGGTAGAGGGCGCGCAGCACGGGGTCGTCGACGCGCCCGGTCAGCACCAGCTCACCCGGGGCGAGACCGTGTATGTGGGCGACGTCATGCCATCGCTCCGCCCACACCGGTGGCAGTGAGCAGACGATGACCAGCTGATGGCCCGCCCGCAGTGAGTCGGGCAGAGATGCGTACGCCTCGATGAGGCGTTCAGTGTTCTTGCGGTCGTCAGCGCCGGAGACGCAGAGCACCACGCGTCGCTGCACCGCCGGTAGCACCTGTCGCAGGAGTCGAACCGCCTCATCACGACCGTCGCCGAGGCCAAAGAACGGCGACACCCCGGTGCCGATGGTCACCACCCGCGCGCCATCGAGACCGAGCTCGCGAATGGCATCCTGACGCGTCCATTCCGAGATGGCCAGCACCAGATCGGCTTCGCGAATCAGGTCGAGCCTGTCCAGGTAGCGACGCCGCTGGACGGGGTCGGCGAGGTACCGGTCGGGTGCGCCCAGCGGGATCAGGTCGTACAGGGTCACCACCAGCGGGATGTCGCCGTGCGCGCTGTGCTCGGGGACCACCGTGGCGCGTGGACCGGAGAACTCGAACGGTGACATCACGTGATACGCGATCGCTCCGGTCCGCTCGGCGCGGCGGAATTGGGTGGCCGTGTTCCAGTGCAGGTCGGGTGACGCGACCATCGACAGGGGGAGGTGCCCCGGGAACGGCAGGTACGGATTGAGCAGCATCGCGCGAACCCGGCCACCGTCGACCGCGGCGACGAGAGCGCGGGCGTGATCGGCCACATATCGGCCGATGCCGCGGCGGCCGTGGTCCGGGCTCTGGACCCCCTGGAGGTCGAGCACCAGCCCGCGCCGGGCCGGCGGGTTCACAGCCGGGTGGTGCCCGCGGTGAGAACCATCGCGTCCTCCGAGGGGTCCGGTGATTCGTCCAGGATCCGCCACGAGCCGCCCCGGGCGACAACCGCAAAACGCTGCACGCTGGCGTCGAGACCAGCGGCGGCGGCCTCCCGCGCTCGCGCGGGAACCGCCGTGATGCACCGGCCACCCCCACGCACCGCGCCGCGCGCCCGATCGATCTCCGCGCCGACAGCGTCGGGCTCCGCGCTGCGCGAGGAATCCCAGCTCAGCACGGCCGCGTCGAGCCCACCGGATGCAGACGGCCCATCGGAGGAGACGTCGTGGCCGAGCGCGGCGAGCAGAGCGGGCAGCAGCGCGTTGCCGGGCGCGATCACGAGGACCCGTGCGCCGCGCAGCCCGGCGAGGGACTCGACGGCGAACGCGGCAACCGCGGCGTCCAGGCCTGTGCCCGGCGCGGTCGGGGCGACATCGTGAGACGCAACCAATGCCTCGATGCGTTCCATCCGGCGCGATTGGACGCGCAGGAACTCGGCAACCGACTCGACGTCGGTGAACAACCTGCTCTCGAGGTCGCCCACCCAACTGCGCAGGGCGGCAGCGTATCCCTCTTCCATGATCCTTGCCTCCAGGCGACGTTCGAGCCGGCGCATCAGGCGGATGGCGGCCGTGTTGAACCGAGTCTGATCCTCGGCGATGGGCTGCACATACCACGCCACCAGTCGCCTGATGACGCGCTTGGTGAAGATCACGGTGGGCCCGAGTGCCCGCCGGTCAGATGTCAATGTGCGCACCGCACCGATGTAGGCGACCGCCTCGGGAGGCTCGTCGCCGCCGATGGTGAACTCCTTGTGGAGAGCTGTGAGCAGCGCATCGTCGTACTCACCCGCCGCGCGCCGGCGGGCGACCTCGCCGCGGAGCTCTTCGACAACCTCGCCGACGTCGATGACGGTCATACGGCACGCTCGGCGACGTCCGCCCGCTGCGCCGGGGTGACCGACCAGCTCCCGTGGAAATCCACAAGGCCCCATGCCTCACCGAACTGGATCACCTTGAAGGGATGTGCCGCCTCCCAGGTGTGGAAGATCTGGTTGGTGGCGTGGTCGTGAAGGGTGAGTGAGAGCAGATAGCTTCCCGCCAGCAAGGGAAGCGCCGGGACGGTCCATTCCAGGTCAACGTGCTCGCCCACGGCAGGAGGCTTGATGTGAAGTCCGTCGATGCAGTTGTTCGACGCCGCGACCTGCAGCCCGTCGTTGCGGAGCACGCCGACGGCGAGCACGATCTCGTCGGTCACCGGCCGGTTGCTGCGCAGGCGGACCCGGATGGTCATGGGCTCCCAGGACGTCAGCACCTTGTGATCATGCCCGTCAGGACCGAGGATGGCGATGTCGGCGATCTCGACGTCCCCACTGCCCCACTGGTTGGTCTCGACGATGCTGGTCTGGTCGTGCTCCTGGATGTCGCCGACCATCCTGCGGTACTGCGCAACAACCTCGTGGGGGACGTCGTCGGCAACGATGACGCCCTCGTCGATGAGCAGGGCGCGGTCGCAGTACCTGCTCACCGAGTCCAGGTCGTGGGTCACCAGCACGACGGTGCGACCCTCGCGCTTGTAGCGCGCGAAGATGTCGAAGCAGCGCTGCTGGAAGGCGGCGTCGCCCACCGCCAGCACCTCGTCCATCAGCAGGATTCCGGCATCCGCCTGGATGGCGACGGAGAACGCCAGCCGCACCTGCATCCCCGACGAGAAGTTCTTGAGCTTCTGGTCGGCGAACCTGCTCACCTCGGCGAAGGCGATGATGTCGTCGACCCGGTGCTCAAGCTCGCGGCGCGTCAGCCCCAGCACGGCGCCGTTGAGAAAGACGTTCTCACGAGCGGTGAGCTCGGGATTGAAGCCGACGCCGAGCTCGAGGAACGGCGAGACGACTCCGTTGACCTCGACGGTCCCCGAGGTGGGCGGATAGATTCTGGAGAGGACCTTGAGCAGGGTGCTCTTGCCGGAACCGTTGCTGCCGATGATGCCGAGAAACTGACCCTCGGGAACGCTGAAGCTGATGCCGCGGAGCGCATAGAGGTCGTTGTAACGCGAGCTGCTCCGGAAGTGGGTTGCCCGATACTTGAGCGTTGTGCTCCGATCAAGCGGAAGCCGGAAGATCTTGGTAACGTCCTTGAGGACGATTGCATCGCTCATGGCGGTCACAACCTGGAAATGGCTGGGCGGCCACACATGAAGGGCGCGCTCCGCATCGCTGGAATTCTATATGATCCCGAACACCTCCGGCCCCAAGATCAGCCCGGTGCCGCTGGCCCCGAGGCCCCGTCGCCCGGCCTGATGCGCCTTCTCTTCGTTGTTCCCCGCTACGGTGCGGACATAGCCGGTGGCGCCGAGCGCGTGATCCGCGACTACGCGCTCCACATGGCCGAACGCGGTCATGTGGTCAGCGTCCACACCACCTGTGCCAGGGATCACGTGCGCTGGACCAATGACCTGCCCGAGGGAGAGACATCGGACGCCGGCGTTCGAGTGGTTCGCCATCACGTCCGGACGTCCGACCTGCATCGTCGCGCCCAGCTCGAGGTGCAGCTCAGCAGCGGCGTGAGGCTGAGCAGGTCCGAGGAGGACGAGTGGTTGCGTGAGAGCGGCCACAGCCAGGACCTCATCGACGCCATCGAACGCGAGGGTCACGAGGCAGACGCCATCGTTTTCGCGCCATACCTGTTCCCCACCACCGTGTACGGCGCCCGGGCACACCCGGAGAAGAGCGTCGTCGTGCCCTGCCTGCATGACGAGGCATACGCCCGGTTCGAATGCGTGCGGGAAACCCTGCAGGGCTGTGCCGCGATTTTCTACAACACCGACGCGGAGGCCCGGCTGGCGGCGTCGCTGATCAGCGACCTTCCGCCTTCCTGGACGATCGGACCCGGCATGTCGGATGTCTCCGGTGACGGCGGCCGCTTCAGCAGGGCGCACCCAACGGCGGGGCCGTACATCGCCTACGCGGGTCGTCGCGAGCGCGGCAAGAACTTTCCGCTGCTGCTGGAGTGGACGGTGGCCTACAACGACTACCTGCGCCGGGCGGGACGCACGACGCTGGTGGTGATGGGGCGGGGGGACTCCACGGAGCTCAAGCTCGCTGCTGACCATGTCATCGATGTCGGCTTTGTCAACACGGTGACCAAGAGCGATGCGTTCGCGGGATCGCTCGCGGCGGTCAGCCTCTCGGTGAATGAGAGCTTCTCGTACATGATGATGGAGGCCTGGCTGAACGGCACCGCCAACGTCGTCCACGCGGACTGTGTTGTCACCCGCGAGAACTGCGAACAGTCCGGCGGCGGTCTGTGGGTGCGCGACGCCGCCGAGTTCGGTGCCGCGCTCGACCGTCTCCAGCGGGACCCTGAGCTGCGCCGGCTGCTTGCCGCGCGCGGACGCAACTACGTGCTCAACCACTACTCGTGGGCGGCGGTGCTGTCACGGCTCGAGAGCGGGCTGCGGAGCGTCGCCGGGTGACCTCGGTTGATCAGCTGCTGCCCGTTTTCTCGAGTGGTGACGCGATCGGTGGGGCGGTCCGGCGCACCCGGGCGATGCTCGAGAACCTCGGGTTCGAGTCGAGCATCTTCGCCGACGTCATCGATCAGCGGCTCGCCGCGGAGGCGGCGCCCGCGGCCGAGCTGGCGGCACGACCGGGCGGCGACGGCGTTGTCATGTACCACCTCTCGGTGGGGTCATCGACGGCCGACCTCTTCCGCGCCGTCAGGGCACGACGTGTCGTCGTGTACCACAACATCACGCCGCCCAGTTACTTCGAGGACACCAACCCGATGGTCCGCGGCACCCTGGAGCTGGGCCGCGAGCAGCTCACCGCTCTGGCCCCCGCCGTCGCGCTGTGCATCGCCGACTCCGAGTACAACGCCGCCGAGGCGCGTGCGGCCGGGTACGGCAACGTCATCGTCATTCCGCCGCCGGTCGACCTGCATCGACTGCGCCCCCAGCCCGGGGCGCCCGCATCACCGCCCGAGGTCCTGTTCGTCGGCCGTTTCGCGGTCAACAAGCGCCATGACACGCTGGTGCGCGCCCTCGCGGTGCTCCTCGCCGACGGCATCGAGGTGCGCCTCGTGCTGGTCGGGACCGCCAACGACAACGGGCCCTACGTGGCCGCGCTCAAGGCCCTGGCGACACGGCTCGGCGTGTCGGGGAACGTCGACTTCCGCGACGAGCACGTCAGCGACGACGAGCTGCGCCGGATCTATCGCCGGGCGGCGGTGTTCGCGACCGCGAGCGAACACGAGGGCTTCTGCGTGCCCTTGGTCGAGGCGATGGCGTTTTACCTGCCGATCGTCGCCCGCGAGGCGGCGGCGATCCCCGACACCCTGGCCGGCGCCGGTCTGCTCATCGACGATGACGACCCCCTCCTGTGGGCCGCCGCGCTGCGCCGGGTGCTCGAGGACGACGCCCTGCGCGCCGGGCTGATCGCCGCCGGCCGCCGCCGCTTCGCCGCCTTCGAGCCCTCGGTCATCCAGGCACGGCTGGGAGCGGCGCTGAGGGATCTCGGCGTCAACCCGTGACCGACTCGCTTCGCGTGGTCGTCCCGCGCTACGGCGCGTCGGTCACCGGAGGCTCCGAGACGGCGATGCGCCGGCTTGCGGTGGCGCTTGCCGCTCGTGGGTGGAACATCGAGGTGTGGACGACGAACGCGGCGGACGAGGCCACGTGGGCGGCTGACGCGGCGGCGGGAGAGTCGATCGAGGACGGCGTGCGTGTTCGCCGCTTCCCAGTGCGCGCGCGACGGCCACCGCGACTGTTCGCGGAGGGCTCGCGCCTGTTCTTCCGCACACCCGCCAGGCTGCGCTGGGAGGCGCCGTGGATCGCCGCGCAGGGCCCCTGGTCGCCGCGCCTGGTCGCCGCGCTGGCTCGCGCGGATGGGCCAACCCTCTTCACGCCGTACCTCTTCCATCCGACCCTGCGTGGGATCGGCGCGGCGCCGCATCCCCGCATCCTCCTTCCCGCGGCCCACGACGAGCGCCCGCTGCGACTGCGCGCCGTCGCCGCGGCGGTGCGCCACGCGGACGCGCTCTGGTTTCACACCCCCGAGGAGCGCGACCTCCTGGTCACCGTCCATCCGGATGCTGCCGGCAGGCCGTGGGCGGTGGGGACCACGGGCGTCGACGTCCCTGCGGACCTCGACGCGGGCGCGTTCGCGCGCTCGCACGGCATTGATACACCGTACCTGCTCCACGGTGGCCGGCGCATCGCGGGCAAGGGCCTCGACCAACTCCTCAGCGGCTTCGCGACCCTGCGCGCGCGCCGTGAGGATGTCACCCTGGTTCTCACCGGGGACGGCGGCGACGGTGCCAGCTGCGACGGGGTCCGCGCCGTCGGAATGTTGCCCGGCGGCGAGCGCTGGAACGCCATCGCCGGCGCCGTGGCGGTCGTCGTCCCGGGCGCCCTGGAGAGCCTGTCGCTGCTGGCGCTCGAGGCCTGGGGGGCGGGCAGGCCCTGCCTGCTCAACGCCGCCTCCGCGGTGCTGCGCGGCCAGTCCGCGCGCACCGGCGGTGGCCTGCTCTTCGCCTCCCCGGAGGAGTTCGCCGACGGGGCGGAGCGGCTCCTTGACGATCCCGCGCTCGCCGGCGCGATGGGCCGCGCAGCGAGGGACCACGTGCAGCGCGAGTACCAGTGGGACGACGTCGAGGCGCGTCTGCGCGACCTGATCACGCGGGCCGCGCGACCGTGATCCGGTACCTGATCGACGGCCGGGCGCTGCAGGACCGCTCATCGGTGCGCGGCATCGGCACCTACGTTCGCGGCCTCCTCGCCGGCTTCGCCGAGCTGGGTGTCATCTCCGATGTCGGCCTGCTCACGGCGGGTGGCCTGCCCATTCCCGCCGAGGCTCGCCGGCTCGGCTGCGCGATCGCGCCGGCCACCGTGCCGGTGGTGCTCCGGCGCCTGCAGCCGCTGCTCGATCCGTGGCTGGTCGGCGTGGCGGTGCGGCGCGTCCGCCCCCAACTGCACCACGCCGTGGAGTACGCCCAGCCTCTGCGCTCGCCGGTTCCTGTGGTGGTCACCGTGCACGATCTCATCCCCTTCGTGATGCCGTCTGACTACCCGTGGATGAGGCGCGAGCGGCTGCTGGCGCTGCGCCAGCTGCGCCACGCCGACGCCGTCATCGCCGACTCGCGGTCGACCGCACACGACCTCGAGCGCCTCGCAGGCGTGGACCCGGCGCGCATCACCGTCGTCCACCTCGCGGTGTCGGACCGCCCGCCGATCGATGCCGGCCGGCTCGAGGAGGTGCGCCACCGTCTCCACCTTCCGGAGCGATTCGTCCTGGCGGTGGGAACGTTCGACCCGCGCAAGCGGCTCGACGCGCTCGTCGCGGTGGTGGCCGAGGTGCGCCGCCACCACGATGTCGGCCTCGTCATCGCCGGTGCCCAGGGAGCGTACGGCCCCGCTGTGAGCGCTGCCGTCGCCGCGGCCGGGATCGGCGGGGCCACGCGGATCACCGGCTTCGTCGACCCCAGCGATCTCGCCGCCCTGTACCGGATGGCCTCGTGCCTCGTGTACACCTCGGCGTACGAGGGGTTCGGGTTGCCGCCGCTCGAGGCCATGGCGTCGGGCACGCCGGTCGCCCTCTTCCACAACTCGTCCCTCCCCGAGGTGGTGGGCGACGCCGCCCTGCTGGTGCCCGACGGGGACGTCCCGGCGATGGCGGCGGCCATCACCGCCCTGCTGGGCGACCCGGCGCAAGGCGCGGACCTGGCCCGAGCGGGGAGCGAGCGGGCGGCGCGGTTCACCTGGCGTCGCACCGCGGAGGAGACGCTGGCCGTGTACGAGTTCCTGCTGGCACGGTGACCGGGGCGGTGATGCCGCGCTCGGGAGCGTTTCGTATCATCCGCGGCGCTCCACTCGCTCGGGGCGCCACGCCTGCGCCGGCCGCCAGCGACATGCGTGCGCAGCCCACCTCCCCAGGAGACATGCCTTGGCCGGAACCGCACTCGTCACCGGGATCACCGGTCAGGACGGCACCTACCTCGCCCAACTTCTGCTCGGCAAGGGCTACCAGGTCTACGGCCTGGTGCGCGGCCAGAACAACCCCCGGCTGGAGAACGTCGCCCGCCTCTGCCCCGGCATCGAGTTCCTCGAGGGCGACCTGCTCGACCACTCGTCCCTGGTGGCCGCGCTGGAGAGCTGCCAGCCCACCGAGGTCTACAACCTCGGCGCCATCAGCTTCGTCGGCCTGAGCTTCAAGCAGGCACTGCTCACCGGCGAGGTCACCGGCCTGGGCGTGGTGAGGATGCTCGAGGCAATCCGCACCGTCAACACCGACATCAAGTTCTACCAGGCGTCGAGCAGCGAGATGTTCGGCAAGGTGCGCGAGACACCGCAGACCGAGCTCACCCCCTTCCACCCCCGCTCGCCGTACGGCGTTGCCAAGGTGTACGGGCACTACATCACGGTCAACTACCGTGAGAGCTACGGGATGTTCGCCACCAGTGGCATCCTCTTCAACCACGAGTCTCCCCGCCGCGGCCTCGAGTTCGTGACCCGCAAGATCACCAACGCGGCGGCCAAGATCAAGCTGGGACTGCAGAAGGAGGTCGCCCTCGGCAACCTCGACTCCCAGCGTGACTGGGGCTTTGCCGGCGATTACGTCGAGGCCATGCACCTGATGCTGCAGCAGGATCAGCCAGACGATTTCGTCGTGGCCACGGGGGAGGCGCACAGCGTGCGCGAGTTCTGCGAGATCGCCTTCAACCACCTTGGTCTCGACTACCGCCACCACGTGGTCAGTGATCCCCGCTTTCTCCGCCCCGCGGAGGTCGACCTGCTCATCGGCGACGCCGCCAAGGCCAAGCGAGAGCTCGGATGGACGCCCAAGGTGTCGTTCGCGGAATTGGTGACCATGATGGTCGCGGGCGACCTGGCCGCCCAGGAGCGATTGATGAAGAACGAGGCCGCCGGCTGAGCGACCGGGCGATTCCGCCGCGGGCACGAGACTTCGTGCTCGGCCACCTCGGCGCCTTCGACGACGAGGCGTTGCGGGTGTTCCTGCAGCCCGGCGAGGGCGGCGCGGCACCCGGGCTGCTCGGCCTCGCCGCTCAGGGGCTGGACACTGGGCTCGCCGGCCGTCTCCTCGACGCCCTGCCGGCAGAGGCCCGGCCCGCGTTCGCGAAGGGTCGCGCCACGGCGGCGCCGGCGGGCGAGGTGGCGCTGGCCGGCCGGACGGTCGTCAACCTGCTCTTCTGGCCCCTCCTCTACTGGCACGACCCCCTCGCCTACGAGGAGTTGGTCGCCGGCGAGCGGATCCATCCGCGGATCCTCGACGCGCTCGATCTGGACGGCCGCAACGTCTGCGACGCCGGCGCCGGGGCCGGCCGCTTCACCATCTTCGCCGCGCGCCGCGCCCGCCATGTCGTGGCCGTCGACGAGGTGCCTGCGCTGCTGCGCCGGCTCGAGCTCCACCTCCGCGAGCAGTGCATCGACAACGTCGACGTCCGCCGGGGCAGCTTCACCGCGCTGCCGCTCGAGGACGACTCCGTCGACATCGCGGTGGCGTGCTCGTCGCTGACCAGCCGCGCTCCCTTTGGCGGCCAGGACGCGCTTGACGAATTGGAGCGAATCGTCCGGCCGGGTGGCGACGTCGCGATCATCTGGCCGGACCGGCCGGACTGGTTCTGCGACCGCGGCTTCGTCCACCTCAGCGCCGCCGGGAACGACCACCTCCATTTCACCGACGCTGCCGCCGCCGAGCGGATCTGCCGGGACTTCTACTCCGACGAGGCCGCCGACTGGGTTGCCCATCAGGGCACCGCCGATGTCCCCTTCATGGTGCTGGGGGTCCCGCCTCCGAACGACGTCTGCATCCGCCGGGTGCCCGCTTCGATCGGGTGACGGAGCGGTACCGGGCGTTTGGCGCGGTGCTCCGCGAGGTAGGCTGGAGGGTGACCGCTCCACCATTCCGGCGGTCCCGAGGACAGGCCATGCAGAACCAGCCGAGAACCAGCCCCGACGTCTACGACCGCGCCCGCCGGCTCGCTCTGGAGCGGAGAGCGCCGGTCTACGTCAGCGCGGGAGAGGTGGTGATCGACCGTCCGGCCAAGACCAGCGCGATGGTGTGGCCGAACGGCAGCGTCACCTGGGGCAATGCCTCCGGGTCGGACCGCCGCGACCGGCGCCACGCCGCCTGAGGCACGGCAGGGTCACTCCTTCTCGGTGATCGTGTACTCGAGATAGGCGCCGAACATCAGGCGCGTCTGTGCCTCGAGCGCAGGGATCACGCTCAGGGCCAGCCCGACGATCGGGTAGAGGAAGAGCTGCAGGTCTGAGTAGCGGCGGCGCCACCACGGCCAGCCGGCGGGCTTCGGGCACATGGCCGCGTCGACCTGGATGAGCCGGACGGTGTTGAGCAGCGTCAGCGTGAGGATGCTCGCGGTGGCGATCCCGATCGCGGTGGCCTCGTTGGAGAGGCTGTAGTCGAGGTCGATCATTGCCGGAAGCGCCCCACCGAAGAACAGCAGCATCGGCAGCGTCGTCCAGGTGAGGTGGTTGAACACCAGGTTCATGTAGCGGCGCGCGCGCAGGCGCAGCGGGATCTCGGGGTGCTCGAGCATGCGCACGGTCACGTACGGGACGTCCGTCGCTCCCCACGCCCAGCGCTTGATCTGGTTGTACTGCGAGACGTGCGTCGACGCATAGCTGCGCGCGCGCGGGGCGTCGCCGAACACCGGCAGGAACGCCGGTCGGACGTTCAATCGCTGGCCATAGTGGAAGAAGCTCTTCCAGAAGAAGCGCGAATCCTCCGGTATGACGTCCGCGTCCCAGTAGCCCACCTCGTCGAGCAGCTGAAGCGACATGGTGTACGACGAGAACATCACCAGCCGGTGCGGGTTCTGGTGCAGGAACATCTGCCACTGGGTCGCGGCGGTCGCCATCACCCTGACCGCGGCGGGGACGCGCCAGAGGTTGTTGAGGAACACGGGCACCGGCTGCCAGATCGACGTCAGGCCATCCTCGGCGCTGCAGAACTCGTGGGTGATGTAGGCGTAGTACTGCGGATGGAGGCGGAAATCGGAGTCGAGATCAGTCACCAGGGTGCGGGCCGGGTCAAGGCCGAGCTCGTCACATGCCTGCTTGAGGACCGGGCCTCCGTACGCCATCGCCGCCGATTTGCCGACCACGATGCCGGGAAGGAGCGGGTCCTTGATGTGGATGAAACCGCGGAAGCGATCGCCGAACTCCTCGCGAAGGCGGGCGACGTTCTCCCAGCCACCCGTGTCGCTGACCCGCGTGATGATCGCGCAGACCCGCTGCTGGGCGGGAAAGTTCTGCGCGGCAAGCGCCGCCACCGTGGCGCGGAGCACTTCGTACCGCTCGGTGTAGGTGGGAATCAGTGCGCAATGGACGATCTCGTCCGGGCGCGGCCGTCCCTCTGCGGGGGCAAGCGCGGCACAGCGTGCCCACCAGTCCATCCTCTCAGTCCGCTGCAGCGCGCCGAGCGAGCGCCTCACCGCACGCACGGTGAACGCGGTGCGCGCCAGCCAGTAGACGTCCAGGAGGATGGCGCCCGCCCCGAGCAGCCACAGCTTGGTGGGATCGTTGAGGCGGATCGCGAAGGCCACCAGGACGGGCACGAGGAGGACCGTCCAGGTGAGTGCCCCGGGCAGGATCTCGAGCAATCGTTGCTGCGTGTGCGGTGTCAGACGGCCCACCGCTCTACCGGCGATCACCGGGCCCAGTCTAGGGAGGCGTCGTGTACCGTGGTCCGCGAACCCGTCCTGTGGGCAGGGAGGCGTCCAGCGGGCGTCGATAGAACCCGTCGAACGGCTATCCTCGATAGCCGCACGCAAGCTCTGCGCGCAATTGCAGGAAAAGTCTTCAGATATGCCCGCTCGCACACCAGATCCACACGCCGCACCCCCCGGTTCCACCACGGAGCCGGCGCAGGAGGCCGCCCTCGACGGCACTGCCGAGACGGACGTCGCGGAGGGCGTGGTCGACGTGGACGTCGAGGTGGTCGTGGTTGAGGAGGGCGAGGACGATGACGAAGAGGCGGAGGGGGACGACAAGCCGGCGGTGGTTGTGCCGGTCGCGGCTCCACGCCCCAGCCCTCGTCCCCAGCCGGGTCGTCCCCCGAGCGCCAAGGAGGAGGAGCCGCCTCCCTTCGCCATCGGCGAGCGCGTCCGGCTGACCTCGAACATCCGGCCGCGCACCGGGACGCCGATCGGCGACTACCCGGTGGGTTCGCTGGGCCGGGTCGAGACCGTTCTCAGCCAGACCGCGATCGTGCGATTCGACCGGTCCCCCGACATCAAGGAGGTGGTCGCGTGGACCTGCCTCGAGACTGCCGAAGGGATTGTCGGTCGCGGCGACGGCCCGCCCGTCCCGCCGGCGCCCCCGGTGCCGGTGCGACGCACCACCGGCTCCACGGCATCTCACCCGGTGGCGGTGCTGCGCGGCGTGCCGCGGCCTCCCGCGCCGCGCGAGTTGCCACCGCCGGCGCCCGCCCGGCTCGCGCCGGCGCCGCGGACGGCGCCGTCCGCATCCGGCGGCTCGTCCGTCCAGCCCGCGACGGCATCCGCGGCCAGGCCATCGACGCCGCGCCCCGCGCCGGCTAGGACCGAGGCTCGGCAGGCGCCAGCCGCGGCGAAGGCGGCCACCTCGCCGGTGCCGCCGCCGGGACGAGCGGCGTCGCCCGCCAAGCGCGCTGCCCCGCCCGCGGCGAAGCCGGGCACGCCGAAGGCCGTCGCGAAGCCGAACGCCAAGGCGGTCGCGCGGCCCGCTGTGAAATCCCCGGCCAAGCCGGCGTCGAAGGCGGCCGCGAAGCCCGCGCCCAAGAGCGCCGCCAAGCCCGCCGCAAAGCCGGCCTCGAAGCCCCCCGCACGGCCGGCGACGCGGACCGCGGCAAAGACCGCCACCAGGTCTCCTGGGAAGAGCGGAGCCCGCCCCGCCCGGGGCACTGCGAAGAGCCCGGCCAAGCGAGGGCCGGCGGCGAAGACCAGCGCACGGCCCGCAAAGGCGGCGGCGAAAGCCAAGCCCGCCGGCAGGACCGTCGCCCGGCCCGTGGCGAAGCCGTCGCGCGCCTCGGCCACCAGGACCACGACGAGGCGCGCCGCCAAGACCGCAGCCCGGCCGGCGAAATCCGCAGCCAAGCGGACGCCGGCGCGTCCAGCTGCCAAGTCGCCCGCACGAGGCCCGTCGCGCCCAGCGGTGAAGGCGGCCCCCCGCTCGAAGGCAGGCTCGTCGAAGAGCGCGGCCGTGTCGCGCCGGTCGCCGGCGTCCACACGGGCCGCCAAGCCGGTGTCCGGTGCCTCGCGCAAGCCGGTCGCCAAGTCCACCACAAGCCGCTCGAAGGCCAGGCCGGCGAGCGGGCGACCCAAGACCTCGAAGTCCCCGGCCAAACGTCCCCCGGGTCGTTCAGGCCGGCGCTGACCACGTCCGCCGGCCGGTTCAGCGGGCGGTGACCAGGAGGCCGGTCGCGCGTGGCCAGCGCGTACGGCACCGGGTCGACCCCCGCGCGCTGGGCGGCGAGGGCCACGACCGGGGTGAGGATCAGCGCCGTGGCGTCATTGGAGGGAAAGGCGGTAACCACGCACCCGGCGAGGCAGACGGCGAGCAGCAGGCGCAGGGGCGAGCCGCGGCCGGCGCGCAGCGCGAGACTGGTCACCGCCTCGAACACGCCAGCCTCGTCCGCGAGACCGGCGATCGCCATGAGGCCGGCGAAGAAGAGGAGCACGTTCCAGTTGCCGGCGACGGCGGTCAGGGCGTGGCCTGTGTCCGCGAGACCGAGCAGGACCATGACCACCGCTCCAGCGACGGCTGAGACGCCCTCTGGCAGGCCACGTGGCCTGCCAGAGCACCGCTGCGATGGTCGCCGCGGCCACGAGCACCGCGACACCGGGACGGGCCGCGCCGGTGATCACCCGCCGGGCGCGCCCGAACCGGCCGGGACGGTGGCGTCCGCGTAGGCGCCTCGCCGTGGCGCGGGGAGGAGCCCGGCAACGCGCCTCGCGATCTCATCCGCGATGGCTCGGTCATCCCGGCGGCCCTCGAGGTCGACATCGAACGGCACCCCGCAGCGGAGCACGATCTGGCGCAGCCCGAGGCGGCCCCGGCGGGGATCGACGGCGTCGGTGCCGATGATCGCCACCGGCAGGATCCTGGCGCCGCTGCGGCGAGCGAGGAAGCCAACCCCGGGCTCGGCGCGCTGCATCCTCCCGTCGCGTGATCGCGTACCCTCGAGGAAGACGAGCAGACGGCCGCGGCGGCGCATCACGTCGAGCGCGCGTGTCACCGCCCGCCGGTCGGCTCCGCCGCGGTTCACCGGGATGCAGTTGCAGCCGGCGAGAAACCACGCCACCGGTCGGTTGACGTACATCTCCTGCTTGGCCATCACGAACAGGGTGCGCGGGAAGTACCCACCGAACACGATGGGGTCGAGATTGCTGATGTGGTTGCAGGCGACCAGCAGCGGGCCGTCGCCGGGGATGTTGTCCTCGCCCTCGATGCGCAGCCGGTGACGGGAGAACAGGCGCAGGTAGACGCGCCCGGCCAGCGAGGCGATGCAATAGCGGAGCGGGCGCCGGTCGTCGTCGCGAACGGGGAACTTCTTGGGAAAGCCCTTCACAGTGCTGGCCATTGCCCGATGGTGCCGGAGCGGGCCGCCGACGCGCCACAATTCCCGTCGAGCCCCCTTAGCTCAACGGTAGAGCAGCCGGCTTTTAACCGGTTGATGGAGGTTCGATTCCTCCAGGGGGTAGCGCTCAGGGCGACGGCACCACCCCGGTGATGGTGAGGGCGACCGCGATCACGACGAACCCGGCGCACAGCGCGATCAGCGCTGTGCCCCCCGGGCGGGTGGTGTGAGGCTCGGCGACGACACCGGTCATGACGTGACCGTGCGGACAGATGAGGCGCTGCAGTCCCGCCGGGCGTGGGTAGCGGACATCGCAGGTGGCGCAGTGGTCGAGGTAGCGGTGCGAGCCACCGTGGAACAGGTGCCAGCCGGCGCGTTCCCCCAGCGCGATGAGCATGACGAGGAGCGCGACCCCGGCGAGGAAGATCAGCACGGCCTCTCCCCGGTGGGCTCGGGCTCGGCCACGATCCCATCGCGGACGGCGCCGGCGCCGTCGGGCGGGCTCCAGCGGAGCTCGGAGAGACGTGTCACCCCGGTCGCCTGAACGTACTCGGCGAGACCGTCAACGATGCGCAGGCCGGCCGCGGGATCTGAAAACGTCGCCGTGCCGACCTGCACCGCGTCCGCTCCTGCGATCAGGAAGTCGACGGCGTCGCCGGTGTCGGTGATGCCGCCGACGCCGATCACGGGTATGCGCACCGCGGCCCGCACCGACGCGACGGCCGCGAGGGCGAGCGGTTTGATGACCGGACCGCTGAGGCCGCCGGTGCCGTTGCCGGGAAGCACCGGCCGGCGGCCGTGGCGGTGAATCTTCATGCCCACAAAGGTATTCACCGCCGACACCGCGTCGGCGCCCGCCGATTCCGCGGCGGCTGCGACGGCGGCGATGTCGGTGACGTTGGGGCTCAGCTTCACGATCAGGCAGCGCTCGGTGACGGCCCGCACCGATGCCGTCACCCGGGCGGCCGCCAGCGGATCGCTGCCGAGGTCGAGGCCGTGCGCGATGTTCGGACAGGAGATGTTCAGCTCGTACCCGGCAACCCCGCCGGCGCCATCAAGGATGCGCACGCACTCGACGTACTCGTCAACGGTCGCGCCGGCGACATTGACGATCACCGCGCAGTCCCACCGCGCGAACTGCGGAGCGTACTCACGAGCCACGTGGGCGACGCCCGGGTTCTGCAGCCCGATGCTGTTGAGCATGCCCCCGCTGGTCTCGGCGATCCGCGGCGGCGGGTTGCCCACCCGAGCGAGCCACGTGGTGCCCTTGGTGTAGAGAGCGCCGATGCGATTGATGTCGAGGATTTCGGCGAGCTCGAATCCGAAACCGGCGGTGCCGCTGGCCAGGCCCACGGGGTTGGCGAGGAGCAGGCCGCGGCCGAGGTCGACGCGGAGATCGACGCTCACGCCACGTGAGCGGGGGGCAGCGCCATCAACCCGTCCCAATCGACCACGTCCATCGCCATCACCGGTCCCTGGCGGCAGCAGAGCGCCCACTCCGAGGCGCCGTCGGCGCCGCGGATGGGGAGCGCGCAGCCGAGGCAGGTTCCGTAGCCACAGCCCATCGGCGCCTCGAGTGACACCTCCGCAGACATCGCCGCCCGCCCGCCGTCGAGGGTGCTGGCCAGGGCGGCGAGCATGGGGTTGGGCCCGCACGCGTGCACGGCCGTGCCTGGCCCGCAATTGGCGGACACCGCCGCCGTGACCAGGCCGCGACCGCCCCTGCTGCCGTCGACGGTCATCTCGATGACGCGGACCCCGTCATCCCCGCGCGCGAACCGCTCGGGCGGGTAGAGGAGCGCCGCCGTGGCCGCGCCGTTCACCACGGTGACGTCCACACCGCGTCGGCGCAGCTCGCGGATGAGCAGGGGGAAGGGGGCGCAGCCGAGGCCTCCGGAGACACACAGGGAATGGGTGGCGCCGGTGTCGAGCGTGAAGCCGGTGCCGAGAGGGCCGAGCGCGGTCAGTGGGTCGCCGGGTCGGAGCGCGGCGAGCAGGCGTGTGCCGACGCCGACGGGGGCGAGCACGAAGGCGGCGACGTCGCCCTCGGTCCAGGCCACGCTGAAGGGTCGGCGAAGCAACGGGTTGACGGACTCGGCACAGCGCAGCTGGGCGAACTGGCCCGGCAGGGCGGATGCGGCGATGTGGGGCAGGCGAACGCTGAGCTCGAGCATCCCGCCGCCGAGCTGCTCGGTGCCGACGACCTCGCCACGCTCGTCGCGCACGCCCCGCAACGACGCGCTCATGACATCGCTCCGACGGCGCCCTCGCGGTACGCGCGCACCGGGGCGATGGCGAAGCGCTCGCCGGCCTGCTGCCTGGTCATCGCATCCACCAGCGCGGCCGCGGTGTCCAGCGACGTGCAGCATGGGATGCGCCGCTGTTCGGCGGCAACGCGAATCCGATACCCGTCCTTGACGATGCGACCGGCGCCCTCCCTGTCGTAGTCCATCTCATCGGTGGCGCCGTGCGAGACGGTGTTGATGACCAGCTGCACGCGCCCCTCCTCGATGACGTCGATCACGTTGGGGCGGCCGTGGCCGAGCTTGCCGACCGCGACCGCGCTGATCCCCGCCGCGGCGAGCATGGCAACGGTGCCACCGGTGGCATAGAGCGTGAAGCCCAGCGCGCTCAGCTGGGCGGCGATGGGAAGCGCCTCCGCCTTGTCCGGGTCGGCGATGCTGCACAGGCAGCCACCCGACCTGGGGACGAAGCCGAGCGCCCCGAGGAAGGCCTTTTCGAGAGCCGGGCCGAGGTCGACATCGATGCCCATCACCTCTCCGGTGGACTTCATCTCCGGGCCGAGCACGGTGTCGACGTCGGTCAGCTTGACGGTGGAGAACACCGGCGCCTTGACGGCCACCAGCGGGCGCGGCGGCACCAGGCCGGAGGTCCAACCCATCGACGCCAGCGACTGCCCGCCGATCGCCCGCACCGCCAGGTCAACCATCGGGACGCCGCTGACCTTGCTCAGGAATGGCACCGTCCGCGACGCTCGGGGGTTGACCTCGATGACGTGGGCGCGCCCGCGGTACACGACGAACTGGATGTTGCACAGGCCGCGCACCCGCAGGGCGGTTGCGATGCGCACGGTGTCGGCGACGATCTGATCGCGCACCCCTGGGTCCAGCCGCGGTGCCGGGTACGCGGCCATCGAGTCCCCGCTGTGCACGCCGGCGCGTTCGATGTGCTCCATCAGCCCGGGCACGATCACCGTCTCGCCGTCGCAGATGGCGTCGACGTCCACCTCGGTGCCGAAGAGGTACTTGTCGACGAGCACCGTGCCCCGCCGTTGCGAGCCGTCCTCGGGGAGCACCGCCATCGCCGCGAGCAGGTAGCGCTCCAGCCCATCGCGGCCATGCACCACCTCCATGGCCCGGCCGCCGAGAACGTAGGAGGGACGAACCAGCACGGGGTAGCCGATCCGATCGGCGATGTCGATCGCCTCGTCGAGGTCGGTGGTGGCGGCGCCGGGAGGCTGCGGGATCTGCAGTGAGCGCATCAGCGCCTCGAAATCGCGCCGATCCTCGGCTGCGTCGATGGTGTCGACGTCGCTGCCGAGGATGCTGACGCCGGCGGCATGGAGGGGTCGGGCGAGGTTGACCGCGGTCTGGCCACCGAACTGCACGATCACGCCGCGAGGGCGCTCCGCGGCGATCACGGCGAGCGCCGACTCAGCGTCGAGCGGCTCGAAGTAGAGCCGGTCGCTGCAGTCGAAATCGGTGCTGACCGTCTCCGGGTTGCTGTTGATCATCACCGCCTCGACACCCGCGCCGCGCAGCGCCTGGGCGGCCTGGACGCTGCAGTAGTCGAACTCGATCCCCTGGCCGATGCGGATCGGCCCGCTGCCGATGACAACGACGGAGCGACCGTCGCTGCCCACGCCGGTCGGTCCCTCGTCCTCGAGCTCGTACGTCGAGTAGTAGTAGGGCGTCCGGGCCTCGAACTCGGCAGCGCAGGTGTCGACGCATTTGTAGACCGGCCGCAGCCCGGCCGCCTCCCGGCGTGCGCGAATGTCGGACGGTTCTTCACCGCGCAGCTCGGCGATGCGCGCATCACCGATGCCGAGGTGCTTGGCCTCCGCGAACAGGTCGGGGGCAAGCTCGCCCCAGCGGAGGCGCTCCTCGCAGTCGACGATGGTGTGCAGCCGCTCCACGAACCACGGCGCGATGGTGGAGCGCTGCGACACGTCGGCGACGGCCGCCCCGCCGCGGAGGGCCTCCATCACCGCCAGGGCTCGCCGGTCGTTGGCGCTCGCCACGAGCACCGGGTCGCGGAGCTCGGCGGCGTCGGGCCGCCGCTGTTCCAGCGACCGGATCGCCTTGTTGAACGCGGCCTCGAAGCTGCGCTCGATGGCCATCACCTCGCCCGTCGACTTCATCTGCGTGCCCAGCCGGCGGTCCGCGTCGGGGAACTTGTCGAACGGCCAGCGCGGGATCTTGACCACGCAGTAGTCGAGCGCCGGCTCGAAGGCGGCGCAGGTCTTGCCGGTCACCGCGTTGGCGACCTCGTCGAGCCGCCGCCCGGCCGCGATCTTGGCCGCGAGACGCGCGATCGGGTATCCGGTGGCCTTGGACGCCAGCGCCGAGCTGCGCGAGACGCGAGGGTTGACCTCGATGACGAAGTACTCGTGAGTCGACGGGTGCAGGGCGAATTGCACGTTGCAGCCACCCTCGATGGCGAGCGCCGTGATGATCCGCAACGCCGCGCTGCGCAGCTGCTGGTGCTCGCGGTCCGTCAGTGTCTGCGCAGGCGCGACCACGATGGAGTCGCCGGTGTGGACGCCCATCGGGTCGAGGTTCTCCATGTTGCAGACGGTGATGCAGGTGCCGGCGGCGTCGCGCATCACCTCGTACTCGATCTCGCGCCAGCCTGCCAGCGAGCGCTCGATGAGAACCTGGCTGATCGGCGACGCCGCCAGCCCGAATCCGACCCGCTCCGCGAGCGTCTCGTTGGTCTCACAGAAACCGCCCCCGGTTCCGCCGAGCGTGTACGCGGGGCGAACCACGAGGGGAAGGCCCGCCTGGACGGCGAAGGCGCGCGCCTCGGCGAGAGAGGAGACCGTCTGCGACAGGGGCACCGGTTCGCCGATGCGCTCGAGCAGCTCCTTGAACAGACCGCGATCCTCTGCGGTGCGGATGGAGTCCAGCGGAGTGCCCAGCAGGCGCATGCCATGGCGCTCGATGACGCCCGCGTCCGCCAGCTCGACGGCAAGGTTCAGCCCCGTCTGGCCGCCCAGCGTGGCGAGCAGGGCATCGGGTCGCTCGGCGACGATGACCCGTTCGAGCACCTCGACGGTCAGGGGCTCGATGTACACGGCGTCGGCGACGTCGTCGTCGGTCATGATCGTGGCCGGGTTGCTGTTGACCAGCACCACGCGGATGCCCTCCTCGCGCAGTGCACGGCAGGCCTGGGTGCCGGCGTAGTCGAACTCCGCGGCCTGCCCGATGACCACCGGGCCGCTGCCGATGACGAGCACGCAGCGCGGCACCTCGGCCGGCGCCACGCGCGTTGGGGAGTGCCGAGTCGGTGCGATCGCACGCACCTGGCACATCGCGAGGAATTCGTCGAAGACCTCGGCGCGGTCCTGGGGACCCGGCGCTCCCTCGGGGTGGTACTGGACGCTGAACGCGGGCAGGTCGCGGTGGCGCAATCCCTCGACGCTGTTGTCGTTGAGGTTGCGCTCGCTGACGTACCAGCCGCTGCCGGTGGGGATGGTGTCGGCGTCCACCTGGAACTCGTGGTTGTGCGAGGTGATGTGCACGGTGCCGCGGTCCGCGTCCCGGACCGGGTGGTTGCCGCCGTGGTGGCCGAATGGGAGCCGTGAGGTGGTGGCGCCGATCGCGCGGCCCAGCACCTGGTGGCCGAGACAGATCCCCAGCAGGGGCATGCGGCGCTCGAGCAGCGCCCGGGTGAGGGCGACGGCACCGTCGAGGCGCACCGGGTCGCCGGGGCCATTGGAGAGCAGCACGCCGTGCGGGTCGAGGGCGAGCACGTCGTCCAGCGTGGCGTCATGGCGGACCACGACGACGTCGGCGCCGCGGCTGCGCAGCGCACGCAGCTGGTTGTACTTCACCCCCATGTCGACGACGACCACGCGCACGCCGGCGAACGCGTCGTGGCCACCGCTCAGCTCCACGCCCCGTTGCAGCGTCGCGTCGAGCGGTTGCTCCCAGGTGAACACCGGGGCGTCGTGCGCGACCGCCGCCACCAGGTCCTGGTCGGTCACGGTCGGAGCGGCGCGCGCCGCCTCCACCTGCTCAGCTGCACTCATCAACGACGAGGGGGCGATGACGCCGCGCAGCGTCCCGTGGTCACGCAGGTGGCGGGTCAGCGCACGCGTGTCGACGCCGCGCAGCCCGGGCACGCCCCAGTGGCGCAGCTCCTCGTCAAGCGTCCGCTCAGCGCGCGCGTGGCCAGAGTCGGCGGACAGCTCGCGAACCACGAGCGCGCGGCAGTGCACGCGGTACGACTCCGCGGTGTCGGCGCGGCAGCCGTAGTTGCCCATGAGAGGGTGGGTCATGACGATGATCTGGCCCGCGTACGAGGGATCGCTGATGATCTCCTGGTACCCGCTCATGCAGGTGTTGAACACCACCTCGCCGTCGCTGGCGGCGACGCCGGCGCCGAACAGGAAGCCCTCGAACACCGCTCCCGATTCCAGCGCGAGCCGCCCCGCGACCGGCTCAGCCACGGGCCGCCTCGACCAGTTGCGGCCACGGCAGCAGGTCCGTGTCGTGGTGGGCGATCACACCGTCGCGGAGGGTGAGCAGAACGCGACCGCGCAGACGGGTGCCCCACAGCGGCGTGTTCCTCGACAGTGATCGCAGGGCGTGGTCCCCCACCGTCCACTCCGCCGCCGGGTCGAAGAGCACGCACGTCGCGGCCTCCCCGACGCGCAGGCGCGGCTCGCGCAGTCCCACGCCACCGCCGAGCACCGCCAGCGGGCCGGCGGTGAGGCGCCTAAGCAGCACCGGGATCCAGTCGCCGTCCATGCCACCGAGGGTGATGCACGTCGCCAGCGCGGTCTCCAGGCCGATCATCCCGGGCGCAGCCGCGGCCATCTCGCCCCGCTTCTGTTCCATGCGGTGCGGGGCATGGTCGGTGGCGACAGCGTCGATGACGCCGTCGCGCAGCCCCTGGATGAGGGCCGACCGGTCGCTCTCGCCGCGCAGGGGAGGATTGACCTTGAGCAAGCCGGGCGGATCGGGAACCTCTGCGCTGGGCAGCCACATGGCGAGGTGGTGCGGGGTCACCTCGGCGGTCACGGCCATGCCGTCCTCGCGAGCACGCCGGACCAGCTCGACGGAGCCCGCCGCCGACAGGTGCTGGAGGTGGAGGCGGCCGCGCCCGGCCCGCGCCAGGGTGGCGATCGCGGCCGCGACCGCCGCCGTCTCCGCTTCTGCAGGGCGGTCGGTGCACCGGGTCAGCGGCCCACCGGAGTGGTTCCGCGCGGCGATCAGGGCCTCGTCCTCGGGGTGGACGAGCACGGCGCGGGACACGTCGGCGGCCCGGCGCAGGACGTCGGCCAGCAGGTCCGAAGAAGCCGCGTTGCGCCCGTCGTCGGTGAATGCCACCGCCCCGGCCGCGGCGCATCCGGCGACGTCGACCGGCTCCTCGCCGGCGAGCCCGCGGCTCACCGCCGCCGCAACCATCACCCCGACCACCGCGCCCGCCGCGCGCCGGCACTGGTGGGCGACACGGTCCGGTGTGTCCGTGGGCGGCTCCGTGTTGGCCATGGCCACGACGCTGGTGAAGCCCCCGGCAGCGGCGGCCGCCGCTCCACTCTCGATGGTCTCCGCGGCCTCGTCACCCGGCTCGCGCAGATGCGCGTGCAGGTCGATGAACCCGGGGACGAGGATGCACGGCGAGTGCCCCGGGGCGGGTGTGAGATCGAGGACCGGGACCGTGCCCTCCTCGATCTGCCGGTAGATGGCAATGATGCGGCCCTCGCTGAGCCACACGTCCTGGCCGACGACGTCGAGCGCAGACATCGGGTCGATGACGCGCACGCCGCGCAGGATGCAGTTCACCTCCCGCCCTTCTCGATCATCCACGCGCCGTCGACCCCGTCGATCTCCCGCAGCCGGACCGCGACCCGCTCGGTCGGCGCCGTGGGCACGTTCTTGCCCACGTACGTCGCCCGCAGGGGAAGCTCGCGGTGGCCGCGGTCGACGAGCACCAGCAGTTCGACGGTGGCCGGACGGCCCTCGTCGATGAGCGCGTCGAGCGCTGCGCGCAGCGTCCGCCCCGTGAACAGGACGTCGTCCACCAGGACCACGACACGCCCGTCGATGGCCGGAGTGTCGCCTCCGTCCGCTCCGCTCAGTGCCCCCGGTCGAGGTCGAGCCGGCCGGGGGCGGTCGTCGCGGTAGTCCTGCAGGTCGAGCGCGGCCAACTGTGGCTGGGGCTGTCCGAGCGCCGTGAGCGCGCGGGCCACCCGGCCCGCCAGGGGCACCCCGCGGGTGCGGATCCCGGCGAGCACGATGGCCTCACCATCGTGCCGTTCGGCGATCTCGTGAGCGAGCCGGACGACGGTGCGGGCGACCGCCATGTCATCGAGCAGTCGCGGCCGTCCCTCGAGCGACTCGGGGGCGCCGTTCATCCGAGCAGGACCTCGAGCAGTGCCATGCGCAGCGCGACGCCGTTGGCGGCCTGGCGGAAATACGCGGCGCGCGGATCGCTGTCGACCTCGGGGGTGATCTCGTCGACGCGGGGGAGCGGATGCATGACCACCGCTCGTTGAGGGAGCCGTTCCATGGTGGCGGCATCGATGCGAATAGCCCCGCGCGCCGCCTCGAACTCGGCCGGGTCGGTGAAGCGCTCCTTCTGCACCCGGGTCTGGTACACGACGTCGACGTCGGCGATCACATCGTCGAGCCGGCTGTGCAACCGGTACGCGACGCCGCGCGAATCGAGGAACGAGCGGATGTCGCTGCCCACCTGAACCACGTCGGGGGCGACGAAGCTGATGCGCACGCCATCGTACAGGGCGAGCAGCCGGGCCAGCGAGCGCGCGGTGCGGCCGAAGCGCAGGTCGCCGCAGATGGCGACGTGGAGTCCCTCGATTCGGCCCAGCTCTCTCTCGATGGTGAACAGGTCGAGCAGCGACTGCGTGGGGTGTTCACCGGGGCCGTCGCCGGCGTTGATGACCGGGACGCTGGCGACCGCCGCCGCCTGCGCTGCGGCACCCTCGCGGTCGTGGCGCAGCACGATGATGTCGGCGTAGGCGCAGACCATGCGGATGGTGTCCTCGAGGGTCTCCCCCTTCATGGCGCTGGAGAACACATGCGCCGCCTCGGTGCCGAGAACGGTGCCGCCGAGGCGGAGCATCGCCGACTCGAAGCTCAACCGCGTCCGCGTGCTCGGCTCGTAGAAGAGCGTGGCCATGATCCGGCCCGCCAGGCTGTGCCCGCGGGTCCCCTCCAGCGCCGCCGCCCGCGCGAAGAGGCCGTCGAGCAGGGGACGGTCGAACTGGGACGCGCTGAGAACGTGATCCAGCGTGCCTGCCCGAACCGCCGCCATACCAACCCTCCGGGACCGCAGCCCGCGCGGAAGGCGCGCCGTCACGGCGACGGCGATTCGCATCCCTTGCCGGCCTCGCGGGACCTGCTTGAAGTGGATTCGTCGTGGAGACTGTAGCGCAGCGGCGACGGCCACGGTGGGCAGAGCCGGGCTGCGCTAGGCTGAGCCGATGGATCTCAGCGCTCTCGGACGCCTGCTGCTCGTGGCCGGGATCGCCGTGGCTGCCGTTGGTGGATTCCTCGCGCTCGGCGGTCGCCTTCCGTTCGGCCGGCTGCCCGGGGACATCTCCGTCCAGGGTCCGAACAGCGGATTCTTCTTCCCCATCGTGAGCTGCATCGTCCTCAGCGTCGTGCTCACCGTGGTCCTGAACATCGTCATCCGGCGCTGAGAACTGCGCAGGCGGCCCGCGTCAGGCGAAGAACTCGTCGGCCTTGTACGGGTCGAAGTCCAGGATCCATGCCTCCGTCAACTTGCCGTCGCGAAAGTGGCAGACGTGGGCATACGGCTCGTTCATTGACTTGCCGTTGCGCTCGGCGCTCGCCGTTGCCAGGGCGACGGCGTGGTCATCACTGCCAAGGATGTCGTGGAGCTCGACCTTGAACGTGCCGCCGGTCTCCTCAAACTGCTTGACGAAGCTCGCGATCACGGCATCCACACCGCGGAACTCGCCCGCCAGCATGTGGCGCCCGGGACTGTGCCAGACGATGTCCGGGTCGAAGAGCTCGTCACGGAGCAGGTCGAGATTGCCCGTCTGGAACGCCTCGTAGCCTCGGCGCAGTGCTGCAATGTTGGCCACCGCATTGCCGGGTGCTGTCTCTGCCATGCTCTCTCCCTCCGGTGCTGGCTCTGCACCCGCCACACTCGGGTGCGACATCAAAGCATAGCTCACCCATAGCAGCGACTTGTGGAGTGCGCACCGCACTGCCGATGGGCGCAGTTGGTCACATTTGTGAGTCATGAACTCACGGAAAGTGCCTGTTCGGCGCTCAGAAGACCGGCATCTCGCGGTACACCCCGAAGACCTCGCGAAGCGCGGCGACGATCTCGCCCTCGGTGGCACGTGCACGGACCGCGTCGATGATTGCGGGCATGGTGTTGTCTGTGCCCGCCGCCACCTCCTTGAGCGCGTCGAGCCGGGTGGCGACCGACAGGTTGTCACGGGATTCGCGCAGCCTGCGGAGACGCTCGGCCTGTTCGCTCTCGACGTCAATGTCGATGACCAGCACGTCGGGGGCGGCGCCGTCGGCGAACTCGGTGAAGGCGTTGACGCCGACGATGATGCGCTCGCCGGAGTCGAGCTGGGACTGATAGTGGAACGCCGCCTCGGCGATCTCCCGCTGCGGGTACCCGTCGGCGATGGCGCTCACGATCCCACCGCGCTGCTCGATCGCGCTGAAGTAGTCCTCGGCAGCCTGTTCCATGCGGTTGGTGAGGTCCTCGATGAACCAGCTGCCCGCGAGTGGGTCGGCCACCGACGGGACGCCGGTCTCGTAGGCGAGGATCTGCTGGGTGCGCAGCGCGATCTGCGCTGCCTTCTCGGTGGGCAGAGCGAGCACCTCGTCCATCGAGTTGGTGTGCAGCGAGTTGGTGCCCCCGAGCACGGCGGCCAGGGCCTCGAAGGCTGTGCGCGCGATGTTGTTCTCGATCTGCTGGGCGGTCAGCGAGCAACCCGCCGTCTGGGTGTGGAACTTCAGCTGCCAGCTCTTCGGGTTCTTGGCGCCGTACTTCTCGCGAAGCCGGCGCGCCCAGATGCGCCTGGCAGCGCGATACTTGGCGATCTCCTCGAAGAAGTCGATGTGGCTGTTGAAGAAGAAGCTCAGTCGCGGCGCGAAGTCATCGACGTCGAGACCTGCCTGGATCGCCGATTCCACGTAGGCGAACCCGTCGGCAAGTGTGAACGCCAGCTCCTGGGCCGCGGTGCTCCCCGCCTCGCGGATGTGATAGCCGCTCACGGAGATGGGGTGCCAGCGCGGGATGTTGCGCGCGCAGAAGGTGACCACGTCGGTGACCAGCCGCATCGACGGCTCCACCGGGAAGATGAATTCCTTCTGCGCGATGTACTCCTTGAGGATGTCGTTCTGCAGGGTGCCCCCGAGGCGCTCGATGAGCACGCCCTGCTCCTCCGCAACCACCAGGTACTGGGCGAAGACGATCGGCGCCGGCGAGTTGATCGTCATCGACGTCGTCACACCGCCCAGGTCGATGCCATCGAACAGGGTGCGCATGTCCTCGACCGAATCGATCGCCACACCACAGCGGCCGACCTCGCCCAGGGACTCGGGGGCGTCACTGTCGTGACCCATCAGGGTGGGCATGTCGAAGGCGACGGAGAGACCGGTCTGACCGTGGTCGAGGAGGAACCGGTAGCGCTCGTTGGTGTCCTCAGCGCTGCCAAAACCGGCGAACTGGCGCATCGTCCACAGCTTCCCGCGGTACATGGACGGGTGGATGCCGCGCGTGTACGGGTACTCGCCCGGAGCCGGGACCTCGCGCTCGAGGTCGAGGCCGTCGAGCGACCCCGGACCGTAGCTCCGCTCGAGCGGGAGTCCGCCGAGAGTGTCCTCGGGGACCGCCGGTGCAATCCGGCGGGAAACCGTCTGTGTCATCGCTTGGGTTCGCCCGTGTGTCCGTTGAGGATGCGGTCGGCGAAGGCATAGGGATCGACGCCGCTGAGATCGCCGCTCAGTTCCCCGGCCATTGTGCCCTCTTCGAGCTCCTGCCGGGCTCGCTCGGCGGCGCGCTCGACCACGATGGCGGCGATCTCCGAGCGCAGGCGGGCACGTCGGCGGCGCTCCAGCTCGCCGCTCTGCGCGATCGTGTCGTGGTGCCGCTCAATGGCCTCGAGCAGTTCGTCGATCCCCTCGCCCGTGGTGCCCACGGTCTGGACGACCGGCGGTCGCCACACCGTCGTGCCCTTTGTCTGCTTGACGAGGTCGCGAAGCTCACGCACCACCTTGGAGGCTCCGGGCACATCCGACTTGTTGACGACGAACACGTCCGCGATCTCGAGGATGCCGGCCTTGATGATCTGGACGCTGTCGCCGGCAATCGGCGTGGTGACGACCACCGTCGTGTCGGCGGTCTCCATCACCTCGAGCTCGCTCTGCCCGACGCCGACGGTCTCGAGCAGGCAGCGGTCGCGTCCGCTGGCGTCGATCAGGCGCACAGCCTCCCGAGCCGCGCTGGCCAGGCCACCGAGATGGCCCCGGGCGGCCATGCTGCGAATGAACACACCGTCGTCCCCGGTGTGCCGCTGCATGCGCACGCGGTCGCCGAGGATGGCGCCGCCGGAAAAGGGGCTCGAGGGGTCGACGGCGATCACCCCGACGCGATGGCCGGCGCGGCGCCAGCGTTCGATGAGCTGGTCGCACACCGTGCTCTTGCCGCTGCCCGGCGGCCCCGTGATGCCTGTCACATGGGCCGTCCCGGCGCGGCCCCGCACCTCGCGAAGCAGGTCCTCCACGGCCGGGTCGCGGTCCTCGACGAGACGGATGGCACGAGCCAGGGCACGAACGTCCCCTGAGAGCAGACGGGAGGCGATGTCCATAGCGCGCCGAGTGTAGCCGTGGCGGTCGGCCGCGCCGATCAGGCGGCCGGTGCCGCCGGGGATTCCCGTACCATCGCCCGGTGAGCGTTCCCGAGGTGCCGTCGCGCCCCCGGCGGCAGCGCAGGTCACGATCCCGTCCCCGCCGCTCCCGCCGCATCCTGGCCGTCGTCGGCATCGTCATGGGCTTCGTGCTCAGCGGCGCGACCGGAGCAGCCTTCTACTTCTCCCCGGCGATCGCGGCCGCCTTCCAGGACTTCGGGCACAGCATCCACCACGACACCTCCGCGACCGCCAGCGCCGCCGCCACGGTGGCGGGGGCGCCGGCACCGGCGGTGGCCTCGGGCGGGGCCTTCACCGTCCTGCTTCTCGGCTCGGACAACGACGCCAAGTTCCAGGGGAACGCCATTCTCACGCAGTCGATGATCCTCGCCCGCGTCGATCCCAGCACCAAGCACGTCACCATGCTCTCGATCCCGCGCGACCTCGACGTGCCCCTCTATCACTCAGGGTCGGACAAGATCGACAAGGCGTACGCCAACGGGGGCGCGGACGCCGCCATCGCGACGGTCGAGCGCGACTTCGGCGTCCACATCGATCACTACGCATGGATCGGCCTGCTCGGCCTCGTCAATCTCATCGACAAGGTCGGCGGCGTCGACGTGGTCGCCAGCAATCCCGTTCTCGACGACTTCTACCCCAAGGACCTCGGCGGCAACAATCCATACGACACCCAGCGCGTGGCGGTGCTGCCGGGGCCACAGCACATGACCGGCGCGCTGGCGCTCCAGTACGTGCGCTCCCGGCACGACGACCTGCGCAGCGACTTCGGCCGGTCGGCACGGCAGCAGCAGGTGCTGCTCGCCCTGCGGGCCAAGGCGAAGCTGCTCGGGATCGCGGATCTTCCAGACATCGCCAGCGCCATGAGCAGCGAGTTCACCACCGACATGTCGGTCACCCAGGTGGGTGAGCTTCTGCCCATCGCCGGTGGAGTGTCCCTGAGCAATGTCCAGCAGATCGTGCTGCCGTCCCCCTACACGAGCTCACAGGTGATTGGAGCGCAGGACGTGCTCATCCCCAACTGGAACCTGATCCTGCCGCTGGTGCACAAGTACTTCCCGCCCGCGTGAGACGGCTCGCCATCATCCTTTTGCTGCTGGTGGTCTGGGCAGCATTCGGGTTCGGTGTCAACCGCTTTCTCGAGAGCCGCAAGTCGAATCTCACCGCGGCGCGCTCAACGCTCGCGCCACCGCAGGAGAGCCCAGCCTTCAGCCTCCCTGGTGTTATCTACGTCTCTCAGGCAGGTCACATCTACCGTTTCGACGCCGGCAAGTTCACCGACCTGAAGCTCCCCGCGGCCACCGGCGCGTGGATGGAGCCGTCCCCAGCCTCCGGCGGTCACCTTCTGGCGGTCGCCCGTGCCGCCGACTACAGCGACGTCTACCTGGTCGACGGGACCACCGGGACGGTCGTCCAGAAACTGACGTCCAATGCCACCAGGACCAAGTTCGTCGAGCTCAACGCGTGGTCGTACTTCCCCCATCTGGCCACCGACGGGAAGACGGTCGTGTTCAACTACGACGGGCCCAAGACCGGGACGTCATACGAGGTGGACTTCGCCGTCTGGGCGGGACCGCTCGGCGGCAAGCTGGCGACGACGCGATGGACCACTCCCAACGGATACACCGGTGGCGATGTCGCGCCGGTGCCGCTCCCCGGCGGCGGCGTGCTGTATGCGAAGTACGCGCTCGACAGCTCGAGCAAGGTGCTCTCGCGGATCGCCATGGTCGCCCGGCCCGGCGCCACCCCGGTGTACCTGACCGCCGCCGCGGACGACTGCAACGAGCCGGCGGTGAGCCCCGACGGCACCCAGCTCGCGGTGGTCTGCACATCCGACACCCAGACGGCCAAGCTCGAACTCATCCCACTGGTCAAGGGCGTGCCCGGCACCCCGAAGGTGCTGGTCGACGCCTGCCTGTGCGCATCACCGTCGTGGTCGCCGGACGGCGGCAGCCTTCTGTACCTCGCGCCCGCCGACGCCACCGGGCATTTCCAGCTGTGGTGGCTGAATCACGCCACGGCGGTGACCCCGGCACCGGCCAACCTGGTCACCACCCACCTCGACCTCGACGCCACGTCGCCGCCGGCGTGGGTTGCCGCCTGACGCGGTCCGGGCTCACGCTCAGAAGAAAACCCGAGCCAGGTCGTACAGCTCGCGCGGCACCTTCCGCTGCTCCGCCACGACCTCGCTGATGCGGGCGACGGCAACCCGTCCGCCGCGCACCACGGGCATCATCCCCCAACGCTTCTCCACCACCAATCCGTGCGCCGCGGCACCGACCTGGGTGGCCCAAACACGGTCGTAGGCGGTCGGTGAGCCGCCTCGCTGGGTGTGGCCGAGAACCGTGGTGCGGGTCTCGTTGCCGGTTCGTTCCTCGATCATGGTGGCGAGTCTCTCGCCGACGCCGCGCTTGCTCAACTGGACGTGACCGAAGGCGTCGGCGGCGACCGCCTCGCCGCTGTCGCGGTCCATGCCGTCTAGCTCCACGCCCTCGGCGACGACGATGATGGAGAAGTCGCGGCCCTGGGCACGGCGGTGGTCGAAATGTGCGACGACCTCGTCCAGCCCGACCGGGTACTCGGGGATGAGGATCATGTCGGCGCCGCCGGCGAGCCCTCCCATCACAGCGACCCACCCCGTGTCGCGGCCCATCACCTCCACCACCATGACGCGGTGATGCGACGCGGCCGTGGTGTGGAGGCGGTCGAGCGCCTCGGTGACGACGCTCACCGCGCTGTCGAAGCCGATGCAGTAGTCGGTGGCGCTGAGGTCGTTGTCGACGGTCTTGGGGACGCCGACCACCGGCGCGCCCTGGTCGGCGAGCCACGCGCCGACGCTGAGCGTGTCGTCACCGCCGATGACCACCAGGGCGTCGAGCGCCGCGGCGCGCAGGTTGCGCAGGCAGACCTCCAGGCCGCCCTCGTTCTTCATCGGGTTGACCCGAGAGCTGCCCAGGATGGTGCCGCCCAACTGCAGGATCCCGGAGACATCGCGCCGGGTCATCTCGACGAGGTCCCCATCACCGGAGAGGCCTGCCCATCCATTGCGGACGCCGACCACCGTGTCGCCGGCGGCGAGCGCGGGGCGCGCCACGGCGCGGATCGCGGCGTTGAGCCCGGGCGCGTCCCCGCCACCCGTCAGCACTCCGATTCGCATTGGGCCTTCCGTCAGCCGCCGACGCCAGGGTTGCCCATGAAGGCGGTCTCCTCGTCCTGGCCGAGGATCACCACGACGCCGCCGGCCCCCTTGACCGGGGGCGCTGCGACGGATCCGCTCGGCGCGGGGGACGGTGTCGGCAGGTGGGTGACCGGGACCCCGAAGTAGGCGGCGAGCCACGCGGCGGTGGCGGAGTCCTTGCCCCCACTCTCGTCGATCACCTGGGTGGTGGCCTGGCGGTGCACGACGCCACCGTCCGTGGTCTGCAGCGACAGGAAGTTGAACAGGCTGCTCCACCGCGTCGCGGCGCCGACCCCGCGCCCGCTGCCGTCCTCGATGGTCACCTTGGCGTGCTGGCCGATGACCGACGGGTCGACGAAGACGCTCTGGACGTAGTGGGCCATCCGCGCGTAGGTACGATCCTGCGCGTAGATGAATGCGGCGCCACAGCTTTGCGGGTACCCGCACTCGTAGAGGAAGTTGGTGTCGTCGAAGCTGACGTGCAGGATGGACTTGGTGTCGACGTCCTTGAGAAGCGAGTAGAGCGCCTCCAGGTCGTTGACGTGAAGGTCGGTGACCACGTTGTCGCCGAGACTGTTGAGGAGGTCGGGGAGGTTGCCCAGACCGCCGACGGTCACCACCTTCTGCTTGAGGGCGGCGACGACCAGCTGCTGCCGGCGGCTGCGGGCGAAGTCGCTGCCCTCGCCGTTGTCGTTGGAGTGGCGCGACCGGGCGAACTGGAGAGCGCTGGTGCCGCCCATGTGCTGCAGACCGGCGTTGAAGTGAATGGTCATGTAGCCGCAGTTCTGCCCGGCCTGTCCGTTGCATTCCCCGGCGGGGTACTGGTCGTCGGTGAAGGTGTTGGGGACGACCACGTCGACACCACCGACCGCGTCCACCGCCGACTTGAATGCCTGGAAGTCGAGGCCGATCCAGTGGTCGATATGGATGCCGAGGAGGTGTTCGAGCGTCTGGTTGGCGACCGCGGCGCCGGCCGCCGGATCACTGGATGCCAGTGCCCCCATGCCGTTCATGCCGTCGGAGTACGCCTGGTTGATTCGACCGGCATCCTTCTTGCCGTTGCCGAGCGTAATGGGCACGTACCAGTCACGCGGAACGCTGATCTCGGCGACGGTTGGAGGCCCGTTGGGGCGGGGCTGAACGGAGACCACCATGATCGAGTCGGTCAAGTAGGGGCCGTCGTGGCCGGGGCCGCCGTAGCCGTAGAACGCGAAGTTGATGCGGCGCATGTCTGTGCTCGCCTGGTTGATCGTCGACGAGCCCTTGCCGCCCACCAGGTCGCCGATGACCGCCAGAGGGTTCTGGTTGGTCAGGTGAGCCAGGCCCAGCAGGGTGCGTGTCGCGAAGATCCCGACGGCGAGCACGACAAACGTCGTGGCCAGCGCCACCAGCCGCTTGGCGGTGAGCCAGCGCGGAACGGCGTTGTAGCTGGAGCGGCGGCGCCGCGTGGATGTGGCCATGAATCAGTTCTCTTCGCTGTGGGGCTGCCCCCGGGACGATGCCCGGCGACGACCACGATGACGTCTGGTGCGCGCGCGACGACGCGCAACCGGGCTCCCTAATGGAACGTTGGCTATGACGATGGGGTAACGCCGGGTCGCGACTAGGGTAGCGCAGCCTGGCGCCGCTGGGGACCGGAGGGCGGACCCGGGCGCCGTCCGAACGGATGTGCCGTGGGCGTCAGGCCTTCAGCAGGGAGCGCGCGATCACCAGCCGCTGGATCTGGTTGGTCCCCTCGTAGATCTGGGTGATCTTGGCGTCGCGCATCATCCGTTCCACCGGGTACTCGTTAACGTACCCGTAGCCGCCGAGCACCTGGACGGCGTCGGTGGTCACCTTCATCGCCGCGTCGCTGGCGAGGAGCTTGGCCAGCGCCGCGAAATGGGTCACGCCGTCGGCGTGGTCGTCGATCAACTGCGAGGCGTGGTAGACGACCGCACGCGCGGCGGCGGTCTGCGCCTCCATGTCGGCGATCATGAACTGGATGGCCTGGAACTCAGCGATCGCCTTGCCGAACTGCTTGCGCTCGCGCGCGTACGACACCGCGTAGTCGAGGGCCCCCTGCGCGATCCCGAGCGCCTGCGCGGCGACCCCGGGGCGCGAGCGGTCGAGGACGCTCATCGCCAGTGAGAAGCCGCTGCCCTCCTTGCCGAGCCGGTTGGCCGCCGGCACCAGCACCTCGTCGAAGTGCAGCTCAGCCGTGTTGCTGCCGCGGATGCCGAGCTTGCCGTGAATGGTCGTGGCCCGCAGCCCCTCGAGCTCTCGGGCGTCGTCGATCACGAAGGCGCTGACGCCCCGGGCGCCGGCCTTGGGATCGGTCTTGGCGAACACCACGATGGTGTCGGCCACGCCGCCGTTGGTGATCCAGATCTTGCTGCCGGTGATGACGTAGTCGTTGCCCTGGCGGGTCGCCCGCGTCTCCATTCCACTGGGGTCGCTACCGGCGCCGGGCTCGGTCAGCGCGTAGGCCGCAAGCTTCTTTCCGCTGGCCAGGTCGGGAAGGAATCGCTGCTTCTGATCGTCGCTTCCGCCCATCATGATCGGGTAGCCGCCGAGCGCCTGCACCGCGAGGATCAGGGCGCTGGTCGCGCACGCCTTGGCGACCTCCTCGATGGCGACGTTGAGAGTGAAAGCGCTCCCCGACAGACCGCCGTACTCGGGCGGGAACGGGAGGGCGAAGAGATCGTGGGACCGGAACAGGTCGACGACGTCCCACGGGAACTCGCCGGTGGCGTCGATCTCGCGGGCGCGCGGTGCGATCTTGCCGCGGGCGAGGTCGCGCACTGTCTGCTGGATGAGCTGCTGCTCTTCGTTGAGGCGGACGTCCACGATCTCTCCGGCATGGCCGCGACGGCGGCAGGTCTGTCGACGCGGCCGATTATGCGCGGCCGAGTGGCGGCCAAGCTCCTGGTGATTCCCGGAAGCGGCCAGGGAGCACGACGACTCAGTGGTCGCGCAGCAGCGACCGGGCGATGACCATGCGCTGCACCTGGTTGGTTCCCTCGTAGATCTGCGACGCCTTGGCGTCCCGCATCCGGATCGCCGCCGGGTGATCGCCGTGGCGGGAGTCGGGGGCGCACAACTCCACCGCGGCATGGGCGGCCGCGACGCAGCTGTCGGTTGTATGGAGCTTGGCGACGGCGGCGGCGCGCGTCATCGGTTCGCCGGCGTCGGCGAGAGCGGCGGCGTGATCGGTGAGGAGGCGGCCTGCAACTGTGCGGGCGTGGATGTCGGCGAGGAGGGCCTCGCCCGGCTGGCTCCCGCTGCACCGAGCCACCGCGATAATGTCGTCGAGACACCCCTGCGCGATGCCCACCGCCTGGGCGCTGATGCCGACCCGACCGCTGTCGAGCGCCGCCATTGCCACGCGAAAGCCGGCGCCCTCCACGCCGAGACGACGATCGGCGCTCACCGCCACGCCGTCGAGGATCAGCTCACCGGTCCATGAACCGGCCAGCCCCATCTTGTGGAGCGGCTCTCCACAGCAGAGGCCGGGACTGTCGGCCTCGACGATGAAGGCGGTGATGCCGCGCGCGCCCCGCCCGGTGCGGGCCATGACCAGGTACACGCCGGCGGCGCCGCAGTTGGTGATGAACGCCTTGCTGCCGGTGAGCCTGTAGCGGTCGCCGTCGCGCTCGGCGCGGGTGGTCAGCGCGGCCGCGTCACTGCCGCTGCCCGGCTCGGTGAGGGCGAACGCCCCCGTCCACTCGCCGGAGGCGAGGCGGGGGAGATGGGCGCGCAACTGCGCCGGCGTCCCGAAGAGGAGTAGGGGCTCGCTGCCGACGCTGAGGTGCACGTCGAGGATGACCGCGCTGCTGGCGCACACCCTCGCCACGGCCTCGACGAACCGCGCGAAGTCACGGTGGCTCGCCCCCGCGCCGCCATGCTCGGTCGGGATCAACAGGCCCGCCAGTCCACGCCGGCCGGCCTCGCGGACCAGCTCGTTCGGCGGCGGTCCCTCTCCGCGAGCCATGGCGGCGGCATGCGGGCGGACCACCTCGTCGACGAACGAGACGGTGCAGTCTGCGAGCGAGGCCGCCGGCGGCGCCTCAGTCGACACGGACCAGCGTCGCCTCCCCCTGGGCCATCCCGCTGCAGATCCCCGCCGCACCATAGCCGCCTCCGCGGCGGCGCAGCTCGTACAGGAGGGTCATGAGGATGCGTGCGCCGCTCGCCCCGATGGGGTGACCGACGGCGATCGCGCCACCGTTGACGTTGACCCGAGCTGGGTCGACCTCGAGCATGCGCGTGCTGGTGATCGCCACCGCCGCGAAGGCCTCGTTGATCTCGAGGAGATCCAGCCTGCCCGCGTCGACCTCGCCACCGGTGCGCGCCATGGCCTTTTCGACAGCCATGGCCGGAACAGTCGCGAGATAAGGGTGTTCGGCGGCGGACTCCGCATAGGTGATCCAGGTGCCCAGCGGCGTCAGGCCGGCGGCGCGGGCTCGCTCGGCGCTCATCAGCAGCACCGCGGTGGCGCCGTCATTGATGCCGGGCGCATTCCCGACCGTGACCGTGCTGCCCTCGCCGAAGGCGCCGCGCAGCGAGGCCAGCTTCTCCAGTGTCGAGTCCGGCCGGGGCTGCTCGTCGTGCTCGACAGTGCCATTGCGCACGGCGACCGGGACGATCTCGTCGGTGAAGCGGCCCAGGGCCAGTGCCGCGGCGTAGCGCTGCTGCGAGGTGAGCGCCCACGCATCCTGCTCCTCGCGGCTGACCCCGAGTTCCGCGGCGACGTCGCTGCCGTGGACTCCCATGAGCACGCCGTCGGCCGGGCAGCAGAGCCCGTCGCGGAAGATGCTGTCGACGGCGGCGCGGTCGCCGAGACGGGCGCCGTAGCGCTGCTCCTCGAGAAGGTATGGCGCTCGCGACATCGACTCCATACCGCCGGCGACGACGACCTCGGCCTCCCCGGAGCCGATGAGCAGCGCGCCGAGGTTCACCGCCTTGAGCGCGCTGGCGCAGACCTTGTTGATGGTGAACGACGGGACCTGCGCCGGCAGTCCCGCCGCAAGACCGGCTTGCCGCGAGGGCACCTGACCCTGCCCGGCGGCGAGGACGGTGCCCATGATCAGCTGGTCGACATCGGCGCCGTCGGTTCCGGTGCGCTCGAGCACCTCGCGGATCACTCGGCCGCCGAGGTCGGTAGCGGCGACGCCGGAGAGCCCCCCGCCGAGCTTGCCGAAGGGGGTGCGCGCGGCAGCGACGATGACGACCTCGTTCATGGCTCCGATGCTACGACCCGCGGCCTCCGCCCCGTCCCGGCAACGTTTCAGGCGGGCAGCAGGTCCTCGAGGAGATGCCGGGCGATGAGGATCCGCTGTACCTCGCTGGTCCCCTCACCGATCTCGTTGACCTTGACGTCGCGGTAGTAGCGCGCCACCGGCGACTCCTCCATGAACCCGTAGCCGCCGTGGATCTGCACCGCCTGGTTGGCACATGCGGTGGCCACCTCGGAGGCGTGCAGCTTGGCCATGGAGGCGTATGGAGCGGCGCTGCGCCCGGCATCGATCGCCGACGCCGCCCGCCACGTCATCAGGCGGGACAGCTCGATCTGCGTTGCCATGTCGGCGAGCTTGAACTGCGTCGCCTGGAACCTCGCAATCGGCTGGCCGAACTGGCGGCGCTGCACGCTGAAGGACAGAGAGGCGTCGAGGCAGGCCTGGGCCACGCCCACGGAGAGCGCGGCGATGGCGACGCGGCCGCCTTCGAGAATCTGCAGGAATTGGCGGTAACCTCCGCCCTCGGTGCCGATGAGGTTGCCCTCGGGAACGTGGCAGTCGTCGAAGAGCAGCTCGCGCGTGTCACTGCAGTGCCAGCCGAGCTTGCGGTACTTGGGGGCCTGGGTGTAGCCGAGGGTGCCGCGCTCGACAGCGATGGCGCTGATGCTGCGCCGGCCGTCCTCCCCACCGGTGACAGCGGTGACGGTGACGCCGGCACTGATGTCGGTGCCGGCGTTGGTGATGAACACCTTGCGCCCGTTGATGACCCAGCCGTCGTCGCGGCGGTCCGCGCGTGTCTGCGTGCCCCCCGCATCCGATCCCGCTTCGGGCTCGGTGAGCCCGAAGGCCCAGAGCCTCTCGCCCGCGAGGAGCTCGGGCAACCAGCGCTCCCGCTGCTCGGGGGTGCCGAAGCTGACGATGGGGCTGATCCCCAGCGACACCGCGGCCTCGAGGGTGATCGCCACCGCCGCGTCGGCGCGGGCGATCTCCTCGAGCGCCAGGCAGTAGGAGACGAAGTCACCGCCCGCACCACCGATGCTCTCCGGGAAGGGCAGCGCGAACAGTCCGAGCCGGGCCATCCCGGCGACCAGGTCGTAGGGGAACTCGCCGGTCTCGTCGTAGTGGGCGGCGCGCGGGACGATCTCGCCCTGGGCGAAATCGCGGACCGTGCCGCGGATCTCGCGCTGCTCGTCGGTCAGGTCGAAGTTCACGGCGGCCAACGGTAGCGCGGCGGCCGGTGAACGCGTCGAGGCGGTGGTCAGGACGCCGGCCGCCCCTCTGGGGGCGCCGTGGGCCGTACCGCGACGAGCACCGCAGCGGTTGCCACCGTGACGACCTCCCCGGCGGCGGCGACAACCAGGCCGAAGGCGGCGCCGGCGGTGCGCGAGGTGCCGACGAACGCCGCGAGTCCGGTGAGAACAGACAGCGTGGCCACCAGCGCGACCGACGCCGCAACCGCCGCGGCGACCAGGCTGAAGCGGGCCGTCCGTCCCTCGCCTGCGAGCGGCGGCGTGGCGAGGCACGCCAGCGCCACCGCCGCGCACGTGATCACCAGCATCCCGCGCAGGCGCGGCGTCCCGCCGGATCCCCAGCCGGCAACCTGCACGGATCCGCCGGTGACGCCCGCCCACGGCAGGAACACCGCGAGACCGAACACCACCGCCCCGAGGACGGCGACCGTGATCAGGCCGCGACGCATGGTCACCACGGCTGGTCAGCGGGCGACGGCGAGGCGCTGCTTGATCAGGCTCACGACATCCTCGATGGTGTCGGCGATGGCGGCGCCCGCGGCGGTCAGCGCGTCGATCTTGCTCTGGGCGGTACCGGTGTTGCCGCTGATGATGGCGCCGGCGTGACCCATCCGCTTGCCCGGTGGTGCGGTGCGCCCGCTGATGAAGGCGACCACCGGCTTGTCGAAGCCGGAGGAGCGGATGTACTCGGCGGCGTGCTCCTCGTCATTGCCGCCGATCTCGCCGATCATCACCACCGCGCGGGTGTCGGCGTCATCGGCGAACAACCGCAGAACGTCGGTGAAGGTGAGGCCGAGCACCGGGTCGCCGCCGATGCCCACGGAGGTGGTCTGGCCGATCCCGGCGTGGCCCAGCTCCTGGATGACCTCGTACGTGAGCGTGCCGCTTCGTCCGACGATGCCGACCGGGCCCGGAGTGTTGATGTGGTTGGGAATGATCCCCACCTTGCACTGACCGGGGGTCACGAGGCCAGGGCAGTTGGGGCCGAGCAGGAGCGTGCCGGCGCGCTCGACGAACGCGCGTGCCCGGATCATGTCGTGGATCGGGATCCCCTCGGTGATGCACACCGTCAGGGGGATCGCCGCCGCCGCCGATTCCATGATGGCGTCGGCCGCGAAGGGAGGCGGCACGAAGATCCCGCTGACATCGGCACCGGTCGCGGCGACGGCGTCCGCCACGGTGTCGAAGACGGGCACCCCATTGACGTCCTGGCCACCCTTGCCAGGCGAGACCCCGGCGACAACGTTGGTGCCGTGGGCGCGCATCTGCTCGGTGTGGAAGCCACCCTCGCGACCGGTGATGCCCTGGATGACCACGCGGCTGTTGCGGTCGACGAGAACGCTCACGACTGCTCCTTGATGAGGGCGACGATCTTCGCGGCCGCCTCGCTGGCGCCGGCTGCGGGGGTGATGCCCGCCTCGCGCAGGAGCGCGCGGCCCTCCTCCTCGCGCGTGCCGGTCATGCGCACCACCATCGGCTTGGTGATCTTCAGCTCGTCGCGTGCCGCAATGACGCCGCGGGCCACCTCGTCGCCCCGGGTGATGCCCCCGAAGATGTTGATGAACACACCGCGCACCTTGGGATCGAGCAGCACCATCTCCAGCGAGTTGCGGACCTTCTCGGCGCTGGCGCCGCCGCCGACGTCGAGGAAATCGGCGGGCTCGCCACCGTGCTGCTTGATGAGGTCGAGCGTGTTCATGACCAGACCGGCGCCGTTGCCGATGGCGCCGACGTCACCGTCGAGGTGCACGTAGGTCAGCCCGCGGCGCTGAGCCTCCACCTCAAAGGGGTCGTCGCCGGTGCGGCCGTCGTCGCCGGTGGCGTCCCTGGCCAGCTGCTCAGCGAGATCGCGATGGCGGTAGTGCGCGTTCTCGTCGACCTCGAGCTTCCCGTCGGCGGCAACGAACGTGCCCTCGGGGGTGAGCACCAGCGGGTTGATCTCACACGTCACGGCGTCCAGCGCGATCGCGACCGCGTAGAGCTTCTGGGACAGCGACACCAGCTGGGTGGCCAGCTTCGCCGCTCGGTCGCGCAGCTGCGGGGCGTGACGCAGCGCGTCGAAGACGAGCCCGCGGATCTCGTAGGGCTGCGGGCCGGCAAACGGGTCGGGCCACAGCTTGGCGATCTTCTCCGGTGTCTCCTCGGCGACGTGCTCGATCTCCATGCCGCCCGCGGCCGAGAAGATGATCGCCATCCGGCGCCGCTCGCGATCCAGGGTGATGCCCAGGTAGAACTCGCTCTCGATGGACAGGCCGGTCTCACACCAGACGCTGCGCACCGGGTATCCGTGGATGTCCATGGCGAGGATGCGAGCCGCCTCGCGCTCGGCCTCCTCAGCGGTGTCGACGACGGCGATCCCGCCGGCCTTGCCACGACCTCCGACGGGAACCTGTGCCTTGACGGCGACCCGGCCCAGTTCGCGGGCCGCGGCACCCGCCTCCGCCGCGGTGCGCGCCAGGCGGCCCTCCGGGACGGGGATGCCGGCGGCGGCGAACTGCTGCTTGGCCTGGTACTCGAGAAGTTTCAAGAAGGCGGACCTCGTGGCGACGGCTGACGGCCGGTCAGTCTAGCTTCGCGATCCCTGCGCCTGGCCCCGGCGGCGTCAGGCGGCCGCGACGCGGCCCGTGATGCGATCGATCTCGGCCAGGTCGGCAGCGCTGGGACTCCACCGTCCAGCCCTCGCGTTGGCCCGCACCTGCTCGACGCTGGTGGCGCCGGCGATGACCGACACCACCCGCGGCTGAGCCGCGAGTCCGCCGATGGCCACGTCGAGCAACCCCACACCGCGCTCCTCGGCGAGGCGCTCGAGGGCTTCGACGACGTCGAAGTTGGCGTCCGACATCAGCTCGCCGGCGCGGCCGCGGTTGCCGGCGAGGCGCGTGCCCTGGGGCGGCTGCTCGCCGCGGCGGTACTTGCCGGTGAGAAGACCGTTGGCCAGCGGGAAGTACGGGAGGATGCCGACGCCGAGTCGCCGGCACGCGGGGGTCACCGTCGCCTCGACCTCGTCGCGCTCGAGCAGGCTGTAGTGGTTCTGTGCGGTGACGAAATGCGCCCAGCCGTTGCGCCGCGCGATCGCGGCCGCCTTCTCGATCTGCGCGCCGCTGTAGTTGGAGCAGCCGATCGCCCGGACCTTGCCGGCGATGACCAGGTCGTTCAGCGCACCGAGGGTCTCTTCGAGGGGGGTCGCCTGGTCGGGACGATGGTGCTGGTACAGGTCGATACGATCGGTCCCGAGGCGGCGGAGGCTATCCTCGACCGCCAGCGTGATCCAGCGCCGCGAGCCACCGCCGCTGCGTTCCTCCGACCCTGTCGACCAACCGAACTTGGTGGCGACAACCGCCTCGTCACGGCGGCTGTTGAGGGCGCGACCGAGGTACTCCTCGCTGGCGCCGTCGCCGTACGCGTCGGCCGTGTCGAAGAAGCCGGCGCCCTCCTCCAGCGCGGCCAGCACCACCCGCTCGGTGGCCTCCGCGTCGAGGCGGCGACCGAAGTTGTTGCAGCCGATGCCCACCACCGGAACCTCGATGGCTGAATCACCCAGGGTGCGACGCGCCAGCTGGTCCATGGTTCCTCCTCGTCCGGTCGTGGTGTCTTGCGCCCCATCCAACCACGAAGGCCCGTGCTCGCGGCCCCGGCCCGGCGCCGCGTGTCCGCTGCTAGTGTCGCGCCATGCCCGACCGAGCGGCCCCCGAGGAGCCTGCCGTCGTCGCGGTGACCACCGCCGTCGTCGAGCGCCCGGTGCTCGCGGTGCGCACCCTGGTTGTCGCCGCGATCATCGTCTTCGCGATCATCGCGGTCGCCCTGCTGCTGCGCCAGGTGGTCGACCTGCTGCTGATCATCCTGGTGGCCATCGTGTTCGCGGAGGGGGTGCGGCCCCTCGCCAACCGCCTCGTGGAGCGCGGGCTGCCGCGCCCCGCGGCGATAGCGGTCGTCTACGTGGGTCTGATCGGGATGCTCGCGCTGCTGATCACACTGCTGGTCCAGCCGATCGTCGACGAGGCCACCAGTCTCGCCCACAACTTCCCGAGCTACCAGGCCGACATCGAATCGACGGTCGCCTCATGGCAGCGCTCCCTCAACCTCGGCGGCAGCGGTACCCCCAACCTCGGCAGCACGCTCGCCGGCGGGCTCGACACGGCCAAGAACGTGCTGCTCACCATCGGGGGCTACATCGTCAGCGTGCTCGTCAACCTGGTGCTGGTGCTGGTGCTCGGCTTCCTCTGGCTGGTCACGGCGGACCGCCTCAAGCACTTCGTCGTCGACCTGCTGCCGCCCCGCCACCAGAACCTTGCCGCCGACGTCTTCCGTGAGATGGGCCTGCGCATGGGCGGCTTCCTGCGCGCCACCGCGATCAACATGCTCGTCGTCGGTGTGCTCACCGGGATCGCCTGCTGGGCGCTGGGACTTCCCAGCCCGGTGCTGCTCGGCATCTTCGCCGGTCTCACCGCCGCCATCCCGCTGGTCGGCCCCTTCCTCGGCATCGTGCCGCCCCTGCTGCTCGGCCTGACCATCGGACCCGGTCACGCGCTCATCGTGGTGATCGTCCTCCTGGTGGTCCAGCTGGCCGATGCCAATTTCGTCGTCCCGACGGTGATGAACCGGGTGGTGTCGCTCCCCGCCCTGGCCGTGGTCGTGTCACTGCTCATCGGCGGAGCGCTCGCCGGCCTGCTCGGCGCGCTCCTCGCCGTCCCGGTTGCATCGGCGCTGCAGGTGGTGCTGCTGCGCGTCCTGGTCCCGTACATCCACACCACGCAGGGACGGCACGACGAGGCATACGCCGCGGCGTACACACCGCTGTCGCCGGTGCATCGCGCGGGTCCCACAGGCGGCGGCCGGCGCAGCCGGCCACGATGACCGCACAGAGCGGCCACAGCAGCGAGGCCCGCCCGTCGCAGCTGGTGTCGGCCGACGTCTTCCGGGCCGCTGCCACCGTGCTCGTGGTGGTCATCCACACCAGCTACTGGCCCCCCCGGGCAGCGGTGTTCGACACCCTCGGCCTGCTCAGCCGCCTGGCGGTCCCCGCGTTCATGGTGCTGACCGGGGTGCTGCTCAGCTACCGGTACGGCGGCCGCCCGCCGCGGGCGGGAGTGTTCCTGCGCCGCCGTTTCGCGCGCAGCCTGCTTCCCTGGGTGGCGTGGGCGCCCGTCTACACGGTGTTCGGCTGGTTCCTCACCGGTGACCCACGGCAGAGCGTCGGCGGGATCGTCGACTACGTCGTGTGGGGCGCCGGGCACCTCTGGTTCCTGCTGCTGATCCCGCAGATGTACCTCGCCTACCTGGTCTGGCCGCGGCGCCACCTGTGGTGGTGGGCCGCCGCGGCGATGGCGGTGCAGACCGCGCTCTGCGTCTACCGCCTGTTCGGCCCGCTGCCGCCGGGTGCGCCGGAGCACCTTGTCCTCGACCACGGGTTCCAGTTGTTGCCCTTCTGGGTCGGCTACTTCGCGGTGGGCGTGGCCGCCGGGCGATCGCTGGCGGGCCGCGCGGAGCCGGACCGGCTGCGCCCGCGCCCGCTCGCCGCCGCGGCGCTCGCCGCCGTGCTCAGCGGGTGGCTTCTTGTCGGTCTCACCTACGGTGGCGCGCCGCACGGTGGGTTCCAGCAGGGCACGGGCGCATTCCTGCTTCCCCAGGAACCGCTCTTCGTGCTCAGCGTCGCCGCGCTGGTGTGGCTGGTCGCGCGACCGGCGACGGCGCGCAGCCGGGCGCTGGCGGCGACGATCCGCGTCCTGAGCGACAACTCGCTGGGCATCTACATCCTCCATCCCATGATCATCTTCGAGATCGGCAAGCACATCGGCGGGCTTCTGGACCCGGGGCTGCCGCTCTCACTGGTGGGCTTCGCGGTGCTCACGGTGGGCGGTCTGGCCGCGGCCACGGTGGTCTCAGCTCTCCTGGCGGCCGGCCCGCTGGCAGCGACGATCGGGAGCCGGCGACGGCGGGCGGCCACATCGTGGTTCCGGGCCCAGTCCTCGGGTTCGTCGGCCGGCTGAGGCGCCGCCGCTTCGAGCGCCGGGCATCTCCACCGCCCCCAGTCCGAAGAGGGCCCGGCTCAGCGTGAACCGGACGACGAACAGCGCGGCCAGCACGATCGACTCCACCGTTTCCTCCGCCACCAGGGTGGTCACCCGGCCGAGGTGGGCGGAGGCGGCCAGCGTGTCCACGCCCGCACCGGCGGCGCCGGACAGCAGGAGCCCCGCGATGGAGAGTCCCCCGAGCCAGAGCAACGACATCAGGTGCCCGGACTTGACGCCGCCCGCGAACGCCCAGCGCCGGCTCATCGTGTAGCTGCAGACGAAGCCGATCGCGGTCGCCGCGGCGGCGGCCTGCGCGTTGCTCAGGCGGTTCTCGTCGCTGACGACGGCGATCACCACAAGGGTCACCGCCGTCGAGGTGAGCGAGACGGCCGAGAACCGCGCGAACGTGCTCCGCGGCCGGGGCGCGGCGGAGGGTGCGAGGGTCATGCCAACAGCCTGCACGTCGAGACTGCGGTTTGCCCAAAGGAACCCTGAGAATCCGCTCAGAGCCGATGCACGCAATCCTCTACGACCAGTTCCGCCGCCTTCCCGAGCTGGTCACCGTGCCCGATCCGGCGTGCGCCGGGACCGGCGTCGTCATCGAGGTGCGCGCCACGGGCCTGTGCCGAAGTGACTGGCACGGGTGGATGGGGCACGATCCCGACATCAGGCTCCCGCACGTGCCGGGCCACGAGTTCGCCGGGGTGATCGCCGACGTGGGATCCGAGGTGCGGGGATGGAGCCGCGGCGACAGGGTGACCGTGCCGTTCGTGCATGCCTGCGGGGAGTGCGACACCTGCCGGCGGGGCCAGCAGCAGGTCTGCGAACGGCAGCTTCAGCCCGGCTTCACGGGGTGGGGATCGTTCGCTGAGCTGGTCGCGATCGAGCGGGCCGAGGTCAACCTCATCCGGCTCCCGGACGGCATCGGCTTCGACACTGCGGCGAGCCTCGGCTGCCGGTTCAGCACCGCGTACCGAGCCGTTCTCGACCGCGGGCGCCCCGAGCCAGGCGACTGGATCGTGGTTCATGGATGCGGCGGTGTCGGGCTGTCGGCGGTGATGATCGCCGCCGCCCACGGGGCGCGGGTGATCGCGGTCGACGTCTCCGCCGCGGCCCTGGAGCTGGCCACCAGCGTCGGTGCGGCCGCCACCATCAACGGGGCTGTGGGTGACGTTGTCGCGGCGGTCCACGACCTGACCGGCGGCGGCGCGCAGGTCTCGCTGGACGCCCTGGGCAGCACCAGGACATGCCGCGACTCCATCCGCAGCCTGCGCACCCGCGGTCGCCACGTCCAGGTCGGGCTGCTGGTTGCGGAGGACGACAGCCCGCGGATTCCCATGGACCGGGTGATCGCCAGGGAGCTGGAGATCCTCGGCAGCCACGGCATGGCCGCCCACGCCTACCCGCCGATGCTCGGCGAGATCCTCGACGGCTCCCTGGCGCCGCAGCGCCTCATCCAACACCGGCTCGAGCTCGCCCAGGCGGGTACCGCGCTTGCCGAACTCGATCAAAGGGCAGGCGACGGCATCACCATGATTTACCCGCTCGGCTTCTGAGGTCGGTTACAGCGGGATGTTGCCGTGCTTGCGGGGGGGCAGGGTGACCTGCTTGTTCATGGTCATGTGCAGCGCCTTGATCAGCGCCGAGCGCGTCTGCTTGGGTTCGATGACGTCGTCGACGTAGCCGCGCTCCGCCGCGTAGTAGGGGTTGGCGAACTGCTCACGGTACTCGGTGATGAGCTCAGCGGACCGCTCCTTGGGCTTGTCCGAGGCCGCGATCTCCCGTTTGAAGATGACGTTGACCGCGCCCTGCGGTCCCATCACGGCGATCTCGGCGGTCGGCCAGGCCACGTTGTAGTCGGCACGAATGTGCTTGCTGCACATGACGTCATAGGCTCCGCCATAGGCCTTGCGCGTGATCACCGTGAGCTTGGGGACGGTGGCCTCGCAGTAGGCGTAGAGCAGCTTGGCACCGTGACGGATGATGCCGCCGTACTCCTGGTCGGTCCCGGGCAGGAAGCCGGGTACGTCGACGAACGTCACCAGTGGCACGTTGAACGCATCGCAGAAGCGCACGAAGCGGGCCGCCTTAATCGACGCCTCGATGTCGAGGGCGCCGGCGAGCACGCGCGGCTGGTTGCCGACCAGGCCGACCGAATATCCATCGAGGCGGCCGAAGCCGCAGATGATGTTCTGGGCGTGGTATGGCATCACCTCGAGGAATTCGCCGTCATCGAGCACGCGGGTGACGACGGCGCGCATGTCGTAGGGCTGGTTGGGGTTGTCGGGGATGATCGACTGCAGCTCGGGATCGGCGCGGCCCGGGTCGTCGAGCGTCGGCTTGTGCGGCGGCGCCTCGTGGTTGTGCGCAGGCAGGTAGCCGAGCAGGGCGCGCATCTGGTCGAACGCCTCGTCCTCGGAGTCGGCGTTGAAGTGGGCGACACCGCTGCGCTGGTTGTGGACGTCGGAGCCGCCGAGATCCTCGAAGGTGACGCGCTCCCCGGTGGTCACCTTGATGACGTCCGGCCCGGTGATGAACATGTATCCGACTTTGCGCACCATGAAGATGAAGTCGGTCATCGCCGGCGAGTACACGGCGCCGCCGGTGCACGGCCCGACGATGAGCGAGAGCTGGGGGATGACGCCACTCGCTTCGACGTTGCGGTAGAAGATCTCGGCGTAACCGGCGAGGGAGACGACGCCCTCTTGGATGCGGGCCCCGCCGGAGTCGTTGATGCCGATGCATGGGCAGCCGGTGCGCACCGCGAGGTCCATGATCTTGGTGACCTTCTCGGCGAACACCTCGCCCAGCGAGCCGCCGAACACAGAGGCGTCGTGGCTGAACACGAACACCTGCCGCCCGTCGACGGTTCCCCAGCCGGTGATCACACCGTCGCCGCGGACGCGGCGCTCCTCCATGCCGAAGTTGCTGTTGCGGTGGACCGCGAAGACGTCCATCTCCGTGAATGAACCCGGGTCCAGGAACCGCTCCACCCGCTCGCGCGCGGTCAGCTTGCCCTTGGGATGCTGGGTGCGCTCGGCCGCGCCGCCGCGATGGACGGCGTCGTAGCGGCGCTTGCGGAGAACGTTGATCGCACGCTCCGTGGCGGAGCCCGGTGCGCCGGCACTGCCGTTGACCGAGGGGCTGGGCGGCTCAGGCGCGACGGCGGGATCCCCGGCCCCGTCGGGGGGCACGCCCTTGCGGATGGTCCTCGGCATGCGCGCAGGATAGTCGGGGACCCAAGGAACGGGGGCGGAATCCGACCTCCACGAGACGGGCCCGGCGTACGATCACGCCGTGGACATCCTCCTCAGCGCGCGGCGCGACATGCGCGGCATCTTCACGCGCTCGGACCCGGAGATCCGCCGGGCGCGATGGCTCACCGCGTTCACGCTGGGCCTCGCCAACATCGGCGGAGCCGCGATCACCTTTGCAATCGGCGTTCTCGCCTTCCCCAGTGGCGCCGTCACCGAGAGCGGCCTGCACGTCCTCGGCATCGCCACCGGCAGCTATCTCGCCCTCACCCTCGTCCTGGGGACGCTCACCGCGCTACGCATCGCAGCGGACGCCGAGAACGTGCTCACCTCCGAGGAGGAGGTGTCCTCCGAGCGGCTGCAATCGGTGCTGCGCAACCAGTGGCGGCACACGCGGCTGTGCGCGATCTACTGGCTGGGCGCCGCCGTCCTCGTCGGCGTCCTCGAGGCCGCGGTGCTGAGGGTCGACCCGCTGCTGGTCGGCCGCGGTGTGCTCACCGTCCTGCTCGGCGGCCTGACCACGTGCGCGCTCGCGTTCCTGCTGCTGGAGCGCGGCATGCGGCCCGTGGTCACCCGGCTTCGCGAGGTCCTCCCCGAGGTCACCGCGTGCGCGCCGAGCGTGCGCAGCCGCCTCCTGCTGGCGTGGTTGCTCGGCTCGGGCATCCCGCTGGTGGGCATCGCGCTGACCCTCATCGAGCAGCAGAACACCAACCGCACGCGGCTGTTCATCCTCCTCGGTCTGCTCACCGGGGCGGGCATCTTCGTCGGCGCCTACACCAGCATCCTCGCCGCCGGCTCCGTCGCCGACCCGCTGCGCACGCTGCAACGCACCATGGAGCGCGTCGCCGCCGGTGACCTGTCGGCCACGGTGCTGATCGCCGACAGCGGCGAGATCGGCGACCTGCAGCTGCGCTTCAACCGCATGACGGCGGAGCTGCGCGAGCGCGAGCAGCTGCGCGAGCTGTTCGGCCGCCACGTCGGCGAGGACGTGGCCCGCTACGCCATGGAGAACAGCGACCTCGGCGGCGAGGTTCGCGAGCTCTCGGTGCTGTTCATCGACCTCAAGGGCTCCACCGCCCTTGCCGAGGAGCTGCCCCCTGACCGCGTCGTGGCCATGCTCAATGACTTGTTCACCACCGTCGTGACGGCCGTCGAGGCCGAGGGCGGCTGGGCGAACAAGTTCGAGGGCGACGCCGCCCTGTGCATCTTCGGTGCACCGCTCCCGCAGCCCGACCATGCCAGGCGGGCGCTTCGCGCAGCGCGGCGCCTCAGTGCCGAGCTGGAGCAGCTGCGCCGGCGGCATCCCGGCCTCGACGCCGGTATCGGCGTGGCCACCGGCAGGGTCGTCGCCGGCAACATCGGCAGCGCGCAGCGCTACGAGTACACGGTGATCGGCGACGCCGTCAATGTCGCCGCCCGGCTGTGTGAGTTCGCCAAGACCGCACCGGAGCGTGTCGTGGTCGATGCGGCCAGCGTCACCGAGGCCGGCGAGGACGAGGCGCGCAACTGGGAGTCGCGCGGCGAGATCGAGCTGCGAGGCCGCCAGCGTGCCGCCTCCATCTACGCACCCGTCGACGCGTCGCGGGCTGCCGCTCCGGTCTCCTGAGGCGCGGCCGGATCGGCGGTCAGATGTCGCTCGAGGGACGGTGGACGCCGAAGACGTCGCGGAGCGCATTGCAGATCTCACCGACGGTGGCCATCAGGCACAGCGCCTCCCGCATCACGGGCAGGAGATTGTCGGTGCCCTCGGCCGCGCGACGAACTGCATCGAGACTTCGCGTCACCGCCGCGCCGTCCCGTTGGGCGCGCAGCTGCTGCAGCCGCTCCACCTGCGCGGCCTCCAGCTCGGCGCCGACACGCATGATTTCGATCTCACGCTGCGAGGACTCGGTGAACCTGTTGACGCCGACGATCACCCGGTCACCGCTCTCCACCATCTGCTGGTGGCGGTAGGCCGAGTCCTGGATCTCCTTCTGGTAGAAGCCCTGCTCGATGGCGCTCACCGCCCCACCGCTCTCCTCGACGCGGTCGATCAGGGCGCGGGAGGCCTCGACGAGATCCGCAGTCAGCCGCTCCACCAGGTAGGAGCCACCGAGCGGGTCGGCGACTGCCGCCGCGCCGGACTCGAACCCGATCACCTGCTGCGTGCGCAGCGCGATCTCCGCCGCCTGCTGTGACGGGAGCGCCAGGGCCTCGTCATAGCTGTTGGTGTGCAGCGACTGGGTGCCACCGAGCACCGCGGCGAGGGCCTGCAGGGACACCCGCACGACATTGTTGAGCGGCTGCTGCGCGGTCAGCGTCGCCCCGCTCGTCTGGGCGTGGAAACGCAGCGCCAGGCTGCGCGCGTCGCGCGCACCGAAGCGGTCGCGCATCAGCTCGGCCCAGATGGTCCGCGCCGCACGGAACTTGGCAACCTCCTCGAAGAAGTCGTTGCTGACGTTGAAGAAGAAGCTCAACCGCGGCGCGAAGCTGTCGACGGCGAGCCCGGCGTCGACGGCCGCCTGCACGTACGCAATCCCATTGCTGAGCGTGAAGGCGATCTCCTGCGGCGCCGTCGCCCCCGCCTCGCGGATGTGGTAGCCGCTGATGCTGATCGTGTTCCAGCGGGGCAGGCGCTCCGCGCAATAGGCGAAGGTGTCCGTGACCAGGCGCATCGACGGACGCGGCGGGAAGATGAAGGTGCCGCGCGCCGCGTACTCCTTGAGGATGTCGTTCTGGACGGTGCCGCCGAGTTTCGCCGCGTCGATCCCCTTTCGCTCGGCCGCGATCTCGTAGAGCAGCAGCAGCAGCGAGGCGGGCGCGTTGATGGTCATCGACGTGGTCACCTCGCCCTGGGGGATGCCGCGCACCAACATCTCCATGTCGTCGAGGGAATCGATGGCCACGCCGACCTTGCCGACCTCGCCGCGGGCCATGGGGTCGTCGCTGTCGTAGCCCATCTGGGTGGGCAGGTCGAAGGCGCAACTCAGCCCGGTCTGGCCGGCGCCGAGAAGATAGTGGAAGCGCTCGTTGGTCTGCTCCGCGCTGCCGAAGCCGGCGTACTGGCGCATGGTCCAGAGCCGCCCGCGATAGCCGGCGGCGCGCACCCCGCGGGTGAAGGGGAACTCCCCGGGTGGCGGGGCCTCCGGCGTGCCGGCGGCGACGTAGCTGGGCTGGATGGGCAGGCCGCTCTCGGTGAGCACCACGCCGTCGTCCGCGTCGCTCACCCGCCGTACTCGGCTGCGTCGGGATCCGTCTGGCAGAGCTCGGTGAGCACGCCCATAGCCGCGGACGGATGGAGGAAGGCGACCAACCTGCCGGCGGCCCCGCGGCGTGGGCAGGCGTCGAGGGTCCGCAGGCCGAGGCCGACATAGCCGTCAAGCGCCGCCTGGACGTCGTCGACCCCGTACGCCACGTGGTGCAGGCCACCACCGCGCTTCTCCAGGAAGGCGGCGATCTTGGAGCCCGGGCCCGTGGAGCCGAGCAGCTCGATCCGGGACTCACCCACCTCGAACATCACCGCCTCGATGCCGTCGGACTCGACGACCTGGCGGTGGCTCGGGGACCGCCCGGTCAGCCGCTCGTACGCGGCCACCGCAGCCTCGATGTCGCGGACCGCGATCCCCACGTGGTCGATCCTCTTCAGCATCGCGCCGAGTATAGGAACGAGGGCGCGGCACAGCGCTCACCGAGCCGTTGCAGGCAGGCGATGAGCGTGGCCGGGTTCGGTGCTACCTTCGGGCGGTCCCATGCCCCGGCAACGCCTCGCCGCCACCGTCATCGCCGCCGTCGCCCTCGGTTTCCTGGCGGTGTACTCGGCGATGTGGATCACTGTCTCTCCGGCGCACATCGGCGCCTCGGACTTCACCGCGACCTACGTCGGCGGCACGCTGCTCCGCGAGGGACATGGCGCCGGGATCTACGACGAACCGCTCCAGGCGCCTCTGCACGCCGCCCTGATCGCGCCGGCGCAGGGCGGCAACCTCGCCTTCGTGTACCCGCCCCCGGCCGCGGTGCTGGCGCTGCCGTTCACGCTGCTACCGCTCAGCGCGGCCTACCGTGCCTACCAGGCCGCGCAGTTGCTGATGCTCGCTCTCGCCGTCCTGATCGTGGCCCGAGCTGCGCCGTGGCCGCTCTCGCTCTCGCGTTCCTCCATCCCCCTTGTGGCGGCGCTGGTGTCGATTGCCGGCACAGGAACCCTCGCCCTCGGGCTGGTCGGCCAGTGGGACGGGCTCGGCGCCCTCGGCCTGGCCGGCGCGTACGCGCTGTGGCGGCGAGACGCCCGTTTCGCCGGCGGCGCCGTGCTGGCCATGTCGGCCGCCATCGCCAAGCCGCACCTCGCCCTCGGCCTCGCGGCGCTGCTGATCGGCTGGCGCGAGCGCCGGGTGCTCGCCGGGGCCGCGGCCGGGGTGGCGGCCATGCTCGTGGTCTCGCTGGCGGCGGTCGGCCCCGCCGGGCTCGCCGCATTCCTGGCCTCCACGCAGGTGGATGCCTCCCGGTGGCCGCTGGCCTCGATGCTCGGGTTCACCGGGCTGACCGGGTCGTGGCTCGGCGACGGCCCCGCCGCGCAGGCGATTGCTGCGCTGGCGAGCGTCACCGCACTGGGGTGCTGCGTGCTCCTCGGCAGGGGCCTTGCTCGCGATCGGGCGGGGCTGGAGGTCCGGCTGGCCGCGGCGACTTTGCTCTCCCTGGTCGCCTCGCCCCACCTGCTCGGCCATGACCTCGTGCTGCTCGCCCCGATGCTGGTCGGCGTGCTGGCGTGGTCGGCCCGCCGGGACGGCACCGCGGCGTGGCCAGGGCCCCACTCGCGCGCCGTGCTCCTCGGTTGGGCGCTGCTCGCGCTCGCGGCGGCAGCCGATATCGGCTCCCAGCAACTGGCACCGCCCGGGCGCCTGGTTCCGTGGGCGCTCATCGCGCTCGCCGCCCTCCTGGCCTGGCAGCTTCGCCCGCGGCCGGCGCGCCTCGTCGCGGCGCCCACGTGAGCCGGCGGCTGGCGGTCATCGGCGCCGCCACGGGGCTCGCGCTGGTCATCGGGTACCTCGTGGTGTGGGCGGGCGTCTCCCCGGTGCGCCAGCGCGGCAGCGACTTCTCGGTGGCCTTGGTGGCCGGTCAGATGGTCCGCGACGGTCACGGCGCTCAACTCTACGACCAGGCCCTCGAGCATGCCCGCCACGCGTCGCTCCTACCTGGCGGCGTCACCTTCAACCTCCCCTACATCAGCCCGCCCGCAACGGCACTCCTGGCCCTCCCGGCGACACTTCTCGACCCGGAGACGGCCTACCGGATCTGGTCGCTGCTCCAGCTGACCGCCCTCGGCGCGGCGCTGTGGCTGGCGGTGCGCGCCGCACCATGGCCGGGGTCAGCCGGCGGCGGTTATCGCGTGGCCACCGTGGCCCTCGCCGCCGCCTCGCCGGCGACGCTGGTGCTGCTCCTCATGGGCCAGTGGGACGGCCTGATCGCACTGGGCCTGGCCGTCGCCTACGCCTCGTGGCGGCGTGAGCGGCCGGCCACGGCAGGGTTTGCCCTGGCCCTGGCGCTGAGCCTGACCAAGCCGCATCTCGGCCTCGGCCTGGCCGCGTTCCTCCTGGCACGCCGCGACGGCCGCGCCGTGACCGGCGCGCTCGCGGGCGTGGCGCTCGCCGTGGTGCTGTCCGTGGTGACATCCGGGGTGGCCGGGCTCGGCGGATTCGCCAGCGCCCTCGACGGCGCCCTCTCAAACACACCGCCGCAGAGCACGCTGGGTCTCGCCGGGCTGGTCAGCTCGTGGATCGGATCCGGCCCGGCGACGGCGGTGCTCGTCGCTGCCGGGTCCGTCGCCGCTCTCGCCGGGGCCGGCGCGCTCGGTGCGCTGTCACGGCGCGCCGGTGCCCTGGAGTGGGCACTCGGCGGTGCCGTAACGCTCTCCTTGCTGGTCGCCCCCCACCTCCTCGCTCATGACCTCGTGCTGCTCTCGCCGCCGATGATCTGGTGCACCGCCCGCGCGCTGGGCGGCCGGACGGCGCTGGACGGCAGGGTGCGGGCGCTCCCGCCGGCGTGGCCGCTCTTCGTCATCGTGCTGCTCGGCGCGCTGATCGCCGCCGACGCCGGCAACGGCGCCTCAGCTCCGCCCGGGCGGGTCGTGCCGCTCGGCCTGATCGCCTGCGGCGCCGCGGCGGTCATCGCGCTGCGCCCGCGCCGGCAACGCGCGCCGGCCTCCCGGGCCGCGGCGGGATTGCCGGCGTAGCTTGGCCAGGTTACCGATGCGGAGCCGGACGACCTCTGCGCTCATCGGATGACCCCTGGTGTGCGGCGATTTTGGGGGCCAATCCTCAGTAGCCTCAGGGAAGCGGCAGCGGGACCGGTGTATCCCCGGAGTAGTCGTAGAAGCCCTGGCCGCTCTTGCGGCCGAGACGGCCGGCGTCGACAAGGCGGCCGAGGATGCGCACGGTGGCGTCGTCGCCGGCGTGACCCTCGCGGTCGTGGCGGTCGCTGCGCACGCCGAGGACCACGTCGAGCCCCGAGAAGTCGGCGAGCTGGAACGGCCCCATCGGCCAGCCGAGGCCCGAGCGCACCGCGACGTCGATGTCCTGGACGCTGGCGACGCCCTCGTCGAGCAGGCTGAACGCCTCGCGCGACGCGGCGCCGAGAACGCGGTTGACGATGAACCCATCGATCTCCTGCTCGACGACGACGGGCGTCCGGCCCATCCGGCGCGACCAGGCGACGGCGCGTTCGACCGTGCTGTCGGACGTCTGCGGACCGCGCACCACCTCGCACAGGTCCATGACCAGGACCGGGTGGAAGAAGTGCATGTTGCAGCACAGCTCCGGACGTGCGGTGGCGTCGGCCAGGCGCGAGATGACGATGTTGCTGCTGTTGCTGGCGATGCCGGCTCCGGGCGGCAGGTGGGCATCCAGGACAGCGAACGCCTCGCGCTTGGTGACGGCTTTCTCGACGATCGCCTCGATGGCCCAGGCGCAGCGCGGGGCGACCGCGGCGATGTCGGTGGACCCGCTGACCCGCTCGATGGCCGCCTGCGCATCAGTGTCGGACAGCCGGCCCCGCGCGACCCGGCGGTCGATCTGCGCGCGGTTGGACGCGAGCCCGCGTTCCAGTTGCGATGCCGACACGTCGACGAGGTCCACCTCCACCCCGAACAGTGCCGCCTGCTGTGCGATCTGTGCCCCCATCGTCCCGGCGCCCAGAACGAGCAGGCGCTCCGCCGCCATGCTCACCTCTCGTCCGGCCAGTTCACCTCGACCCGCGTGGTGCACTCCGTCATCTCCTGCGACGCCTTGGTGTACCGCACCAGGGTGGGGAAATCGCCCTTCAGCTTGAGCTGGCCGAGCATGATCCCCTTGGTTGCGTCGAGCTCTTTCTTGGCAACCTTCTTCCAGCGCGAGTACGAACCCGTGATCACGAACTGCGCGGCCTCGGCGTCCTCGCGCGAGCAGATGCGCACATCGCGGGCCTCGCCGTGCCAGAGGTCGAGGAAGATGCCCATGTCGTCGGGCACGTTCTTGTCGGGCTCGGCGAGCACGACCAGCCCGAGACTGCCCTCCCAATTGGCCGCAGCCTGCTTGTAGACCGGCGACTTGTTGATCTCCGACTTGAATGCCTCGGCCCACTCGGGGCTGTACGCGTCGTATGCCATGTGTCTCCTCCAGGATCCTTGAGCGGGCTGATTATGGGCCAGCAGGTCGGCCGCCGGCCGCCGTTCGCGGGGGCCAGGAAACAGGCGTCACCGCGACTACAATGCCGGACCACACCGCCTCCGGCGGCAGAGGAGCTCCAGGGTTGTTCATCGTCGGTCTCAAGAGGCTTGAGCGGGCGCGGGGTTCGGGGTGGCTCGACTGTCCGAACTGTCACGAGCACGCCCTGCAGGACGTGGTCGACACCATGCGCTTCGCCTCGATCGCCTTCTACCGGCTCGGCCCCGTGGAGCGGACCCGCTTCCTGATCTGCCGCCGGTGTGGCTACAGGCGCGAGGCGTCCGCCGCTGAGCTGGGGTCGCTGGAGACCATGGGGCGGCCGCTGCGACGGGCGTGGTTGGTGCCGATCGGGGGCCTCTCCCTGGTGGTCATCGCGGCCGTCGTCTACTTCGGCTTTGCGGCGCCGAGCGGCAGCAGCAGTGTCGCCGGAATCACGTTCACCACCATCAACGCCGGTCACCTTCTGCCCGCCGCTCTCGACGTTCCCCAGGACTGGAACGCGACGTTCTTCACCAAGGCGGACGACCAGCCGCCACCTCGCCTGGAGGTCACCACCACATCGACGGGCCTCGAGAAGATCGTGCTGGCCAAGTTCACCGACAGCACCAAGCTGTCCGACCTGGTGGTGACCCACTTCGCCGACCAGACCAGCATCCAGTCGACGCTGTTCCCGGCGGTTCCTCCGAAGGCGACCTGCACCAAGGTGGGTGGTGTTCCGTCGGCGGAGGTGAAGGTGCCGTTCCTCAACAGCGGCGCCAAGTCCGAGATCATCATGTACGCGTTCATCCATGGCGGCTTGGGGTACACGCTCACATTCGTCGCCTCGGGAACCGACAACATCACCACCATGGAGCAGATCGCGCAGAAGACCGCGCGCAGCTTCAAGTTCGTCGCCAGCACCTCGACCGCGTCGCCGAACAGCGCATCGGCGTCCGCCTCGGCAGCGGCTTCGCCCTCGGCCAGCCCGGCTGCGGCCGCTGCGTCACCGACGCCGGCCTACGTGGTCAGCTGCTCGTAGGGTTCCCCGGGGGGTCGACCTCGGTGGAAGACAACGGCGGCGTCACCTCAGGTTCCCGTCCCGGCGGGACGACCTCGGGCTCGGCGGCAGGCGAGCTGTCCGCAGCGACCGCCAGTGCGGCCACGGCCTCCGCGCCCTCGCCGCCCGCGAGTGAGCGCGCGACGTAGACGGCGACGTCATCGACCTGCAGGCGGTCGCCAAGCTGCTTGCTGGCGATCCCCTCGTCGAACATCGACAGGCAGAACGGGCACGCCGTGGCCACCTTGGTCGCCACCGTCTCCGCCGCCTGCTCCACCCGCTTGTGGTTGACGCGCGGCTGATCCTCCTCCATCCACATCCGCCCGCCGCCGGCTCCGCAACACATGCCCTCGTTGCGGTTGCGCGCCATCTCCACGACCTTGAGCCCCGGGATCTGCTCGAGGATGTCTCGCGGCGGCGCGAAGATGTCGTTCCAGCGCCCCAGGTAGCAGGAGTCGTGGTACGTGATGGTCTCCTCCTGCCGCTTGGCCTCGTCGAAGCTGATCCGACCGTCCTTGAGCAGCCGTTCGATCAGCTGCGTGTGGTGCACCACCTCGTAGTCACCACCGAAGGCGCCGTACTCGTTGGCGAACGTGTTGAAGCAGTGCGGGCACGAGGCGATGATCTTGCGCACGTTGTACCGGCGCAGCACCTCGACGTTCTCCTTGGCACGCTCCTGGAACAGGTATTCGTTACCGATGCGACGCGCCGGATCGCCGCTGCATTTCTCCTCGGTGCCGAGAATGGCGAAATCCACGCCGCCGGCCTTGAGGATCTTCACCAGCGCGGTGGCGATCGTCTTGGCGCGGTCGTCGAAGGACGCCGCGCAACCGACCCAGTACAGGTACTCGGCGTCCGGCTTGTCGGCCGCGAACTGCACGTCGAGATCGCGCGCCCAGTCGGCGCGTGTCTGGTGTGAGAGGCCGTACGGGTTGAAGACATTCTCGATGCCGCGCAGCGCCGTCTCGGCCTGCTTGGGCATGCGCGACTCGTCGAGGACCAGGTGGCGGCGCATCTCGATGATCTTCGGGACGTGCTCGATGAGCACCGGACACTGGTCCATGCAGGCGCCGCACGTCGTGCACGCCCACAGGGTGTCGTCGAGGATGGTGCCGCCGAAGAGTGGGCGCTCGCCGCCGTTGGCCTCGACTGCGGCCTCCACCTTGTCGGGCGGGATCCACGATGGCTGGAAATGACCGGGAAGATCATGCAGAGCGCCGGGATGGTGATCGCCCGTCGACCACATCACCGCGGGGCCGTCGGCGTCGGGTTTGCCCTCCGCGGTCGCCCCCTGGGCGACGTGGGCGTCGTGCTTGGTCGCGCCGTAGCCGCCGGCGAGGTTCTCGTAGAGGTGGTCGCGCAGGTCGGTGATCAGGGTCTTCGGCGAGAGCGGCTTGCCGGTGTTGTATGCGGGGCAGTGCGTCTGGCAGCGGCCGCACTCCGTGCACGTGTACAGGTCGAGCATGTCCTTCCAGCTGAAGTGCTCGAGTGTCACCGGGCCGAAGTGCTGGTCGGCCTCGTTCTCGGCGTTCATCACCGCTTCGATGTCGAGCGTCGGCAGCGCGCCCTTGCGCCCGGTGTTCTTGAAGAACACGTTCGGTGCCGCGCTGGCGATGTGCAGATGCTTGCTGTACCCGAGGTAGACGAGGAATCCGAAGACGAGCACCAGGTGCGTCCAGAAGAAGATGCCGTGCAGGACACTGAGCGCGTTGCCACCGGGGCCCAGCGGGCTGAAGACGCGCGAGAGCGCGCTGGCGAACGGCCTGTCCGGCGCAAGGGCCTGCACGGGGCTGCGCTGCGCGATCAGCGTGGCGTAGTTGAGCTCCATGAAAATGAGTAGGGTGCCGATCCACGCCAGGATCAACACGGCGTCGCCGCGGTGGCTGCCCCGGAACCTCGTGGGGTTGACCACCAACCGGTTGATCAGGGCCATGAGCACACCGGTGAGGACGGCGACGGAGAAGATGTCCTGGGCGAACGCGATGATGGGTGCGCCCGGCACCGCGTTGAACATGAACCCCTGCCACAGCGCCTCGACGACCGCCTGCGCGATGGCGGTGAGGAGGACGAGGAATCCCCAGAAGATCAGGGCGTGGAGCACGCCCGCGTATGGCCAGCGAAGCAGGCGTCCCTGGGCCAGGACGTACACACCGAACGCCTTGAGCCTCTGGCCGATGTGGTCGAACCTCGGGTCCGGCCGCGTGCCGCTGCGCATCGCGCCGAACAGCTTCCGCCAGCGCAGGCCCGTTGCCACGGTGGCGGTGCCGGCCAGCAGCACCAGGAAGACCGGGCTGAGGAGCGCGATCACCCTACCGCCCCGTCCACGACGGCGCGCGCTTCTCCAGGAACGCGGTGACGCCCTCACGTGCGTCATCACTGGAGAAGATACCGACGAACTCGCGGCGCTCGATCTCGAGCGCCTCCGCGAGCGGGCGGTCGAGTCCCTCGGAGACGGCGCGCTTGGTGGCTCCGATGGCCAGCGGCGCCTGGGCGGCGAAACGACCGGCGATGTCACGGGCGGCGCCGAGCAGTGTCTCGGGCTCGACGACGCGGGACACCAGTCCGAGTGCCAGCGCGCGCGCCGAGTCGATGGCATCGCCGGTGAGGAGCAACTCCATCGCCGCGCTGCGGCCGATCAGGCGGGGCAGGCGCTGGGTGCCACCCCACCCGGGGATGATGCCGAGCTTGATCTCGGGCTGGCCGAAGCGCGCGTTGGTCGAGGCGATGCGCACGTCGCACGCCATGGCGATCTCGCAGCCGCCGCCGAAGGCGATGCCGTTGATGGCGCCGACGATGGGCAGGGACGAGCGTTCCATCGCCAGCGTCAGCACCTGGCCACCGGAGATGTTCTCGCTTCCCGAGGACCCGAACTCGGTGACGTCGGCGCCGGCCGCGAAGAACTTGGGGCCGGCGCCGGTGAGGATCGCGGCCCTGCAGCCGTCATCGGCCTCGGCCTCCTGCAGCGCCTGGGTGATACCCGCGAGCACGGCGCGGCTGATTGCGTTGGCCGGGGGGTGCTCGATGGTAATGATCGCCAGAGCGCCGTCGCGCTCGACTCGAACCGCGTCGTTCAGAACCGTTGACACCGGCGTACGCCCTCCTCGTCGATGACTGTGGTGGGCCAACGGTAGCGCGACGGGCACGCCCCGCGGGCGCCGCACGCCATCATCGTCGTGTGACCGGACTTCCCCCACTCCCCGACCTCCCGCCCACGTTCGAGCCGGACTCCCTGACGGCGCTCGACGATGGCGCGCTCGCCGAGTTGGTCGCTGCACTGGCCGCGTCCGAGCGCGCCACGGTTGCGGCGATGGCCCCACACCAGGCACAGCTACGCGAACTGCGCGCCCGATCGGGGCAGATCGCCACCGAGAGACGCCGCCGCGAGCGCGCCGCGCACATCGCCGCGCGGGCGGCGGTCCGCGAGCAGGCCAAGAGCGGCGAGATGCCGAGCGTACTCGACGCTGTCGCCACCGCGGGCTTCCTGCCCGATGATCGTGCGCTCGCGGAGGTGGCCGCCTTCCTGAAGAGCGGCGGCGAGGTCCGCTTCGGCTACGCCACCCGGCCCGGCCCCGTGCCGTTCACCGATGGGCGGCAGCTGCGCAACGCCAGGACCTGGGGTGAGGCCCGCGAACTCTACGCCGGCGGCTGGGAGCCCGGGTCGCCCGGTGTGCCCGGCATCCGCGTGCACCTCGTCGGGACTCGCGTGGAGCGCGTCGTCGACGCCGGCGAGGTCGTGGTCCGCGCAGAGGATTGAGCGCGGTCAGATGGGGATGTTCCAGGTTCGCACGGCGAGCTCGAAGAGCGGTGCGAGCACCAGCGCGGGCAGCATGTCGGGGACGCGCAGGCGGCGAACCTCGAGCAGGCCGAGACCGATGGCGACGAGCATGAACCCGCCGGCACCGAGCGCGGCGGTGGTCAGGACGGGGTCGAGCACCCCGCGCGTGAAGTAGGCGGCGGCGGTCAGGCCACCCTGCACCACCAGCACGGTGACGGCGCTCAGCAGCACGCCCGCGCCCAGGCTGGCGCCGAAGGCGAGCGCGGCGACGCCGTCGAGGGCCGACTTGATGCCGAGAAGAAGGATGTCGCCGCGAGCGCCGTCTTCGAAGGAACCGAGAATGGTGAGCGGGCCCACGCAGAACAGAAGGCTGGTGGTGACCAGCGCCTGCGCCATCCGCCCGTCGCGGCCTTCGGACCGGCCGACCCGCGCCTCGACCGCGCGACCGAACCTGAGCAGGACGCCGTCGAGGTCGAGGGCGGCGCCGACGGCGGTGCCGACCAGGAGCGCGAGCAGGACGACGGCGAGATCCGGCGCCACGCCCCCGCTGAACGCCGGGCTGAGAGCAGTATGCACACCGTAGACGACGGTGAACAGGCCGAGGATGGCGACGAGCCCCTCGCGCACCCGCGCCGGGATGCGACGCCCGGCGCCGATGCCGATGCATCCGCCGCTGAGCACGGTGACGGTGTTGAGCAGCGTGCCTACGCCCGGAATCAGCAGCCGTCCTCCTCGACCCCGATGGCTAGATCTTCTCGAACCGGTCGAGGGGGAGCACGAACACGGTGGCGCCGCCCACCTCGACCTCGACCGACGGCGCGATGGCGCGGGCCAGAGGTCCCGGCAGCGGCAGCACGTCCGCCATCGCCTCGACGCGCCGACGGGCGTGGCGGCCGAGGATGGCCAGCACGGTGTCGACCTCGGTGTCGTCGACGCCGGTCATCAGCGTGCAGTTGCTGCTGTCGAGAAAGCTGCCCTGGCTGGCGAAGCGCGTGCAGACGAACCCGCCGGCCGTCAGGGCGTCGGCGCACGCCTCGACGTCCTCGGCCTGCACCACCGCGAGGAGCAGCTTCACCGAACGACGGCCGGGCGGCTCACCGCGCTGACGCTGCGCAGGCGCTCCTGGACGACCCGCATGACGTCCTGTGACACGGAGACGGCCGGACGACCGGCATCGATCCGGACGATTCTCGTCGGGTCGCCGGCGGCGAGGCGGTCAAAGGCCGCGTGGACGCGGGCATGGAAGTCGCTCGGGGCGCCCTCAATGCGGTCGAGCGGCAGCTGCTGAGCGTGCTGGCGGTGGACCGCGATGGTGTGGTCGAGGTCGAGGTACACGGTGAGGTCGGGCCAGACGTCGTCGCAGGCGTCCCGATGGAGGCGGAGCAGGGCCGCCGGGTCGAGGCCGCGCCCCCCGCCCTGGTAGGCGAGCGTCGAATCGGCGTAGCGGTCGGCGATCACCACCGTGCCGGCGTCGAGCGCGGGGAGGATGACCTCGGCGAGCAGCTGCACGCGCCCGGCATTGAAGAGCAAGGCCTCCGTCCACGGCTGCAGCGATGCGGACAGCTGGTGCTGCAGCACCACGCCGCTGATCAACTCGCCGACCGGGGTATCGTTGGGGCGCACGGTGAGCACGTCGTACCCGTCGGCGCGCAGGGCAGCACCGAGCGCGGCCACTTGGGTGCTCTTGCCGGCCCCGTCGAGACCCTCGAACGACACGAAGAAACCGGGACGTGTCTCCAATCTCTACTCCTCGCGGCCGAGTATGACGAGGCGCCGGTTGGGCTCGTTGCCGGTGCTGCGCGCGGTCAACTCGTGCCGTTCGACGAGCCGGTGCTGGAGGCGGCGGACGTACGAGTTCTGGGGCATCAGCTCGACGTCGGCGCTGGTCTCGCGGGCGCGCTCCACCCCCTCGAGAGCCTCCTCGAGCGCGGCCTCGGTCGGATCAGCCTCCTCGACGCCGTAGACTCGCGCCAGCGCTCCCTTGATCTGCGCGACTGTGTTGCTGCGCAGCACCTGGACAGGGATGCCGGTCGCCTCGGCCGACCGCACCGGCGAGTCCTTGCGGCGGTAGTAGTTCTTCAGGGTCAGGACCATGTCGGCGTCGTCGACGTGGTGCTGGATGCGCACCGGCACCTGCAGCTCGCGCACCGACTGCTCGAGGTAGGAACGCGATACCCCATAGGGGAAAACGGCGAGTGGCTGCATCGGACGCCCGGAGGAGCGGGCGCCCCCGGACGGTGAGGGCTCCCGCGAGCCGTGCTCACGCTGGGACATGTACTCCTCGACGTCGAAGCCGCGGCGGCTGCGTTCGCGACTGCGCCGTCGGCCCGTACCCGGCGAGAATGCGGGAGGCTCGAAGGCCGGCGGCGGCGGGACGCTGGTGTCGATGCGGCTGACGATCTCGCCGTTGTCACCGCGAAGGCGCAGCTGCGGTGGCTTCATCCGTCCGCGGAGTGCCTCGTCCACCGTCTCGTCGAGCGGCATGTGCACGACCACACGGTCGCGCTCCTGGATCTCCACGAGGACGTCGAAGGTGGGCGGCGCCTTGCGCTCGAGCACGCTCTTCTGGGTGCCGCGGCGGCGCGCCTCCTCGTCGCTGAGGGTCACCGTCTGGATGCCGCCGAGCAGATCGTTGAGGGTGGGGTTGACGAGCAGGTTGTCGAGGTTCGATCCGTGCGCCGTGCCGACCAGCTGAACGCCTCGTTCGGCGATGGTGCGCGCCGCGATCGCCTCGAGCTCGGTGCCGATCTCGTCGATGACGATCACCTGCGGCATGTGGTTCTCCACCGCCTCGATCATCACCGCGTGCTGCTGGGCGGGGGTCCGCACCTGCATACGCCGTGACCGGCCGATCCCCGCATGAGGGATGTCGCCGTCGCCCCCGATCTCGTTGCTGGTGTCGACGATGACCACCCGCTTGCCGCACTCGTCGCTGAGCACCCGCGCGACCTCGCGCAGCATCGTCGTCTTGCCGATGCCGGGCGGGCCGAGAAGAAGGATCGACTGGCCGTTGACCACGATGTCCTTGATGATGTCGACGGTGCCGGTCACCGCACGACCCACCCGGCAGGTCAGCCCGACGACGGTGCCGGCGCGGTTGCGGATGGCGCTGATCCGGTGCAGGGTGCGTTCGATGCCGGCGCGGTTGTCGTCGCCGAAGTCACCGACGCGCTCGGTGACGTATTCCAGGTCGTGGTGGGTCACCTGGACGGGGTCGAGGATGGCCTCACCGTCGGTGAAACGCGCCTCCGGCTCGCGGCCGAGGTCGAGGACGATCTCGAGCAGGTCGCCACCGCGCTCCTCCGACAGGCGCTGCGCGGCACCGGCAATGCGGGGTGGAAGTGCTTCGACGAGGAGGCTGAGCTCCTCCTGCCATGACGAACCGTAGGGCATCATCTCGGCGACGATCTCTCTCTCCTTTCTGATGGACGCAACACTGTCAACGACGGCGAGGAGACATGGGAGCCGGCGATGCCGGCGTGGGCGAGCACCGGCTTCTTCTGCTTCGCGGTGGCGCGCAGGCGTACCTTGATGCCGAGGTCGCGCACCAGCAGGAGCTGCGTGCCAAACACCGCGAATCCGCGGTGCTGCAGGGAGCGGATGAGCTCGGAGTCGTAGTGCCGGAGCACACAGGAAACGGGCAGTGGCGGCAGCTCGGCGAGCACGGCGTCGAGAAAGCCCTCGCGGACCGCGGGGTCGTGGGCCTCGCACATCAGCGACAGGATGCTGGGACGTCCCGCCCCGGCCGGCCTGATCGCAGCCCAGCCGATGACGCCGGGGCGCTCGGCGATGACATGCCTGACCTGGTCACGGCCGATCCGTCCGACGCTCCCCTCCGCGAACGACGCCTGCCACGTCTTTGCCGATGGCGCCTCGAACCCCGCGATGTGGCTCGGTGTCACCCGCCGGTAGAGCAGGTGGATGGCGGCGGCGTCCTCGCGGCGGGCGGGACGCACCTGGATCGGCTTTGCATCGCTCACCGAGATCTGTTCGGGAGTCTCGTTGAAGAGGATCTGCTCGGTTGCGAACTGCGTGAAGCCGTGCTCGAGGAACACGCCGACCAGCGGGTGGTCGAGCGGCAGCCGCACGTGGTAGCGATGCACGCCCTGTTCGAGGCCGCGGTTGCAGAGGTGGGCGAGCAGGCGCTCGCGTGCGAAGTGACCGGCGGCGCCCGGGGCCACGCAGAAGTTGACGATCTGCCAGACGGCGGGGCGGGTGCCCGTCCCCTGTGCTTGGATGAAGCCCACCAGGCCCTCGGCGTCGTCCTCCGCGACGAACAGCACGTCCGCCGTGTCGCTGAGCGGAACCAGCGAGGACAGCGTCTTGCTGAGCACATGCCAGAGGCGCAGGAGCGTGGCCTGCGGTACGGGGCTGTCGGGCTTGCCTCCCAGACCGCTCTCGTCGGCGGCGAGGGCGTCGCGGTAGAGCTGTTCCACCCTGGCCAGGTCGCGGAAGGACGCGGAGCGAACGTTCACGCCGCGCTCACCGCGCGCGCCCCGGCGACATGCTCGAGGAACAGCCGGTGGATGCGGTCGTCCCCGGTCATCTCGGGATGGAAGGTGAGGCCGAGGTGCGCTCCGTGCCGGACCGCCACGGGCTCGCCGTCGAGGCGGGCGAGCACGTCGACACCGTCGCCGGTGCGCTCGATGCGCGGTGCCCGGATGAACACACCCCGGAATGGGATGTCGCCCAGCGCGGGGAGCGTGAGATCGGCTTCGAACGATTGCACCTGGCTGCCGAATCCGTTGCGGCGCACCGTGATGTCCAACGCAGCCAGGGCGAGCTGGTCAGGACGGCCGTCGACGATGGCGGCGCTGAGCAGGATGAGCCCGGCGCACGTGGTCAGCGTCGGCAGACCGGCGTCGAGACGCGCGCGCAGTGGGGCCTCGAGCGCGAAGGCCTGCAGCAGCCTGCTCATGGTCGTGGACTCGCCCCCGGGGATGGCGAGGGCATCGACGGCCTCGAGCTCGGCGGCGAGGCGGACCGGGACCGCATCCGCACCGCAGCGGCGAAAGGCGGCGAGGTGTTCGCGGACGTCGCCCTGGAGGGCGAGGACTCCGACGGTGGTGATGTTCAGGATTCCCAGCGGACGGGACAGCTCCGGTCGTCACGGAGCCTGCGCGGCGTCATGAGCACGGCGTCAGTGTACCGCTGAGCGCGGGTCGATCACCCTCTCTGACGGCTACCAGCCGCGGGTGGAGAGCAGTTCCTCACGGGGCATCGAGGCGACGTCGAGGCCGCGCATCGCGGCGCCCAGCCCGGCGCTCGCCTCGGCGATCACATCCGGCTTGTCGAAGTAGGTCGTGGCGGCCACGATCGCCTTGGCGTAGTGCAGGGGATCCTCGCTCTTGAAGATGCCGCTGCCGACGAAGTTGCCCTCGGCGCCAAGCTGCATCATCAGGGCGGCGTCGGCGGGGGTGGCGATGCCCCCCGCGGAGAAGTTGACCACCGGCAGCCTGCCGGTCTCGGCGATCTCGACGATCAACTCGTACGGCGCCTGGAGGCGCTTGGCCTCGGCCATCAGCTCGTCGCGGCGGAGTCCCTGGATGCGGCGGATGCCCCCGCGCACCGCGCGCATGTGGCGGACCGCTTCGACCACGTTGCCGGTTCCGGCCTCTCCCTTGGTGCGCATCATCGCCGCGCCCTCACCGATGCGGCGGAGTGCCTCGCCGAGGTCGCGCGCGCCGCAGACGAAGGGGATGGTGAATGCCCATTTGTCGATGTGGTGCTCCTCGTCCGCCGGGGTGAGCACCTCGGACTCGTCGACGTAGTCGATGCCGAGCGACTCGAGCACCTGGGCCTCGACGAAGTGGCCGATGCGAGCCTTGGCCATGACCGGGATGGTCACCGCCTCCTTGATCTCGCGCACCAGGCTCACCGCGCTCATCCGCGCCACGCCCCCGTCGCGCCGGATGTCGGACGGGACGCGCTCGAGGGCCATGACCGCGACCGCCCCCGCCTCCTCGGCGATGCGAGCCTGGTCGGCGGTGACCACGTCCATGATCACGCCACCCTTGAGCATCTCCGCCAGGCCACGCTTGACGCGCAGGCCGCCGGTCTGATGCCGCCCGTTGCTGTCGCCGGTCACGGTGCCGTTCTCACTCACGTGGGTTCTCCAAGTTGTCGCCTTGGGCCTCATTGTCGCAGACCCCCGAAAACGACCCGAGAGCCGGCTCCACGCGACCGCTGCCGATCTGCGACCGCGGCGTGGGTCCGCGCGACCCCTGGCTGGGCCATATTGCGCTTCAGTGATGACCATCTCCCCCCTGGCGGGACGGCGCCCGCATGCACTCCCCGGTCTGCCCGGGCTCGGTCGCGCGGACCTGGCGGTGCTGGCGTTCTGCGCGCTCGGGGCCGGGAACCTCTGGGCCCGGCGCGGCACGGGCGACGCCTTCAACGCGGGCGATGGCGCGGCCTTCGTCGTCGGGTTCGCGCTCATCTGCATCGCCGGCCTGCTCTGCATGCTCGCCGTGCGCCGCCCGGCGGCGGCCCCGGGGGCACTGATCTGTTCGGCCTCGATCGCCGCTCAGACGGTGCTGCAGCCCTTCTACCTCCTGCCGCTGCCCCTCATGTACCTCACCGGCGCCGTGCTCGCCGCGGTGCCCCTGGTCCGGTGGCGGTGGGCATCGTGGTCGATGGTCGCAGTCGCAGCCGCTGTGGTGAGCGCTGCCATGGCCCAGTACTGGACATGGGGCACCGCGAAGATCGACGTCTTCGCGGAGGTCCAGGGGTCGGCGCAGGCGCTTCTCCACGGCCACAACCCGTACAGCCCGGTGTACGCGATCTTCCTGGAGAGCCCCCTCAACCACCCGGTATACGGGTCCGGTTCACTCAATTACGGCCCCGCGGTGGTGCTTGTGAGCCTGCCCGCTCGATTGCTCGGCGACGTTCGCCTGACCGTCGTGGCGCTGAACCTGTCCATCCTCGCGGCGGCGCTGATCTGGACGCGGCGCGCCTGGCCGGGACGCAATCTGCGACCTGCCATCGCCGCGCTCTGGGTCGCGTCGCCGTTCGTGCCGTTCATGGTGCTGATGGAGTGGACGGACTCGTTTTCTGTCGCCGGCCTCGTCTGGTGGCTGGTGCTGCGCGACCGGCATCGCAACTGGGCGATCGCCTGCCTCGCTGTGGCTCTGGCGAGCAAGCCGTCGATGCTCCCCCTCATGGTGCCGCTGCTGCTCTGGGTGCGGCCCGTGCGCGGTGAGTTGTTGCGCGCCACTGTCGGGGCGATCGCCATCATCGCACCCTTCGCGCTCTGGACCGGCACCGCGCAGTTCGTCTACGACACCGTGGGGATCTTCGCGGACTTCCCAACCAGGCATGACGCCGTCAACGTGAACGGGTTGTCGATCGCGCTCGGCCATGGCTTCCTGCCGCCGTCGCTGCTGCTGCTCGCTACGGTGGTCGTCGCCGCGGTGTGCCTGGCACGGCGTCCGCTCGACTACGGCGACCTGCTCGCCCTTGGGGCGGTCCTGATGATCGTGGTCTGCTTCTTCGCGAAGCAGGCGTTTTTCAACTACTACTTCAACGCGGCGATCGCCCTCCTCTTCGTCGCCGGCTCCGGCCGGCTGGTGCCCCGGGACGCGCCCAGTTCCCCGCTGCGCGTGCTCTCGAGACTGGCCAGGCTGCGCGGCCACCCCGGCGACAGGCACGAATTGACCTAGCGCCCGGGAGGCGATCCCGATGTCCGATCAGGGTGCGGTGGCCCATTCGGAGGTACTGATCGAGGACGGGTCGGTGGCAAGCGCGTCCACGCGGAAGACGGCATTCTTGTCGATGGTGGTCCGCGGGTCGGTGGGCACCAGCCGGTACGTCTCGCGGGCATGAGGAGGGAGCACGCCGGAGCCGGCGCTCGGGCGCCAGCCCGGGTTCAGGTATCCCTTGGAGGTGACCGCGAACGCGGGATGGATCGGCTGGTCGGTCAGGTTGACGGCCACGACATCGAGGGAGACCGTGATGTTGCCCGCGGTGTCGACCGCGCGGTGCGTTCCGGCGATGGAGAGCTGCAGAGGGGCCGGGCTCAGCAGGAACGTCGCGCTCGCCGCCGCGGCCACAACGCCTCCCGCGACCGCCAGGCCCCGGCCGGCCAGCCGCACGCGCGGGTGGCCATGCACTCCCACGCCCTCGTCGCGCCGGATGCTTGATGCGTGGACGAGCAGGAGGTGTGCCGAGGCGTTGACGCCGAGCCAGAGCCCCACGATGACCAGTGTCCCGGTGAGAATCAGCACGTCGACCTTTCGCCAGCGCTCGGCCGGCCACGAGGCGATGCTGATGCCGATGATCACCACGCCGCCGAGCAGGGCGAAGGTGCTGATCACCGGCGCGATGGCGCTCTGGCCACTGCCCTGCAACCAGAGCTGCGCCCAGCTGAACCAGGCGAGTCCGGTGAGCAGGCGCACCGCGCGGGGAAGATCGATCGCCGGAGCCGTGCCGGGGAGACTCGCGACATCCGTCTCGGGCCCGCCGACGGCCACCCCGGAGGAGCGGAACGGGGCGCGGAACCTGCTCAGCGGCGTTTGGCCGGGGGTTTGGCAGCCGGCTTGGCGGCGCTCTTCGCCGCAGGCTTGGTCGCGGTCTTGGCCGCCGGCTTGGCCGCCGTCTTGGAGGTGGCGCGCTCGACGTGCTGCTTGAGCGCCCTGACGGACTGCTGGATGTTGCCGCGCACAACCGGGTCGGCGGCGCGGGAGAGTATCCGGCCGGCAATGCCGCCCGGCAGCTCGTAGTCCATGTCGAAGGTGGCCTCGGTGCTGTGACCGTGCTCGTCGAACGACCACCTGCCGGTTTGCTTGAACCCCTCACGCGACGTCCAGCCGATCGCCCGGTTCTCCGTCCAGACGGTGATGTCGACGACCGACGACAGCGTCATCGGCCCGGCCTTCATGGCGACCTCGAACTTCGCCCCTTTGCCGTGCGTCTTGGATCCCACCGGCGCCCACTTGGTCAAGTCCTTCATGTACTTGGTGGTGTTGCGGTAGTCATCGACGTAGGCGAAGACGGCCTCGACGGGAGCGGCGATCTCCTCGGTGATGGTGATGTGCCCCATGGGAAACCTCCAGTTGGTTCAGCCGAGGACGGGGAAGCGCCGTTCTGCAGCAAGGCCGTCGAGGATGGTCTGCATGCGCTGCTCCACGTAGTGGTAGCAGGCCCACAGCACCTCCGGATCGCGTGCGTTCAGCGCGCCGAACTGCTTGCGGAAGTCGATCGGCTCGCCCACCTCGACGGTGATCTTCGCCGGCAGCGGCCAGTGGAGCAGGAAGTCTCCCGGCGACACGCCCCATGGCGGTCCCACCATCATCGGCAGCGCCTTGAGCCGGAAGCGCTCGAGCCCAAGAGTGCGAGCGAGACGGCGGCCGTCGCTGGCGACGAACACGGTCTCGTGACCGCCGATGCTCACCACGGGTTGCACCGGCACCCCCTCCTGGAGGGCGAGGCGGACGAAGCCGGTGCGGCGGGCGAGACGGATGCGGTTACGCTGCGACCAGGGACGGAAAACGTCCTCGTCGCCACCCGGGTAGACCAGCACGGCGGCATCCCGGCGGAGCGCCGCCCGCGCCCAGTCAGGGTGTGCGGGCATGGTGCCCACCTTGCGCAGCCAGGTGCCCATCAGTGGCATGCCCATGACAATGTTGTGGGCGAGCGCGTAGCTCTCGCGCTGGGTTCCGAAGTGCTGGAAGAACTTGGTCATGAAGACCCAGGTGTCCGGCGTTGCCAGGCCGCCGCTGTGGTTGCCCACCACGAGCACCGGACCGCGGTCCGGGATGCGCTCGATGTGGCGGACCTCGCCGCGGAAGTAGCGGGTGATGATCGGCCCGAGCCAGCGCACCTGCTGCTCGATGAAATGGGCGTCGCGGTCGTCGAGCGAGCCGTGGCGACCGCGCTCGAGAACGCCCTGCACGGTGCCGTCCATGGTGTCGATGACCTCGCGGAGGACGCTCGGGGCGCGCGGCGGCGGCGGCGGCGTCCGGCGCCGGCGCGGCGGCGCCGCGGCGAGCGCGAGGAGGTCGTCGGCCGCGGCTCGGGGCGCCCTGCGTGAACGAGCGGTTCGCGGTGTCGTCGCGGCCCGGCTCACTGCTGTCCTCCCTGGATGGACGCTCATTGTAGAGCCGCGGGCTCGGGGGTCCCGACAAGGGCGGATGCTAGAATCCGCCCGCTCGGGAAGTAGCTCAGCCAGGTTAGAGTGCACGGTTCGGGACCGTGAGGTCGGGAGTTCGAATCTCCCCTTCCCGACCAGTTGCGGGACGTCAGCGTTGATCCGTATGACGGCGCACGCCGGGATGCACGTGCAACGGACGCGACTACCAGCAGGTGCGACGGTCGCTGTCGTACCTGCGAGACTCACACGGCGAGAACTTGCCGCTCGACACCTGGATCGCATTTTCGGCCGCCGGTCACGGCCTGATGCCACACCGTTTGGCAACGGCCTCGTACTGGCGCACCGCGGCGTCGAACTCGGCTCGCCTGCGCTCCATGTAGAAGGTGTAGTTGCCGCCGTACAGCGCGAGCGTCGCGTCGTACTCATGGATCTCGAGCACCTAATCGACGACGTCGTCGAGCAACGCGCGATCGTGCGACACCAGCAGGATGGCCGCCGGCGAACCGCGCAACCACCCCGAAAGGAACCGCACGCTCTGCGCGTCGAGGTTGTTGGTCGGCTCATCGAGCAGCAGCAGGTCGGGCGCAGCCAGCAGCGCCCCGGCGAGCGCCAGCTTGGTGATCTCGCCGCCGCTGAGCGTCGCGAGGGACCGGTCGAGCCCGGCGGAGGATGCGCTGCGGCGTCTCGAGGGTGAGATCGGTGACGGTGACGGTGGCCGTCGGTTGCGGACGGACAGGCACGTGGGCTCCGAATGAGAGGATGCCGCCGCTCTCGGCGTCAACAGCGGCCATGAGCAGAATATCCTCGCCGGGTGATGGACATGCTGGCCCTTCTCGGCGTGCGACCGTTCTCGGCGCATCGTCCCCGCCACGTGCGGGCGGCAAACGCGCGCCTCGTCGCGATGACCGGGCTCGCGCTCCTGGTGCTGCTGCCGGTGCCCTATGCGACCGCGCTGAACCTCGACCTGTTCTGGCGAGTGCACTACTTCAGCGGCCTGCTGCTCATCCCGCTGCTGGCGGTCAAGCTCGCCGGCACCGGCTGGCGCGCACTCCGCTACTACCTGCGCGACGGAGGATTCCGCGAGGACGGACCACCGCATCCGATGCCCCGCATCACCGCACCGATTCTCGTGCTGTCCACGGTGGTGCTCTTCCTCAGCGGTGTCGAGATGCTGCTCGGTGCGGATCGGTTCGGTGCGTGGAGCACCATTCACAACGGCGCGGCGATCATCTTCACAGGCGCGATCGGCCTGCACCTGCTCGCTCATCTGTGGGACACCCCGGCCGAGGTTGCGGCCGACGTGGCGCCATCTCGAATCGCGGTACCTGTGCCTGTTCCGGGTGCCCGCCGCCGCGTCGTGGTGACAGCGGTCGCCTTCATCGTCGGGATCACCCTCGCCACGGCGGCGATGCCCGTGTCTCAGTGGCAGCAGTCGCGACCGCCGGGAGGGGGTGGCCTGGCGACGTGAGATCGCCGTCAAGCCTCAGCGCAAGTTCCGGAGTCCCCGCATCCGCCGCCGCAGGCGTTCCGCCCCGTAGTCGAGGCTCCAGCGGCGGGCGCGCCGGTGACCGCCACCGCGGCCGACGCGCCACTCATACTGCGCCCGGCGGCGGAACCGCGACGGAGGTTTGAGCGATGGGGCCAGGAGACGAGCCGGTGATCCCTCCGCCTCCCGGACCACCACCACAGTCACCCACACCGGTCTCCCCTGTTCCCGTGACGACGACCGCCGCAACCGGACGGCGTGGGCCGAATCCGTGGCTCCTCCTGGTGATCGGGCTCATCGTCGGACTCGTCGTCGGCCTCGCCGGAGGCTACGTCGCCTTCAACGGCAGGACGGTCGCGGTCACCTCGAACCCGCAGGCGTCAGCGACGCCGTCCGCCTCTCCGTCCGCGACACCGACGGCTCCGGCCACATCCAGCGCCGCGCCGGTGAGCGCCGCCCCGGCCCCCCAGGGAGCGGTCCCGTGTCCGGTGACGACACCGGCCGGCCAGCACCCGCTGGACACGCCCGGCTCTGCGGGCGCCGGACAGCATGGCGATCCCAGTCTCAACTTCTGCGGCGGTGGCAATGCCACCATCCCGACCGGGACGACGCGCTTCATGACCGGCGGCAGCTGGGGGCTCGGCATCGCGGACAGCTGCCCCCAGGGATCCTCGGGCCAGGGTGGGATGAACACCGTGCTCACGGTGAACGAGCTGCTGCCCGGTGGCGGACAGGGGCCGGACTCGGCCACCGAGGGCGGTGACTGGGCCTACGGATCCGTGTCGATGACCACCGGGGGCAACTACCAGCTCAGCGTCACCACGGTATCGCCCGGCTGCGTCTGGCAGATCAACATCTACCCCAGCTGAGTTCCCCGCGAACCATGGACCGGGCGGTCAGTGACCCTCGGCTGGACCCGTCGGTGGCCGTCGTGCGCGCCGGGCGGCGACGAACACCGACTGGCCGAGCATGGTGAGCACGCCCAGGGGCAGCGGCCACCAGGCGGCGACGCCGGCCCTGGACAGCACCGCGGTGACCCCCAGGGCGACAACGACGCCGAGCGCGATGCGGTAGTCGTCGCCGACGATGAAGTCCCACCAGAACAGGCCGAAGGCGCGCACCCGGCGCGTCATGCCGCGCTGACCCGAGGGGCCGCCAGCGCGCGCGTCAGGCGACGCAGGATCGCCACCATCCCGACCGCGAAGAGGAATGTCGACGGGATGATGACGGCGAGGGCGCCGTCACCGCCCGGCCACTGCACCCCGGCTCCCTCCGCTCCCCAGAACGTTCCGAAGGACGTCAGCATCGTCCCCACGGCGAACTTCATGGTGTTCTCCGGCACCCGCGACAGCGGACCCCGCACGACGAGGACGGTTGCCAGAACCATCAGGGCCGCCGCCACGGCGCCGAGCGCCGCCAGGGCGACCTGGCCCTGGTTGCTGCCGAAGGTGATGACGATGAAGACCACCTCCAGGCCCTCGAGCAGGACACCCTTGAAGCTGACCGTGAAGCCATAGGTGTCCAGCCCTCCCGCGGCCACCGCGGCCGCCCGGGCCCGCTCGCGCTCCGCGCGAAATGTCGCCTCCTCGTCGTGGCGGGCCTTGAGCCCGGCCGCGCGCAGGATCGCCTTGCGCAGCCAGCCGAGGCCGAACACCAGCAGCAATCCACCGACGGCGAGCCGCAGAGCGCTGAGCGGGATCGCGGTGAGCGCGGGGCCGAGCGCCGTGACCACGACCGCCAGTGCGAGCAGGCCCGCGCCGACGCCGAGCAGCGCGCCGCGCCAGCCCCGGGTGACTCCGACGGCGACCACGATGGTCGCCGCCTCCACCATCTCCACCGCGCTGGCGAGGAAGACGGCGGACACGAGCAGGATCGCGCTCGCGGTCATCGGTGGGTCCGGGCGTGTGGATCCATGGGGTGCTCCATCCTGCCAGACGGCACCGCGAGCCGCCCGCCTCGGCTTTCGCCCAACCCCTTGACGATGCATGGAGCGTGGTGCGATGGTGGCGCCTCCGTAATTGGGGATTGGAGGTACTGGTGGGAGTCGACACCCGCGGGTCGGTCGTTTCTCGCCCAGCACACCTTCCCGCGCGCACGCTACTCGCGGGCGTCCTCGCCCTGGTCGTCGGCCTCGGCGGCACGCTGGCCGTCAGCCGGTTGCTGACACCCGCCGCCGCGGTGACGAGGCCGGCGACTGCGCAGTACCTCGCCCCGGCCGGACGTCAGCCACAGCCCGCTCCGGACTTCACCCTGCGCGACCAGGCGGGGCAGACGGTTTCACTGGCAGCGCTGCGCGGGCAGGTGGTGCTGGTGACCTTCATGGATCCCCAGTGCACCGCGCTGTGTCCCATCATGGGCCAGCAGCTCGGCTCCGTCGAGGCGAGCCTTCCCGCCAGTGTCAGGCCGGTCCTGCTCGTGGTCAGCGTCGCCCCCGGCCGGTCCGCCGCTGACGTGAGCACGTTTGTGTCGCACGTCACCTGGCGCCCCGGCTGGCACTGGCTGCTCGGCAACCAGGCGGAGCTCCAGGCGGTGTGGGCGACGTACCACGTCGCCGTCATCGCCGGGGCCACCGACGTCGCCCACGACGAGACCGTGTACGTGATCGACCCCAAGGGCCTCATGGTCGCCGGCTACAACGCCCCACTGCCGGTCGGCGAGGTCGCCTCCATCATCGTCAAACAATCACCGAGGTGACGGCATGAATCGCAGGAGCGCGTTGACGGTGCTTGCCTTCCTAGTCGCGGGTGTCCTCGCCGGGGTATTCGTCAGCACCTACGTGCACAGCTCGCCCGGCGCCATCGCGGCGGCTTCGTCGAGTGACAACAACGGAGGCAGTCCGATCGTCGACATCAACCTCACCACCGTGGCGCAGGTCGGCAGCGGTGATCACCCGAACTGGGTCGGCTACCTGCCGACGACCTTCTTCAAGGTTCCGCCGAACTCCACGGTGCGGATGACCATCAACCAGCAGGACGGTGCGAGTGGGATGCGCAACCCCTACTACTCGCTGGTGCGGGGCACGGTCGGCGACTCCATGACCGTGAACGGCAAGACCATGCAGACCATCGACCCCACCACCGCCGCCCACAGCTTCGCGGTGCCGGACCTCGGGATCAGCGTCCCACTCCTTGCGGTTGACGCATCGGCGCCTGCCGGCTCCACCAACGTGGTGGTGTTCAGCTTCAAGGTCCCCGCATCGGGGATCTTCCACTGGCAGTGCTTCGTTCCCTGCGGCGCCGGCACGCTGTACGGCAATGGCGGACCGATGCAGACGCTCGGCTACATGGACGGCCAGATCGAGGTGGGATCGTGAGCCCGGCCCGCCGCCTCATCGTCACCCTGACGGCCATCTGGGCGGTGCTGGTCATCGTCGGCTCCGTCGTCATCGCGCTGCTCCCCTTCCCGCCCGTGCACGGCTCCGACGTCTCGCAGAGCATCTCGAACACCACCCAGCTGATCACCTGGCTCGCCTGGCCGATCTTCAGCGCCGTGGTGCTGGCGATCATCGGCGCGGTGCTCGTGCACCGCCGCGCGCCGGATGAGCCGATGGCGTCGGCCGAGCGGCTTCGCGGCAACCCTCGCATGGCGGGCGCGTGGGTCGGTTCGGTGGGCGCCGTCGTACTCGCCCTGGCCATCTTCGGCACGCTGACCCTCTCCAACGAGGAGGCGGCGGAGACGCTCGGCCTGGGAGGGCGAGGAGCCACCAGCGGCGCCACCGGGGGCAACATCGACAACACCACGGTCGAGGTGCAGGTGATCGCCCAGCAGTGGCAGTTCACCTACCGCTACCCCGGGTACGGCGGATTCGAGAGCGCTCACCTCGTGCTCCCGGTCAACGCCAACGTGCAGTTCCACATCACCTCACTCGACGTGACCCACTCCTTCTGGTACCCAGCGCTCGGGGTCAAGGCGGACGCGGTACCGCTGCACGACAACACGTTCAACGTCCACGTCCTCACCATCGGCAACTACCGCATCCAGTGCGGCGAGCTCTGCGGCCTGTGGCACGGGGGGATGGACGACAACAGCGCTGCGGTGGTGAGCCCCAGCGACTTTGGAACCTGGGTGGCTCAGCAGCAGGCCGCGGACGCGCCGATCATGCAGTACCTGCCGCCCTACAGCTACACGTACCAGCCGGATCCCGGCGCCTACGGCGCTTAGCGGTGCTGTTCGCGATGAATGAAGAGGTATGGCAATGACAACGATGGCGGCAGCGCCGCAGCATCACCGCAGGCTCTCCCACACCATCGCCACGTGGGGACTCCTGCTCGGCATCGTGGGTGCCGTGGCCGGGTTCATCATCGGTGCCCAGGTCGGCGAGCACCTGGTCCCCGCCGACGCCAACTCCAACGGCTCCAATGCCGCGCTGATCCTCGGCTACGCCGGCAGCGCACTCGGGTTCCTGGCGGGGATGGGTTTCTTCAACTACCCGGTGGCCAGGCTGCTCGGCCGGCCGCGTCGGACCACCGAGGACTCGGCCTTTGCCTACGGTGAGGGCCAGGGGATCAGACGTTACTTCCGGCTGACCCTCGACCACAAGGTCATCGGCATGCAGTACTTCGTGGTCATCATCGCGTTCCTCTTCATCGGCGGTCTCGGCGCCATGTTCATCCGCGCCGAGCTGCTCCAGCCCGCTCCGTCAGTGGCCTCCGCCGAGTCCTACCTCACACTGGTGGGTCTGCACAGCGTGCTGATGATCTTCATGGCCTCGGCCGCGATCATCGGGCCGTTCGGCAACTACTTCGTGCCGATCATGATCGGCTCACGCGGCATGGCGTTCCCCCGGCTCGAGGCGCTCACCTTCTGGCTGCTTCCGCCCGCCGCGCTGATCCTGCTCTCGAGCATGTTCATCGGCGGATTCCCGACGGGATGGACGGGATACGCACCGCTCGCGGATGAGGCGGTGCGCGGCATGGACGCCTACCTCGTTGCCTTCAGCCTTGTCGGCCTGTCGATCTGCCTCTCGGGCCTCAACATGATCGGCACGGTGCTGACGATGCGCGCGCCGGGGCTGCGCATGACCCAGCTCCCGGTCCTGGTCTGGGGGGTCTTCGTCACCTCGTTCCTCGGCCTGCTCGCCGCGCCGATCCTCATGGTGGTTCTGGTGATGGAGATGCTCGACCGCATCGGCCAGGCCACCTTCTTCGTCCCGGCGGGGGGCGGCAGCCCCTACCTGTGGGAGAACCTCTTCTGGTTCTTCGGGCATCCCGAGGTGTACATCTTCATCATCCCCGCGTTCGGCCTCATCCTCGAGATGCTGCCCGTGTTCGCGCGCAAGCCGCTGTGGGGATACCGGGTTGCCCTCGGCGGGATGATCGGTGTCGGCGTCCTCAGCTTCTTCGTGTGGCAGCACCATCTCTTCGTCAGTGGCATCGCCCCGGGTCTGCGGCCCTTCTACATGTTCTCGACCGAGGCGATCTCGATCCCCACGAGCATCATCTTCCTGGTGGCCATCGCCACGCTGTGGCGGTGCCGCGCGCGGTTCACGGTGCCGATGCTCTTCGTGATGGGGTTCCTGTTCAACTTCCTCATCGGCGGCTTCACCGGTGTCTACCTCTCCGACGTGCCCACCGACTTCTCGCTGCACGCGAGCTACTTCGTGCAAGCTCACTTCCACTACACGATCATGGGAGCGGAGGTGTTCGCGCTCATCGGCGGCATCACCTACTACCTGCCCAGGCTCACAGGCCATGCGCTCAATGAACGCGCGGGCAAGATTCAGTTCTGGGCGATGTTCATAGGCTTCAACGGCACGTTCCTGTCGCTGCTGGCCCTCGGGATCCTGGGCATGGCACGCCGCGTGGTCAGCTACGACCCGTCACTGCAGCCGCTCAACATCTCGGCATCGCTCTTCGCCTTCCTGCTCGGTGCGAGCATGCTCGCCTTCCTCGTCATGCTCGTCGTCGACACCGTGGTCAAGCCTCGTCTGGCGCGATCGCGCAACCCGTGGGAGTCGCTCGGCAACGAGTGGAAACTTCCCCACCCCATCCCGGTCTACAACTTCGCCACCCCGCCGGTCGGCTGGTCGCTCCCCTATGACTACGACCAGGTGGACCACCGTCCCGCGGTGGTCGGCGGTGGCGGCACACTCGCGGAGGGCATGGCGGAATGAGCGCAGACGTTGGCGTGGCGTTTGAGGCGCCGGAGGTTGCCGCCGCGCGCACCCGGCAGACACTGCTCGTCGGCAGCCGCCTGTTCCTTGCGGCCAACACGATGTTCATGTTCGCGATGCTGTTCGCCTACCTCTACCTGCGCGGCAACAATTTCGGAGGCGGGTGGCGGCCGGACGGGCTTGCCGAGCTGACCACGCCACCGATGGCGCTGGTCCTGGTCCTCCAACTCGTCTGCCTGCTGGTGACCCTCGGTGCGCTGGCAGCCGCACGGCGCGGCGGCGCCGCACGCGTGATCGCGGCGGTCGCCCTCGTGGTGGGAATCGTGGCGATGGGCGCGCGGGTCTGGTTCCAGTACAACCTCGGGGACGGATGGACGATCACCAACGGCACCTATACGGCCGTGTCCGAGATGTGGTTCGGCGCGCTCATCGTCGAGGTCGGGCTGGGCTGCATCTGGCTCCTGTCGATCGCCGCATCGGCCAAAGACAAGGCCGCGACCGCCAACCACCTGCGGGCCTTCTCCGAGTTCTGGGCCTACCTGCTGGTGCTCTCAACCCTCGTCTTCTGTCTCGTCCGGTTCGTCTGAGCACAGGCGCACACGGCGGTGACGGATGTCCTCCACGGCCTGCTCGGTGGTTGGCATGCCGAGCCCGTCCCCCTGATCGCGGCGGCCGCGGCGGTTCTCATCTACGACACGGGGTCGCGCCGGCTCGCGGCGGCGGGCGCCGAGCACCCGTCGCGGACGCAGAAGGCCTGCCTCGCCTCCGGTGTCGCGATCATCCTCGTCGCCCTCCTCTCGCCGCTCGATGAGCTCGCGCTCCAGCTGCAGTGGGTGCACATGGTCCAGCACGTGCTGCTGCTCGTCGTGGCTGCCCCGCTGATCGTTCTCGCGAGGCCCTGGAACACGGGGATGGCCGCACTGCCGCCGCGTCTGCGCCGCATCCTCGAGATACCGGAGGCGGCGCTGCGGACGCACGCCCGGCGGGTCGCCGCCGCCACTGCGGCGGTGGTGCTGTTCGTGGGTGTGCTCTGGATCTGGCACATCCCCGCGCTCTATGACCTCACGCTCCGCGACTCCGCTGTGCACAACGTCGAGCACACCGCCTTCCTCGCCGTCGGCCTGGTGTTCTGGACGGCGGCGCTGCCGCGCCGCGGCGGTGGCCCGGCGCTGGGGATGATCGGCCGGGCCGTGGTGGTGCTCGGCGGCACGATTGGCAGCTGGATGCTGGCCGTGTACATCGGCTACGCGCCCAGCGTCCTCTATTCTTACTCGGGTCAGGGGAGCCTCACCGCAAGCGCGGACCAGCAGATCGCCGCGGGGGTGATGTGGATCCCCGCGAGCGTCCCGTTCCTGGTCGTGCTGGTCGCGCTCGGCGCCAGCTGGTTCGAGGACGACGCGCGCTCGGCGGCCGCGGAGCTGGGCACGCGCTCGGAGGCGAGGGCATGACCACGCAGGGCGCTGGTCTCCGCGTCGTCCCCGCCGTCGCGGTGCCGGACGCCGCGCGGCTCACACAGGCGCGCGCCGTCGCCGCCGACTACCTGAGCCTCACCAAGCCACGGATCATCGTGCTGCTGCTGATCACCGAGCTGACCTCGATGGTGGTGGTCGCGCGCGCGCTTCCCACCGTGCGCGAGCTGATCGCGGCCATCGTGGGCGGGTTCTGCGCCGCCGGCGGCAGTGGTGCGCTCAACTGCTGGTGGGACCGCGACATCGACCGGGTGATGCGTCGCACAGCGAACCGGCCGCTGCCGGCCGGCCGGCTGCGCTCGAGCCAGGCCCTGGTGTTCGGCTTCGCACTGCTCGCGCTTGCCGCCGCCGTACTCTGGTGGCTCGCCAGCCCCCTGGCTGCCGCTCTCGCCCTGCTCGGCTCGGCGTACTACGTGGTCGTGTACACCATGATCCTGAAGCGCCGCACCAAGCAGAACATCGTCGTGGGTGGCGCCGCCGGCGCCGTCCCCGTGCTTGTCGGCTCGGTGATCGCCACCGGTCACGTCACGTGGCTGGCCATCGCGCTGTTCGGCGTCATCTTCTTCTGGACGCCGCCACACTCCTGGGCGCTGGCGCTCGTCTATCGACGTGACTACGCGAACGCCACGGTGCCGATGCTTCCCGCGGTCGCCACCGAGCGCAATGTCCTCCGCGCGATCCTCGCCTACCTGATGGTGCTGATCGTTGTGAGCCTCCTGCCCGGGCTCGTTCTCGGTGCCGCCTACGCCGTCCCCGTCGCCGGGCTCGACCTCTACTTCCTGTTCCTCGCAGTCCGCGCCATGCAGCGGCGCAACGTCCGCAGCAGCGCACGGCTCTTCCACTACTCCCTGGTCTACCTGGCCGCCGTCTTCGCCTGCTCGGCCGGGGCCGCGATTCTCGGCGGGAGCTAACGCCACGCGCGTGCGAACCGGGGATCTCCGGCCGGCCTGGTGCGCGGTGCTCGCCGGGCTTGCGGTCAGCGCGTGCGGTGGCTCGGCGGCCGCAGGCTCGCCGACGCCGGCAGTGGGCCCCCGCGCCGGGGACGTGGCCCCATCGCTGTCCGGGACCTCGCTGCAGGAACACCCGATCTCGGTGGGCGATTGGCGTGGCTCGGTGGTGGTGCTGGTGTTCTGGGCGTCGTGGTGCGTGCCGTGTCAGGCGGAGCAGCCGGCCCTCGACGCGCTGGCGCGACAGGTGACGCCGTCCGGGGTGCATTTCGCCGGTGTCAGCGTCGACGCGGATGCCGCGGCCGCGAAGGCATACCTGGTCACGTACTCCGTCCCGTACGACAGCCTGATCGACAGCTCCCAGGACATCGTCTACAGGTTCGAGGTGGTCGGCCCACCCACCACGTTCGTGATCGGGAAGAACGGCCGCGTCGCCAACGAGATGGTGGGCGAGGTGAGCATCGACAGCCTGGGTGCCGCCATCGCAACCGCGCGGGCGGCGCCGTAGGGTCTGACCGGCCCATCTCACCCGCGGCGCGCGAGAATACAGCGCGGTCGCGCCCCCGTAGCTCAGCGGATAGAGCAGTGGTTTCCTAAACCATGTGCCCAGGTTCGATTCCTGGCGGGGGTACCACCCTCGGGAAAACGCCCGTCTACACGCGCTCGGTCAGAGCCGGCAGCCCGTCTCCCGAGAGGTCCGCGAGCCCGGCCCGGCGCCCCGTGATGGCCAGGATGATCGAGGTGAGCGGCCCGCTCACCTCCGGTCCGCTCCCCGCCTTCCAGTCGACGTCCGTGGCGCGAAGGGTCAGGCCCGCAGCACGTCGCTTGGCTCCGACGATCAGGTTCGACTTGCGGTAGAAGTCGGCGCAGCGGATGAGGATCTCGTCCGAGTAGCGGTGGGTGATGCCCAGGGGGCGGCGGATGTCCTCGCCGTGGACGACGGCCTCCCCGACCATGGCGTCGATCGGACCGGGCGGATGTGTGGTGCGAGACTGCGCCGCCCGGAACCGCGCCAGGGTGTCCGCTGAGCTGCTGCCCACCTCGACGGCGACGTCATTGGCGGTCATGGTGTTGAACCGGAACCCGGCGCTGATGAAGTGGCCGAAGAACCTCGGCGGGGTCATCATGGCCGCGGCGGTCAGGTGCGCGAGCGCCTCTCGCACAGTCCAGTTCGCGCAGAGCGACGGCGTCGTCCATTGCTCGGCGGACAGGGGCGTCAGGTCGGCGATGAGCGCCTCGCGCTCGGCATGAATGATCGGCCACGCATCGGACGCCATGTGCAACACCCCCGTGATCTGGGCGGCGAGTGTACTTCACTGCAGCGCGTCGTCCAGGCTGGCGCGCTCCGCAGCGAGCCACGCCTGCCGGCGCAGGATCTGGTCGCCGACGCCCTCCTCCCACATCCGTGCCCAGCCGCCGCCGCGCCGCTCTGCGTTGGCGCGCATCCGGTACCAGGTGCGTCGGAACACCCGCTCGGCAAGGTCGGGCAGACGGCGGCGGTCGGCCTCGTTGAGTCCATACGAGTCGACGAAACTGCGCAGCCGCGCGGGGACATCGGCATCCGCGTACGCCGGGTCGCGGTCCACTCGGTCCTTCAGCGGCACCCAGTGCATCGCGGTGTTGAGCACGTCGCCGACGCGCGAGTTCGGCCTTGTCATGTCGAAGTCGATGAGTGCCACCGGCCGCCCCTTCGCGAACACCACGTTCTGAGGGGTGACATCGCTGTGGGTGATCAGCTCCACCTGTTCATCGACCTCCGCCTCCGCCGGCAACTCGACGTCCAGGTCGTCACCGAACCAGTGGGCCGGGTGCGGTGGCGTGAACCCGGCGGACGCATCGTGCAGGGCGCGGAGCAGCGCCGCCACCTCGTCGAGGACGCCATCGGTGCTCGCCCACGTCCCCACCGGGCTGCCCGGCACCTCCCCCGGGATGAAGTCGAGGATGTCGCGGTCCCGCTCGTCGACGCCACGCCAGCGCGGGGCGCCGTCGAACCCCACCGCCTCGAGATGGCGCAGGTAGGCGGCGACGCTGTCCGAGAACGGCTGGCGCGGCCGGCGCACCGTCGCGCCCACCCGCACCAGGCCGTCGGTGACGTCCCCACCGCTCAACGGTATCTCGGCGTCGATGTCGCTCTCCAGGGTGACCTCCAGACGGGGAATCGACAGCCTGCCACGGCCGCCGGGCCTCTCGCGCGGCGGCTGCCTGCCCTCGAGCCGGTTTGCGCCGTATAGTCCGGCGAGTCACACACACAAGCAGAGAACTGGGAGTCCAGACGATGACACCTGACGAGATCAAGTCCGCGATCACCGGATGGTGCAGCCAGGACACCGGCCTCCAGCTCGTCGAGGATCGCTCCGAGCCCGGCGGCGGCTTCGCGCTCGGGCTCCGCTCCGGCGCCTTCGGGGCCGGCACCCTGCCCGTCGACGTCAGCCTCGAGAGCGGCTCCGACCGGGTGACCGTCCGCTCCACGTCGACCTCCTCCGCAGGATCCCAGGAGGTTAAGGCGCTCCTCGATGGCCGTCCCGCCTCGGTTCGCGGCGAGACCTCCGGGACCACCGTCGTGGTCACCGCGCACGCCTTCACGGACGGGTTCAACAAGAACGTGTTCACCCGCACCGTCGATGAGGTCGCCAAGACCCGCGCGCTGATCGACGGTCTCGGCAGCGGTGCAGTCGCCGCCTCCGCGACGGGCGCGGCCACCGCAGCGGCCTCGGCCAGCCCGTCGCCGTGGACAGCCTCGTCGCTTCCCATCGAGTCCACCCAACCGGTCGCCTCTCCCCTGCCGTCGCCGAGCTTCGGCAGCCCCGCCGGCGCGGCGACGTACACCCCGCCCACCGGCCAGCCCGCGCCCCAGGCTCAGCCGGTGGCGGCGGCCTTCGCGCCCACCCACACCGTGCCACCGCAGGGCATGCAGGCCTGGGCAGCGCCGGACCCGAGCGGCGCCGTCGTGGCCACCCTCGGCGGCGGCCTCCCCATCCAGGTGAGCGAGGTGCGCGGCGCCTGGGCGCGCGTGCTCTGCTCCAACGGGTGGACCGGCTGGGTGGATGGACGCATCATCGGCGTGGCCCGCTAGCGCCTCGCGGGAACATGGCGTGGAGCTGATCGACGTCCTCTACGAGGCAGGGGACGACGGCGTCGCGACGATCACGCTCAACCGGCCCGAGCAGCGCAACCCGCTCGGGCCGCAGATGCTGCGCGACCTCACCACGGCGCTGGCGGCGGCCCGCGACGATGCCGCAGTCCACGCCGTGGTGCTCACCGGCGCGGGCGAGAAGGCGTTCTGCGCGGGCGCCGACCTCTCCAGCTTCGCCGCCGACGCCGGCGAGGTCGAGCGCCACCACGGCCGCGGACTGTTCGTCGACCTGTTCCTCGCCTGCGAGAAGCTCGGGAAGCCGCTGATCGGCTGCATCAACGGCCACGCGCTCGCCGGCGGTTTCGGGCTGGCGCTGTGCTGCGACCTGCTGGTCTCCTCGGAGTCGGCGACGTTCGGCACACCAGAGATCAAGGTCGGGGTGTGGCCGATGATGATCATGTCGATCGTCACCCGCAACCTCGGGCGCAAGCGCGCTCTGGAGCTCTTCATGACGGGTGAGCGCATCGACGCGGCGACCGCACTGCAATGGGGTTTCGTCAACCGCGTCGTTCCCGCCGACGCTGTGCGCGAGCGGACGCACGCGTGGGCCGCCGAGATCGCGGGATGGAGCCCGCTGGTGATGCGCCTCGGTCGCGACGCCTTCTACGCGACCGACTCGCTCGACTACGAGACCGCGCTGCGCTATCTGCAGGCGCAGCTCACGGTGGTCTCGATGAGCGAGGACTTCCGCGAGGGTGTCACCGCGTTCCTCGAGAAGCGCGCGCCGAACTTCACCGGCCGCTGATGGCAGAGGAGACGACTCCACCGACGCTGGCGGACCTCGCCGCCGACCTCACGGCACGTCGTGAGCGGGCTGTCGCGATGGGCGGCGTCGAGGCGATCGCCAAGCAGCACGGTCGCGGCAAGCTGACAGCGCGCGAGCGCATCGACCTGCTCTTCGACGCCGGTACCTTCGTCGAGTCCGGCCTGCTCGCCCACCAGCACTCACTCCACGTCGCGGAGACGCAGCCGGACCGCACCCCCGCCGATGGCGTGGTGACCGGCGAGGGGCTGATCGACGGACGGCGGGTGTACTGCGCGGCCTACGACTTCACGGTGATGGCCGGGTCGATGGGCATGATCGGCGAGCAGAAGGTGGCGCGGCTGCGCGCCAAGGCGCTGCTCAACCGGCTGCCGATGATCTGGCTTCTCGACTCCGCGGGCGCGCGCATCCAGGAGGCGGCCGGCAGCACGTTCGCGGGCAGCGGCGCGCTGTTCTACGAGCAGGTGCAGATGAGCGGCGTGGTGCCGATGGTCGCGGCCATGCTGGGACCGTGCGCCGCCGGCACCGCGTACATCCCCGGGCTGGCCGACTACGTGCCGATGGTCAAGGGGACGAGCAGCATGTCGCTCGGCGGCGCACGCCTGGTCAAGGCGGCCACGGGCGAGGAGACCACCGACCACGACATGGGCGGCAGCCAGGTGCACTGCCACGTGAGCGGGGTCGGGGACCTCGAGGTGGACGACGACGCGGCGTGCATCGCGGCGGTGCGCGAATTCCTCGCCTTCCTTCCATCGCACAATCGCGACGTGGCGCCGCGGCGGCCCACCGAGGATCCGCGTGACCGCACCGTTGACGACCTCGCCAAGCTGGTGCCGACATCGCCGCGGGCAGCATACGACGTGCGCAAGGTGATCAAGCGACTGGTCGACGACGGCCACGTCTTCGAGATCAAGCCCACCTGGGCGAAGAACATCGTCACCGCGCTGGCCCGCTTCGACGGGCGCAGTTGCGGCATCGTCGCCAGCCAGCCGATGAACAAGGGCGGTGCGCTCGACATCGACGCGGCGGACAAGGCAGCACGCTTCATCACGCTGTGCGACGCGTTCAACATCCCCCTCCTCTTCCTCCAGGATGTGCCCGGCTTCATCGTCGGCACCGAGGTGGAGAGGCAGGGAATCATCCGCCACGGCGCCAAGATGCTCTACGCGGTGAGCGAGGCGACCGTTGCCAAGGTCACCGTCGTGCTCCGCAAGGCGTACGGCGCCGGCTACTACGTGATGTGCGGCCGCGGCTACCAGCCCGACACGCTGGTTGCGTGGCCGGGTGCGGAGATATCCGTGATGGGACCCGAGGGAGCCGTTGACATCATCTTCACCAAGCAGATCGCCGCCGCGGAGGACCCGCAGGCGGAGCGGGCCAGGCTGGTGGAGACGGTGCGCGAGACGATCGACCCCTACGTCGCCGCCGGCTGGGCGATGGTCGACGACATCATCGATCCTGCCCAGACGCGGCGGGTGATCTGCGACGCGCTCGACGCCGCGGAGACCAAGCACCTCGAGCGCCCCTGGCGCAAGCACGGCGTGCCGCCGGTGTAGCGGCAGAAATGAGAGAGGACACTGCATGACCACGCAAACAAGTGTCACCGGTCGACCGCTGGCCCTCGTCACCGGCGCCTCATCGGGGATCGGCCAGGCGTTCGCCGAACGGCTCGCTGCAGACGGTCACGACCTCGTGGTCGTCGCGCGCCGGGGTGACCGTCTCGAGGAGTTGAAGAGGCGGCTCGAGTCCGCGCACGACGTATCGGTCCAGCCGCTGGTCGCCGACCTCTCGACGGAGGCCGGGATGCAGGAGGTCGACAACGCGGCAGCGGATCCGCGCATCGCGATGGTTGTCGACAGCGCGGCACTCGCCCATTACATGGCGTTTCTCGAGCTGCCGGGGGAGAAGGCGGAGGAGCTGGTGCGCCTCAACGTCCTCGCACCGGTGCGGTTGATCCGCGCCGCCCTGCCGGGGATGGTCGAGCGCGGCACGGGATCGGTGATCAGCATCGCGTCGCTGCTCGCGTTCAGCGCCCCCGCCGCCAACCCCTGGATGCCCAAGCGGGCCGTCTACGCGGCGACCAAGGCGTTCCTGCTCACGTTCATCCGCGTTCTCGCGGCGGAACTGCAGGACAGCGGTGTGCGTCTGCAGGTCGTCTGTCCGGGGATGGTGAGAACCGAGTTCCACACCCGCCAGGACATGGACATGTCCGCGAGGCCGAGGCTGGAGCCGGAGCAGGTTGTCCAGGCAAGCCTGGCGGGCCTGGAGCGCGGCGAGGTGGTGTGCATCCCCGCCATGGAGGATGTCGAGTTGCTGCAGCGTCATGACCAGGCGGATGTGGAACTGCTCGGTGCCGGCATGGCGGCGGTGCTCGCCACGCGCTACTCTCGCTAGGTCGCCCTCAGCCAACGGCTACTCGACGACGGCGACCGTCTGGCCCTCCTGGACGACCTCGCCCTCCTTCACCAGGATCTGCGTGATGGTGCCGGTGATCGGGGAGGTGATCGGGATCTCCATCTTCATGGACTCGAGGATCATCAGCGTGTCGTCCTCCTCGACCTGCTGACCTACCTGCGTGACGACTTTCCAGAGGTTGCCGACCAGCTCTGCCTTGACCTCCGCCATGCCTGCCTCCTGACGCCCGCCCGACCGTGACCGCCGCATGGTACGCGGGGTGGCGAGGCACCGTCACCCGGCGGCGATGTGGCGCCTGTGCAACGATGCACGCGTGGGCACCAACCACCACGACGTCCTCCGCGTCAGCACGCCCGACAACGTCGCCATCGGCTATGACGTCGCGGGCCTCGGCAGCCGGTTCATCGCCCAGCTGCTCGACACGCTGATCGTCGGCGTGCTCCTGCTCGTGGTCAGCGTCAGCGTGGCGGCCGCGCTGGGCTCCAGCGACTCCCAGGGCAGCGTGCTCGTCGCTCTCGCGGTCGGGGGCGCCTCCCTGTTCACCTACATCGGCTACTTCACGTTGTGCGAACTGACCACGGGTGGTCGCACGCCGGGGAAATCGGCGGGGCGGCTCCGCGTCCTCGACCTCTCCGGTGCCGCGCCGACGGCGGGCCAGCTGCTGCTGCGCAACATCGCCCGGATCGTCGACGTGCTCATGGGCGTTGGCGTGGTGGTGATGTTCTGGAACGGCCACTCCCGCCGCCTGGGCGACCTCCTCGCGGGCACGGTGGTGGTGCGGGAGCGGTCGACGGTGACGTTCGCCGCGGTCGTCGTACCTCCGCCCGTCATGCTGCGCACGCCGGACGCCGGGCCGCCAATCGACGGTGTCGGGAGCCTCGGCGAGCGCGAGCTGAGCGCAATCCGCACGTTCCTCACCCGCCCCGGGCTCGAACCACCGCTGCGCGCCCGCCTTGCCCTCGACATGACCACCCGGCTGCTCGACCACATGCAGCTCCCGGTCACAGCGCCGGAGCGGACGTGGCCGCCCGAGCTGTTGCTCGAGCGTCTCTACATGCAGCTGCAGGCCCGGACCGCGCGATGACCGTCGAGACCTTCGTCGAGTCGCGTCGTGACCGGTGGGCGGAGCTCGAGGACATGCTACGGCGCAGCCGTCGCGGCAGGCTCCGCGACACCCCGGCGGCCGCGCTCGAGCGATTCGGAGCCCTGTCCCGGGACGCGGCCAGCGACCTCGCCATCGCGCGCCGTGATTTCCCCGACGCCGAGGTGACCCTGTACCTCAACGACCTCTGCGCGCGGGCGTACCCACTCCTCCACCGCTCGCCGCCCGTTCGTCCGAGGGACATGCTGCGCTGGTTTGCGCTCGGCATCCCGCAGGCCTTCCGGGCGCGGCGCGCGTACGTGCTCGTGAGCCTGGCGCTGATGGCGGCCGGCGCTCTCGCCGGCTGGCTGGCCGTCGACCTGCGACCCGACCTCCGCTCCTCGCTGGTCCCGGCCTCGGGCTTCGATCAGCTCGCCAGCGGCCAGATCAACTCGCTGCCCAGCGGGGCCCTCCTGGGCACGGTGATCATCACCAACAACATCAAGGTCGCCGCCATCTGCTTTCTCGGCGGCGCCGTCTTCGGCGTGCCCACGGCATTCCTGCTCGCCGCCAACGGCTGGATGCTCGGCACCATCGCGGCGGCGGTCCACCAGGGCGGCTACGACCTCGCCTTCTGGTCGCTGATCGTGCCCCACGGCATCCTCGAGCTGAGCATCATCATCATCGCGGGCGCCTCCGGGCTGTACCTCGGCGACGCCCTCCTCAGGCCGGGCCAGCTGCGCCGCGGGGACGCCTTCAGCCGGGCGGCGCTGTCGACCCTCGGCCTGGCCGCGGGCACCGCGTCACTCCTCATCGTCGCCGGCATCCTCGAGTCGTTTGTGTCGCCCTCCACGCTCCCCGCGGCGGCGAAGCTCGCCATCGGGGGCACCATCGGCGTCCTGCTCTACAGCTGGCTCCTGCTCGCCGGCAGATCGCGGCGCCAACCGGCCACCTTCCATCTCGACAGCGCGGCGGCCGGTCCATCCGGATACGCGGCGTAGACTGGAACTCGAGATGGAGGTTGTGCGCATCACCCCGAGGGGCTACTGCCACGGCGTGGTGGAGGCGATCCGGATCGCCAAGCGCGTCGGGACCGAGCGCGCCGAGGGCGAGAAGGTGACCATGCTCGGCTACCTGGTGCACAACGAGCACGTCACCCGTGAGCTGCAGGAGCACGGCGTTGAGCTGGTCGATGCGCCCGACCGCATGAAGGGGCTCGACCAGATCGAGTCGGGGACGGTCGTGTTCACCGCCCACGGGATCTCGCCCCAGGTGGTCGCCGAGGCGGAGCGGCGTGGCCTCAACGTCGTCGACGCGACCTGCAGCGACGTCACCCGCACCCACGACCTTGTCCGCCGCCTCACCGACGAGGGCCGCCACGTGGTCTACATCGGCAAGCGCGGTCACCCCGAGCCCGCTGGCGCGCTCGGCGTCGCGCCTGGCCTGACCACGCTGGTGGAGCGCATCGAGGAGGTGGACGAGCTCGACTTCCCGCCGGGAACGCCGCTGGCGGTCACCTGCCAGACCACCCTCTCGATGTGGGACACCAAGGCGATCATCGATCGCCTCGTCGAGCGCTTCCCCGACATCTCGGTGCACAACGAGATCTGTCTGGCCACGCAGCAGCGCCAGGAGGCCGCGGTGATCGCCGCCACCGACGTCGACTGCGTGGTCGTGGTGGGGAGCCGCCGGAGTAGCAACAGCCTGCGCCTGGTCCAGGTGGTCGAGGAGCGCGCCGGCAAGCCCGCCTTCCTGGTCGACACCGCGGCCGAGCTGCAGGAGGCCTGGTTCGCCGGCATGCGGCGGATCGGCGTCACCGCCGGGGCGAGCACGCCGACGCAATTGACCCGCGAGGTGATCGCCGCCATCGAGGCGTTCGAGGCGGTCCAGCAGGCCGGGGCGGCCGTTCCGGCGCTCTAACAAGTCGGTTTCGGGCGTTCGCGCCGCGGCGGCCGGGGCTACGATCGGGCCGTGCCGTACAGCTTCGCCGGGCGCACGCTGCCCATGACCGTGCGCGTCTGCCGCTCGCTGGTGTGGACGCAGGCATCGTTCGTGATCCTCGCGGGCGTGTTCGTGGTGTTCGCTGCCACCGTCTTCGGCAGCAGCAACGCCATCCCGTTCCACGGCGACACGCTCAGCGGCACGGGTGCCGCGGCGCTCGGCCTGGTCTATGTCGGCGCCGGCCTGCTGCTCGCCTACCTCGCCTTCGAGCTCGGCCGGCTGTCGCCCTGGGCGCGGGTGGCGATCGTCAGCATGGAGGTGTTCCTCGCAGTGCTCCTGCTCTTCCGGTCCTTCGACCTCTCGCTCTCGTCGGTGATCAACCTCGGGCTCGAGGCGGCCATCGTCGGCCTGCTCTTCGTCAACGAGACCCGCCGGGCGTTCGAGGGCACCTCGGCCGACGTCCCCCGCCCCGCCGCCGAGGCCTGAGCCGCTCCTCGCGTCGCCTCTCCTACACTGCCGCCTGCGGCATTGGGCGCCGTCGGATGCAGCGGAGGGTCGAGCAGTGCGGGCAGCGAGTGACCTCCCGGCCGGGGTTCGCACTGCCCGTGTGATCGCGTACGTTCAGGGTGGCCTCCTCGCGCTCAATGCGCTGTTCTTCACCTTCGGAGCAGGCGCGGTGGCCGCGGCGTATGGCTGGGCCGGGACCGGAGGGATCGCCGCCGCGGCGGCGATCGGGGTGGCTCTTCTGCTCATCGCAGGCCTGGTCATCTGGGCCGGCGTGCTCGTGGGCAAGCTCTCGAACCGGGCACGCATCGGTTTGCTGATCTACGAGGGCCTGTCCTTCGCGCTCGGGCTCCTCAGCCTCAGCCAGGCCGGAGTCGGGACGGGCATCCTCAACCTGCTCATCGCGGTCGTCGTCATCTACTACCTGCAGTTCGACGCCGCGACAAAGGCCGCGTTCCTGCCGGCCACCACGAACGCCAGGTAGCCACCCCTCAGATCGCGGCGCGCCGCTTCAACTCCAGGTAGCGATTGATGAGGCGTGGTGAGAGAACGCGCGCATCGGCGTCGATGACGTCGACACGGCCGGCGCGCAGCAGCCGGAGCGCGTCGTCGCGAGCGGCGCTGATGCCGCCGGCGACGGCGCGGGCGTAGACGCCGGCAGCGTCATGGGGCCGGGCCGCGGCGATGTCGTCGACCGCGGGGTCGCGCACCGTGATCACCAGTGGCAGATGGCGGCGACGGAGCAGGTTGCACTGGGCGATCAGCGCGGCCGCCTGGTCGCGGTCGACGATGTCGGTGAAGATGGCGATCAGCGCGCGGCGGCGCTGGGTGACGCGGACGTGGGTGAGCGCGGCGGTGTGGTCGGACTCGATCTCGCCGGGATGCAAGGGGCCGATGGCATCGAGCAGGCGGCGCAGCTGGGCGGCGCCGCTGCGCGGTTCGACTGTGGCGGTGACCTTGTCGGCGAATGCGACGAGGCCGGCGCGGTCGCCGGTGCGCAGCGCCACGTGCAGCAGCAGAAGTGCCGCGTTGATGGCGTGGTCGAACTTGGTGAGTGGACCGGCGCCGACGCCCATGAGGCGGCCGTGGTCGAGACACGCGATCACGGGCTGGTCGCGCTCCGGCGCCAGCTCGGTCGCCATGAGCCGGCCGGTCCGCGCGGTGGCCCGCCAGTTGATGTAGCGCAGGGGGTCGTCGGGCACGGCCTCGCGGACACGCTCGAAGTCCGTGCCCTCGCCGTGGCGGCGAACCGTTCGGACGCCGAGCTCCTGCAGCTGTCCGCGCCGCGCCAGTGCCTCGTAGACGCGCACCGCGGAGATGTCGGCATCGACGCGCACCGTCGCGGGCTCCGCAGCCGTGAAGTCACGTGTCCCCAGCCCCCACGGGCCAAGCGCACGCACGTGCACATGGCCGAACCCGGCGTCGCCGCGGGCGCGCGGCGTGAGCGTGTAGCCGACGTCGCCGGCACCGTGCCGTGCGAGCACTTGCGCCGACGCCTCCATCGCGGCGGGAGCGTCATCGCGCAGGCGCAGGGAGGCGCCGCTCGGGGCGCGGACGGACAGCGTCACCGGGTTGGCGGCACCCACCGAGAAGAGGCGGTCGAAGCGGCGCTCCACCTCCACGCGGTCCGGCCCGGGCGCGCTCCGCGAGTCGATGACGATCACAATCACGGCGACGGCGAGCAGCACCAGCGCCGGCAGGAACAGAGCGCCCACCGCCGCGCTGAGCGCCACCAGCAGCAGTGGAGCGAGGAGCAGCGCCAGGGCGCGCCGGGTCATCGCGGAACGGGCACCCGCGCCACCGCCCGCTGTACCGCCCCAACCTCGTCGACACCCTGAAGCTCGGCCTCGGCGCGGAGCACAAGTCGGTGGCGCAGGGCGGGAACGCAGATGTCCTTGACGTCCTCGGGGATGACGTAGTCGCGGCCCTGGATGGCGGCCATGGCCTTGCCGCCGCGAAGCAGCGCGATCGCCCCGCGCGGACTGGCGCCGAGGCTGACGTCGGGCGAGGTGCGCGTGGACGCGACGATGGCGGTGATGTAGCCGACCACCTCGTCGGTGACCCGCACCGAGCCCACCTCAGCACGCGCCGACGCCAGCGCTTCGGCGTCGATGACCGGTGAGATGCCGGCGGCGACGAGGTCGTGGGGGTCGAAGCCGGCGTCGATGCGGCGCAGCATGGCCGCCTCGGTGGGCTGGTCCGGGGTGTTGATGGCGATCTTGAAGAAGAAGCGGTCGAGCTGCGCCTCCGGCAGCGGATACGTCCCCTCGTATTCGACCGGGTTCTGGGTGGCCACGACCATGAAGCGGTTGCCGAGCGGGCGACTGTCGCCGTCCGACGTGACCTGGTGCTCCTCCATCGCCTCGAGCAGGGCCGCCTGGGTCTTGGCGGGGGCGCGGTTGATCTCGTCGGCGAGCAGTGTGTCGGTGAAGATCGGGCCGGGGCGGAACTCGAACTCCGCCCGGTCAGCTCGCCAGATGCTGGTGCCGATGATGTCCGAGGGGAGCAGGTCAGGGGTGAACTGAAGGCGGGTGAAGCGAGCGTCGATGGCGGCCGCAGCGCACCTGGCCAGGAGCGTCTTGGCGGTGCCGGGGACCCCCTCGAGGAGCACGTGGCCGCCGACCAGGATGGTGAGCAGGAGCCCGTCGACGGCCTGCTGCTGGCCGACGACGGCGCGGCCGACGGTGTCGTGGAACGCGGTTCGCAGTCCGGCGGTGCTTGTCACGGGCGCCATTGTGCAGTGCTGGGGGGCGACGGTTGTGCTGACCCGCCTCCACATGACGTGAGTAGCGCTACGCTCGTGATCATCCAAATACTGCACGCCCTCACCCTGCCTTGAGGCATTCTCCCAATCATGTTTGAGCGACATTCGGTCGGGCGACCGCAGGCCGAGATGCAGGACTCGTCGGAGCTGCAGCCGCCGGCTGCGCCCAGCTGCGTTCGAGGTCGTCGACGTCGCGGGCGAGCGAGAGTAGCGACGCGGCGTCGGGCCGGCTCTCCGCCATCGCCCGCGCGCGCTGGAGGACCTGTGCGACAGGCTCCGCCAGCTCGGGCCGGAACGCCCCGACGGCGGCGACGAAGCCGGCGTCGTCGACACTCGTGCCGGTGCCGATCCCGCCGCCGAGCCTCTGTTTGAGCTCCTCCGCGTAGCGCGTGGCCACCCCGCCGCGGTCGCTGCTCCGCGCGTACAGACCGGCCATGGCGGCTATGTACGAGCCGGTGGTGGGAACCAGGGCAGCGTCCTCGCCGGATACGGGACGCCCGATGCGGCGCGAGTTGACCGCCAGGAACACCGCCACAGCAAGCGCTCCGAGGAGCAGCGCCAGACCGAGCGGGCCACCGAACACCGCCCAAGCGCCGCTGGCAACGGCGTCGGCCTCACCGTGGTGGTACTCGTCGAAACCGATCGCGCCGCCACGGGCACGCTGCAACAACGACAACACCAGCGGTGCCGAATCCTCGTCGCGCAGGCCGTCGTTGCTCAATGGGAACGTCGACGCGAGCACGTATGCGCGCCCGGCGCCGTTCACCTGTTCGGCGACGGCGGTCAGGAGGTCGCCCTGGGCGAGCAGCGGCGTCAGGTACGGCGCGGGTTCGATGGCGCTGCCGGACGGTGTGGGTACATGGTGGACGCGGTCCGCGGCGTCGAACGGCTGCGCCGGGACCGAATCACCTGCAACCCGGAGAACGTCGAGCGATACCCGCAACCGGTTGAGCAGCGGTCCCGCCGCGGTCGCGCTCTCGGGCGACATGGCAAGAACGACGTCGCCACCATTCGCGAGCAGCGACATGATCGCGTCGGCGTCCGCGTCGGTGATGGCGGTGCGCGGATCCGCGATGACCAGCACGTCAGTCCCCGACGTGTCGAAGGTGCCGCTGATGCGATGGACGTTGAACCCGAGCGCGCCGAGCCAATCGTGCAGGGCGAGCGTTCCCGCCTTGCCGGCGACGCGCGAGGAGGGATCGTCGTTCTGACTGGGCGGTGCGGTGCTCAGCACCAGCAGGACGAGCGCCGCGACCATCGCGACGGCCGCGAAGGCGTACGGCGTCAGCGACCTCCTCATGGCGCAGTCACTCGCGTGTGGCCCGTCAGCCGGCGAAGGGTCCCGCAGCGCTCGGCGGCCAGGGTCCAGTCCGCTTCAGTGACCGGGTTCCCCGAGTACCAGGCGCGGTCGAACACCGCCGCCGCCGAGGCGAGCGCGACAAGCACGTCGCCGTCGGCGTGGCAGCGCTCGAGAAGCTCCCGCGTGGTCCAGGCGGCGTCGATGCGCACCCGGCCGCGCACGGCCACCTCGAGCAGGGCGGAGCGAAATGCCCGGCGCACCGCCTCGCGATGGTCGCCGGCGGCGGCGGCGCGCAGTGCGGCGCTCCACTCCGCGTCCGGGTCGTCACCGGACGTCGCCGGCTCCTCGATGGCGGCGCCGCGCAGTGCCGCCGAGCCGCGGAGACGCCGCCACACGATGAGCGCGGCCAGTCCGAGCACACAGAGGATGATCAGCACGGCTCCGCCAGTCCCGAGCGAGCCCGCGGCGCGCGAGAGGGCGTCGCCGAGAGCCCGAAGGAGCCCGTCGAGGAAACCGGGCTGCGACACGTCGTCGAGATGTCGGAACGCCGGCGACGAGTAGACGCCGTGCAACGTGCCGCGCGCCGCGCTCGCGTCCTGGCCACAGGTCGAACCCGGCGGGTACACCAGGGTGGCGCTCATCGAGGTCAGCCGCAGACGGGCGTCGTCCAACAGCGGCGGGGCCGTCGACAGGTCGTCGAGAACCGGCTGGAGCGCGACGGCGCTTGTCGGGTCGCGCTGCAGCAGCGCCGCCACGTCGCGCTGCGCGGTGGTCACATCGGGCGGCGTCTGCTGAAGCGACGCCGAGGCCGCCACGAGCGCCACCTGGTAGCCGAGAGCGGCGCACCCGGCCGCCAACGCCGGCGGGGTCGACGCGGCGAGCGCCGGCAGCGCGATCAACGCCGCCAGCACCGCGGCGGCGAGACGTCGCATCAGAGGCCGGCCGCCAGCATCTCGATGTCGAACGCCTCGCGGCGGATGCGCAGATCGTAGTAGAGGAGCACGACCACGATGAAGCTGATCGGCTGGATGAGCACGGCCACCACCAGAGCGGCGAACTGGTTCAGGATGAGGCGGAGGGTGACGTCGCCGAACTGGGTGACGACGCTCAAGATGCCGACGATGATGCCGCCGAGGATCCCGGTGATCAGCCCGACAAGGAGCGTGATTCCGAACACCCGGAGCGTCGAGCCGCGGACGAGGCTCCAACTCCGGCGCAGGGCATCGACAGCGCCTTTCTGCTCGAGGATGACGATGGGCGCGGCGAAGAGCCAGCGCGTGTAGACGAGTATGAACGCGACGATCACCGCCGGGACGATCAGGATCAGCAGCGCCAGCCCTGACTGGCCGAGCGCGAAGGCCGAGACGAAGAGAAGCCCGAAGAAGACCGCGAAGATGCCGATGCCGGTCAGGAAGAGCAGGGCCGACACCCCGACCACCGCGCCAATCCGACTCGCCACGGCGCGATACGCACCCCCGACGGTTGCCGCACGGTCGAGATAGACGTCGCCGACTGCCCGCGTCATCGCCGCGGTGGCGATCGGCTGCACCACCAGGAACTGGACGAGCACGAGCACGAAGGCCACCGCGAACAGCGTGATCAGCGACGAACCGAGGTCCGAGATCTGCTGCGGGGTGAGCACGCCTCGAGCGCTGAGCTGTTGGATGCGATCGGACGTGCTCGCGATGCCGGTGAACTGGTAGACGAGGAACGTGAACACCGCCAGCGGCACCTGCACGACCGCGGTGATGGCCAGGATCATCCCGAGGTTGCGCCGATACAGCGTGAACGCAGCGTCCAGCAGCTGGCCGACGCCCTGGGCGCGGAAGCGGCCGGAACCGGGGAGCATCGGCTGCGGCTGCCAGCCATAGACCGGTGGCTGCCCGTACCCGGGGTGAGGGCCCCATTGGGGGGCGCCCCACCCCGGGGGGGGTGCCCAACCACCCGGCGGCGGCGGCCAGCCCCCGGGAGGAGGAGGAGGCGGCGGCGGCGGACTCGCGCTCATCCGGGCCTATTCTGCCGCCCCGGTGGGGGCGCAGCGGTATCTTTGCGCGCGAAATGACAGTTGCCTCCCTCACCGTCCTCGACGGCTGGGACACGCCGATGCGTGCCCTGGTCCTGGCCCCGGCTGGGGAACGCCGCCGTGGCGCGGCGTCGCGCCTCACCCTCGCGGAGCTCCCACGCCCCCGTCCGCCCGCGCCGGGGTGGGTCCTGGTGCGGCCCGCGCTCGCCGGCATCTCGTCGGCTGATCTCGCCATGCTGCGCGGCGACGGCATGGCCGCGCGCGATGCGTCTTTGGCGGTGCCGGTCGTGCCCGGCCGCGAGGTGGTGGGCATCGTCGAGGAGGCCCACGGAACCCGATGGGCGCGCGAGGGCCATCGGGTGCTCATCGAGCCCAACGCCGGTTGCGTGATCCGCGGCTTTCCCGTCTGCGAGCGCTGCGCCATCGGCGACACGGACCTCTGCGAGAACCGTGACCGCGGCAGCCCGCTGGGCCCGGCCGCCGACGTCGGGGTGGCGCGTGGCGGAGGATGGTCCGAAGGGATTCTGGCCCACGAGGAGATGCTCGTCCCCGCCGACGGCATCTCCGACCAGCGCGGCGTCCTCGGAGTCGCGCTGGCCACCGCCATCCACGCCGTCCTGCGCTGGAACCGGCGCGGCGACCGCGCCGTGGTGATCGGGTCGGGAACCACCACCCGGCTGACCGTGGCGGCGCTGCGGCGCCTCCATCCGGACGTCGACGTCACCGTGATCGTCGAGGCGCGCGGCCCCGCGCGAACCGGTCGGCGACAGCGGGTCATGCCGGACCACCTCGGCGCGGACGAGCGCAGCGCCGCGGCGATCCAGGACATGGGCGCTTCTCGGGTGTGGCGAGGCAGCCCGGAGCAGCTCATCGAGCAGACGGCGGACCTGGTGCGGGCGCGCCGGCTGCGCGCGTCCAGCGGGGCGCTGCCGGTGCTCGACCGGGGATTCGACGCGGCCTTCCTCTGCCGCGCCACCGCGGCCAGTGTCGAGCTCGGCGTCCGGCTGCTCCGCTCCAGTGGCAGCCTGGTGCTGGCCGGTGCCGCGGCGCGGGTCGAGGTCGACTGGGCGATGGTGTGGTCGCGCGAGCTGACCATCACCGGGAGCGCCGGCTTCGGCCACGAGCCGGCCGGCTGGCGCACCTTCGCGGCGGTCCGTGAGTGGCTCACCGATCCCGCCTTCCCCGTCGACGGGCTCGTCACCCACCGATACCCTCTCGACGCGGCCGACGCGGCGATCGCCACGGCGTCGGCGGGCGAGGCTGTCGGCGCCGTCAAGGTGGTGTTCGAGGGGCCCGCCTCTCCTCTTCGCGAGCGCCAACCGGCCGGAGAGGGCGTCGAGCAGGTGGAGGATGCGGGAGCTCCGCTGCTCCTCGCCTCGACCGCCGCCCGCGTCCGGCGGGACGACGAGGGAGCGGGCTAGGAGCCCTCCGCAGCGTCGGGCGGGGTTGGCCCCGCCGGCGACGCGCGCCGCTGCGCCAGGGCCAGGGCGGTGCGCTTCACCCCGGCGTTGTCCACCACCATCGGCGTGGTGCGCTTGCGGTCGCGATGGCGCAGCCGGGCACGCTCGTTTGCGGTGAGCTCGTCGGGGACGTCGGACTGTTCGCGGGCCATGATGCCAAGGAGGGTAGCGCAGCCAGGCTGCGGCGTCAGGCCGCGATCGCCCGCGAACCCGTGCGCCGGCCGTGGATCACCGCCCATCCGATCGCGGCCGCGCCCAGGGTGAGCGCGGCGCCGCCGAGCAGCGCGGGGGCGGGCCCGCGCAGGCGCAGCGCTCTCTGCCATCCCCTGCGCTGCTCGTGCACGGCGTCCTCGAGCAGCGCGAGCGATCGCGCGTAGATGCGCTCGCGGTCGGTACCGTCGAGGCGGACGTCGGCGAGCGCGTCGGCGACCTCGGCGGCGATCCTGGCGAGGGCGCGGATCGACGACGGCGCGCCATCGGTCCCGCCGCGCTCCAGGGCGCGCTCGAGCGCATCCACGGGGTTCATCATCGTCCCTCCATCGATCGCTCGGCGGGCAGTGGAGCGCCGAACTGGCGGCGCAGCGTGGTCACGGCGCGAAAGGTGAGCAATTTCACGGCACCCTCGCTGCGGCCCATGATCTCGGCGATCTCTCGATTGCGAAGGTCGCCGCCGAAGCGCAGCAGCACCGCCTGCCGCTGATCGTCGGGAAGCAGCGCGACGGCGTCGCGCACCTCAGCGGCGCGGGCGCGCTCCTCGACGATGTGCTCCGGTGACTCGGGGTCGACCGGCTGGTGCGAGTCGATGTCGACCCACGCGGGGCGCCGCGCCTGCCGCGCGACCAGGTTGGCGGCAACGCGGTACAGCCATGCCGAGTAGGGAACTCCCCGCCACTCGAAGCGGGGCAGCTCCTCGATGGCCTTGGCGAAGGTGGCGGCGGTCACGTCCTCGGCGAGCTCCCGGTGTCTGGTCAGTGTGTGCGCGTAGGCGAAGATCTGGTCGACGTAGCGCTCGTAGAGCGGCGCGAATGCCGCCCGGTCGCGCTGCGCGGCCTCGATCATCAGACGTTCCTCCTCGAGCTCCCCGGCACTGCGATGGGCCATCTCAGCGCGCGCGAATCCGCGGCGGGGTTACCAGCAGAATCCCGCGGTGGCGGACCGGGTTACGTGGTCGACGGTTCGTCAGAGCAGCCCGATGGCGCGCCCGGCCTCGCCGAACGCCGCCAGCGCGACGTCGAGCTGGTCGGTCGTGTGGGTGGCGGTGACGATGGTGCGAACACGCGCACCGCCCTTCGGCACCGTGGGAAAGCCGATGCCCTGGGCGAACACGCCCCGCTTGATGAGCTCATCGCTGAGGGCCATCGCGGCCGGCGCCTCCCCGCACATCACGGGCGTGATCGGTGTCTGGCTGTGGCCGGTGTCAAAGCCCTGCTCGGCGAGGCCCTTCTTGAGGTATCGCGCGTTCTCCCAGAGACGCTCCATCAGTTGCGGCTCCTGCTCGAGGACGTCGATGGCGGCGATGCACGCCATCACCACCGCGGCCGGATGTGAGGACGAGAAGAGGAAGGGACGTGCCTTGTGGATGAGGTGGTCGCGCACGGTCTGCGACGCGGCCACGTATCCGCCGACGACACCCACGGCCTTGCTGAGCGTGCCGATGTTGAGCGCGACCCTGCCGTGCAGGTCGAAGTGATCGGTGGTGCCACGGCCGTTGCGCCCGAGCACGCCGGTCCCGTGAGCATCGTCGACCATCACCGCGGCGTCGTACCGCTCTGCGCGCTCGACGAGGTCGGGCAGCGGCGCGATGTCGCCGTCCATGCTGAAGACGCCGTCGGTGACCAGCAGCACGCGCCGGTATCCCGTCTCCCGAGCCTCTTTCAGCGCGCGCTCGGCGTCGTCCGGGTCGGCGTGCTCATAGAGCAGCCGATCGGCCTTGGTGAGACGGATGCCGTCGATGATGCTGGCGTGGTTGAGCTTGTCGCTGACCACGCAGTCGCCCTTGTCGAGCATCGAGCCGATGACGCCGATGTTGACGGTGTAGCCACTCTGGAAGCTCAGCGCCGCCTCGGTGCGCTTGAACGCGGCGAGGCGCGCCTCGAGCTGTTCGTGAATCGCCTGCGTGCCGGCGATGGTGCGCACCGCGCCGCTGCCGGCGCCCCACTCGCTCGCGCCCGCAATGGCCGCCTCGATGAGCCGCGGGTGCGTGTTGAGCCCGAGGTAGTTGTTCGAGGAGAGGTTGATCAGCCGGCGGCCGCCGATGACCACCTCGGCCATCTGCGGCGATTCCAGCACGGTCAGAGGCCGGAACAGGCCCTCGCTGATCAGCGCGTCGAGGTCCTCCTGGAGGGAGGCGTCGAGGGTTCGGACCGCGTGCGACGTCGAGATGGATTCGATGGCCATGGATCAACGATAGCGGCCCGGCGCAGGGGTGGCGCGGACGATCGAGCTACCCCGGGTGCAGGGACACCTTGCCGCACTGGCCGGACTTGATCAGCTCGATCGCGCCCTCGATCTCGCTCATGGCGAAGCGGTGGGTGATCAGCGCGCCGACGTCGATGGCGCCGGTGCGCACGTAGTCCATGGTCTTCTCCCACGTCTGCGGCAGACGGCGGCCGACGACGCCGTGGATGCTGATCCCCTTCATGACCACGTCGTTGGAGAGGTCGAGGATGGCCGGCTCGTCGCCGATGCCGAGCAGGCTGATCCACCCGCCGGGACGGACCAGCCGCGTGGCCGCCGCGACCGCGCTCGGCGCCCCGCTCATCTCCAGCGCGCAGTCGATCTCAGCGCCACCCGCTGCGGCGCGGACGTTCGCCTCGACGTCACCGTCCGCGACCACCACGTGGGACGCGCCCATCCGCTCGGCGAGCGCCAGCCGGTAGCGATTGCGGTCGACGGCGATGACCGTTGCCGCGCCCTCGGCGCGAGCGACGGCGATGGCCGCGCACCCGATGGGGCCGCAGCCGAACACCGCGACGGTCTGGTCGCGCAGGTCGCCATATGAGCACGCGTGCACCGCGTTGCCGAACGGCTCCAGCGCGGCTGCGACCTCGGAGGTCGTGTCGGGCCCCACGGTGAAGACGTTGGCCTGCGGGACGACAACCAGGGTGGTGAAGCCGCCGTCGACGTCGACGCCGAGGATTCGGGTGTTGGTGCACACGTGGAAGTCCCCGCGGCGGCACGAGCCGCAGTGTCCGCAGACGATGTGCGACTCGACGGCGACGCGCCGCCCGTCCTCGATGTCGGCACCGCGACCGCGTCCGACCACCTCGCCGCAGATCTCATGGCCGATCACCCGCGGGGGGTGCACCCTCGCCGCGGCCCACGGGTTCCAGTCGTAGAGGTGCACGTCGGAGCCGCACACCGACGCCGCGGCGACGCGAAGCAGCAACTCTCCCTTGCCAGGCTCCGGTTCGGGGACGTCACGGAGCACGAACCCGGGAGCGGCGGTCGGTTTGATGACGGCCTGCACAGCGCGCGGATTATCCCCGCCGACGCCCCATCCCCGTCCTTGCGCTGCGCGGGACCGTTGTCCGCGTGGCGTCCGGGCGCGGCCCCGACAGTCCACCACGTTGCCGATGACACACGTGGGGGCCTGTGATGAACCTGGACGGCGGACGCGACCTTGGGTCCCGTGGGCGTGACGCGTGGCCCCGCCCATCGGCGCCTGGGGGGCCTGCGCCGGCCGGGACCGGTGCGCGTGGAGGCGCTGGAGGTCTACGACCGTCGCGGAGACGGGCACACGCTCTCCCGGCACTGCGGCAGCACACCGGCCGTCGAGGCGGCACGGCTGGCACGCCATCGCGAGCTGCCGGCGACGGGCTCGTTCCCGGACGCGGCGACGGCGCAGCGGTCCGTCGAGGCGTGTGGGGCCGCCAACCGCGAGGGCGTCGAGCGGTGGCGGGGCGAGAACACGGCCCGGCTGGTCCTCGACCACGCCATGGGCGAGGCCATCGGTGGTGTGCTGCGGCGCAGCCGCTGGGCCGCAGGGGAGGGGGTCCCGCTGCCGGCGAGCACCGTGAGGGTGGTGCTCGAGCGCAACCCCGCCTACCGCGCCGGCTTCGCGGTGCTCACCGCCTACCCGGTGCGCCATGACCCTCCATCGCGAACGCTGCCGGCGCCACCGCTGCCCCCCACCGTCCCCGTGATGGAGAGCCCGGGTGTCCGCGGCGGCGGGGACGGCTCGCTGCGCCGCCGGCTGCGCCGTGACCCGGGGGTCAGCGCCGCCTCGTCCTTCCTCGATCGCACCCGCGCCGGTCTCGCGGTGAGGGGCGCGCTGCTCGCCGCGGGCGCCGACGTCGACGACTGGCTGCTCTGCGAGCAGCGGCCCCGCCTGGCCATCGACGCGCGCATCGGCGGCTTCCTCGGTGTGGTGTTGACCCGCACCGCGTACCGGCGCCACCAGGGGTCGGAGCCCGCCCACAGCGTCCACGTCGTGCTCCACCGCTCGCCGTCCCCACCCTGGGGATTCCGCGTCGCCGCCGCCTATCCTCGACTGCCATGACCAACGGAGGTTCTGAGATGTCCCGCCAGGCGATGCTCGATGACCCGGCATCCGCGTTCCCGCAGCTCCACCAGTTCCTGGGAGGCTATTTCCACCAGGACTGGCCGGTCGACAGCGACGGCTGGGAGAACGTGGTGCGCGATTTCGTCGCCGAGGCGCCCGCGTCCGTCGTGCTCGAGACGTCGACGGAGCTGCGCGCGCTGCTGGCGGCCGGCTACGGCGACGGCGAGCTCGAGGCCATGGTTGAGGGGCTTGGCGGTGACGTCGATCCCGCGGCGTTCAACCTCCGGGCGGAGGAATGGCTGCGCGCGCTTCTCGAGAGCCTCGCCAACGACGCCTGATCGCGCTCAGGTGGCGCGCGGCGCCTCCGCGGTGCGACGCACCAGGGCGATGCTGTGCAGCAGGAGGGTGGGCAGCAGCAGCACGGGCGCAATGCCGAGCGCGACGGCTTCGACGGGGCCACCGGAGAGCTTGACGATCATCAGCACGAACAGCACAAGCCCGATGGCCGCGGTGTTGCGCCGACCCCATGTGGTGTGGACCAGCTCGGGCCGCTTGCCCGCCAGGAAGATGAACGGCGTCGCCACCAGCGGGCCGAGATAGCGGACCAGGATGCCGGCGGCGAGCCATCCCGGCGCGATCCCCAGCAGCCAGCTGCCCACCGCCGCCATGGCGAAGAACACCGAGTCCATGGCCGGGTCGATGGCCTTGCCCAGCGCGGTCACCGGGCCGAACCGGCGGGCGATGTAGCCGTCGACGAAGTCGAGCATGCCGGTGCTGCCGCCGACGATGCACCAGAGGTAGAGGCCGGTGCGGCCGGGCAGCGACAGCGCCGCGCAGAGGATCAGCGGGAAGGTGAGCCAGGCGCGGATCGCGGTGAGGCCGTTGGGGATCCCGTAGCCGTCGACGCGGCGGCCCTCGGGCGTGCGCAGCAGCGGCGCACCGAAGATGAGCAGCAGCGACGCCAACGCCCATGCGGCGGCGTCGCCGAGGGCGAGCGGCACGATCGAGCCGCCGCCGTGGAGCGCGCCGAGCGTCACCGTGAAGCCCTCGGAGAGCACCAGGCCAACGGTCAGCCAGAAGAGGAGTGAGGCGCGCAGCCGCCGGCTGCCCGCCAGCAGCGAGAGCGACTCGCGAACCAGGTTGCCGAGGCCGGCTGACGAGGTGGCCCGAACCGACAACTCGGCTACTGGACCGCCAGGCAGGTGACCGTCTTGAGAACGCCGCCGGCCCCCTGGACGCGCTCGACGATGAGCCGCCCGATGGCGGCGATGTCAGCCGCCTCGACGTGGGCGATGACGTCGTACTCGCCGGTGATGGCGTCCACTTGGAGGACGCCCTCCTGGCCTTCGAGGTGCGTCACCACCTCGAGTGCCTTGCCCGCCGTGACCGTGATCAGAACGTATGCCCGGACCATCGCAGCTCCTCCGTTTCCGCCTCGGCGCCGACTGTAGCACCGGGTTCGCGGGCGTCCCCCGGGCACCGCGCCCGCACGGCAGACGGCCGAGCCGCGCGGAACCGGATCACAATGAAGGCATGCCCTGGACGCTGCTCCTCCGCCTCGTCTCCGCCGTCTTCTTCTGGCGCATTCTCGGCGCTCGCCGGCGGGCTGCGACGGGGCGCGCCTTCGGCGCCGCGGCGGCATCCTCGCCGGCGCTGGGACGGCGCCTCCGTGACGCGCGCGAGGCGGCCTCCCTCCTCTCGCGCCTGCTCATCGTGATGGGCTTCGGCATGGCGACGGCGCTCTGCATCGCCGGTGGGACGAGCAGCGTCATCCTGTCGCCGCGCTGGCTCGGCGGTGTGCTGCTGGCATTCGGCGCCGGGTTCGCGGTGCTCACCATTCGCGAGGCGCGCCTGGCCCGCGCCCTGGTCAATGCGCGGCGGCTGCGCCGTCGCGACCAGCGTCTGCGTAGCGAGCTCTGACGGACGCGTCCTCCTGAGCAGCGGCCTACGAGAGGTACGGAGCCACCCCCGCCGCCTGTTCGGCGGCGTCCATGACGTTCTCACTGACGGTGGGATGGGCGTGGATGATGGCGCCGAGCTCATCGATGGTGAGCCCATCGGCGATGGCGACACCCACCTCGTGAATGATCTCGACGGCGTGCACGCCCATGATGGTGGCACCGAGCAGCTGGCCGGTTGACGCGTCGGCATAGAGCTGCGCGAGACCGTCGGGCTCGCCCTCACCGAGGGCCTTGCCGTTGCCCAGGAATCGTGCCTGCCCGACCTTGACCTCATGTCCGGCCGCCTTCGCGGTCTCCGAGTTGAGGCCGACCATGGCAATTTCTGGGTGGGTGTAGATGCAGGACGGCACCACGGTGCGGTCCATCGGCATCACCTGGTGACCGAGCGCGTTCTCCACCGCGCGCGCCGCCTCGGCACTGGCGAGGTGGGCGAGCTGGAGGCCGCCGATGCAGTCGCCCGCCGCCCAGATCCGTTGGTTGGCGGTGCGCAGCTGCTCGTCGACCTCGATGTGACCGCGATCGGTGAGCTTGACACCGGCGGCCTCGAGGCCGATGTCCGCAGTCTCCGGGAGGCGGCCCACCGACACGAGCAGGAGGTCGGCGCCGATGGCCGTGCCATCGTCGAGGTGAGCGGTGAGTGAGGTCTTGCGGTAGTCCACCTTCTCCACCGTGCGGCCGGTGTGGAAGGTGATCCCCTGTGCTTCGACCAGCTTGCGGAACTGGGTGACGATGCGCGGCTCGACCCCGGTGAGTATCTGAGGCATCACCTCGACCACGGTGACCTGCGCGCCCAGTGGCGCGAAGAGGCTGGCGAACTCGCAGCCGATCACCCCGCCACCGATGACGAGGAGCCGCTTGGGGATCCGTTCGAGACGCAGGATCCCGTCGGACGTGACCACGCGCGGGTGCTCCATGTCGATGCCGGGCAGACCGCTCGCCCGGGTGCCCGTGCAGACGATCAGATGGTCGAAGGGGAACCGCTCCCCCCCGGCGATGACCTCGTCGCCCTCGATAACGCCCTGCTCGGGCACCACCCGGACCTTCTTGCGCTTGCACGCCGCCTCGACGCCCGAGCGCATCGTGAGGACCACCTCATCCTTGCGCTCCATCATCCGCCCGAAGTTGATGGTGGGCTCCGACACCTCGATGCCGAAGTCACCGGCGTGGCGGATCTTGCGCAGCAGGTCGGCGCCGGCGAGCAGCGACTTGGTGGGAATGCAGCCCCAGTTCAGGCAGGTGCCGCCGAGCTCCGCGCGCTCGATGAGCACCACGTCGGCGCCGAGCTGCGTGCCGCGGAGCGCGGCAACATCGCCCGCCGGGCCCCCTCCCAGGACGACCAGCCGTGGGCTCACGAGTCGCCGGCTGCCTTCGGATCGGTTGACGCCTTCAGCTCCGCCGGGGCGAGGCCCTCGTTCGCCGCCTTGGCGGCGAGGATCTGCGAGGAGGCGAGCGCGGTGGTGACGATGCGCTCCTGCTCGAGCTGGTGCGAGCCCGAATATCCCTCGGACGGGCTGGCCCGGCGCGGGCGGCCGATGTAGTCCCAGCGGATATCGTAGGGGCGGCGCTTGCCGAGCGGCCGCGCCAGGTGCAGCCACGCACCCATGTTGGCCGGCTCCTCCTGGACCCAGTAGATCTGCTCGAGGTTGGGATAGGTGCGGAACAGCGCGAGGATCTCGTCGACGGGCAGCGGGTTGAGCAGCTCGACCCGCACGATCGCCAGGTCCTCGGCCTCGCGCCGGTCGGGATGCAGCTCCAGCTCGTAGTAGATCTTGCCGGTGCAGAGCAGCAGCGTGCGCACCTTCTTGCGAGCCCGCGGGCTCGCCGACGTGGTCGGATCATCGATGACGGGGCGGAACTCGCCCTGGGTCAGGTCCTCGAGCGCGGAGGCGGATTCCTTGAGGCGCAGCAACCGCTTTGGCGTCATCACCACCAGCGGGCGAGCGGTGCCCGCGATCGCCTGGTCGCGCAGCAGGTGGAAGTACTGCGCGGAGGTCGAGCAGTTGGCGACGCGCATGTTGCCGTGCGCGCTGAGTAGCAGGAACCGCTCGAGGCGCGCGCTCGAGTGTTCGGGCCCGTTGCCCTCGTAACCGTGAGGCAGCAGCAGCACCAGTCGCGATCGCTGGCCCCATTTGGCCAGGGCCGAGGCGACGAACTGGTCGACGATGAGCTGTGCGTTGTTGACGAAGTCGCCGTACTGTGCCTCCCAGAGCACCATCGTGTCCGGGTCGGCCGCGCTGTAGCCGTACTCGAAGCCGAGACACGCGACCTCGCTGAGCGGGCTGTTGTACACCTCGAACGTCGCCGCCGCCGACACCAGGTGATGCATGGGAACCCACTCGGCCCCGGTCTGGTCATCGTGGAACACGAGGTGGCGCTGGCTGAACGTCCCGCGCTGCGTGTCCTGGCCGCTGAGACGGATGGGGTGACCCTCGAGGAGCAGCGACGCGAAGGCGAGCGACTCGGCCGTGCCCCAGTCGATGCCGCCCTCGCTGAGCGTGGCGCGGCGGCGCTCCAACTGCTTGGCCAGCTTCGGATAGATGTGGAACTCCCGCGGGGCGACGGTGAGCTGCTCGTTGAGGCTGACCAGCGTCGCGCGGGGGACGCGCGTCGACGGGCGCCGCGCCTCCGTCTCCGCCGCGGTCGACTCCTCGCGGTCATCGACGGGCTCGGTCGCCATCGTCGCCTTGACCCGCTTGTGCGCCTCGGCCACCGCCCCGTAGGCGGTCTCGAAGTCGTTGGCGCCGTCCGCTTCGGTGATGATCCCCTCGGCGACGAGCTTGTTCATGAAGATCTCTCGCGCCGTCGGATGCTCCTTGATCTTCTGGTACATGAGCGGCTGCGTATACGACGGCTCGTCGGTCTCGTTGTGGCCGAAGCGGCGGTAACCGATCAGGTCGATGACGACGTCGCGGTGGTACGCCCGGCGGTAGTCCCAGGCCAGCCGCACCGCGTTGATGCAGGCCTCGATATCATCGGCGTTGACGTGCACGATGGGGACGTCGAAGCCCTTGGCGAGATCGCTGGCGTATCGCGTCGACCGACCGTCGCGGGCCTCGGTGGTGAAGCCGATCTGGTTGTTGGCGATGATGTGCACCGTGCCCCCGGTCGCATACCCGGGGAGCGACTGCAGGTTGAGCACCTCGGCGACGACGCCCTGGCCCGCGAACGCCGCGTCGCCGTGAAGCAGCACCGGCACCGCCGCCATCGGGTCGACGTGGAGCACGCTGGAGCTGCGGCGGGTCTGTGCGGAGCGCGTCCAGCCCTCGACGACGGGGTCAACGGCCTCGAGGTGGGACGGGTTGGAGAGCAGCCGCACCGTGATGCCCTTGCCGGAGTCGGTGACGTATGTGCCGGTGGCGCCGATGTGGTACTTGACGTCGCCGGTGGCGGCGTCGTTGAGGGCGGCGACGGCGCGCCGCTGCTCGCCGCGCTCGAACGCGGCCAGCACCGCCTCATAGGGGCGATTGACGACGTGGGCGATGGTGGCGAGGCGTCCTCGGTGGGACATACCCATGACCACCTCGCCGATGCCGTCGTCGGCGATCGCCGCCATCAGGCCCTCGAGCATCGGGATCATCGCGTCGACGCCCTCGGCGGAGAACGTCTTCTGACCGATGAAGGTGCGCCGCAGGTAGCGCTCCATGGCCTCGACCTTGGTGAGCCGCTGGAGGAGGCGGCGCTTGGCCTCCGGGCTGAACGGCAGGCGGTACGCGCCCGACTCGATGTGCTCGCGCAGCCAGACGCGCTGCTCGTGGCTGGCGAGGTGCTCGATCTCGTAGGCGATGTTCCCGCAGTACGTCCGGCGGAGATTGGGCAGCACCTCGGCGAGGGTGCGGCCGCGCACGTAGACGCGGAGCAGGGCGGCGGGAATGCGCTCCATGACATCCGGGGTGAGGCCGTAGGTCTCTGGCTCCATCGCAGGATCGCCGGGTGATGGCGTCCCCAGGGGATCGAGGTGGGCACCGAGGTGGCCGTGGGTGCGGTGTGCCTTGATCAGCGATGTCGCCGCCTGCATGGCGCCGAGGAGCTCGCGCGAGGGCGGCTGGTCGGCGACGGCTGTGGCAGGTGCCGGCCGCGTCTCGGCGCTGCTGCGGGAGACGTCGGCGGCGGGGAGCCCGATGCCGAGGCTCTCGAAGACGGCCTCATAGAATCCGGACTCGCCGGCCAGGAGGGCCTCGACGCGGCCGAGGAACTCACCCGACTGCGCCCCCTGGATGACGCGGTGGTCGTAGGTGGAGGTCATGGTCATGACCTTGGCGACGCCGAGCTCGCGAAGGCGGGCATCAGGCAGGTCGCGCCACTCCGCCGGGTAGCCGAGCGCGCCGACCGCGACGATGGTGCCCTGGCCCGGCATCAGGCGGGGGACCGACGCCACCGTGCCGATGCCGCCGGGGTTGGTCAGCGTCAGCGTCGCGCCGCGCAGTTCATCGGCGCTGAGCGAGTTGCTCCGGGCCCGCTCGATCAGGCGCTCGTACTCCTCGCGGAAGTCGGCGAAGGTGCGTGTCCCGGCATCGCGGAGGACCGGGACCACCAGGAACCGGGTGCCGTCCTTGCGCCGGCTGTCGACGGCGATGCCGAGATGGGCGGCACCGTCGACACGGGCCGGGCGGCCCTTCTCGGTGCGCGCGAAATGAGCGCACATCTCGGGCATCTCGGCGGCGGCCCGGGCGATCGCGTGGCCGATGAGATGCGTGAAGGACACCTTCATCTGCTTGGCGGCCGTGGCGAGCCCGAGGTTGATCTCGCGTCGCCGCACGTCGAGAACCGTCACCGCGATGGTGCGGAAGGAGGTGGCGGTGGGGATGTCGCGGCTCTGCTCCATGTAGTCGACCAGAGATGCGGCCGGGCCGCGCAGCTCGACCGTGCTGTCCCCGGGGGGCGCCTGGGGCGCGGTGCTGGCGCGCACGGCGTCCTTCGAGGGAGCGGGGGCCGACGCGGCGGCGCTGACGTCGGCGCTGCGCACCAGGCCGGCGGGTCCGCTACCCCTGACCGTGCTCAGATCGACGCCGCGGATGGCGGCCGACCGGCGCGCCAGTGGCGAGGCGTTGACGCCGGCGGCGGCGGGCGGTGGAGGGTTCGACGGGGCGGACGGCCGGGCCGCGGCCGGCGTCAACGCC